>Ga0070676_10000002_pt1 | contig 357662 bp, 330 predicted proteins | sample KBSM53metaG_FD_64667 | JGI IMG/M metagenome (GOLD analysis project Ga0070676, IMG submission 64667) | Miscanthus rhizosphere microbial communities from Kellogg Biological Station, Michigan, USA - KBS M5-3 metaG | ecosystem: Host-associated > Plants > Roots > Rhizosphere > Soil ...
TGGTTAATTGAAAAGGGCATTTGGTGGATGCCTGTGGCATCAAGAGGCGATGAAGGAGGCGGAAGACTGCCATAAGCTTCGGGGAGCTGTCAATCAAGCTTTGATCCGAAGATTTCCGAATGGGGCAACCCACCTTGGGTAAACCTGAGGTATCATTATCTGAATATATATGATAGTGAGGCGAACCGCGTGAACTGAAACATCTAAGTAACGTGAGGAAAAGAAAACGAAGTGATTCCCTTTGTAGTGGTGAGCGAATGGGGAGGAGCCTAAACCTATATTACGTGATAGCCTGTGTGCGTTGTTGTATAGGGGTTGTGAGATTATAATGTTTTTGGCAATACAGTGCCTTAAGTTGAGTTTGTTTATTTTAGTTGAATCGCTCTGGAAAGGGCAACCAAAGAGGGTGACAGTCCTGTAGTCGAAAGGATAAACAAACCAATAAATATAGTCTCGAGTATCATGGGACACGTGTAATCCCGTGTGAATCTGCCCAGACCATTGGGTAAGGCTAAATACTACTTGATGACCGATAGTGAACTAGTACCGTGAGGGAAAGGTGAAAAGAACCCCGGGAGGGGAGTGAAATAGAATCTGAAACCAAATGTCTACAATCGGTGGTAGCGCGATATACGAATGCGCAACCACGTACCTTTTGTATAATGAGCCAACGAGTTATCTTATGTTGCAAGGTTAAGCTTTGAAAGAGTGGAGCCGTAGCGAAAGCGAGTCTGAATAGGGCGTTTAGTAATATGAGATAGACCCGAAACCCAGTGAGCTATCCATGTCCAGGATGAAGTCTCGGTTAAACGAGATGAAGGTCCGAACCGGTGTACGTTGAAAAGTGCTCGGATGAGGTGTGGATAGGGGTGAAAGGCCAATCAAACTGGGAAATAGCTGGTTCTCCCCGAAATATATTTAGGTATAGCCTTGTCGAATGATTCGTGGTGGTAAAGCACAGTTTGAGTTTTTGGGGCGCAAGCTTACAGGACTCTTACTAACTCTGAATGCCACGATTTCGCTGAAGACAGGAGTCAGACTGTGGGGGATAACCTTCATAGTCAAGAGGGAAACAACCCAGACCATCAGTTAAGGTCCCTAAGTATCCGCTAAGTGGGAAAAGAAGTGAAAACGCACAGACAGTCAGGAGGTTGGCTTAGAAGCAGCCATCCTTTAAAGAAAGCGTAACAGCTCACTGATCAAGTGTTATTGCGCTTAAGAATAAACGGGGCTCAAGCGGGTCACCGAAGCTATGGTTTATGTTAGAAATTTATTTTTAACGTAGAGGTAGGGGAGCGTTCCTTGGTAGATACAAGCTTGACCGTAAGGACAGGTGCCGGACCAAGGAAGTGAGCATGTTGGTATAAGTAACGAAAAAACAGGTGAAATTCCTGTTCGCCGAAAGTCTAAGGTTTCCTTGAGATCGGTTCATCCACTCAGGGTTAGTCGACCCCTAAGCCGAGGCCAGTTGGAGTAGGCGATGGACAGCAGGCTAAATATTCCTGCACCACCTAATAACGTTTGAGTGAGGGAGAGACGCAGGAGGATAGGTTGATTTGGTGAATGGATGCCAAACTAAGCATTTAGGAGAGTCTCGCTGGAAAATCCGTGAGGCTACAAACTCTGAGGTGTTATGGGTATGCTAATTCGAAAGAAGATGCGTATTTGACTGATTCCACACTGACTAGAAAATCTTCTAGCGAGTTGTTGGGTGATCGTACCGCAAACCGACACAGGTAGACGGGCTGAAAATGCTCAGGCGTTGAGATAAATATCATTAAGGAACTCGGCAAATTGGCCCCGTAACTTCGGGAGAAGGGGTGCCCGGTTTTGTTATGGAAGCATGTCTTTCAGAAGCATTAACGGGTTTCAATAAATCGGCCCAATCGACTGTTTAACAAAAACACAGGGCTCTGCAAACTCGTAAGAGGAAGTATAGAGTCTGACGCCTGCCCAGTGCCGGAAGGTTAACGGGAGATGTTAGCTCCTCGGAGCGAAGCATTGAACCGAAGCCCCGGTAAACGGCGGCCGTAACTATGACGGTCCTAAGGTAGCGAAGTACCTTGTCGGGTAAATTCCGACCCGCATGAATGGCGTAACGAGTTGGGCGCTGTCTTAATGATACACTCAGTGAATTTGTAGTGCCGGTGAAAATGCCGGCTACCCGCAGAAGGACGGAAAGACCCCGTGCACCTTTACTGCAATTTGGCATTGATTTTTGAGTTTGTTTGTGTAGGATAGGCGGGAGACTTTGAAGCTGCGACGCTAGTTGCAGTGGAGTCAACCTTGAAATACCGCCCTTATAAGCTTAAAGATCTAACTTTGACCCGTAATCCGGGCTAAGGACAGTGTCTGATGGGCAGTTTGACTGGGGTGGTCGCCTCCCAAATTGTAACGGAGGCGTTCAAAGGTTCCCTCAAGATGTATAGAAATCATCTTAAGAGCGCAAAAGCATAAGGGAGCTTGACTGCGAGACATACAGGTCGAGCAGGTGCGAAAGCAGGATTTAGTGATCCAGTGGTTCTGAATGGAAGGGCCATTGCTAAACGGATAAAAGGTACGCCGGGGATAACAGGCTGATCTCCTCTAAGAGTCCACATCGACGAGGAGGTTTGGCACCTCGATGTCGGCTCATCACATCCTGGGGCTGAAGAAGGTCCCAAGGGTTAGGCTGTTCGCCTATTAAAGTGGTACGCGAGCTGGGTTCAGAACGTCGTAAGACAGTTCGGTCCTTATCCTCTGTGGGCGTAGGGTATTTGAGGAGGGCTGTCCCTAGTACGCAAGGACCGGGATGGGTAAGCCTCTAGTGTTCCAGTTGTCCTCCAAGGGCAAGCTGGGTAGCCAAGCTTATTAGAGATAACCGCTGAAAGCATCTAAGTGGGAAGCTCGCTCCAAGATTAGATACCCCTTGTTAAAATGCCCCAAAAAAGTAAGCTTCGGCTTATAGATTTGATAAGTTTTAACAAATTATTAAGGTCCCTCGAAGACTACGAGGTTGATAGGTTGGGTGTGTAAGCACAGTAATGTGTTCAGCTAACCAATACTAATAGACCGAATGTTTTAACCATGAAAAACAAAAATTTTAGGAAACTCATTCTGCATTCATTAATACATATATTTTAAAGATCACATTACAGATTATGAAAAATTTCTGGTGTGTATAGCTGTGGGGAAACACCCGTTCCCATTCCGAATACGGTAGTAAAGTCCACAGCGCCGATAATACTTGGTTGGTAACGGCCTGGGAAGTTAGGTAGCGCCAGAATTAAATTAAAACCTCATCAGAAATGATGAGGTTTTTTTTGTGTTTTTTTCATATCTTTCTTCTTATTTCTTCTGATCCATGTCTGCCCTTGACTTGTTTGGATCATTTTTTCTACATTTTTTTCAAAGATGATGAGATCAAAAAGTCGAAAGGGTTAGGATGGAGATTAGGGCGCATACAATTTATCCCATTTTTATTTTTTGTTGTCTCTTTTCATCAATATTACATGCAAAAAAAATTATGCTTACTGGAGGTGCAGGATTTATTGGCAGTCATGTTGCACAAAAATTATTAGGACGCGGAGATACTGTCGTTCTTATTGATAGCATGAACGATGCATATGATCGAAAAATAAAAGAATATAACCTTGCGTGTGTTGTCGTATCTGATGAGAATAATCGTCTTTCAATTCATGAAATTGATATTTGCGATAGTGATGCAATTGAAAATGTATGTTTCAACGAAAAACCTGATGTTATATGCCATCTTGCAGCGCGTGCGGGAGTTCGCACAAGTATCGATGATCCTCATGAATATTTTCGGACTAATAATGATGGTACTTTAGTTATATTTGAAGCTGCGCGCAAATATGCGATACCGCATATTGTGAGTGCATCGAGCAGCAGCGTATATGGTGTTCGTGAGAATGGACCTTTTTATGAAACTGATGCAGTTGATAAACAATCAAGTCCGTATGGTATGACAAAACGTGCTGGTGAATTACTCGCCTATGTCTATCATCATCTTTTTGGTATTTCCATTACTAATCTTCGTTTTTTTACGGTGTATGGTCCACGCGGTAGAATGGATATGGCACCCTTTATTTTTATGGATGCTATCTACCATCAAAGACCAATCACTGTATATGGAGATGGCACTGCTATTCGTGATTTTACGTATGTTGATGATATTGTCCAAGGAATTATCAAATCAATTGATATGCCTTCTGGTTATCAAATTTTAAATGTTGGTCGTGGTGAACCAATTGTGTTAAGTGATTTTATAAAAACAATAGAAGCTGTTCTTCAACAACAAGCTGATATAGAATATGTTTCGAGTTTTTCTGGTGATGTTCCACAGACGCATGCATCTATTGAAAAAGCACAGCAATTGTTGAATTATATGCCACAAACTTCAATTCGTTCTGGATTAGAACGCATGTATGAATGGTACAGGAAGGAATATCTACCGCTTATTGGTTGCAAACGTCAAGGATTATCACGTGTCTACATTTCTAACATTGAATAGAGGGTTATAAAGGATTAGATGTATGAAAAATAATTTTTTTCAGAAAAGTTTTTTGATATCGCTCTCTTGTTTTTTTTTGTTAGGAGCTGGAACCATTATTACGGCAAAACAAAAAAAACGTATGAAAATTCTCATGATTGTTGCTTCCTTTCCTACAATTCATAATATTTGTCTGATGAATCAAGCTACAGGCCTTATTGATAGAGGCCATGACGTTCATATTTTTGCGTATGAAAAGGGTGATTTTACCAAGGTTCAAGAAGATGTTATTAAGTATAATCTTATTAATAAAACGATGTTTAAGTTGCCAGCATCATTGGATGATTATGATATTGTTATGTTTCAAATGGGGCATAAGCTTTTTGATATAAGAAAAACTCACAACTATAAAGGTAAGATAGTCGTTTGTTTGCGCGGGTATGATATTACTGGATTTTTAAAGGAAAATCCTCATTATTATGATTATTATTTTGAAGCATGTGATCTTTTTTTACCAGTATGCAATGCATTTAAAAAAATATTGGTACGAGCTGGTTGTGATCCTCATAAAATTGTAGTACATCACTCTTCTATTGACTGTTCAAAATTTAAATTTCTACCAAAAAACTTACCAAAAAATGACAATATTTATCTGGTAAGTACCGGAAGGCTTGTTGAAAAAAAAGGTTTTATTTATTCTCTGATAGCAGTTGAGCGGTTGCTGAAAAAATATCCACGTCTACGTTATATGATTATTGGTGATGGTGTTTTAAAAGAAGGGTATCAGCAAGTCATCAGAATGTTAAAGATTGATAAAAAAGTAACCATATATAATTGGATGGCTCATAAAGAGTACATTGATTTTTTGAGTCAAGCTCATATCTGTATTTTGCCGAGTGTTACAGCACGTAACAACAATCAAGAAGGAATTGCGAATGTTTTAAAAGAAGCAATGGCTATGGGATTATTGGTTATTGCAACGGATCATTCAGGGAATGCCGAATTAATAGATAACGGAATATCTGGTTTGCTTGTGCCAGAACGTGATGCGCAAGCTGTCTATGATGCTGTTGAATATTTGTTAAAAAACCCAGAAAGATGGTTACCAATGCAAATTGCTGGAGAACAAAAAGTGCGTGAGGAATTTGATAAAGAAAAAGAGAATGATAAATTAGAAGCAATGTTTTATGATCTTTTAGCTAAGAATGGGAACCATTGATGGTAATCCGAATTGCCTGTGCAGTTTGTTGTTTTACTATGATGTTCTCTATTGCCAAGAATCATTATTCATATAAAGATATAGCAGTTTTAATGGGTGGTTTTGAATCAAAAAATTCATTCATTAGTTATATTGCCATAGATGGCATCATGTATCTTCTTAAGCAAAAAAAAACACCGAGTAAGCAATTTTCTGTTGTAAGAGATGCTTTTGCGGCATGGATTGCTGAAGATCTTCATATTGCTCATTCAGTTGAAGTCATTCCGCCAGGAAATTTTTCTGGAAAAAACAATGCATATTGGCCAGCAACTCTGCATACAATTGCGCGAGGCAAAACAATACGAGACCAGCCAGAAAGTAAATATTATGATCTTTATTTAAAACAGCGGCTTGTCCATGCAGGACTAACAAATCGGTGGCTCACTGAAAAAATCATTTATCAAATGACATGGCATAAACAATTGCCCATTATTATTGGGTTAGATTTGTTTATTTGTAATACAGATCGTCATAAAGCAAATATTTTTTATGATCCAGAAACAGATACATTTTGTGCTATTGATATGGATAATATTTTTAGACGAGATCTACCAGCACTGGCAATTGAAAAGCTCAAGCTTATGATCAAGAATCACAAACAATTTACCAAAGAAGAAATTGAAGCGCTTGCAATCATGAGAGATACGATTCAATTTTTACTGGATAAACATTCAGTAAAACAACTCATTAATAAACTTCACTTTTTTGTTAAGCAAGCTGGTTTTACTCGCAGTAGTAGGCTATATACAGAAAAAATAACAAAAAAAATAGCTCGTCACGAAAGAACAATTATTCAAAGTCATACAAGTGCATATAAGTTAATATCCCTGCTCAATACTATTATTGATGAATATTGACATACATACGTTTTTTATTTAAAGCTACTAATAGGATCAATTCAATAGAAATGGGGGAATGGTAATGCGAATACATATTATGAGTAGTATTTTTTTTTGTATGTTGGTTCTACCATTTTCCACTTTTTCCATAAATATTTATTATCCTGGCAAAGCGAAAGCCGAGCTTATCAATACAATTGAAACGAGAAACTGTGTTATCAGTTATGTGACGATCAATGGTGTTGTCTATCTTCTTAAGCAAAAAAAAGATCCGAGAAAACAGTTGGCTGTAGTGCGAGATGCGTTGGCTGCATATATCGCTGAATGTCTTGGTATTGCACATCAGGTTGATATTATTCCACTCAAACATACATTTCCGGGAAAACCACATAGTAAGTGGCCTGCAACATTACACACTATTGCTCCAGGAGAAACAGTGCGAATGCAAAAGGATAGTAAGTATAATGCGTTGCGATTGCGGCAGTTCTGGGCTGGTGCAAAAAATTTTAATGAAAAAGGATTGACTCGTGCCATTATCACCTACATGACATGGCATCGACAATTACCTTTGATTATAGCATTGGATCTTATTATAGGTAATTCTGATCGTCATTGTGGTAATCTTTGTTATGATCCAAAAACAGATACATTTTGTGCAATTGATATGGATGATACATTTAACAAAGATTTATGTCTCATTGCATGTCAAAAGTTGAAAATGATGCAGGATGAGAAGATCATTTTCACGTCACAAGAAATTTTTGCATTAAAAAGACTCAGAAATACTTTACAGTTTTTGATACGAAAACATAAGGCAACAGATGTCATAGCAAAAATGCATATGTATGCTAAAAAAGCAGGATTTGTTAAGGGAAATAAAATTTATACTGATAGCGTTGCCAAAAAACTGCAATTATATGAAAAAATGATTATAGCAAGCAATGCAAGCGCTCAGAAGCTGATAATACTTCTTGGTGAAATCATTGCTGGTAAATCTCATTGATTTTCAATAATGGAGACATGCTATATGTTTTTATATAAAAAAATTATAGTTCCATTGGGTGTGTTTTTTTATATAGTATCTTGCGTAGCATCACAAGATGATGTCTGTAAAGCAGTAGCTCATTCTCCTTTGCGTATTCTCTTTGTTGTCAGTAATTTTCCGGCACCATCTCAAATATTCATTTTAAACATTATTACAGGTCTCATTGATGCGGGACATGATGTATCCATTTTTTCTTTTCATAAGAGTGAAAAGAAGGATTTCATGCATCCCAATATAAAAAAATATAAATTACTCGATCGTGTCATCTATGAAACGTTTCCTCAACCTTTGCCTGATTCTGATATTGTTTTTTGTCAATTTGGATATGTAGGTAAGAAAATTACTGATATGAAACGGTTACGAAAATGGTTGAAAAAAAGAAGATTGGTTGTCTGTTTTCGTGGCGCTGATCTTACTAAACGTGTTCAGGAAAATCCGACCCTATATAAAGATATGTTCAACCGTGCTGATCTTATTTTACCCGTTTGTGATTATTTTAAACAGCGACTTATTGGATTGGGATGTCATCTTGATAAGATAGTCGTGCATCATTCAGCTATTAATTGTTCACAATTTTTTTTTAGTGTTAAGCAAAAACCTGAGAATGATATAGTTCGTCTCATTTCTGTGTGTAGACTTGTCAAAAAAAAGGGTATTGATTATGCAATAAAAGCTGTTGCGCGTGTGGTTGAAGAACATCCAAATATTCATTTTACTATCGTTGGAGATGGTCCTGAAAGGATCTATTTAGAGTTATTAATAAGGCAGTTAAAATTACAAGACAAAGTTTCATTATATGGATGGGCAAGTCAGAAGGAAATAGTTTCTTTGTTGCAGCAATCGCATATTTTTTTACTGCCATCAAGAACAGCATCAGATGGTAATGAAGAAGGGATTGCTAATGCTCTTAAAGAGGCAATGGCCATGGGATTAATTTCTGTAGCAACATGGCATGCTGGTACGCCAGAATTGATTGATGATGGAGTATCTGGATTTCTAGTTTCTGAAAAGAATAGCAAAGAATTAGCTAGGGCTATTAAAAAAGTTATAGAACATCCAGAAATATGGGAATCTATGGCGTTAGCAGCGCGTAAGAAAATAGAAGATGAGTTTGAAACTCGTGCATCAGTAAAAAAATTAGAAAAATTATTTTATACGTTATGAGCGTGAAATTGAAGGGGGAATTTAATGCTATTCAATAAAAAAATAATACTGATATTCGCCCTTTTATTGTTTAATACAGCAATATTAGAATCGCGTCCTTTAAATATTATTTTTGTTGTTGAATATTTCCCTGCACGATCTCAAATCTTTATTCTCAATCAGATAACTGGATTAATTGATAATGGACATAACGTTTCTATTTTTTCAATAGCTCAAAATTTGAATCCAGAGTACCAACATCCTAATGTAGAAAAATATTCTTTATTGGATCGTGTTTATTACGAAAAATTACCAGTTGTTTTGCCAGAATGTGATATTCTTTTTTGCCAATCAGGTTCACTTGGTAATAAACTCTTTAGGTTTCCTGAATTAAAAGAATGGCTTGAAGATAAAAAAATAGTCGTCTGTTTAAGAGGGCATGATATAACGGCACATGATGTTAAAAATGATGGAAGATATAATTATTTATTTAAAAGGGGTGATCTTTTCTTGCCGGTGTGTGGTTATTTTAAGAAGTTGCTTATTAAACTTAATTGTGATTCAGAGAAAATAGTTGTACATCATTCTGCAATCAACTGTTCACAATTTTTTTTTAAAGAAAGAAAAAAACCAGAAAAAGGAATGATTCGTCTTGTTTCTGTGTGTAGGCTTACTGAAAAAAAAGGAATGCGATATGCAATAAAAGCTGTCGCACGAGTCGTTAAACAATATAAAAATATCCATTTTACTATCATTGGCGATGGTCCTTTAAAAGAAGAATTAGAAAAGTTGATAAAAAAGCTGAAAATACGTAATCACGTTACTTTATTTGGATGGGCAACACATGATCAAGTTGTTCTTGAGCTAGACCAATCGCATATTTTTTTATTACCATCAATAACAGCTGAAAATGGAGATGAAGAAGGAATTGCCAATGCTCTTAAAGAAGCAATGGCAATGGGATTAATATCTATAGCGACATGGCATGCTGGTAATCCTGAGCTTATTGACGATTCAATTTCTGGATTTTTGGTGCCGCAAAGGAACAGTAAATTACTGGCAAGAAAAATAAAATACATCATAAACAATCCAGATATATGGGAATCTATAGGTCGAGTTGCTCGTAAAAAGATCGAAGATGAATTCGAAACAAAACAATCAATTATTGAGTTAGAAAAATTATTTTATGGGTTATTGGATGTATAAATTGAAATTACAAAATAATAGATATCTAATCTAAAGGGAATAGTAATGATATTAGGTAAAAAATTTACACTAGTATTGGCAATTATGTGCGCGCATACCGTAACATGTTTGGAAGCACGTCCTCTTAATATTCTCTTTGTGGTAGCATATTTTCCCGCAGCATCACAAACCTATATTTTAAATATGATGACACGTCTTATTGATAAGGGACATAATGTCTCTATTTTTGCATTCCGAAACAAAGAGTATGATAAAAATATTCCAGAGCATCCAGATATAGCAAAATATTCGTTGAATAATTCTGTTATATATGAGGAATTTCCTGAAGAACTACCTGATTGTGATATTGTTTTTTGTCAATCGGGAACTTTGGGTAGACAAATTGTGAGCATGGAAAGATTACATAATTGGTTAAAGAAAAGAAAGTTAGTTGTTTGTTTGCGAGGAGGAGATACAACATCAAATTATGTGAGAGAGAATCCTGATATATATGAAAAACTTTTTAAAGAAGCGCATCTATTTTTACCCGTATGTGAATATTTTAAAAAATTGATTGTTCAATATGGTTGTGATGCAGATAAGGTGACTGTCCATCATTCCACTATTAATTGTTCACAATTTTATTTTAAAGAAAGAAAAAATAAACATAAAAAAAGAAAAACAATTCGATTTGTTTCTGTATCTAGATTGGTTGAAAAAAAGGGACTTAACTTTGCATTAGAAGCGATTGCCGAAGTTGCTAAGAAATATAAAAATATCCACTTTACCATTGTGGGTAATGGTCATTGGCAACGACGTTTAGAAAAAATGGCAAAAGAGTTAGGAATTGCAAGCAAAGTTACTTTTTTTGGTTGGGCTACACAGGATCAGGTTGCGCATATTTTGAATAAATCACATATTTTTTTATCCCCCTCAGTGCAATCAGCACGAGGTGAAGAAGAAGGCATTGCCAATTCACTGAAAGAAGCGATGGCTACTGGCTTAATTTCTATAGGAACATTTCATGCAGGTACTCCTGAATTAATAGAAGATGGGATTTCTGGCTTTCTGGTTCATGAAAGAAATAGTAAAGAACTCGCTCAAAAAATTAAATATATTATAGAACATCCAGAAATTTGGCGATCCGTTGGATTAGCAGCGCGGAAAAAAGTTGAAGCTGAATTTGAAATAAAAAAATCAGTTGAAAGATTAGAGAAAATTTTTTATCAGTTAGTAACTTCCAAGTGAGGCAAAAGCATTCATTAATTATGAGGGGATATCCATGTTATTGCGAAACAAATTAATAATGGCATTACTTGTTATGTGTATGCATATAACAATACAATCGGAATCGCGGCCTTTAAAGATTCTTTTTGTTATGGGATATTTTCCTGCTCCATCACAGACTTATATTTTAAACATGATGATCGGGCTCATTGATAGAGGACATGAGGTATCTATTTTTGCATATCGTAAAAATGATGTTGAACCGCACCCTATAGCAATACAATATTCGTTAATGGACTCTATTATATATGAAGAATTTCCTGCAGAATTACCAGATTGTGATATTGTCTTTTGTCAATTAGGTTCTTTAGGGAATAAAATTTTTAAAACAGAGGCATTGGCTGATTGGTTACAACAAAGAAAATTAGTTGTTTGTTTAAGGGGCTCAGATATAACATCTAATGTTAAAGAGAATCCTGATTTGTATAAAGAATTATTTATAGGCGCAGATCTGTTTTTACCGGTATGTGAATATTTTAAAAAAAAGCTTATTGCTTTAGGGTGCCATCCAGATAAAGTTGTTGTTCATCATTCTGCGATCAATTGTTCACAGTTTTTTTTTAAGGAAAGAAAAAAACCAAAAGATGGTGTAATTAATTTTGTATCTGTCTGTAGACTTATCAGAAAAAAGGGAATTAATTATGCTCTTGAGGCGTTTGCTCAAGTTGCAAAAAAATATAAACGAATTCATTTTACGGTGGTTGGTGATGGGCCTGAGCGATCTCGTTTAGAATCATTAATAAAGAAATTGCAGCTTGCCGATAAAGTTACATTATGTGGATGGAAAACACAGCAAGAAGTGATTACTATTTTAGACAATTCACAGGTATTTTTGCTGCCATCATTAACTTCAGCACGAGGCAATGAAGAAGGAATAGCTAATGCTCTTAAAGAAGCAATGGCTATGGGATTGATTTCTATCGCAACATATCATGCAGGAACACCAGAATTGGTTGAAGACGGTGTTTCAGGATTTCTTGTTCCTGAAAGCAATAGTGAACTATTAGCCCAAAAAATTAAATATGTAATTAAACATACAGAATTATGGAAAAAAATTGGTGTTGCTGCGCGTAAAAAAATAGAAGATGAGTTTGAAACTAAAAAAGCGGTCAAAGAATTAGAGCAGATTTTTTATCAGCTTTTAGATTTCTGAATGATTGCAATAAAAAGGTCTCCTATGTTTTCATAGGAGACCTTTTTTGTCTTTAATCGTTTTTGCGTATATACCCATGCCACCATATCGATAGTATTTCAATGGTAACTATACTGATTATTACTGCAAGCCAAGTATTTGGATATGCATTAAATGTGCCCTGGCGTATACAACATGAGATTACATAAGTTCCTGTGATAAGAGGAATCAATGAATAATCATAACGTATAATCCGTTTATATAATTCAAGCATAATATAACCAATACATATTCCTATCATAATCCATAATGGTAGTTGTTTAATTGATGAAACATCAACGAATGACATCCCAAGTACTGCGGCAATAAAGGTAAAGAAAATACGATTTTTCTGCCACTGCGCTGTAACTGTATCAACGAGCATATATAGCAAAGAACAGGATAATGTTATGTGTGCATAATAACTGATCCATTTCCATAATGATGCAAGCAACGGCATGTTATAACCAAGAGCATCATATGAAGGCCATAGGGGCATGTTTGAAGGGAGCAATGATTGTGCGATGCTCAGCAATCCTGTTATAAAAAATCCTGTGCACGTACCAATAATTATTCTTGTTGTAGAATGATGTGATGATGCATAGGATGATTTTAATGAAAGCACGTATGAAAAAAACAAGCCATAAAAAACTGATTTAAGACAGAGTTGTATTACCATTGCAGCGATAGTTTGAAATAACTGATTTTGTAAAGGCAAACTTGTATTAAAAGAACCGATAATACTTGGCCATACATTGATAATTTCAATAACCGTAAAGATCATTGAGATTATAGAAAACAGAAAGAATAACCGTTTTGAAAAAATGAAAGTTCTTTTTTGTTTGCTTGCTATTATCAATGCAACAAATAAAGAAAGTACCAGTATAAGTGCAAATACCAGCATCATAATACCCAGCGTGTTTTGTTTATTCTGTTCTTTGCGTTGCCATTCTTCTGGAACGTGAATAAAGCATGCAGCATCAATTACTTCACTTCCTGAAATAAGTATAGAGATACGAGCTTGACCAGTTTGTAGCGGATATACAGCTGGGTTTGAGAAAATGAATGACCAATTAATGCGATGAGGCAATTGTGCTTGAACTGCTGAAATTTCAGTTAATGCAGCAGGATCAAGATTGAATTGTTCTCGCAATACTTGATGCGCGAGTAAACGTGCTTGTTCTTGAGTCAATGATGCGCCCAAAGCGCTTTCAGGAAGCTGATGATGATAACGTGAAATTCCATGATGATCGAGCATTACTTTGTGCTCTTCTGTTCGCTCTATAATATCAGTATCAAACTGTGCATAACGAATAGTCCAATGAGCAGGTTCTAGATATGTTCCTAATAGGTGATGGTATAACTCTTTTTTGCCCTTTTTCCAGATAAACTTATGCTGTTGTGCAATCTGAGGTATAAGCGCATAGTTTGTAAATACGAGCGGTAATGTCTTCCATGGTGCTATAAGTGGTGAATTTTTTTGTTCCAAGAATGCATTTGCCTGAGCTACAGCTTCATCTTTATTGAGTGTAATCTGTATGCCATCATGCGTAAAACGTGTTGTGCACATCCATCCGGCAAGTCCCAAAATCCCCAATATACAGATTAATTTTTTTGAAAATGGTGATGAAGGCGAATGTTCTTTTGTTGCAACAACTTCTTCTTCTTTTTCTTCATCTACTAATGATGGTTGCCATGCATTATTTCGTGCTGTTTCATCAAACTGTTTGAATCCACCATTCCTGAGATATGCGTATCCAACACGCAATAACGGCAATAATGCACCGATGATAATAAGTAGTTTGTACGAAAACGTATCAGATGTATTGGTAATAAAAATGGGGATAGAAAACCAAATAACATCATACACAAAATGTGCAATGATGGTAGAAAGCAGACCAAACCTGAGATAAATTGCTCCCCATATAAAAGATGGAATAAGCAATTCAAGAAGGCGCGCATATGAAGGCTGAACAGGATAGTTGGCATGCGCAGCCCCAAAAATAAGTGCCTGCACTATAAATGCTGTGCCAATCCACCAATTTCTTTTGCCAAAATAATTGCCAAGCAATGCTGCTCCTGCAAGAGGGATTGCCCTGAAAAGACATTCTTCTATAAATCCAGCATTTAATGATTGTGCCAACGGAGAAAACCATGGCGCATACGTAGCAAGTGAGTTGGGGTCAAAAAGCATCTCTGATGGTGACCACCATCCTAAATAGCGCAATGAAAATAAATAAAATCCAATAACAAATGCTACATTAAAGCCAACAAGTAGATAGCTGCCGAATATTCTTCCCATAATTGCACGAGAAGTGCTATTTTCTGCAGAAAATACTGACCATAATTGAGGATGGTTGCCAAATGCACGGCGTGTTAATCCTTCTGCCGCTGCAATAATAATAGTATACAATGCTGTTTGGCCGATGAGAGAGACCAATAATGTTAAAAATAAGCGCGCGAGAAAACTATTGAGGGTAATCGCGCTATTATATTGCATCCATAAAAAAGGAAGCTGATTAACTGATGCAAGAACTGATAAGAGTGCAAGGGCTAATGCGCATAAAAATGATTGTTTAAGCAAATGCCAGCGTTTTCTGATAATCCAATAAAGTCCCACAATTCCGCCACCAAAAAAATATAATAAAATCATGAGTAGCATGGCTGCAAGAGAAACAACAGCATTAGCAGAACGCATTTCAACATAGCGTCTGGTGAATGCTTCTGGTACTTTCACAAAATGGGTAAGTTCGGTAATCTTATCTCCGCTTACCACTATTTTTAATCGGTATGTACCTTCACCTATTTTTTTATCAGTACGCTCATATACAAATGTATGATCAATACGGTTGCTGATCTCAGTTTTTTGTGATGATTCAACTAATTTATACTGGGCAAAATTGATGTTCCAATTGGATGAAGCTTGCATTTCTGCGAGCGCGCGAGCATCTTTTTCCGATAAGTTATTTCCGGTAACATTTTCAGAAAGTGTTTCAATAAAACCATAGGGTGTGCCATCAGGAGTGAACGCAATGAATGATTGGTTGTGTTCATATTCTTTAAAATGACGAATTCTCCAGGTGTAGGGCATATAAAGGTGCTCTTCCATCATTTCAATCAACGCATCTTTTCCTCCGGCTTCAAGCTCCACAAATGTTTTCACGTTATGATCAGTATGAAACATCGCCGCATGCCGATAATCGGATGGCCCGAGATTATTTTTTTGAGCAATAATATCAGCTTGTTCTACTGCTTGTTCCAGATCCATGGTGATAGTGAGGTTGATAATGGGAAACGTCTGCGGGAAAAAATGAAAGGCGAAGAAATAAAGCATTGCAGATAGCGCTGTTGCGCTTATCCATACAAATGGAGAGCGGGAAAGATGTTTCATGAAAGTCCTTTGGGGGGCTGTTTGAATAAATTTGGTAATTGTCCCTTTATTTCAGTATATAAGCTTGAAATGTATTATCAATAGAAAAGGACATGCTTAGTACATGTCCTTTTTTCTGTATTTCATGAGAATTGTTTATGAAATCTTTTTTATTGTCAGAAATGTAACAACTAGATCTTTTTCAAATTTATATCCATTCATATTGCATCCCGCTCCAAATCTAGCGACTTTTCCTGTATGAATAAAATTCACTATAGGTTTTTTGTTATTTGTTGGTACGGTGTTAATTCTTTCGTTTCCCTCTGTTGCATTGGTAAGCTTAAGAGCAAAGCCAAGACTCTCATTGCGCATTGATAATTGTGTATATGATTCAGAATCAACGATAACAACTGATTCATCTACTTTATCACCAACTTGTAGTTGTACGCGTACTTCGACTTTATTAATCGGCGTACAAAAGATTGAAAGAGAATAAAATGATGCTACTGCAGTGACATAAAAACTTTTCTTGAACATCTTTGCTCCTGTTTTATTAAACAACATGATGAGTTATTGGAGAAAAGAGTATCATAAACACGATATATTTCAATAATATTGTTCTTTAACGTCTTGAAATACTTATTCCTCAACTTGCTGACACAGCAAGATTAGGTTGCCATAAAGATCTCTGATGATGGCATTAATTCCCCAAAATTCTTCGGTGGTTTCCTTAACAAATTCCACACCATTTTTATTGAATTCTGCAGCCATTGCGTGGCAATCATCAGTCATGATACAAAAGAAAGGAATAGATCCACTTTGTTTACCAATCAGTGCCTTATCTTCTTCAGCCTGAGACAACATTAAAGTCAGTGCAACGGAAGATTCTTTAGTTGGAGCTACAGTAAGCCACAAGTAAGTACCATCTTCTGCTGGATGGCTTTCTGTTACAACAAAACCCAGTTTTTCAGTATAAAAAGCTAACGCTTCTGCTTGATTGTGCACGATAAGTGTGACGTGACTTATGCTATTCATATGAGTGACCCCTACGTAAAAATAATAAAATACCCTAATTATCAGCGTACCATGCTCTGTAGCTAAAGCAATGGGTGATAATCTTGTTATTGGTCAAAAGAATGTGTTAATTTATATATGAAATTAAAATTAAATATGTTTTAGAATTGATTGCAAATTAAAATTGGAGTGAGCTATGAATCGCTATATACAAGCCTTAGGACTAGTCTTCTTGATGAATGGTGGTTTTTCTTATATTGTGGCGGCACCAAGTGCCGCAGGGCAAAATGCTTTTGCCACCTACGATATACAAATAAGTGGATATGGAGACGATGCACTTGTTCAGGCTATTCAACAATATTCTAACATAACCAAAGCTGATGTTGATAGATGGAAGTATTCATGGGCACCCTTTTTGGGCAGCTATGTTCGGGGTGGTGTCATGGATAAAATAAGAAATTTTGTAATAGTTTGTAACAGTCTAGATTTTATACCAAGGAAATTTCAAAGTGGTGATGACCTTATGGGTAATGTAAAGGATGCGAATTGGACGTATCAAAGAATATGCCTTGCTTTGCGAAATTTAGAAAATCAGGGAGAATATGCTTTAGCTCTTTTTGGAAAGTTCGGCACAATTGGTCAGCAAGAACAACAATTGAAATATGCAATTAATGAATATATTAAAAATATCAGGCATAATCGTTTGATATTAGGATGTTCAAATTTAAAAGAACAAAAAAAAGATAAAGAAGTTAAAAAGCTTAAAGAAGAAGAAAATAAGTTAAAATACAATAAATTATGGTGGCAAAATATGCAGTTACGATGGAAAGTAGCAAAGGATGTTGGCGCGAATGTCTTTAAAGGGACAAAATGGCTTGTACAAACAGCGCACGAATATTCAGCGCCATTATTATCAGCTGGTGCTGTGTGGTTTGCGTATAACAAATTATTTGGTTTGCCGCAAACAGTTCCTGCGAAATAACGCGTTAATTTTTTTACTGCCCGAAGAGTGAAAGCAATTCATAGACATTATGGAACCTCTTGATAACACAGGAGGTTTTTTTAATCAAAATATTGATTTTTTCACCGTAGTAAGTATATACTAACAGTAAAGAAATTGTTTTTTAATATTGCTTTATATAGCAGAGGAGTTTCTATGAAGAATGTATTAGGTTTTATCAAAGCAAATGGTATTGCTTTGGCGATTGTTTTCTGTTCTGTTGCTGCAACAGAAATGCGTGGTATGAATCCTGTTATTAAGACGGATGAGATCCACGGCATAAGATATGAGGATGTAGTTACACAAAAAATACTCTCTCCCCAAACTCTAACTCTAGTCTACGATAATAACGGTTTGACAGGCAGATCCTTATGGAAAGCAGCTGAAGCTAGCGCTCCTCACAGATATTTTGTTACGAATGTTATATTTGCAGGAAGAAACGTACCTCGTACTGATGATTATATTATGGATGCAAGAGATGTGGGTAGTACAAATTTTGCGGGGCTAGGGGTCTATGTAAAAAACGCAGCAGATTATCAAGACTAATTGATTTAGCTTTGCTGCTTTCACTGCCCAAAGAGTGAAAGCAATTCATAGACATTATGGAACCTCCTGATAACACAGGAGGTTTTTTCTATGGTTTGATTTTTTGCGATTAGAAGAGTGGTAATGCCAAATTTTTCTGCTTCTTTGATTAAATGCCCGATATTATTGATTGGTTTGATTTGGCCAGTAAGGCTAATTTCTCCCAACGCAATTGATTTTTCCGGCAACGGTTCTTGGAAATAGCTTGAAAGCAGTGCAAATGCTGTTCCCAAATCACTTTCGCTACCCTTAATTTTAAAGCCGCCACTTACTTTAAAAAAGATATCATGCATGCTTAATTTGATCTTTACATATTTTTCTAAAATAGCTGCAATCAATATTACTTGTTTAGGATCAAGGCCGGAAACAACACGTTGAGGCATAGCCAATTTTGAGGCATTGGTTAACGCTTGTAGCTCTAATAAAATAGGCCGCGATCCTTCCATGATGCTGATCAATGATGATCCTGGAGCGTGCGATATTTCACTAATCAGATGAGCATTAATATTAGGAACTTCTTGTAAACCATTCTGTTCCATATTAAAAAAGCCAAGTTCATTAATTGCGCCAAAACGGTTTTTTACTGCGCGTAGCATTCGTGTTTGCCAACGATCTTCCCCTTGTAAATAAAAAACAGCATCAACCATATGTTCAAGTGTTTTGGGGCCGGCAATGATACCTTCTTTGGTAATGTGTCCCGTGATGATTACGGTAATATTATTTTCTTTGCTCAATCGCATGAGTTGAAATGCTGCTTCTCGCAGCTGACCAACACTTCCTGGCAGAGTATTTGAATCATTAATATAACAATTTTGTATCGAATCGATAATCAGTAGATCAGGTTTTTCGTGTTGTGCTGTTGAGATAACGCTGGTGAGTTCTGCTGTATCGGAAAAAAGAAGATTGTTATCTGTTGCTTTAAGTCTCAAGGCGCGGCCTTTTAGCTGTTGCAATGATTCTTCGGTAGAAAAATAAAACACCCGTTTTGTTTTTGCTATTTCGTAAGCCACTTGTAGTAGCAGAGTAGATTTACCAATACCAGGGTCTCCCGTGATAACAATAAGAGATCCTGGAACAAGTCCACCGCCGACTACACGATCCCATTCGCCAATGTGAGAAAGTATACGCGGTTGCTCATGTGTATCAATTGAAGAAAGAGACATTAATGGAGCTGAAGCATTGGGGGAATATATTTTAGTTGATCCACTACTGTGTTGAGAAATAATATTTTCAACCAGAGAATCCCATTCTTTGCATTCAGGACAGCAGCCAAGCCACTTGATAGTAATGTAACTGCAATTGGAACATTTAAATGATGTTTTTGTTTTACTCATAGTTTTAGCATAAAGGAGCATTTTTGTTTTGGCAAAATGTTGATTGATGAGATTTTTTTATTCCATACTATCTGCAAAGATTATAAATCATATTTTTACCCGGAGAATACATGAAGAAGTATACTATTATTGCTTATGCAATGGTGATAGCTCTATCTATTGTATGTATGCCGACGACGTACGGTCAGGAATTTTTACCTGAATTGGATTTTGAAATTGATGCAGGGTTATCGAGAGTTCTTGACGTTGATATAGATACTGTTCAAGCAGAACTTATTAAAACATATGAGATGAGATTTTGTTACATTAGTTTTATACGCATTAATGGCAAAGAATATATTGTTAAACAAAAAAAATCTGATTGTTTTAGAAAAATTGTAAGTGTGGTACGTGATGCAATTACGGCACATATTGCTGAAGATTTTGGAATTGCACATCGTGTTGCTATTATTCCTGCTGGAAAAAAGTTTCCTGGCAAACCTCGTACCGATTGGCCGGCAACACTGCATACCGTTGCCCCAGGCAAGATGATTAAAGCGCAAAGCAGTAAATACAATGGTATGAATATTAAACAGGCTGATATTGGGTTTAGACGCGATATGTTAGTCTGGATGATGCAGCATCCCACACTCATTATGATGGTTGCTTTGGATACATTCTTGTGTAATCATGATCGTCATCGTGGCAATCTTTTTTATCATGCAAAAACAGATTCATTCTGTGCAATTGATATGGATTCGGCGTTTAAATATAATTTATGTGCGCTTGCATGCAAAAACTTCACTAAAATGATCTACAATAAAAATGTACGATTAACTACGAGAGAAATAAACACATTAATCTCATACAAAGAATATTTAGAGTTTTTAATTGAGCGACATCATCCAGAAAATACTCTTGAGCTTTATAATGCCTTTATTGAAAGAGCAGGATTTATTGAAGGGTCTCCATTGTATACGCAAAAAATCGCATTAGAAATTGATAGAAATAGAAGAATGATTAGAGAGAGCTATAGGGATGTTCAGCGGCTTATTCCTATACTCCAGCAGCTGATTAAAGTATCCAAAAAGCGCCAAAAACAGTTGATATAGCCATACCTCTATAAAAATTCTAAAAATCGGGTATACTGAAAGTATGAAAATAAATAAAAGTATGCCCGATTTTACCCCAACTTCACGATGTTCCATTGGGGACCCCGTTGCTAAAGAGAAAAAAACTACCCCATCTCAACCTGGTGTGGGATCTTGGCCTGCCCGTCGGCAAGCGCTAGCCCAAAAGCAGAAGGTGGCGTTAAGTTTAAGTAAATACCTTGCACAAGCGGGTATTGCTTCTCGTCGCAAAGTGGTAGATATCATTAAATCCAAGGTTGTTACCGTTAATGGAGTTATGGTCAACGAGCCTGGCTTTAAGGTTAACCTTAATGATTGCATTCGAATTAATGATATAATTGTTCGTTCAGACGAAAAAGTCTATATCTTACTCAATAAACCTAAAAATTGTATTACGACTGTTTCAGATGATCTTGGCCGCCATCATGTGCTTAATTTGATTGCTGAGGCTACAAAAGCACGTATTTATCCAGTAGGTCGGTTAGATCGCAATACAACAGGTCTTTTACTGCTTACCAATGATGGTGACTTAGCTCTTAAATTATCACATCCTCGCTTTGAAGTTGAAAAAATCTACCATGTACAACTTGATAAAGTTCTTACCCGGACAGATCTGCGCAAAATGCTTGCAGGTATCCAACTTGAGGATGGCTTTATTAAAGTTGATGAGGCAAATTTCTTTCATGATAGGCCGAAACAAAACCTCGTTGTGGTGATTCATAGCGGTAAAAATCTTATTATTCGCCGTATTTTTGAAAAACTAGGTTATGATGTCAGAAAACTTGATCGAGCTGGCTATGCTGGGTTAACTAAATCTAAATTAGAAGTTGGCCAATGGCGCTATCTGACCAAGCCTGAAATCGATTTCTTGAAACATCAGTAGTTGGTTTCTATTTTTGATGGAATTGAGCATAGTTATGCACTGCATTAATAAAAGCGCTTACGGTTGCACCATGCCGATTCGGCTTTAGTTTTTTGTGTAAATCTAATAATTTACAGAGCAAGAAGATATCAGCTGTATTCTCAATAAAATTAATACAGCTGATATCTTCTTCATCATATAAATTAAGGAGTGATGCTTGATCATGATTATCGATAAAGGCTATTGATTGTTCGTCTTTTGTAAGTCCCATTACTACGGGATTGTTCGGATGAAAATTGTGTTCGGCTAAAAAATCAAATTTGCCGGACATTTTTCGTATCACAAAGGTATAGCCACGATTACGAACGGATTGTACGGGGTCCAAAGAAATGAGCAATTTACTTTGAGCGCCACAGACTATAAGAGGTGGCTTTTTATCGAAATGAATGAATGGCTTTAGGCGCCACTGAGGAAAGTAACGTCTAAGGTTTTCTCCTGTTTTGCTATCATAAAAGTCAAAAATGCCATTCTTTATTGCGATTATAATAGCTGTACCATCTGGTGTAAATAATGCTTTTCGAATAGTATTTTCCATTGCTATCTGTTTATAATCGTAAGAAATATTTTTTTCACTGTTTTTTGTAAACCACCATATCTGTAATATATTTGATCCATAAGTAATCAATTGTCTGTCATTCGGGCTAAATTGAGCGCAGTAAATAAAATGATTATTTTGTTGGCGTAATTTTGGTAAAAGAGATATGTTTCTTGGTGTTATTACATAAGTATTACCATTTTGAGCGCATGCAACAAATTTTGATGAATGGTGAGCTGAGCATATTGCACTTATTATTTCTTCGTGAATAGGTATGGTTTCTATCATTAATGTTTTGAGGTTGACGAGTTGAGCGTTGTTAGTGCTTTGCAATATGCTCATCATAAGCCATTTGCTATTATGACTCATTATTGCCTGATTTATTACAGATTGTGCTTGAAGATGAACCTTTTTTTCGCGCACATCTGTTTTTATGTAAATATCTGTATTCTGTTTTCTAGTGAGTTGTGTTTTAGGGCGGTATATTTTAATACAATTGTCTTGTTTGTTTTTACCACGAAGGATCTGTTTCAGCAAATCATTTTCGTCTTGAGAGTGATTTGAGAAAAGGTATTGTTTGTATGATATTTCATCACACATTGCATATTCGTTGCCTATATCAGGAACAATGATGTATGTGCCGTCATGATTGAGGAATGTTCTTATATTTGGTGACCCCAAAGAAATAACTTGTAATATTCCCTCGCTTTCTCGGCGTGATTTTCTGAGATCCTTATGCTTGATTGTCATATGTTTATATTTGATAGCGAGCGCTTGTGCTATATATGGTCTGATGTGATTATCAATGATATCGGGTGATAAAAAATTTAACTTAAATGTTCCATACGGAAGATTGAATTTAAATTCTTCGTATGAAGGTGTTAGTGCCTGATCCATGCTGTATGCAAAAAAATAAGTAATGAGCCATAATACACACACTATTATTTGTTTTTTTTTCATATACAGCTTTTTTAAAAAATAATGGGACTGATTATTGTTATTATAAAACAACCATCTTCATTCTGTATATATTTTATCCCCAATTCCATTTCATTGCATTGGGGTCACGTGTCAAGAGTATCGTTGGAAATAAGTCTTATTTCTATCCGTTCTATAGATTTGCCTGGATGTTCACGTTTGAGGGTTACAAATCCAACTTCTCGTGTTGACCGCACATGCGTGCCGCCACAAGGTACTTGTGCAAAGCCATCAATTTTCCAAAATCGTCGTTGATTGGCGATATCTGAATAACCTTTTTCAATGATGCGATCACTAGTAATAATTTCATTGTATTCAGTCAAAATTGCAGGTAATAGTGATGATATGTTCGTATTTGATTTAAAATCGATGCGAGCTTTATGCTCTGCAATATGTGCACCAACTTTTTCAAGATGATATTTTTGGGTAACAATTTCCAAAATTAATTCTGCAGCAAAATGTAATCGCATCAGTCGTAATCGTCTGTGCCAATCGATCGTCATGGTAACGGTATCACCTATTTTTAATCCATGATTGTCAGAAAGTGTGTAATAAATCAAATTACCATCAATTTTTGAATCTAAGATGGGCATTCCATTAATCCATGCGGTATCGCTTTCTTGCCCGCCGGCAAATGAATATGCAATTGTTTCGGCACATAAGATTCTATTACCATCAACAGTTTGTATAGTGGTGATGAGTGTTGTTTGATAGGGATCATCCCAGAATATTTTTTTCATAGTTTTTTTGATGGTGATAATTGTAATGGATTCATTTGAAACATTAAACTCTGATTTTATGGTGCCATACGGCACTTTCCATTTAAACTTTTCATATTTCTTGGGATATTGCATGGACATTGGGTTATCATCTGTTGGTTCCATGCTGTATGCATAAAAATTGGTGAGTGCTAATGATAACATAAGAATTATATTTTTTTCATGTCCATTTTTCGTTTTTTAAAGTAATTGTATGGTAAAAAACTCCAGAAATGAAAGGTTAATTTTACTCGACAAAAATCTCATTAATTTTATCTAAATCTTGCCATTTCAAAACAGAAACTAATGTACGGTTTTGGCTTTCTGCTCCAGCATAAATACAATAGCTGCGCCCCGCATCAGATCCTGCTAATTCTGACCAATAGTGAAGCTCTTCAAAATAGTCTTGTGTAATAGTTTGTCCTGATTTGATTTCAATAGGGAACAGCTTGCCTCCTTGGCTAATCAAACAGTCAACTTCATGGCCAATTTTATCACGCCAGAAATAACAGTAAGGAATGCGGCCTAAGTTGTAACGCATTTTCATCAATTCCGAAATAATAGCTGATTCAAATAATCCACCACGTAAATAATGTGTGGTGACTTGTTTTGCGCTTTCTAGTTCAAGCAAAGAACATGCAAGGCCGGTATCATAAAAATAAAGCTTTGGAGTTTTGACTAAGCGTTTACTGAAGTTTTTAAAGTGAGGCTGTAAAAGAAAAATAATATAACTTTGCTCTAAGATTGAAATCCATGTATTGGCAGTTCCAACACTGACGCCACAATCATTGGCTAAAGAGCTAACATTCAATAATTGTCCAATTCTTCCTGCACATAATTTCATAAAGAGTCTGAATTGAGATAAATCCGAAACATTTTTAATTTGTCGCACATCACGTTCAAGATACGTATGAATATAGTTGGGATACCAATTATATGGTTCAATTGGATCGCTACACATGCGAGGATAACCACCTTTGAAGATCATGGTACTAGAATCTGAAGGTAATAACTCAGCTTGTTTAAGTTCTGAAAAGCTGAGAGGTAGTAAGGTGAAAATAGCTACGCGGCCAGCTAAGCTTTGTGTTACCGCTTCATTAAGCAAAAAATTCTGTGATTCTGTCACGATAAAATAGCCATGTTTTTTACTTTTATCAACTTCTGTTTGGATATACGAAAGTAATTGGGGCGCGTGCTGTATTTCATCCAAAATAATGCCGGAATCATTTTTATGCAGATCAAGAAAGGCGCGTGGATCGGTATTTGCAACATCACGTACGTCGAAATCTTCCAATGAGACGTATTTATGTGATGGAAAGGCAAGTTGTGCTAATGTTGTTTTGCCTGATTGACGTGGTCCCAATATAGCAATTACCGGGAATTTTTTTGCTAACGCAATCACGGTAGATTCGAGGGTTCTTTTTATCATGAGAGCGATCCTTACGCTAAATTCAACACCTATGGACAAATTTACATTTAAAATGAAAATTTGTCCAATTCTTTAGTTGGCCATACAAATCTGACCGTTTTGCTTTTGTTTTGTATAAAGACCAAGATATATTCTCAGGAATCATTTTATCAATATTGTCGAAATGATATATTTGTTTAGAATGTTGTTTATTCGCTGCAATACATGAGGAAGTTATATGAAAAAAATGATGCGTATGGTATTTGGTTTGATCTACCTCATTATATCCAATCAAAATCTGCTATGTATGAATATTGTTGCGTCTCCTAGCAGTACGCAACAAAAGTTGGTTATGGATCATGGGACATTAGAATATGGGGCTTCTGCTCTTCATTCTTTACTCAAAGCAGGTGTAAATCCAAATACTGTCGATCACCATGGCAATACTTTACTGCATTTTCCCAAACAGTCGGTGGGTGAAGGACATCTCAAGCTTTTATTAAAATATGGTTTTGATATTGATCGGCAAAATCAGTGGGGCCGGACCCCATTAATGGAATATATTCGTCATGTAAATGGCAGAGATATGGTGGAAGATATAATACTTTGTAGCGGCAACGTGAATGTGCAAGATCATGATGGCAAAACTGCTTTGCACCATGCATTGGAGCTTGGTTTGTTTTGGATAGCAGCTACATTGCGGGATAATACGAATGCAGATTTTACTATAGCTGATAATCAAGGAAAAAAGCCAATCGATATATTATCTGCTTATACTTTAGAAGAGCTTGGATTTTTTTATGGGGATTATAATGATTGGTACGGTACAAAAAAATGTACGAGCTCAAAGTTATTTGGAGAGAATGGTTATTTAATTAAAGAATTATTATATAAGCAGAATGATAAAAATTATAGCGAGCTTGATAGAATTCATAAACACTTGCAGGCTATGCCGGTACAAAAATTTTTAAAGAAAATAAAAAGGCTTGATGAGTATACACAATCTTTATTTTACTCCCTAAGAAGCGGAAAAGCATTCCTCTTTATAGTGAAAAAAGAAAAACGGAGAAGAAAAATAAAGCAGGCAAGGGCAATTAAAGAATATATTGCAATGCTCCCATATGATAATGGTATGAGTCAAGTTGATTGATGATTGATTGACGCGTTCTTTTGTTTCCGAGTGGATAATTTTGCATTCAAAATGTAAATTTGTCCATATTGGATTAAATAGTTGATTGAAACGTAGGGTTGAAAATGCATTTATGATGAAAACAACGGAAAAAGATATTAAATTTGTAGAAGATGAACCATATTTCTCGAGGAAAGGAATGAGATATCAGTTCCTGGGAAAACAGTGGCAATCTATTGAGATCTATTCAATAAGTTTTCTCAAATGATTTTTCACTCGATCAGATTTATCAGCAAAGACTTTGTCAATTTGATTCTCTAAACCAAAAATATAGTTCTCTAATGCAACAGCTTTTAAGTTTTTCTGAGCCCAACATGCACCGTATAACCATATAAGTTGCTCAAATGTTAGTTGTTCGCTTGTAGGCATATGCCAAACATGCGACTCTTCTTCTATTGTAAAAAATGTTCCATCAGTATTCATGATAATTTTTGCTTCTGAACCAGCACTTATATCTTCAGTTGCGCCAAGCTGTGTGGCCATTTCTTTTGTTAGATCCCACATGCGTAGGGCGCTATCAGCTGAAAATAGAACATTTTGTTGGGGATGAAAGGCTACATCGGTTACTATGTGGCGGGATTCTGTTGTATGTAAATTTATTTCTTTAGGTGTTACTATATTCCATAGGCGAGCAGTCCAATCATTTGATGCTGAAGCAAGCATAGTGCCTGATGGATTGAATGTAATATTGTTAACGATATCATCATGCTCAAAATGCGCGACGAAACTATTGGTTGAAAAATTCCAAACATAGATATCATTATAAGAACTGATTGCCAAGAGGGTGTTTGGTAGATGTAAGGCGAAGCTACAAGCGCCATCATTCATTCTGAAACCAGAAGCATCAATGCGTGTCATAGTAGGTTTTTTCTCTTGTACACTCAGCAAAATTATTTCATAAAGGTCCCTACGTGGATCTTGAGGATTTCTGGTGGTTGCTATAATACAATTACCTTGAGGTGAAATTCTACTGATATTATCAGGCAATATAAAATCAGTTGGTATGATTTGATGGGTCTCAAGATCCCACATAGTCAAGGTACATTTTTGATTTCTTGCAAAATCTTTATCTTTGCCTATTGCAAACATGATATTTTCTTCATTATTAAAAGCAGTGGCTAAGGTCTCTTGATTAAATGTGTAAGGATAAAAATCATGAAGAGTATCCAACAGGGTTGTTTCTCCAAAGCTCCCTTGTTCATATAGTTCAAGAAATCTACCCTGGGGGCTATATTTTATAGCAGAGCATTGGTGTGAAATTTTTGGTAACGGCAAAGGATCAAAATCTGGAAAAGAATAAAAGTTCAGAATTGATTTTTTAGACTCATACATAGTATGTTTGCTCATGGTAGCACAATATCTGTTTGATGGATCAAATGCAATTTGAGCGATAAAATAATCATCATTGTGAGGTTGAAATTCTATAAATGGCTTTTTCAGAAAAAGATGAGCTATCTCGGACTTAAATGATGAATAAAATAGTTTTTCTATTTGGTTTAAGACATCTTTAGGCGCATTTTTTAATAATGCATTGATTTTTTCTTGTACAGAACTGAAGTTGCTCATTTCCATTTTTAGAATTGGCATAACAGATCGCTGAATGAATGATTCTGCTGCTATTTCTTTAAGCGCCAGAGGTTCGTTTGTTCGTTGTATGAGATGCCCTGGTCGTATGAGGGGATTTGCAAGAGAGATTCTTCGCTGTTGTGGTCTGGCTATGGGATTCATAGAAAATAAATGCGATATAAATAGGCTCAGTAGTGCTGATATATATATTTTTTTCATGGTGAACCTTAAATAAAAAATTAACTTTTTATTTAATTATCGCTTATTTAAAAGGGTTATGGCAAGTTTTTTTAAAAAAACAATATATAGGCCTTAATATTTTATTGATTTCAAGTACACTGCACATATTCTTTAATGATATATGTGCAGGAGTTTTTACATGATTGATGGATATTTAAAAGTTGAACAATCAGGACCATTATCTGGTGAAATAGAATTAAGCGGGGCCAAAAATGCTGTTTTAGTCACCATTGCATCGTTCATTCTAACGAATGGTAAATCGATTTTATATAATGTTCCGGCTTCAGCTGATGTATATGCAATGGGGGAATTGCTCACCAGTTTAGGCGCAACGGTGTTTTTTGATGCTGAAAAGCATCAATTTTTTGTTGATACAACATCATTGTGCGGTTGGACTATTGATGCCGATATTATGCAAAAAACACGCACGTCTATTTTAGCAATGGGGCCACTGCTTGCTCGTTTTGGTAAAGCACAGATAGGCGGGCTTCCTGGTGGTGATGCCATTGGCAAGCGGCCTATTGATTATCATCTGAATAATTTCAAAAAAATGGGCATAAGTATTGAACAAGAAGGTGAGTTTTTATCTGCGCATGTTGAAAAGCTTGCAGGAACTCGTCTTGTTCTTGAATATCCGAGTGTGGGTGCCACAGAAAATCTCATTATGGCAGCAGCAATGGCCTGCGGAACGACGAAAATTATCAATGCCGCTGTGGAGCCTGAAGTTTTCGATTTAATCGCAGCATTGACCAAAATGGGCGCAAAAATAAAAGTTGAAGCTCCTGCAACCATTACGATTGAAGGCGTTAACGTTTTACAGCCAATAGAACACACCATTATGGTTGATCGTCTTGAAGCAGGATCACTTTTGATTGCTGCTGCTGCAACGGGTGGAGAAATATATATTCCCAACGCCAATGCACATGTACTTGATGTATTTTTGCTCAAGCTTGCAGAAATGGGCCATACTATTACTGTTGGTGAAAATGGAAAAGGAATCCGCTTAAAAGCAACGCGTGAGCCAAAAGCTGTGTCGTTTAAAACAGACTCATATCCAGGGTTTCCCACTGATTTACAAGCGCCAATGATGGCGCTGCAATGCATAGCACAAGGAACAAGCATTATTGAAGAAACGGTTTTTGAAAATCGTTTTCATCATGCCCATGAATTAATAAAAATGGGTGCCAATATAAAAATTGAACATAATAAAGTTGTTATCACTGGGGTTTCTCAACTGAGCGCAGCTCAGGTGAATGCTGGAGATATCAGAGCATCAATGGCGCTTGTTGTTGCAGGGTTAGTGGCACAGGGTGAAACAACAGTGACGGGGCTTCATCATTGGAAGCGGGGATATGATGCGTTGGATAATAAATTGCAGTTGTTGGGGGCGAGGGTAAATGTGTGTGAAAAGAATGATTTAAATAATGTAATGGTGAATGAGAATATGCTCGTTGAGAAAATGCCATAGGTTTTAAATGAGTTCGTATCCTTTAGTCCCCAGCTTAGCTACTCTTAGCCGGGGTCCCCATATAGAATAAAATGAAATATGGGGTTTAAACAAGCTCAGGACGAACGGAATAGGTCAAAAAAATTAAAAAGAATTAAAATCGATCTTACTTTAATTTTAAAATCCGTTCGTCCTGAGCTTGTCGAAGGATACGAACTCATTTAAGTTGCGCTTGAGGTTAATGCATGAAAAAAGATACAAAACCAAATCCCGATTTTTTTGAAGCACAAAAATATATTTATGAACCACTGGGCTGGAAATATGAAAAGATCAAACAAGAAGCAGAAAGCCAGGAATATGGCGCTTGCAGTTTTGAATTAAAGGGTAAATCAATTATTTTTCGTGTTGGTAAAATTACTCCCACCAAAATAGGCCAGTTTGTTACTTTGTGGAAGAGAAGTGATAGAGGTCCTATTATTCCCTATGATGTAAATGACCAATTTGATTTTATGGTGGTTACTGTTCGCAACAAGAATCGTTTAGGGCAGTTTGTTTTTCCTAAAGATGTGCTTCTTGCAAAAGGCATTATTTCACAAGATGGCAAAGGTGGTAAGCTTGCTATTCGGGTTTATCCTGTATGGGATATCGCTGAAAATGCTCAAGCTAAACGTACGCAAAAATGGCAACTTAATTATTTTTTTGAGGTTGATATAGATGCATTGAATGTTGAAATTGTTAAAAAATTATATCAGTTGTTTTAAAAAAATCCGTAGAAGCCTTTTGAAAGAGGGTTTCTTTTTTTGTACAAACAAGTAATTGATTTTCAGATATAAATTTTAATACATTATAATTAATGGTCTTGTTGTTGAAAAAATTGATGAGGTATTTTCATTGTGAAAACCATATATGGTTGGAAAAACAATCGATTTTCATCGTTGTTATGCGCAGTACTATTGTTTTTTGTAATACATATTTTTCATATTACTACGCTCAATGCAATGTTTACTGTAGGTCATAATCCCTATAAAAAATCTTATCATGGAGCAAAAACGAGCTTGGGTAAGATAGAGGGTGCTCAAAGAAAGAGAGATGTGCTGATATTTTTGGATGATTCTGAAAAAGATGAGCTTGGTGCTATTGGCGGTGATTTAATGACAGCGTTATATCAAGAGGCAAGTCCTATAATTGTTTCTTCTTCATTAATGTGCACATTGTTAGAATGTAGAGAGAAAAATAAACAACCTATTGAGGTTCTTTTGAGTGAACTTGCCAATGTTGATTGGTTACCAGAAAGATATGGGCAAAATTGGCAAGAAATCATAAAGGAAAAGGAAAATGTCGCGGTATGTAAAGTTTGCTTTCAGCCAGAGCGATGGATTATAAAGGTAATTAATAATTCATTGTTACTTTTAATTCCCAAAAGCTATTGCGAATCTTTAGGCATTAACAATGAGAAGGTACAAGAATATCATGCCGGCATGCCTACCTTGTCTGATATTGAGTTGCAGTTTGGATTGAAGGTTAATCATATGAAAACAATTGAACATACTGCATTGCATAGATCGTCTCTTAAGGAATATTTTTTTCCGAATTACTTTGCAGGCTATTTTATCAATTCATTGGATGCTATTTTTTGTGCGATATCTGATTATCAGGATAGAAAAGAAATAAATTTTCCCGAATGGATTATCTATATAGCTGGCCATGGGAATATTAATTATGCAATTACCTATCTGAGCATCGATCAATTCAAGAAATTTTTACATTTTTTAGAGAATAAAATAAAAGTTCAATTATTAGTTGTTAGTTCTTGTTATGCAGCAGGAACCAATGTAAAGAATGTGTATGGAGAGATAAAATGGGGTACGCAACAACTTAATTCATTTCCTATCGCTATTCAAGGTCTTAGCGATATTGAAACCTTTAGCAGTTCTCCTACTTGTGATATGGCCAATTGGACTCTCACGCAAAAAATAAGTTTACGTACATCAAAAAATTTTGGCGATTTTTTTAAGCAGTCACACAAACAAGAAGGTAATTATAGAGAAATTATCAAGCAACTCATTCTTTATGATCAAAACATTGCAAATGAGCCTCAGATTAAAATGCCGGGGATGGAATGGTTTTCTGTCATGGATATTGATAACAAAATTGTTTCAATAGGTGCTATTTTAGCAAAAACACGAGATCCACAGAAAGCTTTAGATGTTTTAAAAAGAAACCAAAAATAATTTTACTTTATACAGACAATCTACCATTTGAGTTGAAGATAGATTTAGATAATCTCAAAGCAATAGTATCGATGATGTCACCAAAGCTGATAGAAGGAGATGTAATACGCATTATTCATCGAATAAGGAAAATATCAGCCGAAGGGCATTCTCCTGTGGATATATTAAAATTATTTAGGTTGGTTGCTTATGCAGGAGGTAAAAAATGGTTTTTTATTGATGAAATAAATGGCAATGATGTTTGGAGAGATGTTTTGATTGATGGGGGTGATAAAGATAGCATCAATGCTTATTTTAAAGATAAAGATGGTGCTCTATATACATTTAACTTCAACTTTGATAATTGGAAAATGAAGATCAATCCTGTTTTGAGTGGTTCTTTCGATGATCGCCATTATCATGAAAAACTTGGTATTGTACGCAATCAATATTCCGAAATATCCGCAAGAATGAGTTTCGAAAATCAGGAGATTACTGCTGAACAAATTAAAAATATAGAAGATATGCTTACGAAAAGTCGTAAAGATTTGAAAGATCAATAGTATTAGTTGTTAGGTTCTGTTGAGTATTTGGCAAAAATAAATCTTTAAGACAAAGTTATTCTCAAAGTCCGTTCGCCCTGAGTGTTTTTTGTCTTCAAAAAAAGTATCGAAGGGTAAAAAATAAATAAAACATCTGAAACGTACAAACAAAAACCCTTCGATACAATTTTACTCCGCTATGCTTCATAAAATCACTCAGGGCGAACGGGATTAGAGAATTGATTTCTAATTTGGGGTCCCCGTGAAGTTTACCGAGCGGGGCTCAAAAGTTTCCCGTCAGTTCAGTAATTTCTGTTGTAATTTTTGCTTGTCGTATTTTGTTATATTCTAATTTTGTATCGGTAAGCAAGGTATTAGCATTGCGTGTTGAATTATCCATAGAAAGAAAGCGCGCAGCATGCTCTGAAAGTAGTGATTGGAAAATAAGATGCTGAAATTGTGCTTCGATATATTGAATTGCTAGCTTATTCAGAATATCGCTTGGTGTTTCATCCCACATATATCCTTCTGTTGGGGGCGTGGCGTCAGCGGTAATCTGCCTGTCCGCCGTCTTGTCCGACGTAGCTTTAGCAGAGTCGGAAGCCTTGGCGAAGGAGGATGTTGGATCAAAGGGAATGAGTTGGGTAATGGTCGCTTTTTGTGTGAAAAAGTTTTTGAACACGTTGCTGATGATAACAACGGATGTATAAGCAGGGGTTGCCGTCATAATCATATCGGTGAGCTCTTGTGCAATGGTTAAAAAATTCCGAGAGGTTATGACAGGAAACGAACACACGAGTTTATCAGGATGGTTATTTATCAAGTATTCGATGGGTTTTTTGCCAACCGCACTGAATCGGTAATGGGCAGATGGATTGTGAGATATATAATCGTTTAAAATCTTTGATAATTGCGTATTAAATCCTCCACACAGCCCTTTTTGAGATCCAATAATAATAATAAGAGGGTTACGGTCATTTTCGGTAGGCATCAACTGCTCATGCTTCCAGGTTGGAGTGGCGCGTTGCACCTTTGCAAGAAGGTTCTTCAGTATATTTAAATACTCGCTCAACGGTTCTTGTTTTACCTTGAGTCGGGAGTGAGCGGACATGGAAATAATGCGCATTACATCGGTAACTTTTCTGATGGTTTCAATCGTTTGAATACGGTTGCGCATTTGAATAAGTTTAGACATGAAGCTCCAAATGAAAATGATTCAAGTAAGTTATACATTCAATGTACCCTTACCTGAATCATTTTTCAAGTTATAAAGATCTATTGCTTAATTGGAAAAAGCGTGATCTGTAAGCAATGTATCTATAACAAGTTTTTGAGTTGCATTTTCTCTATATCCCTTACATATCGCTTCGGAAAAGCTTGTTTGTTGCTGAGTATTAACGCGGGTGATGAGGGTGTCTTCCTGTGATACAACAATCTTATTATCGGATGAGGCATTTCCTATTTTTGGTTTTGGCGATAGGGTCTGATTGTTGTTAACCTGTGGCATTTCATTTTTTGGTTCTATTTTGGAATTACTATCTTCTGATGGTGTTTCAGAGCTTGAAGGTTGTTGGTTACCTAATAGTTCGATCAGATGTGGTTTTTGTTTATCTTTTTGTCCAGATTGAGGTACATCGTTTGATGGAGATGGTGGCGTATTTGGTCTAGTATAACGATAGATTCCATATACCGCGCAACCTGCTAATATTACAAGTCCAGCAGTTGTGTATTTTTTATTGCGATTCGTTTCCTCAGAACATTTTGTCATTGAAGATTGAAAGAGAATAGATAAAGCAGATACCATAAGAAATTTTTTCATCGAAAAATCCTTTTGAATAAATAATAAGTTTTTTATAAGTGCAACTCATAGTTTAGTTATTTTGAGTTGGTTGTCAAAGTAGTAGGTTAAAAATTTTTGATTTATTGATTGTAACAATAATGGGTTAATTTGTTATACTTTTTTTGATCCAATCTTTTTACCCATTACTTCACTTCGTTTTTGTCCCCAGCTCCGTTTTTCTACGCCGGGGTCCCCATACGAAGAATGAGGATGGGGTTAAGTGCCCGCTTGAAGAGAAACGAAATTGGCGATAAATAGGTTGGCTGCCCGATATTAATTTTTTGATGTTGTTTTTAGGGTCATTATAGTGCTTTTGTTATTAGCTGGTGAGTGTGGGGTAAAACTATGATTATTGTTGTGGATGCGTATAATCTTTTACGTGCTACTCCTCCTTATAAAAAGACGATAACAGATAAGGAAAGAGCGCAATTTATTGCGCAACTTTCTGGATATGGTCGAAATAAGGGGCATAAAATAGTTATTGTTTTTGATGGCGGTCCTCATGAATGGCCTTTTAAAGAAAATATGAAGATTGTTCAGGTGGTTTACTCTGGCATGCATGAAACGGCTGATGATTATATCAAAGAATATATTCAAGCGCATAAAGCAAAAGATTTGTTACTTGTTTCATCTGATTCTGAATTAAATAGATATGCTGAGCATCATACTATTCCTTCTATTGATTCATCAACATTTTCACAACTTTTGCATGAAGAATTAGCTGTGCCAAAAAATTCATCTACAAAGAGCCCGGATAAAATTGTAAAACTGGCTCAAGACAAAGAATTTGGCAATAATGCGCAAGAGATGTTAGATAAGTTGATGACGCAGGCCAGTAAAAATGTTTCAGAAAAAAGTGAAGATTTTGCTCAGGGACGGTCAGCAAAAAAAGATCATCTGACTAAACAAGAACGAATACTTTTACAAAAATTAAAAAAATTATAAATCATGGTTAAAGAAATAATATATTCCTTGCAAGAGCAGGGTGCAGTAATTCAAGAATTAAAAGAACTAATGAAGAATTATCAGGTTTTTGCATGCAGCGGTCCATTAGGTGCAGGAAAAACAACAACTATTAAGGCACTGCTGCGTAACTGTGGTATTACCGATACTATTACAAGCCCAACGTTTACCTACGTAAATGCATACGAGAATGGCCAAGGTGAACACTTTTATCATTTTGACTTATATCGCATTGGGAGCGTAGAAGAATTCCAATCGCAGGGCTTTGATGAATATTTATATCAAGATAATGGCTGGGCGTTTATTGAGTGGCCAGAAGTGATTGAGCCATTGCTGACGCATGATGTGTGCCATCTCTTTTTTGATTATCATGAAGATTCAGATAAACGGGTGTTGAGAATAGAATATTAATAGAGAAGGCCTGGTGCAAACACCAGGCCTTTTCTTATATTTTTAAAGGTACAAATTAAGAGTTATAAGATTTGTCTTTTTGATCTTTTTCTAACAATGCAATCCGTTGATCTAATTTTTGTATGCGTTTTTTTGGTAGTGGGTGTTCTTCTGCCATGTTTATTATGGGATCTAGGTTTTTTAGGGTTTCATCATCTAAAAAGGGAAGTGTTTTTTTTAGGGTATTAGTTCTGCATATATCAGCATCATACAAATATGTTTTCATACCAATAAGTTTATTTACGTCATTGGGTATATTGTCATCAGCTCGTTGTTCTTGATATTGATAAAAGGATATTCGAGTGAGATCAGTTATAAATCCTTTCCCTAGAGCGGTCGGTATTTTTACTAGTTGTTCTCCCAGAAAAGTTCTCGTTTTTTTAGCTATAGGAAGTATACCTCGAGCTACTTTCACTGAGCCGTGAGTTACAAATGGCAAGATTAAATCTGCTGCAGCTCTCCACGGTACATCTTCATTTTGTATATGAGTAACCTCATGTCCTATTATGCCGAGCCATTTATTTAGTTTCTCTTGATCGTTATTTTTTTGAGCTTCATCTATTTCTTGAGCAGCAGCCTGATTTATCACTACATGCTTTCTGGGCACTCCTATCATTGGAAATTCTGGAGCATGAGGATATATCATACCTGGATTCACTTTTACACCATTAATGTGAACATTATGGGTTTTTTCCAGAGCTGAGCTGATAAAATTGCTCACATCCTCAGGTGCATCAGTGCATTTATCTTCTTCTAAAGCCTTTGTTTCATCATGCAAGGATTTGAGCTTTTTGTATCCTTCATTTATCGATGCTCCAGCCGCAATTGTCCAATGTAATCCAGTCATAGTTCCGGAAAATGCCTTTTTCCCATAATGTTTTAATAATTGACCGGCAGCTTTAGCAGCCGTAGGTTGCATAGCAACCGAGGTTTGAGAAAACCCCAAAAATAATAGTACTAATATTGCTTTTTTCATGTCTTTCCCCTCTAAATAAGATTTTCATTGCTGCTTTAAATATTTACGTATATCCGATGATAAAAATAGTAATAATCCAATTCCTATACCAGCCAAAGAGCCCATTTTTATTACATGTGGTCTTTTGAGGTAAGGAAGTGGTTTTTTTTCTAGTCTGCTATGATAGCTATCATGTGTTAAATCTTTGCTCTTGATCAGCGTGTACCACCATGCTCCTGCATAAATCGCATAACCAAGCCATTCCAATCGGGTAATCTCTGTATCACTTTTAAGTTCTTTAACGGCATCAAATTCAGGGTTTTCTGCATAAGATAGTGTTGATGTTAAAAAGAACAAGATGACGATTAAAGCTTTAAGCATACGGGTACTCCCCTATTCGGTTGGGCCAAACAAACCATTCTTTCTAATTGTAATAAATTGGTCGTTTTTGTCAAGGCCTACAAAAAAGAAGGCTCCATGCATAACATGAAGCCTTCTTTACGTTTTTCAATACGGTTTTTAAACAAACAATCCTTCTTCTTCAAGAATATCAAATGCAACATTCATAAATGATGGACCATTTTTTAGTTTAAACGTTCTATTAAGTGAACCATCTTCATTGCGCAATATTTCAACGTGATGATTGCGATAGTTTCCTTTTGTTTCTTTTTCTAGGTCAACCATTTTTGGATAATGCGTTGCGATAATACTAATGTTGTTTGTATATAATCCGAGTTTCTTTGCAAATTGTAAAGCTGCTTGCTCACCTTCTTTGGGTGATGTGCCCGTGAAAACTTCATCAATGATTACAAAGCTGAATTCATCTTGTTTCAATGATTGGACAAGATCAAGAAGTTTTTTAGCGCGCATTACTTCTGATTTGAATAATGAAGCGCCAGTTGCAATGTCATCAGAAATATTCATGAAGCAGTTTAACTTTGCAAAAGGAGTCATGCTCAGGCTTTGTGCTGGAGCAATACCAAATGTTTGTGCCATTAATACATCAAGCATAATTGCTTTAATAACAGTTGATTTACCACCGGTATTTGGACCAGTTAAAATGCTGTTTGGGCATGATAGATCAAACGTTGCGTTATTGATTACAACTTTATCAGCATCGATAAATGGATTCCAGAAGCCTTCAGCTTTGATTACCGGAGTTGCGCTATTTTCAACGAAGTCTACCATGCAGTAACGCGCATTTTTATCTTCGTGTTCGTTATATAATTTTGCTAATGCAACATACATATCAAGTTCACCAGCTGCAGCAAATACTGGAGCAAGTTCATCTTTAACTTGTTTCATCAACTCATATGCAGCAAGTACGCGGCCAGTGATAGAGAAGAATGAAGCTTCCCCTTGGAATGTATTTGTATCAAGCATGCCCAGAAGTTTAGTCAGCTTTGCTGATTGTTTTGCAGATTTGTTAAAATCAGCTAATGGTTGCAATGATGGTAGATATGTTAAAAGCTCTGGTTTTTTATTAATTAAAGAACTTAATTTTTTGAGTTCTTTAATGTGTGAGGATGTGGCAATCAGAATGTCTTGCAAGTGATTGTAGGTTTCTTGAGAGCTTTTGACGGTCATTGCAGTAGTATAAGCAATAAAACATTGTAATGCAGCAGCAAAAGCAACGGATGCTTTGGTTGTTGCGGAGGATTCGTTGTAAAAGTATGCCATGCTCGATTGTAATGCTTGTGTAAAAGAAATTTTCTTATCTTTTGCGCCTAAGTTAATTATATATGCACCAAATAGTGGAATATAACATGCTCCAATTGCTGCACTGGCGATAAAACCTGTTTTATTAGTGAATTCCAGAGCTGCAGTATTGGTGTTTAATTGTTTTAATATGCCGGCAATATCATATTGTTGTCCAAAATAAGAGTATTTAATTGTTTCTGGATTTACTGGAGATTTTGAATGCCAAAATATGGAAGATTTAATTTCAAAAGAAGACATTTTTTTGAGGGAAGCTGCGGCATGTTCAAATAAATCTTTGTTCTCGCTGAGATGGATAATTGTGTGTTGACGATTATTTAGGGTCTGTATATCAGTGATTGGATGGCAAAAAATAAAAGCTGCGTGAGCTTTACCCATTGCAGTGTTTATATGCTTAAAAACATTACCAAAAAGATGTTGTGTGCTATTTTCTCCGCCACCTACGATCTCTAATTTATCGATACATGATGAATCAATAATAGTGGTACTATAGTTACGAGTAGATGAAACAAGATCAAAAGCTGTTTCTTGAACCTCGCGGCTTGTAAGGTGTTGTATTTTTGGATCAATTAGTTTCTTAAAGTTTTCCATAAAGCCAGCATTTGGATCGATCATAGTTGTCGTTGGCTGAACTATCTCTTTTTCCCCAAACATTGAAGTAAGATATTTATTGCTAACGGGTTGTGTTAGGTTAGAAGTTATTTTTGGGTTTGCTTCATCAGCAAGAACCAAGACTGGATTTATGAAGCTTGCAATCGCAAGAATCATAGCAAAATTACGTTTGAACATAGAGAGATCTCCTTAGTTAGATATGGTAAATGAGGGAAAAAACTAATACTTATATTTAAGTATAAAGACTAATTGCTCTTTGGTCAAAATGGTATCCGGGCTGTTTTCAATGTTTGAAAGATGCCCTGGTTAGCAGAAAAAATGGGAAAAATTGAAAAATTTTATAAAAAAATCGATTTTTTATTAAATTTAAGTTGAAATCCATTTAAAAAAACAATATCATAGTTGAACAAGCTTGTTGAAATTGCTTGGGTACGGCGAGATTCCCGAGCGGCCAAAGGGGGTGGACTGTAAATCCATCGGCTATGCCTTCGTAGGTTCGAATCCTACTCTCGCCACCATACTACGCTCTGGCGAGCTTCGTATGGCGCGGCCATCTTCTTAAAGGTTTTGATATTTTACTTGAATCCAGAGTGGAGTATGCCCTTCGTAGCCTTGGCGAAGTAGGGCGGTAAAAATAGAAAAATCTTTAAAGTTTTTGGCTCTCACCCTACAGATTCTTCAGAAAAGTTTTTGAAATATGCGCGGGAATAGCTCAATTGGCAGAGCGACAGCCTTCCAAGCTGTAGGTTGCGAGTTCGACCCTCGTTTCCCGCTCCAGAAAAATTTTATGCCGGCATAGCTCAGTTGGTAGAGCAGCTGATTTGTAATCAGCAGGTCGTTGGTTCGAGCCCGACTGCCGGCTCCATACTACGCGTAAAGCTTCGTATGGCACGCCAAACTTTTACCCCAGCCTTATTTCATTCGGCCGGGGATCCCGATAAAGATGTGGATATGATAAATAAATTAGGTTAAGACATCTTTCTGATTTCTAATACACAATAGGTGTTCAAAAAGTTTGTCTTTTTCTGTTTTTTTAATTAATCTATAATAAACCGTAAGGATTACGGTTCATGCCCACGTAGCTCAGAGGCAGAGCACTTCCTTGGTAAGGAAGAGGCCACCGGTTCAATCCCGGTCGCGGGCTCCAGATAGATCATTAGTTCAAGGTCTTTTTAAGTGTCTTTATAATTATGGCAAAAAATAGAAAAACTACTCATTTAGTTTGCGAAATATGCAAAGAACGCAATTATACTCAAGTTGTTTCAAAAAAAAGAACGATTGGTTCTTTGAAGCTGAGTAAGTATTGCGCTCGTTGTCGTAAGCACAATGATCATAAAGAAACCAAATAGGCCTCTTAGTAGGTCAGTAGCTCAATTTGGTAGAGCAGCAGACTCCAAATCTGCCGGTTGGGGGTTCGAGTCCCTCCTGGCCTGCCACTAGAAAGAAGAAAAAAGATGATGAAAGACGTAACGCAGTTTGTTAAAGAAGTGCAGCTTGAACTTTCAAAGGTTACTTGGCCTAAATTTAATGAGTTTGTAGGATCAATGATAGTTGTTCTACTGCTCATGTCTTTTTTTTCAATTTACTTAGGTTTAGTTGATAAGGGGCTAACTGAACTCTGGCGTTTTGTAGTTAAATTGTATGGCGGTTACTAGTTTGACGGGGCAAAAATTATTATGAAGCGCTGGTATGTGGTACAAGTATATGCAGGTTATGAGCAAGCAGCTAAGGTTGACATTGAAAAGCGAATTCAAGCGGAAGAGATGCAAGATTTCTTTGGTGATATTCTTGTTCCATCTGCTAAGTCTAAGCCAATGTTTGCCATAGATGAAAGCGCTGACCAGCAGCTTTTTCCTGGTTATATTTTAGCCGAAATGGAGATGACTCCAGAGTCTCTTCGTGTTGTAACGGCAAGTATTCGGGTTTTAAGATTTTTGGGGGGCAAAAATCCTGAGCCAATATCACAAAAAGAAATTGACCGTATCATTTCCCAAGTTAAAGGGGAAGTGGTGGTTGAAACTACGCGAGAAGAGTTCTCACTTGGCAGTGAGGTAGATATAGTTGAGGGGCCATTTGCTGGATTTGTCGGTATTGTAGACAGCGTAGATTACAATAATGAGAAATTAACAGTTATGGTTAGTATTTTTGGCAGAATGACCCCGGTTGAACTTGGCTTTCATCAAATTAAGCGATAATCAGTGAGGTAATTGTCTATCATGGCAAAAATAGTTAAAGCAAAAATTAAGCTTCAGATTCAAGGTGGCAGCGCGACTCCAGCTCCTCCAGTAGGATCATCTCTTGGTCAACACCAAGTCAATATTATGGAGTTCTGTAAGGCGTTTAATGCTCAAACATCTGGTCGTAAAGGCGAAACTGTGCCAGTAGAAATTACTGTATACACTGATCGTACATTTGAATTCAGAGTCAAAACGTCTCCAACTACCGAGCTTATTAAGAAACGAATTAATCTTACCAAAGGTTCTTCTCGTCCACATGAGCAAAAAGTAGGAAAAATTTCGTGGAGAGATATTGAAGAGATTGCAAAAGTTAAAATGCCAGATTTGACAGCAATTGATTTAGAGCAAGCGAAAAAAATCGTCGCTGGCAGTGCGCGAAGTATTGGAATTGACGTTGTTGATTGAGCTGGGGAAATATAATATGGCTAAGCACGGAAAGAAATATCAAGCTGCAGTATCAAAAAAACCTAACGGTGATATTGCTGTTGATGTAGCGTTACAAAAAATTAAAGATCTTTCTTTTGCTAAATTTGATGAATCCGTTGATGCGGCTATCAATTTAGGTATTGATGCGGCTAAGGGTGAGCAAACAGTTAGAGGTTCTGTTGTTTTGCCTCATAGCAAAGGGAAAGAGAAAGTCATTATTGTATTTGCAAAAGGTGAATATGCTGATGCAGCAAAAAAAGCTGGCGCTGATTTTGTAGGCATGGAAGACCTTATTGAAAAAGTACAGGGTGGCTGGCTTGATTTCGATTATGCGGTGGCAACACCAGATGTCATGGGTGCAGTAGGTGTGCTTGCGCGAGTCTTGGGACCTCGTGGGTTACTACCAAATAAAAAAGTAGGTACTGTTACCTTTGATGTAGAATCAATTGTTGCTGATTTGAAAAGAGGCCGTGCGTTCTTCAGAAATGATAAGCAAGGCATTATTCACTTTTCAATTGGCAAAGTATCATTTGATGTTAAAAAACTTCAAGATAATTTAGATGCATTGGTTAGAGCGGTTGTGGCGTCAAAGCCTACAACAGCTAAAGGCAAGTATCTTAAGAAGATGTCTCTATCCTCAACAATGGGAATTGGCATTTCTATTAATTCTGATGAATTTGTGCGTTTCCTATAGGTAAAGAGGTTGCAATGAATCGGCAACAAAAAGAATCAGTTGTTGGGTTGTTTCATAAAGATTTTTTAGCAAATAAAGGCACCTTTTTTGTTAACTATGCTGGATTAACGGTTGGGCAGATGCAACAGCTGAGAAGGCAGTTAAGAGAAAAAGGCGGCGCGCTTAAAATCGCAAAGATGCGGCTTGTTAGACGAGCACTTGCAGATGTTGAGGGTGCTGAAGGGCTTCTTACTCATTGTAAGAATCAATTAGGTGTTGTTTTTGCTTATGATGCAGCTGAAGTTTCAGGCATAGCAAAAGCACTTAATGATTTTTCAAAAGTGAATCAAGCGCTTGGTCTGGTTGTTGGTTGTGTGGATGAGCAACTTTTGGATAAAGCAGCAATCTCTCGTATTGCTACTCTTCCATCAAAAGAAGTATTGCTTGCTCAGCTTTGTGGTACGCTTAACGCTCCATTAACAACGTTTGTGTATGGACTTAACTCGGTGCTTGTTAAACTTCTTGTAGCTTTAAAAGAAGTTGAAAAACAAAAACAAGCTGAGTAAAAGTTCTTGATGTATATTTTGATAGTATATTTGTTTAATATTTTTTTATTTAATGTTTAGGGATTGCAATGGCAGCAAAATCTTACGAAAAATTTGTTGATGAAATTGGCAATATGACTGTTCTTGAGCTTGCTGATCTTGTTAAGGCTCTTGAGTCAAAATTTGGTATTTCAGCAGCTATGCCAGTAGCGGCAGCTCCAGCAGCGGCAGCAGCTGATGCGGCTCCAGTAGCAGCAGAAAAAAGTGAATACAAAGTAATGCTTAAAGACGCAGGCGCTGAAAAAATTAAAGTGATTAAAGCGTTGCGTGAAGTCGTTCCTAATCTTGCACTTTCTGATGCTAAGAAAATGACGGAAGAAACACCAGCGGTTGTTGCTGAAGCAGTAGCAAAAGCTGACGCAGAAAAAATGAAAAAGAAACTTGAAGAAGTTGGCGCAAAAGTAGAGCTTGCATAACGTTGTTATGCAAGCTTTTTTAGCTTCAGCTTAGCTTTTAACCCCAATTTTGCTTTGCTTTCTTGGGGTTTCACATATGCAACGCATTTTATTCGTGTCTTATAAAGTTACGAAAACTGTAGGCGAAGCATGAAGTTAAGTTTTATTTTCTTTGCCGGGGTCCCCATTTTGAATGTAATGAAAAATGGGGTTTTGATGTAGTGGGGGATGGAATTTGATTTGTCCGCCGACGTGTCCGACGAAGTTTTAACGAAGTCGGAGGTTGCGCACGGTTGGATTGGCCACATGTTTGGCGTTAGTAAGGAGTGGTCTTAATGTCTAATGTACTTATAAGCAAGAGTACTCTTCGTAAGCAATATGGTAAAATAAGGGACGTGGTTCCTGTACCAAATTTAATCGAAATACAATCAACATCGTTTAATGATTTTGTTCAGCTTGACTATTTACCGCAAGAACGAAAGCTCATTGGGCTTGAAAAAGTATTGCGTGACATTTTTCCTATTGAGTATGAAGACAAGCTCTCTTTGGAGTATGTTAGTTATGAGCTTGGGCGTTGGTCTTGTACATGTGGTAAGCTAACTGGTGTCGAAAGCCGTTATCAGTGGCGTTGTACTTCTTGTAACAAGTCGGATTGTTCGCGTTTGTCTAAAGATCAAGGGTGTACATTCTGTAAAGCAAAAACAGCACGTTATATTACGTGTTCTAATTGTTTAGTACGTACCACTGTTCACACGCCGCTTACCTTAGATGAATGCCGCACAAGTGGTCAGACATTTTCTATGTCTTTAAAAATTAAAGTGCAGTTGATTAACTGGACGACAAATGCTGAAGGCAATAAGATAGTTCGCGATATTAAAGAGCAAGATATTTTCTTCGCAGATTTACCAGTTATGGCAGATCTTTATGAAGAGCAAGGAAGATTCAAGCTTGGTAATTTAGGTTCTTTCTTAATCAATGGCGTTGATCGTGTTGTAGTGAGTCAGTTGCACAGATCTCCTGGTGTGGTTTTCTCACAAAGTAAAAAAGTAAAAGATTTCCGTGGAAGACCATATTACCTTGCCCGCATTATTCCAATGCGTGGATCTTGGATTGATTTTGAATCTGATAGCAATGATATTTTGTATGTTCGTATAGATAAGAAGAAAAAACTATACGTAACAACATTCTTGCAAGCATTAGGTTTTTCTCGCGATGAAATTATTCCTTTCTTTTATGAATCTGATGTCATTTCCTTGAAAAAAGATCAATACTTCCGTGTTGTAGATGAAAATCTTATTGGGCAACGTATTGAAAAGGGCATGGTTCCTGCTGAAGAAGAGGAAGAATTTGTTGGTCGCAGAGTAACTAAAGATTTATTGCCAAAGTTCAAAAAAGCTGGCATTAAAATGCTTACTCTCAAGCCCGATAGTTTAGTGGGACGTGTTTTTGCAAAAGATGTTATCGATTCTGAGACCGGTGAAGTTCTTATAGAACAAGGAGAACAATTCTCTGAAAATCACCTCAAGGTATTGAAAAAATTTGATTCTCTCCAGTTTGAACTGATTAGATCAAACGGTTATGCATTGCAACCAACAATCGCGTTAACTCTTGCCCAAGATAAATGTCATTCGCAAGAAGCAGCGCTTAAAGATTTGCATGCAAAAATATGGCCGGGCGATACTTCTTCTATTAAAGAAGTTGGAGAACGTTTAACTAATCTATTATTTAACAATCGTTTCTATGATTTAACGCGTGTTGGACGAGTTCGTATGAACCGTAAATTAGGTTTATCAACACCCGAAGATCAGCTTGCGTTAACCAAAGATGATATTGTTCAAACAATTCGTTATCTCGTTAATTTACGAGAACGTGGCGAAGGTGAACTTGATGATATTGATCATTTGGGTAACCGTCGTGTAAGACTTGTTGGTGAATTGTTAAACAACCAAATGTATCTTGGTTTTACTCGCATAGAACGTATTGTGCGTGAGCGCTTTAGAATGCAAGAAGCTCATGGCGCATTGATGCCTCAAGATTTCCTTAATGTTAAACCATTAAGTGCAGTTATTAGAGAATTCTTTGGCCTTGGTCAGCTTTCTCAGTTCATGGATCAAACAAACCCTATGGCAGAGCTTGCACATAAACGTCGTTTATCTGCGCTCGGGCCAGGCGGTGTTTTAAAAGATCGTGCGACGTTTGAGATTCGTGACGTTCATCCTTCTCATTATGGTCGAATTTGTCCTATTGAAACTCCAGAGGGTCAAACTGTTGGTTTGATTTCTTCTCTTGCTACGTATGCAATGGTGAATGATTTAGGATTTATTGAAACCGCATATAGACCGGTTGTTAATGGTAAGATTCTTAATGAAGTAGTCTTCTTAGACGCTTTTGAAGAATCTGGTAGTTATATTGCGCAAGCAGATGCTATTGATCCAAAAACAAACCAATTAAAAGCTGAAAAGATTTTCGCGCGACATGACGATAACTTATTGTATGTTGATGCAGAAAAAATTAATTATATCGATCTATCTCCAAAGCAGTTGGTATCTGTTTCTGCTGCATTGGTACCATTCCTTGATCACGATGATGCTGTTCGTGCACTTATGGGTGCAAACATGCAACGTCAGGCTGTTCCGCTTATCACCACGAAAGCTCCTATTGTTGGTACTGGTATGGAACAAGAAATTGTTAAATCATCAGGCGCATTAGTTTTAGCTAAACGAAGTGGTGTTGTGGAATATGTTTCTTCGGACAAAATTGTTGTTCGAGTGAGCGAAGATGAATGTGCTAATACTGAAGATTGGGTGACTCATGGTATCGATACCTATCACCTGAAAAAATTTCAACGTTCTAGCTATAGTACATGGATTCATCATGCGCCGATTGTACAAGTTGGTGAAGTGGTGAAAGCTGGAGATGTTTTAACTAATGGTGCTTCTATTTCTGACGGAGAGCTTGCGTTAGGTAAAAACTTCTCTGTTGCATTCATGTTATGGCATGGGTACAACTTTGAGGATGCTATTGTATTGAACAAACGTCTCGTTAGTGATAACGAGCTGACTTCAGTACATATAGATGAGTACATTGTTGATGCACGCGATACTAAGCTCGGGCCAGAAGAACTTACTCGTGATTTACCAAATGTAAGTGAATCTGCGCTCGAAAGTCTTGATGAAGATGGTATTGTTCGCGTAGGTACTCGCGTAAAACCGGGTGATATCCTTGTTGGTAAAGTCACCTTAAAAGGAGACATCCAATATTCTCCTGAGGAAAAATTATTACGCGCTATTTTTGGGGAAAAATCACGTGAAGTGCGAGATACTTCATTGCGAGTTCCGCCTGGAATAGAAGGTACGGTTATTGACGTAAAAATATTCTCACGAAGTGGTGTGCGAAAAGATGCTCGTTATAAGCAAGAAGTAGCAAAACAAATTGAGAAATTAGAAGTTGATAATGCTCATCATATTGTTTTCTTACAAAAAATGATCGCCAATAAAGTGTGCGACATTGCTCATGGTCAGGCTGCTGCAACTGATGCCAAAAAAGGTGTTCTTAGCGGTAAGTATGATAAACAAGAGCTTGAAGGATTCACGCTTGAGGACCTATTCAAAATTAAATTGAAAGATAAATCTACCCAAGAAGAATTGAAGCGATTAAAAGATTCGTATGAGAATCAGCTTCGTATCTTGGAAGGATTAAAAGAAGATCGCATCAATCACTTTAAAAAAGGCGATGTTTTACCGTCTGGTGTTATTAAGATGGTAAAAGTGTATATCGCGATGAAACGTCACGTTTCCGTTGGGGACAAAGTGGCGGGACGTCATGGTAACAAAGGTATCGTCTCTGCTATTGTTCCACGAGAAGACATGCCATACCTCGATGATGGTACGCCGGTTGATATCGTATTAAACCCGCTTGGTATTCCATCTCGTATGAACGTTGGCCAGATTTTAGAAACAATCTTGGGTCTTGCAGGAAAAGAACTTGGAAATCGAGTTCAGACATTGCTTGAAACAGACGGTTACGAAGCAGTAAAAAAACATCTTGTTTATTGCTTTGGTAAAGATATGATCGCCGATTATGAATCGTCTTATGGAAAAGAAGGCGTTATGGCACTTGCTCGTAAAACTGCCGAAGATGGTGTTCATTTTAAAACACCAGTATTTGATGGTGCTACGCTTGAACATGACATTGTACCATTAATGCAAGATCTTGGCTTGCCAACATCAGGTTCGTTTATGGTGCGTAATGGTAGAACGGGTGAATATTTCCAACAGCCTGTTACTATCGGTAACATCTATGTCATGAAATTGAATCATATGGTTGATGATAAGCTGCATGCTCGTTCGGTCGGACCTTACTCACTCGTAACGCAACAGCCTCTTGGAGGTAAAGCGCAGCAAGGTGGTCAGCGTCTGGGTGAAATGGAAGTATGGGCGATGGAAGCTTATGGTGCTGCATACGCTCTACAAGAAATGCTAACCGTTAAATCTGATGATGTAACTGGTCGACATAAGGCATACCAAGCAATTATTGCTGGTGATGATGTACCAGAACCGGGTGTTCCAGAATCATTCAACGTGCTTATTAAAGAGCTTCAAAGCTTGAATCTGCAAGTGGATCTACTTAAGTTGGGGAAGGAGAACGTTAATCATGAGTAATCAGATGCTAGAACGTTTTAAAGAATATATAAACGTTACACGCTTTAATGTTATTAAAATTAGTCTTGCTTCTCCAAAAAAGATTCGCTCTTTATCATATGGTGAAGTCAAAAAGATTGAAACAATTAACTATAGAACATTAAAACCAGAACGAGATGGATTATTCTGTGCGCGCATTTTTGGTCCAGTAAAAGATTGGGAATGTAACTGCGGAAAATACAAACGTATGAAACATCGCGGGATTACCTGCGAAAAATGCGGTGTTGAGGTTATTCAGTCACGAGTTCGTCGTGAAAGAATGGGCCACATTCAGCTCGTTGCACCAGTGTGCCATATTTGGTATCTCAAAGGTATTCCAAGTTATCTTGGTTTAATTCTTGATATGCCAGTGAAAGATCTTGAGCGAGTTATCTATTTTGATATGTATATGGTAGTGAGACAAGGTAAGTCTCCATATCCAGTAAGAACGTTATTAAGTTCAACTGAATATGAAAACTACATTATGCAACGCTCTGATGACACTGAATTTCTTGCGGAAATTGGTGCAGAAGCCGTACGTCTTGTTTTAAGTTTTATGGATCTTAAAATTGAACTTGATAAACTTCATTCTGATTATGCACATACCGCTTCTATTGCAGTACGTCACAAAATCACCCGTAGAATGAAAGTATTAACGAGCCTTATGAATGGTGGCATTAGCCCAGAATGGATGATACTTACCGTATTGCCAGTTCTTCCACCAGATTTACGTCCTTTAGTACCACTTGAAGGTGGTCGTTTTGCAAGTTCTGATTTAAACGAATTATACCGTCGTGTATTGAATAGAAATATTCGTTTGCAAAGACTTATAGAAATCGATGCTCCTGGTGTTATTATCAAAAACGAAAAGCGTATGCTTCAGGAATCTGTTGACGCGCTTATTGATAATGGCAGAAGAGGCCAAGCTGTTCGTGGATCTAATAAACGTCCTTTGAAATCACTCAGTGAAATGCTTCGTGGTAAGCAAGGTCGTTTCCGACAAAATCTTCTCGGTCGTCGTGTTGATTATTCAGGACGATCAGTGATTGTTGTTGATCCCGAATTACGTATGGATCAGTGTGGTATTCCAAAAGCTATGGCTTTAGAATTATTTAAACCATATATTTATGCGGGACTTATTGAGCGAGAATTAGCATCTAACATGCGAGTTGCTCGCCGTATGGTTGAAGAATTAGAGCCAGAAGTGTGGGACGTGTTAGAAGAAGTGGTAAAAAATAGACCAGTTCTTTTAAACCGTGCTCCAACACTCCATCGTTTGGGTATTCAGGCATTCTATCCAATTTTGGTTGATGGAAAAGCTATTAAGATTCATCCTCTTGTTTGTTCTGCATTTAACGCGGATTTTGATGGTGATCAGATGGCCGTGCATTTACCATTGAGTAAAAAATCTCAATTGGAAAGTGATCGTTTGATTCTTTCAACAAATAATATTCTTTCTCCATCAAGTGGAAGACCGGTAACTGTTCCTTCTCAGGATATGGTTCTTGGGCTTCACTTTATGACTAAAGTTCGTAAAGGATCACGCGGAGAAGGAATTGCATTCTCAAACGTAGCTGAAGTTATTACCGCATTCCAATGTGGAAGCGTTGATTTACATGCACAAATTAAAGTTCGTTTATCAAATAATGAAATAGTTGAAACTACAGTAGGTCGCGTTCTTGTTTACGAAGCATTACCAGAAGGTTTTGCATTTAATGTTATTAACAAGATCTTAAAACGCAGCGATTTAGGTAAATTAATAGAATCGGTTTATTACCAATTTGGTAAAGACGCAACAGTGCTTTGCTTAGATAGAGTTAAGCATCTTGGTTTCTACTATGCTACCATTTCCGGTATTTCTCTTTCTATTGAAGATCTTATCGTACCAGCTGAAAAAGATGCTATTGTACATAAGGCAGAAAAAGAAGTTGAAAAAATTGAATCATTATACATGGATGGTGTTATCACTAATGGTGAGCGCTATAATAAAGTAATTGGTATTTGGCGTGATGCAACAGCAAGCGTTGCGCAAACTATGTATGGGCAACTTGATGTTGCTGATAAGAAAGTGTTTGCTAACGAAGATCGTCAAAATAAACCATTTAGTCCTGTATTTATGATGTTAGAATCAGGTGCTCGTGGTACTAAAGACCAGGTTAAACAGCTTGTTGGTATGCGTGGTTTGATGTCAAAACCGACTGGTGAGATTATTGAAATACCAGTTAAATCAAACTTTAAACAAGGTTTGAGTGTATTTGAATACTTCATTTCAACCAACGGTGCTCGTAAAGGTCAGTCAGATACAGCGCTTAAAACTGCAAGCTCTGGTTACCTTACTCGTCGATTAGTTGATGTTGCTCAAGATGTTGTGGTGACAATTAATGATTGTAATACCCTCGGATATCTTGAAATTGCCGATCTCAAAGAAGCGGGAGATACCGTATACCCAATGGGTCGTCGAGTATTTGGTCGTGTTCTTGCTGCGGATCTTAAAGATCCAGTAAGCGGTGAACTTATTTTGAAACGCGGTGATATTGTAACTCGTGAATTGATGCCAACCCTTGACAGCTCAGCTGTATCAAAAGTTCTTGTTCGTTCAGTTCTTTCTTGTCAGGCAAAACGCGGTGTTTGCGCGATTTGTTACGGATATGATTTATCCAAAGGAAGATTGGTTGACGAAGGAACAACTGTTGGTATTATTGCAGCGCAATCAATTGGTGAGCCAGGAACACAGCTTACGATGAGAACGTTCCATATTGGTGGTTTGGCGAGCGGTCTTACCGAGCAACCATTTATTAACGCAAAATATGATGGAACTGTTGAGTGGCATGGTGTGCGTGTGGTGATCAACCCTCAAGGACAAATGGTTGTTATGAGTAGAAAAGCTCGACTTCTTATTGTTGCCGAAGATGGTCGTGAGTTACAACAACATGCTCTTGAATATGGTTCTATAGTACACGTAAAAGACAAACAAGAAGTAAAAACTGGTACTAAACTTGCAGATTGGGATGCCAACAACAAAGTTCTGATGACTGAAAAGGCCGGAACTGTTGTGTATCTTGATCTTATCAAGAACGTTACCATTCATGAACGTTTTGATGAAGCAACAGGTAAATCAAGAACGATTGTCATGGGAACACGTGGAGAACAATATCAGCCAGCAATCAGTATTGTTGATGATAGAGGCGAGGAATTAACGCAATACTTCCTTCCTGAAGGTTCTTATGTTAACGTTACTGAAAAACAACGCGTTGAGATTGGTGATGTCTTAGTTAAAATGCCTCGTGAAGTTGCAAAATCTAAAGATATTACCACGGGTGGTTTACCACGAATTGCAGAATTATTTGAAGCACGCAGTCCAAAAGATGCAGCAATTCTTTCTGATGTAGATGGAGAAGTTGTTATCGGTGGGTTGCATCGTGGATTCAGAAAAATAAGTGTAGTGAGTGGTGCAGACCGTCATGAGTACTTAGTGCCACGTGGTAAACAGTTGAACGTTGTTGATGGTGAGCATGTTAATGCTGGTGATCCATTAACTTCCGGATCTCCTGTATTGCATGATATGCTTCGTATTTTAGGTCCAGAAAAAGTTCAACGATACTTGGTTGATCAAATTCAAGAAATTTATCGTTTACAAGATGTTGATATTAACGATAGACATATCGAATTGATAGTTCGCCAAATGCTTCGTAAAGTACGTATCATTGAAGGCGGTGAAAGTGATTTCCTTATCGGTGATCGTGTAGACTTTGTACATTTCCAAACAGTTAACGCAGCATTGCGCGCTCAAGGAAAACGTACAGCGGTTGGAAAACCAATTTTAATGGGTCTTACGCAAGCATCATTAGGAACTGAAAGCTTTATTTCTGCAGCATCATTCCAAGAAACAACAAGAATCTTGACTGAAGCGGCAATGAGCGGACAAATTGATCATCTATTTGGCTTGAAAGAGAACGTGATTGTAGGAAAACTTATTCCTGCAGGTACTGGAATCAAGTCATTCAGAAAGAAATATATCGGCGATGATCTTTCTGATCTTGAGCGACAAGCTCAAGAAGGAGAGCGTCGTGAAGGTAGCGATTATCCGTCATCAGCTGTTTGAAATTAACATGAGTTCGACCTAAAAAATAGTATTTTTTAGGTCGACTTATATTTATAGGCGCGTAGCTCAGTGGTAGAGCATTGCTTTGACGTAGCAAGGGTCAGCGGTCCGATCCCGCTCGCGCCTACCAAACTTTTAGTCCCAGCTTTCATTATATTTCAGCCGGGGACCCCAATAAAGAGGGGTAAAAGTTTGCCCTTCGTAGCTTTCGTATTCTGCGAAGCTTTAGCGAAGAAGAAAGCGTAGTAGGGCGATAAAAATAAAAAATCGATCTTCGTTCTAACAAGTTTCAGCCGGTGGTCCCAATGAAGAAATAGCAGAATTGGGCTTAAAATCTGGTGTTGGTCTGAATTATAAATTGTGATATACTAGCAATAATAGATTATAAATATTACGTGGAGTTTTCATGGCGGTAACAAAAGAAGAAAGACAAAACATTTTTGGCGAATTCGGCAAAAGTGCCAATGATACTGGTTCATCCCAAGTACAAGTTGCTCTTTTAACTAAAGAAATTATACATTTGACAACGCATTGCCAACAACATCCAAAAGACCACAGCACGCGCAGAGGTCTTTTGAAAAAAGTGTGCAATCGTCGTAGTTTGTTGACATATTTACAAAAAACAGATGTAAATAAGTATAGAGAATTAGTAGCAAAGCTTGGTTTGCGTAAGTAAAACGCTGATCTGGTATCTGTTTTAGTAAAATTTTATGTATAGGTTCCCAAGAATGGTACGAACGTTTAAAAATGAAGAATTTGGTTTTGAGGTAGAAATAGGAAAAGTTGCTCGACAAGCTGATGGAGCTGTCTTTTTAAAGCAAGGTGGAACGGTTATTTTAGCAACCGCAACATCAGCACCATCAAAAGAATTTCCTGGCTTTTTACCCCTTACGATTGAATATCGTGAACAATATTCAGCAGCGGGAAAAATTCCTGGTGGATATTTCAAAAGAGAGGGTAAACTTTCCGATCGAGAAGTTTTGACAAGTCGCCTCATTGATCGTGCCATTCGTCCTCTTTTTCCTTATAACTACTTCGATCAATTACAAGTATTGACTACGGTGTATTCTGTTGATAAACAGCATGCGCCTAATACTATTTCTCTATTAGCTGCGTCTTTAGCATTATCAATTTCAAAAATTCCTTTCATGGGACCGATTGGGGTGATTGAGGTTGGGCGTGTTGATAACAAATGGATCTTTAATCCAACGCACCCTGAACAACTTAAATCTGATATGCGCATCGTTGTTGCCGGAACAGAAGAAGGTGTTGTGATGGTTGAAGGTTCAACCAACGAATTAGGCGAAAGTGAATTTGTTGATATTTTGTTCCAAGCTCATGAAAAAATTAAAAAATTAATCGTATGGCAGAAAGAAATTCAACAAGCTCTTAATTTTGAGCAGCCTGCGCATGAAGATAAATATGGTTTTGATATCTGGAAAAGTGAAGTAAATAAATTCCTTACCCAAGACCGTGTTGAACGTATGTATATTCAAGATAAGCATGAACGATATGCATATCTTGACCAAATGAAAAAAGATTTTGCAGCTGAATATCAAGAAAAAATTGATGAAGCCAGCGCTCCGCAATCGGTTATTGATTATATATTTGGCGATGAACTTCAAGAAAAATTAAGTGATTTGATTTTTGTACAAAATAAACGCGTGGATGGTCGTGATTTTACAACCGTTCGCCCGATTGAAGTAGAAGTTGGTTTATTGCCATTTACTCATGGCTCAGCTTTATTTACCCGTGGTAATACGCAAGCTCTTGCGAGTGTAACTCTTGGCAGCGGTCAAGATGAACAAAAATTTGATACGTTAATGGATGATGAATCGAATGAAGGTTCATTCATGTTACATTATAACTTCCCTCCTTTTGCAAGCGGTGAAGTTAAACCAATGCGTGGTACAAGTAGACGTGAAACTGGTCATGGATATCTTGCTCGCTCCGCGTTTGATTACCTTCGTCCGACACCAGAACAATTCCCTTATACAACACGTATTGTTGTAGATATTTTGGAGTCTGATGGTTCTTCTTCTATGGCTACCGCATGTGCTACTACAATGGCATTAATGCAAGCCGGTGTACCTATTAAGAAAATGGTTGCTGGTGTTGCAATGGGGCTCTTAGAAAAATCTGAAGGTGTGTTTGTACCTCTTACTGATATTAATGCTTTTGAAGATGCCTTTGGTTTGATGGATTTTAAAGTTATTGGTACAAATGCTGGTATTTCTGCCATTCAAATGGATGTGAAATATAAAGGTGGTTTACGCCGCGAAGTATTTGCACAAGCACTTGAACAAGCGCGCGTTGGTCGCTTACATATTTTAGGTGAGATGAGCAAAGTGATGACTGCTCCAAATAATGAACTTTCTCCATTGGTTCCAAAAGTTATTACCATTACTATCAACAATGATAAGATTGGCGCGATTATTGGTTCTGGTGGGAAAACAATTCGTGAAATTACTGAAACTACTAAAACATCAATTGATATTGAAGAAGATGGATTAGTAAAAATATTTGGTGGCCCAGATTCGCATATTGATCAAGCGGTTAAGTGGGTTAAAACCTTAGCTGGTCAGATTGATAAAGGTTCAGTATTTACCGGTAAAGTAAGACGTATAGTAGATTTTGGAATATTTGTTGAACTTGTTCCTGGATTTGATGGGCTTGTACATGTGTCCAATATACCACGTGAATTACAAAGAACCTTTGCGCAAACTATAAAATTAAATGACGAAGTTAAAGTTGAAGTTTTAGATCATGACGAAGCAACAGGGCGTACAAGTTTAAAATTATTATCATAAATGAGATAAGTCGTGGCAGATTTTAAAAAGATAGTAAGAAATGATGGACGGACACCGGATCAATTAAGACCGGTGTCTTTTTCTCGTGGTATTTATGATTATGCAGCAGGATCAGTTTTGTTTGAAATGGGAAAAACAAAAGTATTGTGTGCTGTATCTATGCAACAAGGTGTGCCGCAATTTTTACGTGGTAAAGGTGCTGGCTGGTTAACGGCTGAATATGCTTTACTTCCTACATCTACCACAACGCGTACCCAACGTGAAGGTAGTTCTAATAAAAAAGATGGAAGAGCGGTTGAAATTGCTCGCTTTATTGGCAGGTGCTTTCGTTCTGTTATTGATGTATCTGGTATTGGTGAGCGTACTATCACTATTGATTGTGATGTATTGCAAGCTGATGGTGGAACTCGTACTGCTGCTATCACCGGTGCATTTATGGCATTGATGATGGCGCAAGAAAAATGGCTTGCAACGCGAGTGATCAATAAACCTATCATTACCGAAAATATTGCAGCTGTTTCTGTTGGTGTGGTGCAAGATAATGTTTTTCTTGATTTAAACTGTGGCGAAGATAATGTCGCAACTGCTGATTTTAATTTTGTTATTACACAAAGCAATAAAGTTATTGAAATGCAGGGCGGTGCTGAAACTTCACCACTATCATGGGATATGTTTGAACAAGTTCGTACTATGGCATGTGCAGGAGTAGAACAGTTGTTTGATATATGCGTGAATAAGAAAAAAGAGAATGAAATAGCATCACAAAAAAATGATCAGCAACAGCCTGATCGAGCTCCGTTATTTAGTCTGAAAAATCGCCTACAATTACCGCAGTAAATAATATGCAATTAGCTACATTTTTTGAACATCTTAAACGAACAAAAACTTTGCCTGAGGGGAAAGTTTTTTGTTTTTCTGCAGCTCAATATTCTTTACTCTTTTTTCATCATCTCATTGCGTTTTTAAAAAGGAATAAGCTTGCTGTTGAAATATTAAGCTATGTGACTGATATTGCTACGCTTAAAGCGCGTTTATCTACCATGAGTTTTTCTGGTCAGACAACCTATTGGCTTGAAGATTTTTCTGCATTATCAGATAAAAAGCAGCTTGAAATGTTTGAATATCTCCGCACGTATGAAGGTCCTCATCGAGTACTACTTTTTTCCGACAAAGTTCCTACTGGCTTTAATTCTATTGAATTGCCTCAGGATATTACACCTCAAGATTTTTCTAAAATTCGTTTTTTAATTAGTGAGCAGTTGCCAGATAAAAGTAATTTTGCAGCACAAATGGGTATGTACGCGGATTATTTATCTTTAGATTCTCTCTGTTTATTTGCCCATTATGAATTGGTATTGGGTAAAAATAGTGATGAATTTTTTACGCAATGGATAACTCGTATTATAGATCCTACCAGCTCATTATTCATTCTGAGTCAGCATTTCTTTGCCAAAAAATCAAAACCTTTCTTCCGGCAATGGGCTACAATTTCTGAACACTATTTGCCAGCATTCTGGGCGACGTTTTGGGCCGATCAAATATGGCGAGCGTATATGTATACCGATCTGATGAAACAAAAGCGATATGCGGATGCCAAAAAAGTGCAGTATAAACTGCCGTTTTCTTTTATCAATCGTGATTGGCAGCGATATAATCTTGCAGAATTCATCAATGCACATCAATTTTTAACAAGTTTAGATTTTAGACTTAAGAATGGTAATTCTGAAATAGGATTAGAGCATTTTTATGGACAGTTTTTCGAAGATAAATTTCAGTAATTATTTCATCTTATCCATTCATCCGCTCGCCCTGAGTATTTTTGCTTTGCAAAAATGTATCGAAGGGTTTACTCAAATATTTTCTTGCTACGCATCTGCTTAATTTCACTTCTATGAGATTTATTTTTTAACCGTGCTTCTTTTAACGCTTTGGATATTTTCGTTGCAATACGTTTTTTCTGCACATGCAGAGCACCGCGTATAACTGCAGCGAGATTAATCAAGGCATTCTTTTTATTCTGTGCTTGGCTGCGCGATTCACTATTGTGAACAATTAAATCACCATCTTCAGTAACCCGAGATTGCAGTTTTTCTAAGACAAGTTGTTTTTGTTCTTCAGTAAGTGCGCTGGAATTTTTAATGTTCCAGCGTATAGTAATTTTAGTATCAGTTTTATTAACGTGTTGACCGCCAGCTCCACCTGAGCGGCTGGCGGTTATTTCTAATTCATGTTCTGGAATGGTGATATTGTTTTTAATAAATAAATCGTTTTTCATATCATACTTATTATTGGTTTTTTTTACGAGCATGCACAATAGTTGTATGCAATGTATGCGTAAATCCTCCAGCACCATCCTCTTCAAATACCAGTACTATTCTATTAACATATTCACGTAAAAATTTTTCTTGATCTTCTAATGACATTTTTTTAATAAATGGACGGCTCATCAGAACTGGCCGAAGTGCATTTTCAATACTCATGTGATCAGGAAAGTGAATATCATTTGTCTGAACAGCGCAAGTTATTATCTCAAATTGTGCTTGAGCGAGCATTTCTTGTAATTCTTGTGTACTAACTATTGATCGTGCCATTGCCTGATTAAAATCTTCCTGTATATTCCATTCTTTCATCATGGTTTTTATAATTGAATGACCTGGGTGGTCAGGAGTATCAGTGGTGGAAAACGTACCAAATAGTTCTCCACCTTCTTCTAAGCATGCAGCAATGCTATCAAGAGCTTTTTGCTTATTTGCAAACCAGTGAAAACAAAAGAATAAGGTGGCAAGATCATATTTTTCTGTTGTGTAAAATTCTTCCGCACTGGCCTGCTCAAAAGATATATTGTTTGCTTTATCTGTATAATGTTCTTGAGCCCATTCTATCATATTTTTGCTTGCATCAAATCCATGAACCAATTGAGCGTTCTGCGCAAGAAAATATGATATCTCGCCAGTGCCGCAGGCAACATCAAGAATTTTTTTGTTCTGGAATTGTACGTTGTTATGCTCTAAAAAATAAAGAGCAGATTGATATTGTAAGCTGTTTCCTTGAGCATAATCTGCGGCATTCCATTCTTGGGCATGCAACTGTTTTGTGAATTGGCAAAGTAAAAATACGGATAAGCAGACAATAATAAATTTTTTCATGTTTTTACTTCTTTTGAGCCAAAATAATGGTTGTTTCATATTTCCACGTATAGGTTCCATTACCATTGTCTTGCAATTTAGTTAAGCAACGTCTCAGGAAATTATTAAATAAATAACGGCAGAATTTATTCTCTCTTATTTTTTTTATAAGCTCATGATTGCTTTCTGGAAAGAAAGGAGCATCATGTTCTGCTTTTTCTTCTGGTGACATCTTAACCCACCAAAAAGCTCCCTCGCTTACTTTTTTTGCATACCAATTGTCGGATGTGGAATTGACCAGCATTTGTGCTCCTGGGGTGCTTAAAAGTAATGGCAATTGTGTTTTGCGCCATTCTTCTGCAGTCATTGTCCAATCATAAGATTCCATTTTTGGCTCAATATTAGTGAAACCTGCTTCAGTTAACATAACATGCAATTCACCATACGTAGGATGGGAACTGCCGGTAGGATTTGGAAGCATTGCAAGCAAACTGCCAATAATAGGAACATCTTTTTTCATGTCTTCAAATACGGTAATGCCAAAGGGTTTTGGGTTAGATTGTGTTTCAATGTTTGCAAAAAATAAACCATTTGATTTTAAGCTGTTTGCGATAGCGCGCAGGGCTTTTGGCTTATCTTCAAACCATTGAAAGCAGCATGAAGCAAGAGCTACATCATAGGATGTTGGCGATTGAAAATCTTCTGCAAAATAGTGCTCAAATGAAAGATTTGTTTTTTTATGGGTTTCTAGAGCATGAGCGATTATTTCTTTGCTTGCATCAGTACCGTGAACAGTTTTTGCTGTTTTTGCAAGATCTGCTTCTATTTCTCCTGTGCCGCATCCGAAGCTGATAACATCCCTGCCTTCGATCGGTGCTTTATATTTTTTTAACCAATGTGAAAAACACTCAATTTGATATTTGTTTCCTCGAGCATATTCTTCTGGCAGTCCTGGGCGGTTTCGTGGTTGCTCGGCACCGTTTAAAATACTTCCTAAGTATAGAAAAAAAACTACCGTATGCTTCACTATACATTCCTTATTTTTATGAATTACATAAAAATATGTATAGCATGAAAAAAGAAAATGTTAAAAGTTATTCTGCGTTATCTGGTTGGATTATACCACCTGATATGATCATTGCCATCGCATCTTGCCGAGAAATATCGATAATGGTAAATTCATTTTCTGGTACCAAAATAAGAAATCCGCTGGTTGGATTGGGTGTTGTGGGAATGAAAATACTGAAATATTTTCTTGTTCCATCAGGAGCAATTCGCTCATCCACCTGATTAGCAAGAAAGCCAATACTATAAATACCAGCCTTAGGAAATTCTACGCGTACTACTTTGTTGAATGATACTTTGTCTTGAAAGCTAAATGCGTGTACTAATTTTTTTATCCCAGAATAAACAGGGCGGATGAGTGGTATTTTATTAAAGAGTTTTTCTATGCCATGAATAATAGGGCGTAACAAAAATATATTATATAGCGCACCTGCAAGAAAAATAATCGCTATGGTAAGAATCACCTCGGAATAGGGAATAACACCAATAAATGGTAATCCAAATCGCTTTAATGGCTCAAGCCAGCCTACTAAAACACGAAACGTGATCGTAAACACTGCAATGGTCAGTGTGATTGGCAATAAAGTGAATAATCCTGTCAAAAAAAGAGAAAGGATTGAATCGATCACTCTGAGAAATATATTTTTTTTCTTATCAGACATCATGAACCCTATGTTTTTTTGTTTTCAGAAATAAGAATGCAAAGATTAGATGGTTTGTATCGTGTTAGTGCAATATTTTTGGGCAAAAATAAATGCTGTTCTTGTAAAATGATACCATGCTTTCCGGGTAAAAGCTTGTTTATATTAATATGTGCAGCAAGCGTTTCTCTTTCAATAGCATAAAGATCGGAACGTTTTGCGGTGAGCGTGACGCCTATTTTTTCTGGAGCTTGTATTGTATAAGTATCCGGTAATTCGGAAAAACATAAGGGGATTGTCAGTTGCAAACTTACGAGATGATTATAACTTGCCATGTACCAAAAGCTATAGCCAAGTAAAAAACTAATGCTCAAAAGTGGCGCATTAGCGAGAAAGATACTTTTCAGATGAAGTGCTTTCACGGTAAGCTCCCGTATTTTTTGGTGATGTTGATAGAGAAAGTTGTTTTTTTATGATAGTACGTACTTGATGAGCAGAAATATTTTTTATTTCTCTGCCATTATACATAAGTACAAACATTCTATTGATTGGATGTGCGCTGAGTACTATTGCATCACTTTGTAACGTATAAAATAAAGTGCCATCTTGTATTTTTTGATTGGTAATCCAAGAAACATTAATTCCTCGTATTTGTCCTTTACTCGTGATCCATATCATTTTTTGTTCATCGTATGATTCGCTCGTTAGTAAAAGATCAAAAACATTTTTGCTTATATCGGCATTAAGCATGAAGGGTACATCCAAAAAATGGTCTAATGAATCATTATGTTCAATAACAATCGTAATAGATTTATCTGCATTAATGGTTGTTAAACAACTACTCATCAGTGTATCAAGCCAATCTTGGGCTATGGTGTGCGCTGGTGTAATGGAACAGAGGGTAACTAGATTACGCTGTAGTGTTTTTTCATGGAGTACTATGAAAAGTAGAAGCACTATTGGTGCGTAAGAGAATAAAAATAAGCTAAGTGTGGGCAGTTGTATGATCCACGCGCACAGCACAAGACCCGAATACATAAAAAAATAACCCAGAAGATTTTTTGTTTTATCTGTTTTGAGCCACGTACAAAATAAGAATATGCATGATGAATAAATGGTGATTTCTATAATGTCTCGTAGTAATAAATCATATAACATAGTTGCCTCCCTTTCTCTTTATTCCTATTATAAAACATGTATTTTTTGCAAGATTGTCCTGAATTTTGTGTTTTTTGACCGTGGATGTATGATTAGATTAAATTTGTTATGTAATTGAAAAGTAAAAAAATATGAAACCTACTCATGACTCCATAATTCTTACCGGCGATCGCCCAACAGGTCCATTACATCTAGGCCATTATCTTGGGTCGTTAAAACAACGAGTTGAGTTGCAAGATCAATACAAACAATACGTGATGGTTGCGGATGTGCAAGCATTGACTGATTATTTTGATCGACCAGAAATGGTTCGTAAAAATGTGCTTGAAGTCTGCCTTGATTATTTAGCTGTTGGTATTGATCCAGAAAAAACAACGATTTTTATTCAATCGATGATTCCAGAAATTGCTGAATTAACGATATATTTTCTTAATTTAGTTTCGGTAAGTAGATTGTTGCGCAATCCCACCATAAAAGCTGAAGTAGCGCAAAAAGGTTTTGAAGAGCGTTTACCGGCAGGCTTTTTGGTGTATCCTGTTTCACAAGCGGCTGATATTGTGATCGTAAAAGGTACCATTGTGCCAGTGGGTGAAGATCAACTTCCTCATATTGAACAAACAAATGAAATTATCAATGCGTTTAATCGCATGTATGGCGTTGAAGTTTTTGGCCATGTTACCGGGCGTGTTTCCAAAGTGCCACGATTACCAGGCGTTGATGGTAAAGCAAAAATGAGTAAATCATTGGGCAATGCTATTTATCTTTCTGATTCAGCAGATACAATTGCTGAAAAGGTAATGAAAATGTATACCGATCCTGATCATCTCCATGTAAATGATCCGGGGAAAGTTGAAGGCAATGTGGTATTCAGTTATTTAGATATTTTTGATCCAGAGATAGAAGTTGTTGCAGAATTAAAGGCACACTATAGACGTGGTGGTCTTGGAGATGTAAAACTTAAACGTAGACTTATTGATGTGCTTGAAAATATGATAGCACCAATTCGTAATCGACGTGAACAACTTGCACAAGATCCACAGGCTGTGATGGATATTGCATTTGCAGGAACAGAGAAAGTGCGTGAAGTTGCTGCGCAAACTATGGATGAAGTACGACGCGTTATGCGTTTGGATTATAAATAAAAAACCGTTCGATATGGTTCGACAGGCTCACCACGAACGGAAAAATAGTTCTTTTTAACCCCGTTCGTCCTGAGCTTGTCGAAGGATACGAACTCATCAGAAAAGAATGTATATGAAAAAAACTCATCATTACCTACCCATTGCCGTGATCTCAGCAATTATTATTTTTGTAGGAATTACTTTCTATGATACGTGGTATCGCGCAAAAGATGATGCAGGTCTCATGATTGCATCAGAAGTTATTCGCTTACGCGATATTTTCCATCGTATTCATAAAACATGTACGATTATTGATTTTGATGCGCAAAAAAATCCAATCAATTTTTTAAATGTAGAAAAATTCACCGGTTCAGAAGTGGGGCCCATGAATTTGGTGCATCCAGATAAGTGGGAAGGGCCGTATCTGCAAGAAAACCCAACTTTGTATCATATTGCTTACCAAGTTATATCAACTAAAAAGGGATACTATATAACGCCCGGTGATGGAGTAAAATTACCTAATAAAAAAATTGTGGGTAAAGATATTATTTTAGATCAAAAAGCCAATATTGATAAAATGATGGTTAACGAAGATGAGCTGATGTATAAAGATAAGCCATTGGCTGCATGTCTTGAGTTGGGAACTCCTGCCAATATCCAGTTCTTCATGAATGATGATAGTGATGAGGCGTAAAGTATATAAGAATCTAAAGCAGGGCGTTCAAAAGCCCTGCTTTAATAATTTTCATTGATATAAACTCTGAATATATTTACGAATATCAAAAGACATAAGAGTATTATTCGTATGGTCATATATGCAGTGAGTATCATAGATCACATTTCTCCTTTTTTTGTACCATTCATTGTATATTGTTCAGTTGAGCAATAAATACATCTAAAATAAATTTTTTTTCTTCTATGTCATCAAAATCATCCGTAATTTCTTCCAGTTCATTCCAAGAAATTTCAGGATTTTGTTGTGATTGTAAGAAAGCTATGAGAATGGAATTTGGTGAATTAATAATGTTTAATTGGCAGCCAAATGGAAGGCTTTTAGCAGAGCCGGATATGATATTGAATCGTAACTGAGCTGCCATTTCATCAAACCACATGTAAAAAATTACTGGACAGCAGATATTTAGTACTGAAAGTTGTTGTTTTTTTTTGTTTACGAGATTATCAATAAATTCTAGTAATGTATCTATGGATGTTTCTTTAACTATTTTATTATCAAATGATATTGCCCACATATTAGTTGATATTTCCTTATCCAATAATTTTTTATCATATCCTATGAAAAGGGGACTCTCTATTATTTCTTTAAGATTACGTATATTGGTCACTAGTAGATAATTCATGGACATTTTATGAGTTCCTTGTATGAGATAAATAGGCCAACTGGGCCTTTGTGTTTTGCGATGATTTGATGGCCGATTCCGTCTGCATCAAAGGTCCATTCTAATCCTTTTGCAGTTTCTTTAAAGACTTTAAAAATTGAACCACCGTGATTGGCATTATCTTTTGACCACCATAATTTTGTATTTGGATCCCGATAAAAATTACCAAAACGCTTATGTCTCATTTTTTTATCAGATTTTGATTTTAATGATTCAAAAAGATTTTTGTCATCATCATTAGGATTAGGGCTGTATCCACCAAATGTATCTACTTCTAGAGAGATATCAAATTCAGCTTTCGCAAAATAATTGATTCGGGGATGCATAAACGCATCCTTTTTTTGTTGTGATTTCAACTATTGTATTGGTTGTTGTTTTTGATATGCGCGTTACGGCTGCAGTAGATAATGAAGCTGGATTATATGCTATTAATGTATCACCAGTAGCTATATTTTCAGCAGTTACATATCCGTTGGGAATTTTGATAAGAGTATTAGCAATAATAGATGGTAATAGGGTATTAATCCATAACACCAAATAGAGAAGCAGTAAGAAATTTGTTTTAAAAGCCATGTTACTCCTTTTTTTACTCGAACTAGGCTGCATAAATGATTTGGATCATACCACAGTCTACTGTATAATCATTATCAATTTTCATCAAACAATATACAAGGATGTGTATGGCTTCAAAAAAGTTTAATCAATTGTTTTTTATGCGGATGATTATAAGTTTCGCTCTGTTGTTTTCTCAAGTAACACATGCAATGGATCAGGCAATAATTCCTCATGTAGATGATATTGTATGGAAATTAGGGTTTACACATAACAGAGATGTATTGCCATACAATGATGAGCATTCTTTTGCGCAAACGAGCCGTAGTAATTGTGCATTGATATACACAATTCAAGATCAAAGAAAAAAATGTATACACAATTATATTGTTAAAAATAATACTGCATTCACTAAGAAGGCGCGGTTCGTGTATCACAGAAGTTGGCGAATGTTTGGAGTTATTGATATTATTCCTGAAGAAGCAAGTGATTCAAATATATTAAAAATGCTTTCGCTGGAGATAAATGATAATGGATTGATAGTGCCTAAAATAGCAGCTTGGCATCATTTTAAAGCACAATTGCCATACAACCCATCACCCTTTTTCAATAAAAATAAAGAGCTTTGTTTTCATGGGGTTCAAAAAAATATATATATTGGTCATAATGTGTATGGTACTAGCGTATGGCAAGGTGTTGTTGAATACTCAATAAGTGAACGGAGACCTTGCGAATTATTGTCTCCTGGATCAACTATTGAAACGCTAGCACTACATACATCATTAATAGAGTTTTTAAAGTTTCCTGTATTGATTAAAAACATTTTAGATTCTAACGGGGCTACACTACGTGATTTTGATGAATATTCATTTTCTCATTATAAATCATATTATATTGGTAACGTGTTACTTTCTGAGAATTATAAATATTTTCAAGAACTTCCATATGGGAGTTATCCTATTAAATCTTTTGGTGATTTATTACCAAGCATAAGAACTGCTTTTAAGCGACAATACGAAAAACAACCAAAAGCTAAATAATAACTATCCAACAGTCCATTCTGGTGCAATAAATGACATATCTTCAGGACATATAAATTGCAACAGATTCATCCATTGTAATGATTGTGCAAAAATAGTGTTGCGATAAGAAGGTTCAATATGTCTAAACGGGCAATAAATTGCCGAGCATTGTACCATTGATGAAAATAAAGAGATGATCAGCAAACTGATATAGTACATCTTTTTCATATCTTTCCCCCCCTTGAGAAGATTTGTTTGATTCATACTAGTTCATGTGCTGTAAGAAAATCAATAAGTTAATGCTGGAGAGACAATGCTTGCAAGACTTTCATCTTTGATATATAGTTTTGATCAATTTAACGTATATTTAAAGAAGGAGTAGGATGAATTATCGTTGCATACGGTTTATAGCACTGAATATATTTCTTGTATTTCCATTAATGACGCACGGCATGTTTTTGGCATTAGCTAAAAAAAATAGATATTTTTCGGCCAATAGTGGAATAAGACGGACATTTTCTCGAGCTGGTGTTAGTGATTTGCGTGATAAAATAGCAACGCCTGGTTTTAGACTTATAGAAACTAAAAAAATAATTAAGGAAATGGTAGATCTTGGTAAGTTTGGATATATCTATGAATATGGCGCTGAGAATAAACTGATAGAACATATTGTTTTTAAAGCAACCGAGCATCGCAAAAGTGAAGAACAATATGCATCAGTATTAAGGCAACTTCGTGAACATGGTTGGGGAAAAAGTAGTCATTGTAAAGCTGTGATGCTGCATTCTGCTGTTATCAGTAATTTGCCGCATGTTACTCAAGAATTATTAAAACATGATCAATATTGGGTATATGAAAAAGATTTACATGATTGTGTTGCAATAGATTATGCACAATCGCTACGCATTAAAAAAATGCTTAAAAATGCTGGTTCAAGAGATGCGCAGCCGTATACCGGAGAGGATCTTTGGTACCGCGTGCCTGATCATGGATGGCAAGAAGTAACTCCATTGCGTAAAGCAGTCTATAATGGTGATTGGAACCAATGTCGGCGCATATTATTACATTATGGTATCCAATATTATTCTGACAACCGTGATGGGCAATCTATTCGCAATGAAGCAAAAATATTGATGGCAATAGCAGATCTGAGATTCTGGCGTACTGATGATGAAAAATACTTAGAAATAAGAGAAGAAATAGAGGCGTTTTATCAAGATCATATGGATTGGTTATGGACTAATTTTTATTATGAGTTATTCGACGATATTCCCTGCGTCGGCTAAACTAATTGTTTCTGAAGAAAATCCGCAAATATTAAATAAAAGAAAGCAGTGAATTTTCACTGTTTTCTTTTATTTGTTATAATCATCAGAATATTTTTGCGTACGTTCTTGGCTTCTTTTTAAAGAATTTTGTTTTTGTTGTTTTTTTCGTTCCTGGAGGACTGTTCTCGGTCTGGTAGGTGATTCAGTTGTTCTTGAGAGTTGTTCATTGCGAGATTTTTGGTTGCTCCCTACTCTATCCATGGCAGAAGATTGTGTAAAAATGCATAAAGATAAAAAAGTGAAAGAAATTATTTTTTTCATCGAAAGTTTCCTGATATAGCGTAAGCTATGAATATAATTTAATAAATATGATTTAAAATCTTCTTAATTAAGGCCCCCCCATACAAAGAATCTGTATGGGGGTATTGAAATTTCATCTGATGCAAAACAGGGTAATAAGGTTTACTGTACTCGAGAAGGAACAACTACAAGTACGAGTGCTCCACTACCATCTTCTTCATTGATAGTGAAAGCTGCTGGTTGATCAAATGGTACTTGCGCTACTAACCAATCAGCGATAGGAAGTAATTCCTCGTTTTCCATTCTTTGCAAGAATTGAGTTTGGATAAGAACATTATCATCTTCTACTTGTGTTATAAAATCAATGATTAATGATTCAAGTCCATCAAAAACAACCGAGGTTGCTTCATCTTCATTAACAACAACAGAACCTGTTGCTTGTTGCTGTGCTTCTTCATGCGATATAGTAAGGTTAAGATCAAGATTGATTTGAGCTGTTGCAAGTGTTGAGGCTGCTAATGCTGCACTCAATAATATTTTTTTTAACATAGGATAGCCTTTTTTTGATGAATAGTACGTGATACAAGAAAATTCCCTATTTTGCTATCCTGAAGTTTACGACAATCGTCTAAGAAAGCAAGTGTTTTTATTGTAAAAAGATCGATTCAGCGAATGTTTTATTGAATTTCATCTGTTAAAAAAATGCAGAAATTCAGCCAAGTAGATGCCCTAATAAGGTGTACTTGGCTAAATTAATCAAATTTTTCTATTAAAATTTTTCGAGATTTTCTGGTTCACTTTTGCATGGCGAACATTTTTTTATAATGTGATCGAGTGAATATTTACCGCTACCCGCAATGAAAAAAGCTATAACAATAGATAAGCACATACTTGCAAAAGCCCATTTAGTAAACGGATCATTTTTCTGCAAATGAAAATAAAGAGCTACGATGAGAAATCCTACCAATGGTATTGATGCAATACGGATATAGAGGCCAAGTGCAAATGATGCGCCTCCCAAAAGTAAGGTTAATGCAGCAATATATCCCCAAAAAAGATAGCCCCATTTAATACCAAATAATCCTATAGCGCTTCCCAATTCGGTAAGATTTTCAGATCCTGAAAGTAATTTGGTATAGCCAATAATGGCAAAAATTATCCCGAAGCTCATACGAATAATGGTTAAACCGACTTCTTGTAGTATGGGTAGATGATACATCGCAAATCTCCTTATCTCTTTTTTTGTACAAGATCATCATAAAAGTATTTGGCAGATCCGATTATGCTTGCGGCCAGATCTTTTAAAACGATTTGAGCTTCTTTTTTTCCTGGAAGCGTGAATGTTTTTGATCCAATAGAATCCATAACATTTTTAGCATCATTTGAGATTTGTAGTAGCTTGCTAATCGGAGCATTCGGCATAGTTGCGCGTATTGTTTTGAGCGTGTTAGTAAAATCATTATTAATACCCTCAAGTTTTTTCAAAGCAGCCATCAAATCAGGATCATCTTTTCTGAGCAAATCTTTACTGTTTTCAAGAACAAATTTCTTAGCATTCGCAAAAGCAGTATCCCACAGAGTAACAACCTTTTGTTGATTGGCAATAGAAACAGTTGCATCAAGTGCATTCATTCTCAAATTATTAACGGTATTTGCTACTTCTCGTGCTATATCACTTTTTGATATTGCTTGTAATCCTAATGGTAATGCGCATACTATGCTGGCACATAATAATAATTTCTTCATGAGTTATCCTTATTTATTGGTATGTTTTAGTACAGAACTACACCGTCTTTATAAATTCATAATAGTAATTTTCACCTGCGAGTTACAAGAGTTTAGGTGAAAATTGTTAAAAAGGATGGCTATTGTGGCTACATGTGGCCGCTTATGGTCATATATGGCTATATATAGACATTTGTGGTCATATATAGCTATAATTGGTTTAGAGAGGGATAGATTGTGAAATTTTTTTGAAGGAAATATCATGATTCATTATAAAAATATAGTATTATCGCCTGAGTTGCAGGAACTTTTAGAAAAAATCGATCAATTTAAGCTTTCTTGGCAAGAAAGTAGCCTTTTGATACCGGAACAGCTTAAAGTACTACGGCATGTTGCCACTATTGAAAGTGTGGGATCTTCTACAAGGATAGAGGGATCGAAATTATCTGATACTCAAGTGGAAAAGATATTATCAGGTCTTAAAACAGAATCATTTAAATCACGGGATGAAGAAGAAGTAGCAGGATATGCTTATGTGATGGAAGAAATCTATACGAGCTATCTCTATATTCCTTTAACGGAAAATTACATTAAACAATTACATGCATTGCTACTTCATTATTCAAGCAAAGATGTACGACATCGTGGTGATTATAAAAAATTTCCTAATAATGTTGAGGCTTTTGATGTGCAAGGGCGCTCTCTTGGTGTTGTTTTTGAAACAACATCGCCATTTGACACACCCTTACAAATGGCAGACCTTGTTGAATGGACAAATAAAGCATTTAAAACGAAGGAATATCACCCACTCGTTGTGATTGGTATTTTTATTGTTACTTTTTTGGCTATACATCCTTTTCAGGATGGCAATGGAAGACTATCTCGGGTATTAACAACGTTATTATTGTTACAGCATGGTTATTCATATGTTATTTATAGTTCTTTAGAAACCGTTGTTGAGCATAGTAAAGAAGCCTACTATAGAGCGCTTCGATTAACACAAGCAACATTAAAAACCAATGATCCTCAATTTCAGCCATGGCTGTTCTACTTTTTGCGATCTTTGCACAAACAGATACAACAATTAGAGTTTAAAATTAGTAAAGAGCATATTATGTTAACCTCATTGCCTAAACTGGCAAGTGATATTATGCAACTCGTGACAGATAAATTCAAAATTGGAATAGCGGATGTCATTGCATATACAGGTGCTCCTCGCAGCACGATAAAAAAACAATTAACTTTTCTTGTTGATCGAAAATATCTTGCGCGCCATGGTCAAGGTAAAGGCGTGTGGTATACAAAAGTTGAGAGGATTTAGCGATATCCGTAGATGGACCAGAAAATCCTATGAAAAAATGCTGCAATTTTTTCCCGAAGCCACGAAAAATCCCAGAAAGATGACGAAGTTGGGGGTGGTGTTGGGGCTTTTTCTGAAATACCCATTGGTTCTACAGGTACTTTTGGAGTGGGTTGGGCAGTTGGTAATGTGGGTGGTTGATTTTCTGCAGATGAGCTTTGTTCATCTTCTTCTGATGAGGTGTTATTGCTATCATGCTTAGTTCCATTTGGAGGCTCGCCTTCAGTAGCTTGGAAAGGGGCTTCGGGTGTGTGATCTTGTTGTATTAACTCTTCGAAAGATTCAGTAGAGCTTGAGCTACTGGTTGAGCTAGACGCATGTTTTTCTGGAACAATTTTGGGCTCCTGAGTTTCATGTGCTATTATTTTTACTATATTTGGCGTGATTTCTTGTTTTCTTGGTGAAGTTGGTGGACTAGAAACTGGTGATGTACTTGAACTAGATGAGCTAGATATTGGTTTTTCGGGCAAGACTTCAGATTCTTTTTCTGGTTCACGCGGTTCTTCTGTGGATGTTGAGCTTGATGATTGTTCTTCTGGTGCAAGTTCGGTGATTGGCAATTCAATTTCAAGCTCTGTTTGTGTTCTTTGTTTTAATTGATTGAGAAGAATAAGATTCTCTCCTTGAATACGACCCTCGTAAGAAGATAGCTTTTTTATATCATTTTTCAATTCTTCTTTATCTTGAGTGAATTGTGCTTTTGTATCAATTTCTTTTAGTTGCTTAGCGATAAGATTATTAATTTCTGGCTGAATTTGTGATTCCAAATGTTGTTGTTGTTGAAGTCTGCTCAATTTTATTTGGATCTTCTTATCATAATTTTTAATTCGCTGATTAAAATTTCCTATTGTTGCTTTACGTTTGTTTTCTAAAATTGACGAAATTGTGATTTTTAATTCATTATTTTCTATGTCTGAAGCACTAAAGTAAGGATTAAGCAATGGTGGAATCGCTGCTTCTCCCAATGGATGGTCACCATAATTAAATCTTTCTTGCTTTAAACTTGATAAAGCGTTTGAGTATATTTGCAGATCTAGTTTTTCATTTTTTTGATATGCATTCCATTCCAAAAGGCGTAAAAGATCTATTTTTTGCGATTCTTGTTCTTTGGGCAGTTGAAGAATAATGTGAGTTAATTGATTAGTAAGCTTTCCACTGTTTGGTAAGGATGTTTTTCTTTCATGAACAAAAGTTCTGGATGGTGTACGTGGTAGTTCGGCACCATTCAGTGGCATCCATATAAAAAGTATGTTTGCAATCAATCCGATTACCGAAAAACGATACTTCATATTCGCCTTTGTATAAAAATCATATGTTTTTATACATGATAAATATTTTTAGCGAAAATGAGCAAGGGTCATTATTTTTGTCTTATTTATCTTTGTTAGCATGCTTTTTTTTAATGGCCCGTTTCAGTATTTTTACTAACTTCTTATCATTACATTCTTTTGCTACTGATAAAGGAGTGTGATTCATTCTGCCTGGGCTTTTATATACATGTACTACTTCTGGGTCGGCTCCTCTATCACACAATTTTTGTACTATAGCTAATTTTTCGGCTCGATGAGGATCGGTGGCTTTGTGTATACATCCTGCATCAATATTAACATTTCTCATGTGCCAATGTTCGTAAATAAAGGCAAAAAGAAGAGTTTTTTTAAACCCATGCCATTTTATGGCATTGATTTTGAAGGAAGGAAGATCCCAAAAATATTCAATTAATTGCTTTCCGTTTGCATTCCAGGGTGTAATTGCATAAAATGGTGCCGTTGTTCCACTATTATCGGCAATATTTATATCCGCCCCATTTTTGATGAGCCATTCAATAAGGGTTAAGTGAGATTGAGGAATTGTTTGAGTTGCATGGAAACTGATTGTACATGCCCGCATTAATTGTGTTTCGCCATCTCTTCCATAAGTAAAGTTAAGATCTACATTGTTTTTCTCTATGTGAGAAAGGCTTAAAAAACTTCCATCAAGTTCACATAACTTAGCAAAAGCTAATTGTTTGAATAGAATTTTGCTTGCTTTTTTAAGTTGTAACGCATTAGCAGCGTGTTCATTTGAGCAATTTCTGTAGATCTGAGGCAAGAATTTAATAAGTGAGCTAATGTTTTTATTCATTATCTTATTAAAGCTTTTGCAGGTGGATGAAAGACGGTTAATAGTACGAGCACTTTCATTAAGAGTTGGAGTTTGAAAAATTAACATATCACATATTAGAGCATTTGTTTCTGATGGAAGATGTGGTGCTAATACTCGAGGGAATGATTTCTTAAGCTGAAAAAACAATATATTATTGGATTTTTGCGGATCCAATTTAGAATTCATTCCATTGGCGATTGAAATAGGAAATAAGGTTGTCAGGCTAAAGAAAATGATGTGCTTCATACTGTCCTTTTTGGCGGTGATGAACTTGTAATTTTCATAGTTATAGACAAAACGGGTTGAAATATCAATTATTCTGTGAAGGTGGGATGATCAGGGTGGGTAGGCAGGAGATCAGATGTGTGTTATAGTGGGGCCATGAATTGCATCAGTGTTATATTTGTTTTTTTATGGTCTGCAAGCAGAGATCAACGATCATGGAGGATAGCATTATGTTTAACAACCTACGTAATACTTTTATTTTGGTGATATGTTTATTTATTTTAGATAATGTCTATGCGGGAAGATGGGTAAATTGGGAGCCGTTAGCGGCCGACATATCCCATGGGATCAATACAGTGATAGAAGCTGTCGGAGATATAAAAAAATCATTTATAAGTAAACAAAAAAAAGATACTGAAAACAATGAGCTAGATGAGCTTCATGAAGAAGAGACTTCTCAAATAAAGCATGTGTCAATTACTGGTATAGACACTATTAAGGTATCTGGTGCAGGATCATTACTTATTACTCAAAATACGAATCAAGGTGAGGAATTTGTTATTGAATATGCTCAAGATATACCTGAAATAAATGTTTGCACCGATAATAATACTTTAATAGTGGTTTTAAAAGATAAGGCTTCTTTTTGGTCGCCTGAATCAATCGTATATCGTGTAAATATAGCAACACTTTCTAAAATAGAAGTTGCAGATACAGTTTCTGTAGAAATTTCAAATATTAATGTTCCCGCGTTATCAGTTGAGGCGAGTGGAAGTTCAACAGTATCAGGACAAGTTTCTGCTCATGAATTAATAATAAATTCATCTGATACTTGTGGAGTTACTTTATCAGGTTGCGCAGATACACAGACAGTGAGGATTTCTGGTAACGGTGTATTTGATGGGCGAAATCTCGATGGAAAAACGATAGCAGTTGATGCATCAGGTTCTGCTTATTTATATTGCAATGTTTCAGAAGCTGTTACGGGCAGTCTTTTAGGTTCTGGATCGCTTATATACGCAGGGAGCCCGGTTGTTGATATAGATAGTTCACAAAAGGCTTGCGTGAGAAAATTGTAATAAAGTTGATTAATATAAACAAAAAAAGGAAGTAGTATGTATGCACTCGATCAGAAAAAATATATTGCAGCGTTATTTTGTATAAATGCGATAGCACATATAATTGCAGCTCCAGCTCTTGATCGAGATCTTGATCCGTATCGTGCTGTTGTTTTAGCTGAAAAAGAAGTGCGTTTGCTTGAAAAAGATCTGAATGGAAAAGGGGAATGGATTCCTGAAGAAGATATGATTTTATTGACGGTGAATGTTCGAGAGCGTTTGAATATGATCCCTTATAATGATCTCTATTCCAATATCAATTTTGTAAGATCAGAAGCTGGCAAAGTGATGATTCAATTTGTGGATAAACGCGCTCAACAGCATGCATCAGCTGTTACGAATAATCCCTTTGTGATAGCAAACGCAGGCAAAATTGAAAGCACTGAATTTATGGGTCTTTTACACAAAAATCCATTACGAGAAGGAAAGCAATTATATCATTATTTTGGTAAAACTTTTGAAAATAGAGTGAAAGATAATGTTATAAATAGAAGAAAGTATTGATAATAAATTGCTATTGCAACAGCAACCCCAGCCAAGGCTGGGGTTTACTGTTATTGCTGTTCTTTCATTAAATCAACAAGATTTTTTATTGCGTACGTATGGTGCGGAAATGAATAAAAAAGATAAACCAGGAAGAACTCCGCTTATAATTGGAGTACAACGTGGCAATTTACATATTATAGAACACCTTCTTGAATGCAGAGTGCGTTGCAATATAGCTGATAACCAAGGTAATTATCCTCTTCATTATGTTATGCAAGCAAAAACAGATAGTGTATTCTTCATTCTTCATCTATTGTTAAATCATGGCAGCTTTACTTTATTGGATATCGCAAATAATCAAGGACATACGTCATTACAAGAATTAAATGGAGCAGAAAGAGAATATGCTCAACAAAATGATAGAGATGGTTTGTGGCGTTGTTCTCAAATCAGAATGATTTTACATGGCTTTCGCGAGAAAAGATCCCGTAGTTTTTCATGATTACCTCTTGATTGAAAATAACCACTTTGTATACCCTGAGAGAAACAGCGTCTATGATGTTAAAAGAAGCGGGGGTATCATGAGGAAAAGGTTTTTTATTGTTGCGTTAGTTATATTGTTTATCTCACAAAATGTTTTGCGTGCACATACAGCAACTAATCAATCACGATGCTATGAGTGGGCAATAGTGGGAGCAGGGTTTGCAGGAATTACAGCTCTTGCGGTGTTGCTTGATGCGGGTGTTGATCCTTGCAGTGTTGCATGGATTGATCCTGAATTCAATGTGGGCAGAGTTGGTAAACATTATCGCGAGGTTCCTGGTAATATACAAACTCAGCATTTAATAGAATATGTAGAAGATTGTCCTTATTTTAAAGATATTAATTCTGCCGGTGTGCAAACACTTTATACATATCCTGCAGAACAGTTTCAAAAATTAGAAGTGATTGTCGATCCTTTATTAGATTTTACTGCGTATTTGCAAAATATGGTGGTAGCGATTCAAGATAGTATTGGTTTATTAAATCGTGTCGATAATCACTGGGTTTTAGAAAGTTCTGATAGAATTCTGTATGCTAAAAAAGTTATTTTAGCAATTGGCGCGCATCCAAAACGTCTTAATTATGATATTGCAGACATACCTCTTGATGATGCATTTGATAAAGAAAAATTAATGAGTTCTGTATCGCCAGACGATAGCATTGCTGTTTTTGGTGGCATGCATTCAGCAATACTTGTTTTGAAAAATTTATGTGATTGCTGTGTAAAGCAGATAGTAAATTTTTATTTAGAAGATTATTTTCATGGTTCACCGGGATTGGAAGGCGTCGCCTCCATGTGGGCAGAAGAAGTGCTTGAAAAAAATCCGCCAGCCCATCTTATTCGTGTAGTAAATACGCCTGAAAACATACAAAAAATATTACCAACATGCACTAAAGCTGTGTATGCAATTGGCTATGAATCAAATAAAATTCTTATTAATGATTCGTTTGACGTAATGTTTGATGAATATACAGGAACTATAGATGAGGATTTGTATGGCATTGGCATAGCCTTTCCGCCAACAGGTATTTTTAACGGTCAGAAGATAGCTAAAAATGGTTTATATGCATATCTTGTTTATGCAAAAAAATTGATGCCGCGTTGGATAAGTGGTGATAAATCATACATGATTGAAGATGATGGTATAGAAATACCGTGGATTTAAACCCCATATTACGATTTTCTTCATATGGGGACCCCAATTTTAGGAGTTAAAAATAAGGTGCATCAGAAATGGTGCACCTTATTTTTTATACGGGTACGCGTGTATAACGCATGAAAGACTCGAACTTTCATCTCCCCAGCAAATCTGTGGATCCTACCAATTGAACGAATGGTATACAAATTGAAACACGTACCCAATTTTTATTTCAACTCTTACATTATAACGATTTAATGAGGGTTTTCAAGTATTTATGTAATTAATGCATTCAGAACGCATTAATTACATGATTTTTTGAATAGAGCGATTAGAGGGGTAGTTTGTACGTTTTTTTAAAAAGCATTAAAATTTGCATGTTTTGGTCTACGGTGCTAAAATTAAAAATAAGAGCAGTCCAATGCTGCCAGAAGGAATCCCAATTATGAAAAGTCTATCCATCATTCAATAAAACCTTATAAAAAGTTTAAAACTACTTTTGTAAGCATTCTTTTCTTTTTCTTTGGCATATTTTTATATGTCGAAGATTTTTCGTATTTTTAAATAATTTTATAGTTTAGGTATACTACCATGAATTGGAAGAACTATATCCTCGTAGGGATAGTGGTTATTATATGTTTAGCTATTAGTTGTATAGGAAGTAATAAGATGGATAATCATCAAGAGCAAAAAACGGGACGTTTTTTTGCACAAGATAATAATGACCGTGACATCATTGTTGAATGGCACAAGACAAGTATTGTATCACCAGATTTTGCAGTATTGATGAAAGAAGCATGGGCTTTTGCTCAGGATGCATATATCCCAGTGGAAATGAATTTTCTCAAGGCGTTTCCAGAGGTAGTAGGCGCAGAGCCTTATTTTGCATCATTCGAGCAATTATTTCGTAATGGTTTTACAGGTGTTGATTGGGATGCTGCAGAAAGAATAATGGAAGATATTTTACGCGGGCATTTTGTTTTTGATCCAGCTTTATTTCAAAAGCAAGTGATTGAAATGTTTGGGCAAGATAACAGTGTTTTTGTTGCAGTTAGAGAACAATCAACAGGAAAAATGCTTGGTTTTATTGCTTTTTTAATTCGTGCTAATTATACAGTAGGAGATGTAAAAGTAATGAGTTTTGCAGTTGACGTTGCACATCAAAAGCGAGGTCTCGGTAAATTGCTGATGGGTTCAATTTTTAAAATTGTTCCAACGGTTAAACGCATTTTTTTGTGTACTCGTGTTACCAATGTTGCTGCATTAAATGCGTATTCTACATGGGGTTTTATTATTGATGAAAATCCTGTGATGGACCATGCGTTTAATTTAAACCATTGGGCATTCATGGAATACAAAATCGATCAATCCGATGTGTTGCAAAAAGCAGCTCAGCGATTGTCTCAGTAATTGCTAAAAAAGAGGCGCCGTGTAAAAGTGGCGCTTTTCATTTTTTTCTATCTAAGAGCCTATCCCTAAACTTATGAAATCCCATTGAAAATAGAACTATTTTCCCCAATCCCGCTCGCCCTGAGTGTTTTACGTAGCAATAAGCGAAGTAAAATGTATCGAAGGGTAAATCTAAAATATTATATTCTTGTAAACGTAAGTTTTTGCACGTAAAAAGTTGTTGCTAATCTGTACCCTTCGATATATTTTTGAGGACAAAAACACTCAGGGCGAGCGGGATTGGGGTGAATTATTTTGATCTACTCAAATAAGATTTTAGTTTAGGGATAGGCTCTAATATTCTATATTTTTTATCATTATTGCTATCAAAATATTTTTTATGCACAATAATGGATAATTCATTTATTAATTCCATGGTTTTATCAGGAGTAGTCCAGTGAAAGCAAAAGTATTTTTTTTTATTCTGGCAATGAGTTTTTTTAATTCTCATACTATGGATATTGCTAAAAAGCCATCCAGAGGATTAATGCCTCTTCCTAAAGCAGAATCAATAGTTGTTGCGGTTCAGGGAAGTTTAGGATTACAAGCGCAACTGTTCAATACAACTCAAATACGTGAAAAGTTAACTGACATTATTCTAAAAAATAAAAGTAATCCTGAAAATGCTGAGAAGAAAAAGTTAGATTGCTCGTTATTAGGAATAAATGCTGCGGTATTTAAACCTAATGCTACAGAGTTTGTTTGTGCGTATAATAATCTCCTAGAATCACCACTTAAAATATGGTCTGACTATAAAAAATCTGATCTCATATTAAGTGCATCGCAAGGAGAGATATCAGCTAAATGTTTGGCCTTTAGCCACGATGGTGAAGTATTGCTCAGTGGTATTGGTAATGTATTATATTTTTGTGATACAAAAACATGGCGACCGCACAAAAGTTTATCGCTAGATACTATACAAGATATAAAATCTGTAGCTTTTAGTAGGAGAGGGCACTGTGTTATTGTGGGTGGTAGTTCTGGAGATAATAATCTTGTTCTTCTGAGTCGACAATCTGATGGTAATCTAAAGTCTGTGTTGCCGGGACATCGAGATGGTGCCATATCGTGTGTTGGTTTTAGTCCTGACGCTACCAAAGTTGTCTCCGTATGTGAAAATACCTTTAGGGTGTGGGATGTTGTTAATAGAAAAATTATATTTGAAGATAATGGAGCATCATGGAGTAACTGTAAAGTTGAATACGATATGGATAATGGATGGTTTTTGACCGGGTGCGATGATGTTTTAGGATGTTGGTTTTCGTATGATCTACATAAGCAAAAAAAGACAATTGTTATCTTGAACGGGAAAATAATACCAAGGATAAAAGCATATGATCGAAGTCCTTGTGGTGCTTATATTTTTTTAGGTAATGCTCATACTTCTGGAGATATACATGTATTTAATATATGCACCGGAAAATACGTTTGTACTTATAGTTCAGAGGGTTGTGGTATATCAACAGTTGCCTGTAGCGCAGATGGGACATCTCTTGTGGTTGCGGTAAGATGTATAAGTGGGGATGCTGATCTTTTTGTGTACGATTTAAAGCATAATGATGATTCTGGGGCTCTACAGGCAATATCAAGACTTTCTCCTGATCAGATTGATTTTGTCAGTACCATAATAAAAAAAAGATATCCTATTAATTTAGAAGAACCAGAGCACATAATATTTGGTGGATTACCTCATGCATTAAAAGAATTGTTAGGTAGATATATTATCTCGCCGGCATCTTTTGAAGAGCATGATTTTACTTTAATTAATTAATGATGAATGGCATGTTATAGAGAAATAATTGGTGCTTGACGCGGATCATCTATCTGCTAAAATTAAAATAATTCCTATTTAATTCCTTTTTAAGGAGACACCAATCATGGAAATCGCTCATTAGTTCATTTCTGACTATCGTTTGATGGCATTATTAGCGCCACAAACATTTCTTTTTTTTACACAACCAATTTTTATTGCAGTTTTTTTGCGCCTATTTACGTGTATTTGTTATGTGCCCCATAGAGCGCATGGATACGTTTTTGTTAAAGGAGTTCTCATGAGTACAGTATTGTTGAGAGTCAACAATATTAAAAAAAAGTATGGTAGCAACGAGGCACTCAAAGGCGTTTCTCTTGATATTTATAAGGGAGAAATTTTAGGTCTTTTAGGAGTTAATGGTGCCGGTAAAACTACGTTATCATCAATTATTGCAACGCTTCATCCACCAACAGAGGGTGATCTGCTGTATGATGGCAAATCAGTGTATTCAGATGTTGCATCATATCGGCATAAGATTGGTTTTTGTCCACAGCGACCAAATTTGCATCCGGAACTGACGCTAGAAGAAAATTTGCGCTTTTCCGGAAATTATTATGGCATGACTGATACAGAAATTGATGAGCGTCTTTCTCAATTAGTTGCACAGTTTAATCTTGAAAAATATTTGCATCAGAAAGCGAATGTTCTTTCTGGTGGATATAAACAGCGATTTATTATTGCTCGTGCACTCATGCACAGTCCTCAACTCGTTATTTTAGATGAGCCAACGGTTGGCTTAGATCCACATATTAGACGGCAATTGTGGCAACAGATTAAAGATTTAAAAGAATCGGGCGTAACGGTGATTTTAACCACGCATTATCTTGATGAAGCTGAACAACTTTCTGATCGAGTTTGTGTGCTTGATGGCGGATTGATTAAATTGATTGAGACGCCTGACAAATTAAAAGCAGATTTTAATATGGGAAATTTAGAAGATGTATTTATTGCATTGATGGAAAATACATTGGATAGTAAATAGGAAATTATATGAATATAAGTTTATTTCGATTTTCGGATATTTTATATAAACTTACCAAAACTCATTTTTATGTGGCCAGCCAACAGCTGTTGGATAAAACAATTAATTTATATATTTGGGCTTTCTGCTCATTAATTGTTATGGGGTATATCATGCAAGGGTATGGCCTTGCACAAAGTTATGGATGTTTTCAGTTGGCTACGGTGGTAGCAACGGTTGGTCTTTTTGAAATTTATGGTAATTCATTTCGTTTTATCTCAGATATTGAAGGGGATAATCATCTGAATTATCTTTTAACTTTGCCACTCACCCCCACTGTTTTATCATGGAGTTTTATATGTTCGTATGCTCTGATTGGTATTATTTTAAGCTTAGGCATGCTGCCATTTGGAAAATTATTATTTTGGAATAGTTTTAGTCTTGCAAGCATATCTTGGTTTAAATTCGCCATTATATTAGTTTTAGCAAATATCTTTTTTGGAGTTTTTACGCTGGCAGTAACGGTACATGTTGGTGCATTGTCCAAAATGGAAAACGTGTGGACGCGTTTTATTTTTCCGCTCTGGTTTATGGGTGGATTTCAGTTTTCATGGGCAGCGATATATCAATTTTCTCAGCCGCTCGCGTATGTACTATTATGGAATCCCGTTTTATATGTGATGGAAGGCATGCGTGCAGCGTTGCTTGGTCAAGCTGATTGTTTGCCATGGGAATGGTGTTGCGTTGCATTGTGCGGATTTACCATTATTGGTTGGTGGTATGGCAAATATAAAATGAAACAACTGGTTGATTGTGTGTAAATAAAAATAGATGGTTATTTTAAAGTAGATTAACAAGTAAAATCATATAAGCTCAAATGATAACCAATTATCATTTGAGCTTATTTTTATATCAAATAGAGGAGTTGTTTTGAAGAGACACGTATCAATTTTGATTTTTGTCATAATGATATATTTTACATCTATGCTCTATAGTATGGACCATGCTCCAATTATTAATAATCAAATGATTGCATGGAAGATTATTTTAACTCATGGAGTTCGCTATTTTGATTGTCGTCAAATATCGATTTTGGCAATAAATAAAAATTTTAAAAAATTGTTGAAAGAGACAGCGGGTGAAAGAAAGCATTATCTCAGGCTAACATTTAAATCAGAATCCGATAGTGCCTGGAATACTATGATTTGGCATAAGTATGGGGCGATGTGTGGAAAAGCAAGCATACAAAATAATGAATTACGTAGAAGTAGATTTTATGTACACCAAAGCAGTTATGGGTGTACGAGATATTATCAACCAGGTGATGGGCTTGATGGTCATCTTATGTATTATTTGCCGGGTTTATTAAAGCCTTATTTCAATAATAGGAGCAACTTTTGTTTTTATGCTTATGATGAATTTCAAAAAAGGTTTGCTAAAAGAAGTGGACGTATTGTTCAATATAAGTGGAATTCAAGTAAAAACATAGCGCATAATGCGGATCTTGTTATTAATCAATGCATTACTAATATTAAAAATAAGTATAATCAATATATAGATCTCAGAATATTTTTAGAGTTTCCCGTTTTGCTAAAAGCATTTTTAAAATCGAAGGTTACCTATAAGAAAGAAAAAAAACGGGGTATGAATCAAAAGATATATGCTATTGAAGGAGTAACAATACCTGAAAATTATAAGGATCGTAAACAATATTTTCCTACACCTGTGTATACATCTTTCGAGGATTTACCTCAATGTATTCGTAAAGCGATTGTTGCTCGATATAAAGAGCAAGGAAAGAATGATTTTGGTATTAATTATAAACGAAAGCTTTTATTTCTTGGATGTATTCAAAGATAAAAGACAAAGCAAGGGCTTTTAAGCCCCAGCTTTTATTTTTTTGGAAGTAGCCTTTTTTGTTCAATGGAGGCATTATGAAGGCGTATTTCTGTTTGTAAGCTAGGATCCATTTGTGATGATATAGGAATTATCTGGTTCCAATAATTAATTAAAGATAAAATTATTAAGGAAAAAATATGAAAAGCTGGTTGAATAGAAATGTTATTGGTTTTTGTTCAGCTAGCTTTTTTGGTGATTGGTGCCATGAAATGGGCACTGCAATTTTGCCCATGTTTATTGCACAATTGATAGGAGCAGCATACGTACCATTTGCATTGGGAATTATTCAAGGACTCTCAGATGCTATTTCTACAATAGCAAAATTATTTTCTGGATGGCTTGCAGATAGAGTTCCTTTTTATAAACCATATCTCATTTTCGGCTATGGTAGTGTCGGAATTTTTCTTGCCATGATCGGTACAGCTCAATCAGTCGGCGCCGTTTTGTTTTATAAAACTATTGCATGGTTTGGCAGAGGGTTAAGAGAGCCTATGCGTGATACGTGGATTGCCAATATTGTTCCATCAGCTTTTTATGGACGTGCGTTTGGCTTGCAAAGATCGTGGGATACATTGGGTGCATTGGCTGGTCTACTGACAGTGTTTTTGTTATTGAAAGTGAATGTTTCACTGTCATCAATTTTTTTCATTTCCATTATTCCCGGTATGTGCGCAGCCCTTTCCATTATATTTTTAACGTCTGAAGAAAAACGGGAAATACCGCTTCATCAGCAACCATTTTTTATAGAACAGCTTAAAATGTTGCCGTCAGAATTTATTTCTTTTTTGTGGATAATTTTTTTATTTGGGTTAGGCAACTTTAATCAAACACTCCTTATCTATCGGGTACAAATGCTGTTAGGTCAGGAAAATTCTTTTGTGGTGGCAACAGCATCAGGTGTTCTATTATATGCATTCTTTAATATTATTCGAGCGATGAGTGAATTTGGTATGGGAACGCTCAGTGATTATGTGAATAGAAAGTTGTTGTTAGCAGTTTTTGGTTTTGGGTTTTTTGGTATTACTGCCGTTGGTTTTATGATTCAGACAACTCATGTGTGGTTTTGGTTGGTTTTTTTTGGATGCGCTGGCTTGAGTGCTGGTACGGTAAAAGCTTTAGAAAAAGCGCATGCAGCTTATATTTTACCGCCAGACATTCGTGGTACTGGTCTTGGAGTATTGCAATCACTTGATGGTATTGGTGACTTGCTTTCTAGTCTTGTTGTAGGTTTTTTGTGGTCAGCATTTTCCCCTGTTATTGGTCTTATGTACGCGGCTGTCTTGAGTTTTATGGCGATGATACTTTTGGTTGTCAAAGAATAGCCCTACTTCGCTCTACGAGCTACGAAGGGCAGGCAGCAACGATTTTCCCAAATTGAAGAAAAGCTGATTTTTTGGTACAATCAACTTAAATATTATACAATTTTTTACTGTTTAGAAGGTTGTGGCTATGCACGATATTAATGTTTTAATTGAAATTCCTAAGAATTCGATGATCAAGTATGAGGTAGAAAAAGAGACAGGTATGCTTGTGGTAGATCGTTTTATGTATACCGCTATGGCATATCCCTTTAATTATGGGTATATTCCGAATACGCTCGCAAAAGATGGTGATCCAGTTGATGTAATGGTTATTTCATCATATCCAGTGCAGGCTGGTTCATTCATTCCTTCTCGGGTAATTGGCATGCTTGAGATGGAAGACGAAGCAGGAATCGATAATAAAATTATTGCCGTTCCGACTAAAAAAGTTGATCCTTTTTATGCCAATATTAATGATTTGGCAGATCTTGATGATGCTACCAAAAATATGATTAAGCACTTCTTTGAAAACTATAAAAGCACCGAACCTGGCAAATGGGTGAAAGTCAAAAGCTTTGTGGGGAAAGAAGAAGCATTAAAAGATATCACTGAAAGCTGCTTATAATTTACCAGCCATTTTCAAAATAGTTCTTATGAGTCTTGATGCTTTCAATTGCCAATAATGCATGTTCAGTGATATCAGTCGGTAATTTATTGAGATCAAACCAGGCCACATCGCTATGCCGGTGTGGTTCACATCCCCCATCCTCATCTTTCGTATGGGGACCCCATTCGGAATGAAATAAAGAATGGGGTTAAAGTTTGTATATATATTTCATGTTATCGCTTTAAAGCGTTAATTTTTGGTTGTAGTCGTTTAATTTTCTCTAATGCATAAATATGATAATCATTATTTTCTTCAACCAATAACATCATTTTCTCAAAAAAATCTTTAGCGCTTGAGAGTAATGCATTAAAAAACTCATATTTTGGTAATGTCCATTGAGTAAATCCGACTGAAAAAATAATACAGTAATCAGAAAGATTTTTCATTTCTAGTGGTGTTGGTTGATCAGGAAAAGACATCTCTGATTTTTTAGTTTCTAGGAATTCTTCAATCATATTCAAAAAATATCCCCATAACTGATCAATAAGATCATAATGGGTAAAATCGATAATTGCTTGATTTTTGTAGGCTAAATATAAAGCCCCTTCTAAATAATTTAAATCAAGATCATTTTTTATATGAAAAATTTCATTAGTGTTATTAATACTGATGAAATAGCTTTCTTGAGCGTCTTTAAAGTGTCTAATAAATATATGTGGATATTTAATATATGATTTAATTACAAACATTATTAGAGCCTTGGTTGTTTTTATTGTTTGAAAGGAATAAAAAATTGTCCTATTCGTCCATTTTGAAAGCCTACTCTGTATCTAACATTATTGATAATCCCATCTATTTGACCATTCATTATTCCTTGTTTGAGAATTATTTTTTTGTTTTGCTTTATGACTTGTTTAATAATGCCAATAATATCAGAAATACTTGTTTTTTTGTCTAAAAATGTTTGAAAATCTTTTAACTTGCCATTCCAATATAAGGGATGATGGCGTTCAAGAATATGTTTTAGGCCATTCTTATCTAGTAAGCATGTTACATTACCTACCTGTATCTTCTGGTTTTTAAATGTCGAAATTACTTGTAATAGTTTATCTCGAGCGCAAGGAATTTTTTTTAAAGGAATTCGGGTGATTTGTTTAACTGTTTCTTGCGCAATATGAAGCGGAATTCCTTCTGAAGACATAAAAAAGGCATGCTCTTGAAGGCTATCACTTAGTTTTTTTGCAATAGAGATGGCGCTTTGATGAGCATTATTAAAAAGAGAACTAAAGCTATTAAGAGCACGAGTTGTTGCATAACACTGAACGAGTGAAGAAGTTATTGTTTTTACAGCATCGCGTGCGGTTGTTTTTTTGCTGTATTCATCGAGAGCATAGGCAATATTTTTGAAGTGCTCTTGCCATACCGTGTATTTATTGTGTGCTATATCGAAATTACCAGAAACCAAAGCTACAGCTACAGAATCAATTTCTTGTAAAGCAATACCCAGATAATATCCGCAAGAAATCATCGTTTTAGCAAGATTTTGAGCTGTTTGAATTGGATGAGTTATGTCGTGTATTACTGCTGATATTCCATCAATAGCTCCTTCACCAGCAGCCACAATGCAATCAAAAATTGCCCATCCTGCATTTGCGAGTGCGCAAGCTTTTTTTACTTGGTTAATACGATTAAAAGAAACTCCAGCATCAATAAAATTACCAATCACGGCAGTTAGATCTTTAACTTCTTTGGTGCAAAGTTGTTGGTTCCAAATATGGGCAGTTGCATCGGTAAGCATGAGAAATTCTTGATGAATTGTTTGTTGGAGAATATTGCCTTGGCAAGATTCTAAAGTGCTAACATCAATGTTGTTAAAAGAGAGATAGTTTTTGCTGAGGGGAGATATAGGGTATTTTTTTGAAGAGTATTTATGTGTTTCGGGATCGTTTTCTATAAAACGGTTAAGTATTTTATCGCGTTCAGATTTTACCGAAGATGACAAATAATTTATTGCGCGAGATGTATTTGCATGTGTTGCTTGTGAACGAATATGATTCAGCGCTTTTTGCGGTACATTGCGTTGAATCATATGACTTAAATACTTTGCCCTAGAATTTAAGTTTGATAGCGAATGTGTATTTGGTTGAGAACAATTATTTGATAATTCTATCTTGGCTACCGGGTGGGTCGAATAAAATTCATATGAGCATAAAAAAGCCGAGGTGATAAAAAATAAGGCCATTATAGGATGATAAATAAGCTTCATTTACTTTTCCTATGATTGAATAAATTATTTCTTACATTCAAAAACAACGGTATAATCTTGCGCAGAAGGTGTGCTGCCTAAATCATATGCTTCAATTTGTCTGACCTTGCTAAAGCCAATGTTTTTTAAGATCTGTTCTAATTCATCGGGATGGTACAATCTAATCTGAAAATATTCCATTTCTGTTTTGATAATATCAGTCTTATCCATCAACTCATAACGGCAGATAACTGTTGCAATATTGTTTTCTATGCCTAATGGTAAGGTGCTGGAAATAATTGTTGTCCCATCAGATTTTTTATATGCCTTGCCGTGCCATAATCCAGTTTTGGCCGGGATTGCATGTACCGTTTCCACATCAAAAACAAAGGTGCCACCTGGTTGCAGTAATTCGTATATTTTTTGCAGTGCTGCTGCAATATTTGCAGGTTCTAAAAATAAGCAAAATGAACTATCGGGAATGAAAATAAGATTATATTTTTTTTCTGATGAAACTTGTTCTAAAAACTGTTCCCACACCTGAGGATTCAGATTTTTTTCTGCACATTTTGCGCGTAGTGCATTGAGCATAAAGGGTGATGCATCAAAACCTTCAACATAAAATCCTTCTTCAAGGTATGGAATAAGATAACGGCCGGTACCGCACATTGGTTCTAAAATAGGGCCAGTTGCTTGTGCAAGATAATGCCGGAAGAATGCATATTCTTCCGGTGCTGCTATTGGCTTATCTAGATCAAAAAATTCGGTGGCTAGGCTGAGATATAATTTGGGTTTCATTAATTTTAACACATATGTTGTTCGTATCCTTCGACGGGCTCAGGACGAACGGGGAATTAATTCTAATCCGTTCGTGGTGAGCTTGTCGAACCATATCGAACGATCTTTGATTTTATGATCACAATCGCTGCAGGAATTGTGCAACAATTTTTTTCAAACCAATTTTAAATCGTACGGTGATATGAGTTTCACCGGATGTTTTTTCCTCAATTTCATGCACCGTTCCTACGCCATATTTTACATGTTTCACTGGTTGGTTTTTTCTCCAAGTCGTCGCTTTTGAATCGAATGATATAGTTTTCGATTGCGTTTTCCTTGAAGCGCCTTCTGGAGTTTTAACGGCAGAAGGCATAAAGGAGGGCGCGTCCGCTGAAGCCTTGCCGTGCCCGCCGAAGCTTTCAGCGGAGGATGGGGCGAAAGCGGGAATATAAATAGAGGAGGTAGTTTTTGTAGTAGCACCCAGCCAGCTTGCAAAAAACTGATGTACTTGAGCAATACTCCAATGTGAGCATTCTTCCTGAGGCGTAAGATGTGCCGGAATTTCTCTCAAAAAAGGAGAAGGAAACTGATCAACCATTTGTCCATAAGAATAACGATGTTTTGTGTGGGTGATGAGCAAGTGCTCTCGTGCGCGAGTGATTCCTACATAAAAAAGACGGCGCTCTTCTTCAACTGCATCATGTGTGTTCAGCGAGCGTGTTGTTGGAATAATGCCTTCTTCAATCCCTGGTAAAATCACTAAATCAAATTCCAAGCCTTTTGCAGCATGCAGAGTCATGAGCGATACCGCATGAGCATCCCTATTCTGTTTGCTCATTTTGTCTTGCATAAGCGCAACTTCATCAAGAAAATCGGTAATGGTTGTGGTGCCATTGGTTTCAAAGTGTTGTACTGCCTCAAAAAGTTCTTTAATGTTATCAAGGCGAGCTTGTGCTTCTTGGGGTTCATCATTATTTTTGATATAACTGATGTATTCTATTTTATTGATAATATGTTCAAGAGCTTTACCTGTTGCAGTTGTTGCATCAATAGAAAGTATTGCTGATGCAAATTCTTCAATTTTTGCTAATTTTGCTTTGCCAAGAGTTCCATTTATAACTAACTGCTTCATGATGTCTTGCCATGTAGCAAATGGTTCATTGCTCCATTGATCATAAAATATTTCTTCGAATTTATCTCCTAATCCACGAGCAGGTATATTGATAACGCGAAAAAAAGATACTCGATCAAACGGATTTACGACAAGTTTAAGATAAGCTAACAGATCTTTAATCTCTTTACGTTCATAAAATTGAATGCCGCCAATGATGCGATATGGAATAGATTCCTTGAGTAATGCTTCTTCAATTGCCCGTGATTGCGTATGCGTACGATAAAGTATTCCCACATTGTTGAGACCATATTTACTTTTTGCAACCAATAATAGCTGTGCAATTGCTCGTGCTTCCTGGTATTCAGTTAAGCACAATAATGTGGTAATTCTATTCGTTCCTTTTTTTTCTGACCATAAATTTTTTGGTGTTCTGCACGTATTATTTTGAATAGTGCTATTGGCCAGTGTTAATATCGGTTGTACGGAACGATAATTTTGTTCAATGGTAACAATGGTGGTGCCAGGAAATACAACTTTAAAGTTGGCCATATTGGTGACAGTGGCACCTCGCCATGAATAAATAGATTGATCTTCATCGCCAACTGCGCATACTGAATCAATAGCAAGGTCTTTTTCATGGAGTGCCATTGCTTTTAGTAGTTCGTGTTGCACTACGTTGGTATCTTGGTACTCATCAATTAAAATATGGCGTATTTTTTCCTGAAATCTATTTTTTACGACAGTATTATTCTTAAATAAGCGTAATGCTTCAAGTAATAAATCATCAAAATCAAGGCATTTCGATGCCTTTTTTTCTGTTTCATATGCATTATAAATATCAGTGAGCATTGGATGAGAAATGTATTCCATTGATGGTTGTGATTTTTCATCAATATGGTTTTTCATCTGAGAGATCATGTGAGCAACATTTTTAGCGGTGAATTGTTTTTGTAGGTTATTGCGTTGCAAAATAGCTTGAATCATTTTTTGCTTATCATCGCTATCCAAAATAGAAACAAAGGGATGCGGAAGGAATTCATAATATTTTTTGAGCAATTGTACACAGTATGAGTGAAAAGTTCCTACAAAAGGTAATTCACCATGATGCCCTAAAAAAGATGCAATACGCTCTTTCATTTCCGATGCAGCTTTGTTGGTAAACGTAAGTGCTACAATTGAGCCAGCTGGAATATTTTTATTAATTATTAAATTGGTTATACGCGCGGTAATAACACGCGTTTTTCCGGAACCTGCGCCAGCAACTACAAGAACTGCTCCCGATTCATGATGAACTGCTTTTTGTTGTGATGGATTGAGATTGTTTTCTAAAAAATGATTAAAAGAATCGCGCATTAATGTATACCTATACTATGTTTATTATAATATCAGTTTATAATGCGCGATAATTAGTTCAAGAATTATAGCAAACTTGGTTAACGTTTGCATTAGTGTTGGCAAAATACCATTGATTGCAAAATCTTTGGTGGGGTCCCCATGCGTAAAACATGGAGCATGGGGTTAGAACCTTATTCACAGCTCAGTTTTTCATAGGATTTTTCTTCAGTAATGCGAGATCCCAGAATCGTGTCAATCTGTTTTTTAATAGCACATCGTTTATCATTAGTAACGTACACACTTCGTGCAATAGAGATAAATTCATCATCAAATTCTTTATTGCGTTCTTTAACGCGGATAGCATCTTCAATTTCCCAGAGATCCTCATTAATTCTTTGCAGGAGTGTTTGTAGGTATATAATATCCTCACGATTGCCAATAAAGTCACTGCATGTTTCTTGTAGTGAGGCAAGTTCTACGCGGACATTATGTAATTTTTCTTCGTCGGTTATTCGTTGTGATTTAATAGTGAGAATGGTAATTTTATCGATGAGTTCACCAAAAGAAATTTCAGCAGTAACTGTTTGACAATGGGTGTACCCTGCAAAAAATAATGCCTGTACTAAAGAAATAAAAAAGACATTCTTTATATACTTCATGATCTCTCTCCTTATCAATCATATAATTCTCATTTCTTATGTGTTTAGTCGTACAAAAAAATAACAGCAAAGTAAAGTTTCGATATTTTTTAATCGTTTCATTTCAAAATTATGTTGATATTTGTATTGTATGGTATAGATTGTCGGTGAAGTTTTAATTCTAAAAAAAGGGTTTTCTTATGATATCTCGTACCATTTCTCGTGTGCTACCAATAGTGGCAGTTATTTCTGTTGGGAGTGCTTATTCTGTAGATCTATCGAAAAAATTTGATGCAAATAAGGCTACTTGTCTAGCTATTGCTTTTGGAACAGCTTTGTCTGAAGATTCAGATGCCGCAAAAGCAGCTCTTGAAACAGCAGGAGTTTTTGCTGATAATTATATGAATGGAGGGGGAGGGAAATCAAATGATTCTTTTTCTTTGGCGCTAAATTTTGGAGCAAATTATGGTGCACGTAGAGCAGGCCGTTGTCTTGCTGCAAACAATATCAAATTTCCTAGAGTTGATGCTGGTTCTACCGGTAACCAGGTAGTGCGTCCGTTGACAGAAGCTGTTAAAGCGTCTGTGCCACAATTAATTGCAGCTGTAGTAGTAATGGCGGTAAATAGCGCTATAGCCTCACCTAATTAAGATCATAGCAGATAAAAAGAGGGGCTTGTGAAAGCCCCTCTTTTTTTAGTGATTTTTTACTAGGTTGTGTAATTCAATTTTCACTTCTTCTAATACGTTCTCATAACCAAATGGTTCCTGTTGTTTAAATATGCGCATGGTGGGATACCAATACGAATTAGTTTTACCATGAATCCAACGCCAATCCGCAGTTGCATAGGGATGCAAAAGCCATACTTTGCAACCAAGAGCTCCAGCTAAATGTGCAATTGCAGTATCAACAGTGATAACTAAATCAAGATTTTGTATGAGTGCTGCTGTATCCATGAATGGGCCTGCGTCAATATCAAAATTATCAAAAGTACGTATTTTAAAATCTGGTGCAATAGTTGCTAATTGTTCAATGCCATCATGTTTTTGTAAGCTATAAAAACTGACATTTTCTAAACCGGCTAATGCAGCAAAAGATTCAAGTGGATATCCGCGACGAGCAATGAGTAGTTTAGATTGATCGTTGTGTATATCTACTTGCCAACAAATGCCAACTTTAAAATTGGTATCATGAGCTAACTGTTGTTGCCAATAATGTACGAGTGCTGGATCTGCAAAAATATACGGAATATTCTGTGGAACATCTGTATCATTGTCTTCAAAAATTGCAGGAAGACTCATGAGTGTTGCATCGGCTTGGTATGATGGCATTGGTTTATCAACTGGTATTAATTGATCAATGTAAGTGCATCGAGAAAGAAGTGGAATAAGTTGTTTTTGGCATGCAACAATAACATCAGCACCCATATGTTTAAGGCGCTCTGCATATCGTATAAAATTGAGAGTATCGCCTAATCCTCCTTCTGGTCGCAATAGAATTGTTTTATATGCTATACTATCAGTTTCAAGTAATACGCGTAAATTATCACCGTTTTTTCCACTTTGGCGTAAATAACGGCTATGTTGCTTCCAGCCATTTTCAAAGTCTCCCTGGGTGATATATGCAAAACCCAAAGCAAGATGTGCAGGATCGTATTCGGGATTTTTTTCAAGAATTTCTTGGTAGGTTTCAATTGCTGTATCTATATCTCCAAATGTTTTATACGTATATCCTAAATTGTATTGCGCGGCAATTGCATGAGGGTTTACTTCTAAAATATGGGAAAATGCAGCAACAGCTTTTTCTTGGTTGCCAATATTTAAATAACAACTTCCTAGATTGAAATATGCATTGAGTTCCAGTGGATCATTTTCAATTATTTCTTCATAACATGCTATTGCTTCAGTGAATTGTTCGTTTTTTTGATATTCATAAGCTGTTTCCATGCTGGGTGTGGGGTGGAGTAGATTTATCTGGGTTAATAAAATTATTATTATTTTTTTCATGAATTTATCTTATTTTTTGGAAATATGTTTTTGAAGTTCCCTCGCCACTTCCTGAATCATAGATTCCCAATCTCCTGGTGTCGGTTGTTTAAATAAACGCAACACCTGTGGATACCATGGAGAATCAGTACGATTCAGCATCCAGCGCCAATCAGCAGGATTTGGAAGCATAACCCATGTAGGTATTCCAAGTCCGCTTGCAATATGACTGATCGATGTGTCAACAGTGATTACCAAATCAAGATTTCTAATTACTGCGGCGGTATCCATAAATCGTCCGTGGCTTTGATCAAAATCACCTTCAAAGGTAATAATTTTCATGCCTTCAGGAAGATCGTTGAGCTGATCAGTGCCAGTAGTTTTTTGTAAACTATATATACTGACGCCAGGAATATTGCATATCGGTTCAAATTCTCGTGGATGAACTGATTTTTGTGCAACTGTTGCGCGAAGCAATGGTGTTGCATAATTATCATTTCCTTGCCAACAGATACCGATTTTGAAGTTGTGATCAGATGCTAATTTTTCTGCCCATTCAGCAACAAGTTTTTCATCAGCAAAAAGATACGGTATTTCGTTAGGGATAGTATCAATACGTGTTTTTAATACGTAAGGTAATGACATGATTGGTGAATGTACATCAAAGTGTGGTGGTGTTTCTTCAAGCGAGATTACTTGATCAATACCTTCACAGTTTTTCATAATGGTAACGAGTGGTTTTTGTACTGCTGCAATTACGGTACCATTTTTTGCTTTAACTAGTTTTGCATAGCGAATAAATTGGAATGTATCACCCAGGCCTTGTTCTGCATGAATCAATATTGTTTTGCCTTGTAAATCAGATCCATCCCACCGTGGTTGGCTATAATCACGTAATGATCCTTGTGATGGTCTGCTATAGCGCCACTCATATCCATGCCATCCTTTTTCAAAATCACCGACAACCAGATACGCAAGTCCGCGGCTAAAAATTGCTTCAGCATGGTTAGGATTAAGTTCAAGTACACGATTATAATAGGGAAGTGATTCTGCCAATAGTCCCAATTTTTTAAGCGTGAAAGCAATGTTATAAAGAATCGAAGGGTTATTAGGGATAAGGCGATTAAGATATTGATATATTGCTAATGATTCATCGAGTCTATTGATTAAATTATAAGTATTAGCTAACTCAAATCGCAAATTGATATGATCCGGCTCTAACTTTAGGCCTTCTTCAACCATTTCAATTGCTTGATTAAACCAATGTTTATCATTGTATACGCGAGAAAGCAAGATGCGGCAATCACCATTTTTCGGTTCTAGTAAGATTGATTTTTTAAGAGGTTCAATGGCATCACTATATTGATTAACATCGATCATTATTTTTCCGATTTGCATAAAGGCACGATAATGATCTGGTTTATATTGAATTGCTTTTTTATATGCAAATAAAGCTTCGGGATATTTTTTTGCATAATAAAGCGCTTGTCCCAAATTAAAAAAAACTTGTGCACTGGTGGGATTTAAAGCGAGTGCTTGTTTATAAAATGCAATTGCTTCTTCATATTGTTCGGTAGTGAAAAGACCATTTGCATGTTTGCACAGAGCTTCAAATGATTGGGAGTCGATGTATGCATGCGGTTGTGATTCATTTTTATAATTTTCTATTGCTTGAAAGGTTACGGGGTGGGCAATGCATGATGATGCAATTAATCCCCATGCAATGGGATGGGATAGCTTCATAAAAAACTCCTTTTTTGTGTGATAACATTTTTTGCTTTTGTTATACATAAAAAAGGAGTTTTTATCAATTTAACAATTCATTTTTTTAATTTTCTTCGGTATCCGGCACCCATTTCTTAAGATATTTAATAAGAGGTTGAACACCTTTTTTAGTCAGAGATGAAACTACTACAAATGGTTGATATTTTTCAAGAGCACCCACCAATAAGGTTGTATCAATTTTATCTGCTTTATTGAATACATAGAGCATTGGTGTATCAACTTCTAGATCATCAAGAATATCATGAACAACGCGAATATGATTTTGCCAGCCTGGATCAGCAACATCAACCACATGCAAAAGTAGATCAGCATGATGTAATTCTGATAATGTTGATTTAAAGGCTTCAATCAATTGATGGGGAAGTTCTTGAATAAATCCAACGGTATCGGATATGGTTCCCTTTTTTTTACCATCAATAAAAAAAGAGCGTGTGGTAGTATCAAGTGTTGCAAAAAGCTTATCTTCAGCAAGAACATTGCTATTGGTTAAAATATTAAGAATAGTAGATTTGCCTGCGTTGGTATACCCAATAAGGCAAACATTTGGTTCTTTATTACTCAGGCGCTGTTTACGTTGCGTCTCACGTGCTTTGTGCATTTTAATAAGATGGCGTTTATATTGTAGGATACTATCTTCAATATGACGTGTTTCTTTTTCTTTTGCCGTTTCACCAAAACCACCGCGTACACCGATGGTACCCGATTGCTGTGCAAAATGAATTCCTTTGCCGGCAAGGCGAGATTTTTTGTGTTGTAAACGTGCAATAGCAACTTGCATTTTACCTTCAGCGGTATGAGCTGATTTTTCAAAAATTTCTAAAATAAGTTCAGTGCGATCAAAAATATCGCAACGTAATAACTCGCCCAAATTGCTAACTTGGCGTGATGAAAGTGGTTCTGATATTACCACTTGCTCAATTTCATTTTCATCGCAAAAAGATTTTATTTCGTCACGTTTGCCTTTGGTTAAAAAATAACCGGCATCGATAGTACGAATTTTAATATGTAATTCATCATAGTCTACTATGCCGTTGGTATAGGCGAGATTGCGAAATTCTTCAAAGTAAGAATCGGCATTGAGCATATAATTATCGGGAGTCTGGACGCCCAATAAGAGAGTTTTTGGATAGGTGACTGTTGATGTAGCTTGTTTTTTCATAGATTAGATTGCTTTCTTAAGGCCATATGCTTTATTTACTTTTAATATAGCATATGGCCTTAATTTTGTGTATAGCAATGCATATAACGTATCTACTAGCGGCTAAAGTCTATTCCTTGATTTTCTTCTAATCGTTTAACGGCTTCGTTAAATGCTGGATTTTGAGATGCATTAGGATTTAAATAAATATACAGATCGCGTAATTGCCCATGTGTTGCAGAAATAATTCCTGTGTTTTTTGTATTGCTGAGACTGTCCATAATTTCCTTTACTTCATATTCGAACATTCTTTTCTTGTTGTCTTCAAGCATTTGGGCATACTCTTCAGGAGTTCCTGTGAATGTCGCCTCTTCAGGAGCTCTTGATGATATCCTGTTATTATCGGTTGTGTTGTCGAATAATAATGCCATAATTTTATCTTTGTGATATCCTGCTGCAACCAAGCTGCCAATAATAGCACTAGCAATGAAAACTTTTTTGCGAGTACTCCAAGTGTTTACGATATCCTTGACTGATTGTGGAATCCAGCTTGCAGCGTAGTTGTATGTAGAAGTTGCTGCGTCTTGCATAAACTGGGGAGTCCATGTTTGCAAAAATGATGGTTTTGATTGAGTTTCGGCCGCATTGACAGCAAATTGTAGTCCTATAGCGAGTGCAAATGCTAATAAGAAATTGTTGTGATTCATACTATATCCTTTTTGTTGGCCATTTTTAATATAAACTATTCAAATAGAGTATAGCAATAAAGACGATGCAAAAACAATCATTTTTTAGTGAAATTCAACATTTGTGGTACAATAAAAGACCATAATAAAAGTATTTTATTGGACAAAAAGGATTTTGGCATGTTTGATTTTCTTTCCCAAAAATTTTCTTCTCTTTTTTCGAGCCTGAGCGAATCTTCCTCAATTACGCAAAGCAATATTGAAGAGACTTTACAAGCGGTCCAAGCAGGGCTGTTAGAGGCAGATGTGCCTTATGGCGTTGTGCAGCAATTTATTGAATCGGTAAAAAATGAGGTTGTTGGGCAAAAGATTATTGCTCAATTAAAGCCTGCTGAGCAGTTGATGAAGGTTGTGCAAGATAAGATTATCGATTTTTTGGGCGGAGAGGGCAAACCTTTTTCTTTTTCCTTTCCAGCAACCATAATGGTCATGGGTTTACAAGGCTCAGGAAAAACAACTACCATTGGAAAATTGGCATATAAGATTAAAAAAGATGCTGAAAAAAACAATCAGATAAAAAAGATAGTTGTGGGATCGATTGATTTCTATCGTCCTGCTGCAATTGATCAGCTTGAAGTTCTTGCAAAGCAAGTCGGAATTGATTTTTATCGTGCACAAAATACTGATCCTGTTTTGGCAGCAAAAGAAATTCATTCATTTGCTCGCGATAATGGCTATGATGTTTTGATGCTTGATACAGCGGGAAGATTGCATATAGATAATACTATGTTGCAAGAATTGCAAGACGTGGATGCCTTAGTGCAACCAACGAATAAATTCTTGGTTCTCGATGCAATGACGGGACAAGAATCACTTGCAATAGCAAAAGCATTCAACGATATCATAGGGTTTCAGGGTGCAATTCTGACCAAAATGGATAGCGATACGCGCGGGGGTTCAGCTTTTGCTTTCCGCTTTGTACTCAAAAAGCCAATCATGTTTGTGGGTGAAGGCGAAAAAGTTACCGATCTTAATCTTTTTTATCCCGATCGTGCTGCTGAGCGTATTCTTGGAATGGGCGATATTCGCAGCCTCATTGATCGTGCAGAAGAAAAGATAGCTGCTGATGAGCAGGAAAAGGCCGAAAAGGCGTTTAGATCAGGTACTTTTTCATTACAAGATTTTGCTGATCAGATGTCCATGATGAATAAGCTTGGCTCTCTTTCGCAGTTATTGAAGTATATGCCGGGCATAGGAACAAAGATTTCTCCTGAGATGGTTCAGCGTGGAGAAGTTGAATTAGTAAGATTTAGGGCAATTATTTCTTCAATGACACCAAAAGAGCGATTGAATAGTGGTATTCTGAGTGATTCAAGAATGCAACGAGTGGCTCATGGGGCTGGAGTAAAGAAAGAAGATGTTGCTATGCTATTGAAACGCTTTGAAGAAGCGAAACAATATGTTAAGCTATTAAATAGATTTTAGTATAAGTTTGTCAGTTTAAAAGGATTTTTCTCTATGGCAGTTAAAATTCGCTTGTCCCGTATTGGAACAACAAATAGACCATTCTACCGTATTATCGCAACTGATAGCCGCAGCAAAAGAGATGGTGAAGTACTTGCTAATGTTGGAACATATGATCCATTCAATGGTTCTGTAATATCATTCCATGAAGATATTTATAAAGAATGGCTATCTAAGGGTGCTATTGCAACAGATTCAGCAAAAAAAGTGTATCGTTTATTCCAAAAATCTGGAGCAAAAGCAGCTACCGCTTCTGGTGCTGAAACAGCTCAAGCAGAAAAAACTGAGCAAGCAGCGTAAAGCGCAAACGGAGCTTGGGTTAAGTCATGATAAAAGAATTGGTAACTTTTGTGGTGCAGCAGTTAGTTTCGCATCCCAATGATGTTGTTATAAGTGTTACTGAAAAAGAAGACGGCAATACCGTTGAAATTAAAGTGGCTCCTCAAGATAGAGGTCGCGTCATCGGAAAAGAAGGTCACACCATCAAATCATTGCGTGCATTGATAGATGTTGCAGTACCTGATGGAAAAAAAACTTCACTCGAGCTATCGAGATAAAATTCTCGTCCAGTTTTTTCGTTTTTCTTTAGTTGGGGGGTCCCCGTACGAAGAGCAATGAAGGACGGGGTTAGAATATGGGGTAAAATGATAAACATATCCATTCTTACCGTATTTGAGCAACTTTACGAGCCTTTTGTAAGCACAAGTTTAGTAGGTCGCGCCCAAGAAAAAGAGATTGTACATATAGATGTGCAATCATTTTTTTCGTATGTTCAACCAAAAGAGCGTATTGATGCGCCTACATTTGGACCTGGAGCAGGAATGCTCATTCGTCCGGATGTTGTTCAAAAAGCAGTAGAAGATAAAGAGCAGCGCTACGGTAAAGCATTCAAAATTTTCTTTTCGCCTCGTGGACAAAAAGTTGATCAGCGAGTTTTTGAAACAATCGCAGCTCGTATGCAGGAAAATAAGCATCTCATGATTATTCCGGCTCGTTATGAAGGCATGGACGCTCGTGTGGAAGAAGAATATGCAGATATGGTTCTTTCTATGGGCGATTTTGTTATCATGGGCGGCGATTTGCCAGCGATGCTGCTTCTTGAGGGTGTTTTACGCTTGCTCCCCGATGTTGTTGGTAAACAAGAATCAGTCACGCGAGATTCCTTTGTGGGACCATTTGTAGATTTTCCTTCATATACCGAGCCTGTTGAATGGAAAGGTCAACGCGTTCCTGATATAGTGCGCTCAGGCAATCATGCAGCTATTGAAAAATGGCGCAGTGAGCATGCGGTGAAAAAAACAGTACTGGAGCATTTTACGTGGTTGCGTTCTCAGCGCATGACCGATTCTGATAAAAAAATAGCGCAACAATGTATACCATCTCATTATGTAGCCCTTATGCATAGCGATGTATTGGTTGGTGAAGAAAGAAAGCCGGGAGTTACTTCCGTTACTTCTATTGATATTCATGATATTGCGCGTTCATCAAAAACGTATGGAATAGATGAATTTTTTTTAGTGACACCATTGATTGACCAGCAGAAAATTGTTAATAAAGTGCTCGATTTCTGGAAAAAGGGCATTGGTGCTGAATATAATCGGTGCCGATATAATGCTATTCAGCTTGTTCAATTGGTTCATTCATTGCATGATGCAATTAAAAAAATAGAAGAAAAAGAAGGTAAAAAGCCTCTGGTGATTGCAACTTCAGCACAAATTACCGATACGCAGCAGCTTATTTCTTATTACGATCAGCAAAAAGTGTGGCAGAATGATAGGCCGGTATTATTGATTTTTGGAACAGGGCAAGGCCTAGATCCGGAAATAATTAAGCAATGTGACTATCTTTTGCTTCCGATTGATGGTTTTTCCGAATTTAATCATTTATCAGTGCGCTCTGCCGTGGCAATTATTCTTGATAGATGGCTTGGAATTAATATTCAACGGGCATAAAAAAAGAGGTTGGTAGGCTACAAAATTTGCTGTAAAGGCATTTTTAGGTTATATTTAAATATATTTTATAGAATTCTACAGAGGAATATCGCATGTCAAAGGCAGCATTTTACACAAAAGAAACGATTCAAAGTATTGGTATGAAAGACCGTCAGTTTCCAGCATTTGGTGTTGGTGATATGGTCGTTGTATCGCTGAAAATCAAAGAAATTGGCGAAGCTACTAAAGGAAAAGGAAAAGGCGCAAAAGAAGTAAAAGAGCGTCTTCAAGCTTTCCAAGGTAACGTCATTGCTATCCATAAAAAAGGTATTTCAACTACTTTTATGGTACGTAAAATAGCAGATAATTCTGTTGCCGTTGAGCGTATTTTTCCTCTTTATTCTCCTGTTATTGATAGCATAAAAGTTCTTGGTAAAGGTGATGTTCGCCGAGCTAAGCTTTACTACCTCCGTCATAAAGTTGGTAAAAAAGCTCAAGTTAAACAACTTGTTGAAACAAAAGCGGCTATGGAAAAACGTAAATCAGCTGAGGCTTCTTCAGCTCAATAGTTTGTATTGAAAAAATGTAGAGGCGGATTTTGGTAGTATTACGTTGTTTTCTGACAGTGTTTTGTTTGCTTATTCCATCCTGTACAAAACACCAATCATTACAGCAGAAAAACAATGTTGACCAGGCGCTGGCTGATGATCAAAAAAAAATTCTTGATATCATTATTCAGCAAGAAGCAATGTTAGTTGATATACCGATTCCATTGTATGACGAACGTATTATTCCGCTTAATCATTTTTCTATAGAATCAGATACTTTAGTTTTTGGTTATAAAAGTCCGTTGGCTTGTGCTCAGGCACAAGCCTTTTTCATGAATCAAATGGAAAGATATGGATGGCAGCATCTTGTCTCCTTTATATCGGAAGATGTTTTATTGCAATTTTCAAGTCCTGATCGTTATTGTACGGTTATTATAAAAAAAGATGGTTACGGGTCTAGTGGTTCATCTATTTTTATCTATGTCAAAAAAGCAAGTGCGCAAGATTCTGGTGAATTAAAAATGAGCGAGCATTGAAGCTCGCCCATAAAAATCTTTTTTGAGGGGGCCCCATGCACAAAGTATTGAGCATGGGGCTGTGTGTTGGGATGAGGGATTTTTTTAATATCCACTTTCATACTGTTGTAATCGTGCCCTCAATTCTGCATTTTCAGCTTCTATATTTCGGTATTTACGAGGACGTCGAGATGATCTATATCTGCGGTCATAATAGTAATCATCATCGTAGCGACGACGACTATCACGAGCTGCTGCAGAAGAAATAAGGCCAACGCCAGCACCAACGCCTGCGCCGATAGCAGCACCTCTGCCACCACCAGCGGCACCACCAATAAGAGCACCTGTAGCAGCACCACCAAAGGCACCGGCACCTGGATTATCTCCATAGTAAAAACAATTGGTTGAGGCATTAGAAAGTGCTAAGCACGTAAAGATAAGTATCATTATTTTATTAATAGCGTTCATTATCTATTTCCTTTTTAACATCTATTCTTCTGTGCTATCTTCTGTTATGTCTACTTCTTCCATTTCTTCTTCTTCATCACCCGTGCTATCTTTTGTAGTCATTGTTTCTTCCATATCTTCGTATGATTGATAGTCAGCAGCAATTGTTGAAAGAGTTGCCATTATAGCCAAGAGAGCGATTATATTTTTATTATTTTTCATTTGGGTTCCTTTTTTATCTATTTCCCATATCTCTATTTGTTTGATCGACATACGTTCGATCCGCGGTTTTAAAAGATGTAAGATAAGATTTGTCTTGATAAGGATAATTCCGTTCCCAGTAGGAAGGATCGCTGGTGTTTTCGCTTGAGGATATATCTCTGCTTATTCCGGTGATTTTGTCATATGAATACCAGCTATTTTCATCGCGATAAAAATGGGAATCGGCTTGCAACAGAGTTGCCATTATCATTACCAAAAAAATCAGTTTTTTATTCATGATTATTCTTAGTAATCATATCTACGATTTGCTCTACGCGTTTGTCTTCTTTCGCGTTCGAGTCGGTCTTCTCTGCGTTCTTCTCTATTTTCGCGTCGGTCTTCACGTCTTTCGCGCCATGTTCTACCATCGCGATCAACGGCAGTATCAACAGCATCAACAGGAACCGTTGCAACTCTTTCTGCAGCATCAAAAGTGCCGCCTACGACATCATCAAGAAACGCAAACATAGATGTGCTTATTGTTGCAACAGCGAGTAATAAAGCAACCAATTTCTTATTCATCATGAGAAATCTCCTTTGTTATAAACATTATTCTATTCTCTATAATATTACAAATAGAATTTGGCCAAAGGCAATAGTTTGGCTTTTTATTACGTAAAAAACAACGATAAGCGTGATCAGATGGGCTATTGTACGATGTCTTTAGCAATGTGGTATACTTTTCCTGCCCCTAAGAACAAAATGAGGTCATTTGATTGAATAGATCGTTCGATCGCTTCTTTTACGTGAGCAAAATCATTAGTGGATGGGATATAATGAACTGCAAAAGGTGGATTGAGCGATTGGATGTGTTGTGTAAGGGTTTCGCTTGTAATTGTATCGATGGGCTGTTCGCCAGCGGAATGAATATCGGTGATAATGAGAGTATCTATGATACTTGTATAAAAAGTTTCTAAAAATTGGGTCCAGAGCTTTTGGGTGCGCGTATAGCGATGAGGTTGGAATACAACGATCAGCTTGTTCTTTGTACGCTTGCGAGCAACCAGTAATGTGTTTTCAATTTCTTTGGGATGATGGCCGTAATCATCAAAAACTTCCGCTCCTTTATAAAGTCCACGGAATGAAAAGCGCCTTTCAACGCCACCAAATGTTTCTATTGCTGGCGCAATGCTTTCAAAAGGTATTTCAAGCTCATGTGCAAGAGCAATAGCTGCTAAGCAGTTATATACATTATGTTTTCCCGGCAGGGGAAGTATAATGTTTCCAAGCGGAGCATTCTTGTTTTTTGTATAAACAGTAAATAATGAATGGTCCGCATTGAGGACAATATCGCGTGCATAAAAATCTGCTTCATGTTCTATTGCGTATGATATGGTTTTTATATGTGCAATAGGTAGTGAGCGAATGTTTTCATCATCGATACAGATAATTGCTTTGCCATAGAATGCAAGATTGTTCATGAATTGCATAAATGCTTGCTTAATATCATCCAGATCTTTATATGTTTCCAAATGTTCTAAATCGATATTGGTGACTATTGCAAGCGTGGGAAATAGTTGTAAAAATGATCGATCGCTTTCATCTGCTTCAGCAACTAAAAAATTACCATTGCCTACGCGAATGTTGGAATTAATATTTTTAAGTTGTCCTCCAATAACAACGGTGGGATCTGTTTGTGCTTCAATAAGAATCTGCGAAATAAGAGAAGTAGTAGTTGTTTTTCCGTGAGATCCGCTGATTGCGATACTATATTTGCTGCGCATAAGTTCTGCAAGCATACCCGCGCGAGAAATAGTTATTATTCCGCGCGATTGTGCACGCTCTATCTCTGCGGTGATGGCTGGAATTGTAGTTGCATACATGGGAATATAAACAAGTATGTCGATAGTTGTATCATCACATTCTGGTGAATTATTGCTATGGTATATTCTGCAACCAATTTTTTCTAATGGTGCAATAGTATCTTGTTTGATATCGGGATCGCAACCAGAAATAGTATAACCTTGGTGTTTTAAAATGGTTGCAATGCCACTCATGCCAATACCACCAATGCCGACAAAGTGAATGTGGAGGTTTTTTTTGTACATAATGTGCTGTTTATAAGTGTGTAGATGGATCATAAGATATCTTATTTTTGAGTAACAAACAATATTACTCACGGCATTTCATTTATTCCTGTATTCCTGCGCTCGTCCTGAACTTGTTGAAGGATATCCCCGAGCGCTCGAAGATATCATTTTGTCCCCCCCTTCGTTTCCCTACGGCGGGGTCCCCGTGTGAAGAGAATCGGAACATGGGGTTAAAGATATCCTTCAACAAGTTCAGGACGAGCGCGAAAAGAGAAATCAAATAAAAAATAACTAACACTTTTAATTGCATTCACATACAAGGAATCAAAATTGTGCAAAACTAGGAAATAGTTATAATATTGGATAGGACGTTTTATGAGTTGTGTTTTCAAATTGAATGAGGTTTTCTTGATCATGAAAAAGTTCGTTGGGTTATTTTTTATCTTATTGGCGATACAAAGTGTGCAGGGAATGGATAACGACTTAGTTAACTATACAGATGAACAGTGTATGCGAGTTGCGCGATATATAAAATGGGGCACATTGGATAAAAACAATAAGAAGCTGAAAGATGAATTTCTTCCATCCAATCGTCCATCAGCTCAAAAAGTAAAGCAGTTTTTATCAACTATTGATGAAGATGCAGGATGTGCTGTTCATCTTGTCAGTAATATTTCCCATATGTCTTTGGAGAATTTGCATTTGCAGACACAACATTATAGAGACAGTGTGCGGTTGCTTGCTAATGAATTATCTCGATCAAATATGTTTGTATTTGTGACGTTTAATCAAGATATTTTGACTGCTATGTATCAAAAATGTCTTCCCGCAAGCTATGAAGATAGGGCGGGTTTTTTTAGTGAAGAATCTAATTCTAAAGCTCGAGTTGTTAATTCTGAGAATCCTCCCGTATATCCAGTTTTGTCTCGAAAAGATATGCTCAAAAAAATGCAAACGTTTCCTTTAGATAAAGCTCTGTATGTATTTTCATTTGTTGATATGCCGCAAAGTCAGTTATCGAAGATAAGATATGAGCGAGAGCTGATAAATGATTCTTCTTTAAAAAGTTCAACCCAGACTAAGATTATACCCCCTATGGATTATCAATGGACTTATGAGGATTGTAAGAATCTAGCTGCTCAGCAAAGAGCTTATCTTGATGCTGCGGAACGTGGATCGAATAATACTGATTGGGAAAATGATATGCGACTGGTAATAACCGATGGAATAATGCGTACTTTAAATCCTCAAACAGATAAAAAAGAAATTAATCCTGTGCAGGATTTTATTTTAAAAAATGAGAAATATGGAGGTTCGAGAATAAAAGTGGATATTACTCCATCCACAACGTGGGAAAATATACGCAATAAAATGCTCTGTTTGGTTCCTCATGGGTTAGCAATGATTATTCCTGATTTGGTCCAGCGCCAAATCGATGGTGTATATAATAGTGTGGGAGGCATAGCGATATGCGCTGCGGGAAGTTTTTTGTTTGGAGAACTTGTGTATCCTAGGGTCGATTTATATAATTCTAATGTTTGTAAATTTTCACAATGGTATGGTCCAAATAATCACAAAAAAATAAGAGTAGGCCGAGAATTTGTTTGTCTCAGCGTAATCAGTTCATTAGTGGGCTTAGCAGCCCAAAAATTTTTATCATGGCAGGCTATACCATGGAAAATTTTAGGTGGGGGCGTGCATGTTATTCGAGCGTTGCTATCAGGTATAGTTCTTATTAATATTGAAAATTTTTATAACGAGAATCCATACAAGCGTCTGAATGAAAAAGGTGTTCCTTTTATGCTTAAAGATTTGGCCAACGGTCCTAAGTTCACCAAGTAATAATAGAAATCAAAAAATCAGAGCATTTCTCGCAATTTACGCAATTTATTTTTTAAATCAATAATTTGCTGCGACAGGTGCTCGATTTTTTCACTATCTTCATTGGCAACAGTTTTTGTTGTTTTAATAACTTCTTCCATCGTGGTTTTTTGAGAAGCTATAACAGAGGATTCTGAAGATAAAGATTTTTCTTTAAGCTTCTTTTTGGCGCCAATAATTGTAAAGCCTTCTTCATAAAGAAGTTTTTTGATATGTTCAAATTTTTTAAGATCGTTTTCATCATAAAAACGCTGGCTGCCTTGAGAGCGTTTGGTTTTTATACTAAATTCTTTTTCCCAAAATCGTACAACAAAGCGTTCAAGATTAAGTTTTTTAGCTAATTCGCCGATACGAAATTTTCTTTTTTGCATTTTCACTGTAACACATCCTTTTTTAATTTTTATTACATAAGTTTCTATGGGCTCAGTCGCTAGGTGAAAAATCATTTTTATGGTATCATTATTGTGCTGAATTAGTCAATTGCAAGTTATAGTTCTGCCTTATATAGGAACAATAATTTGGTCATCGGTGGGTTTTATATTTTTAAGAGGTGTTTGTATGAATATCAGAGACTTGGTTGTACCAGTCAGTTTTGCGTTAATTACTGTTTTTGCCCTCAATTATTTTTTCCCGGGTAATTCTACAAAAAAAGAAGTTGAGTCTAGTTTTGTAGCGCCACGAGAAAGAAAAGAATACAAACCTCTTAATGTAGAAGTTGATTTTTTTGATCAAAAGCGAATCGCTGCTCGAAAAATAACTGACATTGAAACTTCATGGGCAGAATTACACTTTTCAACCGATGGAGCATCTCTTGATAGCGCTGATTTTAAACGCGAATCAAACGGTAAGATACAAACTATTCGCACGGTGTTTCCGGTGACAGATACCGAGCGCGAAAATCGTTGCTTTTTAGTAGGGTTGCAAGATCAAACACCATTTTATTATACTCTTCTTTCTGTAGATGAAACCGATGCTGCATATGAATTGCTCTATGCTGGTGGCAATGATGATTGCATGATTCACAAAAAGTTTGTTGTCAACAAAAACAATCCTCAGATAGATCTTCTTCTTGAAATTGCCCCAAAAAATGGCAAACAGATTGATGTGGAGCCGCGTGTTTTATTCCCAGCTCCTTTAATGTCAGATCTTAAAGAGACTGATATTATTTCTTCAATTGTTATTGACCAAGCGCATAGCTTTGAAAAAAAACAAGTAGGTCAATTGGATACACTGCGTGGATGGTTTAAGCCTGAATTATTTGGCACTGATAGTCGTTACTTTATTCATACGCTCATTAAAGATGATAATGGTTTTGCTCAGCGTGCATATTATAAATTAGAAGATAGAACACATCTCTTTTCGGTTATTGAAGGGCCAACAGTAACAGAAAAAACATCATGGCAATTATCATTCTATTTTGGGCCAAAAGAATTAAACGCAATAGCTGCTGTTGATACTCGTTTGGAAAAAACACTTGATTATTCCGGTTTATTATCATCGCTTGCCAAACTGATGTTATATCTGCTGAATTGGCTGTACGCATTTTTGCATAATTATGGATTAGCAATTATTGCATTAACATTATTAATACAAATATTATTGTTGCCTCTTTCTCTTCGAAACGGTGAAGAAAAATTCAGAAAACAGCAATTAGAATATCAAAGGCAATTAGCATATATCGAACAGCGCTTTAAGGACAGGCCAGAACAATTGCTTGCAGAGCGTACTGAATTAATAAAAAAACATGGATTGCCTGGCATGGGATGTATATTACCATTGCTCATTCAATTGCCACTCTTTTTTGTGTTAAATCGTGTGCTTTCTAGTTCATTTGAATTATATAAAGCACCGATGTTATGGATTCCTGATCTTTCACAACGAGATCCTTATTTTATTTTGCCTCTATTGGTTACACTTACTATGCTTATGCAAGATACCAAAGGCGACGCTCAACAAAGAATGAGTAAAACCCTGATGGCAGTTGTTTTTGGAGCTTTAACTGCAGGGTTTTCTGCAGGATTAACGCTGTATATTTTAGCGGGCAGAGTTTTTGGATTTATTCAATCCAAATTAATGAAGTTTTTTAAATTGGTGTAAGTTATTTATTTTCCACGCTTCATTATTCTTGCACGGGGTCCCCATGCAAAAGAATTGTAGCATGGGGTTAAGGAGGATGGGGTGTTACAAGATTTGCCAACGCTTGCTCATTTATTAAAAGTGTTACAACAAGTTCCTTATCTTGCTTCAAAAAATTTGTATCGTGTTGCAGCACATTTTCTAGAGATGAAACCTCAGCAAATGGCTCAGTTTTGTGCAGCGCTCGAAGCGGCGCAAGAGCGCTTAAAAAAATGTGATACATGTTTCTATTGGCAAGAAGTTTCTGCAGCATGTGTATTTTGTTCGTCATCAAAGCGTGATCAAGCAATAGTATGTGTTGTTGAAACGTGGCAAGAGATTCTTGCAATAGAACAAACAAAGGGATATCTCGGCGTTTATCATGTCTTGGGTGGATCTATTTCTCCGCTTGAAGGAATTGGTCCAGAAGATTTAACTATTGATGCATTGCTTGATCGGGTGAACAAGGGAACAATAAAAGAGGTTATTTTAGCAACAAACCAAACTCCTGAAGGTGAAGCAACAGCAACGTATATTGCTCGTAAGCTGAAAGGGAATGAAATAAATATTTCTTGTTTGGCACGTGGGTTGCCGGTTGGTTCATCGCTTGAGGGGATGGATCGTTTGACGGTGTTTAAGGCGTTGTCTGAACGGCGGCCGTTTTAGTATTTAAATTATAAGCTTAGCCATAAAAAGCATAAATTAATTAGATTGTTCTTCTTCCGCTCGTCCTGAGTGTTTTTACGTAGCGATAAGCGAAGTGAAAATGTATCGAAGGATGGCAAATTTAAATATGACCCTTCGATACACCACTAACGTGGCACTCAGGGCGAGCGGAATGGGAAAATTAAGTTGGGGTCAAAATGAAAACAGATTTTTTTGGTGGATTAGCGCCACGCGTAGATGAAAGTGTTTTATATACATCTCGTCGCAAAGAACTTGTAGAAGCTATAAAAAATGATTTTCCTCATGCACAAGGTGTGGTTGTTTTATTTGCTGCCTTTGAACAAGGTTCTGAAAAATTTAAACAAGATAAAACATTCTACTATTACACCGGACTTAATGAGCCAGGTGCGGTGATGGTAATTGATTTGCATGGAAAATCCACGTTATATCTTCCTAATTATTTTGAAAAACGTGCGCAATGGATGGTGTTGCCAGAAGCGCTTATTAAACGGGATCCAAAAGGATTGCGTGTAGATCATGTAGAATTGCTTGGTGATGAATGCGCAGGTTATGAATTAAATTCTCGTTTTTCTGAGCATGAATATGCACACATGATTGCGCTTCTCAAAGATCTTAAAGATCGCAGTGAAGCATTCTTTACTCTGGCGCCTGATAATGGTTATGACTATATATCAACGCGCGTAACGCTCGATTATTTAGAAAAATTTGTTCCTGGGCTCAATGCGTGTGTTGAAGACATTTCACCGTATGTTGCAGCAGCGCGTCGCCGTAAAGATGTCGGCGAAATTGAACGCATTTATCGCGCGATAGAAATCACAGAACTTGCTCATGAATCAGCAATTCAAGTTATGAAGCATGGTGCATCAGAAGCTGAAGTGCAAGCCTCTCTTGAATATATAATGACTGCATCACATGCACGCCCATCTTTTCCAAGCATTGTTGCAAGTGGCAAAAATGGTACTGTTTTACATTACAATCACAATAATGGAACGCTGAAAAGTGGTGATTTGGTGGTAGTTGATATTGGTGCAGAGTTGAATAATTATTGTGCAGATTTAACACGTACATATCCAGTATCTGGTACTTTTTCAAAACGTCAAAAAGAATTATATAAAATAGTTTTGGACACTCAAGAGCATATTGCATCTCTTGCAATGCCGGGAATGTGGCTTAAAAATAAAGATAAACAGGATCAATCATTACATCATTTAGCGGTAAAATTTTTAGCTAAACATGGGTATGACAAATATTTTCCTCATGGAATAGGTCACTATTTGGGGCTTGATGTGCATGATGTGGGTGATTATAGTACGCCATTACAAGAAGGTGATGTTATAACAATTGAACCTGGCATTTATATTCCTGAAGAGAGCATAGGTATTCGTATTGAGGATAATTATTGGATTACCAAAGATGGTGCAGTATGCTTAAGTGAAAACTTGCCTAAAGAGATTGAAGAAATAGAACATTATATGCAACAAATCCTTACGTCAGAATCTGAAAATGATTCTGATGATGATGATTGGGAAGATGACGAAGATTCTGATGATGACTATAATTAAAAAAAATAAGGATTGATATGGAGTTAACGTGGTTATCGCTCGTTCCACCTTTGGTGGTAATTGGTGCTATGTTTCTCATACAACAACTTAATATTTCGCTTATTATTGGAATAATCACGGCAGCATTAATTGCAGCGCAGGGACATCCGTTCCCTGCGCTTGCTTTGTGTATGCAAAAATGTGTAGAACATTTTTCTGATGTAGATGTTGTTTTTTTGTATACGCTCTTGATTGTTGTCAGTTCATTGATTGTTTTGCTTACGGTAACCGGTAGTGCTGCAGGCTGTGCGCGTATCATGAGTGCAAAAATGAAAACAGCTCGTAGCGGAGAGTTGGCAACAGTTCTATTGGGTTTTTTGTTGAGTATTGATGACTATTTAAGTATTTTAACGACCGGTTTGGTGATGGGCACTATGGCTGATAGATTGGCTATCGTGCGAACAAAATTAGCATATATTATTCATGCATTAGCCGGGCCTCTAGTGATTGTTGTGCCAATCTCTACATGGGCAGCTGCCGTTTTGGCGCAACTGGATACTGCTGGGGTTAATCAAAGCGCAACGAGTCGTATTTTTGCCGATTCTTTTTATGTGTATATAACTACTATTCCCTTTGTTTTTTATTCACTTTTTACCGTGAGTGCAGTGTGGTTGGTTGTAGCAACAAGAATTGGCTTTGGCGCAATAGGAAATGCTGAACGCAGAATGTCGTTAGGTGTGATCGTTGATCAACAGCTTCAAAAAGATACAACTGAACACTCGCTCATTGAATTGCTATTGCCTATTGGCTTGTTGATTACGGGTGTGTTTTTCGGAATATTATATGCAGGTGGTTATCATCTTTTTGGTGGAACGCACATGTTTATAGAGGCATTTAGATATAATAATCAAACATTTTTAATTTTGCTCATTTCTTCGTCGGTGGCATTTGTTTCGAGCATTATACTATCGCTTTATAAAAAATTGTTTCTTATAAGTCAGCTACCCAGCGTTGTAATTGAAGGATTCAATCTGATAAAATCTTCTATCGTGATGGTCGTTTTAGCATCAATTTTAGGAAGCTTTTTACGATTGGAATTACAGACAGGCAACTACTTAGCGTATCTTTTATTAGGCAAAACTCCTTTGTTTTTGATACCGGTTTTGTTATTTTTGGGATCTTCGCTTATTGCTTTGATGACTGGTTCAGCATGGGGAGCTTTTGCAATGCTTATTCCTATATCAACACAAATGTTAATCGGATTGATGGGATTGAATGCTCCTGTTTCACTTGAACAAATACCATTATTATTTCCTGTGTTGGGAGCGGTACTTTCAGGTGCTGCGTGTGGTAATCATTTATCGCCATTTGCTGAAACAACATTTATGACTGCTGCAAGTACGGGAACTGATCCAATAGAACATGCAAAAACTCAATTCTTATACGCGATTCCGGTAATAATAGGAACTCTAGTATCCTTTATAGTGGCAGGGTTGGTTGTTGATCGTGGATTGTGGCATTGCTTTTTGATTTCTGGCGGAGCTGGGATAATCACAACTATTGGGCTGTTAGTGGGATTTGCATATGGCAAAAAAGCTTCAGATTAAGAGCATTTAGGGTAGTAAAATTGACATTTTCGCCGAAAACATTACTATTAGGATATGTAATTGTTGGAGGCATCATGAATAAAAAGATTATTTATTTTATTGCGATTTTTCAGGCGATGGTTTTATCTCTTTATGCATCAGATGGTTATAACTTTAGTTATAATGATGTAAGCGATAAACATAAGATGCATATAGAAGAATGCATAAAGTCTATTTTCCCCGGTCAATTCATAACAGGAAGCGTCAAGCCGCTTTTGGGGGGGCTTTCTGGTGATGATCTCTATCTTATTGCAACAGATACCTCTAAATATATATTTCGCTGCATGAAGCAGCCGCATTCCGCCGATATTTATCAAAAAGATTGCATGTATGTACGCATGGCAGCAGAAAAAGGTTTAGGGCCAAAAATCCTTTATCAGAATGCGGAAACAGGATGCTATGCTACGGAATTTGTTGAGGGCGAGCATTTATCGCCAACTCATTTTGAAGATGTAGTGGTATTAGAGCAATTTACCAATTCTTTGAAATTTCTTCATAATACCCCGATGGATCTTCTTTTAGAATTTGATATCTTTGCTCGTCTTGAACAAAAAATAGAAAGCAGGATACAAAAAAAATCTGAGTTTGCTGCTGAATTACAAGCTTATTTGGGTGAATTACATACAATAAAGATGGCTATTAAAAAGCATGTCATAGGGCTCAAAACATGCCATAATGATGTCCATGTAATGAATCTTTTTTATACACCTGAAAAGACCATTCAATTTATAGATTGGGGCAATGCGGGTCTAGCAGATCCTTTTTGGGATTTAGCTTGCGCAGCTGTTAAGTTTCATTTTTCGCCAGATCAAACACGTTTGTTATTAGAAAAGTACTTTGAAGGAGTTGTTTCACCCCAGGATTATTCACATTTTATTCTTATGGAGAATACAGCTTTATTATCGGTAGGGCTTGATTTTCTTGGACAAGTAGGTGATGAATTAGACCCAGGGGTTAAAAGCGCGGTGCTTAATTATTTGGATAAGGCGGGAGAGGGAATTAACCATTCTATCGATACATTTGAAGATGCAGCGGCAATAGCTTTTAACTTGTTTCAAAAAAGAACCCAATCACAAGAGTATGCGCAAGCTCTTATGTTGTTGGAGCAATTGTAGGTAAAAAAGTAGCTTTTTAGGCTTATTTTAATTGACCACTTTGTAATTATTGGCTACCTTAGAAATAAAGAGCCCCACTCTAAAAATTATATGACAAAAGATTTTACCTAAAGGTGATTGTTTATGGATATGAATAAAGCGTTTTATCCTCGTAAAGAAGATGTGTCAGCTGGCTGGTGCCATATTGATGCAGAGGGTAAGGTATTAGGTCGTTTGGCAACTTTTGTTGCTGATAGATTGCGTGGAAAAGATAAAGCTCATTTTACACCTCATACTGATTGTGGTGATTATGTAGTGATAACAAACGCTGACAAAATCGTTCTTTCCGGCGATAAATGGGAAGATAAAGAGTATATTACTGTATCTGGCTGGATGGGCGGCAAGAAAGAAACTGCTGCTAAAGATCTTCATGCGAAACACCCCACTCATCTTATTGAGCTAGCGGTAAAACGTATGTTGCCTAAAAACAAGCTCAGCAGACAAATTATTAAAAAGCTTAAAGTATATGCAGGATCAGAACATCCTCATTTTGCTCAAAATCCTCAAGTTGTTGAATTAGAGATTCAAGAGCCACGCGGATAAGCTTTTTTTGTTTGAGATATTAAAGAAGGCAGGATGAAAATCCTGCCTTCTTTGCGTTTTGCGTGTTTTGTGTTTTTATTTGAAAAGTTTCATTATTCCATCAATGTAAGGGCTGAATAGCCTGCAAGTATCTTTTGCGGTGAGATAAACAAAGAGGATAATAAACATAATCCACGTCGCAATGTGAATGTATTCACGTACTTTATGAGGTATAGGGCGGCGAATAAGCGCCTCTATTGAATAGAAAAATATTTGGCCACCATCAAGTATTGGAAGTGGAATAAGGTTAAGGATGGCCAAATTTATGCTGATAATTGCCAGCAAGAGCATAAATAGTTGCCAACCAGTAGCGGCGCTTTTGGTCATCATGGCAATGATTGCAACGGGACCAGCAACTTGATTGAGGCCTTTTTTGCTGAATAATGTCGAAAATCCTGCAAAGGTATTTTTTATCCACGTGTTACATGTGGATATTCCAAGGATTATCGCATCTTTGAGCGATGCTGCAGGTGGCGTTGGAGAAAATTCAAACTCCGCTCCTAAAACGCCTACGGTTTCAGTTTCTGCTTCTCTGCTTCCTATAACAACAGTTTTTGTTAATTTTTCGCCATTGCGTTCGATAACGATAATAGCTTCTTTAAGGGCTAGCGGTTGGATAATGGGTTGAATTTTTTGGATGTTTGATCCAATTTCTTCTTGGTTTATTGAAATAATCCTATCGCCTATTTGTAAGCCATTTTTTTGAGCTGCGGATTCTTGGTGAATAGCCGAGATGAAGGGGTTATTTGGCATTAAAGGTGTTTTTGGTATGCCAGCCATGAATATAATGATCATGGCAAAGTAGGCAAATGCAAGGTTGAAAAGAATGCCGCCCAGTAAAACAAGTAATTTTTGATAAAATGGTTTTACCGCAAAAGATCCTTTATCGGTGGCATGTGCTTCTTTTTGATCGCCTTGGCCTACTTCAGCGGCTCCGGCAATTTCGACGTATCCGCCAAAAGGGATAGCAGAAAGACAAAATTCTGTTTGGCCAATTTTTTTATTGATGATGACGGGTCCGAACCCAAGGGAAAAAGAAGGAACTCTAATTTTGAAAAGCTTAGCAAATAGAAAATGTCCTAATTCGTGAAATCCTATAAGAAATCCCATGCCAAAAAATCCAATCAGAATAAAAACGAGTTGATTGAGTACAGCCATGAGCTGTGTGATGCTCGGTGTGATCATATGAATAGTCCTTTTGTATACGATTAAATAAAGAAAAAAAGCTATTTTGCCAATTGTGTAAAAATAAGTTATCATTAATAAAAGCATAAGTCCACGGCTTCTTACTATTCTAGAATATTGTAGTGCTTGGGTTCTTTTGGCTCAATTTTCGCTTCTCTTTAGGCAAGGGCTTATTACAAAATCAGGCGAAAATTGATATACATATCAAGGAAAAATAGGGCTGAATTAAGCTTTTCTGTGCGCAAGGCTATGAATTATTTTCTTGAAAAAATTCACAAAGAGGGTAAAATAGCAATTAGTCAACTTAGGTGCCAGCTTTAGCGCGTCGGATTAAAAGTTGCGATTATATAATAAAAAAAATAAGTTATTTTTTATAACGTGATACAATTATAAGGGTTTCTATACATGCCAACCATTAATCAATTATGTCGATTTGGTAGGAACAAAATTAAGGTAAAGCCTAAAAGTCCTGCTTTAAGAAGAGGATTATTCCTTAAAGGGCCTTTTGCCAAAGGTGTTTGTACCCGAGTTTTTACTACGACGCCTAAAAAGCCTAACTCTGCACTTCGAAAAGTTGCTCGTGTTAAGTTGACTACAGGCATAGAAGTAACAGCGTACATTCCCGGTGAAGGACACAATTTACAAGAGCACTCTGTGGTTCTTGTTCGTGGTGGACGTGTGCCCGATTTACCTGGTGTTAAATATCATATAGTGAGAGGCGCGCTCGATTGCGCTGGTGTAGATAAAAGAAAACAAGGACGATCTCGTTACGGGACAAAACGTCCGAAAGCTACTACTAAATAAGGAATTGGATTATGCCAAGGCGTAGGCAAGTTGAATTTATAAGAGAGATTGGTGTTGATCCTAGATTTGGATCCGCCTTAGTTCAAAAGCTTATCAATATTGTCATGGAACGTGGCAAAAAAAATTGCGCAAGAACAATCGTCTATGAAGCAATGGATTTGCTCGTGAAAAAAACAAGTGGCGATGAGAAAAAAGCAATAGAGCTTTTTCACCGTGCATTTGAGCAAGTTGCTCCATTCATCGAAGTTCGTTCGCGACGTGTAGGTGGTAGCACCTATCAAATTCCTCGTGAAGTGAGTGAAAAGCGTAGAAAAGCGCTCGCGTTTCGTTGGCTTGTTTCTGCTGCAAAAGCTCGTTCCGACAAAACCATGGGGTTGCGTCTTGGGCGTGAAATATTAGATGCAACAGAACTTAAAGGTGGCGCTGTGAAAAAGAGAGCAGATGTTCAACGTATGGCGGATGCTAATCGCGCATTCTCACATTATGCATGGTAATAGAGGATCATTATGTCAGCGAAACAATATCCATTAGAGAAGTACCGAAATATAGGTATCGCAGCTCATATTGACGCAGGTAAAACGACTGTTTCGGAACGTATTTTACTTTACACTGGTGTGTCTCACAAGATTGGTGAGGTTCATGAGGGTGAGGCAACTATGGACTGGATGGAGCAGGAGCAAGAGCGTGGTATTACCATTACTTCTGCTGCGACAACAGCGTTTTGGCGTGATCACCAAATCAATCTTATTGATACCCCGGGACATATTGATTTCACCATAGAAGTTGAGCGTTCATTGCGCGTGCTTGATGGAGTGGTGGCGGTGTTTTCTGGTGTTGAAGGCGTTCAGCCACAATCAGAAACAGTGTGGAAGCAAGCTAATCGTTATAGAGTGCCTCGAATTGTCTTCGTTAATAAGCTTGACCGTATTGGCGCTGATTATTTACGTACCGTTCAAAACATTAAAGCAAAGCTTGGCGCGAATGTTGTTGCTATGCAAATGCAAGTAGGTATGTCAGAAGATTTTACCTCTATCATTGATGTTTTAACTCGCAAAATGGCCATTTTCAAAGGTGAAAATGGTGAAGTTGTTGAGTGGGTTGACGTTCCAAATGAGTACAAAGAAAAATTAGAAGAATTACACGGGAAAATCGTTTTAGCTGCGTGTGACTTGGATGAAGTTCTTGCTGAGAAATATTTGATGGAAGAAGAAATTACTCTTCCTGAAATTAAAGCAGCTCTTCGTAAAGGTGTGACTGCGTTAAAAGTGGTTCCCGTTTTTTGTGGTTCTGCTTTTAAAAATAAAGGTGTTCAGTTGTTGCTTGATGGCGTGATTGATTATCTGCCATCACCACTCGATGTTCCAGCGATCGAAGCAACAAATACTGATACCGGTGAAAAATTTCCAATCCCATCTGACCCCAATGGTCCCTTCTATGGTCTTGTGTTCAAGATTATGTCGGATCCATTTGTGGGTGTTTTAAATTTCGTTCGTGTTTATTCTGGTGAATTAAAAGCCGGTTCTTATGTATATAATACAAGGACAGGCGAAAAAGAACGCGTGAGTCGTATCGTTAAAATGCACGCAAATAAACGCGAAGAAACCACCAGCATATCAGCTGGTGATATAGCAGCTCTTATTGGCATAAAAGATGCGCAAACTGGTGATACATTAGCAACAGATAAAGTACCTGTAGTCCTTGAATCTATTACTATACCTACGCCAGTTATTTCAACATCTGTTGAGCCAAAAGCGAAAGCAGACTATGAAAAAATGACTCTTGCGCTTCGCAAGATGATGCAAGAAGATCCTTCCTTCAGATTTACCTACAATGAAGAAACTGGCCAGACAGAAATTTCTGGTATGGGTGAGCTACATCTAGAAATCGTTGTTGATCGTTTACGCAGAGAACACAAAGTGGAAGTTGTTCAAGGTAAACTTCAAGTTGCGTATAGAGAAGCTGTTCAGAAGTTGGCTGATGCTGAAGGTAAATTTGTTCGTCAATCTGGTGGTCGTGGTCAATTTGGTCACGTATGGATAAAGATGGAACCACTGGAGCGCGGCAAAGGATTTGAGTTTGTTAATGCTGTTGTCGGTGGTGCTATTCCAAGGGAATTTATTCCTGCAGTTGAAAAAGGTATTCGTGAAAGCTTGGCCGGTGGAATTTTAGGCAGTTATCCTGTTGTTGACGTCAAGGTGACATTGTATGATGGTTCGTATCATGACGTTGACTCTTCAGAGATAGCATTTAAAGTTGCTGCTTCCATGGCATTTAGAACTGCTATGGCAAAAGCATCTCCTGTATTGCTCGAGCCTATTATGACGGTAAACGTATACACGCCAGAAGAAAATATTGGTGATGTTATCGGGGATCTTAATTCTCGACGTGGGCGTATTTTAGACACTCGAACAGAGTTTGATCAACAAATTATTGCTGCAGAGGTTGCATTAGGTGAGATGTTTGGCTATTCCACAAATCTCCGATCGATGACTAAAGGCCGTGCGAGCTACGATATGGAATTTTTACGCTATGGAGAAGTTCCTAAGAGTGTGCAAGAGACAATAATTGCAAACAATAAAAAAAATAATATTTAGGGTTAATCGTAGGAGTATAGACGATGGCAAAAGGCGTATTTGAACGTAAAAAGCCTCACGTGAATGTTGGTACCATTGGCCACGTTGATCATGGTAAAACCACATTGACGGCTGCAATTACAAGTTATTTAGCTAAAAAAGGTTTTGCTGAAGCACGTGGATATGATGAAATTGATAATGCACCAGAAGAAAAAGCACGTGGTATTACCATTTCAACTACACACGTTGAGTATGAATCTGATAAACGTCACTATGCACATATCGACTGTCCAGGCCATGCTGACTATGTAAAAAACATGATCACTGGTGCGGCTCAGATGGATGGTGGTATATTAGTAGTTTCTGCTGCTGATGGTGCGATGCCTCAAACGCGTGAGCACATTGTGTTAGCGAAAAACGTTAACGTTCCTGCGCTTGTAGTTTATTTGAACAAGTGCGATATGGTTGACGATGTGGAAATGATCGATATGGTTGAAGAAGAAATTCGCGATCTATTGAAAAAATATGATTTCCCTGGTGATAGTATTCCTTTCATCAGAGGTTCAGCTCTTAAATCGCTTGAAGGCGATACAAGTGACCTTGGTGAGCCGTCAATTCAACGACTTGTTGATGCATTAGATTCATATATACCAGAACCGGCACGTGAAATTGATAAACCATTCCTTATGCCAGTTGAGGGTGTATTCTCTATTGCGGGTCGTGGTACTGTTGCTACTGGCCGTATTGAAGCTGGAAAAGTTAAGGTTGGTGAAGAGGTTGAATTAGTTGGTCTTCGTGACACAGTAAAAACAACCGTCACTGGCGTTGAAATGTTTAGAAAGCTATTGAATGAAGGTTTAGCTGGCGATAACGTTGGTTTACTTCTTCGTGGTACAAGCAAAGATGCAATTGAACGTGGTATGGTAATCGCAAAACCAGGAAGCATCAAGCCTCATAAGAAATTCAATTGCAAAGCTTACATCTTGTCAAAAGACGAAGGTGGAAGACATAGCGCATTCCTTACTGGATACCGTCCACAGTTCTATTTCAGAACAACTGACGTAACTGGTATTGTTACACTTCCTGCTGGTCGTGAAATGGTAATGCCTGGCGATACAGTTGAATTAACTGTTGAACTTATTTCAAAAATAGCAATGGATAAAGATCTTCGTTTTGCTATTCGTGAAGGTGGTAGAACAGTTGGATCCGGTGTTATAACTGAAATATTAGATTAAAAACTAGGTAGATCGATGAAAAAACAAAGTATTAGACTTAAATTACAATCATTCGATTCTACTTTATTAGATAAGGCAGTCAAACAAATTGTTTTGACTGCAAAAAGAACAGGAGCTCAATTAATGGGCCCTGTTCCTCTTCCTAATAAAAGAAGATGTTTTACTGTATTACGATCTCCTCATATAGACAAAAAGTCACGCGAGCAGTTTGAGTTAACAACTCATAAGCGTATTCTTGATATTATCTCTCCGTCAGATAAAACTATGGATTCTCTTATGAAGCTCAATATTTCCTCTAGTGTAGACGTGGAAATTAAGTAAGGGTATCAGATGATAACAGGGATATGGGGTCGAAAAATTGGTATGACTCAGATTTTTGCAAATGATAAAGTGGTACCTGTGACCGCGATTAACATTGCAGATTGGTATGTCACCAATATTAAGACAATAGAACGAGATGGTTACAATGCTCTTCAAGTGGGCAGCGTAAAAGATCGTTATAAAGACGAAAAATATAGTACAGATTGGGTTAAATCTCCTAATCGTTACTTTAGTTTTATTCGTGAAATTCCTCTTAAAAAAGAAACTACTGATTTTGCTGTTGGTAAACGTATTGATTTCTCTCAGCTCGTAGAGTTGGGTGAGTTGGTTGATGTTCGCAGCAAAACAATAGGTAAATCATTTGCGGGTGTTGTTAAGCGTCACAATTTCGGTGGGCCTCCAGGAAGTCATGGTTCAACCATGGGAAATCGTCCTGGTTCAATTGGTTCTCTCGTGAAAAGTGGACATGTTGTTAAAGGAAAAAGACTTCCTGGTCACATGGGCTGCGACAACCAAATGATGAGGAATTTAGAAATAGTTATGGTGGAAGCAGCAACCAAAACGTTATTAGTAAAAGGCTCAATTCCTGGTAAAGCAGGATCATTGGTCTTTGTACGTAAGGCGTAGGTGAATCATGAGTAAGAAAGAAACAGTTAATAATTCTGCGACGTATAATCTGCATGCAGTTGCTGCGCAAGAATTAGAATTCGATACTGCTGCCTTTAAAAAAGCAACACAGGCTTCATTTTCAACATGGATTCGTGTTCTAGCTAATAATTGGCAGCAAGGTACGGTTGCGTGTAAAGGGCGTTCTGACGTTGCTTATACTGGTAAAAAGCCATATAAGCAAAAAGGAACAGGACGTGCACGTGCGGGTGATGCTAAATCTCCACTATGGAAAGGTGGCGGTGCTATTTTTGGACCGCAAGCACGTACTCGTACGTTAAAAGTTGCTAAGAAAGTGAAACATAAAGTTTTATTGACTATGCTTGCGAATAACCTTGATCAAAAAAATGTTATTTGTGCTGATTGGCAACTTTCTGCTGAGCAACCAAAAACAGCAGAAGCTCAAGAGCTGGTGAATCACGTAGGGCTTGCAAATAAAAAAATAGTTTTATTTGTTGCGCCATATGATTTTCATTCAGCTTTATCATTTGCAAACATTCCGAACGTACGTCCTTTATCATTTGATCAAGCAAATGCATATGATTTAGCAAATAGTGATTGCTGGTTATTTTTGAAAAAAGATTTTGACCACTTCAAAGGGATGGTTTCGCAATGGATTTAAATGTATTTGAGATAATTAAAGGACCAGTTGTTTCAGAGAAAGCAACATTGCTTAATCAGAAATTAAATAAACTGTTACTAAAAGTGCATCCACAAGCGAATAAAATGCAAATTAAAGAGGCGATTCAACGCATCTTTAATGTTAAGGTTGATAAAGTTAACACCTTAAATCGCATTGGAAAAACGCGAAGAATGCGCCGTATGATTGTGCAAGGTTCAACAACAAAACGTGTTATCGTAACTCTTAAAGAAGGTTATTCTATTGATCTTTTTGGTCAAAAAGGACAGCCAATTCCTTCAAGAGAAGAAGGTGATACCGTTTAGTTTTAATGAGAAAGATGCGAGGCTCCAATGGCCATAATTAAACGAAAACCACGAAGTGCTTCATTGCGCTTTCAGTCGTTTGTTACAACAAACGATATTACGCATACCAAACCACATCCTGGTTTAGTAACTGGATTGCAAAGAAGATCTGGTGGGCGTAATAGCTACGGAAGAATAACAACACGTCACCGTGGTGGTGGTGCTGATAAGAAATATCGACTTGTTGATTTTAAGCGAACTGATCGAGACGTTTTGGGTAAAGTAACAACTGTTGAATATGACCCAAATCGTAATGTTCGTATTATGCTTATTGTATACGCTAACGGGGCAAAAAAATATTTACTTAAGCCGGAAAATATCTCTGTAGGAGATACAGTGATGGCGAGTGAATCTGCTGATGCCAAAGTTGGTAATGCAATGCCTTTGAAAAATGTACCAGATGGTTTTATGGTGCACAACATTGAAGTTCGTCCAGGATCTGGTGGAACGTTTGCGCGTAGCGCAGGTACTTCTGCTCAAATCGTTGGAAAAACTGATGGTTTAGTGACGCTCAAAATGCCTTCTGGTGAAATTCGTATGGTGCTCGATTCATGTTGGGCAACTATCGGACAACTTGGCAATGCTGAGTTTAAAAATATTTCATGGGGTAAAGCGGGACGTATCAGACACTTAGGGTTTAGGCCTTCAGTGCGTGGTATGGCTATGAACCCGGTTGACCATCCTCACGGTGGTGGTGAAGGTCGTTCCAAATCTGGTTCTCATCCAAGATCTCCATGGGGTAAAGGTTGTAAGGGTACACGTACACGTCGCGTACGTAATGTGAATAGTTTGATTATAAAAAGAAGAAAACCATAAGGTTAACGGAGTGAAATATGGCACGATCTGCAAAGAAAGGCCCATACGTACAGGATTCGTTGGCGCAAAAGGTTGCTAAGGCTAAAGACGGTGGAAAGCGCGAAGCCATTAAAACATGGTCCCGCAGAAGCTTAATCACACCGGAATTTGTTGGGTTAACTTTTGCAGTGCACAACGGAAAAAAGTTCATTTCAGTTTTTGTGACTGAAAATATGGTTGGACATCGTTTAGGGGAGTTTTCTCCAACAAGAACATTCAGGCTTCACAGTGGTCAGCGTAAAGCTGGTATGACTGCGTAAGTTTTTGGGGTTGTCACTTGTTTATCTTTACGATAGAATAAGAATAAGATTCAAACGGTTTTGGTATATGAATCTTAAGTAACTAGTTGAGGTTTGCTGATGCAATTTAGCGCAAAAAATAGATTTATCGGTATTTCTCCCTTCAAATTACGTCCCTTCGTTGATGTGGTGCGTGGTAAGAATGTGGAGCAGGCAATCAAATGGCTTTCCACAGTAGCAGTAAAACGAGTTGTGCCAATCAAAAAAATGATTGAATCAGCAGCTGCTAATGCTAAGGATCTTCATAACATCTCTATGTCCGATTTAAAAATCGTTGATATACGAGTTGATCATGGTCCTAAGTTCACTTATTATAAGCCAGGTGCAATGGGTCGTTCAAATCCTCAAAATAAACGACTCAGCCATGCAAGTGTTATTTTAGAACCTTGTACAAAGAAGAAGGATTAAGGTGGGACAAAAAGTACATCCTATAGGATTTCGCTTAGGAATATACCGTAGCTGGGATGCCCGTTGGTTTGCTCAGGGTAACAAATATGGCAAGCTTCTTATAGAAGATCTTATCATTAGAAGATTTTTAAAGTCTGCTCTTGAAAGATCCGAAGTGTCTCGCATTGAAATAGAAAAAGCTGCAGATAACATTCGTGTTATTGTTCACTCTGGCCGTCCTGGTAACGTTATTGGTAAGAGAGGCGAAGGAATTGAAAAGCTTCGCAATCAATTGTCTGCTTTATTGAAAAAGCAAAACATTGAAATTTCAGTACAAGAAGTAGCTAAGCCAGAACTTGATGCCGCTTTGATTGCACAAAATATAGCAACACAGCTTGAACAGCGCGTGAGCTATAAGCGAGCTATGAAACGAGCAGCTCAAAATGTTATGCGTGGTGGGGCTAAAGGTATTAAAATTTGTTGTTCTGGCAGATTACAAGGTGCAGAGATTGCTCGTAGAGAGTGGACTCGTATCGGGTCTGTTCCTCTTCATACCTTGAGAGCTGACATTGATTATGGACGCGCAGAAGCGCATACAACATATGGTGTCATAGGCGTTCAGGTTTGGGTATGTAAAGGCGAGTATCAACAGATACGATAATGTTTTTAAAGTACGAGATTAAATCATGTTGATGCCAAAAAAGATAAAATTTAGAAAAGTCCAAAAAGGTACGATTGGTGGTATTTCAAAAGGTGCTCGATCTGTCTTTTTTGGAGAATACGGCCTAGAAGCGATTGAACCCAGCAGAGTTACTGCGCAACAAATTGAAGCGATGCGTGTTACGTTATCGCGACATTTGAGAAAAATTGGTGAATCGTTTCTTCGAGTTTTCCCCGACAAGCCGGTAACCAGAAAGCCTGCTGAAACTCGTATGGGTAAAGGTAAAGGTAATCCAGAGGTATGGGTTGCGGTAGTAAAACGTGGACGTATTGTATGCGAAGTGTCTGGAGTTGAAGAGGCTATTGCGAGAAAAGTTTTAAAACTTGCAGCATTCAAGCTTCCAATGAAGACCCGCGTGGTGAAAAAAGGTCATGAAACTTATGCTGAAAAAGTATTTACTCATTCAGTATCAGATGACCAAAAAGTTGAAAAAGCAATCTAATTAAGAGTTGATGCTATGAAACAAATGGGATTTATGCAAAGAGTTCAATCGTTATCGGTTGAAGAATTGCAGCAAAAATTAGATAGTGCGAGACAAGATCTTTTTGGTTTGCGCCTTAATGCGGCAACGACTCCAGTTAAAGATTATTCTCAGTACAAAAAACTACGCAAACAGGCGGCGCGCCTTTTAACTGCTATGCAAGTAAAAAAAGCCGCTTCTGTGGGTAGCAAACAATAAAACGAGGTCTCTTATGGAAGTGAAAGCTGAAAAAACAAAACAGCTTTTTGAAGGCAAGGTTGTTTCTGATAAAATGGATAAAACCATTGTTGTCGAAATGGAACAAACATACATTCATCCTAAATTTCGTAAAATTTTGAGAAAAACAAAGTCTTACAAAGTTCATGATGAAAAGAACGAAGCTAAAGTTGGTGATGTCGTAAGATTTTACCAATGCCGCCCGTTGGCTAAAACAAAATATATGTACCTTGCGCAGGTCGTAACTAATAGTAAATCATAAAATAAGAGGTATTTGGTATGATTCAAAAGGAATCGTATCTTGAGGTAGCAGATAATTCTGGCGCAAAAGCATTGCAGTGTATCCATATAGTTGGAAGTACTCGCAAACGCTACGCTTATTTAGGTGATACTATTAAGTGCGCAGTGAAAAAGGCTATTCCAGGTGGTCAGGTTAAAAAGGGCGACGTTGTTGATGCCGTAATTGTACGAACAAGAAAGGAATTTCGTCGTGCAGATGGCAGCTATATTCGTTTTAGCGAAAATGCAGCCGTTATTCTCAAGAATGGCGAAATAATTGGCACACGAATTTTTGGACCAATTGCGCGTGAATTGAGAACGCGTGGGTATGCTAAGATTTCATCATTAGCTCCAGAAGTTTTGTAATAAAGGTATTATCCATGATAGCGCGCATTAAAAAAAATGACATAGTTCATGTTGTGACGGGAAAAAATAGAGGAAAAGAGGGCGCTGTAATTGCAATTTTGCCTAAAAAAGGTAAAGTTATGATTAAGGGTATTGCTGTTGCTACGCATCATGTAAAACCTCGCAGAGCAGGTGAGCCAGGTGGCATTCGCAAAGAAGAAAGTTTTATTGACATGTCTCATGTTATGCCGGTTTGTTCTTCATGCAAAAAGCCATCACGTGTTAATGTTAAGCAGTTAGACACGGGAAAAAGTACACGAGTATGCAATCGGTGTAAGGAAATTTTTTAGAAAACCAGTGGAATTTGCATTATGAACAGATCACGATTGGCGAAAAAATATAGTGATGAAGTCCGCTCACAGTTGCAACAGCAACTTGGAATGGATAACATTATGATGGTTCCAAGATTTCAAAAAATTGTTTTGAATATTGGGGTCAAAGAAGCGGTTTCTGATTCGAAAGCGCTTGAAGCATCGATAGATGTTTTAAAAAAAATATCAGGTCAGCGCCCAATAAAGCGTTTGGCTCGTAAGTCTATAGCGGGATTTAAGCTTCGTGAAGGCATGGCAATTGGCGCAATGGTTACATTGCGTGGTGACATGATGTACGAGTTTTTAGACCGTTTTATTACTTTAGCACTTCCTAAAGTGCGCGACTTTCAGGGTCTTCCTACCAAATTAGATGGAAGAGGTAGTTATAATATCGGCATAAAAGATTGGACTATTTTCCCTGAAATTGATTTTGATATCGCCAAAAAAGCTCATGGTATGAATATTACCATTCAAACATCTGCACGAGAAGATGCACATGGATTGGCGTTGCTCAAGGCATTTAATATGCCATTTAGAAAATCAAAAGATTAATTCAGTTTTACGTCAGGATTAAGATGGCCAGAAAGGCATTGATCGAAAAAACAAATAAAAAACCAAAATTTGCAGTGAGAGCATATAATCGTTGCGAGCTCTGCGGACGTGCGCGTGCATATTTTAGGTTGTTTAGAATGTGTCGTATGTGTTTTAGAAAAAATGCGCTGGAAGGCTTGCTTCCGGGCGTAATGAAAACAAGTTGGTAAGGGATGACATGTCAATTGATGTAATTGCCGATTTTCTAACGATCATCCGAAATGGTGTTATGGTTTCTAAATCATTTGTTACCGCTCCTTATTCAAAAATGCGTGAATCTATTGCGCACATTTTGAAAGATGAGGGTTTCATTACTGATTTCGTAATTATTAATGCAGATTCAGATGCACAAAAAAGACTTAAAGTTGTATTGAAATATGTTGATGGCGAAGCTGTTATTCATGAAATTCAACGAATAAGCAAACCTGGACGTCGTGTATACGCAGGTAATAAAGAAATTAAGCCGGTTATTGGCCAGCTTGGTATATCAATATTAACAACAAGTCATGGCGTAATGGCCCATCAGAAGGCAAAAAGACTTTCTGTAGGCGGTGAAGTCATTTGTACTGTTTGGTAAAGGAACACGTACATGTCAAAAATTGGTAGAAAGCCGATAAAATTAAACGGAATCACGGTAGAAATCAAAGGTCAAGATGTTCACTATAAAGGACCAAAGACCTCTGGCGTTTATCATTTAGCTCCGGAATTGCATGCGCGCGTTGAAGATTCAAACTTGTACCTTACTCCTGCAAAAAGCATGGAAGGAATGGGGCAAAAACAGCAAAGTACGGTCAATCGTGCTTGGGGTCTTAACCGTGCATTACTCTCTAATGAGTTAAGCGGCGCAGCTCAAGAATTTGAAAAAATGCTTGAAATTAATGGTTTGGGATACAAAGCGGTTATTGCAGATAAAAAAGTTATTTTAACGCTTGGTTACAGCCATAAAATTGAAAAAGATATTCCTGCTGGTGTTTTTATGGAAACAGATAAAGCTGGGCAAAAAGTAAAAGTGAGATCTTCTGACAAAAATCTTCTCGGGGAATTTTGCAGTGAGATCAGAGCATTGAGAGAGCCAGAACCGTACAAAGGTAAAGGTATCAAGCTCCAAACAGAAGTTATTTTCCGTAAAGCTGCCGGCAAGGGCAAGAAGTAAATCATAGGGATGTGTGAGAATGGCTACGAATAAAAAAGATCGCGTTACGGCAGCACGTAGAGTGATGCGCGTTCGTGCAAAAGTAAAACGCTACGGTATGCCACCGCGCGTTTCAGTATTTAGAAGTTTGAAGCATATGTATGCTCAAATTATCGATGATATGAATCATCATACTGTTGCTTCCTGTTCTTCACTTGAATTGGAAAACATACAAGGTGATAAATCGGCAGTTGCTCACGCTATTGGTCTTGAGCTTGCAAAACGAGCAAAAGCACAAGGCGTGGATGCAGTAGTGTTTGATAGAGGTCGCTTTAAATTTCATGGTAGAGTGAAAGCTCTCGCTGACGGATTACGTGAAGGTACGTTGAAATTTTAGATATAGCAGGAAATTAAAGAATGACTATGCAAAGAGAAAAAGAAACACATAGAGAAGACGGCAGAGATAAGAAAGATTCTGGCTTTGTTGATCACGTGGTAAGCCTTCGTCGTGTTACCAAAGTGACCAAGGGTGGAAAACGCTTTTCATTTGCTGCTTTTGTTATTTCTGGGGATAAGCAAGGAAAAGTAGGTCTTGGCCTTGGTAAAAGTCGCGAAGTTTCTATGGCAATTGCTAAAGCAACCAATAGAGCTCGTAAAAGAATGATTGAAGTTGCTCGTCGTGGTTCAACAGTTCCTTATGAATCCTTGGGCAAACATGGCGCTACTCGTGTGGTAGTTCGTCCAGCATCAAAAGGTACTGGTAATATTGCTGGTGGTGCTGTTCGCGCAATCATGGATGCAGCAGGTGTTGAAGATGTTCTTACTAAATCCATGGGATCTAGTAATGGCATTAACGTAGCAAAAGCAACGATGAATGCTTTAGCGAAATTGCGCTCAGCAGATCGTTTGAGTATGTTACGTGGAAAAACCGTTCAAGAAATGGTTAAAGGATCATAATGTTTAGCTTAGATAATTTGCAATCAGCTGGAAAAGACAGAAAAAGAGTTGGTCGTGGTGGATCGCGCGGTGGTACATCTGGACGTGGACACAAAGGACAGAATGCTCGTTCAGGAGGTCCTAAAGGTCGTGGCTTTGAAGGTGGACAAACTCCGTTGCAACGCCGTCTTCCAAAACGTGGATTTACGAATGCTCGTTTCTCTAAAGAAACGTCTATAGTAAACGTGAATTCATTAGAACGTGCTTTTGCAGATGGTGAAGAAGTAAATGTGCTCACATTAGTAGAAAAAGGACTTATTAAAGTCAAAACGAGTGAGCAACGTGATTTAAAAAAAGGAACTATTGTAAAAATATTGGGCGATGGTGAACTAAGTAAGAAACTTACCGTTTCTGCTTTTGCATTCAGCGCTTCAGCAAAACAAGCAATAGAAAAAGTTGGTGGTAAGGCACTTATAATAAAGGAGTTGTAAGCAGTGGTGCTCCTCAGAAACTTTCTTAACATGTTTAATATCCCAGAATTACGTAGAAAAATTTTTTTTACGCTGGGAATATTGGTAATTTATCGATTGGGTAATCACATTCCTGTGATTGGCGTTGATATTGATAAGCTTTTGCAAATGATGAATCAAAGTGGGGGACTAAGTGGGATTTTCTCATACTTAGATCTTTTTTCTGGGGGAAACTTACGACAATGTACTATATTTGCCTTGGGTATTAGCCCCTATATTACTGCCTCCATTATGATGCAATTTTTAAGTCTTTCCATACCTACCCTTGAACAATTATCAAAAGAGGGAGAGTATGGTCGTAAGATTATCAATCAGTATCAGCGGTATCTTGCAGTGATTGTTGCAATGGTTCAAAGTACAGGATTTGTGTTTCTTCTTGAACGCTATGGATTAGTTATTGATCCATGGTTTGGATCCCGTGTTTTGTTCGTTATTTCATTATCTGTTGGTACTATGTTTGTTATGTGGCTTGGCGAACAAATATCGCTCTTTGGTATTGGCAACGGAACATCGATGATTATTTTCGCTGGTATTGTTGCTCGTTTTCCAGATGATATTATTAAAGTAATTGGTGCAGTTCAAGAAGGTTATCTTGATACAGTAGTGGGTATTTTCCTATTTGTTATAGCTCTTGCTATTTCGGCAGCGATTGTTTTCTTGGAAAAAGGAGATCGCAAAGTTCCTGTACAATATTCGCGACGTGTTGTTGGTGGTAAAATGTATGGTGGACAAAGCTCTTATATTCCATTTAAAATTAATCCTGCTGGTGTTATGCCTGTCATTTTGGCAAGTGCTATGTTGAATATCCCAATGTTTGCACTCACCTTACTTGCAGCTCGTTGGCCATATTTCAAAGCTATATCAGAAAATTTTGCAGCAGGTGGATTGGTATATAGTGTTCTAGATTTTGTTCTTATTATTGGCTTTTCATTTTTCTACACGGCTTTGGTGTTTAATCCAGAAGAACTTGCGGATGATATTAAAAAACGCGGTGGGTTTATTCCTGGTATTCGTCCAGGCAAACAAACAGCTGACTTTTTTAGTTATATCCTTACACGTATAGGATTGGTAGGGGCTCTATATCTTGCAGCTCTTGCTATCGTGCCAAGTTTAATCCATTGGTTACTGGCAATGCCTTTTTACCTCTCTGGAATTCTGAGCGGAACGGCACTTTTGATTGTTGTAGGTGTAGCAAATGAAACAGCAGCTCAAATTGAATCGTATTTGATTGAACATCGTTATGAAGGTTTTCTAGCTTCGGGACGGTTAAAAGGTAGGGGTACGCGTTGAATCATCTGGTTAGGGACGTATTTATATTCATCGGTCCTCCGGGCGCCGGAAAAGGATCTCTTTCAAGCCTTTGTATAAATCATTTTGGGTGGCTACAGATTTCTACCGGAAATTTGTGTAGAAAACATATTGCCGAACAAACAAAAATAGGCAAAGAAATAGATTTAATTATCAAATCTGGTAAATTAATTAATGATGACCTCATTACTTCTATGGTTGTCGAATGGTTTGGTGAGAATGTGGATAAGGCAACCGGAATCATTTTTGATGGGTATCCTCGGACTGTTACTCAAGCAGAGGCCTTTGATTGCATGCTTAAAGCGCAATTTCCTCATGTGAGAGTAAGAGTTGTTTTATTTGAAATTGCTGACGATGTGGTAGTTAATCGACTATGTTCTCGTTATGTATGTCAAAATAAAGAATGTCAGGCAGTCTATTCCCGTTCTTCTAGTTCAGATCTTGTATCAACAGATGCAATGGTATGTGGGTTATGTTCTGGGCCATTAGGCAGAAGAGAAGATGATAGTGAGGTTGCGGTAAGAAACCGTCTTGATATTTATCATAGGCACGAGCAACAATTGCTCGATTTTTACCAACGAGATAAAATTGAAATAATGAGATTAGATGCCTCAAAGCAATTGCAGCTGGTCTTTGAAAATTTTGTACAGGTTGTAGGCTCATAATTAGATACGTAGATGTATGATTCATATAAAGAATAAACTCTCAATTCAAAAAATGGCTCAAGCCGGTTCTTTGTTGTCAGATATTTTGGCAACAGTAGAAAGCGTGATAAAGCCAGGAATATCTACCGCCGAGATTGATGCGTGGATTGAGACACAACTGCAAGAAAAAGGCTTAAAGTCTCAAGTTAAAGGCTATATGGGATACCGTCATGTTAGTTGTATTTCTTTGAATGACGTAGTTGTTCATGGAGTTCCGCGAGCTGATTGTATTGTGCAGTTGGGCGATTTAGTAAAAATTGATGTATGTGCTTCATGGAATGGCTATTGCGCTGATATGGCGCGAAGCTTTTTTGTTGGTCAGCCATCAGAACAAGCGCAAAAGTTAGTTGATGTAGCGCATCAAGCATTGAAAAAAGGAATTGAGCAGGCACGTGTGGGCAACAGATTGTCCGATATTTCAGCAGCAATACAGCAAGAAGTTGAACAACATGGATTTGGTATTGTTCGTGATTTTGCCGGTCATGGTATTGGTAAAAATATGCATGAAGAACCTGAGATAGTAAATTATGGCAAACCTGGTAAAGGACCTATTTTGCGCGAAGGAATGACATTTGCTATTGAACCAATGCTGACTGCTGGCAAGTATCAGGTATATGTTGCGAATGATGGTTGGACAGTAAAAACAGTGGATCATAGTTTGGCTGCGCATGTAGAAGATACCATTGCTATTACAAGTGCGGGACCAATTGTGTTAACAAGCAAAAATTCTGAATTACAAAACAATGCGAGTGTTTCATGAAGCAAAAAGAAGAAGTTATACGCGTCGATGGCGTGGTGAAAGAAACATTGCCGAACGCAATGTTCAAAGTAGAAATTGAAGGGGGACATGTTGTATTAGGACATGTTTCAGGTAAAATGCGGATGCATTATATTCGTATTTTGCCGGGTGATAGAGTTGCGTTAGAGTTGTCACCATACGACCTAACACGGGGAAGAATTGTACTACGATACAAAGATTAGGCGAGGATATCATGAAGGTTCGGACATCAGTGAAAGCTATTTGTAACGAATGTCGTATTATTAAGCGCAAGGGTGTTGTACGCGTAATTTGTAATAAAAGCCCTAAGCATAAGCAACGACAAGGTTAAAAGAGGAACAATAGATTATGGCCAGAATTGAAGGTGTTAATTTACCATCAAACAAACGGATAGAATATAGTCTACCGTATATTTTTGGGATAGGTCTTGTTAGAGCGCAAGATATATTGACCAAATTGAGTATCAATTTTGATACACGAGTAAAAGATTTAACCGATGCTGAAATTGCAGCAATTCAAAAAGAAATCACTGACAACTATACAGTTGAAGGTGAATTGCGCAAAGAAATTACGTTAAATATTAAGCGTTTGCAGGAAATTGGTTCTTACAGAGGGTTGCGTCATAAACGTGGATTGCCTGTTCGTGGTCAACGTACAAAAACAAATGCGCGTACGCGCAAGGGTCCAAAGAAAAACCCAGTAGCGCTTAAACGTAAAGTAACTAAGAAATAATAAGTAAGGGTTTTCATTAGATGGCTTACAAGAAAAAACCAAAAAAACAAAAGCAAAAAATATCATCAGCTATTGCGCATGTTAAATCAACATTCAATAATACCATTGTTTCAATTACAACAATGGATGGCGATGTGTTGTTTTCTTCAAGTGCAGGACGCTTAGGATTTAAAGGATCTCGTAAGAGCACTCCGTTTGCTGCGTCACAAATTGCATCAACATTAGCAAAAGAAATGCAAATTGTTGGTGTTAGGGATTTGGAAATAAATATGCAAGGTCCAGGATCTGGAAGAGATTCTGTTGTACGAGCATTCCAATCTGCTGGTATGTCAGTTAAAACATTGCGTGATGTTACACCATTGCCGCATAATGGCTGCCGCGCTCCTAAAAAACGCCGAGTATAAAAAATTAATCATTTTTAGTGGGATAAGGTACCATGGCAGTTGTAAGAGAAGAATCAAGCGAAAAACAACAACAAAAAGCTCCGCGCAGAAAGCTTTCTGAGTATGGAAAGCAACTTCAAGAAAAACAAAAAGTTAAAGAAATGTATGGCCTACGTGAACGTCAATTTAAACGTTTCTTTAATGTAGCAAGTAAACAACGTGACGGTGGTCCGGGTGAGAACTTGCTGAGCTTGCTTGAACGTAGATTAGATAACGTTGTGTACAAATTAAAAATGTCTACAACACGTACACAAGCGCGTCAAATCGTTACTCACGGACATGTTCTGGTTAACGGTAAAAAAGTTTATTCTCCATCATTCTTGGTTCAGCCAGAAGATGTTGTTTCTTTATCTGAACGTGTAGAAAAAATGGAAACATTTTTAAAAGACGTTGTTGAAAAAAGAATGAAAGTTGGCATCAAGGTTCCAGAATGGTTGGAATTAGATAAAAAAGACAGATTTGGACGAGTTCTCCGTCTTCCTGTTCGTGCTGATATTCAAGTGCCAATTGAAGAGCATTTGATTGTAGAATTGTATTCTAAATAATAGATGATGATCCGACAAAATAATAAAAAAGCCTCTTAACATGGGGTCCCCAGGCGGCGTGAAATAGAGATTGGGGCTATAGGCAAGCAGGAGGTTGAATGACTAAGAACAGAGAATACAAACCACTTATTATCCCGCAACTGAAATGGGAAAAAAAGACGCTCAGTGAAACATGCGGCGAATTAGTAGTTCAACCGCTTGAACCAGGTTTTGGAATAACGATTGGAAATTCGTTACGAAGAATTTTGCTTAGTGGCGTCGAAGGTTCTGCAATAACATCCGTTATTATTAAGGGTGTTAATAATGAATTTTCAGCAATCGCTGGTGTTGTTGAAGATGCAATGCAGGTTGTTTTAAATATCAAAAACATTGTCATTCGCAATAAAGAAGGTAAACCCGGAAAAATGCGCGTGACAAAAAAAGGTGACGGGCAAGTGCGCGTGAGCGACATCGTTGCAGACGATCACCTTGAACTCATCAACAAAGATTATGTTTTTGCACACGTGGCATTTGATGGTGAGCTTGATATAGAGTTTTTTGTTGAATCTGGAAGAGGATACCAACAAGCTCAATGGCCAGTAGATAAACCTTATCAAGAAGATGGCAGAATTTATTTGGATGCAATGTTCTCTCCAATACGTAAAGTTATGTTCGATGTTGAAAAAACACGTGTTGGTGAAGCAATTGATTATGATAAGCTTATTTTGCGAATCTATACCAATGGTTCTGAAAATCCTGTTGATGCATTGCATTATGCGGTTTCGGTTCTTCGTACACAATTAGAACATTTCCTTGAAAGTACCGAGATTCCATTTAATGAAATATCTCAGATGCCTGAAGAAAAAATTGAAAAAGCACCATTGAAAACAAGTGATTCAAGTCTTAAGGGTGTTCCGGTAGACTTATTACTGAAGCCAATTGAAGAGCTTGAGCTTTCAGTGAGAGCACATAACTGCTTGATTAATGCGGGTATTAACCGTGTTATTGATTTAGTGAATGTTGCTGAAGATGATGCACTCAAAATTAAAAACTTTGGTCGCAAATCTCTCAATGAAGTAAAAGAAAGCATGAAAGCGTTTGGTCTTTCTTTTGGTATGAATATCAATGAAGAAAATGTTAAAAAAATCCTAGGTCAGGGATAAAAATGATACATCAGAATGGTCGAAAAAAATTAAATCTTAAAGCGCCTCATCGCAGAGCGATGCTTCGTAATCAAGCAATTCATATGATTAATTACGGACATTTGACTTCCACTAAAGCGCGTGTTAAAGAAACTCAACGTCTTGTTGAGCGTATTGTTACTATTGCGCGTGATGGTAATACCTTTAATGCTCGCCGTCGTGTGCATGCATTATTGCCGTATGATGATGCTGCCGTGATTAAATTATTTAAAGATATCGCTCCTCAATACGTTTCTCGTCCAGGTGGATACACTCGCGTGATTCCTATGGGTAAACGTATGAGTGATACTGCTACTGTTGCTCGCCTTGAGTGGGTGAAGTAGTAGAGTATGTCAGCAGATAGTAATACATCTGTGGATATGATTGTCGAACAAATCGAGACAGTCTTAAAAGATTTACGCCCCGCCATCTTACAAGATGGTGGGGATATCCATTTTGTGCGGTTTGAAAACGGCACCGTCTTTGTCCGCTTACACGGCGCTTGTGTAAGCTGTCCCATTTCCTTTATTACCCTTAAAATGGGCCTTGAGGCCCAACTCAAAGAAAAAATTCCCGGAATCGAATCTGTCGTTGCTCTTGATGATGAATGAGCAAAGTCCTTCATATTCAATTTTACTAAACCCTTGAATGTCATATATATCATCTGATATATTCAAATTGAATAATAATCAAGAATGATACTATGTATAAAAAGGGGAAGGTAATGAAAAATAATGTAATTTTTGGCTTACATAGCCTTGAAAAGATGATGAAAAGTGTGTTGTTTTTAGCAATATCGCTGATGGTGTTCTCTGTAGATGCTAGTCAAGCAGCTAAACGGCTTGCAGCTCAACGAGGGCGTGGTACAAAACAGCAGAGTCCTCGTGCTGTGCCAAGAAACGTAAGAGGTCAAGCGCTTGGAGCTCAAATTCAACCACAGACTCCCGCAACTCCTTTAACAAAAGGTGCCCTGCTTGTTAATACTGCATTGGCTAATAATCCAAATGTTAAAAGAAATCAATTGAGTCCAAGAGCTCAGGTTATAGTGCAGGACGTAGAAGAGGATTCCACTTGGGAATCAGCATGGGATCGAGAGGTTGCAAAAATACAAAACGCTGATGAAAAAAAGTTTTTAGAAGATTTGCGCAGTGTATTAGCTAAAAAAAAGGTAAAACTTGAGGAATCGTCTATTGCTGAGAGGGCACTCAAGTCTTTAAATGCTCAAAATCGTCAGCTCATGAAAGAAATAGGTAGTTTACGTGAACAACTTGCAATGCAAAATAAGGGTCTTCTCGGATATTTATATGAATCGGTAGCAGCGGCAGGCCCTGCATTGGGTATATCTGGCGGATCGGGAACTTTAGCCTGGCTAGTTGGTGGTTTTACTCTTGGCGGCAGTGCAGCTGTTGGGATTTCTGTATTGAGTTTGGCTTCTGGTCTTAGTTATGTAGCAGAAAAAGTACGTACCGGTGAATTCACCGATGCGGTAGCGAAGTTAGTTGGTGAGAACGTGATTACTCAGTACACCAATGATAATGGTAGATACCCAACATTCGATTCACGTATTGATGGGATAAATAAAGATATACATAATATCAGTACGCTTGACGATATTGCTTTTGAAAATTATCGTAAAACGGTGCTTGCTCAGACCATAGCAAAACAAAAAGAAGCGTTTGAAGATCCCGCAGTTAAAGAGTCTGAAGGAAAAATAGATGTTCAGATACGGCTTGTTCGAGATAAGTATTTTAGTGAAGATCCAGCAATATATATGAGTAATCTTGAGGGTATCAGAAATATTGAAAATATTACCCAAGCGAAAGCAATTATTTCAGAATATTTACGTGCTGCCTTTAGAGAAGGACAAGTTAAATTGCTTGAGAAGAAAAAGGCTGAAGCAGAGCAAAAAGCTGCAGAGCAACCGAAAAAAACAGGCTTCTGGAGTTGGTTTGGATACTAAGGAAAAGCAATGAAAAATAATATGATCCTTAATTGCAAAGTTCCTAAAAAAATACTGAAAAGCTTAATGCTTGTGGCAGCGCTGTTCATGATCATTCCTGTGAGCGCCAGGCTTCAGAAAGTAAGTCGATTTGAGTTGCAAGAACAAGATGATGGTGAAGAGGTTGTGCAGCGACCATCCCAAGGACGTGCATCAGCTTCGCGCCGAACAACGGCAGCTTCTGCGCGTTCTCGAGGTGCTCAAAGGCGTTCTCCTCAAGGGCGTTATGCAACAACGCAAAGAACCCGGCAACAACAACTTAAACAACCGGTAGTGAAAAAGCAAACTGAGCAGAAGATAACTCCTCCAGCTGGTGGTGGAGTACCAGCACCCGGATCGCAAGAAACAGGATCAACAGATAAGAGTGTTGATGCAGAAACATGGCAAAAGTTATTAGATGATGTATTAAAGGATGCGGATAAAGAACCTACGGTAATTTTAGAAGATATACAAAAAATAAGAGAGAAGCTTCCTACACTTACCGATAGACAGAAGATGGATTTGGGTAGACTTGAAAGAATGGCAAAGCTTGAAATAGAACTTGCTAACCTGAAAAGTCAGCAATCCGGGCAACCAGCGGCGGGGGCCGAGGCAGAAAAACCTCAACAGCAAGAGCAAGCTGGACAACCAACTGCTCCAGCTGGCGGCGGAACATCAATGTTAACCGTAAGAACAGGAACTAATCCTTTTCTAGCTCAGCAAGCTCCAGCGACAGAGCAACAAGCTAAGCCTGTTGTTACTACCGAAACCAAGCCTACACGGCAAGGGCCAATTCAGAAATGGTTAAGTGAGCCTTGGAGTGAGACATTTTTAGGTCTACCAATAAGTAATGCACCAAAACCAACCCCAGCTGAAGGAGCGGCGACGCAAACTCCGCAGGCTCCTGCAGCGCCCGCAGCAGAGCAAAAAATTGATCCAGCGACAGGTCATCCTGTTGTCACTAAAGAACCTGAAAAAAAAGAGGGAGCGTTTAAGCAATGGTTGAATAGTCCTTGGGGTAACACATTTTTAGGTCTACCAATAAGCAATGCGCCAAAACAAACAACTGTTCAACCAGCAGCAGCACCAGCACAACCTCAGCCTGCAGCTATAAGCGAAGAAGTTTGGAAAAATGTAAAAGAGAAGCTATTGGCTCAACAGCCATCACAAGAATTGATTGATAAGGTAGAAGATCTTAAAAAAAATCCTAGGTTATCCGATATACAACGAGGGGAATTGGAGAAATTCCAGCAAAGTATTAGAGAATATTTATCCAACCCTTCTTTACAAACGCCGACGCCTCCAGCAACGGTTCCGCTAGTTCTTCCACCGTCAATGCCATCAAATCCTTTTGTGGCTACGAAAGTTGCTCCTAAAGTGCAACCACCTACAGTAGAAAATCCTTTTTCGCTACCACAAAAGCAGTCTATGAGCGAAGAAGTTTGGAAAAAAATAAAGACAGATCTTGCTAAATCAGCGGTAAGATGGTCGCCAGAAGCATTGATGAATCGGATAGAAAAAATAAAAAAAGATTATTCATTGAATAATGAACAACGAAGATGGTTGGAAGAGTTTGGGTATAGAAATCAGCCATTATCTGTTCCTGTTCAACAACAAAACCCGATACCTGCACCTACGGTAGAAAATCCTTTTTCAAGGCCACAGCAGCAAGTTGGTTCTGCATCACAACCTATAGATGAAGAAAGTTGGAAAAAAGTACAGGCGGGACTCGTTGCAGCTTCTCAAAATCCATCACAAAAATTGGTAGATCAGATAGAAAAAATGAAAAAGCATCCTCGATTGACTCAGCTACAACGTGATCAACTAGAAAGTTTTAAGCAAATAATAAAAAATCGGTTACTAAATCAACCTGTACCAGGGCAGAAATTTGCTCCTTTAACAGGTCGACCTATTCCTCCTAAATCTAATGAACCAGGTCCGTTGCAAAAGTTGTTGCCTGATTGGTCTGCCTTTTACTGAATAAAAATGTGTTAATTAATATCAACGAAGGTGATAGGAAAAACTATCACCTTCGTTTTTAAAAAAAGGAAAATTATGAAGAATAAAGTATATATCTCAGTCATTGCATTATGCATTATTACGCTATCGCTTAATCTTGCTGCAGGATATGAATCTACCACAAGAGAAGATAGCTCTGCACGATCAGCATACGTTGATGAAGCATATTTAACATCACGACAAGAAGAGCGGGCACGAATGGAAAGCGTGGATGATGCTTTTTTGACTAAAAATCAAGAAGAAGTAGAACGCATGAATCCTGATAATGATGCACGGACTACTTGGGCTGCAGAACAAGCGGAGCGGAGTTAAACTTGTTCGTATACTTCGACAAGCTCAGTACGAACGGTTTAAGAATTTATGATTGGAATGATATAGAAAAAATATTATATCGAAGTATACAAAAATTATTTGAATCCGTTCGTGCTGAGCTTGTCGAAGTATACGAACTCAATCAACCCTGCTCAATAACACTCACCGTACTGCCTTGTACACCTTTTTCAATCAAAAAATGCACCGGAAATTGATCTTTCATCGTTGGCAAATGGGATACAATGATAATTTTAGAAAAATCATCTTGTATTTTATATAATGCATCCATGATATAGCCAAGACCTTCTTCATCCTGTGAACCAAATCCTTCATCAATGATAAGTATCTGTAGTGCAGTTCCAGCGCGGCGCGCGAGTAATTTTGAAATAGCGATGCGCAATGCAAAATCAATACGAAATGCCTCCCCGCCTGAAAAAAGTTCATACGGCCTGATGCCAGCCTGATCAGAGATTTTAATATCGAGTGTTTCTTTGGTGCCGCCTTTTTTTAAATCACGCAACGATTCAATAAAAATTTGTGCCTGATTATTGGTCAACCGTGATAACAAATAATTCGCTTCTTGTTCAATTTCTGGAATTGCTTCTTCAATCAGTAATGCTTGAATACCATCTTTTCCCGTTGCTGTTGCAATAGTTTGATAATCTTCAATAGTTGATTCTAATTGTGTCAGCGCAATTTGTTCTTGATCAAATTCATTTTTTATTTTAATGAGATGCTTTTGCTGATTTTCAATGCTGCCTTTTTTATGCAGCAATTGTTCTTTTTCATGCTTGAGTATCATGGAGCGTTGTTCAATATCTTGTTCTTTTGTGCGCAATGCGTTCAATTGTATTTCAAGATTGCCCAAATCATGCTGTTTCTTTGCAAGTATTGCAACGTTACGATTCAGCTCCTTCAGCAATACACAGTATTTAAGAATCTCATTTTTGCGTGTTTCTTGTTGCGCAACTTCTTTCTGTAATGATTCATAATCAATGAGCTGAGATTCTAATACCTTTAATTTTTCCTGTTCTTTGGTGTAATCAACTTCATTATAGACGTGTTCACGCAATTGTTTTTCAAGCAACTGCTTTTGTGTTGCCAGTGATGTGTAGTGAGAATCATCTATAGTACCGATATGTGTATCATGATTAAGCAATCGCTGTTGTTTTTCCGTGATGCTCAATGCTTGTGTAACATTTTCTTTTTCTAACGATAATTGTGCCGCTGTTGCGTGCTCAATATGCTGTGTAATTTTTGTCTGCTGAGCAGTTACATCTATTATTTTTGCGCTGAGCATAGCAGCTTGCTGCAATTGTTCTTTATCTGCAGTGATATGTGCATGTTGGTTGATTAATATCTCTTTGAGTGATGGAATAATCCGCTTCAATCGACGTAATCGGTGAGTTAAAAATGATTCTTGTTTTTCAAAATTAAGTTTTAGAAATCTTTTACGTGCTGCTGATAAATTTTGTTCACATAAGGGGCAGCTGGGATCGTCTTCATGCACTAATTTTTTTTTCTGAGCTAAGCTACTTAATTCACTATTGATCCAATTACCTAAAGAAACAAATTGCTGATATATAGCTTTTCGCTTTTCTAAATGCGTCTCTGCACGAGCTACGGCATCAGCATTATGTGTTATTTTGGAGAGTGCTTGTTGATGAGCTGTAATCTGTGCAGCAAGCGCGTTTTTTTCTGTAATCTTTTGCGCGATATCTTCTTTATTCTTAGTCAATTGTATCTGTTGATTTGCATGTTCGGCCGATAAGCGTTCAAGCTCAAGTTGCAAAGCATGCTTTTTTTTGGTGCGCTCATCTTTATGATGCTGTTCAATAATGGCCAGTTGTTGTGTTAGTTGCAATAATGCTTGCCGCTGTTCAAGATTTTCTTGAAATAGTTTTTGATGGCGCGTAATTGCGGCGATTGTTTTATTTTTTTCTTGCTCAAGGAGCGCAACGCTGCGCAATGATTGTTTTTTTGTATTGATTGCACGCCACTGTGCAAGCTGTTCACGAATTTCTTTTTTATGCGTAACCGCAGTCGTTGCCAATTGCTGTAGCTGAAATGAAAGGTTATGAAATTGTTTTTGCTTTTCATCATAGGCAGCATACTCAGTACCATATGTTTGTTGTGCTAGGGCAATTTCTTTTTCAGTTTTTTGCAGCGCATGCATCTGTGTAGTGAGTGTGGCAAGCTCTACATCAAGAGCTTCTTGTGCTGCAAGCTCCATTGTTCTTTTTTCTTGCAGTGTTGCTAGAACTGTTTTTTTTGTTTGCGATTCTTTAATTTTTTCAAGAGCAAGTTTGCGAATCACTTCATACTGATCAAGGCCAAGTATGCTTGCCAAAATGTGTTTGCGATCTTTGGGTGATTTTTTTGAAAATTCATTGGAACTTCCTTGCCGCAAAAATGCAGAATTAGAGAATGATTCAAAATCAAGACGTAAAGTTTGTTCTATTTTTTCTTGGGTGGTGCGGATTGTTTTATCAGTAAGGGGAATAAATGTATCAGTTTCTGATTCAATCATACCAAATTCAAGCGTGTTGATGGGTTTACCATATGTTTCCATATATTCACGCCTGATTCTATACGTTTTTCCTGCAAATAAAAAATCAAATACCACGAGCATTTGCGTTTGTCCCAGGCGCAATAATCCTTGATCTGCCTTAGTTGCCCCTGCTATTTTACGCGCTTGCCCCCATACTGCCCATGTCATAGCATCTAATAATGCTGATTTTCCATGGCCATTTTTGCCGGAAAGGCAAATAAGAGAGTAATTAGTAAAATCAATAGTTTGCAGGTTGGGGCCATAGCTAATAAAGTTTTTAATTTGCAGTTTCTGTGGAATCATGGTTTTTTTGCCTTTGGGTATGAGCTCTAACAAAGTTGCATTAGTGTACCATGATTTCTAACCCCATGCTCTATTTTCTACTTCGCTCTTCGAGCTACGAAGAACACGTCATTTCACATAGGGACCCCATATTAAGAAAATTTACCACGTTTTTATGAAATTATTGCATCTATACCCCCCCTACTGGTATATTCAAAATGAATATAATTATGTGTGTTTATATATATGGGGTATTTTCTATGAAAAAACAATTAATATTAGTTGCGATTTTTCTTTGTGTGATGTTGCAATCAAATCTGAGTTGGTGTAGCGGATCCCTCCAACCAAAGAAACAGACATGGGGAGAGTGGCTTTCCTCTATATTTACTTATGGTAGACCAAAAGAACGGGCTCTGGGTCAAATGAAAGAGGATTACCCTATATCAGCTCTAGGGTCAATTGCTGGGTATGCTGTTGCTAGCAAATATCCACAAATTCAAAGCCATATTGAAAAGGGTGTGAAGCTGAATATAATGGCTATGCAAGAGATAACCGGATTAAATTCATTGTCATTGGGAACTATAGGGGTTAGTCTGTTCTTTTCAATTTACGCAGTGGCAATTGGACGTTGGATAACATTGTACAAAACCGGTAAATTTTTACGAACAGATGCTTTGTTGGAAATAAAAAATTATTTAAGGATTGCTATCGGAAATCAATTACTTTATCCTACTCGCTCATCAAAAATAAATGTTTTGATTAAAAAGGATGAGTTTTTAGAATATATTAATGATCAAGATGATCTTTTGAATGAGGCGTGTCGTCAATTAATCGAGGAAATTAATACCGATGACTATCCTGAAGATCAGGAAAATGAAGACAAAAAAATAAATAAATATATATCGAATTTGAAAGTAAGTATTGATAGTTTTCCATCATTAGAGAGTAAGATTAATGCACTGAAAAGAATGGAAAATCAGCAAGAGACAGTTGAAAAAATGCGTGGATATTTATCTCTGTATTATAGACTTCAAAATAAATTAGAAGTTGAGAAAAAGCTTGCTCCTGAACAAAAAAAGCTTCTTAGTAAGAGTTTTTCAAAATTATCTGAAGAAAAAATGAGACAAGAAGAGTTAAATAGATTAGATGCAGAGCAATACAGCGAGCCAGTTATATTTAAACCTCAATAAATTATTTCACGACAATTATTAACAAGACGGTGTAATGAACCCTTCATTCACCGTCTTGTTTTAATCTTATAACTTTCCTTTGCTCAGAGACCTCTTATTTTGTTATATTCAAATAGAACTATTGAAAGAGGGGTGTTTTATATAAAGGGATTATTTTATGAAGAAACAATTGGTCTTATTAAGCGTGTTTTTGGTGGGAGCGTTATCTTTATGGGGGATGGAAGTTGATTCTGAGAGTAAAATGAAATTCATGCAAGCATTGGATAAGCCTGAATTTAAGGAGTTGCTGAGTTTGGATCTTTTCAAACAATTTCATCAAAAAGCTTTTGATTATTTCAAAACAGATCAAACGGAAGAAAATAGAAGAGACATTCTGACATGGATTAAAAATTGGTTGCCGCTGATTAATATAGAATATGAAGAAAAGGAATTAAATACCGTTAAGGCTTTTTTGACTTATCCACAATTAAGTGATCAAATTTTAAATAATTTCGCTGATGCGGAAGGTTTTTTTGTAATGATTTACATGAAATATTTAGAAAGCCATCCAAATGAATTATGTGATGTCCTCTCTACATACTTTGACTTGAATGTAATGAATAATAAATATTATCGATCATTTTTAGAGATAACACTTGTGATTTTACTATCTTTTGCAGAAAAAAACTTTTCTAGCCCATCAGTGGATGGTAAACCACAAACCTGGCAGGAAATATTTGCTCCCATTCGTGGATATGTTCGTTATTTTGAAACGGCGAGGGAAGAGACAACTTTATTTGACAAGTATAAAGAAATAACTCGCTTTACCTGTGCTCAATTACAAAGGGGTTTACAAAAAGCACAACAAACCCAGGCTTCCGTGAGTGAATTATCGGTGCCGATAGCAGCACCATTTTCTGTGGATGAAGAACCTCAAAAACCTGCCGTTACTGAAGAGAAAACTGAAGAAGCATTGGGATTGCCAGCTGTTATATTGCCATCAGAAAATACTACAGCTGTTCAAAATGAACAATCCACCACTTTGTCAAAAATAGCAAAACAAACTACGAAAACTGCAGAAGAATCAGGAATAAACGAAGCTAACTCCGCGCCAACGTTTTGGGAAAACTTTGTTAGTGGAGTAAATAGATTTTTGAAGGTGTTGATGTTAATGGGTGGTGTATAGGAGTAGGAGTTCTCAGATATTGCATTCAGTTACAGTATTTCTAGAGTAAAATTTGGTTAAAACACAAATGAGTTCGTATACTTAGTCCCCGGCGTAGAGTTAATGGAGCTGGGGATTAAGTATACGAACTCATTTGTCAGAATCCGTATCCAACAGTATAGTAAATATAACTTCATGTTTAAGAAGCCTTCATATTATGAAGGCGATAAGGATTTTGAAAGATGAAAGATACTATTTTTAGAGAATATGATATTCGTGGCATCGTCGGTGAAGAATTAATGATTGAAGATGTTTATGATCTTGGCCGCGCGATTGCGTATTACTTATTGCAACTCAATAACGCGGTACAAAAAATAGCAGTCGGCATGGATGTGCGTGAGCATTCTCCTATAATAAAAGAAGAATTGTGCCGAGCACTTAATGATAGCGGTATGGATGTTATTTTTATTGGTGTATGCACATCGCCGATGATGTATTTTGCAACGTATACCATGAAGGTTGATGCTGGCATCATGATCACAGCATCGCATAATCCGGCAGAATATAATGGTTTTAAAATATGCTTGGGTACACAATCGTTGTGGGGAAAACAAATACGAGAAATTGGAGCATTATATCGTGAAAAACAACAAGTAATTGCACAGTCTCAAGGAATCTATTCAGAACACCTTATTCAAGCTGAGTATATTGCATGGCATGTGGAAAAATTTTCCCATCTTAAAAACGCTGATTTATCGGCGGTGGTTGATTGTGGTAATGGTTCTGCTGCAGTAGTGATTCCTGATTTGGTTGGAGCAATGGGGTGGAACAATATGCAATTATTGTGTTGCAATCCTGATTTTAGTTCTGCACCACATACGGCAGATCCTACGGTGGCCAAAAATATGCAGGATGTAAAAGAAGCATTATTGAACAGCAATGCAGTGGTAGGCGTTGGTTTTGATGGTGATGCAGATCGCATGGGTGCAATGACGAAAGAGGGGCAATTGGTAGCAGGAGATAAACTTATTGCTCTTTTTGCGCAATCGATGATTAAAGACCATCCGGGTATGTGTGTGGTGTATAATGTTGTGTGTTCTGAAGGACTTACTGAAGTTCTTGAAAAGTGGGGTGCACAAACGGTGATGACTCCGGTGGGGCATTCTATCATTGAAGAGAATATGCATAAACATCATGCACTTTTGGCAGGAGAAACAAGTTGCCATTTCTTTTTTAAAGATCGGCATTTTGGTTATGACGATGGTATTTATGCCATGATGCGATTATTTGAAATTTTGATACAATCTCACCAATCATTATCACAGTTACTTGAGGTGTTTCCCAAAAAAGTTACTTCACCTGAATATCGCTTGCCATGCGATGAAGAGAATAAATATGCAATGGTGCAGGAAATGAAAGGTTTATTTTTCCAAAAGAAAAATGTAAAGATACTAGCAATCGATGGTGTAAGGGTGACAACTGATTATGGATGGGGCATCATCCGCGCCTCTAATACACAGCCGGTACTTTCTATACGGTTTGAAGCAAATACACCAGCAGATTTGCAGCGCATAAAAGATGATTTTATTGAAATATTATCTACGTATTTTAGTGATGAATATTTGCGAGAGCAATTACAGGTGTGATATATGGTACATAATAGACTTGGTACACATATTCGTATGCGATCATCATTACAAGAATTATTACAACGGGCAGATTCTTTGGATCTGCCTTTTTTTCAATGTTTTTTTGTGCCACAAGAAACAGGCAGGCTCATTAAAACAACCGCGGATGATATGTACCAGTTTTTAAAAATGCGCCGTGCACGATTTGACGATCTTTTTTGTCATATTTCATACTGGGTTAATTTATCAAGCTTAGGTAACAATGGATTTGCGCAATTACGGCGAGAAATTTTATTTGCCAAGCGGCTTGAATTTACTCATTTTGTATTGCATGCAGGCACAGCAAAGGGTGCCGCGAATAAGTTGCAGGGAATAGATGCTTTAGCTGCAGCACTTAATCAACTTTTTGATCTTGAGCAGGATATTGTTTTGTTATTGGAAAATAGTTGTCATGGGAACTTGGCGGTGGGCAGTGATATTAATGATATGCATCTACTGCTTGAAAAAATTGATAAGCCAGAACGACTTAATTTTTGTATTGATACCGCGCATGCTTATTCATTTGGATATAATGTTGCAGATATTAGTGAACAGGAAAAATTTATTCAGTTATTGGGTAGTGCTATTGGTCTTGAGCGTATTAAACTTATACATTTGAATGATACAGTAGAAAAATTAGGATCTCGTATTGATCGTCATGCCATTATTGGGCAAGGTGCGATTGGTAAAGATGCATTGCGCAATTTTGCCCTGCATCCTCGGCTGCAGCATATACCATTGTTGTTAGAATTACCTGAACTGAGTGTGGAAGATGAATTGGCTATTTTGAATAAAGTGAGAGAGTGGTAAATAACCCCAATTTACATTTCCTCCTTCGCTTTCTACTTCGCTCTTTGAGCTATGAAGAACATGAAAGCTACGGCGGACGCGACATTCCAATTGGGGACATGGATAAGAGTAGTTAGATAGTAAATTTATAAGAGAGAGTAGTATGCGTATTGCAATTAATGGATTTGGAAGAATTGGACGTACCTTTTTGCGGTGTGTACTACAAAGTAAAAAAAAAGGGTTAGAAATAGTTGCCATTAACATTGGTAACGGTAATCCTGAATCAACCGCGCATATGTTTAAATATGATACCTTAATGGGAACATTTCCAGGTAATATTAGTATTGCCAATAATGAATTAATTATTGATAATCATCGCATTAAAATTATTGCAGAACTTGATCCAGAAAAATTGCCATGGAACACATTAGAAATTGATTGGGTGGTTGATTGTACCGGAAAATTTACTCACCGTGAAGGGGCGCAAAAACATATCACCGCAGGTGCCAAAAGAGTTTTAATTTCTGCTCCCGCTCATGATGAAGATATTGCAATAATTCCTGGCGTTAATGAAGAGGCTTTTGATTCAGCGCAACACACCATTGTTTCTTTGGGCAGCTGTACTACCAATGCATTCATGACAACCGTTAAAGTGCTTGATGATGCCTTTGGCATTGAACGTGGTTTTATGACAACTACACATGCGTATACCAATTCACAAGTGTTGCTTGATGTTGATGCAAAAGATTTGCGTTTTTCTCGGGCTGCAGCACTGAATATTATTCCTGCAACATCTGGTGCATCAAAAATGCTCGGTAAAATATTTCCTCATCTAGATACAAAAATATCGGTGATTGCTATGCGCGTTCCCGTGGGCAAAGTATCACTCATAGATTTTGTTTTTGAAGCAAAAAAAGATATTTCTGTTGATGCTATTCATACTGCATGCATGCAAGCCTCGCGCACACATATGAAAAACATTCTTGCGCTGACAATGGAGCCCCTGGTTTCATCTGATTTTAGTGGCAATGATCATTCAGTCATTATTGATGGTTTATTAACTACGGTGAATGGAACCATGGGACAAGTTTTTGGATGGTATGATAATGAATGGGGATATAGTATGCGTATGAAGGATTTTTTGGCATACTCATCTGATTTAGTTTAACAAGTATGTTTTAGAGCTCTTATTTTTAGCTTAAATGAATAGAAGGGTATTTTTTGGAAATACCCTTCTATTTATATTTTTATATTGCTAAGATTTTTATCCACCAAAAATTGCTGACCATATTCCTGATAATATCGATCCTATTGCTGTGAATACTGATCCAATTGCGGATCCTATTCCTGATACTATTCGTGTGAAAAACCATGGTTCTGAATCACCAGCAGTATTATTAGAAGCGGCAGATGGTTGTGGTTGCTGTACAGGTGCTCCAATTTGTTGTACTACCGGTTGAACTTTTGTAGCAGGTTGTGGTTGCTGTACCGGTGCTCCAGTTTTTTGCGCCAATGGTGTTGCTGGACTTACTGGTTGATTTGCTCCTGCGGGTGCTTTTGTTGGTTGTACAAAAGGTTGCACAGCAGCCAATTTTGGTGCAACTGCTTGTTTGGGTACCAAATCAGGATTTAGTTTTGCACATGCTTTTACAAAATCTTGTTTGTCGGAATAATCATATCCATTCATTATAAATAGGCAGATATTTCTAAAAAAGTCATCATTTGCAATTTTATTGATATAACCCTCTAATATTCCATCAGAATGATATCTTTCACTACTGTTAGCGAGTTGGATTACGTTATTTGTAAAAGATTTTATTCCACGGCAGCCGTCCGTAAAAAATTTATTAATATTTCTGACGTTAGCCAAAGCAAGGCTATGTTGTGGAGGCTGAATCTTTCTAAGATCATCAGCAGTGAGTGGTCCACGATATATAGGTTGTATGATAAATTGTGGTATACGTGTGTTTTTGCCTAAATAATTTAATAGTCGACTCAATTTAAAGAAATCAATGGGCGATATTGAATCAACGGTATCCTGATCGTTCAAGATAGAATTGATAATTGTGTTTATGCCTAGATTTTGAGATGCCAATTTTTTATCAGAAAATGCTTTTATTTGGTTGTTAAGATTGTTAAGATGATCCTTTAGGATTTGTCTTTTTGTCGAAAAATTTGGAATGTTTTTACGGCCGCTTAATGGAGCAGTCAATGGTGTGTTTGTTTGAACGGGCATTTGGTTTGTTGGTGAGGGTGCTAACAATGATTGTTCTAGTCTCGTGTATGCTTGTATAAAGTCTTGCTTGTTTGGAATCGCTGGTTCTTGGTTTATTATCAAATTATTTATTGTTTGAAAATCAGGAGTTTCTACGATTCTTTTAATATATGGTTTTAGTTCTTCACCTTTGTATAGAGCAAGAGTTTTAACTGAAGGTATCCATAAGCTATTAAAATGTGTTGGTAGCTTACCCGCGTGAAAAAATTGGTTTATCCTAAATAAAGCATCTATAGTATTAGTATTTAATATAATTTTATTTGACTCGCGAATCTCATTGAGTTTTTCTATTTCCTTATCGCTAAACATTTTTTGATGTTTAACGAATGGTTGTTGCGAAGCGCTAGGATCTGGCGATAGTGGTGAGGCAAACGCTTGAGTTTGTACTGGCTGATAAGTAGGCGGCTGATGAGATTGTTGTTGTTGGGCTAGCATTGAGTCCCATTGTTGCTTTGCTGCAGAGAATGGATTAAGTTTGGTGGCAGATGGAGGAAGGTTCAAAGGTTGCGGTTGATTAAATGATTGTATTTGTGGTTGAACATGTTGTGCTGCCGCGATTGCAGAGGCCTGAGAGACAAGTGGTTGTAGCAACGTTGGTGCTGCTGGCTGCGGCACTTGTTGTGGTTCAACATCAAACGTGAGTGGAGCAACTTGTGGTGTTCCTTCGGGAACATTTTCAAAGCTTAGAACAGTAAGAAAATTTAAGGATTTTTCTCTAAGTGGTTCATCAGTTATTATCTTTTCAATAGTTGTTTTAAAAGAGGGATCACTAAACAGTTGTTTGAAGACAGGGTATAACTTATGGGTGGTCTGATCTTGAGCTGCATCTACGATAGTTTTCCATAATTTTGCAAAAGTATCGGTACTCATAAGTGATCGATTTAGATTTTTATCGATTTGTGAAAGCTTGATTAAGCTATTGAGATCATCGAGTAGTTCTGTATAATCACTCATATTGTATTGTTGGAATATTTGCTCCAACTTAGGATTTTTGATTGGTTGCGCCGGAGATGCTTGAGGCGTAGCAGGTTTTGGAAATAATTCTTGTAAAGAAGGTAATGATGGTACATAGAGTTTTAGGAGATCATACATATTCTTTATTTCATCATTCGCTGTTATTTTTATTAGATTTATTAAAGAATCTTTATTTGCTTCTAAAAAGAAACTAGTTGTTTTTTTAGAAGTATCACTTGGTTCGGTTTTAAAAAAATTACTCAGATATGTTAAATATCCCAAAATATTTTTTCTTAATAGATCACTTGAAGCTTCCGCTTTGCTCATCTGGTGATCTGTTATTATTTTGTCAAGTTCCTGGATAGCACTAATAGATAAATTAACTTTTTTGTAAGGTGAAAATTCAATCCATTGATTAGGTTTTCTTTCATTTACCTCGAATGTTAATAAATAAGCGGGAGACAGGTTAGATTTTATTAGCGGGCTCATTGGAAGATTTATTTCTGGATCTTTTATTTTTTTATTGAATTTAATTTCAAAGTATGTCCGCGCAAGATTTTTTTTATACCGCTTGTCAACTTTAGGGTTGCCTAATATAGATTCGCATTTATTAACAAATTTTTCTTCTTTTAGAATTTCTGCTAAGAATTCGCAATAGTTAGTATTTTGGAGGGTCGATTTTTCACAGTCTTGATTGGCTGTTTCTAAATAATTTGTAAAGGAGATTGCTTCTTGAGAATTAGGAGTGTCATTCGATTGTAAAAATGTAAATATCTCAAATGGTTCCGCCCCATAAAGACACGGTACATTCGCAACCATTATTCCAATAAGTACAAACCATACTTTATAAAAACTATTATTTTTTATCATATTTTTCCTATTATCATTTTATGTATATAGCTCTATTTTATATTGTTGCATTTTTTTAGCAATAAAATCAACAATAGGAAATAAAAGTGTTTTTCTTATTGTCCAATAGTTCGTGTGTTTGGTAATTACACATTTTCAGTATATTCCACTTCACAAATTACGATATTTGGTCTATTCTGATACTCAAAATAGGGCCTATAGCTCAGTTGGTCAGAGCAGCCGGCTCATAACCGGAAGGTCCCAGGTTCAAATCCTGGTGGGCCCACCAGCCTACGCGTAAAGCTACGGCTGGCACGCCATACTTTTTATCGGAGGTATGGCTGTAATTAACAAACTATGCAATTTCATTGCATAAATCATTTTAGCCGAGTATCCCTTTAAAAAAAGATAAGGCAGCGTATGGAAAACCATCCTTTTCTACGATTTATTAACCTTGTCAATTTCGATCAAAAGCTCCAGTCTCTTGAGAATCAAAAAATAACTCTTCAAAGTGAAATTGCTGCCGTAAAGCAGCAAGAAAATGAATCTTTGCGTGATGTTGAGGATATGCACAATCGTCTATTTCAATTGAAAAAGCAGGTTGATGTGCAAGAGCTTGAGATGAAAGTTTTAGATCAAAAAGAAAAAGATAAAAAGAAGCACTTGGAAAATCTTGCTGATTACAAAGATTATCAGGCAATAAAATCAGAAATTGAGAATATTCAGCGATTGCAGTACGAACAAGAAAAAAATGTGTTAGATGCATGGCATCAGCTCGAAAACACACAACAATCTCTCGATAAAAAAACAGTTACGCATACACAGCAGTTAGAAGCTTTTCAGCAGCGCATGCAAGAGCTTGTGCAAAAATACACTGATCTTAATAATGAATTAGCTGAATTGGTTACGCAACGTGACGCAATGCAAGAAGGTGTGCCTGCAGAATGGTTAGAAAAATATACTATGATGCGTTCACGAGTTACTGATCCAGTTGTTGAAATTTTTCATAACAGTTGTGGTGTGTGTTCTCAAATGATTACTGCACAAGATATAGTAAGAGCTCGGCGCGGCGCATTATTGCAATGTCAAACGTGCTATCGTCTTTTATATGCACCAGAAATTATGGAAAAACATACTGCATAGGAATGCGCTTTGGTAAAACAACTTGATCTTTTTAATGATAATTCTGTTGCATTAAAATCAAAAAAAGAAATAGCGCAGTGGACCTTGTATGTTGATGGGGCTTCTCGTAAAAATCCAGGTCCTTCCGGAGCTGGTATTTATATTGAAAAAAATGGCGTTCTTCATCTGAAAGATGGTTATTTCTTGGGAATAAAAACCAATAACCAAGCTGAGTATTTGGCTTTGTTATTGGGTCTTTTTATGCTGCAAGAACATGTAACATCTGGGGATAAAGTTCGGATTGTTTCTGATTCTCAGCTTTTGGTACGTCAGTTACAGGGTATGTATAAAGTAAAAGAACCACATTTGCAATCGTTGCATATAATTTGTAAAGAAATAATGCATAAGCTTGGTGCAACTATTGCACATGTTCTTCGTGATCAGAATACCCAAGCTGATGCTATGGCTAATCATGGCGTTGATTCTAAAAAATTTCCTCCAAAACATTATGGTGCATTACTCAAGAGTTATGGAATTGTTTTATAAGGCCCTGATCGCATGTTTCATAGTCAGCTCCCTTCACGCCTCCCGCTGGCCGCTCACCGTAATTCCCGCCCAACAAAAAACTATTTTCACGGCATCAAAAAATAAACGTGCGGTTCGTTCACGCGTCAGAATAAAAAAAGAGATGGCATCAGAAAGAGCGAATGTATTATTTTCCGATTGCGCATTATTGCCAACCAATTTCAAACAAGATGGATTATGCGATGTTTTTCTTGATGCGCGCAAGCAACGCTCTACAAAAGTGCGTGTGTTGCTTGCAAGGGCCGATCACCATGCAGAAGTTGAATGGAAATTTACCTGCCCGCAAGGATTTATTGTTCATATACATGATACTCATGGAAAGGTAAAAAAACCAATCGCCATGCCTGCTCTGATCATACAGATCAAGCGGGGTTTTTTATTATGTAATGGCAAGCGGGTGAAGGGTGCATTGCATGCGCGATCGCTCAGTGGTTATGGAGAATGCAATGGTATTGCATATGATGGTGATTTTATTATTACACCACATACAGATACATTGTTATGTATTAACCAGGTTGAATTAGAAGATTATGTAGCAGCTGTGCTTCGTACAGAAAGTTGGCCGGGTTGGCCATTAGAAGTGAATAAAGTTTTTGCTATCGCGTGCCGCAGTTACGTAATGTTTAAAATTGCAGAAGCGCAGCGTAGCGGACGGCCTTATCACGTAAAAAATACTAACGCACATCAAACGTATGGTGGTAAACACGATTTGCCCGTGCTTAAAATGGCAGTTGAGCAGACGCGTGGCATAGTGCTTGGTTTTAAGGGTGCGCCAATATTGGCAATGTTTGATTGTTGTTGTGGTGGTATTATTCCGGCACATATTGAAGATTTTGATTTTAATAAGGTTCCTTATTTAGCGCGTACCTATGCGTGTAATTTTTGTAAACAATCGTCATTATATTCATGGCAGGTATCGTATGAACAGGCATTTTTTGAATCGTTAGTGCAGCATTATGCACCAGAAATTGCACGTCTTTCTGATGTTCGTATTATAAAAAAAGATAAAGCGGGATTAGTGAGAGAAGTTACCGTAAAAAGTTCAAAGCGTACAGCGATTATTCCAGGAAAAAAATTATATTCACTGCTGAAAGAAGTTAAAAGTTTTCACTTTGATGTACAAAAAAAGTCAGGTAAAATAATATTTACCGGACGCGGTTTTGGTCATCATATTGGATTGTGTCAATGGGGTGCTCGTCACATGGTGCGAGATGGTTGGGATTACAAATCTATTTTGCGATTTTACTATCCCGGTGCTTATTTTATGCACTTAATATGAAAAAATTCATATCTTTCTTGTTATATGCGCAAAGCTTTGAGTAATGATGACAATAAAGGATATGGCTTTTAAAGGGGTTAAAAATTGTATGAATGAAAATTTTTCATCTTTACAGCGTTTATTTTTATATATGAGACCATATCGTGTAAAAATAACCGGTGCTACTCTCTGTGCTATATTACAAAATATTTTTGATGTTTTTCCCGAAGTGCTTATCGGTATTACTGTTGATGTATTGGTAAATAAACATAATTCTTTTTTGGCTCATTGGGGCCTACATGCGGTGATGTCTCAATTATGTTTTTTGGCAGGACTTACTTTTGCAATATGGTGCTCTCAGGCGTTATTTGAATATTTGAGCGATCTATTATGGCGCAATCTTGCCCAAGCGATACAACATGATTTGCGTGTTGCTGCGTATGGACATATGCAGCAATTAGAAATGGCATATTTTGAAGATAAAAATACGGGGGAATTGCTGACGATTTTAAATGAAGATGTAAATCAGTTGGAGCTTTTTTTTGATAAAGGCATTGCAGATTTTATTTATTTTGTAGTGAGTGTGTGCGTTGTGGGATGCATATTTTTTTATCTCTCTCCCATGGTTGCTTTGTGTGCCTTTTTCCCTGTACCTATTATTTTTTATATTGCGCATACATTTCAAGGGCGCTTGGGCGAATTATATGTGCACGTGCGCGAAAAAGCAGGAATACTTGGCGCGCGCTTAGGCAATAATCTGATGGGTATTTCTACCATTAAAAGTTATACAACGGAAGCGTATGAATTGGCGAAACTGCGTGACGATAGTAGTGCATATAAAAATGCACATGCGCATTCTATTGCAATAAATTCTGCATTTATTCCCATAATTCGTATTGCTATAGCGTTTGGCTTTGTGATTACCATAGTTCTTGGGGGCGCATACACGTTGCAGGGTTCGCTTGCGATAGGTGGTTACAGTATTTTAGTTTCTATGACGCAGCGATTATTGTGGCCTTTTATTTATTTGGCAAAATCAATGGATGTGTATAAACGGTCTATGGCATCAGCGCATCGTGTTTTTGCAGTACTCGATACACCTATAGGGATAACTGATGGAAGCGTTGCAGAATCAATAGGTGTTAAAGGAAAGATTGAGTTTAAAGATATTTCTTTTGCGTATCCTAATGGCATTACCGTTTTTGATAACCTTTCTATTTCAGTAGAACCGGGACAAACGGTGGGGGTTGTAGGATCTACGGGCAGTGGAAAAACAACCTTAATTAAATTATTATTGCGATTTTATGATCCCAAGCAGGGATCAATTTTACTTGATGGTATATATACAAAAGATTTAACGTTACAGCTCCTTCGCCAAACGTTTGGCTTGGTGAGTCAGGATGTTTTTATCTTTAAAGGTACGATTCGAGAAAATATTGCCTATGGAGCGCCACATATTTCTGATGCACAGATTGAATATGCAGCGCGCATGGCAGAGATTCATGATTTTATTATGAATTTGCCACATGGATACGATACAATGGTGGGCGAGCGTGGCCAAAAGCTTTCTGGTGGCCAGCGGCAACGTATTTCTATTGCTCGTGCACTTGTACATAATCCACCGATTCTTATTTTTGATGAGGCGACTTCATCAATCGATAATGAAACAGAACTTTCCATTCAACGTTCTCTCGAAAAAATAGCCAAAAACCATACGATTTTTGTTATAGCCCATCGCTTATCTACCATACGGCATGCTGATAATATATTTGTGCTCGATAAGGGTGAAGTGGTAGAAAATGGCAAGCATGATGATTTATTACAATTAGATGGCGTTTATGCCAAGCTTTGGCGAGTCCAGACGGGTGAGATTTCTTATTTATAATACGGTGTTTGTTATCTAAACCCTCTTTTTTTTGTTTACAAAGAGAAATTGCTTGTGCTATCTTTATATCAAAATAGTAATATTTTGATGTAGACATAGAATAAATATATGTATAAAACGGGGGTTATTCCATGGAATTCATTAAAAAAATCTTTATAGCGGCAGCAGTTCTTGCTGCTTTTGCTCTGTATACAGATAGTTTTGCTCGTGTTACAAAAAAAGCAGGATTAGCTAAGCAGGTTAAACAAACAGTTGCTCCGGTTGCAGAATCTGCAGCAGATGTTGAAATTGTAGTAAGCACTGAGCGTGAAAAAATAGAACAAGCGGTGGTCGATACTGAAAAAATTAAAACTGCAGCAACGCTTGCTATTAATGATGCCAACGAACAATTGGCACAAGGGAAGATATCTTATATAAAAGCAGCGCAAATCATCGGCGAACAGCAATATGTGATTGAACAAGCAAAACGGCAGCTTGCTCAATTAGCTGGCAAATCAATTGAAAAAGTTCAGGATGCTGAAAATCAAGAAAGTTATTTAACTCAATTGCTTTCTGGTGCACAAGCAGCCAAAGCAGGACTTTTAGAGGGAATAGGATATAGCAGTACCGCACAACAAAAAGCGATAGCGCAAGCAGTTATTGATGAATTGAAGAGCCAATTGCTAATACTTGAAAAAGAGTATGCAAAAAAAATAGATGCAGCGAGCAATGCTCAAGATAAAGCAAAGCTATCGCAAGAGCTTGATACTATTAAGCGTGATATTGAAAAAGAAATCTATCGTCAGCAAACCATCACCGAGGAAGTGACCAGTACGAATAAAAAATTATTCTGGTCTGCTGTGGGATTGGCAGGAGCGGCAGTTGGTGCTGCGTTAGCATATCAATATTTGGGTACGGAAGCGCCTGGTGTAATAATAACGGGGACGGTAACGGAAAAACAACAAGCACCAGTTGTAATAGAGACAGTAACTCCAGCTCCAACACCAATAGTAACACCAACACCAACACCAGAACCAACACCAGCACAGGAACCAACATCAGCACAAGAACCAACACCAGAGCTAACAGAAACTCCGGGAGTTATTGAAAGAGCAAAAGATGTGGCTCTAGATATATATGGGAAAGCAGCTGAAAAAGTAAAGGGAGCGGCTGCAAGTGTATATGAAAAAATAAAAGAAAAAGAAGAAGTCTTGGGTGGATCAGAAACCCCAGAAGAAGCTGCTGCAAGAAGAGAGAAATCAAGAACAATGACAGCCAGCCCGCTCTTGTTTCCTGTGCAACCTCCTACAAAATTATCAGCAGAAGAACAAGAAGCATTGCTTAAGGGGGAAGGGGAAGCGTTAGGAGAAGTTTTATTAAGACCGAACCTAGTGCCTGGTGAAACAGGAGAATTAGTAATATCATCTGATGTTTTACCACAATATCGAGAAGATCTTATGCAGTCCGCAGGGGAAGCACTAACTGGAGCAGAAAGTACATTGAAAGGAACTATTTCAGATGCAGATCTCATTACAGAAGAAGATTTGAGTGGCGTATCTCTTAATCCTGCTAGATATCAAGAAAGTGTTGAATCTGCAGGAACAGCAATAGCTGGTGCGCTTGAAAGGGCAGCGGAAGAACAAAATAGACAAGTGGAGGAGCAATCCCCGTATGGTCTTGGTACAGGTGGTGTTGAACCTTCCGAATATCCAGCGCTTGTTAAAGAAAAAGCTGAGTCTGCAGGAAGAACGGTAGCAGGAGTTCTTGGAGAAGCTGCTGGTAGAGAACGAGAGTTGAAAGAAAAAGAACTTTCTTTTGGCGCTGGTGGTATGGAGCCTTCTGAATACCAAAAACTTGTTAGTGAACGTGCTAGTTCTGCAGGAAAAAAAGGAGTGGAATTTTTAAGGCAGGCAACTGAGCAACAAGTCAAGGACGTGTTACCTTCAAAGGAATTTGGAGAATATAAGTGGAACAAAATTACTGATGCATGGAAAGCTCAGACTGAAGAAGTGATAGAATTGGGTAAAGATTTTAGGGATGCTAGAGCCAGGGCATACGCAGACAAAGATGAAGATAAATTGACGTTTATTAACGATCAGTATTTGAAAGCATCGGATAAGCTAGCAGAGTTGAATGAGTATGATGCTCAAGCATTTCTTGATGGTACAATACAAGCAAGAGAAGAATTTTTGAATGCTCTAGAGGAGTTTGAAAATACAAGACCTCAAGCGCCTAAAACTCCAGAGCAAGTAGCAGAAGGAATAAAAAATAAAGAAGCAGCGCAAAAAAGATTACGAGAAAGACAAGAAAAAAAGAAGATGCGGCAAGATAAGCAAGATGCTTCCAAAAAAGAAGAGGATTCTATCGTACGTGAAGTAATATTTCAGTAATTAGAAAAATTGGTCAAAGCATCATTAAAATGCTGAAAGAGAAACTTTTAAAAATATTTTAGGGGCAGAAGTTAGGAAAAACTTATGAAGATAATAAAAGTAATGCGATTATTGGCGCTCACATTGGTGGCCACTACAGTAGCACACCTTTCTTTTGCAGCTGAAAGCATTTATCCATCTTTGGATGAGAATTTGCTGCGAGATGAGATAGCAGTTGCTACAGCTATTGCAGAAATCAAGGTTAAAGAAGCGCAAAAAATTATCAATGATACGCGTCAACAAGCATTACAAGGGAAAATCGCTCCTATTACTGCAGTAAAAATAATAAAAGAACAGAATGCTATTATTGATAGCATTGAAAGTGCATTGAAAAATAAAATTGAATCAGCAATTACGCAAGTGAAAAAAGCTGATGAAGAACAAAGCTATCTGAGTTCTTTTGTATCAGGGGCGCAAGATTTAGGCTCGCGTGCAATTGCACCATTTAAAGCTGGTTATGGATATACTGAAGAACAAAAAAAGATTGCGCAGCAAGTTATTGATGGATTAATGGAACAGCAATCACAACTTACTAAAGATTATGAAAAAGCTCTTCAAGCCAAACTTACTCCAGTGGAGCGTGATATATTAAAAGATCGTTACAACTCAATTATTGCTCAGCTTAATGAAGATATTCATCAGCAACAATTGATTACTGGTGCGGCAATGAGTACTGAGAGAAAATTATTCTGGGGTGCTGTTGCAGCGGGAGCTGTGGTTGCAGGAATGTATTTATTAGCGCCGGGAACAGAAATAACGTCAGATGTTGTGAAAGATCTTGAGAATGCAGTGGTGATTACTCCAGAGGAACCAAAAACTCAACCAGTTGAACCAGCAGCTCAAGTAATACCTGCAGAGAATGCGGCAACGAGTAATTTGCCTGGAAAATCGTCTTTAGCTGATGTTATGAATCTGAATGAAGATGAGGAAGAAGTGTTAACGCAATCAGTAACTCCAGATAATGAAGGAGTAACTCCAGATAATGAAGGAGTAGCTCCAGATAATGAAGGAGTAACTCCAGATAATGAAGGAGTAACTCCAGATAATGAAGGAGTAGCTCCAGATAATGAAGAAGTAGCTCCAGATAATGAAGAAGTAGCTCCAGATAATGAAGGAGTAACTCCAGATAATGAAGGAATAACTCCAGATAATGAAGGAGTAACTCCAGATAATGAAGGAGTAGCTCCAGATAATGAAGGAGTAACTCCAGATAATGAAGGAATAACTCTAGTTTCCGAACAACAAAAAAGTATGAATGAGTTGATAGATGACTGGAAAAAAGAACGGCAAGGCTATTACGCTGATTTTAATGCTGCTATGGTTGATAGCAATGATCCAGCAAAAGAAGAACTTATTCAAGGCTTAGAAAAAAGGTCTTCGAAATATCTGCAAGAAAATTTGCCTTATGAACCTGGTTTTAACCCAGAAGAAGCGGCAAAGGTTATTAAAGATTTAAGAGGAGAATTTCAAGATACTCTCAGTGGATATGATGAGTGGAAAAAAGAGCGACAAGGCTATTACGCTGATTTTAACGCTGCTATGGTTGATACCAACGATCCAGTAAAAGAAGCGTTTATTCAAGATTTAGAAAAAAGATCTTCGGAATATCTACAAGAAGATTTGCCTTATAAACCTGGTTTTAACTCGCAAGCAGTTGCAAAGATTATTAAAGATTTAAGAGAAGAATTTCAAGCTGCGCTCAAAAAATTTGATGAAGATGTAACTTCAAATGAGATAGCTAAGCAAATAGAAAACAAACGAGTTAAGCAAGAAGATGAGCAATTTAATGATATTCAGCGAATATCGACAAAGATAGATGAAGATAGCGAGCAACAAGAATTACTAAAAGCCGAACCAATTAGTGATGCAGCAGAACCATCAGCAAACGCAATCAACGATGAAGAGCAACAAAGTATTCTGCCAACAGACGAAAATACAATGTCACAACAAAAATCTTTAGTTGAAGGTATAAATCAAGAATCAACTCAGTCACAAGACCCAGGAAATCAAGGAGATGATCAAGAGACTGAAGATTCTTTTGGTGGTGACGACAAATTCAAGCCAACAAAAGATTCTCTACTGCCTTCTGAACAAGAACAAGGTGGTGAAGAAGATTATGATGGTGATCTTGGTGAAAACGATAACATATATGAGCAAGAAGATATATTAAAAAGTCATAGTCCAATAAATCCTATATCTCAAAAAAGCGAAAAAAAAAAGAACGAATAGATGAAATTATACCGCAAGATCAGTTAGTGGCGAGCGTAGAGTCTATTATTGATGAAAATAAGCCTAGATTAATTCAAGGTGCAAAACAGATGTTTGCCAATACTGCGGATGCAATTAAGCAACGCGTAAAAGAAAAGGCAGAGGCAGATGCTCAGAAGTTGGTAAAGTTGGAGGCAGATAGAGAAAAAAAAAGACAGGAATTAAGAGCGAAGCGTGAGGAAGAAGCTGAGCGTGAGGCTAAAGAACTGAAAGAAAAATTTAGAGTAGAGGCAGAGCAGAGAGAACGAGAGAGAGCCGAAAGAAAAGAAGAAGAACGGATTAAGGCATTAGAAGCAAAGCGTATAGCTGAAGAACAAGCAAGGGAAGCAGAGGCTAAGCGAGAGAGAAAAGAAAAAGAACAGCAAGATAAAGTATATGAGGAGGTTAAGCGACTCATATACAGTGAACCTGAGTAATAAAAAAAGACGCACATGTGCGTCTTTTCTACTTCAAATTCTGATAATCAATATGTCCAATTAAATCACTTGCAGAAAGATGCGCGGTATCTTGCGTATCAAACTGTTTAGTGATTTTTCCATTTTCTAAAATCCATATTTTTTTACCGATAGCAAGTGCAAGTTCTGGATCATGCGTAATCAAAAGCGTGGTCATTTTATGCTCTGCGATAAATTTGATTGCAAATTGTAGCAACTTGGTTGCAGATTGCGGATCGAGTGCTGCCGTTGGTTCATCAAGCATAAAAAGGCGCGGGGGCAACAGCGTTGCCATAATGAAAGCAAGTAATTGGCGTTGACCGCCTGAAAGATCTTTCATCGGCGTGTGTAAAATTTTTTGCGAACCTAAGTTAAGCTTTTCTAATTCTTGCATTAAGTGTGTTGGAAATTTATCCATACCATCATGCAAGCTGACTGTTTTACCTTTATAATTACTGAGCGCAAGATTTTGCGCAACCGTCATGGATGCGATGCCATTCAATTGAGGATTTTGAAACAATCTGCTGATAAACAGTGCGCGGTGTTGCTCATCAAGATTCGTAATATTAGTTCCATCAAGAAGAATTTTACCACTTGTTGCAATTCGCTTTCCGCTAATCATATCAAAAAATGTACTTTTTCCCGCGCCATTTGGGCCCACGATTACAATAAAATCACCTGTATTGATGGTGCATGAAATATTTTTAAGAATTTCTTTGTTATCAATTGTTACTGACACATTTTCAAATTTTATCATGATGAAACCTTCAGATACTCTTTAACTGGGCACCCGTTACGAAACAAAGTGAAGTAATGGGTATAACGCAGTTGGGGTTTAAATTTTATCATGACTGTTTAGCCTTTGGCATAAAGATACGCGCGTGTTTTTTCAGGAAGATCATTATAATAATAAGCACAGCAGTAATTAATTTATTCCATTCAGGATCAAGGTTAAACTCAAAAGTTGCTGCAATAATTGCTTGATATACTATAGCTCCAACTAACAAATTAAAACCAAAAGCGTTGCCGAGTGTTTCTGAAAGTATTAATCCGGCAAGTGCAATAATCAAGATACCAACGCCTGACCAAATTGAAAAATAACCTACATATTGTACAAAAAGTGCACCTGCAAAAGCAGTAAGGCCGTTGGCAAGCATGAGTGCCGTGATGGTATAAGTATCGGCATTTTTTCCTAAATTGGTTAACATTTGTGGATTATCGCCAACTGCATTCAGCAAATAGCCACATTCAGTGTTTAAAAACCATCGCATGAGCAACAATAATGCGCAGATGAGTGGTAACAAGATAATAATTTTGAATGAGTTTGCATTGCTCAAGAGATCAAATATCGTAATTCTATTACCCACAATCATATTCGAACCAGCAATTTTAAGATTGATAGAGAAAAGGCCGGTGGTTACCACAATACCACTGATAAGGTTGTTCAATTTTAGTTTGGTGTGCAGTAAACCGGTCACGAGCCCTGCAACTGCTCCTGCGAGTATAACCAGAGGAAAGGCAACAATCGAGGAAATACTTTGGCTCAGGAGTAATGCCATGAGCGCTCCACCCAATCCAAAACTGCCTTCTACGGAAAGATCATCAAAACGGATAATACGTGAGGTAATATAAATTGCCATTACCGTAATGGAAAAAATAAGGCCGCGTTCGATAATTCCTTGTATGATTAACCATTCAGAAAGCATTTTTATATTCCTTTCTACCCCAGCTTTAATCCCCAATTCCGTTTCTCTGCATTGGGGACCCCTATGTAGAGAAGCAGAATTCGGGCAAACGAGCGGTTGGAGATGTTATAAATAAATTTTTAGATTAAACTCGCATTGTTATTATAATAGCAGATAATAAAAAAGATGAGAAAAAGAATGAAAGAGTAAAGGAGAGTATGCCAAATTATAAAGGTCACCTAGCCGGAGGAATAGTTGTTTTTGCCATGGTTTTCTCCAGCATTTGCATGATGCAAAAACCATCTTTAAGCATAGCTATGGAATGGCTTATCTTTACTTTAGCCGGTGCATTATTTCCCGATATAGATATCAAGAGCAAAGGACAAAAATATTTTTACTACGCAGTTTTTTTGTTTTTTATAGTATTAGCAGCGCGTCAGCAGTTTGTAACCGTAACGTGCTGCAGTTTTATTTTTATCACTCCCATGCTGGTGCGCCATCGAGGAATATTTCATCACCCACTTTTTGTTATAGCAGTACCAATAATGTGCTGGGCATTTTTAAGTACGATCATCACACCTTACACATCACGACGTCTTTTGTGGGACACCATGTTTTTTATAGCTGGAGCGCTTTCGCATATTTGGCTTGATGTTGGTACGCGGCATATGGTGCGGGGGATGTTTGGCAGAAAAAAGCGATGGTAGTTAATCACTGATTTTTTCAATTGCTTCTTTACTTAAAAACACTTCTTGGGGAATTTCTTCTTGCGTATCACTTTCTGATTCAGTTTCTGTACTCGTATCAACTACAGAATCGGAAGAAGAAACTTTTTTTGATGGATAAGATTCACAATTATCGCTACAAGAAAAATCTTCTGGCAGGGGTACTTCTGCATTATGATTAACGATCACTAATTTTCGTGTGCACGGACAAAATACAAAACGACATTTTGCATTGATTTTCTTACGTAAAAAATGATTTTCTTGATCAAAATAAGAATTGTTTGCTTTATAAGCGTCATCAGCTTCTTCTCTTAATTTATCCAGAAGCACGGATATTTCGCGAACATGGTATTGGCTTTTGAGTATTTTAAGGCCATTCAATTTTTCTCTGCTCGTTAATGTTGTATCGTAGTGTTGTGGAGATCTTTTGATTATTTTTCTACGGTTAGGAGTTGTTTGAATGTGTACGGGGCCAGTTGTTTTACTTTCTTGGATAGCAGCTAATTTTTTTTGCAAATCTTTTGTTTCTTCTTCTATTTCGCTGATTGTATGTAAAAGCATTGCACCTTCAATCTTGAGAGTAATATTACTTGTCTGCAGATCTACGATCTCTTTTTTTAATTCTGAGGTTTTAGTATCAACTTTGGTAAGTTTTTTTTGAGTTAGTTGTGTGCGGCAATTATTAATTATTTGTTGGCGTCCCAGTTCACAAAAGAATGGATTTTTGTTTCCGGTTTTAATTATTTGCCACAATTGTTCCGGAGAACTATCATCCATACCCAAGCATATAAATGATTGAAAAAATAAAGAAGAGACAACGAATAGTTGATGTAATTTCATGTAAACCCTTAAATTTATTTATACAATACCATTTATGGTACTATATAATATCTTTAAATCCAAACAATCGCAGAGCATTTTTTGTTGTTTCTTGCGCAATTGTTGTAAAACTCTCATTTCGTAATTCTGCAATATAGTAAGCGATCGTTGCAATTTCTTTTGGATGATTTTGTTTTCCTCGTATTGCTTGAGGAGGTAAGAACGGTGCATCTGTTTCAAGTACAATATTTTGTAAGGCAGTATTTTTTACGATAGTACGCAGCGCTTCATTTTTTGGATATGTCAGTGGACCACCAATACCCAAAACAAAATTCCAATCAATAACTGTTTGTGCAAAAGCTTGATCATAGGAAAAACAATGCATAGTGGCGCGCATATTGTTATTTTTGTATTCTTCTAAAATCTGTAATGTTTCATCATATGCATCACGGCTGTGCACAACAAGTGCAAGATCGTGTTCGAGTGCAAGCTCGATTTGTGCTTTAAATGCATCACGTTGGCGATTAAGATTATAGTTGGGATAGTGCATATCCATACCACATTCGCCAATGCCTACGATTTTATTGCGTTCGATATTTTGAGTCCATTTTTTCAGCAATTCAAAATCTTCTTGCCAAGTATCGGAATCGTTGGGATGAATTCCTACGGTAGCAAAAACATGATCAAAGGTTTGTGCAAGAAGAATGCAATTTTCATTTTCGATTGCGCGTGTTCCCACATTAATGATCAAAGAAACATCCTGTTCTTGTGCTTGACGAACAATTATTTCTGCTTGTGGCATATGAGATTTTTCAAGTGGTGTATCGAAGGTTGTTTTTACCATCATATTTATGTGGCAGTGCGTATCAACGAGCATAAGAATGTCCTTCATAAAACGATATTTTTAAAACGAGTATCTTTTTTATTTTTTAATAAATTTGACAAAGTTCTGTGAAATTATTATATCTTACAACAATATCTTACTTTTAGTGTAGCGTGAGATATGATTTTGAGAAGAAAGTTTTAATGAAGAGACAGTGTTTATTTTCAATCATTTTTACTAACCAATATGAGGAGTTCGTATGAACAAGAGCGAATTAATTAATGAGCTCAGCGAAGAGACAACATTTAGTAAAATGGATGTTACTCGTGTGCTAGATTCATTAACACGCGTTGTTAGCCGTGCGTTAAAAAAAGGTGAAAAAGTTTCCATCACAGGATTTGGAAGCTTTTGGATTTCATGCCGCCCAGCGCGCAAGGGTATCAATCCTGCAACTAAAGAACGTATTGATTTGCCAGAAATCAGCATCCCTCGTTTTAAAGCTGGCAAAAGTTTACGTGAAGTTGTTCGTTCCGTAAGACTAGGTTAATCAAAAAACCTTTTCGCAAGAATAGTTTTTACACAACGCCCGAAGATGATCAAATCATCTTCGGGCGTTAATTATAACCCCATCTTCACTATCTTACTTTCTTCCAGATATTATTTTGAGCAAGATTTATCTTGTAAATATCTCTGTAAAGAGCTTCGAAAGCTTTAATATTTACTTTATGGTGTATGAGTTCTTGTTTTATTGCTTTTAATAAAAGCTCCATTTGTTGTCTGTTGTTTTTCTCGATGACACTTTTTATGAATGTACATAGCTTCTGTAACACTATTTTCATAATAAACAATCCATTAGCGTCAACGCTGGTGGCAATAGCCTTTTGAATAGCTTGTTGTACGTTGATATTATTTTCTGTTTTTGCATAATTATCAGCGGCATAGTTAAAACACATCAATGGACTTTTTGATGTGATAAAGTAATCTTTATTAGAAATGAGTTTTACTAAAGTTTCCACTTCTCCATAGAGTTTAACTTCATTTTCCGGCGTATCAGTTGCCTTGCAGATGAGATCGGCAATGTGTTTATTAGATCCAAATTTAGTCTGCATTTCATATATCATATTCATCTCTTTAGTTATTGCCGTTTCAGCTTGCTTAAGAGTCGTATTAAGGTTGCTTTGCTCAGAGGTGATTTTATGGAATAAATCATTGCAATGTGCGTTTTCAAGTAAACATCCTTTTTTGAGATAGTTCACAGCTAAGCTTAAATCCTTGGTTTTATATTTTTGCCATCCTAATTTGTAATAGATACATCCTAGATTTTGTGCAATGTGTCCCTGAAGAAGGAGAGGAAACCATTCACGAGACTTCTCCAGATATTCAGCGCCCTTGAGTAATGATTTTTCATCAAGTGAATAGGTTAATAATGATGCCCACCAGATAGTAATAAAGTGTTCTTGTGGTGTTGATTTGATTGGGTTTTTCATGAAGGATTCAACGCATTCCCTTATAAATGGGATATTTAGGCATTTTTGAATCAATTCTTCAGTGTTTTTATACGAGAATAAGCTATAACCAATCGGATCAGCGGCAATAGGTTTTTTATATTCATAAAGGTGGGAAATATATTTCTCCAGAATAACAGGATTATTTTTTTGGTGCAGACGCTCTATCAAAAGGCCTTGGCTTACTACATCTGCTGGATATAGAACAGTAAGGGTATCTTGAATGGTTTCCGATAGGTTTTGATTATTGGATAATAATTTTTCGAGAGTATAAATTTTATCACAACAGTCTATTTCTTCTTCCGATGTAAGCATCAAGGAAAAAGTAGCTTCTACATGGCCATTTTCCGCGGCGAACTTTAAGCTTCTTACCGCGTATTGACGGTGTTGATTTGTTATAGGCTGCTCAGAGCATTGCTCAAAAAGTACCGATCCCATGATAGTGCAAAAATCTAATGAGATATTATCTGTTTTGTTGTTTTCTATAATATGATCAATATTTTTTTCTATGGTATGTACTGTTTGTTCATCGTTTAATAGTTTAAAGTCTTTCATGAATGTTGAGTTAGGGTTCTCAAGCTTATGTGACGCTGCAATTTCATATGCTATGCGCAAATGAGAAACTGAATCTTTATCTTCCGATACGTTTATATCTTTATTGAGATGAAGTTTTACCAACCCCATAAGCCAATATGCAAATAACTTTTGTGATTGGTTATATCCAGGAAACGCTAATAAATGGACTAAGTCTTCGTGAGCTTCTTTGTATTGGTTTTTCATGTAATACATTGATGCACGGAGATAGAGCGTATCTTCATAAGAGTTTTTTTTCTTAAGATCAATGGTTTTTTGCAAGTATATAAAAGCTTTTTCTGGATCAGGAGCTTGGTGGTTTTCTAGACCATCAATATAAAATAGAGCTAATAAATGCCCTGCATTGTAATTACCTAAATCGGCAGCAGTTTTAAGGTAATCAAATGCTTTTTTCTGGTGTTCTAAATCCTTGAAGGTGCGGTAATGTTTCCCCAAAAATGATATCGATTGTGCTCGTCGAGTATCATCATCGTTACTGATGGCATGTTGTTCTAAAAGTTTTATGACGAGTGGTAAGTCGTGAGGATTACTTGGCTTTTTTCGCGATAAGAAATTTGCTTTTTCATACAGAGCCTGTGAACTACCATAAGCGATTGCTTCATCCAGCAATGGTATTGATTGCTCACGGATACCAAACTGACATGCTAGCTGAGCGTATAATGATTGTTTTGTTTGTTGAGAACCATTAGTGCGATTGTCGTGTTTTATAGAATATGAAAGATAATTCAAGCACTCGCGCGCTAAAGCTAGTTTATCATATGAATCAAGATGAAAATGGTTGCTGTGTTCATAGAGAATAAATGAGATACAATCACAGGCAGCGGGATCTTTTTCATCAGCCCACTTTTTGATGAGATTATAAGTGTTAAGGCGATCTGGTGATTGTAATAAAGCACGATAGGTATCAGGAGATTCCTCGATAATAGATGTTTCTAATATGCTGAATACATTACATATAAGCTGAGATGGTATCAATTGATTTAATTGTCCAAGGTAGTGTGCAAATTTATAGGCTTTCTCGTATTGTTTGTTTTGTATCAGTAAGTCGCGATATTCTTTATGTTTATCAATAATAGTTTGAATAATAATGGCTTTTGCTGCATTTGTTCTAGTGTTTTCTTGTGTTTGATTGAGCAATGCTATGCAGGGCTCGAGAGTAGTGAGCATATCCTGAGCAGGAGTTGTCTCAAAGATTTTAGTCTGTAAAAAAAGTGCTACTTCCAAATAATCTTCTTTTTCCAGCTCAGCAAGTCCATTAAGTAGATAACGGCACTGTACAGGTTTTATCTTAAATCTTTCCTGAGGATATTGTGCTATATATTCTATAATTTTTAGAAGAAGTAAATCTGAGTCACAGAATTTCTTAAAGGCATCACTTCCAAGATCAATTTTTTGAAGATCATTTTTCTTGTTTCCTCGAATTGCTTGTAAAACTGTGCGTCGTATTCCTTTTACAAGGGTATTTTTTTTAGAGAAAAAAGTATCTAATCCTTTTTGATCATTTGTTTGCAACAATGAGAAAAAATCAAAATAAGTAGTAAGCTGGGCGACTGCTTGCTGTTGTTCAATTGCCAGATCTGTTTTTTTACGTAGATCATTAAGACCGATTAATGCCTGTATATATTCTAGTCCATGTGTGCTATTTGTTAAGACGGCAAATTCCGGAAGTAATTCCTGGCTCATCGACAGAATTTCTTCTGTTGGAGTTGAACTATTATATCCACATACTTTGGTAATAATTTCTTTTGCGACAATATATTTTTTCTTTTTTGATGAGCAAGAAATAGTTTTATGCAGAAAAGGTAAAATTGATGTCACTTTTTCTTTGTTCATTTGAATGGTAAGTGCTTGCAGATACAGATCGTCTGGGTAAGTGCTACATTGCTCAAAATGATATATAGCGGAATTGGTATTCTTATTATGATAATAATATCCGCCGATAATGATATGAAAAAGATCCTTTAATTCTTGCTTGAGCGTTTTTTCTGAGATAACTTTTTTCATAACGGGAATAGCAACACTTCCCTCTACATTATAGAAATGTGTCAGTTCAGCATCATCAAATGTTATATTTTTTAGGGTATTACTTTTTATTTTTTCACCCATGGTTGCATTAAATAATCCCATAATAGCGGCATCTGTAGCATTTGTGTAATGGCTACAGACATTTTTCATTATCCCTTTGGCAGACGTATTGAGAGCGAATATTATCTCATAATATTTATCTAATATAAGAGCTTTTTCTTTAATATTTTTCAATAAAGTTTCATTTTTAAGCGCATTCAATACTTCTTCAAGAGGCAGACAGTTTTTTTGAGCGAATCTTTTATTGAGATCTATCTCCATAAGGGCATCTTGAGCATACATGAGCGCGAGATAACGTGAGGCTGGAATAGCGGCACATTCTTTTGCGAGCTGAGTATATTTTGAAAATTTATTAATATGCCGAGGCATTCTCTTTTTGAGGGCAAACCTGGTTTTATAATATTCTTGTCCCAGGGCAAAGTTACCTTCAACATATGCTTGTGTTCCAAGAAGAGAATAAAGGTCTACTTTTTGGATTACATTATCGGTGAAGGCGAGTGCGCTTTGATATTGTTTTTGGGCGTATTGCGCTGAAGCCAAATGTTTGCGTACTGTTTCTACAAGTAACGGATTAAGTGAATCCAGAATTTCCTGATCCTGAGCATATGAATATGATTCCAATAAGAAAGGTATTGCTGCTTTTATATTTTTCGTATGATATTTTTCAATGCCTTTTAAAAAACGGTTATTGATCGCGTCATATAGTTCATTAGTTTGAGAGAATTGATTTGTTTTTACCATTGCATCATGATGAGTTGCTATTGCGGGTAGGCCAACATGATTGCAAACCAATTTCAAATAGCCTGGCTCGATAGCATGCAAAACATTACGCTTTTGGGCGCATGCATAAGAATCAAATAAAGTAATCTTTGCCTTTACTATATCTCCTTCTTCTTTTTGCATTATTGCTTCTGCAAATCCAGAATAAACATCATTGAGAAGGCCTTTTCGGTAAGGGACATAGGGGTTTTGCGCTGCTTCAAATACTTCCATCCCTAATACGAGAGAATTGTTGATTAATAGTGCAGTTGTATAAATAATTAATCTTGCGCGATGCTTATGTATAAACATTTTTTAGCTTAATAATTAAAGTTTGTATAATTTATTTCATATTTCAATATACACAAAAAAAAATTAGTTTATAGTAAAAACGGTTTATTTCAGGTATATTTTTTATAATTTGTTTAATTTATTAACTTACTTGTTTCAGGGGTATTCATGATTGATTTGAGCCTATTGCGCGAAAATCCAGAATTAATCGTCACTGCGATTAAAAAGAAAGATCCACATTTTGATAGTAATCAGTTAATTGCGCTTGATAAAAAAGTACGATCTATTCGATCAGATGTTGAGAGCTTACGTTCGCACAAGAATGAATTGGCAAAAAAAGGACGTGATGGGATTACTCCTGAATTGCGTGCGCAATCGGTTGAAATCAGTGAACAACTAAAAAGTAAAGAAAATGAGCTTGTTGATATTGAGCAAGCGTTTCAGCAGCTATATCTCATGTGTCCTAATTTGCCGCATGATTCAGTACCACTTGGCACGGTGGTGGATAACGTTATTGATCGTTATAACGGTACAAAACCGACCTATGATTTTCCGTTGAAAAACCATGTTGAATTGGGCGAAGCTTTAGGTTGGCTTGATTTTGAAGCAGCAACAAAACTTGCTGGTGCGAATTTTGCTTTGTATAAAGGAGATGGTGTTAAGCTTTTATACGGGCTTGCCATGTTTATGCTTAAGCATAACAATAAGCATGGATTTAATTATGTATTACCATCTGTTTTATTGAATGAAAAAAGTTTAGAGGTTACGGGTAATTTCCCTCGATTTAAAGATCAAGCATTCGCCGTTCCTGGTGATGATCTCTTTTTAACACCAACTTCAGAAGTTAATTTGACCAATATGTATCGTGATCAGATCGTTATGCAAAAGGATCTGCCCATACGTATGACTGCTTTCACTAGTTGCTTTAGGCGTGAGGGTGGCGGATATGGTGCAAATGAGCGTGGATTAATTAGGATGCGTCAATTTGAAAAAGTTGAGCTGGTATCTATTTGTGCGCCAGAAGAATCATGGAATGAACATGAACGTATGCTTGCATGTGCTGAAGAAATTTTACAAAAATTGGGATTGCATTATCGTATTTTAATTCTTGCAACGCAGGATATGTCATTTTCATCAGCAAAAACATATGATATTGAAGTCTGGTGCCCAGGGCAAAATGAATATAAAGAAATTGCATCGGTGAGTAACTGTACTGATTTCCAGGCACGCCGCGGTATGATTAGATTTAAAGATAAGCCGGAAGATAAAACTCAATTGGTGCATACGCTTAACGGTTCATCTTTGGCGCTTCCGCGATTAATGGTTGCTCTGATGGAAACATACCAGCAGCCTGATGGCAGTATTAAGTTGCCTGAAATTTTGAGAGGCGAAGGGTTATTATAAAAGCCCCAATTACGCGTTGCTACATTGGGGACCCATAAAAATAAAAAAAGGAGAGTGGGTATGCAAGTGGCTCTTAAAGAAATCAGAATGTATTGGCATTATTTATTCATAATTCTTATTTGTATTGTGGTTGATCGCAATACTATTTTAGAAGGGAATAATTCATATTATATGCACATACCACCAGCAGTAATATATATTGTTTGCAGCATTCTTTCTTATTGTATCTTTGCTATTCAGATCTATAGAGAAGAACCTATTAATAGGCTCATTTTAGGGCTCAGTTTATTTGCATCTTTGGGATCCATAGCATGGTTAACTCATATATCTTCTATTTTGTATTACTATAATAACTATGGATACCTATTACCATTTGTTTTTATTATGGGAGTAGGATTGTGTGCTATGGTGTGTACACAAGCAAACTTTATAGGTGTGTTATCTAACGATAAAAAAGCGGTGCGTATTGCATCATTAAAATTATTTGTAGCATCTTGTTTGGCTGCATTATTTTCTTTTTATACACAGATAATCACTTTCTCTATTTTGTTTTTGGCAGTATATGATTGGAGATTGCGATCTGTTCTAGAGGGTGGTAGTAATAAGACTTGGAAATTTAAATGGAAGTATTAAAGGAGCTAGTATGCAAGCAAGAAGTGTGGCCGAAATTATAGATGTGATGGTTATAGTACCGTTTCTTTTTGCTGCAAGCGGCAAACATAATATTCAACCGAATTATTTGATTATAGCTGGAATTTTAGCTTTTATAGCGATAGTTTTTCGGTGGTATAACAATTTAGAATTTCATGATAGGTTTTTGTTGGCATTACAAGTATTTATTTTTACTATTATAGCTACTCTTTATTTACCATCATCGTTCTCGATAGAAGGATTTGCTGAATCGAGATCTCTTACCGTTGAACAGGCATATCTTATTCTTTTTTATATAATTCTTATTATAATTGGTATATATACTACTTTTTTGACGAAGACCGGTTTCATAGGCATCTTGGTTGATCCTCAGGTTGTAAGAAGAGATTCATTGATTGTGCTTGCGTGTACGATTGTATCAATATTGGGTGTTATTTTTTTACCAAAACTTTCAATCTTGTGGATAGGCATTACAATAATTTTATGGCGATCTACTTCGTTGTTTAAAATAAAGAGTTCGTAGGGAATTACATGCAAGCAAAATATACGATTATGCTGATAAATACATTGTTTTTACCAGCAATGGTGTTTGGATTCTATCAAGACATTCTATACCTTTTCTGTATTGCGGTAATTTTGGCTGCTGTAGGATTATGGTTTCATTGGTATAAAAATATTATAATCAATAGACCTATGCTTATACTGTATGTATGTACTATTCTTATAGCATTACTAAACCTTATTCCTTCTAATATTCTTTTACCATTATATTTAGCACCTCTCATTTTATACGGGTCGGTAGTTGGTATTGGAATATATACCACATTTTCAACAGAAGCAGGATTTGTAGGAGTTACCGGTAAAGATAAAAAAGCAATAAAAAGAGCATCGGAGGTTTTATTGAGCGCTGTGATCGTATCACCGATATTTATCATGTTTGCTTCATTTCAGGAATTTCCGCGAAACCTAATGCCTCTTGTTGTTATGGTGCTTATTTACGCAGCGGCAAGAGGGTATGCTGAAGATGCTCAACATATGTATGAGGTTGAATAACTATGACAGAAAAAAAGAATAAAATTAAAACAGATATCGCAGCCAAGATCAAACAGCTCGAGATTTTCACGCGCCGACTTCTCAATGGCGCGTTAGTCGGTGATAGCCGTTCAGCAATTAAAGGCAGCGGTTTTGAATTTGATCAAATTCGTGATTATGCTTTTGGTGATGATATACGCTTTATTGATTGGAAAGCATCAGCACGGACAAATAAGTTATTAGTAAAACAATATATTGAAGAACGCAGCCGTACGGTATTTTTAGTAGTTGATGTTTCACAATCGAGTATGTTCGGTTCTGGAACTATTAATAAATATAATCGTATCGTTGAATTGGCAAGTGTTTTAGCATTAGTCGCTCAGCATGGTAAGGATCATGTTGGGCTTTTATTATTTTCTGACTCCATTGAAGAATATATTCCTGCTGGAAGTTCCTTGCAGCATGTGCATCGTCTTCTTGATTCCATGCTCAGTTTTACTCCCAAGCAATCTAAAACAAATATCTCGCATGCATTGCAGCATCTTCTTGCGGTAAAAAAAAGCGATGCAATTGTTTTTCTTATTTCAGATTTTATTGATGAAAATTTAGATACCTATCTTGCGCAGGCTGCAAAAAAATATGATCTGATTGCAGTTCGTTGCCTGGATACTAATGAAAAAACAATGCCTTCAGTAGGATTTATCACGGTAGAAGATTTAGAAACGGGGGAGCTGGTGGAATTAGATTTGCGCGGTGCGCATAATAACGATGTTAAAAGATTTTTGGCCGCACGCATTGATCAACAAACTAACTTATTTAAGCGGCGTGGCGTGGATTTAGTTGATGTTGCTCCTGAGCGTGATGATTATCTTGCTGAGATGGTGAAATTTTTCAGACGGCGTATGATGTATTAATCTTAAGAGGGGTCCCCAATGCAGTAAGGCGGAATTGGGGTAAAATTCTTATTATTCTTTCAATATTTTAATCATTTCTTCATCACCTATATCTTCGGCTATTTGCAATGCGGTTCTTCCATTAGGAGCTAAACTACGATCAGGATTAAATTTCAATAATGTACGTACCAAGTTATACCAGGCAGCCGGATTATCGCATACATTCTCTTCGCGAAATGTACTTAATACTGCAGCGGTAAGTAATGTAACTTTTGGTTGATATGATTGATAAAAATCTCCTATGTTTTTAATCGTGAATATTTGATTGATATTAATGGTATTTTTCTGTTGAAAGAATAGCGCAACAGGGTGTTCATTTTCTCCCTGATATAAACCAGTACACCACAGTGCAGCGCTTCTGCCTGTCTCATCCAGAATATTGGGATTGGCGCCATGATCAAGAAGCCATTTTATGGTATCGGTGTTATATGTAGGGCCGTTTGTTGTTGGCCATGATCCACTACGTGCTGCAATTGAAAGTTGTGTTCGTCCGAATTCGCCATAGGGAAAATTAAAATCAATTGAGCCATCGGCAATTAGTTTTTCATTCTTGGAGTTGATTCCCTCCGTGCAAATAGATGCAAAAGCTATTTGGTTGCGTAATTTTTGATGTTCCTCGGGAGTATCATTGAGTTGTTGTGCACCACTGATATTTTGAGATAGCATAATCGTTAAAAAATATACTGAAAAAATTCGCTTCATCTTTCTCCTTATTTGAGTTATGTATATTCTGAGCATTTGTATAACATTTTTTCTCATAAATTACTATCTCAAATGAGTGTTATTAGCTTGTGATATTTAAAAAAATATGGTAACACTAGACATTTGTGGTGCGTTATAAAGAACCATAAAGAGTTTAGGAAGGTAAATCGATTAACAGGCCTTTGGAATCAACTTAAAGATATTGATGTTTTATAATGATCTCGTTAAGCGGAGTTCGTATGCTATTTTTTATAATTTTTTTATTGATACCTACATATACCAATTCTATGCAAGAATCCATTCCTGTAAAACCGTCTAAGATTAGTAAAATTTTAAAAGCTAAGCGAATTCCTTTGGCTATCGCGATTACACCAGGAGGAAAGTTAGTTGTTTTAGATAAAGAAAGGTGTACGTTTTTTGATTATAATAATGAAGAGACGGTACAACAATGCCCTGTTACATTAAGTGGGAGCCAAATATTAGTAAATAAGATTTACGTGCATCCTAAAAAAGATATCGTGATAATACCAGATGATCACGGATACCGATGTACGTTGTTTGAAGGAATACATAAAAAAACAAAATTGCGGTATGGGCTTAAAAATGAATCATCAAATATAATTTTTGACGATTACAAAGATGAAGTTTGTGCTTTGAAAGATGGTTTTTATGCATTCAAAGGTAAATCTTTGATTTATCATGCTGATCAAACAACTAAAGAATTGAAGTTGCACCTTTCACCGATTTTTATATTTAATGTGAACATCAATCAATCAATTTTTTTCTTTTGCGATGAGAAGAAAAAAACGATGTATAGGCTTTTGGCTTATGGAGTGGAAGAAAAATTATTTAATTTTTGTACCAAGCTTGATTTTGCTCATTGGGTATACGATGTAAAACGGGAAAGATTATATGCGGTTACTCACAAGGATCGAAAGCTCTATATTGGTTGTACAAAAACAGGTAAACAACAAGTATTAACCATTCCGGATTTTAAAATAAGTACTTTAGAGCTTCTTACTAATAAACGAATATTGGCTTTATTATCACAACATCGTGATAGAATCTGCTATATTGACCTTAACGGTATGAGGCCATTGCTTATTACTGTTCATGAAATATCTGAACCTGATACAAGATTTGCAGCCAAAGGACAAAAAATAGCGGTTTCTCCTGACGGAGAAGATATTATTGTTGGGCTTTCTGATCAGTGTTTGGTGATTAAAATACCGCCACGTATTGGTGGAATTGATGCCTGTGAAAAATATTCTTTATTGCGAATGATTAATTTTCCAAAAGAATTGCACGATTTTATCGGATTTTTGTTATTTATGCTCAACAAACAACAATGAATATATATTTGACTGTCACGCCAAATAAAATCCTTATTTTGCTAGCACTCTGCTTACCTCATAAGATATGTTCATACATAGTCAAAAAAAGGGGACTGTTTATGGGATGTTATGTGTATTATACGATAAGCATGTCTTGTTTATTACAAGTGTTGCCGGCCATGGCAATGGAGCCAGTTGATTCTCAGAAAAAAATAGAACGAACGGTATTTGGTAATTCAATACAAAAAACTTTGTATCCTACATCAATTGCGTGTATTGAGAGTGATATTATTACTATTATTGATCCAGCCAAATATCAGCAATGGAATTATCACGCCAATAAAAGGATAGAGCAAAAAGATCCCCTGATAGTAGTAACTGAAACCATTTGCTTTCATCCCAATAAAAATATGGTGTTCTATTTTGATCCTCATGGGGGTTTTATATTCAATTTTGATTCAAATAAGGGCAAAAGTTTTTATGCACCAACCTATGCGATTACCTCCGGATGTTTTAGTAAAAAAAGTCCACTATTGTTTATGGCAGATAAAAAAAAACTTATTTCCTATAATTATGGAACGGAGATGCAACGTTTTATCCCATTGAACCATACAATGAGTCTTATATTTGCTGTTCCATCCGAAGATAATAATTTCTTTGTTTGTTCTGATGTAAAAAAAAATATATACCAAATAAAAGTTGGTAAAAACCACAAGGAAAAAAAATTATTTTCATTGCGAAAAAAAGATTTTGTCTTTGATAAAAATTATTGGGCATATAATGATGTGGCATCTTTATTGTGCTTGATTAATAAGAGTGATAGGAGATTACATATTTTTGACATAAAAAAGGGTAAGTCAACGCAGTATATGCATCATGATGATTTTCCAATAGTAAATATGATGTTTCATCCAACGAATAAAATGATTCTTACTTTACTATCACAAGATAGAAAGTATATAGAGTATGTTGATCTGAGTAATTTTGCAAAGATATGTCCTGTTTTTGCTACTAAGCATAAAACGTTAGGAGGCCGCGGTATACCAGATCTGCTCATGATGAATCAAAAAATGGCTTTTTCTTGTGATGGAGAACGTTTATTTGTTTCTGCAGGGGGAACTATTTTTAATATTGGCGTGCCTTTTCTTATTGCTCATCAGCATAATCTGAAAAAATATCAACTGATACGTTGTTTGCCTTTTTCTCCCGATCTGCAAAAGCTATTGTTGTGGTATTTGCTTCTTGTGCGCAAGGGCAAACAAGAGTAAACTTTCAATCGAAAATGCACAACAATATTTTTAATGCAGGAGCGGGTTTATGAAGTTTTTTTCTATTTATTTATTTGGAATGATTATGGTATCGCACATTGTTTCTTTAACAGCTGAAATAGGTCATAATCATGGCGTGTATTATGATGAATTAAAAGCATTAAAAACAGCTCCAGTTACCAAGCTCATGTTTGATGAAGATGCTCACAGTAGTTTAAGCGAAATTCAGCGAGACATTATTATATGCAAAAATCTGACGGCTTTTCAGCGATTTGTCAGATCTGTCTTTTTAGCTTTGGATGTTATAGTAGTTACTCCAGAGACAATGCCATTGTTGTATTCTTATGTGGATGATATTTGTAAAAAGGCAGATATTGCAACGCCGACAGTGTTCATAACGCGTAAAGATGGTTTTTTTAATGCGTTTGCTCAAAAATTATTGATGAGTACCGGCGGTATTGTTATTGGACAAAAATTGATGAATGAATTATCTGATGAAGCAATTGAAGCAGTTGTAGCTCACGAAATTGGTCATATTAAGCATAATCATGTTAATAAGCATTTGGGATTGTTTGCAGGGCAGGTTATAACTTTTATGGTGTTATTCAAGCGCCTAGGGATACAGTCTGGTATAACATCATTTGATACACTCGATGCAAGGATGCTCAAACAATATGTTTATTGGGGAAAAATATATCTTCTGGTAAGTGCAGTATCCTATATTGCTCCATTGATTGTTAATAAACGCTTTGAAAAAGAAGCAGATGAATTTGCATATAAGGCAAATGGTAAAGGAGCAGGTATTATAGAGTTTTTTGAATTGTTACTTACAAAAGATCAGTTACGAGAAGAGGAATTTACATCAATTTATGCATTGTTGCAAGCGAATAAGAGTAATCTTGCCCTAGATGACTATTATGGTTTTTTATGGCGTTACTATGTAGCATATGCTGGGCATTTATACACGAATTTTTATAAAGAAATATATTATGAGACATTTATTGGTGCGCATCCAAGTCCTCAAGCGCGTATTGCTGCTGCTAAAGAATATATGACAATAAAAAATCCTCAATAGGTACACAATTATGAAATTAAATGAAAAAACCGGTCTTTATGAAAATTATGGATTGTGGCACATACCATTTTGGCAAACACAAACATTTAAAATGGCAATGAAGGTATGTTTGGGTGTGGTATTATTGCTTATTGTAGTATTACTTATCACAAAATACGTGAGATATCGCAAGAGAAAAAAATTACCTTTGTGGGATTGCGCATTGCTTGCATTAACGCAACTCAAAAAGGATCATAAGATTGAGGTGGTCCATGGTAAAGAATTTTATGCAACAGTTTCAGCGGTTTTGAAAAATTATTTTCATGATAGATTTGGGTACGATCTACGTGGAAAAACGGATGCGGAAGTGATTGATTGTGTAGAAAAATATCATGATGATAAGCATATTGCTGCAGAAATGAAAACATTATTACAAGGTAGTGAAATTATCAAGTTTGCCAATGCTCAAGCGGCACAAGAACACATAGAAAATGATTATATCCGAGCGGTTGCGATTATTCAGAGAACAATCCCTCAAAAAAAATAAGATAATAGGGGATGGTATATCATGAAATATTATGCATATTATCTGATAAGTTTATCTGCTTTATTGAAAGTGTTTTCCGGTATGGCGATGCAACCTGCTTCATACAACCCTACGCCTATCATTCAAAGAATATCGTTACCAGCAAAACCTATAGCAATCACCTCTAATGAGCCTGGAATAATGGGTGTTCTGGATCATAGTAATTATACATTGTGGGATTACAAGACGGGAAAAAGAATTTTAACTAAATGTGCAATGATACGGAACAAAAATAGCGTTTGTTTTCATCCAACACAGGATAAAGCATTTTTTCCTGGTGATCACAAGAGTAATAACGAAGGAGATAAAAATGCCTTTTTCGTTAAATATGATGATGATGGAACAGGTGGCAAAGCTTTTTATCGCAATGAATATGGAATTTCTAGCGGAATTTTTAGTAAAGAAGATCCTATTCTTTTTATGATCGATAAAAAAAAGCTCCTTGTTTATGATTATGAAAAAACCGCCATACATTTTGAGCTATTAAAAGAGAAAATGGGTGTTATATTTGCTTATCCTACTGATAATCATCCTTATTTTTTATGTTCTGATTATGCACAAGAAAAAATGTATAAAATTACTCAAGTTGGTGGTAATTTTATCATAAAAAAATTGTTTAAGTTTCCGTTTGTTGTTGATTTCGATAATTGGATATACAATTCTCAAGAGAAATTGTTTTTTTTTATCGATAAAAATAATCGAATGTTGCGTGTTATTACTATAAAAGATCCAAAAAAAATTAAAATAAATAAATATCGATACGGACATGGGTTTGCTGTAGCGGCAATGGCAATTCATCCCAATAAAAAAATTCTTGTTCTATTATCACAAAAAAGCAATGTGATACAATTTATTGATGTCAGAAATTACCAAAATATAAGGCATGTTCTTACATCTATTTATGAACCATTGGGCACTCATTCACCTAATAAAAATAAAAATGAACATACAGATAAAAAAATAATATTTTCCCAAGATGGAGAAAATATGCTGATGACGTGTGAAAAAAAATGTCTGGTGATGGGGGTTCCTTCTTTTATTACGTATATTGCTCCACTTGAAAAAATCTTTATGATACAAGTGTTTAAGCAGTATAATATTTCTCCAGAGGTACGAAAATTAATATGGTGGTTTTTATTCAGGTTATTCAGATAATGCAAAAGGTAAGACTTCTCAATGTCCTATGTAAAATTGCGAATCCGATTCGCAATTTTACATGGCAGAGCTAATAAGGCGATTTAATCGGCCCTTTTGTTATAAAATCAATATTTATATAGAATTATTTATACAAACATGATCTTATTAAAAAAAGGTCGATAAAATTCTTTAATTATTTTACAAATTGATCTTCATACAATCTTTTAACTTCTTGATCAGTAGTAGCTTCCTGCGCGCTCTTATCTATTCGATAATCCATGAATCGGGGAAAGCGCAACGCATATCCCAATGTTGTTTCTGTTCTGCCAGCGCTATGCAGTGGCGATAACGTAATTTCATCAGCGCGTACGCGGCAAATGAGTTCTGGATTTATCCAGACATCGGGCGTCAATTCTTTGGCGCATTGCACATTTTTTGGCTTATCAAGAGTTTTCAGCATATCACATTTTGTTTTGAGGGTTCGCCATTCGTCATCAGTCATGCCTGTTCCAATTTTTGCTACTGTTTGGAACATATCCAATTCTTTGTTATAAACGCCAACTAAAAATGCGCCAATGCCAAAGTGTGCTCGTTTACCTTTGCCTGCGTAATATCCCAAAATAACACAATCGAGCGTGTCTTCGAGATGGCCTTCTTCCTGACGTTTTAATTTAATCCAATTAAAATTACGTTTACCTGGTTGGTAGATGGCATCAGGGCGTTTTACCACAAGGCCTTCTAAACCCATTTCTACTGTTTCTAGAAAATAATTTTCTAATTGTTGTGCGCTTTCAATAGCTACATGCTCGCTGACAAAAAGATGATTTGTTTCTACATTTGCTACTATTTTTTTTAATTGATCGTGCCGTTTGTTATATGGCATATCAAGACAACTTTGATCATTCAGATACAAGAGATCAAATAAAAATAGTTGCAGAGGATATTCGGTTGCAGCTTCTTCTATGCCATGCTTGCGTTTACGTTTTACCGTTTCTTGGAAAGGTAAAAAATTACCGGTATTAAGATCAAAGCCAATTGCTTCGCCTTCGCAAATTAATGTCTTAACCGGTAATTTGAGGATTTCTTGAGAAAGATCGGGAAACATTGCTGACATATCTTGCAGATTGCGTGAAAAAAAATGTACTTCAGGGATATCTTTTGTTTTATCAAGATGTATTTGCAATCGAAAACCATCAAGTTTTGGTTCTGCAAAGCAGAGCCCCAGTTTTTCAAATAAGGCTTTTGCTGTTGGCATGCGTTCTGCAGCAGCAGGTAAAATAGGCGTGCCGAGTTTGATGTGCATATGTTCTATCGCAGTAATACCGTCTTCTTTGAGGGTGCGTGCAATGAGGCCGATGTCAGCACAAATGTTATATGCATCTTCTAGCTTTGAGCGTAATGATTTATCACCAACTTCCATCCACGAAAGTGCATCAATAATGGTCATATCAGAAAAACCAAGGCGTAATTTGCCGATAACCATGCGTGCAACATATTTGGCTGATAAAGGATCAAGTTCTGCAAAGAGCTTGCCAAGAAGATTAATTTTTTCCTCTTGTGAGCCTGTTCCACTTGTTTTTTCTAGAAAACATAAGGCGTCATATACTTGGGTAACAGAAAGTTCTTGTGTTGGCTGCCATTGATGGGAAGCTAAAACTAATCCAATATCACCCAGCTGTTTCATGTGTTGCTTTACGGTTTCTTGCTCGATGTGTAAGAATTCAGCAACAGCTTTGATCAGATTTTTTTCGGCAATGTTAAATTGTGTGCCAAGATGAGGGGGGCGTAATTCACCGAGAGAAAGAGATGCAATAATTTGTGCTTCCTGAGGCGATGCTTTTTTTAATAACTGAGCGAGCAACCGGGTTATTTCTAATCGAGCAGCAATTGGTTCAATTTCATTAAAACTGTGCGCAACTTCAACAAATTTCATAGATTTTCCGTTTGGTATATAATAATACTTTTGTGCAATAAATTGCACTGTTTGTTCAATAAATTGTACTTTTTTTAAACATAGTACACCAGTAATTACCATCAGGGAAATAGTAATTACGTGAAATGTTTTCACTATCTATTCCAATATGCAACAATATTTGATCGGTGTGATTGTATAAGCCAGAATGCAGCAAAAAGAGAGAAGATAAAGAGTGGTGGATTATGTAGGGTATATGTACAAAAAGGTAGCCACACCGCCGTTCCTACTGATGCAATTCCGATGGTCTGGGTAATGAGGAGTAAAACAGTCCATATTGCAAATAATATCAAAGCCGTTTGTTTGCTGAGAGCTACGAGCAATCCAAATAATGTTGCAACTCCTTTTCCGCCACTTCCGCGTAAAAAGATTGAATATCCATTACCAAATAAGAGTATGCCTGCAAAAAAGCAGAGTTGATCAAAATCAAAGTATTGTTGAATAAGATGAATAAAAAGATAGGCTTTGCCAGCATCAAGAAAAAAAATAAGAAAGAAATACTGTTTTCCTAATACGCGAGAGACATTGGTTGCGCCGATATTTCCTGAACCATGTTTGCGAATATCAGTAATGCCTTTGAGTTGAGCAATAAGATATCCGGTTGGGATTGCTCCAATAAGATATGCGAGAGTGCCGATTAAAAGAGTGAAAGTATCTATCATAAAAATCCTAAAAACGATATGTTTTTCATATAAATTCCTTTATCATAGTACCATGTTTTTACCTTATATTGGATGGAATTGATAAAACAATGTCACAATTAGGAAAAGCGTTGTTTAAACGCCATAAAATAATGATATGCGCTGCCTAAAGAAAGAGCTGTTCCGATTATAAGCAAGAGCAGTTCAATACTATTCCACGTCAATGCAGAAAGATAGAGCGTGTGTTGTGGATTGATGATAATCCATGTTAAACACGTGATTTGCATAACGGTTTTGAGCTTGCCGTATGATGAAACCGTGAGTAATGAATTGTGCTCTAATGCAACTTGACGTAACGTCATAATAAAAAATTCTCTTCCTATCAATAGTATTGCCCATAAAAAATAAAGCTTATGTGCAGCAACAAGAGCGATAAGTGTTGAATATAATAAAAACTTATCTGCAACATGATCGAGCAAGGCCCCTGTTTGTGTAACTTGATTATATTTGCGTGCGAGATATCCATCAAAAAAATCTGTTAATCCGAACAAAAAAAATAATGTTGCTAAGCTGCAATTCAGCCAGAAGAGATTATAGGGCAGGAGATACACAATAAAAAATGGCAACACCAATGGTGCGCCAATTAATCTTGTATACGTTAAAATCATGGGGAGGGAAAGGTGTTGGTTGGACATAGGGGTTTGATTTAATTTTACCCTTCGATATGTTTTATTATGCCTACGGCTACATAAAACACTCAGGGCGAGCGGAATAGGAAAATTAATTTTTTTTTAAAATATGGGACTAAAAGATAGTCTTCCAAAGTCTTCCACTGGCAAAGCCAGACGAAGCCTTGGCGAAGACTGGTAGCGGCGCAGGGATTCGAACCCCGGACCTGCGGATTATGATTCCGTCGCTCTAACCGACTGAGCTACGCCGCCATGCGTATTTGTGATACAATTTCAATAGTAAAAAAATTGTATCACAAATTTTTTTAAATAGAAAGCTTTTGAATGCTAAAATTACCTAAAATAAACTTAAAGCATGATCTCAGGAAAAATAGCGTTGCAATGAGTGTAGCAACAATTCCAAGCATTAAGGTAACTGCAAATCCTTGGATTGGTCCAGACCCTAAATGATAGAGAACAATACCACTAATAAAGGTGGTAATGTTACCATCCAAAATTACGGCCATTGCACCCGAAAAACCGGTATCAACGGCAGTTTTTAATCCGCTTCCTTTTGCCAATTCTTCTTTTATTCTTTCAAAAATAAGAATCGATGCATCGATTGCCATACCAATAGTAAGTACCATTCCAGCAATACCTGGAAGAGTTAAGGTTGCACGCATCCATGCCATACCAATAAGTATTAAAACTAAATTATACAGCAATGCCAATGATGCCAAGAAACCACATGCTTTGTAGTAATATAAGCTGAATAAGAGCACGATCAAGAACCCACCAAGGCATGAAAGTAAACCATTATTAACTGATTCAGCTCCCAAAGATGGCCCAATTTGTCTTTCTTCTTCAAATGTTACTGGAGCAGCAAAAGCGCCAGATTTAAGAAGATATGCCAACTGTTTTGCTTCGTTACCAGAAAAATTACCGGTGATGCTACCAGAATTACGTATAGCAGATTCTACTCGTGGTGCAGATATAACTTCACCATCAAGAACTATAGCGAGCTGACGATTAATATTTTTGCTCGTTAATTCATAAAATTTATCAGCACCTTCATCATTGAATGAGAAGAGAATGATTGGCTCTCCACCAGATCTGCCACCAATTGCAGGTTTTGCATCAGTGAGCATATTGCCCGTTACTTTTGCAAATTTTTGAACCACATAATATAAAGATCTACCATTTTCCTTTTCACCTGGTAAGATTTGCAGATCATCAGGTAGCTCGCCATCATACTCAAGCAATAATTCTTTTTCGTTTGATCCAACTTTTTCTACGATTTTGAATTCAAGAAGCGCAGCGCGGCCAATGGCATCTTTTGCTTCTTGTGGATCTGCTACATCAGGAAGTTCAACAATGATATTATCATCACCTTGAGGAAGGATAAGAATTTCAGCAACGCTGAATTTATCAAGACGAGTATGTAACACTGCTATATTACGGGATACTGCATCGGCTTTAATACGTTTTTCGATTTGCTCAGGAAATTTTAAGGTAATACTATTTTTTTCAACAGTTTGCTCTAATTCTCGTTGATCACTTTTGAGTATGCGAGCAGCTTCTTGAGTTTGCTGTGCATTTTCGAATGTAAGAACAATTTTTTGATCGGCAATTGTTTTAGAGATGATAGAAATAGAACGCTCTTTTTTGAGTTTACTATCAATACTTTGAAGTTTACTTAATAGTTCTGCCTCAATTGCCTTATTTGTTTGTACTTCCAGTGTTAAATATGTACCACCAACTAAATCAATACCGAATCGCAATGATTTGCGTAACGGATACAAAAAATACATACCAAGTACGCATACAACTAACCAAATCATCAATTCAGAACTTACGATGCGTTTCGCTGTTGAATTCATAAAAACTCCTTAAAAATTCTAGTGACTCTCTTTTTTTTTACTATTCTATTTACTAATAAACCCGTATCCAGAGGATAAACGGGTTTAATTATTGATTCGATTTTAATTGGCATTGACTATTATAGCTTGATAAAAAGGATCGATTTTTTATTTTATCGCCCAGCCTACGCAATCCTCTTTCGCTAAAGCTACAGCGGACAAGGCTACGGCGGACAGCTTTCTTAAGTCTTCGCTGGCGCGCCAGCTGAAGCCTTGGCGAAAGCTGGTGCCAGAGAGGGGACTCGAACCCCTATGGGATTTCTCCCACAGCCACCTCAAGGCTGCGTGTCTGCCAATTTCACCACCCCGGCACATAAAAAAATTTCAACGTATTTTAGTATAGCGATAAATGAGGGATTATCAACAAAAAACCCCACGTGAACTAAAATTCAGCGTGGGGTTTTAATAAAAAATGTATTATTACTTACCAAAAATCATGTCATACGGCATACGAATGATAGACCAGATATAACTAAATACATCCGAAACGCCACCAACCATCCAATCAATCCACCCAACCTTTGGTTTAGGTTTTGATTCTTCTTCATCATCCTCATCTTCTTGGTCTTCTGCTGCCGTTTGTTGTTGTTCAAGCTGCTCTGCTTGTCGTTGAAAGAGAACACCTTTTTCTTTCAATGCTTCCATCTGGCTTTGTACACGAGCAACGCGAGTTTGTGCTTCCTCGATTAATTTGTGAAAGTGCGTAAAAAATTCTTGTTCAAGATACGTACTAATTGTTTTTATATTACGTGCAGCACCTTCTATCATATAGTACAATTCACGCGCACGAGTATCGTTTAATATGTGAGCAATTTCTTTAAAATTTTTCCATGCTTCTGCTTCATAATTTTTTACGCGATTGATCTGATTCATGAACGTTCCCAGTGCATCATCAATTGCTTGATCAAGACTGCTGATCATATCCACATCACGTTTGAGCTGCTTTAATGTTTCTTCTTCTGTTACGTATGTTTCATATAACACGCGTTCCTGCTCAGAGAGCTCACCTTGTTGTTCGCGCTGTTGTTCAAGGAAATCAGTAATTTCAGAAAGTATGATCTGCAATTCACCTCTATCAATACCAATGCTCATGTAAAAAGGATCTAAAATGTTTCGATCAAGTTGATTGCGTTCTTTAAAGAATGTATTGCGCTGTTCAAATATAGCATCTACCAAATTACGAATTTTTTCGTAACGTTCCTCAGCTCGTTCCCACCAAATGCGTTTAAATAACCAATTGCCTTGAGGGTTTTCAAGAGAAACGGTATCAATACCAACTGGTTCTTCTGAAAGAGGTTCTTCTTCGGAGATTAGTACTTCTTGTTCTTCAACAGTTGATACCACAGGTTCTGCTGGAGCTTCTTCAATGATTATCTCTTCAGAAGTTGTTTCATCAGGAGCAGGCTGGGATTCTTCTGATGATGGTTCTGGTTGCGGTGCTGGCATTGATTCAGATTCTGGTGTAGGTTCTGGTTCTGGCGCAGCGGCTTGTTCGGATTCTGCTGCAGCAGTTTCTTCTGTCTTTTTTACGGGCCCTAAATCAGACCCTTCGGTTGGCCGCTCAGATATTTGAGTTTCTGCTGTGCCGGCTTGCTGTTCGGGCGCAGGTTCACTATTTTCTTGTGATGAAAAATTTCTAGGAATTATTTTGTTGAAGGCATCTTGCTTCTGCTGAAAATTATCCATCAGAGTTTTGAATTCTTTTGAATTCTCATCTCCTGTAAAATTGCCTACGGCTTCTTGTGCTTGCATAAGATCTTTATATTCTGATGATTCCATTATTTGTTCTTCAGTCATTGCTCTTGGTGGCGTTTCTTGACCGTGTATGAGAAACGGTGTTGTGCCGAAAGCTATGAGAATCATGAGTATAGGTATAAACATAAAAACTATCTCCTTTTTATAGCCCCAATCTTTATTATATGCCGATTGAGGACCCCATGTTAAGAGGTTTTTTCGTACTATTTCTCAAACCATCATAGTGGTTTTGCCATAATTTTTTAGAGGCTCTCAGAGAGTTCTTTTAATTCATCCATTAAAGCATTGGATAATTCTTGAGCATCTGATGAAGTATAACTCCATCTTACGCCACTTTCTACTTTAGTAAGGACTGATCTATCTGATTTTATATCAATAATATCGATGCGCACAACATTCATAAATGGATGAACTAATGATGGTGCTCGCACAACGCCTGCACGGCCCAGAATACTGTATGCAACGTTTCCTTCATCCAAGAAACAGATCATAACTTTTTTTTGCCACACCATATTATGATAGCCGGTATGATCTTTGTGAATTGTCAGTAAAATGCTTTCTAAGCCTTTTGCAGCCATACATTGAACTGGAGTGGTATTGGGCAATCCTTTTTCAGAGAATGTTGCAAGGATGCCAACCGTTTGACCTTTTGCCAATACTGCCAATAAATCTTCTGGTAATTTTACACCAACATGTTTTGCCATGAATACCCTAACGTATATAAATAAATCTTATTAATTATAAAGAAAGTCTTGTGATAATTTCGTTTTCTACTACCAAACCTGCGGGTGTTAATTGCAGGCGCCCATTATTCTGGGAAACCAATTTTTTTTCTTCTAAAGCATTGATTGTTGCTTTGAGTTTATCTTTTTGATCGCCACTTAAATCCGTGCTAATTTCTTCCCAGCAAACCCCCTTTATTCTGCGTAATCCAAGCATAATTTTTTCAGCATATATCTGATTTTGAGAGATTATTTCTGTAAAAATTGGCTGGTAAGTATCATTTTCAATGCTTTCTAAATATTTCATGAGGTTTTTTTCATTTTGAAGGCGAGATACACCGTCAAATGAGCATGCGCCTAACCCAAATCCACGATATGGTTTTCGTTCCCAATACGTGGTATTGTGTCGGGATTCTTTTGAGCTTCGTGCAAAACTAGAAACTTCATAGTGAGCAAAGCCATTTTCAGCTAAAAACTCACGAGACCAATGATATAGTTCAACAACTTCTTCATCGCAAGGCAACGTAACTTTTTTTGATTTTACATTAAAAAATAACGGTGTACTGTCATGAATTTCTAAAATATACATTGATAAGTGAGTGATTTTCCACGTAACTATTTTTGCTAATAACTCCTTCCATTCGATTTTACTCACGCCAGGTAACCCTAAAATCACATCCACAGAGATGTTATCAAAATAGTGAGGTGCTTTTTCAAGCAAAGCATAAACATCTGTTGCTTTTTGTAATCGGTTTAACTTCTGTAAAACCGAATCATTCAGGCTTTGTACGCCAACACTAATACGATTGATTCCTAATTCTTTCCAGAGCGGTAACTGTTCGGGGCGTACCGTTCCGGGATTTACCTCAAGAGTGATCTCGGTATTTTGATCAAAACTGAAATATTCTTTCAGTATACCAAACATGTCAAGTAGCAGATGATCAGGATAGGTGCTTGGTGTGCCTCCACCAAAATAAATGGTATCGAGTGGGAGTTTTTCTATATAATTTTTGCCAAATTTTTCAATTTCCTTCACCAGAGCATTATGATAACGCTCCATGAATGGATCATGCGATGCTAAGGCCACAAAAGGACAATAATGACAGCGATAAGGACAGAACGGCCAATGAATATACAATGACCGGGTATTTGCCGAAATATCATAAGACATAAAAAAGTTCCAATTAAGTTATGGGGCCTCAATAAGGTCATTGGGGCCAAAAAAGCTCAAGTAATAGTAGATTTATAGTGTAGCATGGGTCTTATAACTCGGCAAATTGTTACAGAAATGAAAAAACAATTAAAGTCTTTATTGCTTTGGATGTAAGTAATCGTGGTAGATAAGCTCTGCGGTTTGATACATTTCCTGCAGAGAATAATTGTTAAGCAGCGCTTTAATATCATCTAAAAGTAGAGCAAATTCTTTTGCGCCAACAGTAGTTGGGGTTAATAAAGTGACAGCATCAATAGTTTGTTGTGGAACAATAATATTATATTGGGCATTTTTAGCGACAAGATCATCAAGCGCTATTTTTTTGAAATAGTTTTTAACTTGTTGTTCATTAGGAGAAATAAGGGATTTTTTTTCAAGATCATTGTTATATTGAGCAAGGCGAGCAAAAAATATGCTTTTTGCGATAGGCATTGGCGTGCTACCAAATAATGTGTTTTTAAATGAATCGGCCATGGACACATCATTTTTTTGTTGATACAAGTAGAATCCGATTTCTTTTTCCGTGACTGGTGGTTGCGCCAGCTTGAGACTATTCATTCTTTCAATAATATTGACTAATTCTTTTCGCGTATTTTTTTCATTTCGATTAAAATCTGTCAACATGCAATGTGTCGATAGCCACAGTGTTTGAGCGAGTTTTTTATGGGTAGTCATTGCTTGAGGGATAATATATTCAGGTTTATCCATCGCATGAGTTGCTTGTACAGCTATACATAATGCAGTTAAAAAAGTAACATGTTTCATCGGATAATTCCTTTTATTATTATTGATTTTTATGCACGCTATCATAGTATTAAAATATCATAACGTTGTTCACCATAAATTGATTTGTTGCCAAAGGCAAGAGTTACGATGATGTCCAAAAATAAAGTAATTATTATCGCCGTTTTTATCATTATATCCTTTTTTATTTTTCGGCATTGTGCACGAGCTGGCGTATCTATTTTGGATATTGTTTCATCATCGATGTTGTATCCATTATTACGGATACAAAATGCGACGCTTGCTCCCATTGCGCAATGGTTTGATGATCGAGCAACTTTGCACGATTTGCGTATTAATGTCGCTCGCCTACAGGAATTAAATGAAGAATTGTATGCAGAAAATAGTGCGCTTAAAGCATTTCATGTATATGAAGCTGAAACGAGAGAGTTGCGCAATTTTAACAAACGTTACGCGTTAGAAAATGGCCATTTTGTTCAAGTGCTGGCGCGGCATTTTTCTCCAACACAACAGTTCTTTTTGGTTGATGCAGGATCATCACATGGCATAAAAAAAGATATGGTGGCGCTCTATGGCAATACTATTGTTGGTAGAGTTGAGCAGGTATATCCATGGTATTGTAAAGTGTGTTTGATCACTGACGCTGATTGCAAGGTGGCATCCTCCGTCGCTCCATCCTTCGCTAAAAGCTTCGGAGGACACGGTAAAGCTTCCGACTCTGCCAAGGCTACGTCGGACACGATGGCGGACAAGGCTGTGTCTTTTAGAGGAGCAAGTGGTATTCTTGAAGGTTGTAACAATCTAACTCATACTGCCATGCGTTATGTAAGTCACTTAGAAAAAGTAAGTGTAAATGATATGGTCTTTTCCAGTGGTGAGGGTTTGGTGTTTCCTAAAGGTTTTGCCTTGGGCAAAGTTGCTAAAGCTGAAAAGGGAGAACTTTTTTATGATATTGCCGTGCAGCCGCTCTTAGATTTACAGGAGCTACAGCATTGTACGCTGATTGCGAAAGAGGATATTGGTAAATCTTAAGATTAAACATCTCATGATTTATTTTACGATTTTATCTGCTAAAAAGTAACCAAGATAGAATACAAGAGCAACCGCTGCTGTTCTTAAAAATAGTGTATAAGCTTTTTTGTAGTAAGTAAGCTCATCAATACGAGCTTCAAAAGCTTTTTTCTCTTCAAGTGTTTTCGAAGCTTCTTGCGCTTGTTTGTATTCTAAATCGATATTTTTCTGAGTGGATAGTCTTAGTTGTTCAGGATACTTCTTGAGTAAAGTATCTTTGTCCGCTATCGTTTGCTGACAATTTTCATGGGCCTTATTTAATTCTTCAAGTTCGTGTATTAAAGAAAGCGTTTGTAATGTAAGTTCCGCAATAATCTTTGGTGTTTCTATGACGGTATCACTATTTTCATTCATCCAATGATTAGCTGCACTGATTTGGTTTGCAAGGCTTTTTTCAATATGGATTACATTGTTTATCTTTATCAAGCGGCCGTGGTGTTCATCCACAATAACAATCTCGTTGTGTTTTTTGGTTATTATTTCTATTTGTTTGCTTGTAAGATGTGGCTGTTTTTTTAATAAAGATGCTGATGAGTCGTTATTCCAAAAAGCAAATGAATGATCTACTTTTGATATAATAAGTTGAACTGTTACTGACGATAAGTTTTTGGGTAATTGGGATGCACTATGTGATCTTTGACCTGAATGAGGATCTAGAGCAGCATACATTTTATCAGTCACATGTTGTTGTATGTTAGCAGCATATAAGCCGGGCATGCGGCATGTTTGAATAATAGGAGATATATTATCGTCATCAGGATCTTGGTCAATTATTAAATGCATTCCAGAAATGAAGGTGGAATATGTTGCCGCTATAAAAAGCAATGACTGAATAGAAGTTGAATTCATTATGTATTTTTCTTGATAATTTAAAATAAACGTATGATATGGTTTTCTCCATTTATTGTATAGTAAGAATAAAACAAACAAAAGTCTAGACAATCCATTCAATCTCGTTTTCAATAAGGGCCTTTTCTTTTATGACCTTCATGACAGTGCACAGCGAGCCAATTTCATTAATCAAACCTAAAGCTAAAGCTTGTGTTCCGGTACATATTTTTCCTTCAGCCCAGTTGGCAGTTGTGGTCAAAGATAGTTTTCTGCCTAAAGCAACCTGCTTGATAAGTTGCTGGTATGATTCTGTTTCTATACTCTGAAAATGCTCATTGTTTTTAGTTTTAATGCGTTCCAGTGATGATGTGCTAAACGATGTGCTGATATTGCCAATAATGGCTGATTCAGGTGCAATAATATAATCACAGGCGCTTGCAATCAGATAAGCTCCTGAGACGCATGCGTTTTCTACGAGAGCAATGACGGGCTTTGGGTATTCTTTTTTTAATTGCCGAAGATCATGAAAAATAGCTTGACTTGTTCCGGCAGCAGCATCTGAACAATCTATGGTAACAAGGATACCTTTTACGAGAGGATCTTTAAAAAAAGTATGCAATTGATTAATAACGGAGTTTGCGTGGTGCAAGGATTCGGTAATAGAAACAATGGCGATATTAGTTCTGGGCTCCAAAAGCGGAATATATTGTTTTTTTATACTTTCAATCAAAAAGGGTGCAAGACACAGGAATATAGTGATGACAATGATACTTTTAATAGATTCAAATAGGGTCATAGTGGGGCCTTACGGGTAAGAATTGTAGCTGCTTTTTAAAATGTGTTAAGTATCATATAATTTTTTTTGACTTTTGAGTATATATCAAGTACAATTTCTTGTGTGTTTAGGTGGGATTACAAGGGCGATTAGCTCAGTGGTAGAGCATCAGTCTTACAAACTGGGGGTCGTAGGTTCGAAACCTACATCGCCCACCAGACTACGCCAAGGCTACGTCTGGCACGCCATACAAGGTGTACCTAATTTTCCATTTATGATTGAAATTTGTTCCTCGGTAGCTCAGAGGTAGAGCAAACGACTGTTAATCGTTGGGTCGCAGGTTCGATCCCTGCCCGGGGAGCCAGCTTACGCGTAAAGCTACAGCTGACACAGCCATTACTACTTCCACCGCTCATCCTGAGCTTGTCGAAGGACGTCTGGCAAGTGCCAAACAAGGATACAATTTGTTTGGTATTATTTATTGTTGTGGGGTGGTAGCTCAGCACGGATAGAGCGTCCGCCTGTCACGCGGAAGGTCGCGGGTTCAAGTCCCGTCCACCCCGCCATTTAGCTTTGCTAATTGGCGGGATTTTTTTTGTTTATATTTTTATGTATCTGTTTCAAAAAATGCCTTAGGGGGGCAAATATGACAATCAAAAAATTGATCGTGATGATCTTGGTGAGTGCGATTTCTTTTCAAATAAATTCAATGAAGCGTTCGTTCGAAGGTGCTGGCGCATTGGCAAGTCCTTCTAAAAAACCAAAAAGACAAGCGAGCAAAAGCTTGTTTGATCATTTTGAGGAAGGGAATTTTCAGGGGTTTGAGCAAGAGGTGAAAAATCGCGCTCGGTATGGTGAGCCTTCTTTAAATGAAAAAAATTCCTCTGGAGATACAATTCTTTTTGTAGTTGGTGAATCCAAAAAAGAAGATGCGGATCAGTATTTTAAAGTTCTTATGGGCAACGGTGTTGATATCACGGTGTTGATATCAATGATAAGCATCCCGTATCAGGGATGACGGTGTTATGTTCTGCTTGCGTAGACCAGGATTTTAACCGCATAGAAAGAGCATTGAGCTATAAAGCCAATCCGAATGGTAGTTCGAATTTCGGGGTAGTTCCTTTGCATTATTTTTTACATACGGATTTTTCTGATTTTTCTGCAGAGGAGCAAGATATTTTATTTGCTTTGCATGCAAAAACAGATCTTAATCATAAAAATGGTTATGGAGATACTTTTATGCATTCTAGGCTTTTGCAAAAACCAGCTGCAGTAAGGTTGTCCCTTTATGGCGCTGATGTAGATGCTCTTAATAAAGAGGGCAAAAAGCCATGTGAAACTTGTTGGGATGTTGAAACATATAAATTATTAGAGTCTAGAAAGGCTCAACGAGAAAACGCAATAATGCCTGTTGTGAAAGAGGTTGCACAATCTCAAGATTTCAAACAAAGAGATAATTTTCCCGGTATGCCAAATAGCGTGCCTAAATTAGTTTTTAATAGAGGTATTAATGGGTCGAGAGAGCTTAATCTGAATCGATTGGTATCGAAACACAGAGAAATTAATGAATCAAAAGATGAACCTGCAGATGTATAGCATTAAATATTAAGCAAAATTTGGTTGAAAACAGCACTGTATAAAAGCGGTGCTGTTTTTTTGTAGGCGGCTTGAATTTTTTTTTAGCTGTGTCACGCTAAATGTTGCAACAGATGCAAAAATTATAATGAGAATTGTATGAAAAATATTGATAAAGAAACCCAGGAAAAAATAGTTGATTTAATAACAGCTTTGATACCTGATGCAAAAATCTATTTATTTGGATCGCGAGCTCGGGAAACTCATCATCAGTGGTCAGATATTGATCTTGCTCTAGATACGGGAATGCCATTGCGTAATAGTAAGGTTGATGAGGTCAAAAGCGTTCTTGAAGCGACCAATATGCCCTATAAGGTTGATGTACTTGATTTTCAGAGTGTTTCTGCAGATATGCAAGCTTCTATAAAACGGGATGGAAAAATATGGAAGAGTTAAAAATTAAAAAGGATGTATTGTTGCAAGCTCTTGCAACATTTGAAGAGGCTCTGAAAATTATGAAAAATCCAAAATATGAAGAGATATATGAAACTACTCGAGATTCTTCTATTCAGCGATTTGAATATTCAATAGATGCTTTTTGGAAGTTTTTGAAAATTTATATGCAACAGCAATTTGGTTTTGTTGTTAAAATTGATAGTGCGCGAGCAATTCTGAGAGAAGCGCTTAATACGCAAATAATAACGAATGAAGAATTCGATCAATTAATTGAAGCGGTGGCCGATAGGAATATGACTTCTCATAGTTATAAAGAAGAGGTTGCAAATATGCTTGCATTTCATTTGCCTAACTATTATCAAATTATGCATGATATAACCCACAGAATAATCACGTAGCCAAAAAATACTATCGAAAAAAAGTTAAAATAAACGGCACCGCATAAAAGCGGTGCTGCTTTTGTTTATAGAGATATTGATACTTTGTCGGCTCTATTTATACGATATGGTATGATCAAAGAACTAAAAAATTGGAGAGGATTTTTTCATGACCAAAAAGCAGTATTTTTACTTGTTGTGGACGTTAAGTTCGATCCCTACGGTTATTGGTATTATATTGACGTTTACGACTGGAGAGTATTTAAATGTAGGAGATGATCCAGAGGCATTAAGAGCTTCCACCGGCATAGTGTTTTCAATTGCTCTAGGTGTACTAGAAATAATGTTTCGTGGATTTCTTGTAACAATTGGTTTGTATTTTGCAGAAAGAATAGGGGCGCCGTTTTTATTGTTGAATGATAATTATGATCTTAAAAAAGATATTTTAAAGCCCGCAATTATAGTTGGCACGGTGGTTTCTTGTATTGTTGTTGCGATAGATACAGCATCGCCATTTGAGCTGTTTTCTTTTCCTGGAGAATTACCAGGTCCTTTTTATGGAACATTAATCAGTCTCGTTAATTGTATCGTGTATGATGTTAATTTATTGCTGTTGTGGATAGCAGGATTAGCTTTATTAATAAAAAAGGTAACAAACAACGCTGACATGGATTTGATAGTATATACGAGTATAGTATTGATTGCATTCCTGTTTAACATGAGTTCACCAATTTGGCATTTTGGTATCACGGCATTTATTATTGGGCCAATGATCAGATCCGGCATAGATGTTGTATTGGGCGTGCTGTTTTGGAAAAAAGGATTTGAAACGGCAGTGCTGTGTCATCTTGTTATGATTTTAATTTTTTACCTTATAGCGCCCATGGCGATGAATTTTATAGCTGCTTAGTGAAAAAAGGTTACAAATATTGGGCACTAAGGAATATTTCTATGATTACAATAAGGACCTTGGTAATAGTATTGTTTTGTTTGCTTAATATTCAGACAAAAACAATGGAAGGCAACAAAGAATTAATAAAAGATAATATAAAAGTAATTGATCAAAAAGAGAGAGAGTTTTTGCAGAGAAAAGAGATAAGATGGCGGAGTCAGAAGGATATACAATTCTGGACTCAGTGGGAAATAGCATGTCATAATCGACGAGAAGCAATGTATCATAATCAGAAGAATGGAAAACCAAAATAGAGTATTTCAAAACAAGCGACATTGCCAAAGCAGTGCCGCTTGTTGTTTTATCATATAAGATTATTTTTTAATAATATATTCGTAATCATAGTGTGTTATTGGTGCGCTTTGGTCTGTGTTTATAGCCCCGGTATCCAGAGAAATAGAAACCAGTCCTTTTTGTATACATCCATGCTTTAAATATATTTCATTAATTGCTTTATTGTGAACTTGTGCGCGAAATTTGCATGTAGTAACATCGGGAAATGTATTCATTGCAGCAAATGCAAGTTGTTTTGCAATTCCTTGTTTTCTAAAATCTTCATCAACAATAATAAAATGTCCATACATTGTTGTTTCATTCAGTTTTTCAAATCGACAAAAGCCCGCAATTTTTGGCTTAAGAGATTCAGCATCTTGTATTTCTGCTACAAGTAGGCGCAGCGGTTTATCTACATTGTTATCAAGGATAATTGATTTATTTTTTTGATTGTTAAGTTCTGTTTTTTCTTTTACAAATTGCTCAGGATCTATTGCGGGGAATAGTGGCTTATAAAATTTTTCCCAAAGCGGTTTAAAATCATTGTGATATTGTTTTATTGAAAGAACGTTGAGATCATCTATATCTTTTGCTTGCGCAGGTCTTATAAGAATTTTCTCAGCACATTGAGCAGAAAATGTTGTACAAAGCAGAGTAACAATCAGATGCTTCATCATAGGTCTCCCAAATTAAAACGTTAGTATTATTTTTTTTCACCATCAAAAACGCCACAAAAATATGGCGTTTTATAACTGATATCTTTATTAATCGTAGTTATAGATTTAACGGCGCGGAAATTCTTATGCACAGCGTGAACTAGTTTTTTGTTGATATCATACTTGCGATATGCAGGATGAATACATAAAGCTTCGAGTGTTGCGTGGGATTCTGGTTCCAGGGAAAAGAGTGCCCATCCTGCAACGTCGGTATTGTTTTGGATGATTATCAAGAGGTGATTATCTGATTCTATGATTTTTGTTTTATAATCATTAAATGATGATAATACTTCATCAAGCTCTGGCACAGATTTGTTTTTATACGGCGCACATAGAGCTTTTTTGAATGTTACTAAAAGATCTTTCATTAATGGCATCAAGGATTGATCACCACATTTATAGGCTCGTGTGGTGAAAAATGTATGATAGTTCCAATGCTTTTCAATATCTTTTTTGAGATAGCGCAATATATTTTCAAAGTTGGCGTAATCTTCAACTATTGCTAATAATTTTTCTCTGTTCCATGCTTTATCAATAAATTCTACTAACAAGTATGAAGCAATAAAGCCATTCAGTTCTGCAAAACGTTCGCTATCTTGCGCGCTGATGCTTTCCAGTTCTTCTAGTGTTGGTAATGTAGTAGCGGTGCTTTTAAATATTTCAATTGCTTCATCTGGAATGGCATGAGCAAGATATAAGCTCAGTCCTTGACGTAACCAGTATGGAGTGTTTGCATGAGAATATGTATCTGGATTAGAGGTTGCAAAGTGCCCCTCGTGGGCGTTTGTATGAGAAAATTGTGCCAGTATAATTACGGTACATGCTAATACTATACTACGTATCATTAAAGATCCTTTTTTGTGAGAAATAACGATGAATATCGAAGATATATTGATTACAAAAATGACGTGAAAAAGCAAGGGGAATTTTCTTAATTGGGGTCCCCGTACGAACTTATGTGAGGATGGGGTTAAATTATTTACTGCGTTGTCTGATTTCTTCAAATCTTTCGAGATATTTATTGATCGTGTCTTGGTCGTCTATGATTATTATATCATCCCAAGAATGTGTATCGCTATGGCTGGTTGGGTTATAGGACCCTGTCACCAAAAGACTTTTATTGAATATATTTTTTTTAAAAATAAAAAATTTATGATGCATTTGTTCAAACGGATCATTTTGTGGTGATAGTACTGCAATTCCCATGTGTTGCAATTCGGATGGAACTATCCAGGCATTAGTTCTATCTTTTTCAAATTGATTGACTATTATTTCAATGGGAGTTCCTTTATTTTTTTGCTGAATAAGCTCGTTTGCAATATGTTTAAGAGAGAGATGGTAACAGCAAACATATATTTTTTCTTGTTCATTTTGAATGAGGGTAGCAATAATGTTCTTGAGATCAAGTCGTGTATCAGATAATCGTTTGTAGGGAGTTGGGCTAAAAAATATTTGAGGAAATACAGGCTGCGGAAATAACATAAATGCATAAAGATAGTTTTTTTTTGTGGCCGTTGAGGATGTTTCTGGAAAAATTAAAGAAAAATCTGTTGCCAGCTCATACAATTCTTTTCGACGTGTCTCATCGATTTCTCTTGCTTCTGGTTGGAATAAAAATTGTCTCAGTATGTCAGCATTATTTTCAGGAGAATGAATTTCTTTTATTATATTTTCGATAAGTTTGGCTACATTTTGTGCAATTTGTAATCGCTTAGCGGGAATATCTTGAGCTGATGTCTCATTTGCTCGTTTCATACTGTGTATTTGTACTGATATCAATAAAATGGGTATCAGATATATTATTTTTGTAATCTTCATACTTCAGCGCCCTTTTTTTAGGATGCAACTTTCTATTTGGATTAATTATACCACGGGTGTTGAATTGGGCGCAAGGGTTTATATCTGTAGGATTAAGCGCTTTTTTGATGGTAATAGCAATACCTGCTTGTTCTTTACAAAGGTCTATTTTTAACGGTACTTTTAAGATAAATTAACCTATTGGCGCAGCCATTATATCGTATAAATTAAACCTATTTTTATGCATTGGGGTCCTTGTACGAACTTATGTGAGGGTGGGGTTAAATTATTTACTGCGTTTTCTAATTTCGTTAAATCTCTCAAGATATGTATTGATCATCTCCTGGTCGTCTATGATTATTATATCATCCCAAGAATGTGTATCGCTATGTTGAGTTGGGTTATAGGATCCCGTTACTAAAAGGCTTTTGCCGAGTAGATTTTTTTTGAAAATGAAAAACTTGTGATGCATTTGTTCAAACTTATCATTTTGTGGTGATAATACCGAAATGCCTTGATGTTGCAATTCAGCGGGAAGCATCCATAGTTTAGGATGATTTTGATCGAGTTGATTAGTGATTACTTGTACTACTACACCTTTATCCCTTTGTTCAAGAAGTGCTTGGCCGACGGAGCCAAGAGTGAGATGAAAAGAGCTGATGCATATTTCTTCTTGTTCGTTCTTGATGAGGGCGATAAGAATATCTTTCAGTAATGGCCGTTTGTCAGCAAGTCTTTGATAAGGGATCGGGGTAAAAAATATCTGCGGGAAGCTGAAATTTGGCAAAAGCGTGAAAGCATATAATAAATTCTTTTTTGCGGTGATTTTGATATGAGAAGGATCAGTGGCAGGAGTTTCCAGCATTTTTTCAAGAGCTTCAGCTTGTTCGTAGAGAGCTTTTTTATTTGCATCACTCAGCAACCGAGCTTCGGGTTGAGATAAAAAGTATCCCATCACTGCAGGATCAGAATCGGCATATATTTCGTGTTCTATTTTTTGTATAAAAGTTGTTTGATCATATTGAGTTGTTGAAGCTGAGAGCGCTTTTTTTATAGGTTTTTTGGGAGATCGAGGTGGCTCATTCTGGAATCTTTTCATGCCAAAAGCTAGTGACGATAGGAATAAAGCGGATATAAAAACTACATTTTTTGCCTTCATTGTTATCTTTTTCCTATTTTTTGGGGTTTGTAAAACCCAATTGGAAAATATCCTATTAGTATTAATTATAAGGTGTGTTTCCTATAAAATTCAAGGGTTTTGTATGCATTAAGAGGTCATAATTTGGATTATAAGCGGCAAATTGACATTTTTTCTATTTGGATTATAATGATAATAAGGGCTGAAATTAAGCCATAATGTAAAGGAGAATTCAATATGAATAAAATCAATATATTGGTACTATTATTCCTTGGTATATCCGGTTTAGTCGATTGTCACTATCCATACGAATATTGCTACTCTCGAGAGCAATTTGATAAAGATAATCCTGATTTAGCATCAGATGTTGCTGTTGCAAAAGGCAAAGAACATGCTGATATATCGGAATGGGTAATGGCAGATTTCTTGCAGGCACGAAGTGCTTGCAAAAGAGGGATAATGCAGGATGTTTCCGAACCAGCAGAGGCATTGTTTGCTCGTGAAAAAGATTTAATTACCCTAATAAACGAACAGAAAGCTATGGTGGTTTTGACAGATTGTCAAGAAGCCCATGAAAAACTTCGTAACAAACGTAATGATATATATCGCCGTTATGATGAAGCTTTAAATGAAGCAGAAAATGCTTATGATCAAAGAGTAAGCCGTGCTGAATCCGCAGGATATGTAGATGCGGAGGATCAAATGCACATGGTTCTTAAGAATCAGTCTGAAGCAAAAAAAATCTATGATGTAGCATTATTACAAGCGTTAAAAGAGCGTGGTCATGAGTTTGAGCGTGCAAAGGTGAGTCATCAATGGGCTCTAGGAAAAGCGTTGGATGCTCAAATGCCTGGTGTGTTTCATAGGTGGAATCCAGATTTGCTAGAATATCCTGATAAATTTGATGGTGAACAAGCAAAAGCTTATAAAATGGCAAAAAGATATTATAAGAGTGTATGTGATCAAGCATTTAGAGATAAGTATTATGATCTATCAATTAATTTGAAATATCGTGATCCGTTTAGCAAGGCCTATGAACGGGGTAGAAACGTACAGCGTGAATATTTGGCATATGATCATGGCAAAGAGGCGCAACGTATTACGTCTCAGAATGAATGTAATACAGATGCATAACATGCTTTTTCCCGTTCTTTACAAAAGGCCATTTTTACGTTATTTTTAAGGGATATTAGTGATATTAGCGTAGCTGTTACATTGTATAAAAACATAAAAACTTAGGACATTATATGAAAAGAGATATCCATCCAGAGCTTCATGAAATCGTTGCACGTTGTGCATGCGGTAATTCATTTGAAACTCATTCAACCAATTCCGATTTGCGAGTAACTATTTGCTCAAATTGCCATCCGTTCTTTACGGGCGCGCAAAAATTTATCGATACCGCTGGTCGTATTGATAAATTCAATAAAAAATATGCAAAAAAAGCATAAAATTGTATGAATATGACTGATTTGGCGAAATTACAGTCAAGATACGATGAATTAACAAACGAGCTTACTGCCGCTACTGATAATGCTAAACGAATAGTATTACAGAAGGAGTTAGCTCGTCTTTTACGTATTATTGATGCATATAAAGATCTTGAACGTCTTGATAAGACAATCACAGACACCAAAGAACAGCTGAGGCAATCATCCAGTGATGCTGAAATGGCCGAATTATTTAGAGCGGAGCTTCATGATCTGGAGTTCAAAAGACTCGAAAAAGAACGTGCCATCGAAGATATGATGATGCCATCTGATGAACATGATGAACGTTCTATATTTATGGAAATTCGTGCCGGAGCTGGCGGTCAAGAGGCGGCGTTATTTGCCGCAGATCTTTTGAGGATGTATACAAACTACGCACTCAAAAAAGGGTGGCGAGCAACGGTAGTGGATGAAAGTTTTACTGATCTTGGCGGTATTCGTGATGTTACCTTGCATATTCAAGGCGAAGGAGCTTATGGGTATCTGAAGTTTGAAGCTGGTGTACATCGGGTACAGCGTGTGCCTAAAACAGAAACAGCGGGCCGTGTGCATACCTCTACCGCAACAGTTGCGGTACTTCCAGAAGCAGAAGAGGTTGACGTGAGCATTAATCCTGCAGATCTACGTATTGATACGTATCGTGCAAGTGGTGCTGGCGGGCAACACGTGAATAAAACTGATTCAGCTGTTCGTATTACCCATATTCCAACGGGAGTGGCGGTTGCGTGCCAGGAAGAGCGTTCTCAGCATAAAAATAAAGCAAAAGCCATGAAAATGCTCCAATCCCGTTTGCTTGTGGCCGAAAAAGAAAAACAGGCAGAAGAGGTTGGCAAGCAGCGCAAAGAGATGGTCGGGCGTGGCATGCGTGCTGAAAAAGCTCGTACCTATAATTTCCCCCAAAATCGTGTGACCGATCATAATGCCGATATAACGCTCAAAAAGCTTGATTACGTGATGCAGGGTGATCTTGATGAGATTATCGATGCATTGCGTACTATTGATCGTGAAGAACGGCGGAAATTAGCCTTGCAATGAGGCTTTTGACTTTTTTTGACAATAGCGTATTATTTATAATAGAAAAGATTATATCAACATTTTATAAAGAGGGTTCACTTATGGTGAAATTGAATATGGGGTTAAAATCAGCTTTATTAGCTGTAACCATGATGGTTGCTGTGCCAGCAACAACGCGTACACAAGAGGCTTCTTCTTCGGTGGCAAATACCATTTTGTCTTTTGTAAAAAGTAATAAAGTGGCGTTTGTTGGAGCAGCTGCTTTATTTATCATTGATACTCGTTTGAGAACAAGATCAAGAGCTGAATTCAGCATGGATGATCTAAAGCAAGATTTCCAAGAACTATTAAATTCTATGAATATTTTGGATTCTAAGCTTTATAAACAACTTGTTTTCTTATTTGATAAATATGTTATTGGTCTTCCTATCAAATTAGAAGATTGTACGAAGAGAATGGCTAAAGATGAAGATGGAATGGTGTTGACGGTAAAAACTAAAAAACTGTCACAAAAACCATTTGGTGTGTATGGATTATTTGATGCATACGTATTAAGCCAAGTTAAAAAATTTGCTACAGAAACGTGTGCTGCAGCTGCATTATTATACGTGTATCTTCATTCTCCAGAGGGATTTTTGAATGGAGCGATTGATAACGCAGGAAAAACCCTGGGCATAACTAAGCCTGTAAACACTGTTACTGATGCTAAAACTGCAACGGCTGAAACTAAGCCTGCTGTTGTTGCTCAATAAGTAATAATAGTTTTTTAAAGAAAACAAAAAAGAGACCTGTTTTTATAACAGGTCTCTTTTTTTTGTCCAAATTTCATAAATCTTGAAAAAGTATGAAATGGTTTTTTAGGATAGGGGAATGTTAGAACCCCATGCTAAATACTTTGCGCATGGGGGCCCCATAAAAGATTGAGCAGTTCATATTAATTTATTTTTTCAAGGGAGTTTGTATGAAGAAAATGTTATCAAAAGGCTTATTATTCATAAGTCTTTTTCTTGGTGTTTGTGCAACTGATGCTATGCAGTCGAATAAGCCATGGACAGTTTTGGTGTATATGGCAGCAGCAAATAATTTAAATCCCTATGCTCTTTTAGATCTGCAAGAAATGATGAAAGTGGGATCTAATGATAACGTGAATATTCTGGTATATCTTACGTTGCAGCAAGATGGTGAAGAAAAAGTGACCAAGCAATTGTATATTAATAAAGGATCGATAACTCAGGTTGGTCCTGATATGGTTAAAGATAGTGGAAGTGTAGAAACGCTTAAAGAAGCATTGGAATGGGCATTTGTTATGTATCCTTCGGATCATAAAGCGATTATTTTCTGGGATCATGGATCGGGTGATTTGAATAGATTTAAAAAACAGTTATCGCACCGCGGCGTTTGCTATGATTATGATACCGGTAATTATTTAACAGATAAAGATTGTGTAGATGCGTTAAATTGGGTCCGTGTTACATACTTCAAATTAACAAGATTTGATATTATAGCGTTCGATGCATGTCTTATGGCATCTCTTGCAATGGCATATACATTATCATTTAATGCTAATTATATGGTTGCATCACAAGAAACTATTCCTGGCGATGGGTATCAATATGCATATCTTTTCAATCCATTTACTACAGGAACATTAGACCCGCTTGCTTTTGCTAAACATATGGTTAATGCATATAAGCAAGAATATACTGGAACGTTAGATTATACATTGTCTGCAACAGATTTAAGAGCGATACAAGGCTTAGTTTATAATAGTAATGCTATTTCGGATGTTTTGACAACACAGTTGAAAGGTAGGGATAAAACTACGGTGAAATCAACGATCAAAAAATGCGTAAGTAGCTTAAATTGTCTTTCTTTTGATGATGGTAATTATATAGATTTATGCCAGTTTTATAAAAATATTTTGAAAAATATCACTGGTTTAAAGCTTTCAAGTGCAATGGCTACGCAATTTAAAAATACTCTTAATACAGCAATTAATTTATTTTCAACGGTGGTTAAAGCAAACGTGAAGAGTATTAATTATTCTCAAGCAAATGGTCTTTCTATGTATTTTGCGCGTTATGCTATTGATCCATCGTATTATAATTTGATATGGTCAAAAGAAAATCCGCAATGGTTAAATTTCTTGCGGGCCTATTTAGCTTAGTATTACATGATATAATGAATAAAAAGGGGCGTTTTATGACGCTCTTTTTTATTGATTCTAAGTTAGAACTTTTCTCCGTTCGCCCTGAGTGTTTTATGGAGCCGTAGGCGCAATAAAATGTATCGAATGGGTTTGAGTTTAGTAAAAATCCTTATTAATTATTCTTGAATTTACCCTTCGATACATTTTTTGAGGACAAAAAACACTCAGGGCGAACGGATCTGAGAGAATTGAAATAAGAAAGAAATACTATGACTACACACAATAAGCGTTATTCTCAACTATTATTTTTCCTCTGCATAATCAGCAGCACCTGTTTTCCCAAAACAGATTCTCTCTGGCAAAGAACAAAAAAATGGATATCAAATCCTTTTTCCTATATAAAAACACATGAAAAAGTTGTTCTTGATAATCCTTATGCATCAATAATTGCTCAGGTGCGTGTTGGTAATGATTTACATCCAAAAGAAGGAGAGTTTTTGCTTAATCGTAGATCAAAAATCATACCTTCATTAGAAAAAATTCTCAAAAGATCGTTGAAAGACAAATATGTACCAAACATATCGGTCATTTGCAGTGGAGGCGGATATCGAGCAATGTTAGGTTCTATTGGAGCTCTTTGTGGTTTAGAACAGATAGGTTTGCTTGATGTAATAACGTACGTAAGTGCATTATCTGGTTCAACATGGGCAGTGGGATTATGGATATCAACGGGAATGACACTCAAGCAACTGAAAACATATATTGCCAAACAACTGACCGTTGATTTTTATAAAATAAGAAGGCCAGATAGTCGCAAAATCGCGCATATGCTTTTGGTTAAAACAGCTTTTCAACAACCATTTTCTACGGTTGATTTATTTGGAGCTTTTTTGGCACGACATCTATTAAAAGATTTCTTTGGTGATGCTTGTCAGATGGTACATATGTCGGATCAAATGAAAACTATTCAAGATGGTACATTTCCTTTTCCTATTTATTCAGCAGTTGATGGAAGAATAAATATTCGTGGAAGTATTCCATGGTATGAATTTACGCCTATTGAAATTGGCTCAGCACAATATGGATACTATGTTCCAACATGGGCATATGGAAGACGGTTTAAAGATGGTTTATCAGTTGATTATGCACCTGAGCAAAGCTTAGGATTTCATTTTGGTGTTTTTGGATCTGCATATGGTGGACATTTTAAATCCGTGTGGAATCGTGTATTGAAAGATTTAGTTTCATCTCAGGCAAAAGCAATCATTGAAGAAAATATAATGCAAAGCCGAGTTGCGCATACACGCTTTGCGTGGGCACGTGTGCATAATTTTATGCGTGATATGGATACGCATGATACTTTAAAAAAGAATAAAATTTTAAAATTGGTTGATGCGGGTATAGAATGTAATTTACCGTATGTTCCATTAAGTGGGGAGCGCGAGGAAAGAAAACAAGATGTGCTTATCATTTTTGATTTTTCACAAAAAATTCCTGCCGCACTGAAAGAAGCGGAAAATTATGCACGTATGAAGAATTTAAAGTTTCCTGTTATTGATTATACCGATATTGAAAAAAGGACGATTTCTATTTTCAAGGACGAGGAAAATCCTGAAATTCCTGTGGTCATCTATATGCCACGTATCAGTGATTATCAGCTTTGGAAAGAAAAAAAACGAGAATCCAGATATAAAAAATACCATACCATTGAATGTTTTAATTTTAATTATTGTATTCAATTTGGTGCGTGTTACACTACTAATTTTCGTTATTCACATGCTGAATCACAACAAGTCATGGATCAGATGGAGTTTAATGTTGTTGCGAATCAGGATAAAATTGTTGAAGCTATTAAATGGGTTGTGGAAGGGAAGAGAGCCATAGCCTAATAGTCTTTTTTCTATGCATATTCTTTTGTTCTGCGATGCATTTTTGCTTGCAAAAACATTCAGAATGAACGGAATAAAAGAAAAGAAAATTATAATTCCCCCCTCCGTTCGCCCTGAGTGTTCTGCGGAGCGAAGCGAAGAAGAATGTATCGAAGGGTAAATCTTATGCATAATTTTTATGTTTATATTTTAAAGTGTAGTGATAATTCATATTATATTGGGCATACTGATGATATTGAGAAGCGTATTTCCGAACATGAATTAAATAGTTATGAGTGCTATACATCAAGTCGTCTGCCAATAAAAGTTGTGTATGTACAGGTTTTTGCTACGCGTGGAGAAGCGCTTGAATCTGAACGACAATTGAAAAAATGGAGTCGAAAAAAGAAAGAAGCTTTGATTGAAGAAAATTGGAAAAAATTGTCATCGTTATCGAAGAAGAAATTTGATTGAGGAATGACCCTTCGATACATTCTTCTCCGCTTTGCTTCGCAGAACACTCAGGGCGAACGGAGGGGGGAATTATAATTTTCTTTTCTTCCGTTGATCCTATGAGTACTTTTACTTGCAAAAATATATCGAATGTTCAGGACGAGCACGGAAAACATAAAGAGGAACGTGTTTAAAAAGTTGTTTTGAAAAAATCAACAGCGCCTAGTGAGGAAAGATTGGATTAGCCAGTGTTATAGTGAGAGTTTGTATGGAATTTATAAAATATTTCGAAGATATTAACATCAATGATGTGCCAACTGTCGGTGGAAAAAATGCTTCTCTTGGCGAAATGATACAGCAACTTACTCCGCAAGGAATAAAAATTCCTACCGGTTTTGCCATTACGGCAGATGCCTATTGGCATTATCTTGAAGAAAATCATTTTGTTGAAAAAATAAAAAATATCATGGCGAATCTTTCTGATGCGCATAATGTAAAAAATTTGCAAAAAGTTGGTTCAGAAATACGAAAGCTCATTGTAAGTGGCACCGTTCCTGAAGATTTGGAAAAAGAAATCATAACGGCCTATTATAATCTTTCACAGCGATATGGTGTGAAAGATATCGATGTTGCCGTCCGTTCATCAGCAACGGCAGAAGATTTGCCGAATGCATCATTTGCTGGGCAACAAGATACATTTTTGAATGTTTCCGGTGAAAAAGAATTACTGCAAGCGTGTAAAAAAAGTATAGCATCACTATTTAATGATCGCGCAATTGTCTATCGGGTTGAACAAGGATTTGATCACTTCAAGGTTGCACTTTCTATTGGTGTACAAAAAATGATTCGTTCTGATGAAGCTGTTTCTGGTGTTGCGTTTTCATTAGATACAGAAACAGGTTTTAAAGATGTGGTGATGATAGAAGCATCATATGGTCTTGGCGAATCTATTGTACAAGGTTTGGTAACTCCCGATGAATACATGGTACACAAACTAACACTTATGGATGGGTATAAACCTATCATAAAGAAAATGTGTGGAGATAAAAAAACAAAAATAATCTACCCTACTTCGCTTTCTTCTTCGCTCTTCGAGCTACGAAGAACAAGTAAGCTACGAAGGGCAAGTGCATTAAAAACGGTTAAAGTTCCGGTCAGCGATCAAAAAAAATATGTGCTCACTGATGATGAAATTATTGAATTGGCGCAGTATGTTATCACCATTGAAAATCACTATTCAGCATTAAAAAAAAGCTGGTCGCCGATGGATATTGAATGGGCAAAAGATGGTCAAGATGGGAAAATATACATTGTGCAAGCGCGTCCTGAAACAATTCATGCTGGTAAAAATAATGTTATTTTAAAAGAATATAGATTAAAAAATCCATCTGCAGCAAAAACACCATTGGTGCAAGGCTTAAGTATTGGTCGAGCAATTGTTTCTGGAGTTGCATGTGTGGTAAAAAGTGCTCGCGATATTTCACGAGTTAAAACGGGTGATATTATTGTAACGGAAATGACTGATCCTGATTGGGTTCCGGTGATGAAACGAGCATCGGCGATTGTTACCGATCGTGGAGGACGTACGTGCCATGCAGCAATTGTAAGTCGTGAATTGGGCATAGCTGCCATTGTAGGAACGCATAATGGTACAAAAAAAATAAAAACGGGAGATCTTATCACCATTGATTGTTCTGATAGTTCTATTGGCGTGGTGTATCAAGGAAAATTGGAATATGAAGTGCAAGAAATAGCATTAACGAATGTTGCAAAGCCTCCAGTGCCGGTGATGATAAATTGTGCTGATCCTGATAGTGCATTTCAGGCATCATTTTTACCAGTAGAAGGAGTTGGCCTTGCTCGTCTTGAATTCATTATCACTAATGCTATAAAAATTCATCCTATGGCACTTATTGATTCTGAACGAGTTGATAAAAAAACTATGCGTATTATCGATACACTTACTGCTGCATATAAAAACAAAACAGATTTTTTTGTGGAGCAATTAGCCCAAGGGATTGGCATGATTGCAGGGGCTTTCTATCCTAGGCCAGTGACTGTGCGGTTTTCTGATTTTAAAAGCAATGAATACCGTAACTTAATTGGTGGTGCATATTTTGAAGAAGTAGAAGAAAATCCTATGATTGGATTTCGTGGAGCATCGCGTTACTATAACGATCGATATAAGCAAGCTTTTGCGCTTGAATGTGCAGCTTTATTGCGTGTGCGCAATACCATGGGATTTACCAATGTAAAAATTATGGTTCCCTTTGTGCGCGCCGTCGCAGAAGCAGAAAAAGTGATACAAGAAATGAAAAATCATGAATTGGTACGTGGTGAAAATGGGTTAGAGCTGGTGATGATGTGTGAAATACCTTCAAATGTATTATTGATAGAAGAATTCAGTAACTATTTTGATGGATTTTCTATTGGGTCAAATGATTTAACCCAGTTAGTTTTAGGTATAGATCGTGATTCTAATTTGATAGCTCCATTATTTGATGAGCGTAATGAAGCGGTTAAAAAAATGATGGCTATGGCAATCAAAGGTGCTCATGCTTGTGGCAAGTATATTGGTATATGCGGGCAAGCACCTTCTGATTATCCTGAAATTGCAGAATTTTTAATTAAAAATGGCATCGATTCACTATCATTAAATTCTGATAGCGTGATGCCATTTTTAATACGTTAAGACTCTTTGTTCTAACTATATCGGGCTGAAGTTGGAATATGCGAAGATAACTTTTCCCAACAATGCATGAACGTTGATGTAATAACATCTTTCTGTTCAGTTGTTACAAGAAAATGGTAGAAGGTTGCAAAGATACCAAGGACAGTAATGGCTTGTACTGGACGATAAGAAAACAGCTTTCTTATAAATGTTTTATTGTTTGCATTTTGCTCTTTTTTATCTGTTGCGGCTGCTGCTAACTGCTCTGCTTTTTCTTTTGCTTCATTTATTACTTTCTGTGCTGCTTCTGCACGATCTTTTTCTTCAGTAGCTTTTAGTACTTGTTCTTTAGTTATCGAATTATTTTTTTCAGCTTTTTCTTCAGCTCGCTTAGCCGCTTCTTCTTGAGCCTTTTGTTCTGTTTCTTTAGCAGCTTTCTCTGCTGTTTCTTGCTCTTTTTTCTCAGCCGCTGCTTTGTCTGCTGTCAATTTGTCTGCGGCAGCCATTTTATCTTTTTCAGCTTGCTCAGCAATAGCTAGCATTCGAACTTCTCTCTTGGCTAAAGCGTCCTTTAGTATTTTTTTATAATCAATCGATTGAATTTCTTTATCTTTTTTTATTTCTGCATCAGCTGCAATTATTGTTTCTAATCCATTTCTAACTGCAGTTTCAATGTTTTCAACAAAAAAGTGATTAATTGCTGGATTTTGTAGAGTAGGAATGAGTGATGAGCAAGCGGCTGCAGGATCTCCTGATGCAGAATAACAACCATCCCAGTATTCATTGCCAACATATGAATAAGCATCCCAAGCATAGGTTGCTACAACTAGTTTTCCTTCATCTTCACCTGTTAGTTTGGCGGTAGGATTTCTGTGTGAAAAAGATATTTCTACCTTAGCAATTGTTTGTTTTTTCTGCTGCATCCCAACCTTAGCTAGTGTTTCGTTGCTAGGATCAATCCAGCTAAAGTCGATGTTACTAATATTTTCGAATTCATTGCTAGGATCTTCCAATATTTCTTTAACAGCTTCAATGAAGTTAATAACCTCAATATCTTCCTTTGTTGTTCTAAATAATTGCCATGCACCAAGGCCAAGTCCAACTACATGTAGAAAAACTTCTTTGTTTGCATGTTTTCCTCTCGCATTGGCTTCATATAGCGCATTAGTAAGAATATCTTTTATGTGTGCTTTGGCTATAGATGGGCGATAGTATAATCCTATAGCTTCTTTATAGTTAACTAACTGCGTATTCACGTTATTATCAGTTATTTGGATGTCGCCATCTTTCGCATCCTTAAAGAGGTTTTTATAACCAAAAAAACCTGGTATTTCGTGATTGATGCCAACTAGTCCGATCTGTATTCCGAATTCTTCGAATGGCTCTTTGGATGGGTCAGTTGACTTTAAACCCCGGTTTTGACGATTTCCATTATTTATAAAAAATGTTGGTGATGATACGCCGCATGATGCCCCAATCTCTGCTTCTTCAAGACTAAGAATATTTGTCAGAGTAAAAGGCGATTTTTCTTCGGTAGTACCAATCTTTTTTAACTTTGGAATGATTTCCGTATAGTTTTTCACTGGAACGTAAATTCCTTCGTCATTTGATAATATAATTTTATATCCATTGGATCCATTATAACAAACTAATGGTCGTTTTGTGTAAAGACGCACAAAAAAATCCGTGATAGTCATTGTTTCATAAAATTTTGAACCAACTCTTTGTTTTGATTTAAGGAATGTACAAGCACGTTCTAATGTCTGTTGAGAGAATATAGGAATAGTTTGTTGAGCATATCGAACAATTTCTTCTTGAAATTCAGGAGTTGATTGAGCGTTAGGACTATTAACATAGCCATAATAAGCCTCAGGAAAATTAGCTTTGGAAGGAAATTGAGGTAGTGCTGGACTCACATCACCCTTAAATTTTTCCCTAAAACTTCGTTCATTGCGTAGTATTTGGTCATATGCTTGTTGTGTTTTTTCAGGAGATGATTCGCTTATATTTTGCCATGTTGTTGTAATTGCCTGGTAGTGATTTTTTTTATGATTAACACCATCCATACCATCAACACTTGCTATTATATGATTAACACCATCCATACCCCAAACACTAGCCGTCATCTGCAATAAAATTATAGGAACAATAAGCCCATATCTTTGTGTTATTTTCATATGCAATATCTTTCTTGAATTAACTTTATGTTATAAATATTGTTTTAACTATAAAGAAATTCAAGAATAACACAATGAGAAAATGTATCTTAATGCCTCAAAAATTATTTTTTTTGTAAATATTTATGAGCTAGTTTTCTTATAACAGATTGTGGATTTTCAGGAGTGTATACTTTTGCTTGTTGGGCAATTTTTGTGGGCAAAATCACTACATATGTGCTTGCATTTTGTAAGTGTCCGCATTCAATACATTTATTACCTTTTATGACGGTACAAGGGCAATCACAGGCAACAGAATGCCATTCTTTATCATCAAAATCTTCTGATAAGTGTTTTGAATTATCAAGGCAGTTAACGCTTGCGGTTATAGGATAGCTGCATGCTATCAACAGGAGCATTATTAATTTTTTCATTGTTTTTCCTCGTTTTGCAGGGTACGGGATATTTCTTCATATTGCTCAAAAAAAGGGCGTTGATCTTCTGGGCAAAATTGAAAAGGGCAGCAGAGCATGGTACTGGAATACAACATGCTGATCATCAGAAAAATATATTTTTTCATGACAAATCCTATTATTTTGCCTGAGGGATGCTTTTTCGTATCATCATGATAATACCACTGCTGAATTTCAATTTGCAATAATTGATGTTGGTTTAATTAAAAAGTTTTGAATACAAAGCAAAAACACAAAAATACATTTTATTCTGATGAGCTATTGTGTATACTCATGGTATAAAGCGGTATTTTCAATACGTAAGGCGTGTCATGAATAACATTCATTCTATTGATCAGTGTTGTGCAACAATGGTTTGCACGCTCGTGCGATTGACTGCTTCTATCGTCTTACATGCTTCTTATTATTATGGTAACTACTTCTTAACCGAGAGGACGATTGTTATCATATAATAAAAAACAATAAAAAATGAAAAATGTCCCCCGGTAAAAAAGCCGGGGTTTTTTGTACCCAAAAATTAAAAAACTGTTTTTAAAGATAAGGAAATGATGATGACTATTCAAAGAACGCACCTCGCATTATTGTTGTTTGCGGTAAGTATATTTACCATTGTACTCTTAAAGCGTTTAAAAAAGGGCGAGCATAAGCGAGCTTTTACATGTGGTATTATACAAACAGCTTCCCATCCAGCTCTTGATGCAGTCAGAGAAGGTTTTATGGATGCTATTCGTGAAAAAAAGGGTGATACAGTTGATTTTATAGTGCGTAATGGCCAAGGATCAATTAGCACTATTCATACTATTGCGCAGCAATTTCATGCTAAACAGGATGCAGATATTCTTTTTGCTATTGCCACACCCGCAGCTCAGGCAATGATATCGGTAGAAAAAGAAATACCAATTATTATGGCAGCTGTTACCGTGACGCATGAATTGGCGGATAATTTTTCAGCACCAAATGTTTGTGGTGTGAATGATATGATTGATGTGCGTAAAGAAATTCAAGCAATGAAAGGATTATTATCAAAAAGTGTGCAAACAGTGGGCATTCTTTTCTGTTCTGCTGAAGTAAATTCTGTTGCTATGTCAAAAATTATGGTTGCCGAGCTTGAACGAGCAGGGTATGTGCCACAATTAATAGCAGTTGCATCGGAAATTGATATGGAACCGGCAGTTGCAAGCGCTGTTCGTAAAGTTGATGCATTATTGTGTCCAACGGATAACGTGGTTGCCAATTCTATTGCGCTTATTGCAAATATTGCGGCCAAGGTCCAAAAGCCTCTTATTGTGAGTGATAATTTATTAGTGCAATATGGAGCGCTCATGGCGCGTGGCGTTGATTATTATGAAAGTGGCAAACAAGCCGGAAATATTGCGGTACAAATTATAGAAAAAAAGAAAAAACCACAACATATTGGTATTGTTACTGCTGATACCACAGAGATTTATGTCAATAAGCAGGTGCTTGATACATTAGGATTGACTATTTCTGATGCTATTGCACAAGATGTTGTTTTAGTTGAATAGATCGCTTTTGTAATATAAAAAGGATAATGATGAAGAAATTATTACCACCAATATGTTTTGTCATGATATTTGGGTTGTGCAGTAGAGCATGGAGCATGGATCAGTTGAATAAAGATATAGCAGCCAGTGAGGCCGAGATCGATAGGATAAAAAGGGAAAGAATAGCCGTTCAGATGAATCATTCTATTCCTATGTATATTATGGTAGAGCTGAAAGAATATTACGCTGATGTATTACATGAAGAGCGGATTAACCATCAATCCTTGCAGCGAAAAAAAGTTGATTTGCAAAAAAAGCTGGTAGGTGAAGCGAAATTATAAGAATCATTTTCTCATTGTATCAGCTGATAAGCAATTCCCGTAATGTATATAAGCCAAAACAAAATATTACAACTCCAGATATGTAATTAAGATAACGGAGTATTTTTCGAGACATTCTTTTGTGCACTATTTCATCAGTTATGAATATGCAAATCCACCACAAAAGTGAACCAAGAAATACTCCGCTTACAAAAATAAGCAGCTCATGATACCCAGTAAATTCAATATCAAATCCTATAAATAGTGATATAAATTCTAAGATAGTGGAGATATTAGTTAACGTAAATAAGAAGGTTTTTATAAAAACCTTCTTTGGTTTACCATTAATAGGCTTCACTTTATTCAGTGATGGAGTATCGAGAAATCTTTTAGTGCCAAAAACACATAAAAAAATGCCGCCAATCACCTTAAGCCATGCTTGATCACCGATAATATACGGGCTACTCAGTTGAAAAATGATTACCGCCAAGATACCGTAAAAAAGATCGGCACTTGCCGCTGCTAGACCTGCTATAATACCGGTCGTAATATCTTTTTCTGTTTCTTTAATTTCAAGAAATCCGATTGCTTCTCCTGGCGCAGCTAAAGTAAAGCCTGCTGCAATGCCTTTGAGTATAATCGTATCAAGCATATGTCTAATCCTTTTTTTGAAATAAGAAGGTATATGTATTGTACAAATGGGCATTGCTATTTTAGCAATGTTTTTTTATAGTCAAACATATATTTGGGTAAATATAAAAAAAGGATAGCAATGAAGAAAAGTTTATTAATAATACTCTGTATATTTTCCGTGCTTGCCCATGCTGCTGAATCTAATAAAACCACTATGTGTCTTGTGGGAAATACGCTTTTTTTGGTCAGTAGAGATGATATATATAAACATAGTAAAGTATTAGATGTGATGGTTCTTGGAAAAAGAGAGCAGGATAGATTTAAAAAAGCCGTTACGCAAGAGGAGCATAATATAATTGGCACAGCATTTTGTGTACAGGATAAAAAAATATATGGTTTGCCTAAAACATCTCAAAGTTCTTCACTTGATGACAATTATAAGCCCTTTACGAGACACTCTAAATTATATAAACAAGCAATGGCAGAAGATGTGCTGGGTGATCTTATATATGTAGTTGAACCAGTTATTGTGCTTAAAGATCTTAGAAAACATAGGCCACAAGCATATAGCTATTCACCCTATAGAGCGGGTGCTGAAAACCCTTATGCTATCACGTGTCATAATTTTCTTGGTGATACGGTGCTTGAGCAAGCGGGTAATGATTTAGCAATCTGTTATCAGAATGCTTTGAAGAAATGCCTTGAGATAGTAAAAAATAAGGAAAGTAAATCAATTGGCCTTGTTACATTGAGTACAGAAAGAGGATTTCCCCGAGAACAAGCAATTCCAATAACTTTTAAAGCAGTTACAGATTTTCTGGAACAACATTCAGCTCACAATAATTGTTCATTTGTGCATCTTTTTGTAAGAAAGCATTCTGAATTCAGAAAATATAAAGAGTTGATGATGCAATACAATGAGAAGTATAAAAAATAGAGTAGAGTGTGTAGAAAATAAAAAAGGAGGTGATTAAATCGCCTCCTTTTTCTTGTGATTAAATTCTAATATCCTGCATGCCCGTAGTTTAACGAAGTAGGGCAGGAGTTTTTGTATGCCAATCAGTTTCTTGTTGGAATGCATGACCCACTTGGAACAATAACTCTTCTGATAAATCAGGACCAATAATTTGCAAACCAATCGGCAAATTATCTTTACTTTGACCACATGGTAATGACATAGAAGTGATTCCTGCCAAATTCATGGCGCACGTAAAGTAATCTTGCAGATCCATTTGCAGTTTATTATCAGCAAAAGCTCCAAATTTAAACGCTGGTGCAGGATGCACCGGCATAATGAGCACATCTACATCGTTAAATGCTTTCATAAATTCATGACGCATTAAGCGTTGTACTTTTTTTGCGTTATTATAAAATTGACCTGCGTGTCCTGCAGAAAGCACGTAGTTGCCTACTAAAATACGCATGCGTACTTCTTCTCCAAAACCATCATGGCGAGTTTCAGCATACATTTTACCGAGTGTTGTTGCTTTTTTATTACGCAATCCGTAACGTACACCATCAAAACGTGCTAAATTTGATGCTGCTTCGGCACGGCTTAAGATAAAATATGTTGCGGCAGCATAATCAAGTGATGGTAATGGCATTGCTGTGATGGTAGCGCCATTTTTTTCAAATGTTTTCAAGGCTTGTTGAATAGCTTCTGTAATTTCTGGATCCATACCTTCAGCATGCAACGCATTAGTTACCACACCAATTTTGAGATTTTTTGGTAGTATGCCAGTTAGGTTTTTTGTGTAATCTTTTTTTTCAACTTGCTTCATTGAAGCGTCTTTATCATCTTTGCCCGCAAGAACAGAAAGAACGCGCGCATTATCATATACAGTGCGAGTCATAATACCAATTTGATCAATTGATGAGCCATATGCAATCAGGCCATAACGAGATATTAATCCATAGGTTGGTTTTAATCCGACAATACCGCATAATGCAGCAGGTTGATTGACCGATCCACCAGTATCAGAACCCAGTGCCCACGGTACTAATCCTGCAGCAACTGCTGCAGCAGAACCGCCACTAGAGCCACCAGGAATACGTGAATGATCCCATGGGTTATGTGTTTTTTGGAAAGCAGATGTTTCTGTGGAGCTTCCCATGGCAAATTCATCCATGTTTGCTCTACCAATAATCAAGGCACCGGCATCTTTTAAACGTTTAATTGCTGTTGCATCATAGGTTGCAACATAATTTTCTAATATTTTTGATGCGCATGAAGCAACGCGGTTTTCTTGGCAAATGTTATCTTTGATAAGACCAGGAATGCCAAATAATGTATCACCTTGTGCATTACTTGCATTTAAAATTGATTCTTTATCAAAAATTTCTAGTGCAGAACCAATTTCGCCATCAAATGCTTCAAAACGACGTATATAAAACTCAAGAATTTCTTCGCGAGTTATTTCTTTTTTAGCTAATTTTTCTTCTAATTCACGGATTGTTATAAATGGATGAATGCTCATGGGTGTTCCTGGTATACATATAAATTTATTTTCTTATTCTTTTCTCGTCCTGATACTTCGACAAGCTCAGTACTAAACACAGTGTTCAGCTTTCTTTGCGCTCGTCCTGATGCTTCGACTATGCTCAGCAGTAAACACCCGCCTGCCCTCCGAAGCCTTGGCGAAGGACGGGTTGAAGGATATCTTCGAGCGCTCTTATGTTTTAAAATTAGGATTAAACCACACCATAGGAATATCAGCTTCAAAATCCTTAGTTGTGTTTCCGATCCGTTTTTCAAAACGACCTTCTTTTTTAAAACCTAACTTTTCATACAAATTAATAGCTGGATTTGACTCTCTGGTGATAATCTCGACTCTTAAAATAGTTGTATGATTATTTTCAACTTCTTTTAAAAAGGTTGAAATTAAATTTGAACCAATGCCTTGTCTTTGAAAATCAGGATCAACGAGTATGCTACCTTCGGTTAAAACATGTGAAAATATCTTTGGTTTTAATTTATATTTGATCATGGACCCAATAATTTTTCCATTGTATTCAACAACTAAGGCTAGCCCATTATTAACACCTTGGTAGGTTATCTTATCAATATAGTCTTGCGTAATTTCATCTTCTATTCTGACTAAAAAGCCGCCAGTAGATGCAACTTTTTTGTATAAAAGTAATAAAGAAGTGGAGTCTTCTATAGTTGTTTTTCTGATGATATAATTTGTACCATTATTAGTGTATAAAGCTGCACCATTGATGATGGAAAAATAAGTACAAAATAGTATGCTCAATTTTGTTATATTCATATTATTTCCACAATTTACTTAATGCATAGAGACCAAATGAAAAAATGGCTAATCCTGCAATATAATTTATGTATTGCAATATCTCAGCAGAAACTTTTTTTCTAAATGACCCTACTGCAAAACATAATAAAAGCCACCATATCGCAGATCCTAGAAATACACCTGCTACAAAGCCAAGTGATTCTTTATATCCTGCAACATCAATATTAAGTCCTGTAAAAAGTGCCATAAAGTCTAATATGGTTGCAGGATTGGTGAGCGTTAAAAAGAAGGTGGTGATATAAGCTTTTAACAAACCACCGTTGATGGTTTTGGCGTTATCTAATGATGGGGTAGCAAAAAATTTTTTTATACCCAGATAACAAAGAAATAATCCGCCAATAAGAGTTAGTGGAGCTTGATATTGTAAAACAATAATTTGGCTGGCTTTTAAACCAAGTGCAACTATAATGCCATACATCATGTCAGCAGTAGCAGCCCCCAAGCCAGAAGCTACGCCGAGAATGATGCCGCCTTTTAAGGTTTGTTGTATACACAAAAAACCTATTGCGCCTACAGGTGCTGCTATAGAGAAACCTACCGCTATTCCTTTTATTATTAAATTAATTAACATTGTTTTGATCTTTCATTATTTTTGCGCTCGAAGATATCCTTCAACAAGTTCAGGACGAGCGCGGGAGGATCCTAGACTTGTTTGTTATTGTTTACCCTTCGATACACCCCTACGGGGCACTCAGGGCGAGCGGAATAGGGAAAATCATATTTTTATTAGAATCGTTGTGCCTAATTGTTTTCAATAATGACTGGCACCACAAAAAAATCACCTTCACGTTCAGGTGCTTGCGCAAGAATGATTTGAGGGTTGCATTGTTGTATCATGTCAGGACGTTCCACATTTTCATTTTTAAGCAATGTGATATCCACATCTTTTGCTATGTCTTGTACGCGTGCAGCATAACTTAAAACCGCCCCAAGATGTTTTTGAGCCTGAGTTATTTCTGATTCAGAAAGTTCTATGTTGGAAAGTCGAGCAATTTTTTCAACTTCTTCTTTGGTAATCATGTTTATCTTTCTTGATCGTTATTGGTTTAATTCACTCTTATCGTCATTTTTAGATTGAGCTGAGTGTATAGTTTTTGATGACGTATGATGTTCATTTTCTTTAAAAATAAGTTGAGCAGCAGGTTTTATGTTGGATGGCAGCTCGTGTTCTTTTTGTGGCGATTTTTCTGGGTTGGAGTTTGTTGAGGAGAAAGATTTAGTTTTCCAAAGTTCACTGCGGAACCTTTTGATATACCAAATACTCATGAGCGCATTTCCAAGATAAAATGATCCATATAAAAGAATCAATTTGAGTGCGTCATTTTGAATCTGCCACTGTGATAATGCATATGAAACAGGAACAAAGTAGGCAAAACAGGTAACAAACCGTACAGCCATCACAATTTGAACATTACCTGCGCCGCGTAGTGCACCAGATAGGATTAATTGTATCAAATCAAAGATAATAAATACACTCAAGACAGGAAACGCTTGCATGGCGATTCCGGAAAAATCACCTTTTTTATCGAAAATATTAATGATATATGCTCGGTAATAAATAAAGAACCCTAAAAGAGTAGATACCATTGCAATTGCTAACACCATTGTTTTTTTGATATTAACTTTGACACCATCCCAATTTTTGATACCGACATCATTGCTTGCAAGAAATGTAATAATTTGAGCAAATGCAATTGCGGGTAAAAAAGCAAATCGTTCCATATCTTTGACTACGCAAAATGCAGCAATACCGTCAGTTCCCATGGTGGCAATCATTTTACCAAGCCAAACATATGCCCAAGCCATGATTGATTTATCAAGAACTACTGGCCACGATATAGAAAGTAAATGTTTAACATACGAAATATCAGTTAAACCTGAAAAAAGATTGATGCTGTATTTAAGATTTTTTTTATTAAACAATACATAACCAAGAGCAATAACCATCATACTGCAATATTGAATAACTGTTGCTAGGGCAGATCCTTGTAATCCTAATGCAGGAAATCCGAATTTACCAAAAATAAGAGCGTAATCAAAAAAAACAAAAAGAAGTGAGCCAAAAATAAACATTTTCATAGGCGCGCGCGAGTTTTTAATGCCGCGCAGAAACCCTACGAGTGCAAGATAAATAAACATGCATAAAACACCCACCGCACGTAAACGCAAAAAAGGCACTCCAAGTGCTATTATTTCTTCTGAAACTCCGTACCACGTATAAATAGTATGCGCGCCGAAAAAGAGTACGCTGCCAAAGATTAACCCTAGTATTGTAGTGAGCCAAAACGCATCACGTAACGTTCTACCTGCATTTTCAAATGAATGCTGTCCATTGAATTGACCACTCAAGACAACGGTGCCTACTGAAATGGCTTCGCCTACTTTAATAATAAGATGCAAAAAGCTATTGGTTACACCAAGAGTTGCATAGGTATGAGTAGAAGCAAGAGACCCTATAAATGCTGCATCGAGCCAAAATGGCATTGCGTATAACAAGAAATTAGTGATGAATTCTGGTATGAAATAACGCAGCAATGTGCTGTATTTTTCGCCTTTTTCACTGCTATAAATATCATGTGTATACCGTGTAATAAAATTTTTAATCAAGATGAAACTCCTTGGGGTTATTTTTTGTCTCTAAAAAAAACAAACTTCCTTTGCACGGTTTCTAGTTTATAGACTATTTCTTTTTCTACAAAGGGAGCTTCAATTTTACCCGGGGTCCATTGCGTTGATGCCCAATAAACTAACATTGCATCTTTATATGCGCATGATGGTTTAAATACGCGTACTAATTCTTCAGGTTGTAGGGATGCACGGGCAAAGAAAAAATCAATAGCGTGATCATTTAAACCCCATTCTTCATTACATTGCAAATGGGGACCCCTTAAAAGAATATTGTCGGAAGCTTGTGGGATTGTTCGTAAAAAAGTACGCCAATCAAGAGGGTAGAGAATAATATCGGTTAAGCCCAACTCGTTGGCAACATGCTCCAGAAAGATTCTTTTTTTGTGGTTTACCTCAATGAGTATCATGCGCAAGTGAGGAAACAATATTTTCAAAGGAAGGCCAGGAAACCCTGCCCCAGTACCGATATCAGCAGTGGTTGTGATGGTAGTAAAGTTTAGATGCTGCGCCAGAGCGAGTGAATCATCAAAGTGATATTCTATAATGCCTTCTGGATCGGTTATCGCGGTTAAATTGAATTTATCATTCCATTCAACCAAGAGCTCTAAATAACGCTTAAATTGTTCTATCTGGGTAGAGGATAGAGAATATTTATGAGCAAGATTAGTCCACAAACTCGATGTAAAATTACTCTCCGGATGATGTTTGTCCACTTTTCTTCCTTTAATATGTATCTTTTTATTCTCTATCTATGCTACCATGATTATGAGTAAAATACAATTTGTATTACCAATAAAGTGTGTTTATGAAAAAAACTAAATATATTCATCTGATGCTATTATTGATCATTTCATGCGGTGTCTGCGCAGGGCCTCGCATGACTTTGTTTTTCAAGCCAGAACTGTTGACTGATATGGAGAAAATCACCGAAAAACTCAAAAAGCCGGCAAAGTTAGCAAAATATACTGCACGAGGTATTCTCAAGCCCTCGTTGGTTGAGGGAATTATTGCTACGTATGGTGGCTATGTAGAAGAATCTGATTACAATGGGGAACTCAGTTTTCCGAGAAAACATTTGGGAAAAACTATCACTACTGTTATAACACCACAAATAATTCCTGTTCCTTTATTTGAAAATACGATTCTTAATTTCAGTCGTGTTCCGGGAGTACCAGCTTCAATGTATGTATGCGAACAATTATACGATGAACAAAAAGATCAGCATTATTGGCAAACAAAAGAAGTTGATATTTTACAAGATATGAATATTCCATTAGCAGCAATGGTTATCATTGCTAAGCCAAAAAATATGAGAATGAACGTCGGAAAAACTTTCATTAATGATACGGCGAACTTTGTTTTACCCGATATATATGTTAAAAAAGGAACTAATAATATAGAAAATAGTTTATATATGCTGACAATTCGCCATCTATTCAAGCCTATCGAAACAGAAGAAAATCGTGAACCTTTAAAAATCATTACTCAAATTATTGATTAAAAAGGAGCACCATTTTTTTTAGTCGTAAATACTGCTATACTGGATGCATTATTCATAATGATTATTAAAAATGGTAATCACATTTTAGCCTAATATTTATCCCTAGCCTCGTTATTCTTGGCTGGGGTCCCCATACAAAGAATGAGTATGGGGTTTAATCAGAAACTGTTGGGGAACGTGATATGAAGTTACAAATTTCATTCGATCTTATTGATTTAGATAAAGCAATTGCTATTGGATCAGAAGTTGCTCAGTATGCTGATATTATTGAAATAAGTACTACTCTTATTCATCAACATGGAATTGCTGCGGTGCGGCGATTTAAAGAAGCCTTCTCTGATAAAATAATTTTTGCCGATACAAAAATTGTCGATAGGGGAAAAGAAATTGTAGAATTATACGCAGATGCAGGTGCGAATTGGATTAGTGTAATGGCAGGAACATCTGCTCAGGTAATTCATGCAACAACTACCGTTGCCCATAATGAAAATATGAAAGTAATACTTGATCTTATCGATTCAAGCTCGGTTGGTCAATCGGCCTTAGAAGCTAAAAATCTTGGAGCTGATGCACTTCTTTTTCATCAGCCATATACGATTGAAACTGAATCACTGGTCTTTCTTGATACATGGGATATGATAAAGGGCAATACGCAATTGCCCATTTTTGTTTCAGCAAAAATTAATCGTGATAACGTTGATAAAATTATTGCGCTGAGGCCTGATGTTATTGTGGTAGATCTTGATGTTGCTGATGCAGCTGATATGGGCAAAGAGGTTCGTTATTTTGCTGATTTGGTTAATAGATTCTAATTACCAACGCAGTTCTTCAGGAAAAAATTCAGCAACTAATGTTTGATAATATGGCATAAGCTCAGAAACATTAACCGGTTCTGAGCTTTTTGAATATAAATCGTATTCGCTGAATAATTTTACCCATTTCATCATTGATCTATCATAATCATCCATTAAATAATCATAAGCATTTTCTTTGTGTGCTGCGTAAAACGAATGATATCGAATAATATAAAGTGCTTCATCAGGTAAATACCGTTTTACTACTTGATACAGATATTCATCATGCCCCCATGACATATGCACATTGTCCAAACCACAATTGGGTTTATAAATACCGTACTGTGTTTGCAGTTTTCTATTATTCATATCGGGGTTATTCGCAAAATAATCTACAAAGATTATTTTGCCAAAATATGCGCATCCTACCGGAAACGTATCCCCAACAACGGCCCATTGTGGTTCATTAAAAATAATAAGCATTTTGCCCAGATCATGAATTAAGCCTGTCAAGATGAGCCAGCGCGGATGGCCATCTTTGCGTAAGCGTTCGGCTGTTTGAAATGCGTGTATTGTTTGCGTATTATCCAAATCGGGATCACTTTCATCGACGATAGTATCGAGAGTTTTCATTGCATCCCAGATAGTCATACGCATTTTATTGAGCGGATAATATTTTTTCTTTTGAGCAAGAACAAAGTGGAGTGTTTGATTTGTATGATTAAGACGATAAAATTCTCGCACAGATTCTGTTGTGCTTTCATAGTCTCGAAAATCTTGAGTTGGTTTTGAGGTGTCTTGTGAGTGTAGTGCGATTGGAGTCAATATGGCTAATGAAAGGGATAAAAATACCACTCGTTTCATACAGTTCCTTTTTTTAATAATCATATAGTTTTAGTATTACTAATTTTATTGATGATGCAAGATCAATATAGTTATTGTTTTTAATAGAAATTAATATATAATCATTAACATGTTTTTCCATTAATAATAATTAAAAGGTTTTTTATATGAGAAATAAACTGTTATGTTTTTTGACTATGGTTTTATCTGTGTTTTCCCAAGTTTCGTGTATGCTTGCTCCGGTTCAACAGCAAGCGGTATTGGTGCAGTTTTGGCAAAAAGATGAGTCTAAGGGAGTTAAGTGTCGTCTTGATGTACAGTCTTTTGGTAGGCTTGCAGCAACTTGTTCGTATATGAATAAGAATTGGCAGGTTGAAGACTTTTCAAAAGAACAATTTGGGTTGGTAGAAAAATGTTTGTATTTTTACGCTCCAAAGGTATCATTGCCAATCATTGAGCTTAATGAACGACGATTATGTAGCATAATAGATGCTCATGTTCAAAAAGTTGATGCACGTATTATGGATGTCTATTCTCATATTAAGAAAACAAAATGGGCACATTCGTTTACTGATAAATTAAGCCTAAGTAATAATAATAGAATAGCTTTTTACTTTGGAAAACTACCGGGTCAAAAGCCGCGTTTCACTAGCTTATCAGAATGCGATTCTGAATCGGAACATTTCTTTGATGGTCATAATGATCCTTTGATCGATGATATTCTCGATGCAGCTTATGAAGATGCAAAATGTGCTATATTAAATAGAGATGTTGACAGGGCACGAGTGGTGCTTAATCGGTATGAGCAATTTGTAAATTATGATAATGAGCTCATTGAACCCCTGTGTGCTCTTGGAAAGGGCCAGCTCTTAGTAGATTATCTTTCAGTTCTTGAGCGGAGCGTTGAGTATGCTGCAGATTCAAATGGTTTGACGGCAATCGAAATTGCTCGCGATATATATGAAGATGATGAATTGGTAGAATTTTTGCAACGAACAATAGATGTTGCTAACAGCCAGCCTCTAAACTAAAGAATTATCTAAAATTTCATTGATAATTTCATAACGGGCTCTCCGTGATCACCAGCGGAGAGTCCCATTTGCATTTCATGTTTTTTTGCTAGTTTTGAATCAATCAATCTATTTGCAGATAGGGCATACATTGCGCCAAAACCCGCACCAGCAATCATCTGCGAGAGATAATGCCGATTGCTGGATAAAAAGACAACGGTAACAAATACTGCAACGCTTCCTAAGGGCAATGCATAATTGATGCCAAAACGCATGCCATAAAGCACGGCCATATAGGTGGCTTCAGCTAAATGACCTGACGGAAATCCGCCATATTTACGCTGTTCTTTAGCAAAAACTTGATGATATGGTCTTTTACATAGATCAAAATTGAGTTGTTCTTTAAAAATATCTTTTGCGAGTAACACAAAAGGCATACCCGTTAAAAAGACCTGACTTGTTGTTCGCATATCTTCATCTCTACTAAATACTGCTTGAGAGCTTAATAAACCGATAGGAATACCGATACTTAATCGTGCAACTTCTTTGCACCATTGTGCGGGTTCATTTCGATTTTTCTTTTTTTTATGATCAAAAAAACAGTTGTGAAGTTTATCATCAATCATACGAGCCCCTGCAAAAAAGGGTGCGGTAATAACAAAAACTTTCAGAGAATCCCATGCAAAAAGACCAAGATTGATCTTTACGGCATCTCCGGCAAATTCTCCTAAGATATGGGTTATGCGGTGTTTTGATGGCGGACGATTGCGAAACCAAGGACGATGATTGCGGGCTGCTCGATTGCGCGCAAGAGTTTCTTTCTTTTTACGTGCAAATGTAGTTCGCCGTTGAGTGTAGGTTAGTTTTATAGATTCCTCACTGCAAAGTGTGGCAATGCTACTGGTTATAGCAAGAAAATAGATTATTTTCTTTACATATGTCATTGCCACTTTCCCCTTGTTTGCGACAATAAAAATGTTGTTTGTAATTTTAGACTATAATTTTTCTCGAGGATAAAACAAGAGTGGTTGATTTGACTTATATTGATGAGGACGAGTATTGTGTGTTTAAGATGTTTATTGATCCTTGGGAAAAGATAAAAAATAGAAAAAGGAATGATGTATGATGGATCGGTCTGTGCTTATGGGATTGATTACAATGTCACTTGCTGGTATGGATGCGCCATCAGCTCCTCCATTAATTAAAGAAATAATAGATATCTACTTTATTCCTTGTCTGACATTGCAAGAGATGGGTCGTTTAAAGTGCACGAGTAAAGGAAATAGTGCGGTGATTGATGTAGAAAATCTTTTGCAAAACAATAGTTCTTATGCGTTCCATCATTTCTTTAATAATTTTTCCTATGATAAGAGGACAATGACTCTTGGACATTACGGTTTGACCAAAAATAAAGAGATGTTTAGTTTTTTGCAAAACAAAGAAAAAGAGTTAAGAGATGACGATGTAATGTATTTTAATCCACTGGCACCCGACTTATTAGAATATTGCATGGAATTACATGCAACAGAATATTCAACACCTGAGAAAATACAACAAGTACGAGTAAAACAGCTTCAAATGGCAGTTCTAGTAGGCAACAATGATGATAATAGGTTTGGTTCATTTTTGAAAAAAATACTGCCAAGAAGTGGTTTTAATATTTGGGATATCAAAATTGTTACTTCAAAAAAATTGTTGTCTTCTCTAGCGGCAAAACAGAAAACAAAAAAGATTAGAGCTAAAATTATTAAAGATATATGTACTTCACAAGACGCTGATTTGCTTTTGGCTATAATGGGAGGGATTATTGAGCCGCGAGCCTTGAAATATATTTTTTGGTTCAGTGAAAAATTATTTATAGAAGCCTTAAGAGAAAAAAATGCATTTATCGAAAATGTGCCGGATAAATATAATAAAACTTTTCAGGATTATCAAAAAAAAAGTGCGATTGACAAAATCAACTCACGTTATAAGCATCATGGACGCTTAAGGGGTTAAAAAGATGAAATTCTCATTCTGGCAGTAGTTTTTTGCAATATTCTCTTACAATTGGTCCAAACTGCGGATGTTGCAATGCAACCTCAATATTTGCCTGTATCCATCCCAAAGGATTGCCAACATCGTATTTACCCCATGTTTCGTTACTATTTTTATACCCATTTCTCCGCTCCGCTCCATAACGGGTGCCCGGTCGAAATGAAAATGTAGACTGGGCTATTGAGGACCCCATTTAAGAGAGTTTTTTACAATATTCTTTTACTATTGGACCAAATGTTGGGTGTTGCAAAACAACCTCAATATTGGCTTGTATCCATCCTAAAGGATTACCGACATCATAACGGTTGGTTTTCAGGATACACGCAATTACGCGTTCACCATTGCGCATCATATCTGCAATGCCATCAGTGAGTTGAATTTCATTTCCTGCACCTGGTTGCGTGATTTCTAATGCAGTAAAAATGCGCGGAGAAAGTACATAACGGCCTGCAAGTGCATAGGTTGATGGTGCTTCATCAATGGATGGTTTTTCAACTAGGCGATCAATATCAAAAACACCATCTTCTAATTCTTTTTTTATTGCAATAATGCCATAGGATGAAACTTTCTCGCGGGCAACTTCTTGTATCCCAATTACTGAGGCATTATATTTTTCTGCAACAGCAATAAGTTGTGCGAGTGCAGCAACTTCACCAATCATAATTTCATCAGGTAAAAAAATACCAAAGTATTCATTGCCGATGGCTTCTTTTGCTTGTAAAACAGCGTGCCCCAATCCTAATGGTTCTGGTTGGGCAACAAAGGAAAAATGTGTTTTATCAATGATTGTATTGAGATCTTGTAAAAGAGCAGATTTGCCTCTGCTTGCAAGCAGATTTTCTAAGTGTGGAAGATGCAGAAAGTGATTGCGCAGTTCTGGTTTATCATCATTGGCGATAATAGTAAAATCAGTAATTCCTGATGCAATACCTTCTTCAACAATTAACTGAATGGAAGGTTTTTCTAAAATTGGCAGCATTTCTTTAGGTATTGCTTTTGTGTAAGGTAAAAATCGAGTGCCAAGGCCTGCTGCGGGAATTACGGCTTTTGTTATTTTCATAGGTAAACTCATGCTTTCAAATGTATACGTTGCTAAAAAAGCACACACAAAAATGATTGCAAACATACGCTATCCTTTTTTTATGTTTGCAACGTAGCATGCTATATTAAAATTGATCAAGAAATTTTATTTTACTTGCATGGAACAAGCGAATATCATGAATGCCATATTTAATCATAGCAATACGTTCAATCCCCATACCAAATGCAAAACCAGAATATACCTCAGGGTCAATACCGCTTGCGCGTAATACATTCGGATGCACCAAACCTGTTCCCAGTAATTCAATCCATCGTGTATGTTTGCATACCGAACAACCATTTGTGCAGAATGTGCATGAAGCATCAATTTCAAGGCCGGGTTCTACAAAGGGAAAGAATCCAGGGCGCACGCGTATCTCAAGTGCTTCATTATCAAATATTCTGCGTAAAAACGTATGCGCGGTAGCCAAAAGGTTGCTCACTGATATATTTTTATCAACTAATAGTATTTCCGCTTGCGTGAAGAGAAAATCGTGCGTTTGATCGGTAGCTTCTTTACGATACACTCTTCCTGGTGCAAATATTGCTATCGGTGGTTGAATGTTTTCCATTGCACGCGCTTGCATAGTGGAGCATTGTGTGCGTAAGAGCATTCCTTTTTTATGTAAATAAAATGAATCTTCAGCTTCACGCGCAGGGTGATCTGCAGGAATATTGAGTGATTCAAAGTTATAATATTCATTTTCTACTTCAGGACCATCCACAATATCATATCCCATGGATATAAAAACATTTTCCAAATCTTCAACAATCTGAGTGTAGATATGAACTGTTCCTTTAAGTTCATTATGTCTGTATGCAGAAACATCAAAGCTTTTTTCGCGTGCATTTTGTTGAAGAATTTCTTCTTGTTGAATTTGGGTTGTGAGTGCATCTAGTTGCGATTGAGCTTCTGTTTTGAACTGATTGAGCAGTGGTCCGACGATTTTTTTTTCTTCAATAGGTAAAGATTTAAGTTGCTCCATGAGGTCGACGATTTTGCCTTTGCGACCTAAAAATGCGACTCGCGTTGATTCGAGGGTGGAAATAGTAGAAATGGTTTTTATTGCGTCCGCAAATTCTTGGGCAATAATTTCTAGGGCTTGTGAGAGGCTTTTCATGCATATTCCGTTAGCATTTACAAAGGTTTTATAACAAAATCAAGATAACAAAGAATCATCTTATTAGCAATTTCAAGAAGGCAGTTGTGGTTTTAGCATTAGGTTTGATAGCGTTTATCCTATATACTTTATATAAAGGGAAGAGAAGATGAAGAAATTAGCGGTGATACTGTTTAGCTTAATTTTAACCGGATGTGGGATATATTATTTTATGCAGGTAATAGATAAAAACTCTTCAGCACCATTATTTTTTTCTTCTGACAAAGATGATAGTGTTTTAAATTTAGACAATAGCCCCTTATATGCCTCAATTGTTGCCGATGATCGTATATTTGAAGCAACCTATAAAGCTCAGCCGGAAATGCTTGCTGAAAGAAAAGCGGTGATTGCCACGTGTATGGATCATCGCTTAAATGACTTTTTAGGTTCTGTCACCAAAGGTACCTACATTCTTCGCAATGCTGGTGGCCGTGTGACTGAAGATTGGATACGCTCAATGGTCATTTTATACAAATTACTTGAAGTAGAGGAAATCTTCCTTATTCAACACACTGATTGTGGCATGCAAAAATTTACTGATGATGGTATGAAAGGTTTATTAGAGGGTAGCTCAGAGAAGGCACGTCTGGTAAAAAATTGTAATGTTGTTCTTGGTACACTAGAAGATAACCATCTATGTAACTGGAAAAATACTGGCTCATGTGGTGGAAAGACGCCCTGTGTTGATTATAAATGTATCGATTGGTTAACGATTAAAGAAGGATTGTTTGCATCCGTGCTTGAAGACGTTAAAAAGATCAGAAAACATCCGCTTATTCCATCAAATATTCCCATATATGGGTTTATCTTTGATGTATTAACCGGACATTTGACTCCTGTTCCTGAGGCGATGGAGGCTGGAAAGGCCAAACCTTTGGCGTGTGCGGCTTAAAGTACGCTTTTTATCATCGCATTAAGTTAACGTTCGCTTTTGGCTTGTATTGCAGGCCAGGCGGACGTTCTTCTATTATTTCAAAATAGGATTGGTATTGATGGTTTTTGTTAATATTTCAGCTTGATATGAGTTGCTAATGTGATAAACTATAAAATATAATAAAAAGATTGATTGTTAGGTATTTATTGTGAAAAAACAGTTATTTATTTTTTCGATTTTCTTCTTGGATAGCGTTCATTGCAAAACTCCAAAAGAGCCCAATCTTCCGGTTCGATCAATGAAAATGCCTAGATTTATAGGGTTTGATGATACGCAAGCCATATTAAATTTCAGATTACAAGACACATTAGATGAAGAAATCGAAATGTTACTGCAAGAGATTACAAGGGAGATTACAAGGAATGATGCAGAGCTTGAAGCAATCCGAGAGACGAGAAGGAATAATGAAGAGATTGAAAGAAGAAGGTTAGCTGAACAAGAGAGAAGTGCAGAGGAAGGTAGAAGGCGTCAGGAAGAGGTCAGAAAACTACTCGAGTCAGAGTCGTCAGCAGAATCTGTGAAACTATGTACACATGAGATTGCTCGATATGAAAAACAAATACACTATTACGATTCATTCTGGTTCACATTAGATCGCCTTATTACGCCCCTATCGCATCAATGGAAAAGAAACAAAGCCATAGAAGATAAAGAGAAAGCGATACAAAAGAGATCTGATATATTATTAGAATTCATTAAGCCATATGCACCTCAAGAATCTCAATTTTCTGCACCAATTATAGCACCTTTATCAAATGAAAATTTCGAAAAAGTCTCTTTGAAAACAGCATTAAAAAAATATTCCGACAACGCTCCCTTAAGAGAATAACGAAGACGTATTGCTTTATCTCAATTAATATCTATGTTTTGATTGACAAAAATCTATAAATGAGTACATTTTACATTACTTATTAGCCCCATGCTTCACGTTATTACGCACGGGGACCCCTTTAAAGAATTGTTCTGAAGGGTTATCTATTGAAAATTCTTAATTAATTGCCGGGGTAGCTCAGTGGTAGAGCGGAAGCCTGAAGAGCTTCGCGTCGTTGGTTCAATTCCGACCCCCGGCACCAGCCTACGCGTAAAGCTACGGCTGGCGCGCCATTTTTTTAAAGGAATTGGCACTCAAAAATAAAAAGATTTAGATAGCAAAAGCGTAGGCTGCCCGCCGAAGCCCATGTCCGCCGAAGCTTCAGCGTAGGAGGATGGCGAAGGCTGGGCCGTAAAATAAAAAATCAATTTCTTTCCCATCTCCAACAAAAACCCAAATTTTTTCGTTTCTTGCAAATTTTTTTTCTATACTGTTAACTTTCATACAATATGTTTGTTACAAGTGTTTTAAATAAAAAAGGGAAAAACACCATGAAAAATATAGTAGGGTTGGTTTTTTTAATACCAATTTCTTTTGTTGCATTTGCAGCAGAACGTCCTGAAAAATCGCCTTTTGTAACAAGGGGAAAACCACTAGGGGATACTGGAGCTTTGCCTGCCTCAGACACACCCAGACCTCAAAGAGCAAACTCATTGCAAAGAGCGCAGACTATAAGGGTTAATCTTCCAAGAAAAACGAGTAATGGTGAGGGGGAAAAAAGGGCTTTTTATAAAAGTCCCCGATCTCAAGATGATTTTATTGCCACAAGAGATATTCCCGTTGATTTATCAAAATTTCCTAGTCAAAATAAATAAGATGTTTCTATTTTTTTTTCAATTGTACTAAAGTGATGAAAAAAGAGGTGAACTTTCATTAAGAATGTTGAAGGAGTCGTATGAAGCAGACCCAATCTGATAAACATACAATAGCATGGTTTAAAATTGCTGATTGTGTGTCTCGTGGAGAAAAAGAGCGTGCATTGGGAGTTTATCGTCTCCTTTCTCATTCATTTAATGATAATGCGGTAGCTCGTCAGCTTGAGGCAGACATTTATCTTTCTTTTGGTGAACAGGATTTAGCAGTTTCTTTGTATGTGCAGGCAATAGAATTATATCAAAAAAGTCAGCGAAATTTGGAAGCAGTTGCTGTGTGTGAACATTTGATTACTATCAATGATGGCGATTTGATGGTGCGACGTGAAGCTATAAAATTGCATAATGCGCTAGGCAATATACCAAAAAAACAAGAGCATGTTCGAAAATCGCTTGATCTTATTCTCATGACTGGGCAAGATCATCAGGTCCAAGAATTTTTATCTGTATTGCGGGGATATTCTGAAGAGTTGTATGAGTATGGTTTTGAATACATCACAAAGTAATACTTTTCATAAAAAACATTCAATCTTTATATCTTCCTGCTCAAGCAATAATGCGCTTTCCGTATTAAGAAGAATTTTTTCTTTTGCTGTTAAGCGCAATTTTTTTTCGTTTTCACGGAAAATAATGGAAAAGGGTGCGCTGCCTTTTGCTAAATTACTTTTCAAGTTGCTTATGCTTTCTTCAGTTATATGATCCGGTAAAGTGAGAGTGATGTGTTCAATGTGTGGCCATTCGCTCAATGCTAATTCCACCGGAACAATGTCTTGAGCCTTTATTTTGCAAGGATTACCTTCAATATAATCAACTACTCCTTTAACAATAAAAACATTATGTGATCCCATCCACTTTTCGCAGCGAGCAAATGTTTTGGGGAATGCAATAATTTCAGCAGATCCTGACATGTCCTCTAATTGTAAGAAAGACATTCGATCACCTTTTTTGGTGACAATATCTTTACGCGTTTTAAGCAATCCGCATCCGATAGTTGTGTATTCGCCTTTAGTAGTTGCTGCTTTTTCTAATGCAGTTTCAAATGGTTCTATGGTAAACCACGCAAGCTGTTTTCTATAGGTTTCAATAGGATGTGAGCTGATGTAAAAACCAATCGCTTCACGTTCTTTTTCTAATTTTTCTTTGTCTGTCCATTCTGATCTCAGTTCAAAGGAATAAAAATCATCACCTTTGGAATCTTTTTTGCTCATGGAAAATAGATCCATTTGGCCGGTGAGCATATTTTTCTTGTGTGCAGTTGCAAGATCAATCAAATGCTCAACTTCATGATATTTTTGCGCACGGTTTCCCGGCAATGTATCAAATGCTCCTGCGCAGATAAGACTTTCAATGACTCGTTTGTTTGCGGTGCGCAGATCAACTCGTTTGCAAAAATCGAGTAAGTCTTTAAAAGGGCCTTTTTTGCTGCGCTCTTCAATAATATTTTCTAATGCGGCAAGACCAACGTTTTTAATGCCTTGTAATCCAAATAAGATATTACCTTCTACCACAGAAAAATGAATATCTGATCTATTGATATCGGGTGGTAGTAAGTTGATTCCCAGATCTTTTGCTTCTTGTAGATAAAATGACATTTTTTCTGGATGAGTTGCCTCAAGAGAAATAAGGCATGCCAAAAATTCAGGCAAATAATTTGCTTTAAGATATGCTGTTTGATACGCAATGAGTGCATATGCCGCCGAATGTGATTTGTTAAAACCATATCCAGCAAAATAAGCCAAAAGATCAAACAGTTCTTGTGCTTTTTTCCCATCAAACCCACGAGCTGCAGCTTTTTCAACGAATATGGCACTTTGTTCTGCCATAACTTCTGCTTTTTTCTTACCCATTGCACGGCGTAAAATATCCGCTTCTCCCAGAGAATAGCCGCCAATTGCTGACGCGATTTTCATTACCTGTTCTTGGTAGACAATAACGCCGAATGTTTCAGCTAAAATTGGCTCTAGTTCAGGAAATAGGTATTTAATTTGTTGTCTGCCATGTCGGCGCTCAATAAAATCATCCACCATACCAGATCCAAGGGGGCCTGGGCGGTATAGTGCGTTGACGGCAATAATATCTTCAAATTTATCTGGTTTTAATTTGCGTAATACTTCTTTTAGTCCACTGGATTCAAGCTGGAACACACCTGATGTTAAGCCATTACAAATGAGCTCAAATGTTTTTGCATCATCAAGGGCAAGCTTATTCATATCCAGAGTTACCTGGTGATTACTTTTAACCAGTTGCAGTACGCGGTCTATCAGCGTAAGGTTTTTGAGGCCTAAAAAGTCAATTTTTAAAAAACCAATACTTTCAAGTTCTGTCATGGCATATTGCGCTACCAATTCATTTGATTTGGGCGGAATATACACTGGAAGTACTTCATCAACCGGTTCAGGTGAAATAACAATGCCGGCAGCATGTTTTGATGCATGGCGCGTGAGCCCTTCTAGCCTGAAGGCAATATCAAACACGTGTTTAGTGCGTGGATTATTATCAATTAATTCTTGCAAGCGGGGTTCTTGTTCAATTGCCTCATTGAGCGTAATTTTGAGTTGCTCTGGAATAAGATTGGTTAACGCATTTGAATCTTCAAAGGGAACACCAAGTACGCGTGCAACATCTTTGATCACACCTTTGGCCATCATGGTACCAAAGGTAATAATACTACATACTTTATCGTGACCATATTTATCACGAACATAGTTAATAACTTTATCGCGTCCTTCAATACAAAAATCGATATCGATATCAGGCATACTGATACGTTCGGGATTTAAAAAACGTTCAAAAAGAAGATTGTATTTGAGAGGGTCAATGTTGGTAATTTGCAATGCCCATGCAACAAGCGATCCTGCTGCAGAACCACGACCAGGTCCCACGGGAATACCCTGACGATATGCCCACTGAATAAAGTCACTCACTACTAAAAAGTAACCGACAAATCCCATGCGCGTGATCAAATCAACTTCTAATTCTAAGCGTGCGTCATAGGTTTGCCATTGTGCTTCTTCAATTAATTGATCATCTTTTAATCGCTGTAAACCAATACGGCACAGATGAGCAAAATATGTTTCTTGGGTATGTTCTTCTGGGATAACAAATTGAGGAAAAAAGAGTTTATCGGTTTCAAAATCGAAATTGCACATATCAGCAATTACACCCGCATTCCAGACAGCCTCTTCATGTCCTTTGAATTCTGCAAGCATTTCATCGGTGGTACGCATATATGCCCGGCAATCACCAAACGTGAATCGTCCCGGATCACCGATTTTGTTTTGTGTTTGAATAGAAAGCATAATTTCATGTGCTTCATGATCATGCAATGAAACATAGTGGCAGTCGCCCGCAGCAACTAATTTAATATCTTTTTCAGCTGCAAGCGCATAGAGCTTTTGATTTAATATTTTTTGTTCTTCTTGATCTTCTGGCTGAACTTCTAGGAAAAATCTATCACGTCCAAACACGCGCAAAAACCACTCAACACGTTCGTTAACTTCTTGGGTATTGTTAGACATTAACAACTTAGGAATATGGCCGCCAAGGCATGCGCTGGTGACGATAAGGCCCTCAGAATATTTTTCTAAGATGTTGTAATCGATTCTTGGTTTAAAATAAAAACCTTCTTGATATGAATACGAAATAAGTTTACAGAGGTTTTTATAGCCGGTTGCGTTTTGTACCAGGATAATCAAATGATAATACTTATTATCGGCATTTTTTACTTTGGCATCTTCGGTAAAATATGCTTCCATTCCCAAAATAGGTTTAATACCAGCTTTTTTACTCTTCTGGAAGAATTTTACGGCACCAAAAATATTGCCATGATCAGTTATTGCAAGGGCTTTATAATTATTTTCTTTACCAAATGCTATAAGTTTATCAAGCGATATCGCTCCATCTAGCAATGAATATTCAGAATGAAGGTGTAAGTGCGTAAAATGTTGCGACATGTTTTTTGATTGTCCCCAAATAAATAGCAAGCATAATGATTTGTATAAGGATAGGGGATATTTTGAAAAATGTTGAGTATTTATACGATTAATTTTGTTATGTACTCATTTTTTTTATTTAGACGACGATTATATTTTTGGATATAATGCAGTGATAATAATAGCTTAACATAAAGGGTTTTTCATGGAAAAACATACAAAAAAAAGAATGCTAGCATTACTGATGATGTGTGTAATTGGTTCTCAACAGTATAGCAATATCCATGCAGCTGAAAACTCAAAGAGGATTATGGCAATAGTGCCTGCAATGATTCTTGTAGCAGCAGCATATTATTATGGTCATCAGAATGGTGTGCATCAGGGTAGACAAGAAGAGCGAGATGAAATTAAAAAGGCTCTGACAAATCAACAAAAATCATAAAGAAACAAACAAGAAGTCGCTTGCCTAAATAAGCAAGCGACTTCTTGTTTGTTTTTTCACCATTTCAAACGCATTATCAGAAGAACCAATACCAGGAACAAGTTTAAAATTATCCAGCGTATAGTTGCAACAGTTGTTTTCAGGTCTATCTGCCAAAGCCGCTAGATTTTCAAAATGCGTTGAAACAAGCGTGATTACATTTTTAGATTGATATAAATGTTGTAGTAATCGATAGGCAACAGCTTTTCCCTTTTCATGATGCGTGCTTTTAAAGAGTTCATCAAGCACAATGAGCATATATTCGTCTTGTTGCAAGTTTTCAATTTTTGTTAATAGTTTTTCGGCATTATCAAGTTCGGCAACAAATAAAGACATGTTTTCTGATAAATTATCGGTTACTACCATTGATGAATATATTTCTTTAAACATGCTATGGCTATATTTTTGTGCAGGCACAATAGTTAATGTTTGCGCGAGATAAGCACACAGTGTAATAGCTTTTAGGTTGGTAGATTTGCCGGAGGCATTGGGTCCGGTGACAATAATATTGCGCGATCGGTTGTTGAATCCCAAATCGATGCTATTTAATTGTATATTTTCAGATGTTGATAGCGGATGCCACATATTATAAGCAGATAGTTGAGGTGTTTGGGCTTCTGTTACATATTCTGCAAAAGTATACTGCAAAGATTCAGATTGTTGTTCTTTAACTAGTTGCGCGCAGCTCAGATACGAGTCAACTTCTCCCATTGCGTTGATTGCTGGCTGCAATTCATCAGCAACTTCTTGGAGTAATTTATAGGCGGCTAAAATAATGCCAATACGGGAAAATGCTGAAGGTTTGCCTCTAAAGGTTTTTGTTTGGAGTAATTGTAAGCAGGCTGCTAATTTATCGGAGATATGAGTTGATGAGCATATGTTTTTCAGATCTTGATAATGAGTTATATGTATGTTGAGTTGAGGGTGTTTTTCCAGCAATGCATGCGTGTGATGCATGATACGTATTGAACGAGCAACTTCCATCAATTGTGTTTGTATTTCCATAATGTTTTTTAAGTGATTGCGAACAATCCCTTGAATGGCATACAGTTCTTGTATTTGAGCAACACCATGCCACAATCCAAAGGCCTTTCTAAATCCTGGTGATTGTGCCAGTATTTGGAATGGATTGCTTGGTTTTTTGTGGTGATGATGTGCTGAATGATCATGATGGTGGTGGGATTGAGTGCAATTACTATCATTGCATTTTTCATTACCATGATCATGTTTTGCATGTTTCTCTTTTTTATCTTTATCATGGTGTTTATCTTTGTGATCATGATTTTTATTCTTATCGGCATCTTTTTTTGCATGATCGTGCTTGTCTTCTTTTGGTGGGCAGCTTGAGCAGTGAGCACTGTGGTCTTCTTCAAGCCCCCAGGTAAAGATAGCAAATGCAAGAGCGTGTTGTACCAATGAGCTGCATAAATTACCAAAATAGGCTAGTTGGCCTAGCTCTAAATAGAGGGGATCATGATTATATTTTTTTAAAGAATCGTGAGAAAAGTAGAGATCGTCTAAAAAAGCGGCTTCTATTTCGGTGGATGGCTGCGATATGCGTTCTAAGGCGGTTTCATTTTTGCTGAATGCGCTTAATAAAAATGAAATTTGCCCATAAAACTCCTCATTTTCAAGGATTTGTGCGATCGCTGATTGCCGACTAAGCAATGTATCTATATTATCCGTGGGATTAAAAAGTAGGTGGTGTAACTTTTCTGCGCCGGTGTGTGTTCTGGTCAGATTAATCTGATGATAAACGGCCTCTAATTCAAGATCTCGATTAATTTCCGATAATATGAATTGGGAGGTGAAAATAAGCGAAAACAGTAGTAATACTGTCTTTTTTGGGGAAATACTCATGGAGTTCCTTTTCTGGGTAAATGAGGAGAAAGTGTAGTTTGTGTATATAATACAGGATAAATCTTTGTGTCAATTAGTCAAATAATTGAAGAATGATATCGTATTTTTGATAATTTTTACTTTTTGTATTATAATGTTGTTGTGTTATTATATTATTACTTAAATTGGTTTATTTATTGTCATCTAAGGGATAGCATATGCGTCGTGTAATTTTAGCTTTTTTAATTATGTTCCAATCCGTTCCTATGAGAGCAGATATCACAAATTCAGTTTCTACGATAATAAATCAATTACGAGAGTCTTTAGTGATAAGTGATCTTTTTAAGGACAAGCAGCTTTTGGCGGCAATTGCATTTTTTTCAGTGTGCGTGGGCTATTCTTGGTATATCAAAAATCGGGGATCAAAAAAGAAAACAGCACCTTCTTTAAATACAACAGCACCTTCTTTAAATACAACAGCACCTTCTTTAAGTACAAGTGAAGATGGTTCTAGCTTAAATGATTCTATTCCTGCACAAGATGATTCTGTCTTAAAAGCAGTTACGGAAGTTGAAAAAATTTTGAAATTAAAAGAGATATCAGTTACTGGTTCTTATGGTTTTATGGGACCCGAGCTTTACAAAAGAGTAGAAGCTATAACGAGGGTATTGGATGCAAATAGAGGTATTTGCCATTTAACCTTGGAGCAAAATCAATCAGAAAGAATGAACATATTGTTACAGAATCCACAAGTAAAAGCAGGACTGATAAGCAATCAGGAAGAACATCTTCGCAATGAACTTGAAATGGCAAAAGAGATTTGGATATTAGATACTTATGGTGACATAGCCTGCAAAAAGTTGAATTTGAAGCCCCTTGAAAGTAAAGAGCGTAATCCGAGCATAGGGCATTCTAGTGGTGTTCCTAAGAAGCAAGACGCTTATAATAAGTTAAATGTAAAAGAGCGGTCTGAGATTGCTTTTGAAACGTTCAGTCGGGATACGATTAGTTACAATATACCTCGACTTACGTTTTGGCAAGAAAACAGTGTTCTATTTAAAGAACCTTTAAAGCAAATTCTTGATGATCTTACTGCTAAAAAGAAGTAAAAAAATCCTACACAATATTTTGAATCTGCTCACGCATCTTTTTTACCCCAATTTCGTAAACTACATTGGGGACCCCACTCAAGAGAAAAACAAATATTATACTATATTCTGAATCTGTTCTCTCATCTTTTCAATCTCAACCTTAACGTTAATCGCATGCGCACTAATTGTTGAATCAGAGCATTTTGCCGTAATCGTATTAATTTCACGTCCTAATTCTTGCAACGTAAAATCAAGGCGTTTACCTTTTTCCATATCAGGTTGCCGTAAGATAGTTAAGAAGTTTTCTAAATGGCTGTTGAGGCGAGTAATTTCTTCATGAATATCAATTTTATTGAGCATCGTATACAAGCCACTTTTTTGCGCGTCAGCGAGTAAGTTTTCATCAGCACCAATTTCTTGCAGTGTTGCATGCACTTTCTGTTTGCATTCTTCAACAAATACATGAGCTCTTTCAGCAATAAGAGCCATCTCTTTTTTAATAATAGCAATACGGTTATCAAGATCAGTTGCTAATTTTTCGCCTTCTGCAACACGTTCGTGCATAACTCCTTCAATGAGCTCAGCAACGGCAGCCATAATCTGCTGGATGGATTGATCATCAAGCTGTTGTTCTTCTTTGGAGAATATATTGGGTAACCGTAAAATATTATCAAGTTTTATTTCATCAGATAGATTGAGTGTTTTTTGGATTTGGCGTATTGCGTGTACATATCCATCGATGACTGTTGTAGCAAGAGCAATTTTACCTTCAAAAACATTGGGATTACTCAGATATACAGTACAATAGATGTTTCCCCGTAGCAATTTTTCTTTGAACTGTTTGGTAAAGGTGGTTTCCAGGTGGGATAATGCGATAGGCAACTTTACCGATGCCTCAAAAAAACGTGAATTGAGTGATTTTAGGTTCATGGAAACCGTAGAGCGTTCCCCTGATGGAGCTGTCAATACGAATATTTTTGATGCAAAACCAGTCATGCTCGCGATGGTATATTTTTTCATCAGGGTTATTCCTTATTTAGCCTAAATTCGTGTATACGTTTTCCACGTCTTCATGGTCTTGTATTTTTGATAAAAATTCAAGCGCTTTATCTGCTTGCGCTTGCGGAAGTTCCGTGGTGATTTTTGCTACCCATTCAAGTCCCGAACTTTCAATTTTTAATCCGGCTTTTTCAATGGCATTTTTTACTGATTCCAGTGCACGAATATCGCAATATACGGTGCATGAATCGTCGTTGATTTGTACATCCTTAATATCATATTCAATCAGATGTTCAAGAAGTTCATCTTCACTTATTTTTCCTTGCGCCGTAACAGCGCCAAGCTTTTCAAACATCCAACCAACCGTACCGGTTTCGCCTAAGGTGCCGCCATTTTCAGAAAATAATCGTCGAAATTCTGCGACCGTACGATTTTTGTTATCAGTGATTGCATCAATCATGACGGCAATGCCGTTAGGGCCATAACCTTCATAGGTCATTGATTCATATTGCATACCAGGAAGTTCACCGGTGCCTTTTTTGATTGCACGTATGGCATTTTCTATGGGCATATTTGCTTCTCTTCCTTTTTCAAGCAAAAGGCGCAAGCGAGGATTTGAATCGGGATTGCCGCCGTTTTCACGAGCTGCCATGGTAATTTCTTTAATAATCTTGGTATAAACTTTTGCTTTTTTACTGTCTTCTTTAGCTTTTTTATGTTTAATGTTAGCCCATTTACTATGACCTGCCATTGGAATACCTACCTTTAATGCTAATATATATCTTTACTTTGTATTTTTTAGTGTATAGATAATGGTTAAATCAGTCCAGTGGTTGTGGATTTTGTTTGGTTTCTTGTGCTCGCTATAAAATATGATATTGTACTGTGCATATACTAACAAAAGGAGAATGGTGTGAAGTTCAACATAATAATCTTATTATTTATAAACATATCGGCGTTTGGTATGGATTTGTCCCTAATAGTATCTGATAAGAGGTATGGTGAAGAAATTACTTATGCTATTTTGAGTGACGATAAGTTCGAAATCGGATCGCTATTTAAAAAAGAAGGAAGTGTCTCTACTCTAAATCGTTTACTACAAAGCAAACAACTTGATCCTAATATACAAGGAAGTGATGATGGTAATGGGTTGATTCATTGCGCGGTAAACGAAAATAATACAGATATTATGCGGGTTCTCCTTGCCGATGAGAGTACTAATCGGAATATAAAAAATAAAGCAGGGTGCACTCCGCTTGGTTGCGCTGTTGAACAAGGTAATCTATTAGCGACCCAGCTATTACTTGATTACAAGGCTAACCCGAACATTATATCTGCATATAAAAATCCGGATGAAAATCTTTGCCAGACTGTTCTTCATACTGCTATTGCTCGTTATGGTATGGAAACTCAAAAGAATAATAAACAGAATTATTTTGGGATTATAAGCTTATTAGTATCTCATAAGGGTATTAATCTAGAACAACAAGATAGTAATGGAAGAACACCGTTTCATTATGCTGCGCTATGTGATAGTAAAAAAATAATAAGCTTATTACTAACAAAGCAAGAAAATCTAAATCAAGCTATTATGGATAAGCTGAATAAAACAGCTACTTGTATTCAAGAGTTATTTATTCTTTACTATCTTGTCCACAAGGTTAGATTGTTGCCAATAAATCCATTGGTTAGGCCTAAACAGGATAAAAAATGTTATACCAGTCTTCATCTTGCTATCATGGAGTATAGCACTGCCTTAAATGATGCTGATAAAAAGGCTTGTAGTAAAACTATATGCTCATTACTGCATGATGGCAGTACTAATCTCAATCAACAAGACGCTGATGGCAAAACGGCTCTTCATTATGCGGTAATATTTGGAAATAAGGAATTCCAAACATTATTACGAGAGCAATGTAGGGGAGTTAATCAAGCCATTATAGATAATGATGGTAAAAAAGCTGATGACTATGCATAAGGAGAATGGTGTGAGGTGCAACATAATAATCTTATTATTTATAAACATATCGGCGTTTGGTATGGATATGCCCCTCATACCTCTTGAATTATCTAGTCATAAATACGGCAAAAGACTTTCTATTGCTATCGATCAGGATAACCAAAATGATGTTGAATCATTATTTAAGCTGTCTGGCAGCGCATGGAAGATAGAATATCTATTATCTACTGGCAAACTGAATGCTAATAAACAGAGTACAAAAGGGCATGCTCTTATTCATTGGGCAACTAGAGGAAACAATCCAGATATTCTGGAGGTATTACTTAAAGATCCAAGAACCCATCGTGATATAAAAAACAAAAATGGATGTACTGCGCTTGGTTTTGCCGTAGCGCAAGGCAGAGTTGTTATTACAAAATTATTATTAGACTATGGAGCTGATCCAAATATCATTAATGAGAATGAAGAAAACAAAGGAGATCATCATTCGATACTTCATAGTGCCGTTATGGGTTATCATGCAATGGGTATTTCATATCACATTGGTTACTTCACTATTATAAAATCATTACTGGCAAACGTAAAAACATTGGTAAACAAGCAAGATATCACCGGTAAAACGCCATTGCATTATGCGGTTTTGTTGGGTGATATGGCATTAGTAAATTTATTCGTGTGTTGTAATCGAGTTGATCAGCGTATTAAGGATAATGATAATAAAATGGCTCTTGATTATGCGCGTGAAACAAATAAGCAAAAATTGATAAAATTGTTAAGGAATTATTAATATTTTGCTTGTTGATTGTGCGCAATTTGATTTTCGTTATAAATCCATCGCGCGAGAGTATCAAATATTGTTGCAAGAGATTCATTGTTGGCGTAAGCATTGCCCACTGTTTCTATGGTGAATGTTTTGGGCAAAGTATTTCTTAAAACTGAATTTTGATAGCCCACAAAAGGTTGATTAGATAGTGCCAAAATAGATCCGGGGCGTGGATTACATTCTTTTAGCCATTGCGTAATGGTGTCTTGTGTGTTGGGGCGTCTGAATGAACCATTTTCTGTTGTTTGCATCGGTGCGTCAACAAAAAAGCATCGGGTTTTATTCCATGCACTCGGAATATCAGTTTGTTCAAATACAAACTTGATCATTTCGGGTTCAGTAGTGGGAAATTTTCCATCAAAATACCACGTTTTTTGAGATGGTAAGCCCTCAATCTTGTCGTTTAATAATAATTCATGACTTTCAAGAGTGGTATCAAGTAATCGTTGGCCTGTAAGAATAACCAGAGAATTAAATGTAATTCCCTTATTCGATAATGCGATTAAATAAGCAAGTCTATTACGGACATCATCTAAAGTTCCGCCAAAAAGTACTGCATAATCGTATGATATACGCGAAGGTTCAACTCTTTGCATAAGACACAGATTTTTAAATAACTCTGGTAGGTGATTATTTGTAGCTATAGGATTATGCTGAAATTCCCACCGTTCTTTTCCTGCTGGCCGCAACCATGATTGCGTAGCTAAAGCAATAGATGGTAAGGTGCCAGTATGAGCAGTATGGGTTTCTTTAAGCAATTCTAATAATACAGGTTTGGGTTTGTTTTCGTGATTGATGATGGCATCAAATAATGCAGAGGAAAAAATGCTTTCACTGCAAGAAGTGTAGGTGAATATATGGAATAATAGTATGGACATAATAATATGATTTAATTTTATTTCTCGCGATTTTTTATTCATATATATCCTTAAGATATTTATATATAATCTGTTGTCCCAGCAATCTTTGATCAAATAGAGTACCATTTGTTAAGATACTTGTCTGCAGCAATGAGTTTTTCCAATATCTTTGTGGAGTACATATGATTTTTATGAATGTGTAGATAAAAATTCGGTCGCGAGAATATACGAAGTTTTTCTTTTGCAATAGCGTAAATACTATCATATAATAATGAGAAAGTCATATTGTGTTTACAATTAAAAAATAAAAATGAAAAAAAACCTATTGTTTCTTTTATTGTTTTTTTCTTCATTGATATATCCAATGAATTTATCTTTGGTGGATAAAAAGAAATATCACAAACCTCATATTGTTTATTCTCACGGAATAGGTGATAAGTCTAGCGGATTATCTTATCATGTTTTTGGTACTAATGATCTATCTGTGCCTGAGTATCCTTGGACATGTTTTTATACCAAACGGGCCGTCCATATTTTGGCAAATCGTTTATATGAGAAGGTTATTGAGCAGAAAAAACAGTCAATCCTATTGGAAGGATTTTCATGCGGAGCTGGTACAGCAATTAATTGTTTAAATAAACTTATTCATTATGATGAATCTTATTTTGAAGGAAGCATTATTAGATCGAAAAAAGATGCGAATACAATTATAAGAGCTATTAATAATGGTGGATTGGTAATAAGTGACCCATTATTAAGTCTGTACAAAACAACTCATGTTGAGTTAATCAGCCATACCCTAATGGCAGAGACGTTGGTACTAGCCTATCTTATGAGTAGACATAGTTTTCCTGATCAATATATACGATTTGTGGGACTGGCAGCAGCTGGGGCTATGATTCAAAAAGCATATGAACATGGATTAGTGTATGTGGGGGCGCCTCTCATAACCTCCGGGCACTATAATCCTTTTCATGAAGATCCTATCGATGCAATAGGAGGATTGCAAGGTAAGTTAACTTGTCCTATCTTACTGCACTTTAACGGGTCATATGGTCCATTGAAAAATTATAATACAGATAAAATAAAAGTATATGAGGCATTATATGGCAATAAAACACACATCTTAATTAGTAAAGAGGGATCTCATAACGTTGTATCACCGGAGTTTGAAAAATTGTTGAAAAATTTTTGTGCGCATTATTTTATGGGTGATACTATTGATTTATCTAGAACTCAATTGACTGTCGATGAACTAAAAAAATCTTTAGATGATGAAAATGGTCTTTTAAGCCTTAAAATGAAGCAAGACATCAGCGTTATTCTGTTCTTTGCTTTATCATTATCATTATTTCTCTAGCTTATGATTGGTATTTATTATATTATCTGTTGTCCCAAAAACCTTTTAATCAGTTGCGGTAATATTTTTGTGGGAATTTGTCTTCCGCGCGGAGTTTTTTCGAGATATCCTTTGCGCAGTAAATAAGGTTCATACGCTAATTCAATAGTATCAGTATCTTCACCCACCAGGGCCGCAAGAGTATCAAGACCAACAGGCCCACCGTTAAAATTACACACCATTTTTTGTAAAATAAGCGTATCAACGGCAGTCAGCCCGTCATGATCTATGCCTAAAAATTGAAGTGAATCTTCTACAAATTTTTTATCAACCGGCATATTGCGCACTTGTGATAAATCGCGTACACGGCGAATCAATTTTTTTGCAATACGAGGAGTTCCTCGCGAACACGCACCAATGATAAGGGCTGCATCTGGTGTAATGGAAAGATTCAAAAAGCGCGCGCTTTGAAGAACGATATCACGTAACTCTTCATCGGTATAAAAATCAAGGCGCTCATTAATGCCAAAGCGGCTGCGAAGTGGCGCGGAAATAATACCACTTTTGGTGGTTGCACCCACCAGCGTAAAAGGATTAATCGGAAGACTTACCGATTTTGCACCGGCACCTTGACCGATAATCACGTCAACGCGGTATTGTTCCATTGCGCTGTATAATACTTCTTCAACATTAGCAGGTAGGCGATGAATTTCATCAATAAAAAAAATATCTCGTGGCTGTAAGCTTGATAAAATACTCACCAAATCACCGGTACGTTCTATCATGGGTCCGCTACACAACTTAATATTTACATTCATTACCTGTGCCATAATTGTTGATAGGGTTGTTTTGCCAAGGCCGGGAGGCCCAAATAGTAATAAATGATCGAGTGGTTCATTACGCATTTTTGCCGCTTGCGTATAGATAGAAAGTTTTTCTTTAAGATCTTTTTGCCCGATGTAATCATCAAAGGTTTGAGGAAAAAAATCATGCGCGCGTTCTTCTGGCGTTTGACTTAGCTCAAGTATAAGTGGTTTTATCATAGGTAACCTTTAAGGTGTTCGTTTCCTTCGACACGCTCAGGACGAACGGAGAGAGGAAATTTTATTCCACTCAAAATTAAATTATTTTATCCCGTTCGTGGTGAGCTTGTCGAACCATACGAACAGTTTTACAAAAAAACTTGTAGTTCTTAATCGGGGTCCCCATGCGCAGCAAAGCATAGCATGGGGTAATTTCACCTACATCTTATCATAATATTTTGAACACCACCAAGACATGCAAACGTAATCCATAAATTACTTAATCCATAACTCATGAGTGGAAGAGGGATGCCAACAATGGGCATAATGCCTAAAACCATGCCAATATTAATGATGGTTGCCAAGAGAATATGAAGCAAAAGGCCTATGGCAAAAAGTTGAGCATAAAAATCTTTTACGGTACTTATGAGCAAAAAAGATCTGAAAAACAATGCTATATAACATAGTATCAATATCAAAGCTCCAGTCAGGCCCCACTCTTCGCACAACACGGCAAAAATAAAATCAGTTCTACTTTCAGGCAAAAATCGTAATTTATTTTGTGTTCCATTGAATAATCCCTTTCCTTGCAATCCTCCTGAGCCAATGGCAATACGTGCTTGTTCTATTTGGTAGCCTTCTTTTTTTTGATTACCTTGTCCCAGAAAAACGAGAATACGGTTTTTTTGATAATCTCTCAAAACAAATGACCATATAACCGGTGCCATGACGAAGGTGAGAAGCATTACATATAAAAAAAACTTTCTGTGTAGTCCTGCAAACCAACATAAGATAAGTCCGGAAAAAAGAATAATGAGCGCAGTGCCCAAATCTGGTTGTTTAAGAATTAAAACAAAACTTATTCCTATCATGCACAGCAACGGAACAAAAAGCCCAAAAGAATGGATGACGGTCTTTTTATGCATATGTAAATAATTCACAATATAGGCAGGAAGTAAGAACTTTGCCAATTCAGATGGTTGAAATTTAAAAAAAATAAAATTAAGCCAGCGTTTGCCGCCCATCCCTACGCTGCCTTTGATAAGGGTAAAGACAAGAAGAGTTATCACACCAAAATAAGCGACGTATCCCCATCTCATGAGATTACGGTAGTCGGGAATCAAGCACAAAAAATAAATAATAATACCACTGAGTATGCCCAAGCATTGTTTGAGGAAAAAGGAAGAGAAAGGTTTTTGTATGCTATATGTTGCGCTGAAAACAAATAAAAGTCCACATGCAGCGATGGCGAGCATGAGAAGGAAGGAAATAAAGTCGAATGAGCGCGCTGTTGTGCGATTCATAATAACGAATTCCGATCATTAACTATGAAATTAGTGCTCAAATCCCGTTCGCCCTGAGTGTTTTTGTCCTCAAAAATGTATCGAAGGGTTTTTATTTCTAATTTTTCACATTTTTTCTTCAATTTTACCCTTCGATACATTTTATTTCGCCTGCAGCTACATAAAACACTCAGGGCGAACGGATTAAGAAATCTATTCTATTCAGAGAAATGCGGTATTTTTAAAAGTTGAGCAAAATTTAGGAGTCTCATATGAAATTTATTCCGGTATTAGATATATTATCATAGCACGATAAAGAAACAAAAAAAGCTTCCTCAAAAAGAGGAAGCTTTTTCAAAATGCTTGAGCAAAATTACTTCTGTGCGTCTCTTGCTGCTTTAGCCGCAGTTGTTTCGATAAACATAGCAGTACTATTAAGCAATTTACGAGCTTCATCTTTAGCTGGAGGTGTTGTTGAGCTCGCAAGAGATTTTTGAACAGCAATCATATCAGTTTTTATTCTATTGAATATGGCAACTTGTGATTGTACATTTCCTTTGGAAGCGACAACACCACGAGCTATTTTTATCGCATTCACCAGATCCATTTCTGCTTTTAATATTTTGCTGAGGGCTGATGATAAGGTAGAGCTTGTCATTCCAAGGAAGTTTTTGGTTTCATTCATAGTATTTGTTACAAATATTTTCATGTTAGAAATAGCTTTATTCCACATACCTAAATCAAGCGTTTCTTTGTATAAATTATCTTTACCAAAAGCCAGATTGTGTCCACTTACCATGCCGCTTAAAATATCGCTTGCTTGTTTTTTAGCTTCAGCATCAGTTATTGCTGCAAGACCAGATGCTATGCAAAGAGTTATAGCAGATATCGCTAATAATTTCTTCATGGTATTTCCTTTTTTATAACTTATAGTTTCACATTATCGAGCAATGAGCATGTCATAGAGTTCCTTTGATGTATTTTCTATAAAGCGTGCTACCGATTTAAGGAGTGCGCTTGCATCCTTTTTTCCAGGAAGAGTGAATGATGTTGTGTAAAGCTTATCAACGCTCTTTTTTGCTTCTCCGGATATAATCAGTAATTTGCTTACAGGTGCAGTTGGTAAAGTATTACGGATTATTTTTATTAAATTGATAAAATCCATATTTACTTTTTCTACCTTTGACATGGCATCAACTAATATTGGATCTTGTTTTCTTAATAAATCTTTACTGTTTTCCAAAATAAACGTTTTTGCTTGAGCAAAAGCTTTATCCCATGTAATAAGAGGTGCATTTTGCTGAGCAGTTGAGACATTTTTATTCAAAGCATTTACGCCAAATGTGCTTGCTGCGCTTGATAACTCTCTTGCTATTTCATCTACCGTTGCACCATGTAATCCTGATGCTCCTAAACATAACACGCCAATAAGTAAAATTTGTTTCTTCATTAAAAATCCCTTTTTTAAAAAAACAACGCCATTAATTTCATAATAGAGTATTAACGGCATTAAAAACAAGGGTTTTGGTGGTAAAAACAATAAAATGAGGCTTTGTGGACTGGTTTAGCCCACTAAAAGCCTCAATAGAAATATTATATTTTTTTAAAAAAAGAACTGTTTTATGGGTAAAAAATCTTATTTTTGAAAGAGATTATAGATAGTTCCCATAAGCCAAAAGAAAAGAAACACGGCAACTGTGTGAGTAAGCATACCAAGTGCAATAGCCTGAGGAGTAACCTGGATAAATGGTTTAATGTATTCAAGTTTTGGCATCATATGGATCATACCAATAAATTTGAGCGTGTTGGTAGGAAAGAATTTGAGAACTAAAGCAAGAGCTGCATACATTACGCAAAATGTTACTGCTCCTGCAATTCCAAGGCTGCCGGCTTTAATTTTCATGGAGATCCTTTTTTTATAGGTTTTAGTTTCCATAACCCTACAAAAAATGATTGATAAAAAACAATAAAAATCCCCACTCACATAAAAATGAGTGGGGATTTTTATTGTTTTTTATATACTAACCAAGTTGCGGTAAAGCGCGTGTACGTTTTTCCGGTGCAATAATACCATTTTCATCGAACATATACATAGGTGTGGTATTTCTTTTTGCTATACTGCTATAAAGTGTTTGGTAATAAATAGCATTAATGTAAGCAATAAGCTCTTGTATTTTAACTTCTAGTTTTTGCCAGAGAGATTCTTTTTCTTTGTCGCTGAGGTTGTTTTTAAGAGCAATCTTTTCTTGGACGCCTTCAGCATATTTTCTGATAGTTTCCATAATATTCATGCCCAATTCTTCGTATAAAGTAAGCATGTCTGCTTGGGATTCAATATATTCTGCACATTTGATAAATGCTTGAATTGAATCTTCTGAATTCAATGCAAAAAGATTAAGATATACGAGTGCTAAATCGCTATTTAAGCTCGCTACTTTTTCTGCCCAATTGCTTGCGTTTTTATAAATTTTTGGTGTTAATTTTTCAAAGGGATTAGCAGGAGCTGCTTGAGCAAAAAATACTTGTGATGCAAGTATAAGTGAAACAACATATTTATTCATAGAAGACCTTCTTCGTTTATGATGGTGAAAATTCGGTTTGAGTATACATTTTTGCTGTTTGTAGCATATGTTCGAACACATGATCTGGATGAGGCAGTACTGATCTATACTCATCAGGGAGTGTATCATGCATGCTAAACAGGGTAGTAGCATAATGCCGATCATTCGCTGGCGACATAAGTATATCATACAGGATTATATAAAATTGTTTATATATTTCTTCGCCTACGCGAATAATTTGTGTTGCATGATCTGATGTTTCATTAAGCGTCTGTACTACATTTTCGGTGACAGCCAATAATTCAGGATTGTTTTGTACAATAACAGAAAGCACAAGAAGCGATTTATTTATTTCGTCCTCTGGTGCAATTTGAAGGGGCAATTGACCTTCGCTCATTGCTTTGTGCAGATTGCATACTCCCTGAAAATGAGGTAGAGTTTCACCAATATTATCGGATGATTTCTTGAGCAAAACATTAGTTTTGGGTGTTTTTTCATCTGCCCAATTACGTAATATTGTTTGGGCGTATAGCTGGATGCTTGCCAGTGCTTCATCGATCAGTGGCACAGGCTTTTGATTATAGTGATTAACACATGTCTGCAACGTCTGACTATAAATTTCACGCGTACCCACAACAATAGAAAGACGGTCAATCAATGTTTTGAGCATTGCAATGTCTTCGGTAATATTCTTATATTGATCTATATTTGTTCTGATTGCATGATTTAATCGTGCAATCGGAGTGGAAAATTGGCGAATTTTGAATTCTATAATAGAATTGGCATGCAGCAAATGCAGGATGTTAGCAAGAGTTTGCTTCTCTTGGATGCTCAAGTGATTGATATAGGAAGTTTTCCATGATTGCACATAATCACTATCAGCAAGGCCATCCGCTTGTACTACAATAAAGGGCCAAAGTAGTGCCGATAAGAATAATTTATTTTTAGTAATCATCGCCATTCCTATACGTTTTTAACTGCGTATTCTTGGTGAGCACGCTTGGTTATTGCAACTATGTGCTCCAGAACATGATCAGGTTCTGGCAATAGTGAGTTATATTCATCGGGTAATAGACTATATTCATCAAGGAATGTTGTTGCATATTCCTTATCAAAAGATTCTTGCATCATTATATTGTGTATTGTTGTGTAATATTCTTTATACAGTTCTGTTCCCAAACAGATTGTTTTCATGGCATGGCTGGATACTTCTTCAAGGATATTTGCTGCGGTATCAGCAGTATGTAAGAACGTAGGGGTTGTTTGTAAAACCACATTCATAATAGCAAGAGGTTTATTTTGGTCTTCTACAACAAAAGGAAGTTCTCCTGCGCTGAGTGCTTTATGAAGGCCAGCTACGTAATGTACCGATTTTTCACATTCAGATATGGTTTTTGAAGATTTTTCAAGGCATTTAGCAAAGTTTGCGCTATTTTCATGTGACCACGTGTGCAACATATTGCTTGCATGTGATTGCAGGGCTTTTAAAGCTCTTTCAACATTATCACATTTATTTTCATCACAATAATTCATGAATCCATGCAGTAATCTTGTATAAAGGAATCTAGCCTTTACTAACTGAGAAAGCTTTTCAGCCAGTGCTTGTAATTGTACTAATTCTTTATTGAGGTTGCTTGGATCAGAAAGATTATTACGGGCTATCTGGCTTAACCGTGCCAATGGCATGTAATATGTTTGAATTTCTGCATCAATATGGCCGTTGGCATACAACAAATAAAGGAAGTTTCCTACCATTTGAATTTCTTCTGGATTCATCTGATTAACATATGAAGAAATCCATTCTTGTGAATCAAAATTGTTGTGTGAGGAAAAATCAGAGGAATGTGTACAGGGGAAAACAAAAAAAATGAGCAGAAGAGATAAAAAAAATATTCGGTTCGCTGACATGAAACGTACTCCCTTTTAAAGAATGGTCGGGGTGGCCAGACTCGAACTGACAACCCCTCGCTCCCAAAGCGAGTGCGCTACCAAATTGCGCCACACCCCGATTATTTCAAATATTTAAAGATAGAAGTAATGTACAATTTTTTTTATCGATCGGCAAGTTAAATTTAAACCTACAGATGGCAAAGAGTCGACTTTTTATTTTTATAGCCCTACTATGCTCCTGCGGAGCTTCGAAGGGCATACTACTTAAGTCTTCTGCTGGCTGCGCCAGCCGTAGCTTTACGCGTAGGCTGGGGTGAATGGTGGGGATCGAACCCACGACCACCAGAGCCACAACCTGGTGCTCTACCGACTGAGCTACATTCACCGTGAAATATGTCAAAGTGATTATAGTATACGGTATTTAAGGTAAAAATCAAAAAAAGCTTAACATACATTGAGTCGGTTTGGCTAAACCTCAAAAATGTGGTATATTATATTCTAATGAGAAATTATTTGAAGCGTTTTTTAACAATTTGGACAAAAAGCCATGAAAAAAGTAATAAATTCACTAAAAGGCCGCTGGATCAGTATTTTTGGGGCTCGTGAGCATAACCTGAAAAATATTGATGTCAGCATTCCTAAAAATAAGCTGGTAGTTATCACTGGGCCTTCTGGATCAGGTAAAAGCTCCTTGGCTCTTGATGTATTATTTACTGAAGGCAAGCGCCGCTATTTAGATTCGCTTTCATCATACGCACGCCAGTTTTTAGGTGCGGCAAAAAAGCCAGATGTTGATCGAATTGATGGTTTATGTCCTTCCATTGCTATTGAACAAAAAACAGTGGGCTCAAATCCACGTTCCACCGTGGGTACCATTACTGAAATTTATGATTATTTTCGTATTCTTTTTGCTCGTATAGGTAAAGTCTATTGCCCTAATTGTGATCTAGAAATTAAAGCTGAATCGGCAGATGCTATTTGCCAAATGCTTCATAAAGATTTCAATTTTAAGACTATCTCTGTACTTGCTCCTGTGGTACATGAACAAAAGGGTGAATTTGTTAACGATTTATTACGTCTTTTTGAGGCGGGTTATTATCGTATCAAAATTGATGGTGAACGTTATAAGTTTAGATCGCCCGATGAAATCAAAAGTCTTAATCTAAAAAAAACGCATAAACATACCATTGATGTTATTGTGGATTCACTGGAAGTAAGCAGTGATGAAAGATCTCGTTTGCAAGAGGCTGTTGAAGCTGCATTTAAGCTGGCGGATGGTAGTTGTAAAATTACGGTAGGTGAAAAAGAATACATTTATTCATCTAAGCGTATGTGTATTTCTTGTTCACAATCAATTCCAGAATTAGAACCGCGTTGCTTTTCATTCAATTCACCTATTGGCGCATGTAAAGGATGTGAAGGTATAGGTACTATTAATGAGTGGCCATGGGCGCAAGGTAGTAGTGATTCATGGAAAGCAGATTATCCAGAATTTTTTGGTGATAAATATGCTACGGTAAAAACATGTACCGAGTGCAAAGGCAAGCGTCTGAATAAATATGCATTAGCTGTACGTGTTGGAGGTAGGGATATTTGTGAACTCGGCAACTTGTCTATCAAGCATTTGTTACAATTTTTTGCTACTTTATCTCTTGACGCTCAGCAGCAAGAAATTGCACAAGGTCTTATTAATGAAATCAAAAACAGATTAACATTTATTAATGATGTTGGTCTTTCTTATTTAACACTCAATCGTACAGCACGAACTTTATCAGGTGGTGAAGGCCAGCGAATTAGGCTTGCATCACAAATTGGTTCAGCATTAAGTGGTGTTTTATATATTCTTGATGAGCCAAGTATTGGCTTGCATCAGCGTGATAATGATCGTTTAATTGAAACGCTTAAAACATTGCGTGATCAAGATAATACAGTTGTGGTGGTTGAGCATGATATGGATACTATTGCGCAATCAGATTATGTGATTGATATGGGGCCGGCCGCAGGTGTTTTAGGGGGCAGTGTAACAGCTGTTGGCACACCTGAAGAACTTGCAAAAAATAAGAATTCACTGACTGGTGCGTATTTAAGTGGTAAACGTACAATTGTAAGGCCAAAAACATTACGCAAACCACAAGATTTTATAGTTTTAGAACATATTGATAAACATAATCTTAAAGATGTTACATTGCGTATGCCATTAGGGGTGCTTTGTGGCGTTTCAGGTGTATCAGGTTCTGGTAAAAGTACGCTGATTATGGATCAATTAGTTTCTGCGGTGAAGCGTGAATTTTCTGGTGGATTTAAAAGAATACGCAAAAATGCCTTGCCGGGTGTTGGTGAGCTGCAAGGTGCAGACACTTTAGAAAGCTTGGTTGTGATTGATCAAAGCCCCATTGGCCGTACTCCCAGATCTAATCCTGCAACATACTTGGGTATTTTTGATGAGATGAGAAAATTATTTGCATCATTGCCAGAAAGTAATGCACGAGGGTATGCAGTTGGTCGTTTTAGTTTCAACGTTGCAGCTGGCAGATGTTTTGAGTGTTCTGGTGATGGGGTGATCAAAGTAGAAATGCATTTCTTGCCTGAAGTTATCATGACGTGTAAAGCATGCAACGGAACTCGTTATAATCAAGAAACGTTATCGATTTTATATAAAGGTAAGTCTATTGCAGATGTTCTTGATATGACGGTCTATGAAGCACTCACCTTTTTTGAGCATCATAAGACTATTGCAAAACGTTTACAATTATTATGTGATGTGGGTCTTGATTATATTAAGCTGGGTCAGCCATCAACAACGTTATCTGGTGGCGAAGCGCAGCGTATAAAATTAGTTGATGAACTTGCAAAGCGTGAACAGCACACATTATATATTTTAGATGAACCGACGACCGGTTTGCATAATAATGATATTGAAAAATTATTGGTTGTATTGAATCGGTTAGTTGATAAAAATAATTCGATGATACTTATCGAGCATAATCTTGATGTGCTCAAAACGGTTGATTATCTCATTGATCTTGGCCCTGAAGGTGGTGATGGTGGAGGGCAAATTATTGCACAAGGTACACCTGAAGAGGTGGCTAAGTGTGAAAAGAGTCATACGGGAAGATATTTAAAAGCGTTTTTTAAGAAATAAGAGAAAAGATTTTAAGATAAGATTTAATCCCCAATATACTTGGGGACCCGCACAAAAATTTCATTTTTGTGGAATTACCTAGGGAGCCCTTATCCGGCTCCCTAGAACCCTAGATACAAACGTTCCCTTTGATCCCTGATAAAAAATAAACTTGGGCTCTCACCAGCTTCGCAAAGCTACGCTGTCTCAAACCCTTCATACAGTATTTTTTAGTGGTTATAAGTCTCTATTTTATCCGGCTTTGCTTTCCTCTATTCGCTACTCACCTACGTCTCTACTTTCACGGCTAGGAATGCACGCTCAGTAAGCAGCACTTCAAACATCAGTTTTAAATTTACCCTTTGATACACCTCTTAAGCAGTGCGTTAGCACCTTAAGAAAATCTTCAAACAATTGCATTTTCACATCCGCTCGTCCTGAGTGTTTTTGTCTTCAAAAATGTATCGAAGGATGCGGAAACCTTATTTATCTGCCATCCTTCGATACATTTTGCTTGCATAAAATGCTTCGCAAAACACTCAGGACGAGCGGAATAGGAATTAGAACTATTTCATTCAGAGAAATACATTTTCTCATCCGTTCGTGCTGGCCCTTCGGCAAGCTCAGGAGTAAACGCCCGCCAGCCCTCCGAAGCCTTCGGCGAAGGACGGGTCGAAGCATACGAACGTTATTTCAGCTTTTTAGGATTGCCTCTATCGCCGGCAAGGCGACTTCACTCTACTCTCCTTACAAGAAAAATCTAAAAATTGATATTTGAAGTGCTGCTTACTGAGCGTGCATTCCTAGCCGTGAAAGTAGAGGCGTAGATGGCTTGCAAATGTAGTAGGGCAAAGTCAGCTAAAGGTAGAGACTTATAACATATTGAGATATCTGTCTGAGTGAGTGGCATGCGAAGCATGCTGTGAGCGAGTTATATCTCACAGGGATCAAACGGAACTGTTTGTGTCAGGGGGTTGTAGGGGGTTTAGACAAGAAACCCCCTACAAAATCACTTTTGTGAAACAAAAGTAGGGTCCCCAAGTATATTGGGGATTAAATCTTATTTCCTAAAAAATGCCGTCAATGAGCCCCATTGAGAAAATTTCCACTTCTGCTATCCTTAAAAATAAGAAACAAACAAAGTTTTTTATAAGGAAATTGTAGTGAAATACTCAACAAAAGCTTTATTTTCAGCAATTCTTATCGTTTTCAGCACTCAATCCTATTCTATCACCTTAGATCAATCCATCATTGATAAAAAAGCCATTGTAATAGAAAACAAACTTACTCGCGAACGTTACCTAATGTATGGCTTAACAACCATTGCAGTTGCGCATGAAATATATCAATGGATTCCTATGCTCAAAGATTTATTTGCTCCGCAGTCAGCAATCGCTGAAAAACAACCAGATCTTTCATTTTTTCAATCAATTAAGGCTGGCGCAAAACATCTTTTTTATACTCAAGAGGGATGGGTTTCTTTAATACAATCAGGTTTTGCTGTTGGGGGCTTTGTGGTGATATCGCAAATGGGTGAGCAATACATTCATCCTGATACATTGCGCTGGTATATTAGTGCGCATGCTCACTATCAAGTTACCATTAAGTTAATGCAAGAATGTATAAGTGGCTTACAAAATCCATCAATCGATTCTGAACAACATCAAATAAATAATGAAATGTTACAGCACTTGAGTAATCGATTGGTTCGCCAAGCCGAACGCATGTGTGCGTATGTTACCTATAAAATAAAACGGCTTGATGATGCAGAAAAAATAGTTGGTGAACGCACAAAAAATGCAATGCTTAAAATTCATCAGAATTATCTTTCGCGTATTGCAGAACAGTTGAATGTGCCTGAAATAAATTATAATGCAATAGACCGTCTTCTTGATGGTTATCAAGAAGCTATTACTGCACAAGTAAACCACTTTGCTTTAATAGAAGGTGAAACAAATAGAGAAAGAGCTGCCGTTAAAAGGCAAATGAAACCATAAAAGTACAATAATCATGAAAAAAAATATCTTGTTTTTGATTTTATCTGTGTTTGCAGTAACTGTTAAGGCTTGCCAGGATAAAGAGTTATGCTCGATTAGTGCGCCTGCATCTCAAGTGGGTCTGTACTTAGAAACGAGAGGGGATAATAGGCCACTAGATGAGAGATTGAAAACCATAAAAATGTCGATGGGTTTTAAAGGTGTAAAGTTGACTTTATTAAACTCCAAAGATGAATCTCTGCCAGCAGACGATCTTCATATAAAATTGCTGAAACTAAAAAAAGATGGCTCTGCAATCGCGCTCAGGGCAACATTGATAGATAAGAAAGAAATGAACGAGCATACTCAAGGTTTACTTTTGGCATTGTTTGATCATCCTGCAGAATCATTTATGAGTAATATTGAACAACAAGTAAAATATGAAAAGGTGTGTTTCAAAATATCGGGTCAATACGGATTCGGCGGTAGGCAGTTTGTAGAATTTTATTTTTCTGTGCCATCAAAAGAGATTATTTCTGATTTTGGATTAATACAGCAATCTGAAAAAATTGAAAGCATTGGAAAAAATGAGCAATCTAGCTTTTCTTGGGTAAAATACGCAGCTATTCCCTTTGGGCTATTAGCAATTTTAAGTTTATGGTATTTTAAATATAAGCATTAAAAAATATTTCTCGTTTTTTAATCTATAAACTCATTCGAGCATAAGCAAATCATTTCGATTTAAAGCTATTTATTTTGTTTGCCTCTCAACCAACGCATGAATTTTTCTGCGTACATGTCAAATTTCTGCATAAAGCTTGGTGCGGTTGTAACAGGTTCTTCTGTAGTTGTAACTCGTTTTTCTAAATATGGTGGTTGTATGAATGTTGGCGAAACTGGTTTTTGACGAGACGGTTTGGATGTATTATTTGTTAACAATTTTTTTACAAAATCAGGCAATGTATTAAATACATCTAATTCTTCTGGACTAAGATTTATAGTAATTCCTTTTTCTATAGCTGAGCAAAGTCTGTGGATAAGTATGGTTGCATTTATGGATGCAGCGGAATCGGATATTTTGAAATCATCCAAGGCTTGTATCTCTTCTAAGTTCCAGGCAAAGGCACCTTTTTCACCTCGCTTACCATAATTACTATAAAAAATTTCTTTTCCATCGGGGCTAAATACTAAATTAGTTATTGGCACTTGAACATCAAGATCAATTATTTTCGTAAATGTTTGAGCATCCCATAAGGCTAATATTTGGGAAAGGTTACCGGAAGCAATATATGTACCGTCGGGACTGAAAGATACGGTCGAAATATTTCGCCCTTTTACATCAAGCAGAGAAGTTATTTCTTGATGGGTTTTGCTGTCCCATACAGTAAGATCTGCAAGAAAATATGAGATATTTTTGCCTTCTTCATAAGCTGGATTTTTATCATAACCTCCTACAATAATTCTCCTGCTATCAGGGCTAAATTTCACTGATTCAACTGCTCTGGAATAGCCATCAAAGTTAGTGATTTTTTGATATGTTTGCGCATTCCATAAAATGAGATTGTCAGTGGATTTAGATGATGAACTGCCCGAAATGATTTGTTTACCATCAGGGCTAAATGCTATCGTAATAATATGTTTATATTCGGGATAGGTATGTCCTTTAAGATGTGTTATTTCTTGAAGTGTAAGAGCATCCCATAGAATCAGATCCAGGTTTGAGGAAATTCCCGTGACAATTTTAGTTCCATCGGGGCTGATAGCAAGAGCAGTAATGGTATTTTGAGGAATCAAGGTTTTAGTTATTATTTCAAGGGTTTCAGCATTATATATAATCAATAGGCCATCATCATTGATACCATTAAATCTATCGCTTGTAGCAATAATACGTGTGCCATCGGGACTAAAGACTACGTTAGTAAAGTGACCTTTAATCCTTTTTATTTCTTGAGATGTTTGGGTATCTCTTACAATGAGATTATCCAAATTGCTTGTAATAAATCGTGTGCCATCTGGGCTAAATGCTATACATATAAATGATTCTTCTAACAAAGTTCTTCTTCGATTGGTATCGTTTTCATAAAGCTGAATAATTCTATTTTTTAAACAGGGAATAACATATTCTATGAAGGATTTTTTTAAATCCGAATGGAGCGTAGCCATAGTTTTTGTATGAGTGATGATCTCTTGAGGGCTTAGCCTTGTAACTATATCAAAAATCTTTTTGGTGAAAATGGGTAGAATATCAGCAGGAGTGTCTAAGTGATTCAATCCATTAGCTATATCAATTAATTGTGACAGGTGAAAGTCTTTGATACGGTCTTGTATTAGAGATAATGCTTTTTCACGGGGGTTAGTTTTATAGATATATAAGATTTTATCAAAAATAATTTCGAGCGTATCGTGGGAAAAAGGAATGGGAAGAGTAAGAGGAATATCAGGAAGAGGCTTTTCCTGACCATATCCTAAATCTGTTAACATATTTTTTATAGTTTTGCTTAATTCAAAAATATTTTGAGGTACTTTAATAGGATTATCATCTTGAGGTTGAATCATAAGGTACTTCTCAGGATAATATTTTACGGGGAGTCGACGAACATATTCTGTTGTGTCGATGTTAAAAAAAACGAATAAAAATAGGCAAAAGGAAATGTTTTTTTTAATAATTAAAGAAATTTCTTTTTTCATCGAAACACCTATTTTATTTTTTTGAAATATTTTATTATTACACTTAGTGTGCAATATATTCAATTATAAAATCAATAATGGCGAGTAATTTCTTATTTTTTTGTCATAAATATGCTTTTTCCGTATACTTAAACAACATTTACTATTATATAATCCGAATCTTTACCGGGGTCCCCACCTGAAATGACTCGTCCTACGAAGCTTCATGCGAAGTAGGGAAATGAAAGGAGGGGTTGTGACTATGATAAAAACACAAGAACATACGCCATTAATGCAGCAGTATTTTGATATCAAAATTGATTATCCCGATACGCTTCTTTTTTTCCAAGTCGGTGATTTTTACGAACTTTTTTTTGACGATGCAAAGCAAGCGGCTGCTTTTTTAGGCATAGCACTTACCGCGCGCGGAAAAAATAAAGGCGAACCAATTCCTTTATGTGGCGTGCCATTACATGCCATAGATCATTATTTATCTAAATTAGTTAAAGGCGGTTTTAAAGTTGCACTATGCGACCAGCTTGAAGATCCTAAACCAGGAACGTTGGTCAAGCGTGGTATAAAACAAGTTTTGACCCCTGGAACGTTAACCGATGAGAAGCTCCTTAATGAACGATCTGCATCATATATTTTCTCTTTTTATCCCCACGGTGATTCATGGGGATTATTGTTTAGTGAATTACTGACCGCGCAGATTTTTATGACGACTATTTCTGCGGGGAGTGAAAAAGTACTCGAATCAGAATTGAGTCGCTTTTTCCCTGATGAAATTTTGTTGCCTGATGGCGTACAGACAAAAGAATTACAAGCTTATTTTAAGCGACTTGGATATTTTACGACTGTTGTTCATAGCGAAGATGAAAAATCAGCTGAGCATACATCGTGGGTAAAGCAACAATTTTCTGAATCTATACAATCGCAGCTGAATGATAATGAGGCTATGCAGCAAGCCTTGCATTATTTTTATGCATACATGGCAAAGCATCAACGATCATCGCTGGATCTGTTTACAAACATCTCTTTTTATAAATCTGATGATTTTCTGATTTTAGATGCTGCAACGCAGCGTAATTTGGAATTGATAAAAAACGCGCATGATGGTAGTACCAAAAATACATTGTTGAGCGTTCTTGATACAGCAAAAACTGCTATGGGCTCACGCATGATCAAAAAATGGATTTTGCGGCCATTAGTGAAAAAAGAAGCAATTATACAACGGCAAGATGTTATCGCGTTGTGCTGTTCTGAGATTATGCTCGTTAACACTCTTGAGCAGTTGCTTGCCAAAATAGGTGATGCGGAGCGCATAATAGGCCGTATTGCATTGCAGCGAGCATCATTGCATGATTATAGCGCGTTATCACGTATTTTAACAATTATTCCCCAGCTTAAAAATAGTTTACGACCGTATAGCAATATACTGTTAGTCCGTATTATTGCTGATGGCCTGGGTGAGTTTAGTGCATTATCGGATTTGCTTGGCAGAGCATTACATGATGAGCCAACGTCAGAATGTATTATCAAACAAGGATTTGATGAGCGATTAGATCAAATGCGTTTATTGGTAAACAACAGTAATGAAAAAATACTAGAGCTTGAACTCGCAGAACAGAAAGCAACGGGAATTGCCTCATTAAAAATTCGTTATAATGCAATTCAAGGCTATTATATCGAAATTACTAACACACATCTATCAGCAGTTCCTGAGCGTTATCGCCGATTGCAAACATTGGTAGGCCGCGAACGTTTTATAACACCAGAACTACAACAATTGCAGTATGGTATTGAATCTGCTCGTAAAGATATTACTACGTATGAAGCGCAGCTTTTTGATGCTATTAAAAAACAGATTACACAGCATATTTCTGCATTACGCAAATCTGCGTATTCAGTTGCTCATCTTGATGCACTTTTAGCGTTGAGTGTTCTGGCATATGAAAATGGGTATGTGCGTCCCGTTTTAAACGAAAATCGAGATATTATCATTATCAAGGGCCGGCATCCGGTGGTTGAACAATCACTTTCTAGCACATTTATTCCTAATGATACCAATTTAACCGATGAACAATCTTTATGGATTATTACCGGTCCGAATATGGGTGGCAAATCTACATATTTACGCCAAGTTGCACTGATATCAGTAATGACTCATATTGGTTCATTCGTGCCAGCGCAAAGCGCTCACATTGCTCTTTTAGATCGTGTTTTTACTCGTCTTGGAGCAAGTGATAATGTGGCAGAAGGCAAAAGTACATTTTTGGTTGAAATGGAAGAAACGGCAATGATCTGCACCCATGCCACCGAAAAAAGTCTGGTGATTTTGGATGAAGTTGGTCGGGGGACGAGCACGTTTGATGGATTGGCAATAGCGCAAGCAGTAGTTGAATATATTTTCAGCACCATACAAGCACGATGCCTTTTTGCAACTCATTATCATGAGTTGACCTATTTGCAGTCTACTCATCCTGGCATTGTGGCATATTCTGCCGCAAGCAAAAAAACAGTATCAGGCATTGTATTTTTATACACCATGGTGCGTGGAGTGGCTGATGGCAGTTTTGGCATAGAAGTGGCTAAGTTAGCGCAGTTGCCTACTCGTGTGATTGAGCGATCGTGCGTCTTGGTGGAGGAATTTGCCCAAGGAAGCGACAGGATTCTTCTTGCAACAAGCGAAAATCATGATCAGCAAGTATTGCTGCAAGAAAATAGACGTCTGCAAGCTGAAAATAAACAATTGGCTCAAAAAAGCGAGAAAGCACAGCGCATGGTATCGATGCTGCAGCAGGTTGATTTTGATACATTATCCCCTAAAAAGGCGTTTGATTTGCTCTGGGAATATAGAGATTTATAGGAAAACGGCTTATTTGAGCTGGACGGTACGGCCTTTTTTTGATAATATAATGAATAAATAAAATGACTTAGCGCCTATATTTCTAATCTGTTGAATCTTAAGTTGGGGTCCCCATACGAAGAGCAACGAAGGATGGGGTTAGACTAAGTACCCATACGGAGGTTTCCGCTACGGGCGTGGTTAAATAAAAGTTAATGTGTAGGAAAATCACATGGTACAACAAGAAAAATTCAGCAAATACGCGATATTTGCAAACGGTGGTAAGCAATACCAGGCTATCGAAGGCCAAACAATTGCTCTTGAAAAAATTGAAGGTGAAGCGGGCGATAAAATTGAATTAGGTTCAATTTTGTTCCGTAAATTAGAAGAAGGTAAATTTGAAATAGGTAAACCATTTGTAGATGGTACAATTACTGCAACCATCGTAAAACAAATGAAAGAACCTAAAGTTATCGTCTTTAGATTCAAAAGACGTGGTAAAGTGCGCGTGAAAAACGGACATCGTCAGCCAAAAACTGTTGTAAGAATAGAAACAATCTAGTTTTTGATTAACTTTGACGAATAAAAAATAAGGGAATCCTGAAAAGGGTTCCTTTTTTATTTAAAAAAACTAGCATTGATTTTCTTTTTGAATATTTTGTATTGTTATATATGTAATAATTTTGATTAATTAAAGTGCACGGTGTATCACGTGGAAAAATCAAAAAACATAGTGTGTTTAGAGCTTTATTTCAAGTTATTGTTAGGTTTATTCATGTTGTGTGATTTCTCTGTAATGATGGCAATGCAGCGCCCATATAATAACGAAATTGCTTTATTGAGAGAACTCTGCGCAGTTGATAGTGCCGATATTTCTGGCAAACCAAATCGCTTAAGCGTTGAAATTAAAAATCTTTCTTTGAAAAAATTAGTAGAACTGCGTAATTTTACAACTCAAGAAGGCTTTTCAAAATCTGGTGATTCATGTTATATCCGTATTGATCAGTTAATGGATGATCGATTGTTACATAAGGCAAAAGATTGGCTCAAAAAGCTCATGAAAGATCATTTTTTTAGTAGGAATGATTATCAAGAATTTGAACGTTTGGATATATCTGTAGGCGAAAAAATAGTGAAAAGAATATGGGGTGATCAGGATACTAAGAAGGAATTGTATAGAGTGGCGGGCAATTCTCCAAGTCATGTAAACAATCTTATTGCTTACATTGGAAAGCTTGGGAGAGGTAGATATTTAGCAGATTTTTTAGAAGGAGTAAGAAAAAGTCTATGTTAATGCTTGGTACACCATTCATGATGAAGAATCGCTCCAACGTGTTCAAAAGCTAGAGCAAGTAAGAAAACTTAGAGAAGAGGATAGAAAAAAATGGTGGTGGCAGCGCTGGGGTTGGTGGAATTACTGAATCTTAACCAAGTCATTTTTAATCGAATTCTTAAATGCTTCTGAACATTTATTCCAATCAACAATATCAACTTTATAAGGCAAGTCTGATTCTTCAAAGTCTTCATCTAGATGAGCGAACTTCTTAATGGTTTTTCTTTAACAATAAAACCATCGAATCGTTATTTTGATTGTTTGCGATATACAAAAAAATCTTTTTTTTGTTATGATGTGGTTGACCTATAAAGGGTATACACATAAACCAAAAAAAGGAGTGTTTGTGAAAAAATTAGTTAATACAAAACTTGTATTACTGTTTTTCTTTTCATGTGCGTTATCTATTTTACCAATGGATCTTCTTCCAGATAAATATAAACTTGTATCTTTTGAAGCTAATGATGGAATTGTGCATATTGAAAAAAAGAATATTCCATTGATAGGTGCTCTTTATGAACGATATGATCTCTATAAAAAAAGCAAATATAAAAATGACCCAATAGTTATTCCATTATTAAAAGGTTTTTTCAAAGAAGACATAGTTTTAGTGAATGATGCGCTTAATGCGCGTCCGGATACTTTTGCTACTTATTTTAAGGAATTGAAAGAAGATAAAAGAGATAATCTCATAAAAATTTCTATGCCTTTTAAATCGGATGATGCAATAAGGTCGTTGTATGTTCCAGAAATAACCAAACGTATATTATCTATTTGTCTTGCCAAAGATGTATGTAATAATGTGATGAAATTCTTTCCCAATACGGAAAAAGATGATCTTATATTTCATTGCAGAAAACAACTTATAAAGAATAAAAGCAGTCTAGGGCTCGTTAAACAACCAAGACAGTTTGCGAATTTTGAGTATCTTGCTGGTGAAATTGACTTGCACACCTTATTTATTAATGGTTATTTTGATGGCAATACTGTTAAGCGGCCTATACCGTTACGAATTGGGGATAAAATATATAAAACATATGTATATAATTTTGTTTCACCATATCTTGAGTATCGTATAACTGAGCAGCCAAAAAATAAAAATTCTTCTGATTATCTTGTATGGGTTATTGATCACAAAAATCCGGATGCTACATTTGCAGAGCCTATTCAGCACAATAGTCCTATAATTGGATGTTGTTTTAGCAAAACAAAAACTAATATTGAATATGTTATTACTTATTCCGAGGATGATATAAATTTCTCAACGATTAGTATGTTCAAAGATGGTTTTTCTGATATAAAAACTGTGCGTGTTGATACTGCAAGTAAGGGTAAAAATGTTGCGGCAGCGTATTGCAACACCAATAATCGATTGCTAATGGGAATGTATCAAGGAATTGATAATATATTTATAGATTGGGATATGGATGGTACGCCATCTCCACAACCATCTCGATGGCCTTTTAAGCAATATGGCTTATTAGAGAAAATAATTATTAAAAAAAATAAGGTTTATGAGGAAGAAGCATTTACCATCTATGGCAGTTGCGGTAAATATAATGTACACAAATGGAAAGATCTCGGAAATATTCCATGGGTACTTGAAGGTATAACTTCTTTGAGTGATATAGTCAATTACATCTATGGATATTTTTTTGAAAGAAATAATGAAATTTTTATGTATGATTATTCACCATCTCCTTTTTTTTCAATTGAAAAAGCAGAAAAACACAAACAACAATCTTCTGTGTGGTATCGCTGGACACAAGGATTAATCGATGATTTCAATTTTATGCCCGATGATGAATGTTATAAGAAATATAGTTCATCAGGGGAATTTATACTCTCTAATTCATTAAAAAAAGAATCAGGCATGCTGTATGTTAAGACCGAACTTTTAGATCCTGCAACGCATAAATCCATGTTATCGATCGATACACTCTATAATAATTTTTTTGTTGTTGGTTTTGATAACGAAGAAACAAAGCTTATTTTTCTGCATAATAATATTAATAATGCAGAAGTGCTGTTGTGGGATGAGCAAGATAAAAAAGCTATGGAGTGGTTTGCAGACCATGCATTAGGCAATTTAGGGATAATATCATTGCTGACACGTTTATTGGAGGAAATAAAAAAGAAGAATGAGATAGTATTAAAAGAATCCGATCCAATATGCATCATGCTGCGCGATTGGGTAAAGGAATCACCACATGCACTTGCATGTATGCAAAAATGTTTTCCATTACGAGCGATTAAATGATAACGGGATTGTAAAAGAGGGCCGTAAGGCCCTTTTATAATTTAGCCAATTTTTCTAAATTTTTAGTTGGCCCTGCAAAAACGAGTTTATCGAGTTCTTTGATTACATAATCAGAGCCGATTGGAGTAATTTTATCTTCTTCTTTTTTACCAATGCAATGAACATCATAATTATTGAAAAAATCTAATTCTTGAATACTTTTGCCAATAAATTGTTGTGGCGTGGTGATATTGGTTATATAAAAGTTTTTAGCCAATCTGGTAACATCCATAAAAGGAGAACTGAGATTGTCTGCAAGGCGGATACCAATTTCTTTTTCTGGCAAAATAACGCGATCGGCTCCAACAAGCGTGAGTATTTCTTTATTCAATTCATCAATTGCGCGGGTAATAACATACGGAGTTTTAAGATGCTTTTTGAGTAATGCAGTAATAAGAATTGATTGCGTGCTATCTTCTCCCATTGCAACGATTACTGTATCAATTTCATCAACTCCCACACTGCGCAATGATGCTTCATCAGTTACTTCCATTACGATTGCATGTGCAACCGAATCACGAATTGAAGCAACAATGGATTCATCACTATCAATGGCAAGAACTTCCATGCCATTCTCTGATAATACCGTGGCTACTTGATAACCAAATCTTCCTAATCCAATCACACAAAATTTCATGTAATTTTCCTTGTTTTTAAATTCTTATTTTTTAACGGGGTCCTCAATAACCCAATTTTCACTTCATTTCAATTGGGCGCCCATTAAAAACATTTTTTTTCTTTCTTTAACGGGGTCCCCATGCGAAATATAATGTAGCATGGGGTTATGAAAGCATCACACGCTCTTCGGGATAAGAATACTCAACGGTATCTTTTCTTGCTTTTAATTTAAGACCCAAAATAAAGGTAAGCGAACCAATACGTCCAATAAACATGGTGATCATAATCAATATCTTGCCAAGATCAGATAATTTTTCTGTGCCTTTTAATGAAAAACCAACGTTGCTAAATGCAGAAATTGTTTCAAAAAATATATCTAAGAAATTCCAATTTATTTCGGTAATCAACAGGCAGAATGTGGTAAATAATATCCATCCAATACTTAAAGATACAACCGCGATTGCTTTATATATTTGATCGAGCGGTATTTCTCGTTCAAAGATATCGACCGTTGATTGTCCATTAATTGCAGCTCTGACGGTATTTAAAAAGAGCATGATCGTGGTAATTTTTATACCACTACCAGTGGATCCGGGAGCAGAACCGATTAGGCCAAGAATCATGATTAAAAAAATGGTTGCCGGATAAAAATCGCTTAAATTTGCCAGAACAAATCCACAACTTTTAAATGATACTGCGTGGAAAATAGCATTGGCTAATTTAAGTGGAATAGAAAAATTTTGTAAAGTATGATGATTTTCCAAGAGCAAAAGCATACTTGTTGCTATAAGTAGTAATGTTCCGGTGCCATATAAAATAATTTTGCTATGCAAAGAAAAGCGATACAATTTTTTTGAATTAAAATGAGAACGTATGCGCAATAATATTTCATGCCAGGTGATAAATCCTAATCCACCACAAAAGGTTAATAGGGTGGTTGTAATTAGAAAAACATAATTAGTGCTATAGTGCTGCAAATTTTGTTCGGTTAGGAAATGGAAGAATGATATCCCTGCATTACAAAACGCTGATATTGAATGGAAGAATGAATAAAAAATAGCATTATGAAGTGGATATTCTGATTTAAATATTGAAAAAAAACTTAATGCTCCTAATACTTCTAAGGTTAATGTTGATCCAAAAGTAAAAATGAGCATTTTTTTTATATTATCCCATGAATCAAGTTCAAAAAGTTGCCCAGCCATAAATCGCGTGCCAAGACCAAGATCAATAAATAAAGAAACAATAAACAAACTCATGGTTGCAAGACCCAGAGCTCCTATTTGAATAAGTCCTAAAATGACTGCTTTACCAAAAAAGGTGAAATTATTTAATGGTATAGTAAACAATCCAGTGACGCAAGTTGCTGATGTTGATGTAAAAAAAAGATCAATGAAAGACATTGGTTTGATGTGCGCTATTGGTAGCGCAAGCAATAATGCACCGAGCATAATAAGAATGAAAAATGAAAAAATAATAATATGCGCGGGTGATATATCAATTACTTTGTTCTTACTCATAAATTATACCCCACGTTTTACATGGGGCCCGTTACAAAATTAATTATGCTTAGGTTTTAACATGTTAGTAAGATACAATTCAACTTTTTCAATACTTATTCGTTCTTGTTTGAGTGTATCGCGGTCTCGAACGGTAACACAATTATCTTCTAAGCTATCAAAATCATACGTAAAACATACTGGTGTACCAATTTCATCATGTCTGCGATAGCGTTTACCAATAGATCCCGATTCGTCAAATTCTACTGAAAATCCGGCTTGCGCAATAGCCAAAAATAATGGGCGCATATTGTCACTTAATTTTTTGGTAAGTGGCAAGAATGCAGCTTTGATTGGTGCAATAGTTGGGTGTAATTTGAGTACCGTGCGTTCTTCGCCGCCGAGTGTATCACTATGGTATGCATCAAAAAGAACTGTTAAGAAAAGTCGATCAGTACCAACAGAACATTCAATCACGTTTGGTATAAAAGATTTTTGTGTTTCTTCATCAAATACCGATAAATCTTTGCCAGAATGTTTAATGTGCTGAGATAAATCATAATCACCACGGTGAGCAACTCCTTCTAATTCTTTCCAACCAAATGGATATTCGTATTCTACATCACTTGTTTGTGATGAATAATGAGATAACTCATCTTTTTCATGAGGCCGCAAGCGAATGCGGTCAATGGTCAGGCCAATAGATGCATAAAACGCAAGTCGTTTTTCTTTCCAATAATCAAACCATTCATTGGAACTTTCTGGAGTACAGAACCATTCCATTTCCATTTGCTCAAATTCACGCATCCGGAACAAGAATTGTTTGGGAGTAATCTCATTACGGAATGATTTACCAATTTGTGCAATACCAAAAGGTATTTTTACACGGTTTGATGACATAACATTTTTAAAATTAATGAAAATTGCCTGTGCGGTTTCAGGACGGAGATATGCAACTGCACTTTGTTCTGCAATCGCGCCAAGCTGTGTTTTAAACATCATGTTAAACTGGCGTACTTCAGTCCAAGCCTTTTTGCCGCAATTTGGACATGGTCCCGTGATATCAATGTCTGGATCATCCGCACGAAAACGCTTTTTACAATTGGTACAATCAATCATTGGATCATGAAAATTATCAACATGCCCTGAAGCTTTCCAGATAGCTTCCGGCCCAAGCAACGATCCTTCTAAGAAAAACATTGTTTTATCAGGAGATTTTATTGATTTTGTCCAAGCATCTCTGATGTTATTTTTAATTAATGTGCCCAAAGGACCAAAATCATATACGCCGTTCAGGCCGCCATAAATTTCTGATGACTGAAATACAAAACCACGTCTTTTGCAGAGTGCAACAATATCGTCTAAGGTTGGTCTTTGTGATGACATAAGATGTCCTTTGGATTACTTTAATTCAGTTATAATGTTATATAGAATAACCGTTTAGTCCGTTTTTGACAAATTTGCCAATGTTCAGATGTAATATTCGCTGCTACTTCAAAATTAGGGGAACAATTTAAAGCTAGAACCTATTATTTTGGGGTGGTGTTTTGGTAATAATGTTTGAGAACAAATAACAAGCCAATAAGGCTCAAGCCTCCGCCTATGCCCAGTAAAATTTTTTGATGAAGAGATGATGGGAGAATACCGCGCAACTGTGGATTTATTTCGCTGTTTGTAGGGTTACTAGTACCATTAGGGGCAAGATTAGCAGTAATAGATTTTTCAGGTTGTGCAGCATCAATTATTGTGCCATTTGTTTTTGTAGTAATATTTTTAATTTTTTCCCACGCATCTTTTTGTTTTTCTGATAAATGGCCATCAGCATCCATAGCGACTAGCGTGATATCAAGGCCAGAATTTTTGATGATACCGGTCATATTACCCAATATATCTGCCACCCATTCAAGCTTGTTTTGAAATGCTCCGCATCCGACAAGGGTAAGAAAGACTTTTGTTTTTTGGTCTTTAATCGCCGCATATATTGTTGCTTCATACGCTGCTTTGAGAGCCGCTTGAGCGGTTTTTTCGGCAAGGGCATATTCTTTTCCAAAGCCTTTAATACATTCTGTTTTTTTGTCCCGACTAAGATCAACCGCACTAACGTTTACTTGGCTGATAAAACAAGGTTCTGTGACAAGCATATTTGCATCATCTCTGTTTTTTGTGCGCACGTTGGAATTGAACGGTTTGTTTGCTTTTGCAGCTTTTGCTATTGTTTGTGATTGAAACAGTACATTAGAGGGTCCAGTGGTGACGGGAACATTGTCCCAGAATCTTACGCAAATATTATCGCTTAAGTTATCTACATCCGATTGATTGAGTAATTCTGAATTAATTTTGGTAATTTTTCCTCTTGGATTGGTTTTAATACCGAGTTTTGCAAATAGATTAATATTTTTATCTATCATATAAATTTGATAAATTGCCTTAATAGCGCATGATATCGCCGCTTCTTCGCCTTGGACGGCGCTAGATCCTATGATAGTAGCAAAGCCATTGTGTATGTAATCAAACGCATGTTCTGATTCAGTTGCTTCTTTATTTGCTTTATATACCATTTGTTTGCCTTCAAGGCCGCTTGGGCGTGAGGCGGTTTGAAAAACGGCCCCGGAATGCTTTGCTTGAAGTGCACCAATATCGATGAGATGTCTTTTTTCAGGATGCTTCATAACATCTAAATATAAGATAGAGAGTTTTCCATTGTTGTGTGTAAGTTTATCTTGTGCTGCTGATCTTAATGTACTCAGCGTGTATGTTTCAGGTCTCAGGCCATCTATGAGTTTTTGAGTTGATGATGGTAGTTTTGGTAATTTGCCCTTTGTGTTGTAATAATCAACGAATTTTTCTTCAGGCATTCCCGTTAACCATTCAAATATATGCGTGCGATATATAGCTTCTCCCTCTAGATGAGAATATTGCGATTGATCAACTAAAAATTTTTTTTCTGGCAGTTCTGGGCGCACTATCATTGGCTTGAGAGTAAAGCTAAAGGATAAAAAAGTGATACATAAAATGTGTATGTTTTTTATAATAATATTCATATAATGATCCTGATATATTAAGTCTGATAATAGTATGAGAATATTGTAAAAAATAATATTAGTCACCTCTTTTTTGAAAAAAGCCTATAACTAAGCATCTTTATCCCTTTATCCCATCTGGTTGTTTCATTTTTGTTTTTATCCATTCTGTTATATAGTGTGATAGGGCAAAACTTCTTTTTGGGCTAATTTTGACCAAAAAGATAAAATCAGAAGATAATGGTTATAAATAATTTGCAGTTGGCAGGAAATAACATGATCAAAAAGAAATTTCTTTTCATAGTCTTTATAATGATTTTTGGACTATTACAAGCATCTCAGGAGATTGTCTCCAAAAGAAAAGGATTGTTCTTAATTGCTTTGGAAGAAGCACAGAACCAGAATGCAAATTTTATAGCTTGTTCTTGTAGTGATGATACACAAGCTATAAAAGAAAAAAGCAAACAAGCAATTATCGATCTGAGAAAGAGTAATAATACATTAAGACTAATTGACTATATCTTAGATGATAAACGTATGTCTAATGCTGAAAATGGAAAAAATTGGGTAGAAGAGCCCGCATCAGTTGACAGTATTATACAGCATAGCTTTTATCAAACTCCTTTTACGCGAGGAAGGGTTGTATACGTTATTGGGTCTGATGATCACAAATCTCTAGAACAACACCGTGTTGATATAAATAATTTATGTCGTACATGGCAGGTCGCCGTTTTTGTTCATACTACAAAGATGAACACGGATCTGAAGGAATTTTTCAAGAATCGGGGAGCTATAATTATCGACGAAGAATCCAATATTAGTTATATGAGTAGGCTTTTGGTTTTTGCAAGTGTGGTAGGATTGCTTGGTTATCTCGGTTATAAATTTTTTGTGAGCAAGAATTAGGTAAAGTATATTTAAATTTTTTAGGGGTAAAAAGGATACGCGTACTATGAATAATTTTTTTTTGATTTTTTTCCAGTTCTTTGTAGTTATATGTTGGGCGAGTGAACAAAATTTATCAGTAGGTTTTTTTTCAGTGGCCAATGGAAAATCGCAAGAAGATAAATTTTCTATTAATTCTATTCAACAAAGGGAATTTTTTGGTGTATATGATGGGCATTTTGGTAGCAAAACTGCTGAATATTTAGCAAGTAATTTACCTTTGCTCTTTGAGCGGTATTTAGTAACTTCAAAAATCAAAAAAGAAGTATTTGAGCTTGCATTTAGAGATGCAGAACAAAATGCGCTTAAAAATAATGTCGGTGGATCAACGGCACTTGCGGCATATGTAGGGAAGAAAAATATGCATATTGCATGGGTGGGCGATACGCGAGCTGTGGTAGTGGATGGTAATGGAGAAATTTGTTTTGTTACCCAAGATCATGATCTTGAAAATAAAGCTGAATGGGATCGTGTGCGTAAAGCTCAAGGAGTAATTTTTAGGGAAATAACCAAAACAGGTTTAAGTGGTAAATGGCGAATTAATTATTTAGAAATGACGCGCTCCATTGGTGATAAATGGGCTAAAGGAAAAGATTTTTCAACGAGAAGAAACCCACAACCTTTTAGGCGAATCAAAGAAGAATATTCTTTTCTTCAACAATGGCCCGATACAATACTACCTGATCAGTGGGCGCTAAAAGCTCTTGAGGGACAGGTTATTGCTGAACCAGAATATGCCGAGGTGCCACTAAATGAAAAAAATCGTTGGCTCATTCTGGCAACTGATGGACTATGGAATTTTGTGAAAAATGAAGAAATAGGCACATTAGTTAAAGAAAAAGCACATGAAAATAATTCTGTGGGCAGCATAGCCACAATTTTAGGAAAAATTGCCATTGATAGGGGCAGCGAGGATAACATTACGGTATTAATTATAGATTTGTGGTCGCGTAAGAATAAATAAGTTTTTTGATATATAGAAAAGAAGTTTTTACAAGAAGGCTTCTTTTTTTTGCGAATTTTGGTTTTTATCCATTCTGTTATACACTGTATCAGATTATATATGCATATTCAGTTCATGATTTTTTATAGGATCAACGGCATGTCAATGAAAAACAGAGTAGTAGTAAGTATTTTGGTGGCATTCATTCTTTTCTTGAGCACATTTGTGTTCTATCTGTATCGAAATCAATTAAAGCTGGAAAATCAATGGGAGCAATCGCAACAAAAAACACTGTTTACTCCTATCTCTCAAACAAATGGTCACATTAATGAAAGTCTTGTTTCTACAGCGCAACTATGGCGGCCAGTACAAGATAGAATTCGTGATACGGTGGTACAACTGTTTGTGCAAATTTCAGCCATTGATCTTTTAGAGCCATATAAAACACCACAGCAAGGAACAGCATGTGGTAGTGGTTTTTTTATTAATGATCAAGGATATCTAATTACGAATGCACACGTGATTAATTCGGCAAAATCTGTGTGGGGGCAGATTCCTTCTCTGGGTAAACGTATTATTGATTTGGAAGTTGTTGGTATTAGTTTTGAGCGTGATTTAGCACTTGTACGAGTGACCGATGAAAGTAGAGAATTAATCACGAGAGAATTAGGTGGAATACCTTATTTACCGCTTGGCGATTCTGATCTGGTCCGCCGTTCTGATGAAGTGCTTGCTGTTGGATATCCGCTTGGACAACAATGCTTTAAAAGCACCAATGGTATTATTAGTGGTCATGAACATCATTTAATTCAAATGAGTGCGCCGATCAATCCAGGAAGTTCAGGTGGACCACTGCTTAATTTACGTGGAGAGGTGATTGGTGTTAATTCATCCGGTGTGACCGAAGCGCAAAATGTTGGGTATGCAATTCCAATTAATACGTTAAAAACTATTTTGAATGATTTATATGAGATAAAAATTTTAAGAAAACCATTCTTAGGTGTGCGTTTTAATAATAGTACCGAGAGTTTAACTAAGTTTTTAGGCAATCCTCTTCCTGGTGGTTGTTATGTAATTGAAACGGTTAAAGGAAGTCCGCTTGAAAAGGCGGGTATCATGAAAGGTGATATGATCTATGAAATCAATGGACACGCAGTTGATATGTTTGGCGATATGAGTGTGCCATGGAGCGAAGATAAGATTTCTATTGTTGATTATCCGCTTCGCTTATCAATTGGGGATACTGTTACATTGGTAGTCTATCGCAAAGGGCAAAAGAAGATATTCACCGTAACATTCAGCTTGCCAGAACCACAAGCTATTCGTTCTATTTATCCTGCATATGAGCCAGTTCATTATGAAATTTTTGGTGGTATGGTAGTGCAAGAACTTACCGTTAATCATATACGCATGTTGGGAGAACATACTCCTGGATTGCGTAAATATGGTGAACTGAAATATCAATCGGAGCCGGTTCTTATTATTACTCATGTATTCCCTGATTCTCAGTTATATCGCGGACGAAATATGCCGCTTGGTGCCACATTGGAAGAAATTAATGGTGTGCCGGTAAAAACACTTGAGGATTTTAGACAAGCGATTAAAGATGGTGCCACTAAAGAATATTTAACCATTTCAGCAGCCGATAACGTAACGCGTGCAGCAGAAACGATCTTTATAGTGCTTGAAATGCGCAAGCTTATTGAAGAAGAATCGCGGTTGGCGCGTGATTTTAGATATCAGTTATCTGAAACGGCAAAAGAAGTATTAAAGGGAGCTAATGTCGGAAAAACGCTCAATGGATAGATAAGCGTAAATAAATTGATAGACAACAAGCTCTGCATTTTTGCAGAGCTTGTTTTGTTTAAGATGGGTGTTATTGCGCCCTACTTTGCATAACCCCAATCTCATTCTTCGATTGGGGACCCCGTGTGAAGAGAATCGAAACATGGGGATCAATGGCTAGCATAGCGCATTAAAAATGGGATGACGGTATCAGGCGTGAGAGAAACAGAATTGATGCCAATATCTATTAAATATTGTGCAAGTTCTGGAAAATCTGATGGTGCTTGGCCGCAAATGCCAATATAGGTACCAATTTTATTTGCTTTTCTGATAGCTTTGGTGAGCATTTTTTTCACTGCTGGATCACGTTCGTCAAAGATATGACTGATGAGCGCAGAATCACGATCGATGCCTAGAGTTGTTTGCGTAAGATCATTCGATCCAATGGAAAATCCATCAAAATAATTACTGAATTCTTCAATGAGCATAACATTGGATGGCAATTCGCACATCATAATTACTTCTAATCCATTTTCTCCGCGCTCTAATCCATTATTGCGCATTTCATCAAGAACATTGCTAGCTTCGGTAAGTGTGCGAACAAATGGAATCATAAGTTTTACATTGGTGAGTCCCATCTTTTCACGAACTATTTTCATTGCTTGGCATTCAAGAGCAAAAGCATCCTTATAGCGTTCATGATAATAGCGTGATGCGCCTCTGAATCCAATCATTGGATTTTCTTCAATTGGTTCGAAATAGGATCCTCCAATCAGATCATAATATTCATTGCTTTTAAAATCAGAAAAGCGAACAATAATAGGCCGTGGATAAAATGCGGCAGCCATCATGCCAACAGCGCATGCAAGTTGTTCAACAAAAAATTCTGTTTTGCTTTCGTATGCTGCTGTTGTTTGTTCAATTTTTTCGGTAATGTTTGGGTCGGTAATTATTTCTGGATACAAGAGAGCCATGGGATGTATTTTGAGTGCATTAGTAATAATGAATTCAAGGCGGACTAAACCGATTCCAGATGTTGGTAAAAATGATGTTTTGAATGCGCTTTCAGGATCGGCAATATTTACCATAATAGGAACTGGCGGTGTTGCAATAGTATCTAAAGATAGTTCTGTTACGGTAAATGGAATAAAGCCATTATAAATGGTACCAATTGTTCCATTGCTGCAATCAAGTGTGATGGGCTGTCCTGAAACAATTTTTTCTGTAGCATCTTGTGTTCCTACAATTGCAGGAATGCCAAGTTCTCTGCTGACAATTGCCGCATGGCATGTTCTTCCGCCTTTATTGGTAATAATACCGGCTGCTTGTTTCATTGCGGGAACCCAGTCGGGATTTGTCATATCGGTGATGATGATATCTGTTGGATTGATCGTGTCAATATCTTCCACTGAAGTAATAATACGAGCTGTTCCTTGTGCGATTTGTTGTCCAACACTGATTCCTGTTGTGATAATGTAATCAGATAACAATTCTTTTTTTTCTGTTAAAGAATAGATCAAAAGAGTATTGGTTTGCTTATGTGTATGCACTGTTTCTGGGCGGGCTTGTACAATATATAGGTGGCCATCAATGCCATCTTTTGCCCATTCAATATCCATAGCAACACAAGAACGATTGCGTTTTTTGTATTGTAGTGTGTAATGATTTTCTATGATCATTACCATGCGAGCTAATTCTAAAATGTCGTCATTCGTTAAACAGTAATGGGCTTGATCTTCTGGTGATACCGCAACTGTTTCAACAAGGTTTTCTTCATCATTGCTATATACAATTTTTATTGATTTGCGGCCAAGTTGTTTTTTGATGATTGGTTCAAATCCTTGTGCAAGAGTTGGTTTATGAACAATATATTCATCAGGTGTAACAGAGCCTTGGACAATTGCTTCACCTAATCCATATGAGCCATTAATCACCACAACATCCGGAAAGCCGCTTTCAGTATCTAATGAAAAAGCAACCCCTGCGCATGCAATATCGGATCGAATCATTTTTTGAACGCCAACAGAAAGAGCTATTTCTGATTGATCAAAGCCTTGTTCCTTGCGATATGCAATAGCGCGATCAGTGAATAATGAAGCGATACATTTTTTGTAATAGGTATATACATTTTCTATTCCTTGTACATGTAAAAAAGTATCTTGTTGTCCGGCAAAGGAAGCGTCGGGTAAATCTTCAGCGGTTGCAGATGATCGTATTGCAACATCACATTCTGTTTCATTATATTGTTGCGAAAGTTCTTGGTATGCACATTCGATTTCATCTCTCAGATCTGTTGGTATTTCTCCATGTTCAATAAGATTGCGAATTTCAGCGCTTACTTTTTTAAGGTTTTTTAGATCGTTGGTATCAGTAATGCGATTAGTAAGTTTTATTATTTGTGGTATCAAATCATTGTGATTAATATAATGCGTGTATCCTTCAACCGTGATGGCAAATCCATGAGGAACTCTAATGCCTTGCGCGCTCAATGCGCTGATCATTTGGCCAAGTGATGCGTTTTTTCCACCAACGTGTGCAATATCATCAAGCGTTACATCTTTAAGAAAGGTGATGTAATGATAGTGGGGATACGTGTTATATGATAGGCACATTAGAGAGATGATGAATGAAAAACGTAGTAATAGTTGCATGTTTTAATTTCCTTTTTTTACTGTTTTGTTGATTGCTTTTGATAATATGAAATATTATTTTGTATGGTAATGAAGGTCAGCTGCAAAAACAATAGTTTTGTTTTTATAGCAAAAACAGATGTGCCGATCCAATAAAAAATGTAAAAAAGCTTCTTAAATTGGGGTCCCCAACCGGAATGAATGAAGGTTGGGGCTAAAAAATATTATTTTAACCAGCCGGTCTGGAGCCGTGTGAAGCATAAAGGCAGGCAAAAAAGAGGATGAGTATGAGAATATCTGGATCTTATTCAGCATTGCTTGTGTTAGCAATGTTGATGCCGACTATGAGTGATGCTAAAAAAACTAAACCATATAGCGGTAATCAACAATGTTTTGATTATATTATTGTTGGTTTTGGAGCAGCAGGTGCAATTCTTGCGCGCCAACTATCAGATGATTTCCAAACAAGTGTTTTGGTGGTGGAAGCTGGTCCAAATAACATGGAAGATCCCGCTACATTAGATCCAAACATATTCGCTAATTTCCAAAATCTTATCAAGATATCATTTGATCCAGCATTTTCTGCAACGTATCCAGTTCCATTGCCGTTTTCTTTGATAGCTTTTGCGTATTCTGAGGGTAGAGAATGGGGTGGTTCTGCTGCGCATAACTATTTACAAGCAGTACGTGGCGTGCCAAATGATTTTAATCAATGGGGATTGAATTCTAATAATGCACAGTGGTTTTACCCGAATGTTTTACCGTTGATGAAAACTTTGGAAACATATACGCCAAATGGTACCGTAGCAAATCCAGCGCAACGCGGATTCAGTGGTCCTATTTCTATTACACAAAATCCGCCAATCAATTCTAATCCTCTTGCAATAGCAGTAGCAGATGTTACGGGAGCTGGATTTGTTTCTGATTATAATGATGCTACATTACCTAACGTGAGCACTTCGGCAATTCAACAATTCATTACTGCTGGTCCAGATAGTCACAGAAGTTTTTCTGGAAATGAATTTATGACGATAGGCGAAATCATAGACGAAAGAGGTCGTGGTTTAAATGGCAGACAAGTCCGCGTAAAAGGCAATGCAGTTGTTACTCGTATTCTTTTTGATAATTGCAATAGAGCTATCGGTGTTCAGTATTTGCGTCAAAGTGGAATATCAAACACAGAAAGACTTTATACAGCATATGCTCGCAAAGGAGTAATTTTATGTGCTGGTGCAATTAATACACCAAAATTATTGATGTTATCAGGTGTTGGACCAGCAGCAGAATTGGAAAGCTTAGGTATTCCTGTTCGTGTGGATAGTCCTCATGTAGGTCAAAATTTACAAAATCAGTATGGTCCAGGAGCAATAATCACCAATGGCACACCAATACCAGGCGGTCAAATTGCATCATTCATTGATGAGCGTCCTTATATGCCAGCAGATGATGTGCGGCGTATACAAATTGCGGGGCTTGATGTTGGTGGTGGTATTGCTCAGTTAATAGGATTTATGTTGCAACCATCAAGCCGTGGTTCTATAGAAATTGTTTCCAGTGATCCATTAATACCTGCTAAAGTTAATTTAAATATGTATTCAGATGGATCATTTGCCGATGTTGGTAGTGATGCGTATATAGCTGTTTCTTATTATAAAATTGTTCAAGCAATAGCAGCGGCAGCTGGAGAGGTTGTTCTATATCCTGCTGCATCACAATATGCGCAAGGAGATGCTGGGTTATTCCAAGCTGCGATTAATGCTTCTGGTATGACTATAGCATCGCATATCGTGGGAACAGCTCGTTTGGGAACATCAATAGAAAATGGTGTTGTTGATGGTAATCTCAATGTATTTGGAACAAAAAACCTCATGGTTGCCGATGCAAGTGTTGAAAATCCAATTACCAGCGGTAATACGTGTATAGGTGCGTACGTTATAGCGGCTGTTGCGGCACAAATACTTGGTGTGCCAGTAGTTTAGTACTTATGCGTGATTAAATGAGTTCGTATCCTTCGACAAGCTCAGGACGAACGGGATTAACTTAAAATCCATAAACAAGACTGATAAGCCTTATGAATACAATTCAATGGATAAGAGATCAAAATCCGTTCGTCCTGAGCTTGTCGAAGGATACGAACTCAAGTTATTAAAAAAAAGGACTCTTAATGAAGATAAAATTACCATGTTGTATGCTGCTCATTGCAGCGCTCTTTTTTTCAGATGCAACTATTGCAAAATCTAAAAAACCATTTAAAGGTAAGCAAAAATGTTTTGATTATATTATTATTGGTTTTGGTGCCGCGGGTGCAGTTCTTGCTCGTAAATTATCCGATGATTTTTCTACCAGTGTATTAGTATTGGAAGCTGGTGAGAATAATGTTTTAGATCCTATGACATTATCACCAGAACCATTTATATTCGATCAAACGCTGGTATATGCGCCTAATTTTGCAGCAACGTATCCTATTCTTACTCCTGTAGGCGGAGCGATAATATATTCAGAAGGAAGAGAATGGGGTGGAGGAGCGGCGCATAATGATATGCAAGCAGTGCGAGGTGTTCCTGCCGATTATAATCGATGGGGTATTGATTCTCAAAATCCTCAGTGGTTTTACCCGAATGTTTTACCATTAATGAAAGCCCTTGAAACATATACACCTGATGATACCATAGCAAATCCCACTCAACGAGGTTTTTCGGGGCCTATTCATATAACGCAAAATCCGCCTATCGATGAAGATGAACTTGCAATAGCACTTTCAGAGGTTGCGGGAGCACCGTTTGTTTCCGATTATAATAATGCATTATTATCAAACGTAAGTACGGGACCTATTCAAAATTTTGTTACACAAGGCCAAGATTCACGCAGAAGTTTTTCAGCATACGATTTTACTACCATTGGCGAAATTATTGATATGAAAGGCCGTGGTTTGAATGGAAGACAATTGCGAGTACGTGGTAATGCAGTTGTTTCCAAAATTCTTTTTGATACTCGGTGTGCTGAGCCAAAAGCAATTGGTGTAGAATATGCTTACAACAATCCCGATAGAAATAACATGGAAGTTAAAACAGTATATGCCCGCAAAGAAATTATTTTGTGTGCTGGTGCTATTAATACGCCAAAAATTCTTATGTTATCCGGTATTGGTGATGCTCAAACATTACAAGAATTAGGAATTAACGTAGTTGTTGATAATCCAAATGTTGGTGCACATTTGCAAAATCAATACGGAGCGATGGCAATGCTTGAAGAAGCGGAGCTGACACGTCACATTCCTGGAGGGCAGATACTATCATTTATTGATGAGCGGCCTTATATGCCTGCTGATGAAGTAAGACGTATGCAAGTGATAGCAGTGGATTCAGAAGAATCAAAAATTTTGGCTGGGTTTATTTTAAAACCACAAAGTGTTGGTTCTGTAACCATAACTTCAAAAGATCCATTAATACCAGCACAAGTTCGCATGAATATGTATAGCGATGGAACGGTGAATGATATTGGCAGCGATGCATATCTTACGATGTCATTTTTTAAAATAGCGCAGGCTGTAGCTCAGGCTTCTGGTCATGTGGTGGTGTATCCTACTGAAGAACAATATGCTACAGATGAATCATTATTTGCTGCAGCATTAAATCCGGCTTCATTAATGATCACATATCACAATACTGGTACTACGCGTATGGGAACTTCTATTGCCAATAGTGTGGTTGATGGAAATCTTCGTGTTCATGGTGTAAAAAATCTTATGGTTGCTGATATAGGAGTTGAAAGTACTATTGTAAGTGGCAATACCTGCTATAGTGCATATCTTATAGCTCTTGTTGCAGCACAGATTTTGGGAGTGCCTACGCCGCCGGCATTATAAAATAGGTTTTGATGGTAAAGGCGGTATGATTTTTCATACCGCTTTCTATATTATTGATACAGACCTTATTTTTTTGATATAAATAAAAGTAGCAATAAATTATTGTTAATTATTCAATTTGTTTATATTAAAAAGTGAGGGTAAGATGAAGAAAGTAGTATTGCATGTTATGAGAACCGTTTTTTTTTCGATAATATTACAGCAATCAATGCTTATGGCTGCTCCGCTTCCAGCAACGTTGCCAACTAGTGAGCAAGAATATTTAAATGATTCAGCTTGGGCTGATGATGCTAAAGAGGCCAATGCCAATAAAAATCATTTTGTAGAGCCATCTGATGATACAAAGTATGTCGACTATCGCTATGTTGGAACGCATAATTCGCATGTATATCCTCGTTTTTTTAAAGTAGTTCGTCAACAAGATCAATCAATTTTAGGACATCTGACGTACGGTGTTCGTGGGTTAATGCTTGATACGTATGCGTGGGATTTGGGATGGCCTTCTTCTTTTGTAGGACCGCAAGATTCAAAAATCTGTTTATCTCATCCAAAACCCGGTGCATTGGCTTTCACACAAAAGGGAACAACAACATACCAATCTTTAAAATATGAATTACGTCGGATTGTTGAATTTATGAGAGCAAATCCAAAAGCGGTTGTGACCCTTATTTTTGAGAACTACGTTGACAATGTAGCGTTGGCGAAGGAAATAAAAGATGTTATGGCGAAAGCAAAATATGATCCAGTATTTAAAGTTTCCGATTTATCGGGAGGAAATTGGCCGACATTAGGGGAAATGAGATCAAAAAATAAGCGGCTTGTTATGTTTACCCAAACAGGTGATAATACAGATGTAACGTTTAGCCAATTTAATTATATGGTTGAAAATCGATACAGCACAATCGATGAAAATGAATTATGTGGTCTACGTGAAGAATCAAAAAATGATAAACAGCTTGTGGCATTCAATAATTTTAGTGGATTGGCAGTGACGGTTCCAACCTATACCACACGTGATCGGTTAGTATATGATACGGTTAAACGTATAATAACTAATTGTCAGGCAAAAAAATTCGCGAACGGTAGATTGTTTAATGGGTATTGGGCGGATCGTATTGTAGATTCTTGCAATGATTTATATAATAATAAACATAAAACTATCTTCGAGTATGTTAATGATTTGAATGCTAATCCCGATAAAACAAAGCCTTAAGGCTATTAAATTAATTTTTTTGTTGCATGGTAATTATTTATCTGATTAAGTGGTATGAGTTATTTCATATCACTTTTTTTGTAATAAAATGCAAAATGGGGAAAAAATATGACGAAAAAAGCTGATGTTTCGCTTATGCCAACAGATATTTGGTCAACGATTCAGGCATCACATACACATACGGTTGTACAAATTGTTGCACATGTTGCGCAATTTGATTGGTGCCAGCCTTATCGTATAGAGGATCAATATGAGAGTTTTGGTAGCGGTTTTTTGATTGATGAAAAGGGTCTTGTTGTAACCAATGCTCACGTTATTGAAAATGCTAAATATATTTGGATTCAGGTGCCCATCTTAGGAAGAAAAAAGTTAGATGTTGCCGTTGTAGGTATTTGCCCTGATCGCGATATTGCATTATTGAAAATTTCTGATGATGGATTGCACATATTACGTGAAGCATTAGGAAAAATACCGTTTTTACTATTGGGTGATTCTGATGCTGTAGCAAGCGCTGAAAGTGTTTTAGTGCTTGGGTATCCCTTGGGCCAGTATCATGTAAAAAGTACTACGGGCATCGTTAGTGGAAAAGAAGTTATGTTGAGTAACTTGTTACTGCAAATTACCGCACCGATTAATCCGGGGAGTTCAGGTGGTCCTATACTTAATGGGCAGGGGCATGTTGTGGGGATAGCTGTTGCGATTATTCTCGATGCCCAGAATGTTGGGTATGCGATTCCTATTAATGAATTACGAATTATTATGCCTGATCTTTTGAGTAAAAAAATTGTGCGCAAGCCTTATTTGGGGGCACGTTTTGTTGATGCGGGTGATGAAAAGGCACGGTTTCTGAATAATCCACTCCCGGCCGGGCTTTATATTGCACAAGTATTTCCGCATACGGTTTGTGCTCTTGCAGGTATTCAGGCGGGCGATATGTTATATGAATTTAATGGATTTATCCTTGATGCTTATGGAGAAGCGCAAGCGCCCTGGTCTCTTGATAAGGTATCGTTGCATGATTTGATTTCACGTGTTGTAGTTGGTGATGAAATAAAAATGGTGATTTATCGATCAGGAGAGCGAAAAGAAATAACCTGTATCATGAAAGAAGTTGTTCCCTTTGCGATACGAACTAAATTCCCTGACTATGAAGATGTTTCTTATGAAACTATTGCGGGTCTTGTTATTATGGAGCTGACAGAAAATCACATCATGAAATTATTGGAAAATTGTCCTGAATTGATTCGATTTCGTCAGTTAGAAAATCGTATTAATTCCGTGCTTATTATTACGCATATTGTACCAGGTTCATACGCCTATCAAATGGAAGAGCTTGAAGTTGGCACTATTGTTATTGCGCTTAATGGCGAGCAGGTGAGTACGCTTGAAGACTGGAGAAATGCACTAATCAAAAGTGCAACAAGCGGTTTTGTTGTTCTGCTCACCGAACATAATGTCTTGACTGTATTTTCATTGAAAACAATTATCGCGGATGATAAAAAATTAACAGATGCATTTAATTATCCACTTTCTGAAGCTTTTAAGAATATACAAAAAAATATCATGTGATAGGGTTGTTAAAAAATAACACATTATATTGGTAGGGACATGGCTAAAATAAAAAAAAGACTTGATATTGCATTACACGAACTTTTACCAGAATATGATCAAAAGTCCATTCAAGGCTGGATTATGCAAGGAAAAGTTTTTGTAGATGGTGAAAAAAATACCAAGCCAGGGACCATTATAACTGAAGATCAAGAAATTACCCACACTATCGCCGAGCAAAAATTTGTCAGTCGAGCAGGATTAAAATTAGAAAAAGCCTTAGATCATTTTAGTATCGATGTTACTGGTTTGATTGTGCTGGATGCAGGTATTTCAACGGGTGGATTTACTGATTGTTTACTACAGCGTGGTGCACAAAAGGTTTATGGTGTGGATGTTGGGTATGGCGATGTTCATGAAAAAATTCGTACTGATGAACGTCTTGTTTTATTGGAAAAAACAAATCTAAAATTGCTTGAAACAGTTGGTCAACCAGTTGATTTAATAACGCTTGATTTATCATTTATTTCTGTGTTAAAGGTTATGCCAACGGTGTGCAAAGTTTTAAAACCAAAAGGAAAATTGGTTATACTCATCAAACCACAATTTGAAGCAAGTAAACATGAGATTGAAGCTGGCGGTATTGTACGCAATGATCATATTAGACAAGTAATAGTAGATACTACTGTTGATGGAATCAAAAAGTATGGGTTTGGGTGTGTAGGAGTGATAGATTCTCCTATTACCGGAACCAAAGGGAATAAAGAATTTTTGGTATATTTTGTACGAAACAATGAGTGATAAAAGTAAACAAAGTTGTAATCTATGGTTAAATAATATTTTTTTCCGTTCGTCCTGAGTGTTTTTTGTCTTCAAAAAATGTATCGAAGGATAAAAAAAATTTAGATTTACCCTTCGATACACCCCTACGGGGCACTCAGGGCGAGCGGAGCTAGGAATCAAAATAGATTTTTTGATGTAGGAGTTTATAGGACATAGCTTAATAAATACCAGAAGGAAGAGAATGGATTCGAGAAAAAATATAGTATTCATGATTACTGTTCTTTTTATTAGTGCAGTACATATAGCTGATGTATATGCCAGAATTACAACAAAAACGTCTGCCAAGAAACCCGTTCGCAAAACTGCACCGCGAAAACCTTCTGGTCAAAAAGTGTCTGCCGAAAGTGTTCCTGCGTATCCTGCAACTGTTACTAATAACGAATTTGCAATATTGCTTAATGCATCATCTACATTTGATACAACCATAGGTAAATTTCCTACTCACAATAATAGAATTGAAGTAATTGCTGGTGACAATGAGCAGTTACAAGAAAAGATAGTTGCTCAAGCCAAAGCAACATATCCGTTACTCCATCAAAATGTACGCCTATTTTTAGAACAATTTTTACACTATAAAAAACAAAATGGTACTAGCCAAGAAAAAGCGCTGTATGCGACTATGAACGTACAACAATTTTTGGTACGTCTTTTGGAGCAGCGACCGTTAATGTTTATGACTGAAAATGATCAGTATCTTTTGAGATCTCATGGTGTATCTGGATATGGCGGTTTTGAAACAATAGGAACTGCAGCTGAACGTAGTCCGTTAATTCTGAGAGATTATCTTTCATATGATGAAATGGCGGTAGCGGCGTTGATTGGAGTATCTTGCCCAACATACTTTATTAATAATGGTGCACGTGATAATAGAGGTATTCCGGCTGCCGATGGTTCTTATGAGAGAGAGGGTATTTATGCTGGGTTAGTAGGTGCTCGTTTTGAAAAACCAGGATATATGGAATGGCAACATATGATAATAACACCGGAACAAAATACGCAAGCAAATGGATATGGTCTAACATCTTCGAACCAAGGACTTCTTGGTTTATGGTCCAATTTGTATGGTGAAAAGTTTCCTACTTTTGCTGAAGCACAATCAGATCGTTCTGGAAAATATATCTTACTTAATAATGAATTTTATTTTAACACATCAGTGTATAAAAAACGTATGCGTTTATCGATAGAACCATTTTTGGTGGATGCTCATAATCGTGCCATTTTACAAAGATCAAAAGCATATGTTCATGTTGTAGGTCTTGGGTTAGGTGTGTGGCAGATTGATAAACGTCAGGCTGAATATATGCTCGAGGTTTATGCACAAGTGTTGCGGGAAAATGATCTATCATATATCAGTGATATTGATTTTAGTTGGTTTGGTAATGTAGCTCAACAGTATAAAGATGAAATGGTAAGGCAGGATGCAGCAAGGGGAATTAAGGTTCATTTTTCTCAAAGAAATCCTGCTGATAAGTTGACTGGTGAAAATTTTGGTAAATTGTTGGTTGCAATGTATGCATGGGATGGTAATGCATATCCGGGCAATGAATATTGGGCAGGAATGCTTACTGCATCGGGTGATCCTGCTGCAGCATGTTGTTCAACAATAGCAGAACTTCAAAATCCAAAGATCAATCATTGTATAAAAAATAATATTGCTCAGATGTTTGGAGTGCAAACTGTTTCACAGAATGTTTTGCAGCAAAAACCGGCAGCAGCGGCTACAAAGAAAAAAAGTGTTGCTGCAAAAAGAACAACTAGAACTACAACACGAAAAAAAGCACCTGCAAGAAATGTAAGAAAAACTCGAAGATAAGATTGTTATCAAAAAAAACAATAACCGCGTAAATGCTATGCGGTTATTGTTTTTAAAAGCTTTTTGTTGTGTTCAAGAGCTGTGCCAATTCTTTCTATAGGTTTAAAATCATGTTCTTGGTGGTGAATTGTATAGAGTAATTGAGCGATATCATTTGCCACTTTATGCAATTGAGTTTTTAATTTTTCTTCTTTAGTAACAATAGCTGCAGATCCTATGGGTCCTAATAACATTATGCCAGGAGAATTGGTTTTATATTTTTCTTCTATTGTTGCCAATCGCTTTTTGATTTCAGAAACGGCATGAGCAACTGCATCATTGTGCGCATAGTTTTCTTCTATAAAATGTAACTGTCTTTGAAGAGTATATATGTCTTCAATAAAGGTACGATCAAGTTCGTGAACAGTAGATTTTTTATGTTCACTGATAAAAGACGTTGTACGCTCCAAAGCAATCTTAACTAAAAAGAACAATGCGCAGAGAAATAAAATATCTCTGATTCTACTGAAAAATGAGTAATTCATAAGATTTCCTTAACCCCACTTACGTAAACTGACGTGGGGACCCCTTGTAAAAGAAATAAAAATTGGCAACTAAATACCTCTTCTAAGAATAGCATTTGACTCAAAATAGTTCAAAAGCCTCGATTTTACTGGTCAAAAGTCGGTTTTTGTGGTAAAAATAAAGGTATTAATTTGAAATATTAAGAAAGATTATTGCGCTCGTAGCTCAGTCGGATAGAGCATCTAAAGCCCAATCTACGCTAAAGCTGCGATCGGGCACCCGTTTTAAGAAGAAGAAAGATTGATAGAATAAAAGATTATTGCGCCTGTAGCTCAGTCGGATAGAGCGCCTAAAGCCCAATCTACGCTGAAGCTGCGATCGGGCACCCGTTTTAAGAAGAAGAAAGATTGAGAGAATAAAAGATTATTGCGCCCGTAGCTCAGTCGGATAGAGCGCCTGGCTTTTGACCCCACTTGCGTAAACTAACGTGGGGACCCCGTTGAAGATAAGAAAGAATTTGAAATATTTAAGAAAGATTTTGCGCTCGTAGCTCAGTCGGATAGAGCGCCTGACTTCGAATCAGTAGGTCGTAGGTTCGAATCCTACCGAGCGCGCCAGTTTTCGCTCCTTCGGAGCTACCTCTGGCTTTGCCAATAATTTTTTCCTTCTTTAGAGGGTGCCCGTCGTAACAACTTGTCCGCCAAAGCTTTAGCGGAGGAGGAAAGTGAAGATGGGCTAAAATCCTGCTTGTCCTTCGTAGCTCGTTAGAGCGTAGTAGGACCGGGCGCGCCAGCTTTCGCCAAGGCTTCAGCTGGCACGGCCATCTTTTCTAATGATGGATTAATCGCAAAAATTATCTGTGCCCGTAGCTCAGTCGGATAGAGCGGTAGATTCCTAATCTGCAGGCCACAGGTTCGATTCCTGTCGGGCACGCCATACTACGCATAAAGCTTCGTATGGCAGGCCAGTCTTTTAATCGCTTTTTTTCCAAAAAATAAATATTATGTGAGCTATCTGTGAATTCTCCAAAAAGGGAGTAAAATATGGGTAGCTTTTTTTATTGTTTCCAAATCATTACGTTATTTTTTTCTATTTTGTTATCAAGACCTATTTGTTCAGAGCAGTTCTATGGTTCTCATGTAATATTTACAGCATTCATCCATGAGCCAAGCAAGAATGATTCTATGGCTGATAGAGTGCATACTGATTTTTCTCATGATAGTACACAAAGTTATTTTGGTGGTCATGGGCTATCTGTACGTGCACATAATTTTGAAAAGTATACACCGCAAGACTTTCAACATCATTTTGCGCGATCTGGCTATACGGAAAGAGAAATATTACATCAGCGTTGTTTATACATGCATGATGCATTTGTAAAATATGCGCAAACATATTCCGGCTATAAAAGCACTATTCAAAGGCTACATGATGAATTAAGAAATATAAGCATAATTCAAAAAGCTTATTATCTAGCAAGAGGAAAATACTGTAAAGGATTGCAAGATCGTATTGCTTATTTATATAAGCAGCTCAATGCAGTTAAAACCATTAAGCCTTCTTCGGGCCAAAAAATGGGAAGTTCTGATCCAGCAGTTTTTGCTGGGCAATTTGCAGAATATAAAGCATTAGAATCTACTTATGATGCATACACACCTTGCTTGGCGAAAGCTATCAGTAAACGATCAGCTATATGCCACAATATCGAACGAATAAACAAATCCTACAATCTGAACAGCAATATTAAACAACTTTTATCTCACTATGGACATGAATTAACTCATTTTACTCACTGTTCTGGCAATCAATTGCAGCAGGTTATCCACCAAGAATCACTGGATATTCTTGATCGTATTGATACTTTGCCACACGATTCAGTTTTATATGATCACCAAGAAGCATTAGTCGATTTTGCAGTGGCAATGGTGGATTATAATCATGCAGGTTTGACTGATAAAGCTATGACTATTGGTGATTTGTGTTGGACATTACTTGATTATGGTCAGGCAATTGCTGAAGGAGCTGCATTAGGAATATATTCTGCTGCGCATGATATTTTAACCAATCCTATTGAAGCAACAGTGTGTCTTGTTGCTGGCAAACAAGTTCTTGCGTATCAGTTATGTAAAGTTCTTTATAACGTTGCTGATATTGGTGCTACAGCAATAAGCGATTGCGATCGCGCAAAAGAAAAATGGGATAAGTATGCTGAGCCATTGAATAATATTATCGATGCCATAAACAAAAAAGAAATAACGGTAAGAGATGCTATTAAAGGTGGTACGGCTTTTGTGGTTGGTTATAAGGCACAAGGGAAATTGCTTCGTGGATTGGGTAAATTGTGCAATACCATTAAACACAACAGCATTAATTTTGTTAAAAATAATTCATTGTTAAATCCTCAGGAATATTTAACAACGCCAGAAGGGTTGCTGTTTAAAGCTACGGCAAAATCTAATAAAATTAAGCTTTCTGGACAAACGAATGATGGATCTAATTTAAAAAATATTATTGATAACAAAGTATTGAAAACAGAAGCGTTGTATACTGTTGCTGCTTCTGGCAAAGGAATTCTTTGCAAGGGAGGTTTGCGAGCAAAGATAGAACGATATAAAGAACATATATTTTCTCCTGAGCATCAACGCGATGGTATTCTTACTTTAGGAAAAGACAAAGCAACAATTATGGATTCATTGCATAATATTATTGTTTCACTTGATCAAAAAGGATTATTAAAAGAAGGTGCAAATCAAATAAAAACCGCTATTAATGGAGTTAATAGTGTTGAAATTAGATGTTTTATACAAAATGGTGAAGCCATAAGTGTAAATGCTTTTCTTAGTAGATTTAACAGGATTTATGGTAACTTTATAGACGTTATGAAAGTTCAAAATGAATGATATATTAATTCAAGTGAATATTTTGCGTAAAGATAATGATGAAAATTTATATCATTTTATATTAGAGCAATTAAATCATGAATCAAATGATATTGAATTGTGGTTAGGTTTAGCTGTTGCAATAGCTGAATCTCCATTTGGAGATGAAGAAACAGGGATTGCGTTTGCTCAAAAAGCGCTTGCTATTGACAGTAATAATCCTCTGGCTCTAATAATATTAGCTTACATGTATGAATATCATTTGGGTGGAATTGATGATATGTTGTTGCATCAAATAAAAAACCTTCAGACGGACTCAGATGAAATCAATTCAATGCTTAAATATGTTGCTTCTTGGTCTTATCGATCAGGCAAAAAAAATGATCCAAAAATGGAAGAAAAACTTCTTAAAGAATCAATTGCTCTTTACGATAAACATGTATGGAATTATGAACATCTTGCCACGTTATATCTTCAGCAAGAACGATATCTAGAAGTTAATAATTTGATCAGAAAAGCTTTGAAAAATGTTAAGAAAATATATACCGATAAAAATCTTAATGAATATAGATCTGCAAATGTGTATGACTTTATAGATAGTATTATAAAGGGCACTTGCATTACAAGTACTTGTGTTGAAAGTATTCAAGAAAAGCTGATACCAAATCACATTATTGTTGTTTATATAATTATCACTCCTTTTTTGGATTGTTATCGTTTCATTAGAAAGATGATTTTATATCTAATCAGTTAGTTTTGAGGAAAAAAGCTTTTGTAAGCCTTGTAAACTAATGGTAAATTCTATTGTATGGTTACTGAATGCGTCAAGTAGCTGGCTCCAGTCTTCGCCCCTTTGGGGCTACTTCTGGCTTCGCCAAAATTCTTTCCTTCCTTCTTTAGGGTGCCCATCGTAATATATGAAGATGGGCTCAAAGCGGTAGATTCCTAATCTGCAGGCCACAGGTTCGATTCCTGCCGTGCCCTTCGTAGCTCGAAGAGCGAAGTCGGGTCAGGCACGCCACACTAAATCTTTAGTAAAAATCCATTATTTCTTTTCTTTTTCAGCATATTGATTCAACGCTGATAGCATTAAAATCCATAGAATGTGTTGTGCTATGCAATAATGATATTGCAAGAAGACAGCATTTCGTTAAAGATCCTTGATATTATTTTTTGGCATTTTATGTTTTTCACAGCAACTATCAGTTGAATTATTTGTGTAGTAATAATACAGGATAAAATAACAGCATCGAACACGATTGAACATAGCGTTTTTTGTATTAATACGTTGGGGGTGTGTTGTAAATTCGCGGAAATTACATAAGGCACATTCAAGAGAATTAAGGCCTTGCTTATTTACTGCATCTGAAATTCGACCAGCGCAAACTAATTTAAAAAGTTCGTCCGGATCTTCTTGGTTTACGCATACATGGGCAAATGTATTTCCAGTTTCATCATGGGTTGCTTGTTTATACAAGCTAGCAAGAAATTGTTCAGCATTTGTTTTGTGCTCATTTGGAATGAGTTTTTGAAGTAAATTGGCATTTGGTATAATAGTAAAGGGTGGAACAGGATTGTTTTTGCAGGCAAGTTCAAGGGCAATTATTTTTTTTAAACATTCTGTTTTATCTGATTCGATATAAGCTCGTTTTGCAATGCTTTCTACAAACATTTCTAGAATAGAAATCTGATTATTGTTTCTTGGTTTAATGCTTTTTGGATGAAGTTGCTCAATAGCTAAATCTAGCGGCTTTTTTCCTTGCGCATTTGTATGAGTAATACTGCTAAAAGCAAAGATATCCTGTATGACGGGTAAATCTTCTTTTGTTACTGCTATATGTAATAGTGTATTTCCTTCATCATTTTGTGTGTCTCTGATGTAAACTCTTAAATTAGTTCCCGTTATTATTGTGCCCATATCGATTAATGAGGCTACTGATATTGGTGTATTTTTATAGTGTTCAATTTGTTGTTTCAAATAATTTTTATAATCTTGTCGGAGATGCATATTTGCCGCGGAAACAGTTGATGAGAGTTCTGCTGCATGGCTGATGCTGATAGTAAAAACAGCGAATAAAGCAGTAAGTAAGATGGGATTGTGTTTCATTGCTCTCCTTTATAAAATACGGATATTTTTTTGCTCAATATAGTATGTTTTTTCTTGCAGTACAAGAGCAAAACACTGAACTTATGTCATCATAGGGATACATTAATAGGAAGGTTTGTGCATGCTATTAGGCAGAACATTTTTCATAATTAAAGCAAAGAGCTGCCATTGAGTGAGATACATTTTATTAATGGTGACGGGGATTATCAGATGATGAGGCATATCTTGGCATATCACGTCGCATCCTTTTTCTGGATCACAAGAGCATATTTGTTCCTGCTCACCATCTATACCTCGTAACATAAGAAGAGTTCCTTCTAGGTTAAAAGCGAATTCTAGTGATCGATACTGTGAGCTAGCAATTTGAAAATGAGTGGGGATCTGAATAGATTCTGTTTTTTTTGTTTTTCTGTTTTTTATCGTGATCACATCTACGATGGTAAAATGAAGTGTGCCATCAGAAGTAATCGGCAACATTTTATGCTCTTCATGGATTGTTGCAACTGTATGAGTATCTCCAGAAAGGGCAACGTGTTTATAATATTGTTTTTTGTGACCTTTCGGTAGAAAAAGCTTTTCTGTGTACAGTATAGAATTATTTTTGGTATTAACAATCTGGAGGTGGTCTCTTTTTACTGCTGCAACATGAGTATTATTTGGGCATAGGCAAATTGCAACACTAGCTCGATCAACGTATCCTTGGCGAAGTCGAGGCTCTTTGAGGTTTTCGTAATAATACTTATTCGGTAAATTATCTTTTATGGTGGTTTTTACATGTGAGATAAATTGATTATAAGTTTTAAAATCGTGTAAGTATAAAATCTGTAAGATATATTGTTTGATATCGATAGGAAGAGCAATGGTGTTTTTCAATAATTCTTTTTTTTGAGTTATCATAGGCAGATCCATGGCTTGAGCTTGTTGCAAAATGAATAAGCCTAAAAATAAAAATTCTTTCTTTAACATTGCATATTTCCTATTTGCTTTTTTTGAAAAGAGCTCCATCGGAAAGATTTCGATTGTGGTGAAAAGCCCTTGCAGCAATATCATTATCAGTAGAAAAGATTATTTCTGCTGGAACAGGCTTTTCTTGATTAATGCACGTTTGCAGTACTCTAATATGAGTATTTCGTTGGCCTATTGGGGTTCCTGTTGAAAATGATTTGCTGATAATTTTATCTGAATTGGGTTGTTTTTCTGCGCAATGAAGACTAAGACACAAAAATGATGGTGTTATCAAAGATAGCTTTATAGTCAGGTTCATGATTTTCCTTTAGTCATTTCATATCTTTATACAGGTAATATTAGTTTGTATCACTGGGCAAGTCAATGAAGTGCATAATTAACGTAATTCTGCTCCCTATCGTGATGAACCTAGATTTTTTGGGAATATTAAATCGAAATGACTGAGCAACTTTGATGTCACTAAAAGAAGCCGGCTCAATAGTAACGTCAAGTTGCCGCATGACATGAAAGAATATGGCGAGTGGTTCTTAGGTAAGAATGGTCAGTTCGATCTTGAGGTCAAAGAGCATTATGAATATCCTTATGGAGATTTGAGAGAGGTTCAGCACGGTGCACTCAATATCTTTGGCTAAGATAAATCCTTCTTGGATACATAAAAGTTTTTGATGATGAGTGAGTGATGTGAGAGCTGTAACAGGATATAAGTTAAATTTTACAATAAGATGAGCTAAATTTTCTGTTTTTGGATAGTCCCAGCTTGTTAAGGTGATTCCTGTACAGTTACTATATTTGAGTGCTTCATAGGTAAAAGAGGTATTGGTTACAATCCAAGTATGCGTTAACTTATGTTGAGGATTATCTGGTGTCCACATTTTTTTAATATCATGAAATCGTGCTTCAGTATATCTTGCATTGTATAAGGTTTTTTTTCTATATTTTCTACTATGTGTTTATTTATAAAAAAGAGAGTAATGCATATGATTATTTCACGTTTTTCTGGGCTATTCAGTTTACTTCTATTTATTCCACTATCTGGAGTAAAGACACATTCCGATTTTGATGAAATAAGACAAGATATTATTGATGATTCTTTAACACGGTATTCAACAAAAGTTATTGCTCGAAATCTCGCGGTTCTTGGTAAAACAATGTTGAAAAAACATGTGCACACTAAGCAAGGGATACATGCTGAAGGAAAACTAAAGGTTGGTAAAATAGCCCGATTTAAGAATGATGTTGTTGTTGATGGAACTCTTTCTGTTAATGATCTTGTTATTAGTGGTTCTGTAGTAGGAATAACTGGTGTTGCTGGAGCAACTGGTGCTACCGGCGCAACAGGAAACACTGGTGCTACGGGAGCTACTGGTATCAATGGTTCCACGGGTGCAACGGGGACTATTGGGGCAACAGGTGTTACGGGAAATACCGGTTCTACGGGAGCTACTGGGGCAACCGGCGCTACTGGTATTAGTGGTATTAATGGATCTACTGGAGCAACAGGTGCAACGGGTGCGACTGGTTCCACAGGTGCTGCAGGCCAAACTGGAGCGACAGGATCCACAGGAAGTACAGGTGCCACAGGTCAAACGGGCGCGATCGGTATAACTGGAGCTACCGGATCCACGGGTATAGCCGGTTCTACAGGTGCTATTGGATCGACGGGTGCTACCGGTGCTACGGGAACAACGGGCTCAACTGGGGCAACAGGGACAACTGGATCTACGGGTACCACAGGAGCAACGGGTGCGACGGGCAATACTGGTGCAACTGGTTCCACAGGTGCTACAGGCCAAACTGGAGCGACAGGATTCACAGGAAGTACGGGATCCACAGGTCAAACGGGTGCAACTGGCATCACAGGGGCCACAGGGTCAACTGGTTCCACCGGAACAACCGGAAGTACCGGAGCAACAGGTGCTACAGGTCAAACTGGTGTAACAGGAGCTACGGGATCAACTGGTTCTACTGGTCCTACAGGATCGACCGGAAGTACCGGAGCAACGGGGTTCACTGGAGCAACTGGTTCAACTGGCGCGACAGGCGCTACTGGTTCAACGGGAGCAACTGGAGTTGTAAGTAATGATTTTACTTCTTATTATACTGCTAATTCAGGATCCCCTTCGCTTATTAGTCCCGGCCAAACAACTATAGGGTTTGCTACTCAAAATATCAGTAATGGTTCCAATATTATGGTAAGTGGTTCTACGATCACCGTTTTTGCAAATGGAACATATTTAATAAGTGTTTCTGGAATAGTTGGAGATGTATCGGAACTTACCGGAAATCTTTCTTTTTCCGTTGGTTTGAGAGAAGAAGAAGAAGGCGAACATCCATTTTCAGAGGTTCAGCCATTTCCACTAGCAGAATATGATCTTGGTTCATCCAATGAAATTCCTCTTCTGACATCAACCTTTAGTGTGATGCAATTAGTGAGAGTTAACAATGCTCCTGTTGTCTTCAATGTGTTATTGAATAACAATTCAGGTGATAACATCATGATGTTCAATCCAGTATTGAATGTAGTACAGTTGGATTGATACATGAGTAGATTCGTTACGATGCTCGTTGCCTGCTTTTTTTCCATGGTTTACGCAGCTGAAAAATATCCGGTGGATATATGTTTCATGATTGCGGATTTAAAATATAACACCACACAAGGCGTAAAGATTTGTGAAATTCAGCAGGCATCTCTTTCTTTATTCAATGGTGATACATTTCGCTGCGCACAAGAAGAATCTATTCACAAAGAATTTGTGCGCACTCTTTCTTTGTACAATCAAAATGGATGGGTAGTAGCCAATGGTATAGCAGATAAAAATATAGTTTCTGCGCTTGCTCATTCTTCTTCTTGGAAAAGTTCACCAGACTTGATTGCTTTGGTTGCTGATTCTCATTTTAGAAATCAGGCTCAGCAACCAGCTATTGAGATATATGATCTTTCTTCTTACCAAGGATTTTTATATAGCAATGGATCCCAGATATGTGTAATTGACGATTTTGAAACAAGATTTCCCGGCATGATAGTTATAGATAAATCCAGCTTTCCTTTTTGGATTGATAAATATCGTATGACGCAATTGTTTAGAGAAGATGAATTACTTTCTACGTTTAAACCAAAATGGGGTAATTATAAAAAAAATTACACCAAAGAGCTTGCCTCACAGATTGCAAATGATCTTCAATGCGATACCTTTGTCATAAAACCACGGGGAGAATTTCAGGGCAATGGAGTAATCATTACGCAAAGACAAGAATTGGATCAAGTTCTATATTATATCATTACCAAAAGTGGCGTATTAGCAGAAAGTAAAGATCCTGCGTATGCTTCATGGAAAAATGATCCTTTTGATAGTTTTATTGTGGAAGAATTTGTGACGTCTGATCCCATTACAATTCCTCATTTAGAAAATAAAATCTATCAACCGACTATGCGAGTGGCATTCTTATTGGTCTATAATAAAGGGTGCCACCGTGTTCATTTCTTAGGTGGATATTGGAAAACGCCTTCAGTTTCTCTTGAAGAAGATGGCGATTTTATGCAGAAAAATAAAGATGTTTGCAAACCCCCTTATTACTGCGCAGTAGAACCTGCAACTATGCAGGCAGTGGAACAAGAACTTTCTATTGCGTTGCCATTATTACATGCACGGATGTTGCACTTTTGTGCTCATCATGCAGAAGAATACTGTATGCCTGCCAAAAGAGGGAGAATACAGATCGCTTTGGAAGAACAAAACAGTTACTATTGAATTATATCGATCAATTCACGCTAAACCTTTCTTTTTATTCTATAGATCCATCCAATGGGCACCTCGAAACACTTCTTTACAAACTGAATTTTTATGTTACACTTATAAATGTACATAGATTTGGCTTGTAATAGGGGAAAATTATGAATAAGAATTATAGTAATATCATGATGACGGCAGTTATATGTTTAGCAGCTTGTAAATGGGCTATTTGGGCTAGAAATACCTGGAAAAGCTTGTTTTTCAGCAGATAAAAATCCGTTAAAAACAGTTGTTACAAATTATGTTCTTTCTTATTTGGCCCTTTACGCAGCTATTCCTGTAGGTTTGGCGGGTTATATAAAGTTGCATACCGGGACTTCTTTAAAGAATTCTATGACTGATTTTAAAGGTATGAGTTTTGGTATAGCTACAAAGCTTGCTAAGACAATGCCAGTCACAGCAGCATGTGCATATGCGTACGGTAAATATAAACAAAATATGACAGAATAAAGTTTTTTAAATTTTTTAGGGAAAAGAATATGAAAAAGTACAATAATTTATTAATGGTAGGCTTGTTCAGTTTAGTTATGGGTAGTTTGATTGCTTCAGAGGGTACAAAACCATCTCTTGTTGAATCAACCAAAAAAGATTTAAAGATTGCATCAATATTATATACAGCAGTTTATTCATCTCTTCATATAGTTGGAGGTACAGGAGTTCCTCTTTTGGATGCGACTATGAAAGCTGATTTTGATCGATATATGGCAAAACAAAAAGGTGAAAAGATTCCTTTTAAAACAACAGTTCATACATTCGGTAAAGAGCTTAAAGATTCTTTTTTCTCTGTGAATAAGGGCATTATTAGATCACATTTAGTTGTAGCTCCAGCTGTTGTTATCGGAGTTGTTGCTCATATCTGTATAAAAAAAGTAAATTCATAAGAATTAATGCTTATTATCTGATAAAAAAGACCTTCAATTGAAGGTCTTTCTTTATTTATCCCATACACTCATCATAGAAAACAACTGCAAATTACTGAATGTATCTCGTACTTTACCATTTTTATCTTTTCGTTTAACAACCTTTTTTTCATAATATGCATCACACAAATCTTTATACGTTTCGATTTCTTCAAATACCTGGCCGATAGGTATCTCATGTAACTTACCATATCCATGCCCATACGATCGTGCTTCGATTAATAGATTTTTGGTGAGATCGGAAACGACCATCACATGTCCTTTTATCAATATCAGATCACCTTCACGCAATGGTTGCTCAGCAGCCAATAGTTTAAGGCATTGCGTAATAGTTGTAGTATTTTTACAAAAATAAGGAATACCAACTATTTGGGCCGCGCGTAAAATAACTCCCGAGCAATCAAAGCCATTTTTAGGCGATTGTGTATCTTTTTCATATTCATAAAATGAATAATCACCATTGTGCCCCGTTTTGGTGACTTCTTTAAAGTTAGTATGTACTGGTTTTATAAAACTCGTTCCTCCCCACACATAAGGGATGCATCCTTGTTTACAATGAGACCATTTTTTGAGCAGATTAATAAAATCTGTTATCCGTTCTTCGTTTGTTTTTGTGCAATCAGCCGTAATACATTTATGATACGGGATTTTTATGGTATGTAATTTCATTTTTTCATAATTAATCGCAAAAACTTCAATGGTAGAAGCTCTTTTCTTACGAGCAGAGGATGTTTTTACAAAACGTGTTCCGGCAGAAAAAATTATGGGTAATGTTGGATCATAATGAGGCTCAAGAAGCGTTACTATAGTGGTGCAGTTGAGTGCAGTATGATTTTCATCAGAAAAATCTATTGTTGGTGGTATTGCGGTGATAGGAATATCTTGTGCAATAATATCATCGAATAAGGTTAGATTTTTTTTAAAAACCCAGTATGCAGTTTGAGGTTGTTGCGATGATGGAATAAGATAATAACCGTGGGAAATGCGGATACAAGCTTCATCATCTACTATTTTAAGTACGTCTACTATATCATTATAAAGCAATTGATGTAATCGAGGGCATGCAATGGATGATTTTATCTCTCCTGTACATATAGGTATTTGTGCATATAATTTTTGAGCGGAGGTATCTGGGATGAGGGTTGTCATTTGTTGACCAACCAAATCAGCAACCGGAACATTAATGACAGCTTTTTGTTGTGCAATTATATGATATGGTAAAGCAAACCACATGCTATAGAGAATAGTTGCTTGTATTAATTTCATCCTGTTCCCCTTTTATTAATGGTATGTATGGTTAGTTTACCGCAAGAAGTGTTGTTTTTGCCACGGTTTTACGTATTGATATTTTCAAAGTGTAAATATTGATAGTTTTTGAGTTAAGATGTTATAATCAAGATACGCATCACTTATGATGAAGTTTAAGGAATAAAAATGTTAAAAAAATTAATAGTGCTGCTTTTTTTATCGAATGTTATGAACAATAATCTTTTTGCCGATTGGACGTGGCTACATCAAATGGATTGTAATGAAATAGTTCGCACGGTGAATCGGGTAAAAAAAACATTACTTTTTGAAAAGGATAAAACACAGCATTTTACACAGCTTATTTTTTCTTGGAATATAATCAGGCCACAAGAAGGCTATTTTTCTTTTTATGTACAGGTACGTGATGCCCAAAGCAGGAGATGGGGTACGTGGCACCATATGGCTGATTGGGGAACTGATGTACAAAAAACGTATCTCAGCAAAAGCGATGGAGTCTCTTCTTTTGTGCATGTTCGGCTTGAAATGAATGATAAAAAAGTTGCGGATGCCTTTCGTATCAAGATTGTACCCCATAAAAAAGCTTCTTTATCACTTGTGCATAGTCTTGCCGTTGCACTTTCTGATTTTAATACATTTAAGCCTGAAAATATGATCAATAGTGAATTGCAATCAATTCATATCAAAGGTGTGCCTACTATCGCACAATTTGCTCTAGAACATGAAGATAATAGCCGTATCTGTTCACCTGTTTCCTGTACCATGCTTGTTCAGTATCTTACGGGTAATTATAGAGATCCTCTTGAATTTGCCGCAAAATCTTTTGATGCAGGGCTTGGGGTATATGGCAGTTGGCCGTGTAACACAGCGCATGCTTTTGAAGAATGTAAAGGCATATTGCATTTTATGGTAAGGCGCATGAATGGTTTTGCTGATTTGCATGAGCAATTAATTAAAGGTATGCCTGTTGTGATAAGTGTTCGCGGTAATTTGCCCGGTGCATTAAAATCATTTCCTCATGGTCATTTGTTGGTGGTGGTTGGCTGGGATAATGAAGCACGCCAAGTGCTGTGTCATGATCCAGCGGCAGAAAGTGATGAAAAAGTGTGTAAACGATACCCAATAGCGGATTTTTTACGAGCGTGGGAGTGTTCTCATCGTCTTTCGTATGTTGCAGAACTTGTCAAAGAAAGTTCTTATCTTTATTTGCAATAATGTTATTATTATACATATAGAAAATGCATCAGTGAGGTATTATGAATTATATTGGTACTCGTTTTTTTATCGTATTTCTAATAGTAGGTACATTTGTGGGGCCTTTACATGGAGATAATTCCGCTATAGACCTTCTAGAATTGATTAATACGCATACTACTTCTTCAAAAGAACCTTCAGGTGGTGTGGTACGTAAAAATAAGAGAATTAAACGATCTCCAAGAAAACCAAGCGCTATAAAGACGCTCTATGTTAAGGCAAAACTCATAGCTGCAAAGCCAATCAATTATGTGGTGAATCAAAAAAAATTGTCTGCAAAGCATGCTTTTTATGCTGTGGCGGGTTTGGCATCTTTTTTGTTAGTAATTCATGGCTATAGATACATGTTTGATTTTGGGCAGATAGATGCGCCTCATAATGAGCAAAAAATTCCAGTTCCAGTTGATGCTACCCCTTGCAAACTTTCTGCTCCTGCGGCTCAAAATAATAATGAGTTGCCAATTTCACAAAGTCCGGAAAATCCAAAACAATCAGTTAAAGACAAAGTTGAGCCACCCATGGATCAACAAGAATCAGGCAACGCAGGAACTCCCGATAGGCCGAATAATCCAGAGCAAGTGGTTGATGAAAATCCTGAAGAGTTAAAAAATCCCGATGTACCACAAGATATATCAGAAAATAATCAACAATTGGTTGGTCCAACCGATAATTCAGGCGGATTAGCTGATGAAGGGTGGTCACCTGAACAGAAGCTAGTAGTTTTGGGAACAGGTGTTATAGAAGTCTTTTTATTGGGAGCGTTATTTTTAAGCATCTCAAATAAATAAAGCAATAAAAACTCATTTCTGATACTAAAAAGAGAGATCGCCGCAAAATTTACGGCGGTCTCTCTTTTTAGTTTATCTTTTTAAAGAAAATATATTTTTCAATTTTGTAATTGTAAAACGCGTTAATCAGGATCAAGCGTATTAGCTAGAATCAATTTATTGACTATTTGGCGTTTCAAGTGTTATTGTTATTGCAGGTCATTAGGGGTTTAATACTATAAAGGGTTTATCATGAGGAATTTAAAAAATATTTCGTTTGGAATTTTTTTATTGCTGGCAGTAGTTACGCAATCATATGGCGCACAAGCTGTTGTCAAAACTGCTCAAATATCTGCTGAGAAGGTTGATAGAAAAATGTCTTTATTGGATCAAATAATTGAGCAAGCAAATATGGTGGTAGATGGTACGGATCAAAAAATCCGCCATCAGGCAAAAAGAGAGCTTGTTTCATTGATGAAACGTAAAGATTTAGATGTAAAAATAAAAGATGCAATTCAGGATGATATCGAAGCAATCAAAAATGCTAAGACCAAAAGAGCATTACATGCTGCTCGCATAAGACTATTAAATACATACACCAAAATAAACTCTCAGGCGAATGTAGTTGAAACTATAGCTGAAGCAACAGCGATGGTAAAAAATGCTGCGCCAGAAAATGTGGAAGAAACAATTGCTCAAGCAAAAGAAAAAATAGAAAAAGCCGAAGAAGAACAGCAGAGTACTATGGGGCGCTGGTATGCCAAAGCAAAACGAATGGTAACAGCACCAGTTGATTATGTTTTTGGCGAAGAAAGTTCCTATGCAAAAACAGCATTTTATGGAGCTATTGGCGTGGCAGCTCTTGCTGCGGGAGCTTATGGGATGTATAACTTATCTGAGCAAAGTTCTCCTAAATATAGTGAGCCTGAACCAGGATTAATGGGTGATGTTCTGAAAGCAAATCAGTTGGATGTCGTGAATGATTTCATGGATGCCTCTAAGAAAGAATTATCCCTTAAACGAACTGCGACTCAAATGGAGGATAGTATCGAAAGCGCAAAAAAACAATTTGCAGATCAATGGCTATTAGATGGATTAATTGACCAGCACCAAAAGAAGTATGCTGAGTGGAATAAAGCACATACTAATTGGCAAAAAGCACAAGACAGAGCTTTTCAAGCAGGTGTTGACATAGATTATCTCAAGCAGGTATACGAGGGTATACGAAAGCCATTGGAAGAAGGGTGGTTCTATAGTCCTGCGTGGTATTCAAATGAATAATTAGAATAAAAAATTGATAAATTATTAGTAATCAATATCAATCAAAAACAAAGCGTTTTGTCTAACATGCGCTTTGTTTTTTTATATTTAACTACTAGTATTTAACGACCCAAACAAATAATTATTGACTATTTGATATTTCAATTGCTATTATCTTCTCAGGGATGAGGATTAATGAGTACTCAATTTTTTATGGATCTTCATAAAAAATGCAGTGAAACAGGGAAAGGAAATATCATGAGCAAAATAATAGAAAATTTTTTGGTGCCGCTATTTCTTGTCATAAGCGTACTCTATGCATTTCACTCGTTTTCATACGATGGTAATATTATCGTTCTTAATAAAGCTTTTCATCACATGGCCCACAATGAAGGCTATCTTGAAAAAGCAAATATATCATTATATTTTTCCGGCGATCCGCAGATGCAAGAAATAACAAGTAACCAAAGAAATGTTTCATCGCTTACTTTTTTTTTTCCTGGAGCTGTAATAAGTCAAGGTGAAGCTGAATCGCTGGTAAACCGCATTAATAGTTATAAGGGTGATTATAAAGTAATGATTACCCATGTAACCAAGCCAAAATCAGGAATCATAGTACGATTTGATTGTGATCCCAATCGTTATATGCTCAACTGCGAACAGTTTGATTCCATTGGGTTACAAAAAGGTTTTGTTTTTAGATTATATAATAAAGAATTATTAACTAAACTTGAGCGAGCACAAGATCAACCAGTTTTACGCACCTTATGGTACCAATCCGCCGACGTGTCCGAAGTAGCCTTGGCGAAGTCCGAAGCTTTAGCGAAGGCTGGACATAATACCCTAACACCTCGCGTTATCATTGATCCTGGGCATGGCGGACGAGATACAGGGGCAATTGGTTGCTGTGGAATTCAAGAAAAACAAGTATGTTTGTCTTTGAGCAGGGCAGTAGGTGATTTATTAGAACAAAAAGGTTGTTCGGTAATGCTTACGCGCAAAGATGATGGTGATATGCAACTCGATGAGCGTACATGTTTTGCACATAATAACCATGCTGATTTATTTGTTTCTATTCATGCAAATTATGCAGCAAATCCTCAAGCAATTGGCGTTGAAACATTTTGTATGCAGCCATCATTATTAAAAAAAAAGTATTCGTCATTATCTTGTGAGCAGGATACTTGTGTAGAAAGTGTTATGGCGCAACGCGCGCAAAAATCACAGATACTGGCCCAAGCCGTACAGCGTAACATTTGTGATAATGTATCATCTTTTTATACTGAGAATATTGATCGTAAAGTTAAGCATTCTGTTTCACAAGTTCTTTTGGGGACACAAATGCCTGCAATTCTTGTAGAGGTCGGTTTTTTATCTCATCCAAAGGAAGGGCGATTATTACATGATGCGCAGTATCAAAATTGTATTGCTCGCGGTATTTGTAGCGGGATTTTATCTGTGTTGAGTTTTTAGACCCTTTCCGCTCGCCCTGAGTGATTTTACAAAGCGTAGCGGAGTAAAATTGTATCGAAGGGTTTTTGTTTGTAATTTTCAAATGTTTTTATTTATTTTACCCTTCGATACATTCTACTTTCGCCAAAGGCTTCGTAGAACACTCAGGGCGAACGGAAGTGAGTATTTATAACTTGATCAAGATTGTTCAAGATAGGCTTTTATTATAAATTTTCCTAGTTTCTATTGTTGCTTAGACAAAAAGCTGGTACTCTACGTTTAGCCCAATCTACATTAACATTGCGATCGGGCACCCATAACAAGGACATTTGGGATTTTTTATGACAGATCTTATTTTTTTAGGGCGGTTCAATTGTGATGCATTTTATTTGGGAAGATTTTTTAAAAATTGTTCGAGAAGAGCTGGGCAGCCGTGTTGTAGAAACATGGTTTAAAGCTGTTTCGATGACCAAGTGGGATGCGATAGAAAAAGTAATTTACTTACAAACACCTAATGCTTTTGTGTGCAATTGGCTTGAAAAAAATTATAGACCTATTTTTCAAACACATTTGGGACGATTACTCAATGTGGCTGATCCTAAAGTTGTATTTTTAACAACATCGCAGAAAAGCGATAATTCTCATCTAGTTACGAATGCATTAACGCAAGTTATTGTGCACGAACAAAAAAAATCATCAATAAAAACATATCGCCCCGCGCACGTGATTCCATTTGGCTCAAAAAAAAGTGAATTAGTAGGACAACAACTTGCCGAGCAATATGGCCATATCAATAAAAAATATGTGTTTGATAGCTTTGTGGTGGGGCCTACCAATTCTCTTGCGTACGCTGCAGCTTGCGCGGTTGCACAAAAGCCAGGTGATTTATATAATCCTCTCTTTATTTATGGTGGTTCAGGACTTGGTAAAACACATTTATTGCATGCTATTGGTAACGCTATTCAGGCACACAATAAAAAAGCTCTTGTTTTATATCAAACAGCAGATCGATTTGTCCAAGAATTTATTAATGCGATTCGTTTTGATAAAATAGATAAATTTCAGAAAAAATATCAGATGGTTGATGTACTTTTAATTGATGATATCCAATTCATTTCCAATAAAGATACCACTCAAGAAGCGTTTTTCCATATTTTTAATTCACTCTATGATGCGCGCAAGCAATTAGTATTTTCAAGTGATACATTTCCGCAAAATATTAACGGTATTGCAGAACGATTACGATCGCGGTTGGCATCTGGCATGATAGCAGATATTCATCAGCCTTGTGTTGAAGTTAAAATGGCTATTCTTAAAGGAAAAGCAGAAGAAAGTGGTCAAATTCTTACCGATGATGTTGCTCATTTTCTTGCGTCACATGTTACCTCTAACATTAGAGAATTAGAAGGCGCATTAATTCGTGTTATAGCATTTGCACAATTAACGCAAGAAACAATCACGTTGGCTTTAGTAAAAAAAGTGTTTTTGCACGATGAATGTGCAACAAAAGAAACAGTTGATTTTAAAGCAGTCATTAAAGCCATATCAAAACATTTTCCCTATTCTTTAGAAGAGCTACGTTCAGAAAATAGAAATAAAGAATTAGCTTTTGCTCGTCAGGTTACCATGTATGTTATGAAAAAAAATACTGAACGTTCATTGAGAGAAATAGGAGCGTATCTGGGTGATCGCAATCACACAACGGTAAAGCATGCCATTTCTAAAATAGAACAATATATTGTAGCAGATATCAAATTACAGCGGCAAATGAGTGCTATAGAAAAAGAATTCAATATATAATCTTATTTTTCCCATTGCAGAGCGCAGGGGCTTATATAATTTTGAGCTTCTTTGCGATCAAATTTTGTTTGCAGGAAGGCATCCTGAAAGTATTTAGTTCCTAGATATACATAATATTCAAGATGATTATTAAAGAATGGTTGTTCTTTAAGCCCTACCAGTGAAGGGAAATGTTCTGTATCAACAATGCTAATATGATAATCCTTACTATTCTTATCGTATTTTACTACAAAATTATCTCCATGAGGATCAACAAAAAGCTGGAGATCCATACACAATTGCATCACCAACTCACTTCTCTTTTGCATCGATAAAAGTGGTGCATCTTCTGTGGTATCAAGAACATCAGCAATGACTGCATATACGCTTGGCATTAAGGTAGAAACCTCTTTTTCACCACCTATATTGTATCCTTTAATTTCCATCCATCGAGGTTTATTTGGTATCCAATGCCATTTGCGAGGTGTTATTACCTTGTTTTTCCAACGTGGATGCTCATCTATTTGTTGTTGTACAAGTTCCAAATTTCTGATGCGTGTTAATCCTGCACTGTGTCTATTCATGCCAGACATGTAAAGAAAGAACTGATTTTCAAAGCCTTTGCAATATGAATTAATAAAAGTTTTGGGAGTTTCCATAAAAAGCTTAAGAACAAACGGATAATCTTTAAATTTTAAAATAAGTAAACCACAACGTGCATGACGATTAAAGTTTTTGTCTTTTAAAATCTCAAAATGCGTATATTCTTTTTTTTGTTTTTTAATTTCTTTCAGGAGTTTCTCTATGAGTTTATTCAAGATGCGGCAGTCAATTGTTGTGTGCGGATCGTGAGCATCGATTATATAATCATGTGGCAAAAGATGGTTGTAGAAATAATCATGATTAAAAATAGTGAAAATTGATTTTTTGAACGCCCAATTAAAACTTCGATATACCCCCTTTTTAAAACCTTTCCAACCGATGGTAATCTGGGGCTCGTCCTTGTCTTTTTTACGAAAAGGGCTACGTGCTATAGTATCTACGCAGAACGCAGATAACGCGAAAACAAGAACTATTATTCTTTTCATATCTATCTTTAAGACTATCTAGTTTTGGGCAATCTTTCTTAGTTTAACATAAAGATAATTTTGTTCTACTTTGGTCATTAAAAATGTTATTATTGAAATAAATACGAGCCAACTCCTTTTTATATAAATAAAAACTGAAAACATTTGTGGTGATTCAGGCAAGTGTTGTTTTGAAAAAATAGGAAATGATAAGATATAGCAAAAATGGCTATGCTGATCAAACAAATGATGCAAAAAATTTCTTAAATTGGGGTCCCCATTCGTAATGCAATGAAGAATGGGGCTATAATAAAGGGTTTGGGTAGTAGTTGCAGTTAAGGATAAGGTGGGGTATGTTGAGAAAAGAGAGTAGTAGAACGATGGTGAGAAGGAGTAGTTATGAAGCCAGAGTTGATGATCTATCGACATGCTCAAATTGTCGATAATCTGCGGCGTTTGCCCAGAAAAATGCTGGAACTGCATGGTCGTGATAATATCACTGATTTTGTTTTGCATGAGCTGTGCAGTAAAGACTGTTTCAATATGCCCAAAGCAGCTTATTTTATCGATAATCCTTCCTTTAATTGCTTAAAAGGAATCGTAGGAATTGCAGGAGAAGAACTACAGGGATTTGAAAACATTTGGACCAATCCAGATCTATTCATTGAGAAAGTAGCGCAATCTGCATTCAATCAAAAAGTACGATCTTTTAATTATGAAAGTCGCAAAAATCGTGGGCATTCACATGAAGCAATGGCTGACACCATTGCTCAAGAGCTTGGATTGAACAATTATGGGTTTTATGCCTGGGATCTTAAGCATGATAACCATGGTTTTTTGGTATGTGAAAAAAATAATGCGCCAGATTTTGAGCATCCTCACGAAGAAATTGTGGTTGATGGGTTGTCTCTCTTAAGTTTTTGTCCAGTATATTGAAATCATTCTTCCTCAAAAGGAACAAGCCCTGGCATCATTGCACCACTTATATAGGCAAGCGCTGCACCACCGCCCGTAGAAAGATGATCAATATCAGTATAATGTGTTGTGTTTAAAGCACTATCAACAGAATCTCCTCCGGCAATAATCGTCCGAGCCGATGATTGAGCCATAGCGATGATAATGTTTTTAGTGCTTTCTCGTGTTTCAGGCTTATCTGCAAATCCCATCGCACAATTAAAAAAAACTGTTTGTGCTTGATTGATATAGGTAATGCATTCGTGAACTGTTTTTGGCCCCACGGAAATACCGATTGCATTCTCAGGAAATTGTGGCGCATCAATAACAGCTAAAGGACCATTAAGAGAGTCATAGGAAATTTGATAATCATGGGGAAAAATATATTCCGTACCGGCAGATTCTGCTTGCAGAATAATCTCTTTGCATTTTTGCAGCATGGTATCATCTACCAGAGATCTGCCGATTGGTTGTTTGAGCATTTTGAGAAAAGAAAAGCATAATGCTGGATATAAAAAAAGTGTATCAATTTTATCTACCAAGCTATACATAAGCGGGATTTTATCTTTTATTTTTCCACCGCCCAAAACGGCGATAAATGGATGGCGAGGATTATTTTTAAGCTCATCAAAAACGAATAATTCTTTTTCTATTAAAAATCCAATGCTTCGTTTATCTTCATGAAATTCATAGGGTAATAAGGCAACGGAACAATCATGTTCGTGTATCGTACCAAAAGCATCATTTACATAATATTGAGCAGTATGTGCAAGTTGTTTTGCGAAAAAAATATCACTATCTTTTTCTCCCGGAAAAAAACGGAGATTTTCAAGTATAATAATTTCTTGAGGAATTACTTTTTGTTGCGCAATCTGTGTAAAATCAGGTTCGAATCGTATAGTATATCCCCGCTGTGTAAACCACGAAAGCAGTATTTTTGTAGAAAGTTCGGGTTCTTTATTTTTTGGTCTTCCTATATGGGTGGCGAGCACAACGTTTGCGTTTTGTTTGATAAGGAAATCAAGCGTAGGTAGAATTTTTTGAAGGCGAAAATCATTACCTATTTTTCCATTCTTTAATGGCACGTTAAGATCTGCGCGCAAAAAAACGCGTTTATTTTTTATATTCCATTGAGTAAGCTTGCTATAAACCATATATAAACCACCAATTTCGGTTTGATTCGAGTATATTTTTTCTTCCGATCGTCCTGAGTGTCTTTTATACCCCATGTTCTTCTCCCCATTCTTCGTATGGGGACCCCAATGGAACGAAGTAAAATTGGGGATATCACACGGGGACCCCGGCGTAGAGAAATGGAGCTGGGGTTAGCAAGGGATTTATCCTTCAAAACGTAATACACGAGAAACATTAAGAGACCGAATACGTTGTATGGGAAGTAAAATTGCGCCGATAGTAAAAAGTATAACAACACAAAAAACTGCACATACAATATACCAATTCATCGCTACTGGTAAGTGCGTAACATAATAGGTATCAGGTAACGTGATAAAGGGATATTTCTCTAAAATAAAACTTGCTCCCAAAGCCGCAATAAGGCCACTTATTGAAGCGGAACAACTGATTATCATTCCTATCATAAAAAATATTGCACAGATCGAATTATCCGTCATTCCGATTGCTTTTAACAAAGCAATAATGGGACGTTTTTGAGTGATTTGCATAAAAAGAAGAGAAATAATATTCATGCTTGCAACAAGTAAGATGAGTGCAAGAATAAAAAATGAAACATATTTTTCAAGTTTTAAACTTGCAACAAGAGATGGATATAAATCCTTCCAGGAATACACATCTATACCAAGCCGATCTCGCAGTTTTTGTATTGCTGCATGTTCGTCAGCATAAGGTGTGAGTGCTACATTAACATGTTCGATTATACTATTAGGATATAGCTTCTCCAGAAAAGAAAGAGAGCAATATACAACGCCGTTATCAAATTCATCAATGCCGGTATCAAAAATGCCACTGACTATGGCTTGTTGAGAATCGAAAGTAAATTTTTTACCACGAATCTGATTATCACGTATAAAAAGAAGTTCAACCTGATCACCGATTGAGATATGATTATTTTGTGCTAATTGCTTACCAATTACCAGGTAATTATGTGCGAACAATTCAGGATATGTGGTGATAGTGGGTAATTTTTTTATTATTTTTTTTGATAAGGAGCTGGTCAATTGTTCGGTATTTTGATCAATACCTTTAATCATCGCAACAGCAGGAGCATCATCTGATGCGCTCTCAGAGCGCAACAAGATATGATGTGAAGCAGTGGGAGAAAAAGCAGCAATTTCCGGAAATTCTTTTCTTAAAATTGTTCCAAGAACTTCAAGATCAATATCATTGCCATATGATTGTATAATGATATGAGAATGAATTCCTTGCATTTTTTCATGTATTGCAACTTCAAAACCATTCATGATTGCACTAATCAAAGCAAGAGAAAAAGATCCAATAAAAATTCCCATAAAACATACAATGGTCATCGTTGAAATACTTTTATGATATACATGGGAAAATAAAATTCGTTGAGCTAAGAAAAAGGGCGTTATATTCATAAGTACATACCTTGGCTCTTGTAAAGAATTATTGTTTTAATTAGGATACTAATAACATAACCCCACGTTACATGGGGACCCTCAGCAAAAGAATATTTGTAGGGTATGGGTTTAGGTTATAAATAAAAAGGAAAATATGAAAGATTTAATGAAAATTCATCTGTTATATAGTGTAATGATGATATTCTTATTGCCAAGTTGTGGCAGAATTATTGATTGGGGAGAAAGAAATTTTATACAGGCGCCATCGCTGCAAGCAAATATCACGCAAGCTCAAGAGTATCTTCGTTCAGTAACACAGTATGATCAACTTTCCACGCGTGGTCGTTTTGATGCACTATGGCTATCAGATGATGTTCGAATGAATTATGCCAATTTATATGCATTAAAATTTGGAAAAACCGAAGAACAAAAAAAAGTTTTCTTGCGAAGACAGTTAGAAGAAAATAATCATTTTATCACATTTTATGTGTTGAGCTTATATGAACATCCGCTCGGAGATGTCGGTAGCGAATGGACACTATTTTTGAATATTGCTGACAAAAATTATGCGCCTATTGAAATTAAATCGATAGATCTTGCTCCTGAATATATCTACATTTTTGGCAAAAAATATAACAGATTTAAAGTTCCCTATAGCGTAAAATTTGATGCTAAAGATATTAATGATCAGTTTTTGATTACGCCAGAAACAAAAAAAATTACGTTATATTGCCGTTCTCTCAAATCTGAAGTTACGTTTGTATGGGACATTGTGCCAAATAATTCTTATAGGGGTCCCCATGAGAAATAGAATGGATCATGGGGTTAAGAAAGTTGCCATAGGTGCAGATCATCGTGGTTTTTTGCATAAAGAATTTATTAAAAGCCATATGCCCGATATTGATTGGATAGATGTTGGCACTGATAGTGGAGAGCGCACGGATTATCCTATTTTTTCCGATAAAGTTATCGATCTTATGCATGCTGATACTGTAGAACATGCTGTTTTGTTGTGTGGAACTGGTTGCGGTATGGCAATTGCTGCAAATAGATATAAAAATATATATGCTGCAGTTGTGTGGAACACTGAAATTGCACGGCGCTGCAAACAAGAAGATAAGGTTAATGTTTTAGTGCTTCCTTGTGATTTTATTTTATATGACGATGCTGTTGATATAATTCGCCAATGGCTTGCGCAGGAATTTAAGGGTGGTCGTTATGCTGAGCGCATTGCAATGATTGATAAATAAAAGAAAAATATCATAGTGTATGATTTTCTTATTTGGGGTCCCCATATGAAAAGAAATGGAAATATGGGGTTAAAATGATTGATAAAAAAGATTAGGTTCTGTTTTCAATTCAACAGAACCTAAATTATTTATGGATTATAGCTTCTGAGGATATTTAAGAGATTCCTATTTTGAATGTTTGGATTCATCTGGTAATATCTTTCGGTAAAATAGAAACTATCTTTGCCGGCATTATTTTTTATGTTAGGATTAGCTCCATATTTCATAAGTAATCGAACCATTTCTATATTGCCATTGAAGCTGGCGATCATTAAGGGAGTCGTACCATTGCTGATCGTTGCAGCGTTTGGTTTTGCGCTCCATAATGCAAGTAATTTTCTTGCTGCCAACACATTATTATCTTCGGCTGCTTTTGAAAGTAACGTTAGACCATCTTGGGTAAGATATTCATTAGCTGTAAATGCATTTCCTTCTGCAGACAATTTTTTGAGCAGAGCAAAAATGGCATCCCAATTTGTAGCAGTATCAGAAGTGCCAATGAATTGATCCATGAGGTTAAACAGAGGATGGCGTTGTGGATCCATTGTATACATATTGGGAGTTGCTGCAAGAGTAATAAATGCGATAACTGAATATAATTTCTTCATGGTGGCTTCCTTTTATAAAACAATATTTTATATATGTTAATACAATTATAATTAATTATCGAGGGCAAGAGCAATAAAAAAAGGACCTTTTTAGAAAAAGGTCCTTTTCGGATTTTAACTCAATAAGACAGAGGCTGTTTATGCCGCAACCGCAGCATCCTGTTGGGTAGATTCGGCAGGAGCATTCTTTTGATCTTCTATATTCTTGATGATTGCTTGTATTTCTGTATCATTAAGAATTTGTTTTTTGAGCAATTCTTCAGTTATAGCAATAAGTTCATCTTTATGTTCTATAAGAATGTTCATTGCTTGTTCTTGGCATTGCTTCAGCATAATATATGCCTTATTCTTCAATTCTTCACGAACATTTTTTGGTAAGCTTTTTTCATTAATGCCACCAAATACAAGATTTGTTACCAATTTCAGTGCTTTTTCATGATCGTTCTGATGGCAAGTGAATCCGCATGGTCCGAGCAACAATTCTTCCGCGGCAAATCCTGCAAGGAGAAGCGTTACTTCATTCAAGATATTGTTTTTGTTTTTAGCACCGATGGAATCATGCGATTGTTTAGTAATCAATTTACCATACTCGATCTTTTTCTGTTCCTGGTTTTCAGTTTCATCTTTTTTAGAAAAACTTTCCCAGACACCTTCATCTTTAAGATCAGCCATATATGCATGTGTGGTAACTTTATCCAGTTGCGTATACGTTTCAAGATGCATTGCTGCAAGTGCTATACCTGCAAAGTGAGTTGCCACAATGCGCTTTTCATTCTCAGGAAGATCCTTACGATCAAACATAATAATATTATGAAGTTCGGTATCGATACTTTCCTCAAGTAGTTCTTGCGTTAATGATGTTCCATGCATCCATGAACGAGTCATTGCATTACGAATCACACGCTTGAGATCTTCAAAAGTTTTATTATTCGTTTTATTGGTGAGCGTTTCGATATCAAATTCCTTAACATTAAGCGCCATATTGGTGAGCTCACGAATAAGGAATTTAGATCGATATGTTCTTGAAGGATAATCAAAGCGAATTTCCTTACCAAAACGGCCGTTTTGACGAAGCGCCGAATCAATATTTTCGGGTTTGTTTGTTGCAGCTATGACGATAACAACTTTTGCTGGATCCGCGTTCATAGAACTTTGCATAGCGGTTAAGAAATCACTGAGCAATTTATTATTACCAACACGTTGCAGGCCAAGTAAATCGATTTCATCAATAAATATTACCGCAGGTGCATTTTCATATACTTCATCAAGAATTGCCTTAATACCATATTCATTTACCAATGAAGCATTGATATTGAAGAATTTCATCTTGTTTGCTTGACCGCGTTTAGCCATCATAAGCTCTATCTCACCGCATAAACATTCAACGCTGAATGTTTTACCGGTACGAGGAGGGCCTGTAAGTAACCAACCTTTTTCTGGAGTTGCTTCAATACGCATTAATTGTTCAGGATTATCGATATATTGAATAATTGAGTAGAAGGCTTCTTTTACTTCATCAAGGCCAACCATATCTTTAAAGCTTACCGTTGGTTTAATTGCAAGCAATCCTGGTTGGAAGGTGTTCATGTATTCGCCGCCCCTCAAGAAGTTCCACCACATATCTCGTTTTTTGGTGAATTTAGGATAAATATCTTCTTTCAAGGTTTTATAAAAAGCATGAGCCATAAACGCTGCAGCGAACATTCCGAGCGGTTGATTATTAAGCAAGAAATCTTTCACTGTGTGATCCATGCTTGCAAATAAATTTCCAGTAGTAGGGAACTTTGTAGGTTTTTCTTCACTGCCATTATGAGGAAGATTATCCCTTGTTTTGCCAACCACCTTCTTATCTCGTTCGGCGTTATCCTTAAATTCCCACATACCTGTTTCTTTATTAAGACTTATCGATTCCTCTTTTAATTCCCATTTTTCTGTCGTTTTATTATACTCTATTGATGTGTCATTCATAAATTCAGATACAATTGATCTTCTATCTTGTACCATAGGACCATTTCCGCCAACATATAAGCGTTTGATGAAATATTGATACGCGGGTAGATCACTGATATCAGCTTTTTCCCGATCTTTAGATTTGAATGGCCGATCTTTAAAGGTCCATCCACAACTCCATAGAGTATATAAACTTAGAAGCCCTATACCAGTTCCATAAGCAGCTATAGCAGGGACATTCCATTTATTTGCAGGAGTTACCACCCATTTATCAACAGTACGGGCTGCTTTGTTGTACCACGTGAGCCCCATGCTTTCAACTGTTTTATTAAGGGCCTTTAGCTGGGTGTTTGCAGTTCTTAAGCCTTTTTTTAAGGCGGACGGTTCTAAATGTGAATTACTTCTTTTCTTGCCTTGATATACATTTTTAAGGAAATGATTCAGATCAAATGGTTTTGCATTTTTAAAATTACTCTTAATTTGTTTATCCAAATAAGGGATAAATGCATTACAAAACTCTGAAATAACAAATGCTATCTCCAGATGCTGGAAAGGGTCTTTAAGTGTGGTAACAGCTGCTTGGCTTTGTAATAAGGCATTTATCGTCATTTTGTTTTCAGTCAGTACATTCATTATTTGTACCGTAGAAACGCCTTTTACTAGACCTTTTTTGATCAATAGGGCTATTTCAGTGATCTTATTCTCTATTTTTTGGAGGGAGTTAAAGGCTTTTGTAACCGCTGCCAGGGCAAATTCTGCAAGTTCAGCCAGTTGAGCAGCTTCTGATGCTGAAAGGGCGTGTTCTTGAGAGTCTTTTATTTCTGCTTGAATAGGTGAGCCAAATAAAAGCGCTGAAAGTAGCATTGATCGTAGCATATGCGTATGTTTCATGGTCTATTTTCTCTCATGTTTATTTGATAAATTATTTTCAAAACAGTTACTAATACTATAAAGTTACCATTTTTTTCCTATTTTGGGAAATTTATAAGCCCTATTGGGAATAAGCTCAGCTGGTTTTTGCTAAAAGTATAAAAATAGCTTACAAAAAGGGTGTTTTTTGCTTAAAAACATTGCAAGTTGCAATTTTCGCGTGATAGACTGAAGGAGAACAAGAAAAGAAAGGTTGTAATGAAAAGCATAAAAAGCTATTTAAGTATGATTGTTTGTGTCCTGTATTCAGCGTCTCTTATCGGCTGCATGCAGGATAATGTCTATGGATATATCATTCCAGAGAAAACCAAAGAAAGAGATGGTGTTATTGTAGAGCACGTTATTTTGCATCCTAAAGCTGGGCATTGTTCTGAGGATACCATTATCCGTAAAGGAGTTTTAGCCCGTTGCAAAAATGCAAAAGCTACCATTTTGGTATGTCATGGTTTTATGTGCGATAGATATGATGTGGGGATATTAAGAAAAGTATTTAAAAAAAGTGATTTTAACGTGATGACGTTTGATTTTCGCGCGCATGGCGAAGATAGAGAAGGGCAATATTGTACATTTGGTAGAGATGAATGCCTTGATGTAATAGCTGCAGCGAAGTTTCTCCGTAACCATCCAGAGCTCCAGAATATCCCTCTTATTGTCTATGGTTTTTCTATGGGAGCTGTTTCTGCTATAGAAGCTCAGGCTTTGGTATTCAATTTATTTGATGCAATGATCTTAGATTGTCCTTTTGAATCGAGTGAAAAAGTGATTCAAAGTGGTCTTAAAGAATTAAAATGCACGTTATTTGGATGTGAGTTTGATATGCCTGGCAAGGAATTTTTACAAAAATACGCATTTCATCCTTATGTACAAGCGTTGGTTAAAGCGATACTCAAAACTGTTGCTCAAATGGATGCAACATTAGTTAATACTAATTTTTGTCCTTTATATCCGGCTGAATCAGCCAAAAAAATTACGGTTCCTGCATTCTTTATTCATTGTAAAAATGATCAAAAGGTTCCGGTTGAACAAGTGATGAATGTATATGAAAATACTGCAGGATATAAGCGTCTATGGCTGACGAATGGTCGCCGCCATTATGATTCATTCTTTTATAATCCAGAAAAATACATAGAAAATGTGCGATTGTTTTGTGAGCAAGTATTAAACGATGAAATTGCTGATATGGATCAGGAAGATATTATCGAAGATGAGGAAGATGACGAACATTTATTTGGATAAAAAATGAGGCAAGGGAGATTGGGATGAAAAATAATAAAAAAATATTCATTATTGCTATGTTTGGTTTATTGCTCGGTGGATCTTTGCACGCCAAAGTAAGAGCTGTTATGGCACGCAGGGATTTTGAACAAACTGTGGCAAAAGGGCCTATGGTGGTTGCGCTTTTTTATGAACATGAAAAAGGAAATGCTCGAGTAAGCGGACAAGATAAAGGCTTAATACGTATGTATGAAGATTTGAGTGGATATAAACCATACGATGATGCCGATATTATTTTTCTTAAAGTAAATGTTGGGCGCAAAGATTTAGCTGAGCTTGCTAAATTATATAATGTTACCACAATGCCAACATTTATTTTTTTTAAGGATGGTAAAAGAATGGTTGATAGTCAGGGATCAGTAGCTGATTTAGAGGGGTTCATTTCCCGTGCTGATTTACAATCGTTTATAGATGAGCATTATGGGCCTCAGATTAAACAATATGTTGCACGTAAAGAAAATCGCAGACAACAAATTCTTGCAGAAGAAAATGAAAGCTGGAAACCATATTTTTATCCACGTGATATGGTTGTCCGTGGCTATGCTCCTGAAGAGACGCAAGAGAATATGGAATAAAAAAGAATCCACAGTGCTAAGTTTGCGTGTGGATTCCGGTAAAGGCTTATAAAGGCATTATGTACTTTTCTTGTATCGCGGAAATATTGATCAAATCGTCTTTTATTTTCATCTCCTTAGGCTTGCAATGGTGATCAAAGCTTCCTCAAATTGATTTTTCTTTTGTTTTTGAGCTTCTTTATACAATAATTTTTGTTCATCATGGAATTTTTTTTGTAGACTCATACGCTCTTGGTGATGACGTTCTTGCTGTTTTTCATAGGTTTCATCTTTAGATTCATAGTTCATGACTTTTTTTAAATGGATCAATTCATTTACGGCTTGCGAGATAGACGCTTTTTTGATTACCATATCGTTAGATATTTCAGGATTATTCATTTTAGTTATTCTACAAACTTTCATGGCAAGTTTGTGCAAATCTTGACGGCAAAATCCAGCTTTTTGAAATTGTTCAATCAAAAAATTATCGCTCACTTCACCATCAACTTTAATATTGTTGTTTTTTAATATGTTACGAAAGACTTGATTTTGAATATTTGGATCTTTTAAAGCTTCAAAATGTATGCAATCAAATAAAATTTTCTCTTTATAGAGTTTGGGTAATTTATCAGTGTTGTGCATGGTTACAATTAAGAAAAATTTATCATTATTTTTTTGTGCATCAAGAAATGTCCATAAAATATTTTTTTCATCGATGCCATGACGTCTGACTTCACGATTTTCAAGCAAGTTGTGTAATCCATCGATAACTACTATGGTAGGTTTACCTGAAGCTACGCTTCTTTCTAATTTTCTTTGAAGGTTGCTTATTGTTTCATCTTCATCTCTCCGCGAGAATGTTGGATTTGATTGGAGTGTTTGATGTGATAAGAATTGGTATTTCCAGCCGCTTTGAGACATTTTGTAAGCAATAGCGTTTGCCATTATTGTTGTATCTGTTTCAGGTTCTCCAACAAATATAACTGATCGATAATTTTCACTCATAGGAAAGTAAGTAGGATCTTGGAGATGATTCACTATGTGTTGGGCTTCTTTTGGGGAATTTTCAAAAACAAATTCCATTTCAGCAATTTCTTTTTCACTAAAAATAGAAGATACGCTTTTTTCTGGAATGTTTTTTTCAGACGATTTATCTACTTTTTCAGAGCTAACGCTTTCAGAATTTTCCGCCTGATGAGATACTATCTTAGTATCTTTGGTATGCAAATTACTCTCAGCCATAAGATCTGTTGTGGCTATAGTATGAGCAATAAGTAGTGAGAGCATAATTCTTTGTGTATGTACCATGTGGTTACCTAAAAATATGAGTGGTTAAAACTGTTTATTGGTGCTTGATTGTAAAGATTTTTTGGCATTTAGCAAATTATCGATTAAGTATTAAAAAAAGACGCTGCTTTTAAGCAGTGCTTTTTTTTGATATCCTTAGATTGTTTTTAATTACGATCTATTTTTTAAATCTTACGCAAAGCGCTCATTCTGAACTTGTTGAAGAATTAAGCGCTTTGATCCTTCAACAAGTTCAGGATGAGCGCTGTAGAGCATGGTTGAGATTTTTTAAGATAGCTATATTCCACGGAGTGAAAATTGTATGATAAATATTTCTCTTTCAACTAAAAGTATCTTATCGAACAACGCTGAATGCTATGCATATATCGTCGAAAAAGATTTTGATGCAACAGCAATAAGTAATGCATTAAAAAATGCATGTCCTGAATTTGAGGCTATTATAAAACAGCGCAAATTTACTGGAAGTTTACAGGAATCATTGACAGTTCCTTTGATTATTGATGGTAGGATAGCATTTGCAATTGTTGTTGGCATGGGTAATGAATCAAAAAGCGTCAGCACGATTGAGCGTTATCGCAGAGCCATTGGTCAATTAGTAAAAGAAGTGCGTGCATGCAAAGGAACATCAGTTGCGTTACAAGTGCTTGCAAAGTTAGGTATCGGTGCATCCGCATTTTATATGGCTGAGCAAACGGTTATAACCTTGCAGATGGCACACTATCGTTTTGATGATTTTATTACGGATAAGAAGTCTAAAGAAAATAAGCTCAAAGATGTAGTACTTGTTGCTGATGAAGAATATAAAAAAGAAGCTGAGCAAGGTATAGAACAAGGCAACATTATTGCCAAGGCGGTGAATCAAGCACGTCATTGGGTTGATATGCCACCTTCAAATTTAACGCCTCAGCACATGGTTGAAGAAGCTCAAAAAGTTGCCAAACGGAATGATTTAAAGATTACCTCTTTTGGTGAACAAGAAGTTATAAAAATGGGCATGGGCGGATTGGCAGGGGTTTCCAGAGGATCTGATATTGATTGCGCGCTTATCGTTTTGGAATATAAAACTACAAAAAAAGATGCGCCTACTTTATGTTTTGTTGGTAAAGGTATCACCTTTGATTCTGGTGGATTGAGCTTAAAGCCGGCTGATTACATGGAAACGATGAAAGAAGATATGTCTGGTGCTGCAGCAGTTATATGTGCAATCGATGCGCTTGCGCAATTAAAGCCAGAAGTAAATATCGTTGCTATTGCACCAACATCAGAGAATCTGCCGAGTGGTCATGCTACAAAACCTGGTGATATTGTAACCTTTTATAATGGTAAAACAGCAGAAATTAAAAATACGGATGCAGAAGGGCGCTTAATTTTAGCTGATGCTCTTTCTTATGCCGTAAAACATTATAAACCAGACGTGATTGTTGATTTAGCAACGTTAACTGGCGCATGTTCTCGCGCGCTCGGGCCCTTCTATAGTGGATTATTTAGTGAACATCCAGCATTAATTGAACGTTTGCACAGTGCATCAGAAATCGCTGGTGAACGTTTGTGGCAATTGCCAATGGGTGATGATTATAAAAAAGCAATTACTTCTACAGTTGCAGATATTTGCAATATTGGAAGCAAGCAAATTCCTGCAGGCGCTTCAACAGCGGCACATTTTTTACAAAATTTTGTTGACGATGTTGCATGGGCGCATCTTGATATTGCAGGTACTGCATTTGATGTACCAAATATTTCTTATTATGGACCAGGTGCTACGGGAGTTGGTGTTCGCTTGCTGGCTGCGTTGGCAATGAACTGGAATAAATAAAATAGAAAACAAATAAAAAAAGAAGTCTCGGAATAAAATTTCCGAGACTTCTTTTTTTATTAACGGCGATCTTATATTGTTATGCGTGTTTTACCTGTGCGCTCATGCATCAGATAGAATGCGAGAAGCATACTTAAAAAATCGTCTTTTGGGTTTTCTTTGAAATCCATCAAATTTCCGTCCCATATGCCCATTATATGGATTTGGTGATTACAATTTGAGTAATAACAACTATAGCCTTGGGCAAGTTCTAGTAAATTTTCTTCTTCTTCTATTGTTTTTCGTTGAATAGATTCACGATAGCTGAATTGTAAGCAACTAATTTGGCCAAAAGCTTTATTTTTACTGAGAAGCCAGTCGCTGAGAGGTTTTTTTTCGTTACCAAAAGGAATAACGGTAAACAGATTTTCGATATGTATGCGATGTTCGCTTGGTTCGAGGATGATTGTTTTAGTCGGGGCTATTGAAGTTATTGTTTTAGTCGGACGTCTCTTTTTTGAAATTCTCGGACTTTCTGAGTCAGGCTTCATGGTAACTATCTTATTTGTCTCGTTACATTTGGAAAGATTTAGTTTACCCTGTTCATCCATGGCACAGGAAATAGTAGATATAGCTACGCTCAAGAGAATGAGCTTTTTCGCATTCATAGTGATCCTTTTTTTGAAGACTTTTTATCATGCATGTTAGTTCACTATTTTTTATCAAAAGTGTCAAGATTGATAAGAGGATGTGTGGTGTAGGGGGGGAAAAATTAGAGTTTTGGAATAAATAAAAAAACATAAAAAACGAGTGGATATGAAAACAATCATATCCACTCGTTTTTTTATACAGGCATGTCGCATAATGTATTTATTTTTTGTTAAAAAAATAAAAAATGAAACAGGAAAACATAGCAATTGAGGCATATTACCCATTGGGTTGATTTTGTAATTGAAATTTTTTTAATATTAATAAGAGATACGCTTATGAAAATTAAAATCTGATATTGCGTGATTTAAAATAACCAACAAAAAAGAATCATGCAATAAGCTGCATGATTCTTTTTGTTAAAACCGTCTTATTTTGAACTATCAGATTTTTTAGGAACATTAGCACCTTTTTTACGTGCTTTTGATAAACCAATTGCAATAGCTTGTTCGCGTGATTCAACTGGTGTTTCTCCCATTCCTGAAGTTGCTGTCCCTTCTTTAAATTTGTGCATTTCTTTTTCTACTTCTTTTCCTGCTAAGGGACTGTATTTTTTTATAGATTTTTTCGCAGCAGGTTTTTTAGCGATCGATGATTTTTTAGCCGCCGATGGTTTTTTGCTTGCGGTTGCTTTTTTCACCGATGCTTTTTTGGGAGCAGCTTTTTTTACCGCAGGTTTGCGTTTTGCAGTTGCTTTTTTTGCAGTTGGTTTTCGTTTAGGAGCAGCCTTTTTTGCAGCAGGTTTAGCTTTTTTTGCAACAACTTTTTTTACTGTTTTTTTCTTAGGAGCAGCCTTTTTTTTAGCGACAGTTTTTTTTGCAGTGGATTTTTTTGGTGCAGCTTTTTTCTTAGCAACAGGCTTTTTTGCGGTTTTCTTTTTAGCAGTAGTTGTTTTTTTGCGAGTAGCAACGGCTGATTTTTTCTTCATAAAAAAAGACTCCTTTTATTTTTGACTCTATAACAAGAACACAGATTATTATTTTATGGTGACGAAAAGCAATAGTCTCTAGCCCCAATCTCCATTTTAACCCCATTCTTCGATTCTCTTGTATGGGGACCCCAATTGAAGAGTATCGTAAATTGGGGATAGGGTTGGGGACCCCTATTTAAGAAGTTTTTTGCATGTTTTGTCTGATTGGCAAAGCTGTTCTTGTTATAAAAGGAGTCAATAAATCATTCAGCAGTAGCAGTAAAATTCTGAGTAAATAAATCTTCTTCAATTTCTAATTCTGCGGCATGGATGCGCTTCCATTCTCCTAAAGAAATAGGAAAATGTGGTAATGCTAATTTCAGCAATGTTTGTGCATACATTCTAATTTCATACTGCGCTCCTGCGTGCAAACGTAATTTTAAAAAATGCATAAGCGAATGTAGGTTACACGTAAAGATAAATTCGGTATAGGTACAGAGTGGCAACACACTCCGTGCAATTTCTCGGCCTATGCCATTTTCAAGGAGATATTCATATGTTTGCACGCTGTGTGCGATTGATTCTTTAAATTTTTGTGTAAACTCAGCATTATCAAAAGAGCCAATAGATGCTTGTTTATTTTTAAGATCTTGCGAACGCCATTTTGGCGGCACATAAAATTCAAGAGCTGCTTTTACATAACGATAGCTAATTTCATTATATGAATTCATGCGATGACGCATCCATTGGCGAGCAACAAAAATAGGTGCTTTGATGCGAAATGAAAATTGGTTATGTTCGAATGGACTCGTGTGATTGTGTTCCATCAGAAAACTGATTAATTTTTTATCTCGATCGCTTACCTGGGTGGATACTTTACCGTATGAAACGCGCGCGGCATTGACAACATCAAGATCTGATCCGGATACGCGAACAAGTTCAACTGAACTGATGCCATCGCCAAGAGGATCTATAGTATTTTCTGGTGCAATGTATTCTGCTTGAGAATCAATTGTGAGTGAATTTTGTTCCATTATTTTTGCCTCAAAATTTTTTATATATTTTGTTTATTTAATGTTTCATAAGCTATTACGTCCCCTCTGTAGTTCTGACGTAAGAGTGGATAAAGTAGGGTGATGAACCATATTTATGATAACACCGATCATAAAAAGATAACAGACCAATGATGTGTTTCCATAACTAATAAAAGGCATACCGACTCCTTTGGTTGGCGCTAAACCAGTAGCAACAGCCATATTCATTACAGCTTGCAGATGGATAAGAATCATAAATCCAAGTACAACCAATGTATCAAAGGTGCTGGTGAGTTGGTGTGCAATACGGATACCAAAATATAAAAATAAAACAAAAAGGGTGATTAAAAACAAACATCCAATGAGTCCTGTTTCTTCTGCGATAATTGAAAAAATAAAATCGGTGTGTTGCATGGGCAGATAAAAAAATTTTTGGTGCGAATGTGCAATACCAGTACCCAACCAACTACCGGAACCAATGGCGATTAAGGATTGAATTATTTGAAAACCAGCACCTCTTGGATCTTGCCAAGGATTTAAAAATGTTACGATACGTTGCAAGCGATAGGGGCGAAAAAGAATGAGATATATTACGGTAATGGTGAGTCCCATTAATGTAAGAATAATGTGTTTAATCTGTGCATGTGCACAAAAAAATAAAATAATGGTAGTTAGAAGTAATGTAACTGTCATACCAAAATCTGGTTGTTTAAGAAGTGCGACGCACATAAGAATTATAAGCATGCAAAAAGGAATAAAGTGTTTGAGAGAGATGCCATCTTTGTGTGTTTTTTTTTCTAAAAAATAAGCAACGTAAAAAAGTAAGGTGATTTTTAATAATTCGCTCGGTTGAAATGAAAACCCTGCAAAAGAAAGCCATCTGCTTGATCCATGAATGGTGCGAGAAAAAGATGGCAAAAGTGTCATAATAACAAGACCAAGCGATCCTAAAAAAATTAGCGGGGCGGTTTTTCTTATATAATTAAGCGGCAGTATTCTTCCAACGCACAATGCAATGCAACCAATACCCAAGCCAGCCAATTGTCGTTTCACAAAAAAAAGCGATGATCCAAATGTTTCAAGTGCATACACAGAACTTGATGAATAGACAAATAAGCATCCGATCAAAATAAGCGTTGCAACGATGGTAAGAAAGACGTGAAGATCTGAGTAAAGATGTAGCTTTTTTGAAATCATAAGGTATTCCTTTGCGTGTAATTTCTCAGTAATTGTTTAAAATGATCACCACGCTCTTCATAGTTTTTATATAAATCAAAACTGCTTCCAGCAGGAGATAGAAGAACGTAATCATCAGCATTTAAAGTTTGCAGGCAATAAGCAAATGCTTCATCCAGCGTAGTAAAATGCATGGCGGGAATACTATTATTTTTACACAGTGTATATAAATGCTCTGCTTCTTTTCCAAAACAATAAATATATTTGACGCTATTTTTTAATTGAGCGACAAAAGGAGCCCGATCAACTCCTTTGCTGCAACCTCCTAAAAATAAGTGCAATGGTTTATTTTTCAGTTTTTCAACTGCAGTAAGCGTAGATGCAGTGGTTGTCGCTTTAGAATCATTATAAAAAGTTATATTATTAATAGTTCCAATATGTTCCAGTCTGTGGGCAGGTAGTTGAGCAGTTGTTGCAATTGCTTGTAATGCATTTATATTGAATTTCATTGCGTCGCATATCGCGATTATTATGATTATATTTTCAAGAAAAGAAAGATTAAGGGTTTCCGGAGTAAGCGATACAAGTGGAGTATGAATGCCAGATGCATATCGCCAGACCTCATTATTTTTTGTGTAATACAATATTTCGTTATCATGGAGAACAGATAACACATCTATTGGTTCATGAAGAACAACATATGCGCGTGTGTGATGTGTTTGTGGTGCAGGAATTTTTTCACGCAATGCCAAAGATATTACAGAAAAACTGTCTGACGATTGCTGTTTCATAATGTTATATTTTGCTAAAAAATATTCATCTTCTGTTGCATGATAATCAAGATGATTAGGATAAAAATTAGTCCAAACGGCAAGCCGTGGAGCAAAAGTAGTACAATGCATTAATTGAAAACTTGATACTTCCAATAACGCATAATCAACACTGTTTTGTTGAGCAATAAGATCAAATGTTGGAGTGCCGATATTGCCGCCGATAGCCACCGGAATTGATAATTGTGCAAAAAGTTTTCCAAGAATATGTGTAACAGAAGTTTTACCAACACTTCCGGTGATGGCAATAATTGGTTTGTGAAAATTCTGATAAAAAAAATCTAACTCAGTTATAAATTTATGTTTATTTGTCGCATAACAGCTTTGCGTTATGTTTATACCCGGAGAAGGAATAATGAAATCAGAAGAATTAAAAAACAAATCCGATTCTGTTTCTTGTGCATACCACGTGATATTTTTTTCTTGTAAAAAATGCTGTTCTTGTGATGTTAGTACACGATTATCCATTACATTGAGGCGATATCCTTGTGCATGGAGATAACATACAGCGGATTTGCCTACCGTTGCCAATCCCCAAATACCAATTACAGATTTCTTATGTAATTCCATTAATTATGATCCTATGTTATAATTATCATGTCAGTAAAAAAAGGACGTAATGAATACTATTTCAACAACTTTTAGCATAGATGAATTTATTCATCCTTTTATTGCATCACAAGATATTTCTCTTGGTTCTCGTTCATCATATCTTAACGCATTGATTCAGTTTGCCCGATGGTGCAAAGAAAAACAAATAATTAGTCCGAAAAAAGAAACAATTTTATCCTATAAATTTTGGTTGGATTCAAAACAACTCAGCGCGTATACAAAAGCAATGTATATTGTGGTGATACGGCGATTTTTTTTATGGACAGAAGAAAGTGATATTTATCCTAATGTTTCACGTGGAGTAAAAGGAATTAAGCGTTATTCAAAAAGTCATCAAAAAGAATCATTATCAATTGATTCGCTTAAAAAATTGCTCGATTCAATTGATCGTTCTGATATGCAAGGCAAACGCGATTTTGCACTTATTAATATCTTAGTCCGTACTGGCTTGCGCTTAAAAGAAATAGCATCGGCCACCTTGGAAGATATGTATGAGCAGCGCGGAGAAATGTTATTATGGATTCATGGAAAAGGGCGTTCAAGTAAAGATGAATTTGTTTTGCTTACTCCGCAGGCTTTGAAATCACTCCATGAATATTTGGGCGTTCGCACGATAAAAAGCGAACGAGAACCTCTTTTTATTTCTTTAAGCGATCGCAATTATGGCAAAAAACTGACGATATATTCTCTTTCTCGTATTATTAAAGGCCGGCTGCGTGCAGCCGGATTTGATAGTAAACGCATTACCGCCCATAGCCTGCGGCATACCTTTGGAGTACTTTCTATGCAGGCGGGGGCTTCGCTTTACGAGGTTCAACTTGCCATGCGTCATACAGCTCCTACCACAACACAGCTTTATTTGGGTGATATTGAGAGGATTAAGCGTTTAGAAGCGTCGCCTGAGCGTAAAATGAGTAATTTATTGGATATATAGATTTTTCACACAAAACAGCTTAATAGTGCACGTATAAACCCCTTTTGACAAAAAGCCCTAGTTATTGCATAATAGAAATATAAGCAATTAAAGGTCAAAATTTAGGGGGATATATGAAAAATAGTATAAAAATAGCATTGGCCGTAGGTTTATTCGTGAATATAGCCTCAGCAAACCCTATAGGGCGGGTAGTTGATAAGGTTGTTAGGCAATTTACGATCAAACATATCAGCACTTTGAATCAAAACGGTCAAGGGCTTACTTCTAATCCTTTTGCTAAAAGTAAAAAATATGCTGAAAGTTTGCTCTTAGATATTTGGCATCCAGCTGTTAAAAAGGGAATTATTCCTTCTCGACAAGAGTTTGCGGAGCTTGATAATTCTTTTGGCTCAGCTAATCATGGCATACTTAATGTGCGTGGTGAAGGTGGTCATACGATTTTATACCATGCTTTGCACTTGCTAGAATCTCCTGCAAGTAGGAAGTTTATTAAGGGTCTTAAAGATCGCTGTGCGGCATTGAGTGAAAGAGATAGGTTTGTTATGGGGCCAGAGAAAGAGCTTAAAGCATTTTTAAATGTGCCCCTGAAAGCATCAGCGCGGACGACTATAAAAGTTTATCGTACTTTTTTAACAAAAAATACAGAAGAAAAACTACTGCGGAGATTTAATGCTTTTAAAATGACTGGATTACAAAAACAAGAGCGATTAGAAAAGGTTGAACAAGTCAAAAGTGTTTACTCAAAAGTAGAAAAAGATTTGTTAGCTCAGCGAGCAACAGAAAAAATGACAGAGCGCTTTGATAAGATTGTCTAATTTTTTAGGTTGTAATGTTATAAGAGAGCCCGGTTAAAATGACCGGGCTTATTTTTTTAGAGCATTGCAAAAAGCTATAAAAATTATCTATTATAAATTATGGCGAGTGGTTTGATGTACTAAAATTAATTATATAGAGTCTAAAGGAACAACTATGAAAAGATATATAAGTGTAAGCATATTTCTGTTTTTAGTGGTTGATAATAGCTATTCTATGACTACATCATTGAGGCAAGTTGGTCAAAGAAATACTCAAACTTTTGGCAAAAGATCGTATGGATTGTGGCAATCACGTGCAGCAGAACAAGCAGTTCAAAGAGCAAAAGCTGAAAGAGCAAATCAATGGTGGGAAGAAGAGAATGCAGAGCTTGATGAGTATTTTAAGAAAAAACCTTGGTATAGACCGAATCAAGATGTATTTCAAAAGCGTCCAACATTCTCTGATTCTTTTCCTCAAGCGGTATCTCTTCAAGAAAAAACTGATTTATCTTTGTATGATAGATTAAAAAATGCATTTTATTCTCTGTTTACCACTAGTTCTTCGCGAACAGCAGAGCAAGCAATTCAAGAAGATAATACAAGAAGGTTTAATGACTGGTGGGAAAAGGAAAATAAATAAGCCCCTGCGCTATTTTTTCATAATAGATAATGTTATATTAAAATATAGGGAATGATTGAGGGGTATATTATTATGAGAAATAAATTATTTGTAACTGTTGCTTTTTCTTTTATCACATTATCGATCCAGCCGGCTGGTAGGTGGAAGCTTTTTTTTGAGCAATATAAACCGCACTTCACTACTTTTAATAGAATTCGAGTAACAAAACAAAAAGAGCTTATGGATGAAGATGAAAAAAACAAGAAAAACAAGTTAGCGTTATCTCGCCAAAAGGCAATGCCTCAATTTCAACAAAGTGAAAAACCAAAAATTATTTCTCAAGAAGAAGGTGGGACCTGGAGAGAGCGCTTGAGTAAATGGTGGAATTCTTGGTTTTACACTCAAAAATAGCATAGGTGATTTGATTTGGATTACTTCCGCAACGATTTTTTTATTTTTGTCTCGAAAAAAAACAAATGAAAATAATTTTTTTAACAAAATAAAAAACACGCTTAAATTTAACCTATGCCACACAAATCGGTATTGATAATGTTTTTGTCGACAACAATCAAAATCATTCGCCATATTTGATGGAAAAACAATAATATTTTTTATCAAATATGGCCATTTTTTTGATTTTTTCTTTGCATGTTAAAAAATTTAAGTTTGTTGACATAGAAGTGCATGAAAAAGCCTTTATTTTAAAGGTTTTGGTAAAAAAAGGCAAAACCGTATATTATATGGGTGAATTGCGATGGTTATTTTTCTCAACCCATATTGAAGGACAAGTATTATGAAGCGTACTTATTTTAGCATTGGATTTTTATTCTGTTTATTTTCGCTTATTTTGCCCATGCACTCTTATCCAGAATCAATCACCAATAAAGTATTTGAAGAATTAGAACTTTATCCTGTTGCCGATCCTTATCAAGAAGGATGCTTACAAGTATCAACTATTCATAATCTTTATTACGCACAATTTGGTAATCCCAAGGGTTTACCAGTATTAATACTTCATGGAGGTCCTGGAGCTGGTTGCGATGTTTCATTAAGTGCGTTTTTTGATTTATCATACTATCGAGTAATTATGGTCGATCAGCGTGGCGCCATGCGTTCAGAGCCGTTTGCAGAGATGAAAGACAATACAACTGATTATTTGATTGAAGATATGGAAATTCTGAGAAAACATCTAGAAATTGATAAATGGCTTCTTTTTGGTGGATCATGGGGCAGCGCTCTTGCACTACTGTATGGGCAAGCATATCCAGAGCAGATATTAGGATTTATTTTAAGAGGTGTTTGTCTTGCTCGGAAAAAAGATTATGAACATATTTTTTATGGAATGAGGCAATTTTTTCCAGAGATATGGCAAACAATGGTTCAATCATTTTCTGCATATGAACAAGCAGATTTAATCACTACATTATATAATAAAGTCATGGACCCAGATCCTGCTATACATATGTCTGCTGCGCATTTATTTATGCACTATGATACCGTTGCGGGAACATTCAGAGCAAATCCAGATCTTATTGCACCACTCGATGATAAAGAAGTTCTTAGTATTGCGCGCGCATTCGTCTATTATTCTTTTAATAACTTCTTTTTAACTGACAATCAAATTTTAGATAATCTTACGAAAATTTCCCATCTGCCTGCCATCATTGTGCAGGGGCGCTATGATATGATTTGTCCACCTCAAGTTGCATACGATTTACACACGCAGTGGAGCAAGTCGCAATTGTGGTTTATTCCAGAAGGAGGTCATTTTGCTTCAAATCCCTTTATATCTCGAGGACTTAAGGATGCATTAGATGCTATGAAAAGCATTATGTAACAGGAATCACATTTTACTGATCTAATAGCAAAAATATATATTGTAACAAGAGCGACGAATCGGGGTAGTTAAATATCTCCGATTTTTATTTCAGCGTATGCATAGCCTATCATATTGTTTTCTGAGATGATTTTGCAAAAATATAATTTTTGCTTAAAATAAATATCATTACTGTAAAATTATTCAAACCGAAAGCAGATAATGAGTTTTAACACTTCAATCAAAACAGCATTTCTTTTTTTATCATTTTATTTTTCGACTGTTATTTTACCAATGAATCTACCACAGAATAAAGTCATTGAATATAAATCCATAATCCCTTCAAATGATAAAATAGAAGAAAAAAAGAGCCTGTTAGGCGATTTTTTTGGTTCGTTGCCAACAGAGGTTTTATACTATTCTTTTAAAAAAAGCACTCCGGCCATGAGGAATGGATTGCATCCAACAAATACAAGCTTTAGCACGTTATTTTCATGGGAAAATGCGCATACTTTTATGTTGTGCAAAGAACTAAATGCCCATCCTCAGGATATTCAAAGTCTTATTATTCAGTGTATGCATAAGCCGAACAAAAGCGAGAATGAGAAGACGTTCATTGAGAGCTATCGGGAGAGATTTTTTTCATATCAAATTTTAGGTGAGCCTCGTTTTCTTGTTTTGGAATATACTGATGCAAAACCAGATTTATACATGTTTAATCATACTTCTCGTAAAAAAAAGAATATTCATCCCTTACTAGAAGTATGTCTAGCACGTAATACTGCTATGGTTGAGGACTATTTAAGAAAAGTTGATTATAAAATATTTAATGTTAAAAAAGGATTATCGCTTGATATATTTCGTACTGCGATACAAATTTTAGTACAAAACAATGATGCTTCGTCATTGGATCTAATTCTTAATAATAATAAAATAGGTAAAGCATATAAACAATATGCGATATTGCCTATATGCTCTAAGCTAATTCAAGCTGGAGTAGTATGTGCAAGTCATAAAACAATTCCGCATCTTATCTGTTATTACAAAAGAAAAGATATTAATGCTATGTCAAACGGAAAAGAAGTATACAAAGAAAAAGATTGGATTACTAAAATGCTTGAGAAAAATCCCGCCTGCATAGATCAGCATACGGAAGAAGGCTATATTTATGACGTTATAAAATTACATTATCCAATATTAAACATTCTTCATGAACATAATAGACCCAATTTTGAAGCTAGTGTGTGCTTGTTGCTGAATGAAACTATGCTGAAGGATTTAGGAATAACCGACCATATATCTGCACCAACGAAAAAGAAGTCGCATAAAAAATGTGTAATTATGTAACAAAATAAAACAAAATTCCCGATATAAAGGTTTTAATAATAGAACTTCTGAGAAAACATTTAGAGATCGATAAATAGTTTTCTATAAAAATTTTGCAAAAAACATGCTTATTGTTTAATATAAATGTCGTTATTAAAAAATTATTCAAATCGAAAGCTATGATGAATTGTAACATTTCTATCAAAACAACTTTTCTTTTTTTATCATTTTCTTTTTTGACTACCGTCTTACCTATGGATTTATCGGTAGCTCGGGTGCAAAATTTCAGCTTTCCTTCTGATAATGAGCATGATAGGAAAATAGCATTGCTGGGTGATTTTTTTGGACAATGGCCAAATGATATTTTGTTGTGCGCCTTTGCGCCGAGATGTGATCCTGAATTTAAAAACAACTTCCGCAATACAAATTTGGCATTTAGTTATATATTTTCTTGGGAAGATGCAAAGCCCTTCATGTTATGTAAAGAACTGTGTGCAAGTGAACGAGATATTAAAAGCCTTATTATTCAAACTCTCTGTAAAGAAAATAAAACTAAAAGAGACTTTGATTTTATTAACAGCATGAGCGACAAGTTAGGCGAGGAAAATTGTAAATATACCACGCAAGGCCGTAGTGAGATTATCCTGTGGAAGAAGAATCCATCTGAGCAAAAACCAGATAAATTATCATTATTTATTGATGAAAAGGGAAACGGAGAGCTTTCTGACGATATAAATCCATTTATAATTCCTTGCATAGCACGTTCTCCAAAAAAAATGAAAACTTTCTTCAATGAATATTCATTTGTTTTTGATGAGGGAGTGTTAGCCGCATATATTTTGGTTGAAAACAATGATGCTCAAACATTAAATAGTTTTCTTAAGGGTCTCGATTCAATTAAAAAAGAAAATATTTTGGAGTTAGCACAGTTCGCATTATTTTGTGCAAGCAATAAGGTTGCCGAGTTACTTGCTACTTATTTTCAGGAATATCCAATTTCATTAGGGTTAATACACGATCATCTTTCCCAATGGTTCGACGGCATCAAACGTATTCGTCAGCTACGATGGGTCAAACAAGAATATATAGATCGTTTAAGAGAAAAACATGCTAAACATCCCGATCGATTTAATGAGTGTTATGATTTTATTTTTAAAAAATGATTATTATCTCTGAATCAACTAACAAAAACTCACTATGAATCCTCACATCATTTTGTCGTATAAGAAATAAGCTATTATATAAAAATTCAAGACAAAAAAAACAACATTCTTAATAAGGCTGCACAATAATGCTTACATCTTTTTTACGAACAATCGGCATTTTTTTTACTATTTCTTTTTCGATGACCATTCTTTCAATGAATTGTCCTATTACAAAAAAGAAGCTATCCAGATCTCATGGGCAGCAGTTGGAAAAAAAAGGTACAAATCCGCTTGCTTTACCCATACTTTCTACAGATTCCTTAGGATGTTATTTTAGCACTTTTTCTTCTGATATACTCAATCGATTTTTAGTATATGACTTGGATTCTCGCGGTAAAGAGAATTTTCGCCGAACTAATAAATTATTGAACGAATTATTGGATTTGGAAAAGACACAGGCTTTTATATTTCAAAACAGTTTGAATGCAAGCAAAAAAGATATTTCAGGTCTTATTATTAGAACTCTTAATATGTATAAGCAAAATAGAAATGAAGGAGATAAGAGAGATATAATACCTTCTTTTAAACTCAACTTTATTAAGGAAATATCCTCTCGGTTCATTCAGGAATCTGATGTATCGAAAAATATACTTGTTCAGTATTCTAGTGAAATTATAGGATTATCGGAAACCCTTAAGTGGAATCTTATTTGTGCAGATGATAAATATTCTAATGATTTTTCTATTAATGGTATAAAAATTCCTTCGCGATCATTAATAGTGGCGTGTGTGACTCGTGATTATATAATGCTTAGGCAATGCTTAGAAAGCATATCGGAGGACAGCTTCTCTAAGAATTTACGACGGGCATTACATATTGTTACCCAAAATAATGATATAAGTTCTTTAAGGCTTATAATGAATAAAATCAAAAAAATAACTGATGTAAACCGTATATCATCAGAATTAGTACAATTGGGATTGCTTTGTGCGAGTGATGATGTAATGGGGTTGTTAATGATTTTATATAAAAGAACAAAAAGTATATATCAATTTGATCATCTTCAACCTCTTCGAGAAGAAAATTTCTTTGCCAATTGGATTGATACACCTATTGAAGTAAAAGATAAAACTTTATATGCGATTGCAGCTCAATATTACTTCCTATTATCAGAAATACATAAGAATAATCCCAGTAAATTTCATACGTGTCTAAAAATTATTTTTGAGGATAATGAGTTTTTACAATATCTTCCTCATAATTCTGTTCATAATCGTACGAAGAAGCCTATTCTGCGACGCATAATAAGTTGTTCCACTATGTAATAAAAAAACTATGTAACTATGTAACAAAAATTTTAATAATGAATTTTTCATTAAGAAAAAATTGCGAAAACTTTTGTTTTAGTTTTATGCTGACTTTTATACAAAATCATTAATTTTTTATAGATGGGAGTTAGTATGTTGCATTTGGTAATAACTTTTTTGGTTCTTTCGATTATCGCCGGCTATTTTGGTTTTTATACGGTTGAAGGTATGTCTATGGATATAGCCAAAATATTGTTTTTTATTTTTCTCGTTCTGTTTGTTCTGTCCCTTATTTCCAGTGTTTTCCGTGGTGGAAAACGTCCGCCCATTGAATAATATATCATATTAATTGAGTCGTATGCTAACTTCTGTAATAACGTATAATTTTAATAATAGGAACCAATATGATGAATTTGGTCATTACTTTTTTAGTACTAGCGCTCATTGCAGGATTTCTCGGTTTTTCCGGAGTTGAAATTATATCAATTCAAATAGCTAAAGTGCTTTTCTTTATTTTTCTTGTTTTATTTATTCTTTCTCTTATTTCCAATTCGTTTCGCGGTGGCAAACGTCCTCCGATTGAATAAAAATAGTGCATATAAAAAAGGGACTAGTATTTAAACTAGTCCCTTTTTTTATCATCTATCTATACTATACAAGCCGTGTATTTATTCTGCTAAAGTATGGAGATGTTATTCTATTATCATCAAGAATAAGCACAGTGTTTGTTTGAGGATTATTTACCAATGTTTGCGTTGGCATAGGAATTACTTTATTTGTTTTAACATATGCCGCATAAAAATTATTTCCCTGAGTAACTAGATCTTGATAGTTTCCGTTAGTTTCAACTCCTCCTGCAACAATAGGTCCTGCTTGTATATTATAGGATTTTGAAGAAATACGAACATTATTAATAAAATCTAATCCCACTCCTGTGCTTCCACCGGTTTGACTATTGGTTTCTCTATATTGTGCAAACCAAACATCTGTTTTTGTATTGCTGCTTGTATTAGGAACTGCAATATCTGAATTACGAAAATCTTGGTAAAGGAGGCCTACAATCCCATTTTCAGAAACACTAATGGCTGGTGTAAATGCTTGTGGATTAGGTGAATTAAGTGGAGTTGTGCTGACGCGTACTGGTTGCGACCATGTCATACCATTATCACGTGATGATATAAGAGCGATTTGAGGAAGTTGATTAGCTGAAAATTCACCTGATTGGTAAACGACATACATACGACCATTCTGAGGATTTATTGCTACATCAAAGAATTGATTGCTTCCTTGTGTGCTGAATTCAGTCCCAACACCACCGGTAATGTCATTGCCAGAATAGGTATATCCACCAGTAAAGGTTGAATTACCATCAATCATAGCAATAGGGGTTGCCGTGGTACTCCATGTTGCCCCATTATCTGTTGAACGAGTAACAGCGATGTCAAATTGACGATATTGATATGGCCATACGTCATTAACAAATTGTTGATTAGTAGTTCCTGGTGCGGCATACGTACGAGTCATAAAGTTTAAAAGTGTTCCATTTGGTAAAGTAATAAGCTGATTATTCACTATATTCAGATTGTTTGCGTTACCATTATTGATTTGACGAAATGGTACGTCATTAGATGGATTATATAGTATGGCGTTATCTGACCATGTAAGACCACCATTTGTTGAGCGACTTATAATAGAATTAGAATGCAGCGTATTACCATCAGCCGCACGAGTCCAGACCGCATATACATTATTTGGGTTGTTTGGATCAACAGATATTTGCACATTGTTGGTGAGTGGGAAAGTGTTTAATTCTTCATTTATAAAATGGGAGCTTGCATCTAAAATAGTAGGATAGCTCCACGTTTTTCCATCATCTTCTGATACTGATACAAAAACACCTGATTGATTTAAAGTATTTGGATTATTGCTTACATTAGCAAATGTAGCAGTTAAATAAGCTTTGCCATTGGAAGCATAGCTCACTTGTATATTAGAAACTGTATCAGCAAATCCACCATCACAAATCTGTGTATCAAGAGAATGGCTATGATTCCAGTGTTTTCCACCATCTCTGGAATAAGAAATACCTACCGTCAAAGCGCCAAGATTTGCAACTGTTTCGCTTCCTATAACACCTTGCTCAAAAGCTATTATTACTTTTCTTCTATCATTAGGATTAACAGCTATAGAAGGTTCTGCAACCGCATTTCTATAAATCGTAGTGGTAGCGCCAGTAACAGCCAGATCATTGAGACAGCTTGAAACAGAAACAGGGCTATTCTGAAAACCAACATTTTTGTCGCGTATTTTAATAGCTGTAACAGGTCTGCCATGTGAATGGCAATCTGAAGCACGTTGCGCATCTTCGTTTGATTTTACGTTGAATATCGATAATAATGCTATTCCAGTCATCAAAATACTGGATGGGCGTAAAAGCAATTTTGACATTATTTTTCCTTTTATTTTTTTAAACAAACAGTACAATCGCCTTATTTTTATATGTTGTGACCTCCTTTTCTTGAATAGATTTTTACGGTAACAGTTCTATCTAAGAGATTACAACATTTATTTTTATACTTTTCAATATTATTTTTCAGGTTTAGTTTTTACCTAAGGTAGTTTGCCTTGTTATATGAAAAACTATATACTATATGAGTAAATTATTTTATACGAACAGGTAAAACAATGCTTGCCGTCAATCTTACTCTCTTATTTTGTACTTCAATTATATGCGGATAAATGAGTATTATCATACTCGTCTATCCGCTATCTTTCGTTTTCATCGCACCAAAAGCAATATTATAAACCTAATTACCATAATAAATCCATATTCCTAAAGCAATTTCTTTATTTGGGGGTCCCCCATTTGAAATGCAATGGAAAATGGGGTTAAAGGATACATAATGTCTCAAGAAACAGCTGAAAAGAAAAGCTTTAAAGATACGCTTAATTTGCCTTATACAGATTTTCCCATCCGGCCCAATCATAAAGAAGATGATCCAAAAATGGTTAATCGTTGGGCAGATACAAACTTATACCAACGTGCATTTACTATGCATAAAGGCCAGGAAAAATTCATTTTGCATGATGGGCCTCCCTATGCCAATGGCCATACTCATATTGGTCATGCATACAATAAAACATTAAAAGATATTGTTACCAAATCTCAGCGCATGATGGGTAAACATGTCCCTGTTACTCCAGGCTGGGATTGCCATGGATTGCCGATTGAATTTGCAGTAAAAAAAGAAAATCCAGAACTTCAGGGCGATGAACTCAAAAAAGCATGCCGTGCATATGCCACTAAATGGATCGATATTCAGCGACAAGAATTTAAGCAGCTTGGCGTGGTTATGGATTGGGATAATCCTTATTTGACCATGGATTTTGGATACGAAGCTCGTATTTTAAATGCGTTTGGCGTATTGGTGGAAAAGGGATACATTGAACGTAAAAATAAAACAGTTCCGTGGTGCCCAACGTGCCAAACAGTGTTAGCATCAGCAGAAATTGAATACCAAGATCGCAAAGATCCGTCACTTTACGTATTTTTTTCTTTGGAAAAAAACACAAGTAATGAGCTATTTCCATTGTTGCAGAACAAGCCTTTAAGCTTGTTGGTTTGGACAACAACACCTTGGACATTACCGCTTAACCGTGCGGTACTTTTAAAACCAGATACGGATTATGCGGTGCTTGAGTTTGGTGATAATTACATTGCGATGGGTAAAGATTTGGTGACTCCTATAGCACAACTATTAAACATTCCAGAAAATATTATTGCGGTATTCAATTCGCAAGTGCTTGTGCAGGCGAGCGCACAAGTAGCACATCCATTTATTGAAAATTTCTATGTGCCCGTTTTGGTTGATGATTCAGTTTCCACCGCTGATGGTACAGCGTGTGTTCATAGCGCTCCGGGAGTTGGTCCTATTGATTATGAAGTAGGTGTAAAAAATGGGCTTGAAATTTATTCACCAATAACTCCTGATGGGCATTATACAAAAGATATTAAACCGGCTGAACTTGCTGGCATGTCGGTAACCAGTGCGCAAGGATGGGTGATTCAAAAACTGCTTGATATGAATAAACTCGCGCTTAAGGCAAGCATTAAGCATTCCTATCCGCATTGTTGGCGTTGCCGTGGCGGATTAATTTTCCGTGCAACCAAACAATGGTTTTGCGATTTATCAAAAAATAATCTTAAAGAAAATGCTGTTGAGGCAGTTTCTCGCATTACTATGCTTCCTGCAGCATCGCATAACCGTTTTGAAGCAACTATAGAAGGCAGGCTTGAATGGTGCCTTTCACGTCAGCGTACGTGGGGTGTGCCGATACCTGCACTTATTTGTGATAGTTGCGATTATGTTCATACCAATAAAGAATTTATCGATGAAGTGGCACAAGGTGTGGCACAAAATGGTATCGAATATTGGGATATGATTTCAGTAGCAGCGGTGATGAACCCGGGTATGGGCGCAGCAACTGATCCTATAGCTGGACTAGTGGGAGCCAAAATGGTCGGAGCTATGTCTCCTGCAGGAATCTATAGAATGACTCCTGAAACGAGATGTTTGCAATGCTCAATGGGCGAGCTGCGTAAAGAAACCGATATTTTAGATGTGTGGTTTGATTCAGGCGTTAGTCACTATGCAGTATTAAAGCAAAATCCTGATCTTGCGTATCCGGCTGATATGTATCTGGAAGGTAAAGATCAGCATCGTGGATGGTTTCAAAGTTCATTGCTCACGAGCATGATTTTAGAAGAAACACCATGTACAAAAACAATTGTGACTCATGGGTTTACCGTTGATGCGCAGGGCCGCAAAATGTCTAAATCACTGGGCAATGTGGTATCTCCCGCGGAAATGATTGAAAAATTAGGTACTGATGGATTGCGCTTGTGGGCAGCAACAGTAGATAATGCTGGGGATGCCGTTGTATCTGAAGTGTTGCTGAAAAACGTACAAGAAGTATTTAGAAAAATACGCAATACCTGCCGTTTCTTGATTTCTAACATCAATGATTTTGATATCAGCAAAGATGCTGTGTTGGTTGAAAAGATGCAGGTAATTGATCAGTATGCATTGCAAGAATTGTTTATACTCAATCAAGAAGTTCTACAAGCATATGATGAATATAATTTCACGCGCATTTCGCAGTTATTGGGCAATTACTGCTCAGTAAATCTGAGTGCATTTTATTTAGATATTATCAAAGATAGATTATATGTTGAAAAGAAAGATGGCCTTGCAAGGCGTTCAGCGCAGACAGTATGCTATCACATTCTTGATACACTCACTAAGTTGATGGCTCCTATCTTATCATTTACCGCCGAGCAATTATCGGATGAATATCAAAAAGGTAAAACAGATTCTATTCATTTACAGGAATTTCCGATTGTGGAAAATGTGTGGGAACTGTTAGCGGAAAGAAGATCTAGACAAGATTCGTTTGGGCTTCACCAAGGTATTTATAATAAAACTACCTTTAAAATGGAAGAAATTTCATCACGTCATATGCACGAAGATGTATGGCAATTATTAAAAGAAATACGTTCTGCATTGCTCAAAGCAATTGAGCAGCAGCGTGAAAAGCAAATCATCAAGCATTCGCTTGAGGCTCAAGTTACTATTGATCTTGATCAGCAAGCTGATTATTACCAAAAAATGCATAATTTCTTTATGCTGCTTGAAGACAAAGGCGAAGCTGTAGAAGATTTCTTACGAGAATTTTTGATTGTTTCACAGTGTACTATTGCTCAAGATAGAACTCATCTTGAACAAACCGAATTACAAGGATTATGTGCCCGTGTTGAACATGCAGCAGGAAAAAAATGTCCTCGCTGTTGGCAATGGGATATCACCAATGATCCTGATGATTTATGCAAAAGGTGTCAAAGGATAGTTAGGTAAAAAGAGCCTGCTCACGCAGGCTTTTTTTTACCTATCAGATTATCTTATTTCTATTCAAATCTTATGTTGAATATGCGTGAAATTCCTGCTTGAAAGAATGAAATAACAGATTCTACTATTGACCCAAAAGACCTCAATATTGATTTAACAAGCCCAGTAAATCCTGAATCATTAGATGAATCGTTTTTATCAGGAGGTAAATATTCTGCCATAGGTTTATTTTTTATAGGAGGTTCGGGTGAGGCGAGTTTACTTGCAGGAGAATCAGGAGAATCATCTTTTTTCCTTTCTCTTAATTTGAGAAGAGCTGCTGTTTGGGTGGGATTTTCTGTTTTTGGGATTTCAGGTTTGGATTTCACGTGTTTTAAAGCAGCTGCATTTACAACAGTTTTCTTTTGCTCTGTTATAAGATCCAAGGATTTTAATAATTTTATTATATCAGAAGATGCATCTAATTGAGGTAATCCTGTAACACCATCGATCAACTGATCAATTAATAAAAGCTGATATAATCCAAGTTTTTTGATACTATCTAAAACAGATTTTTCTTCATCGTTAATGAGTATATAGACTAAATTTGGGAATCTGTGTCGAAAAAAAGCTATTATGCTATTATCTTGACTGATAAAAAAAGGATAGGATGTAATCCAATCTACAGTTATTTTTTTAGCATCATTATTTATATTGTTCATATCGAGGAATAATACATTGTCCGTGTTCGTCTCTGCAAGAATTCCCACAAAAATTGCATTATCATCTAAGATAGCCTTTATAGGGCCCAACTTTGCATGAGTAGAGTATATTTTTTTATGTGTTACGTTGTTCTTATCATTAAAATCATAAATAAATATTTCGCCCTCGCTTTTAGCAATAAATTTTTTGTCGTGAGAATAAAAATCGCTAGGATATGTGTCACTAGATAATTCAAAACTAAAATTAAGAGTGCCATCAGTATTAAAAACTTGTAAATGAGGTAGACTATCCCTATCTTTTGTAGAGATAATAGCTATAGCATCCTCATAAAACACTACTGATGTAGCAACAAATTCGTTTTTCATAAGATGATCAGGATCTGATTTGATAATGCCATTTTCATCAATATGCCATAAAAAACAATTATTTGCATGTGATGAAATAAGAAGCTTTTTATTTGGGCTTACTTTTATTTCATATCTACCATTATAGGGATTAGAAAAAGATTCTGGAGACATAAAATTAGGTATGATAAGTGTTTGCGATGGTTTTTCGCTCATTGCTCCTTCGCTATTAACGTCATATAGAAAAATATTTTGGTCTTTCATAATTGCCAATTGCTTGTCATTGATAAAAGTTGCAGACTCATAACTTTTTATATCAATTGTATGTTTTGCAATTATTTGACCATTATTAAGAGTTTCTATAGTAAATTCACCACCTGGTGTACTCCCCGCAATCATTTTATTATTAGGGCTAAATGCTGTATTACTATATCCTATTGATGAATCAATTTTTCTATTCTCTTGACCTATAGACCATCCAATTAATAAAAGTTTTAATCTATTAATAATTATATCTCCGAATATCTCAGGTATTAAGTTAGAATTCAAATCTTTTACCTGTGATATAAGCTCTTCAAATGGTATTTTTTTACATAATGGATATATTTTTTTACTGAATGCTTTTTTGATCTTGGTAGGGCAGTCCAAATACTCTATACAATTAAGTATTAGGACCATTGTATCCAAAGGATATTCTTTGTTTAATGGGTCTTCTTTTAGTTTATCAGCTGATTTATCAGAAGGCATAAATACTTTAATAATGTTAAAACTTCCTTGAATAATAAAAGAAGAGAACAATTCAATAGGAATAATTAATTCAGGTTTATAACCTCCGAGATCTTCAAGCATATTGTTAATAGTTATGCTTTCGTTTGCAATATCTAATTCAACTTCAATGATGACATCATCAGAGCCTCGAATTTTTAGCATTGTTTTTTGTTCTTGTTGTGGTTGCGGCTCGAGCATACTGCATAGATGAGCTGGAATGGTTATACAGAATAAAAGAATTAAGCGTATCAATGATTTATACCCAAGAACAGACTGTATATTATTTTTCATATAAAATATCCTTGTTGGTTTTTTATCAATATATCAAGGGTAAAAATATCATAATATTCAAATACAAAACAACAAGGTGTCAAAAGCTGTTCAATTCATCGTACCAACGGCACAAAGAAAGAGGCCTACAATTGTAGGCCTCTCTTGTAATCAACGTATCGTATTACTAGTTATTCAAATGATGGAGGAGTTGGCATTGCCGGAATGCCTTCCAAATCACTTTGTTTTGCAATAGGTTTTTTCGGTGCTTTTGCCATCTTGGTGCCAAATTTTTTCACCTCATCAAGAAGTTCATCTATTTTCTTACTAATATCAAACAATGATACCGGTGTAAGGGTTTCAGCAAGTTTGTTTTCCTCTTCAGTAAATTTATCGGTAACGTCTGTTCCAAAGTATGCCCATTGTTTTACATCAGGAAGATCAGAAATGTTGATTTTTTTCTCTTCATCTTCCGCTTTCACAGGATGTAAATGCGGTTGAGCATCTTTTTCTTCTTTGTCTTTTTTCGTTTCAAACATGTCTACCATGTCCACAAAAGGCTTCAGCTGTTTTGTATGTTCATCAAAAATCTTTTTGATTTCCTTTTGATAGTGCGCAAGATCATCAGCATTCAATTCTTTTTTATCAATTTTTTTGAGAGCTATGCTGATATTATCAATTTTTTTGTCTATAACGCGTGGTAAAATGTAACTTACGAGCGTTTCATCAATTTTTTCATCATTATTGGTAATATGTTCAGCAAATTTTTTCAAATCAGCTAGCTTGGTTGGGTTTTCTTCTGTTTCAGTCATTGCTGCTTTGATATCTTCAAAATCTTTTTTAATATCTCTGATTGCAGTATCGAGTTCAAAATTAGGCGTGAAGTTATCTTTTTTACCTTTTTTCTTATCTTTATCTTTCTCTTCTTTATCTTTATCTTCCTTATCTTCTTTGTCTACATTTCCAGATCCGCCAGAAGAACCACCACCACCTGAGCTTCCACCGCCGCTTCTACCGCCCGATCCGGATCCAGAATCATACCCATAATCGCCACCATATGAACCATAATTAGGTGAATAACCATAATCATTGCCATAATTACCACCATAGTAGTCATCATAGCCACCGCCATAATAATCACCGTATCCATAATCCATTTCTTCTGAACCAGCTTCTGTTTTTGATGCAGGAGTTCTGGTCATTCTGGATGCTTCTTGAGCTCTTTTGGTAGCAGCTTCTTCAGCAGCTTTAATTTTTTCTTCTTCTGGTGCATATTTTTCAAAAAGCGCATCAAGTGATTTTGGAATATCGAGTAAATAAAAACTTTCTGTGTATTTTCCTAAAGCATTTTTGAGGGCTGTTTTGGATTGAGAACTTAATTTTTCTACACTAAATTCTGGAATCTCAATAGTTGGAATAATAGTTTTTAGCTCATCTCTCAATTGAATCAAATTATTATATAAAGCTTCATCAGCGATCAACTCAAAAAGATATTTATATTTTTTGGTTGTGAGATCTTGTTCTTCAGCTCGATACAATTTTTGAATAAATGTTTCAATCTCTGCTTTGAATGTTGTCCATGTTGCTTCTGGCTGCCAGTGAGCGATTTCATTTTTTGTTGCCCATTGATTAATTTTTTCTGGCAATTCAGATGAACTATTAACGATAACCATGAGCATGTTTGATTGTTTGATGATATCATCGAGAATCGCAATAGCTGTTTCAACCTTCTTCTTATCTTCAGTATTAAGAACAACTTCCACCACTTCTTCTGGTGAGGCTGTCTCTTGAATTGCATCAAATGGATTTGGCTCGGCCATCATTGGATCATCTGCAAACATTTCACCCAAAAATTGTTCAAATTCATCTTCACTCATGTTCTCAAACATTCGAGACATTTCTTCAACTTGTCGATTGAATTCCGCTTGCTCTTCTGCGGGAAGACTCGCAACATATTCTTCTATGGCACGATTTGCTTCTGCCAATTCTTTTTCAAAATCATCCATGTTGGGCATCATCATACCTGTTATGGTAATAGAAGGAATACAACACAGTAGTCCCATTAATAAGCTAAAAAATAAATTGCGATATGTCATACCTGTACCTTTTCATTATAGATGTTCTTTAAGACCATTGTGGCTAATTCAACTCATTTGTATACTTTTAACCCTGTTCTCTATTATATTTCGAACGGGGATTCCCGTAAAGAGCATAAGGAAATAAGAATGAAATATGAAAGAGGTTTTCTCCTTATTGAGTTAATGATTGGATTATTGGTATCAACTCTTTGCACGATAATTATTACCCATTATATAATTGAAGTTAAAAGCTCGCAACAGAAAGCGCTAGAAAAAATTGAAGGCTTTTCTACTACACGTAATGAAATTGAAAAAAATATTTCGAAAAAATAAAAGAAAATATGCAGTATAAAAAAGGATTTTCACTGATATCATTTTTAGTATATCTTTTACTTTTTTCTCTGGTGACTACTTTTACGTGTCATATAATTACAACACTCATTATTCCTTCTTTTTTTTCTTTTAAAAAGACTCAATCTGTTATTGCAATGCATATAGCAACCGATTGTTTTGTTCGTGATATAAAAAACATAAAAGAGGATAAACATACCTGGAATGCGATATCGCCTCATGAGCTCATCTGGCAGGTTGGTGATCATAATGTAGGATGGTCTTTTGCTGATAATCGGTTGGAAAGAAGAGAGGGAATATATAAAAATGGCTGGAAAGAAGTAAAAACGAGTATTGTGGCAAAGGGCGTTGCAAGCGCTGTTTTTACTATTGAAAAGTCAGGCAATGATATTACAGGAATTGAGTTAACGATAACCCCATTATATGCTCCTCAAAAGGTCATCACGTGCTATGTAGCAATTAAAAAACGGGAAAATAATGAAAAACAATAAGCCAGGCTCTTTGATTATCATGGTTTTAATTGTAATGACCGCATTAATCGTTGTTCTTCATTCAATGGCTCGTTCGGCATCTTATCTGGTTTTACTGGCTCAGGAACGTAAAAAATCTTAAAAATCCTTTATTTTCAAGTCTTTTTTTTTAAGATATACTAAAAAGTGTGAATTACGGGATGGAAATACAGTTGTCCCCTCTTTCTTGAGTGGGGTCCCCGCGTGGAATGTAATGGAACGTGGGGCTAAAAAAGGAGCACCAGATGGAAATATACCTCTACAAAGACGTTGAAAAAATAGGATTGGCAGGGGAAATCATCAAAGTAGGAGATGGTTTTGCTCGTAATTATCTCATCCCGCAAGGGCTTGGGGTTGAAATAACCAGTCAAAATAAAAGCCAATTCCTTTCTAAAATCCGCAAAGTTGAAAATCGCAAAGAAGTTATTGCAACTCAAACATCTATGTTTGCTGAAAAGCTGAATACCGTGAGTATTACTCTCAAGCGCAAAATGCATGATAACGGCCAATTATATGGATCCATTAATGCATTAGAGATAATGGAAGCATTAGCGGAGCAGGGTATTAGTATCACTAAGGGGCAGGTTGAGTTTGACAAACCTATCAAATCAAAAGGCTCATTTAAAGTCAGTATTAAGTTATCAACACGTTTAAAATCGACTATAACGGTAACCATTATTGCTGAGTAGTTATTATATGAGTAAAAATTTTTATCATAATAATATCGCTGTTAAAAAGCCTACTACAGAAAGTGTTCTAGGCAGATCGCTCCCGGCCAATATTGACGCAGAAAAATCTGTTTTAGGAGCGTTATTATTAAATGATGAATCTATTAGTACTGTTTCAGAAATCATTGTTCCTGATGATTTTTACAGTCCTTCTCATAAGATGATATATCAAGCAATTATCGATTTGGGACAAAAACATAAACGGGTTGATATTGTTACGTTGCAAGACGAGCTTATTAAAAGAGATCAACTTGAGGCTATTGGTGGTCTTGTATATCTTCTCACTTTACAAGAAGATATACCAGCTGTTGGATTGATTGTTCAACATGCAACTATTATTAAAGAAAAATCAGTGTTGCGGCAGCTTATTGGATCTGCCGCAACAATTATTTCTAACTGTTATTCTCAGGATGAAAGCTCAATCGATGCCGTTCTTGATGATGCAGAAAAAGTTATATTCAATATTTCAAACAAAAGATCAAGCAATAGTTTTATTCAGCTTGATATCTGGTTAAAAAAAACCTTCCAACATCTTTCTGATATCAAAAGCCATACAAAAGGTATTACTGGTATTCCATCCGGTTTTGCACAACTTGATGAGATGACCTCTGGCTTTCAGAATAGTGATTTTATTGTACTTGCCGCACGTCCTTCTATGGGTAAAACAGCTCTTGCAATGTGCATTGCATTAGCTGCTGCACGCAATGGAGTTTCTACCGGTATATTTTCTTTGGAAATGTCAGCAGAACAGTTGACTTTACGTCTGTTATCAGCAGAATCTGGTATTGGTCATCACAATATTAGAAATGCAACTATTTCTTCTGATGAATGGATTGATTTAACTAATGTGGCAGCGCAACTGGCTGAAATGAAAATTTTTATCGATGATACTGCCATGCTTAATATCATGGATTTGCGTGCCAAAGCACGTAAATTAAAAGTTGAGCATGGATTACAATTTTTAGTTGTTGACTACTTACAGTTACTTCACTCCAATAAAAAACATGAAAATAGACATCAGGAAGTTTCTGATATATCACGGTCTTTAAAGGCTTTGGCCAAAGAGCTTAATATTCCTATTATTGCTCTTTCACAGCTTTCACGAGCAGTAGATAGCAGAATGGATAAGCGACCAATGCTTTCTGATTTGCGTGAATCAGGAGCGATTGAGCAGGATGCAGATGTTATTATGTTTTTATATAGAGATGCTGTTTATAACCAGGATACAGAAAATCCTGCACTAGCAGAGCTTATTATTGGTAAACAGCGTAACGGTCCTACGGGAACGGTATTTATGAACTTTATTAGAGAAATTACAAAATTCGAAGATTCGGCGGGGTTTGATTAATAGTATTTTTATTGTATGCAAACGTAAAACTAAACAATATTGATGGAAGGGACTATGATGAAAAGCAGATTTTTTCCAAGAAAAGACGAAGTTGTTTTAAGTACAATAACAGCAGTGGTGGTTTTAGGATTGCTTCAACTGGGTTTTGATTCGTTAAGAAGCGGTAAAGAGCATGCTATTTTTCAGAAAAGTTCCGCGGTGAGTAAAAAGTAAAATCTCATAATATGTTTATGTGAGATTTGTTATATATAAAAAAGGCCTGCTGTAATGTAATACAGTGGGCTTTTTTTTAAGAAACGAGAGTTAATTTAAATAAAGAAAAAAGGAAAAAGAGTGGTAATATTAGGAATTGATCCGGGATTTCAGTTTGCAGGTTTTGGTATTTTAAAAAAAGAAGGGCGGCAAGCTCTTCTTTTAGATTATGGTTGTTTAACCATGTCATCATCTGATAGCATTTCTCATCGCATTGGTACATTTTATAATTTTTTTGAAGAAAAAATCATAAGTTCTCAAGTTACTGTAGTAGCTCTAGAAACTCCTTTCTTGGGCAAGAATGCCCAAAATTTTTTAAAGCTGGGTTATTTGCGTGGAATTGTGTATCTGCTTGCACATAAACATAATTTAAGCATACAAGAATTTGCTCCGCGAGAAGTTAAGCAATCGGTTACCGGTTTTGGTGGTGCAAGTAAAGATCAAGTTGCACGTGTTGTTTTACAATTATTTCCGGGAATGGAAGTTCCTAAAAAAGAAGATGTTACTGATGCTTTGGCAGTTACTTTATGTGGGTTGTGGGCGAGTAATAGTGCACTACATCAGGCTTTTAAATGAGTTAGTATATTTTTATCCCAAGCTTTACTCCCCAATTCCGCTTTTCTTCATTGGGGTCCCCATATGCAACGAAGTGTAGTATGGGGTTAAAAAAAAGACCTTCCCGAAAGAAGGTCTTTTTATCAATCTTATTTGTATGTTTACGCTGCTGCGTTAAGTAAATCTTCCAGTTGACTAATACGTGCAGTAAGATCATCAATAAGATCTTGATGTCTTTGCAATTCTTGAAGTAAAAGAACTGGTAATATTTGATAACGTACTGAATATGGTTGACCTTCAAGATCATACACTACAAGTTCAGGCAATACATGAGCAACTTCTTCAGCAATAAGCCCGATTTGTGGTGTATGCGAATCATCGTTTTTATATTCAAATGTTACCGGACGAAGACGGCGGAGTTTATCTGAAGCAGAATCCATGTCTTGTATATTTTTCTTGAATTGAGCTGAAGAAACAACAGTTCCTAATTTTCCTACTGCGTCAACTTCAACAGGTAATCCACCAACTGCTACAGCTGCGCCGAAAATTCCTTGCATATATGCAGCTGTTTGTGTGCCAAGTGTACCAATGCGTATTGTATTACTTTCTGCTGCAAGACCTGCATTAGCGATATAAATGTTATTGCTACCATTCGTTAAAGTGCTACCCGCACTTGTACCAATAGCGGTGTTAGAGTTACCGATTGTAAGAAATCCCAAAGCACTTAATCCAACAGCTGTATTATTTGATCCGTTAATATTGTCTTCCAACGCGCCAGCTCCAACAGCTGTATTAAATATTCCTGCTACATTAGCCATGGCTGCGTTAGTACCTATTGCGGTGTTTGCTCCGCCAATATTATTTGATAATAAGGCCTGAGATCCTACTGCGGTGTTACTTGAACCACCCGCATTCGCTAGAAGTGCATTAAATCCAAATCCACTATTATTCGTCCCTGTCATGGTAAAGTTACCAGCATTGTTACTAACAAAAGTATTTTGAATTCCGGAGGTATTTACCAAAGGTAGACCATTCATCGTTATTTCACCATCAACAGACAAATCACCTTCTATTTCAACATCTTCTTTAAATTCAACATCTTTGAAAAATTTTGCTGATCTTAAAGCATATATTTTTTGTCTTACTTTGATGGTGTCTTCATCAGAATTATTACATCCAGCTTTGTTTAGCTCTTCAGAAAAATCTCTATCAACGTCTATTATATCTTCAAGATGTGCGTATGATGATTGTGGTGTTGTTGCAATCATTGCCAATATGAGCAATGGAATTTGATAAGAGGAAGATATTTTCATAGAAACTCCTTTGTGTTTGATAATACATACAGAGTTTCTAACAAAGAGAAATACATAAATGCAACAGTAAGAAAATATTTTTAACTGAGATCTTATATACTATTAAAGTTCCTCTTTCAAAGGAACTTTTTTGTATGTATATACTTTTATTGACTCTATTGTTGTATTTTTGTTACATAAAAATAGCTTCCGTAGAACAACGTGTCTTTCGTAATTTTTTCGTATCCGCAGTAACTTTCAGTGTAGGAAAAATATAAAAAAAAGGGTTGTGTATGAAGAAGTTTCGGTTAGCTCATTGCTATTCACTTGCGATAAGTTTTTTATTACTTACTTTTCAAGTGCAAACAGTTGAAAATGAGATATATGTTTCAAAAGAAGAATTGCATGAAATACTCGATAATGCTGATCAGCGCTATGTTTATTTAGGAGAACAATTTAGTGATTTGTATCGAGTAGTTTCTTGTATTAATGAATTAGAAGAAAATGAATATTCTATAATTGGTGAATTAAAAAGACATATTGAAGATGGATTTTCTATCGGATTATATGAAGCTGTTTTGAAGGCCCTTGAATACGCCGAAAGCACATTAGAAAAACACGCATCAAAATTAGATATTCAAGAATCTCAAGAAGTGGCAAACGCACTTGCGGTAGTAATTAACCAACTTGTTAATGATACACTTACTATTAATACAAAAAAACTATTATCACAGACTGAAGTAATTGACGATCGCATGATCACTCGTTGTGGTAGCAATAATTGTAATACTACTTTTTCTGATGGTTGTCCTCTTCCTCGATGTTGTATTGAACCAGTAAAAGTGGTTAAAGTGAGAGCACCACTTGAAGTTTGGGGAAATGCACGATTCAAAAAAAATGTTCAAATAGATGGTAAGCTTAAAGTATACGGAAAATCTGTTTTCAAAGAAGATGTAAAATTTGAAGATGATGTTAAATTCAAAGATGATGTTGTCTTTAAAGAAGATGTTTTGATCGAAGGAGATTTAACTGTTGATGGAACAGTTACCTTTAATGGGCCAATCCAAGGATTAACAATTATTGATGTGATTATTGAAAACCTTTCGGCTACAGATATTTTTGTTGAAAATCTTTCAGTTATTGATGCCAATATTGAAAATCTCACCGTCACCGATCTTGTTGTTCTCAGTTGTATGGATAGTTTATGCGTGAATGAATTATCGGTAGGCGATATTGTTTTTGCAAGTTGTTTAGATAGCTTGTGCGTAAATAATTTATCCGCAGTTGATGCAGTAGTCAGTGGAACATTATCAGTGAACGATGAAATAGTTGGTGACATCACGGCAACAACTTTATCTGCAACAGATGGTGTGATTGCGAATCTATCAGTAACTGATTTAGCTGTTGCCAATTGTATTGATAATTTGTGTGTTAATAATTTATCAGTGGGCGATATAGTTATCACCAGTTGTATTGATGCTATTTGTGCAACAAATCTTTCAGTTGTAGATTTAACAGTTACGGGCACTGCTTCAATTAATGATGCAATTATTAATAACACGACGACCAATACACTTTCAGCAACGGACGCTGTTATTGATAATCTATCAGTAACTGATTTAGTTGTTTTAAGCTGTATGGATAGTTTGTGTGTTAATAATTTGAGCGTTGGAGATATTATTATTTCCAGTTGTTTAGATAGTCTTTGTGTAACTGATTTATCAGCAGTAGATGTATCAATAAGTGGAACATTATCCGTTGCCGATGTTATTGCAGATAATATAACGGTTGATACACTTTCAGCAACTGATGGTGTTATCGGTAATTTATCAGTAACTGATTTAGCGGTTGCAAATTGTATCGATGATCTTTGTATTACTAATTTATCAGTCACCGATATTTTTGCAGGAAGTTTATCGTTGTGTGATTTGATAGTTAGTTGCGATATCTTTATGGAAAATACCAATGGCCCAGCTATTGGTAATATCATGAAAGCTGGTAACAGATTTGTTCATAATGCGGGAACAGATAACACGTTTGTCGGTGTCAATTCTGGTAACTTTACCACAACTGGTGCTGAAAATGTTGGTGTTGGACGTAATGCATTATTCTCAAATACAACAGGATTTAATGATACAGCAGTTGGTGCATTCTCAATGAATAGCAATACCATCGGTGCTGATAACGCTGCATATGGTTCATACTCATTGGTTAATAATATACAAGGTAATGATAACGTTGCTCTTGGTAATTATACTTTAGTAACCAATACAACTGGATTAGGAAATACAGCAGTTGGTTTCCAAGCAGGTTATTCATTAGCAACAGGTAACAACAACGTATTTGTAGGAAACAACGCGGGTCTTAATCTCGCTACTGGATTTACCAATGTTATTATCGGATATAATACCGGTCTTAGTTTAACCAGTGGTGATGACAATATTTATATAGCAAATCCTGGTGTTGCAACTGAAACAGGAGTGATTCGTATAGGTACACCGGCAACACATGTAGCAACATTTATACAGGGCATTTTTGGCACAGCAGTTCAAGGTACTGGTATAGCAGTATTTGTTGATGCAAATGGTCAATTGGGAACCGTGGTTTCTTCTGCAAGATTTAAGCACGATATAGAAGATATGGGTGTGCAATCAGAAGATATTTATAAACTCCGTCCTGTAACATTTGTGTACAATAATGACGCAACAGATACGGTACAATATGGATTAATTGCCGAAGAAGTTGATGAAGCATTCCCTGCATTGGTTGTACATGATGAAGATGGAAAACCATATACTGTACGTTATCAGTTATTACCGCAGTTGTTATTGAATGAACTTCAGAAATTAAATGCTACAGTTCAAGATCAAGCTATCACTATTAACGAACTTAAAATGGATACTGCACAGTTGAATGCGGCAATGAGTAATGTTATGGCACGCCTTAATGTGCAATAAGAGTACATAATAACATCGTAGGAAGGGCAGCGATTAATAGTCGCTGCCCCTTTTAGTATATGTATTGATTTAATTGCGCAACTTTTGTTAGAAAGTAAGGGACTTTGTTCTGTTTCAGTATAAAAAGGGTACATATGAATATATTTCAATTAAAAGGGTGTATATGAAAAATCTGCTTCTAAAAAAATATTGTTCATTTTTATTTTTTCTTGCTTTATCGTTTCCTTCACCATTACTAGTGGCAGAGCCAAGAATGCCAGATTATATTGTGGTGCCGGAACAGCATGAAGCAATAGATGAAACTTCTCAAAAACTGTACATATCTTTAGATCAAGAAGATGAATTATATCTTTTGTTATCAACATTAAGATCACTGGATAAAGATAAAAATTCTCCACTACATGAATTATGCAATCATATTGAAAATGGATTTTCTGTGTGGTCACGCGATGATGTTTTGGATGTGCTGGAATATACAGAATCTGTGTTATATACGCGAAAGCTCCGCGGAAAAAAGGGTTTAAAAAAGTATATAACTCATATTACGCAATTAAAACATACACTACAGCAAGGAAATTATCACGTTAAACGCAAACGCAAATGTAGTAAGGATTTTTTACGGTGTGTTAAAACACTCGGCAGATTAAATGTATTGCGTAACGCATTATTCAATAACGATGTCAGAATAGGGCGAGATTTACAGGTTGATAGAGATACTGTATTGAATGGAGATTTAACCGTTTTTGGTACAGCTGATTTTGAAAATACGGTTACGTTTCAAGACGATGTAACATTTAATCATGATATTTTCCTTAATGGTAATCTATCAGTTACTGAAAGTATCATAACTACGCATATTGGAACACAAACATTATCGGCAGTTGATGCGGTGATTGATAATTTAACTGTTACCAATTGTATAGCGGCAGCATGCATTAGCGATGTTTCGCTAACTGATGCTACGATTGATACATTATCGGTGACTGATGCAATTATTACGAATGCACAAATCATTAATCTTTCTGCTGTTGATGCATTTATCAATAATCTATCTGTTATTGATTTAACTGCTCAGAGCATTTCGACTGTTGATCTTTTCGCACAAAATTTTTCAGCAGGAGAAACAGTTGCGGGAACATTATCAGTTACAGATCTTGTAGCACAGAATATTTCGACCGTTGATTTGTTTGCAGAGCATCTATCGGCTACTGACGGTTTTATTGCAACATTATCAGTAACGGATTTTTTTGCCGACAATGGTGTAATAGATAACATCTCTGTAACAACGCTGACAGCAGCTGATGAATTAGTTGTAGGTTGTGATTTGACTGTTGGTTGTAATATTAACATGCAACCATCAGTAAGTCCTGATATAGGAAATATTCTTAAATGCGATCTTCCTTTTATTCATAACTACGGAGAAAGTAATACCTTTGTTGGTATCAATGCGGGCAATTTTACTATGACAGGCGATGGTAATAATAACGGTTTTGGTCTTAATGCATTGCGTTCAAATATATCAGGTGCATATAACGTAGCAATTGGTGTCGATGCACTGCGTGGTAATCTTGGCGGTTCACGAAACGTTGCCGTTGGTGATTTTGCGTTAAATTATAATACCTATGGATTAGATAATACAGCAATCGGGACTGATGCATTGCGTTACAACACACTTGGTCTAGATAACGTGGCTGTTGGTAGCCATGCATTAGAAAGTAATACAAGTGGTTCTGCAAACGTGGCAGTTGGTACTAATGCATTGCAGAGCAATACCACCGGATTGTGGAATGTAGCAGTTGGTTGGAATGCATTACAAAGCAATGTTACCGGTGCAGTGAACGCGGCATTTGGTACAAATGCACTCATGGATAACATTGATGGTGTCTTTAACGTAGCTCTTGGTAATTATGCATTAGAAAGTAATACATCTGGCATGAATAATGTTGCCGTAGGTAATTTTGCTTTAGCTGCAAATACAACTGGTATTGAAAATGTAGCAGTAGGTAATTTTGCACTGGAATTTAACACCGTTGGCGTTGATAATGCTGCTCTGGGTAATTTTGCGTTAGAACAAAATACTATCGGTGTTGAAAATACTGCTGCAGGTAATTACGCGCTCGAATCTAATATTACCGGATATGAAAACGTTGCGATTGGTTTTAGATCATTAGCATCTAATACAGCTGGATATGATAATATTGCAGTCGGTAGAACTGCGCTTAATGCTAATACAGTGGGGCTTGAAAATATAGCAATAGGTACTGATGCATTGGCATCAAACACTATTGGTTTATATAACGTGGCAATTGGTCACACTGCATTGCAATCTAATATTAGTGGATCTGATAATATTGCCATGGGTCGCGCTGCATTGCGGTCAAATACAACGGGATTGTATAACATCGCGATAGGTACCAATGCTCTTACTAATGATACCGAGTCGGTGAATGTTGCTGTTGGAACCAATGCATTAATGAATAATACTACAGGATTCTTTAATACTGCTCTTGGTAATTTTACACTTAACTCAAATATTAGCGGTATACAAAATACAGCAATTGGTGTTTTTGCTTCTCCGGCAGCTGATGCAAATGATAATATTGCAATTGGTTATCACGTATTATTTTCCAATATCGATGGCAATGCCAGTGTTGGAGTAGGAAACTTTGCATTAGAAGAAATTCCAGGAGGAGCCTTTACGGTTATAGATCCTATTGAAGGAATAGAACTAGTTATCACGGGTGATGAGAGTGTTGCTGTCGGCTATCAAGCTCTTCAAGAAACGCAGATTGGTCATAACGTTGCATGTGGTACATTTGCACTAAAAGAAAACACTATCGGTTGGGGGTGTACTGCAGTTGGTCATAATGCTCTGAGATTAAATGATGTAGGGCTTGGTAATACAGCAGTTGGTAATTCTGCTCTTCGTTTTAATCAAGCGGGCCTGAGTAATACAGCTTGTGGAGGTAGTGCTTTAAAATTCAACACCATTGGAATAAGTAACACCGCCGTTGGTCACGGAGCTTCTGCTTTTAACACTATTGGGAGAAGTAATACCGCTGTTGGTGCTAACGCATCACAATTTAATACCATCGGTCAAAATAACACATCGGTTGGTTCAGGTTCTCAAAAATTTTGTTTAATTGGTCAAAATAATGTTTCGGTTGGTTCGAGTTCTTTGCAGTTAAATATACTTGGATTTAATAATACTGCTGTTGGAACCAATGCTATGCAAAATACCATTAGCATAGCAGGACCAAACGTTGCTGTTGGTTACAACGCGCTTACGGAAAATACGCTTGGTTTTCAAAATACTGCTATTGGAACAGAATCAATGGAGGAAAATGTATCAGGCGTTGCTAATACTGCAGTTGGTCATAATTCTTTACAAAACAATGTCATTGGTGCTGAAAATACGGCCATTGGTTATTTAACACTACAATTTAATGAAAATAGTCAAAATACTGGAGTTGGAGCTTTAGCATTGGCACGAAATGTCACGGGAAGTGCCAATACTGCCGTGGGAGTTAATGCTTGTGCCGTTAGTGTATCTGCCATAGGAAACACTGCTGTTGGTTGGAATGCATTAGCAGCAAATCAAGTTGGTTTTAATACAGCAGTTGGATATCGTGCTCTCAATATTAATACAGCGGGTCTTTTAAATACAGCCGTTGGTGCAAATACTCTTCGCTTTAGTACTATAGGGCAAGGTAATACAGCAATTGGTTCGAATGCTCTTGAAAACAATACAGTTGCATTTAATACAGCTGTTGGTGTGAATGCACTATCAAGAAATACCACAGGAATCGCCAATACAGCAGTTGGTGCAAACGCTCTTACCACTAATCTCATAGGACAAGGTAATGTTGCAGTTGGAGCCGAAACACTTGCAATAAATAATAGTCCAGGATTTAATATTGCAATTGGATTGGGAGCAGCATCATTAAGTGCGTTAGGAACGGGAAATATCGCCATTGGTCAATTAGCACTCAACGTCAATGATTCAACAGGAAATATTGCTATTGGGAGAGGAGCTGCTGCTGCAAGCGTAACAGGTACTGGTAATATAGCTATTGGTACTGGTACCTTGGCGGTTAATGATTCTGCTAGTAATATTGCAATTGGTAATGGGGCTGCAGCGGCAAGTACAGCAGGTACGAGCAACATAGCAATTGGTAGTGGCGCATTGGAAGTTAATACTGTTGGTATAAGCAACATTGCAATTGGTAGTGGCGCATTAAGTACCAATGTGCTTGGTGTCAATAACATAGCAATTGGTACGGGGGCAGGAATAGCAAGTCCTGCTGGTGCTGATAATATTTGGATTGGAAGTCCAGGAATTCCAGCTGTTGCGACTATTGGAATAGGAACACCATTATTACATTTATTCTGTTTTATTCAAGGAATATTTGATTTCCCTCAGCCTCCATTTACTTCTCTTCCTGTAGGAGTAAGTCCTATTGGTCAACTTGGACTTCTGACAATACCTTCTTCTATTAAATATAAACATGATATTAATGATATGGGCATAGAATCAGAAAATATTTATAAATTAAGACCAGTATCATTCCGTTATAATGAAGATCCAGAAAAGAGAAAAACATACGGTCTTATTGCTGAAGAAGTTGATCAAGTAATGCCGATGCTAACTAAAACTGATCCTTACGGTAAAGGAGAATTATATACAGTTGATTATGACTTGTTGCCGGTTCTATTACTGAATGAGCTTCAAAAAATGAATACGAGAGTAACAGAATTACAAGAAAAAGATCTTACTATTGAAGATTTGCGAGCTGATAATGCCATGATGAAAGAAGTGATTGATAATCTTTTAGCTCGTATTGAAAGGCTTGAAAGAAAAGCATAATTGAATTCAAAACATGATTTTGGGGATGCACGATGCATCCCCATCGTTTTAGCCAATAATGAGTATTATGTTAAAAAACAAAAAAGAGGGCTTTCTGAACCCAATGTCCCGCCGAAGCATAATTGAGTACCACATTGAATTGGTACAAAGAAATGACCTTTTTGTTTTTCCACCAGAACCTTATTTTTTTGGTTTGTTGCTAAGTCATAATAATACGGTTGTAACATGTTGCTGCAATCATCTAAGCAATCCACAAAATAGATCTTATCATTAATCACGCGTGGCAATAATGGTAAAATAGATTCAAAAAGCCGTTGATCATTATTGTATAAGAATAAACGGGTAGGAATTTCAAAAGAAAAAAGTAAGTTGTGATGCCAATTATTATCTTTCTTGCGCATATGATGATAATGAAAAACTGCTTTATTTGATTCACATGATTCACTATCTATATCTTTTTGATGCTCTACAACAAACCCTTCTGTTTCTGATATCATATAAAGAAAAATAATAGGATTATGCTCAAAATCCATTAAGATTTGTGAAACACCATCTTGTTTATAGGGTGTTTTCATAATGCTATAATAGCTATCATTACCCTTTTTATAACGTTCAATATAAAATAATTGATCGTTAATTTTTTGCGGATACATGCAGTCGATAGTATCTTTTTTCATTACACAATAAACATATCCTTCATCATTAAGTTCAAAAATTGCAGCATGATTATCGTAATATGCACTGCAATAGCATGTATGTTCATCTAACCACTGTAATCCGTTTATATTATATATAGGTTTATCAAAATCGATTGTTTTGGCAGAACGCTTGTGAAAAGCTTTGATACGCAGACGACCATTATCGATAAAGCTGAATCCTTTATTATTTGGTAGTAATTGTATTCCTGCTGGATTATATAATGACCATAAGATTTGCTCCGTGCAATTGGTAATGGTATTCCATTGAAATAATTGTATGTTTTGTGGTGAAGTTTGGTGAATATATAAAATAGTTGCATCGTTTAAAGATACAACTGGATAAACATATTCTGTTGAAAATAGTATTTGAGTGCAAAATACAACACATACAAAAGCATAAACCAATCGCATAAGAACCTCCTTATTGGATCATCTTTTAAAGATATGTCCTCTATACAATAAACACAATAAAAAAGCTCCGCTTTTTAGGCAGAGCTTTTTTATAAGTTACTTACTTAAATAAAGTTTATTGTTGCATTGCTTCTAGCGCAGCTACGCGTGCAGCTAGTTTTTGTAATTCATTTAAGAGTAAAACAGGCAACGTTTCATAATGAACAGAGTAGATATTGCCTTGAGGGTCTCTCACTGCAAGTGCAGGGAATACTGTATCAACTTCTTCAGCAATTAAACCATATCGTGTTTCATTAGTTTCATCAGCGTTGTACACGAATGTTACTGGGCGTAAGTTCATAATATTATCTGACGCAGAACCCATATCCGCAATATCATGTTTTACTGTTTGAGAAGATGAAATTGTTCCAAGTTGTCCTAATCCATCAACAAGAACTGGTATTGCAGCGAATGCTGTTACTACACCGCTAATGCCCTGTACAAAGCATCTTGTTTGTAATCCAATGCTACCAATACGGGTTGTATTGCTTTCAACTGCACCGCCAACATTTGCAATATAAATATTGTTATCGCCAGAAGTTAAAGCGCCACCAGCGTTTACACCAAGAGCTGTATTAAAGTTGCCAGTTGTATTTGCAGTAAGAGCTCCAAATCCAATTGCCGTATTACTTATACCAGTTGTATTTGCTTGTAATGCTGCAGCACCAAATGATGCGTTAAATGTTCCTTCAGTATTTGATGCTGATGCTTGACTACCTACTGCCGTATTGCTGAAACCAATAGTGTTATTATTTAAAGCCAAGGAACCAACTGCTGTGTTATCATCAGCAAGATTGGTAACAAGCGCACTATCACCAATTGCTGTATTATCTGAACCGATAACATTAAGATTCAAAGAACCTCTTCCCACAGCTGTATTGCGCTCTCCGGTAGTGTTTGATGTAAGTGTAGAAAAACCAACTGCAGTATTGTTATCACCAGCATTATTTTGAAGAGAATCAACACCAACAGCGGTATTAGCATCACCAGCTACGTTGAGTTGTAATGCGCGAGCACCAACAGCTGTGTTTGCTGCTCCTGTGCTATCAACAGAAAGTGCATTAAAACCAAGACCTGTGTTATCGATACCAGTAATAAGAGCATTACCTGCATTGGTACCGAGGAAGGTGCTATTTGAACCAAAGTTGTTCATAAATATAGCGCCACCTTTTAGAATATTACCAATAGTAGGATCTATTGAATTATTCATATTAATATTACAACCAACAGTTAAATCGCAATCAATAATTTGATCTGCTACGGACAAACTACCTTCAATAATAACACTATTTTCAAATGTAACACTATCTTCAAATGTGACATCATCTTCAAATGTTACGTCATCTTCGAATACTACATCATCTTTAAATCTTGCATCTTCTCTGAATTTAACTTTTCCTTGAAAATCTACTTTTTCTTTAATAACAAGTAGACGCAATCCGTGGCAATGAGGTTTTGGTTTGCAGCAACCACCCTTTGTTACATCTTCTTGTACAACAGAATCTTTAAGGAATGATAGCAAGTCTGCATCAAGATTAAGTTTTTCTTCAATTACCTGTTCAATAACAGCATCAAGCGCATTTGTAAGTTGGTTAACTTTTTCTTCACCTAAAGCATCTGCGTTATTGATCAATAGTTGCTCTGCTTCTTCAAGCGCTTGAGCAACTGCATCATAGTTTCCTATGTTGAAGCCTTTTGCAATATGTTCGTTAAGGCCGTGTACTAAAGATGCTGGATTTTCATCAAGTTTTGCTAATTCTGCAATAATTTTTGCTATAGCACTAACTTCTTCGCCCACATATACATAAGAGCGTTTTGGATTATTAAAAATTTCCTGCAATTCCACTGCTGATAAATGAATTTCTACACTTTTTGCATCTTCAGCTGCTAAAGGGAGGGCAACACTCAGTAGCGCTGCATAAAAAGCAGAAGATAAGTAACCAGAAAATATTTTTGGCTTCATCAATCGTCCTTTTTTTTGAAAATGAAACATATAAACTACAACTTCTCTTTTTTCTAACATATTGGTTTATGAAAAGCAAATTCATTTTAAGCTCTAGCTTCCAAAGCGCTCATACGTTCTAGAAGATCTTGTATAATGACATCTCGCTGAATATTATTTTTCTTAAGATCTTCAATAAAAACACCCTGTTTTTTCATTTCATTCAATAATAATATTGGCAATACATGATACTGAACTGTTTCCGGTTGGCCATTTTGATCATGTACTACAATGCCAGGAAATACTTTATCAACTTCTTCGGCAATCAGACCGTATTGTATTCTTTCACTTTCATCTTCATTATATACAAAAGTTACTGGTCGCAATTGCATAATAGCATCTGAAGCTGAACGCATATCTTCAATATCATGTTTTACTTTTTCAGATGATGATATTGTTCCAAGTTGACCATTGGCATCAATAAGAACTGCAACAGCAGCTCCTCCTGTTGTCCTGCCACTAATACCAGCAATAAAGCAACGAGTTTGTGATGTACCAATACGAGTTGTTGTAGCTTCGTTATTTATCGCAGCACTTGCATTGATATAAATATTACCGCTACCCGTTGTTAAAGTTCCTCCTGCACCAGAACCTACTGCAATATTAGTACTTCCTGTTGTGCATACAGACAATGTTCCCTGTCCAATCGCAGTATTTTGCTGACCTATTGTATTTCCAGCTAAAGCACTAGACC
>Ga0070676_10000007_pt1 | contig 72067 bp, 76 predicted proteins | sample KBSM53metaG_FD_64667 | JGI IMG/M metagenome (GOLD analysis project Ga0070676, IMG submission 64667) | Miscanthus rhizosphere microbial communities from Kellogg Biological Station, Michigan, USA - KBS M5-3 metaG | ecosystem: Host-associated > Plants > Roots > Rhizosphere > Soil ...
AAACATAACAACCAAAGATAGACCTTTAGCCCATGGTTGCCAATCTTCAAGACCAACAATGGCATTGAAAATACTATCTTTCATCGGACGTAGCGCCCAATAAATTGCAATTATCCCACAAAAAATAAGAGCGAGAATACCAAATTTTTTCAGTTCCTCTTTGCTCTCAAAATTTCCCCAAAGCGTCGTCGCAAGACGTTTTAACATCGAGACCCTTCCGAATAAAAATAATATTGTTACTATAAAAACTGACTTTACTACATAAATTTAGCAAAGGATTAATGATTTGTAAAAATTATATTATGAATCATGATATTCAAAAATATTATTTGCACATATGCTCACCAATCATCACGTCATTTTTTGCATACTCAAAAATACATCAAAAGCTCCAGAAGGAAGGTTACTCACAAAAAGCTCGAACTCCTTCTGATCCTTGATGCTTGCTTTTAAATGCTCACGCGCCTCATCATCGCTCATCTCTGGCCAATTATCCTGCACACGAGGCGAGGGCTCTATAAAAAATTCTTCGCTCTCTTTTTCTCGTTTATTTTTCAACTGTACCGGATCAATTGTTTTTTTAATTTTTTGCTTGAGCATTTTCTCAAAAATATAGTATCTCACCTCTGGATTACCACTATGTTGCTTAAAATGCCTGTTCTCGCTATATTCCTCAGGCGTTTCTCCAGTAAAAATAAAATTTATTTTATCGGCACCCCATATTTGACGTCTCCGTCCAGGTATATCAATTACAGCAGGAATGTCCAGATCAGCTCCACACTTAAATAACGTCTTCACCTGTTGTATAGTCGCATCTGAACGATTAATCAGTATATGAAGTGGCGTATATCCTCTATATCGTGTATTTATATCGCCAAATAACTTAAGTCTTTCGGGATCCGAAAAAATTTTATCATCCAACTTATTCATAGTAACAAGACCATAAAAAGAATGAATTTGAGGCCTTGAGCTATTTGTGCCGAACTGAACCATGGCAAAATTGTCATCCATACTACCAAAAGCTTGACTTACCATAGAAAACAGCCCCAGATAAGCCATCACATGCATAATTTGCAACATAAAAAGTACCCTATCGTATTGTTTGTTTTGAAGTTATTTCTCAAATAGTAGATTGTAAAGATAAAAACCATTTGGTGCAACATCTTTATTCTAAACACCCTCACAAACCGGCGCATATTTTCTATTAGAATTATTTCTTTTGATTGACAAAAAACAGCAATAATTTACTATTAAAAGGAATAAGACTTACCTACTATAAAGAAAAATTGGGGACGTACTATGAAAAAAGAAAAAACTAAAAAATTAAAAACTACTCAAAAGAGCGTAACAGACTCTTTACCTCTATTGCCCCTTAAAAACATAGCAATGTTGCCTAAAAGCATCATGCCAGTTATTGTTGGCCGTGATATTTCAGTTAAAGCCGTTGAACACGCTCTTCAAACTGATCGCATGCTCTTTGTTTCAGCACAAAAGAATGCTTCAACAGAAGCTCCTGAACATGAAGACATGTTCACCTATGGCATCCGCTCGGTTATATTACAAGTAGCGCGCCCTAATGGACAATTGCGAATCCTTGTTGAAGGTCTTGAACGTGCAAAAGCTCTACAATTTGAAAACCATGAAAATGGATTTATCAATGTTCGTTATGAAGACATCCCAACCCCATCTATCGAGCTTTCTCCAGAACTTGAAGCAACATGGCGAGAAATGGTCCAACTCTACACAGCATACTCAACACTCAATGATAAAGCTCCATCTGATCTTGTTGCAGGGGTAAAAACAGTCCAAGATATGGATTATGTCAGCGATACGATTGCTGCCCATATTGATACCTTATCCCTGGAAGATAGACAAGCTATCCTTGAATTACCCGATTTAAACCTGCGTATGCTTAAAATATGTTATTTCTTGGAAAAAAACATTGATAGGCTCCAAACAGATTTGCGTATTCATGGGCAAATTCAAGCACAAGTTGATAAAAACCAACGAGAATATTACCTTCACGAACAAATGAAGGCTATTCAAAAGGAACTAGGCCGCGAAGACCAATCAGAAGATATTGCAGCAATACGTCAAAGAATTAAAAATGCTGGCTTGTCGAAAGAAGCACAACAAAAGGTTGAAAGCGAACTGAAACGCTTAGAACAAATGCCTCCTCTATCTTCAGAAGCTGCTATCAGCCGCAATTATATTGATTGGATTCTTTCATTGCCATGGCAAGATGTAAGTAAAGATACGGTAAACATTGTACAAGCTGAGAACATTTTAGACAAAAATCACGCAGGCTTAAAAAAAGCAAAAGAACGAATTGTTGAATTTATTGCCGCAAAAAAATTCTCTAAAAACTTACACCGTTCTCCGGTAATTTGTCTTGTTGGCCCTCCGGGCGTTGGTAAAACATCATTAGCACGATCTATTGCAGAAAGCATGGGACGTGAATTTATTCGTATTTCCTTGGGTGGCGTACGTGATGAAGCTGAAATTCGTGGTCACAGACGTACCTATATTGGTGCATTACCTGGCAAAATTATCCAGGCAATGAAAAAAGCCAACGTGCTCAATCCGGTTATCTTACTTGATGAAATTGATAAAATGTCTCGCGATATGCATGGCGATCCGGCAGCTGCATTGCTTGAAGTATTAGATCCGGAGCAAAATAAAAACTTCATCGATCATTTCCTTGATACGGGATATGATTTATCTCAAGTTATGTTCATCGCAACAGCTAATATGATCGATCAGATCCCATATCCGCTCTATGATCGTCTAGAAATTATTAATCTTTCTGGTTATTCCGAATATGAAAAGCTTGAAATCACTAAGCAATTTCTTATTCCGAAAAACCTAAAAGAATATAATTTAACTCAAAAGCAATTTACTATTTCTGATGAGGTAATTTTATCTATTATTGATGAATACACTAAAGAAGCGGGTGTACGCCAGCTTGAACGTATTATTGCAAAATTAATGCGCAAAACAATCCAGATATTATTGAAAAATGAAAAGATGAAGTCTCATACAATAACTAAAGAAATTGTTGTAGAGTGGCTCGGAACTTCTGCCAATAAAAAAACAAGCATGAGTCAGAAAAAAGAACGTATTGGCCTTGCAACAGGACTTGCATGGACTGAGGTTGGCGGTGATGTTTTAGAAATTGAAACATCGATACTGACTGGCAAAGGCGGATTAACCTTAACTGGTCAACTTGGTGAAGTGATGCAAGAATCAGCGCAAGCTGCTATGAGTTATATCAGATCTCGAGCAAAAGATCTCGGATTAAAACCAAGTTTTTACTCCGCAAATGATATTCATTTGCACATACCAGAAGGCGCAACACCAAAAGATGGTCCTTCTGCTGGTATCACCATTTGTACCGCACTTGTTTCTGCTTTAACAAACAATCCAACAAAACACAAACTTGCTATGACTGGTGAAATTACGCTCCAAGGAAGAATACTTTCTATCGGCGGACTTAAGGAAAAAATCCTTGCAGCTAAGCAGCATGGATGCCCTACCATAATTATTCCTCACGAAAATTATGATGATCTTCAGGATATCAAAAAAGAAATGTCCTTAGATGGATTGGATATTACCTATGCAAGCAATATGGATGAAGTTCTTAAAATTGCGTTTGAGAAAAATCCTTTAGAAAAAAAAATAAGACCAATGAAAAAAAAGCCTGCAAAAAAAACTAAAGTGAAAACAAAATCATTATAAACAACTTACAACGGAGTTCACTATGAACAACAAGAAATATTTTTCTTCATTGCTTTGCATTACGTTATTAACATTCGCTCCTGCATGCAATAAAAAGAAAGCTCAATCTACCCCAAAAACGACACAACAAGATACACAAAAAATGATTGATTTGGATAATACTATCTTTGAAGTAGAAGAAACTGATACTGATCAAAAAGCTATTAAATTTTAAAATTAAAGAGCCATCGAAAGATGGCTCTTTTTTTATCTTGACGCAGCAAATAAAGACTTTTCAACTTTCACTTCTGCTATAATGCTTCCATTCTGTGAAATGGCTATAATTCCTGGTACATATTCATGAATAATAAGAGATTTTGATTTATCAGAAATAGGAATTTGATTATAATCCCTGAGTATTTTTCCATCAACTTCTATACCAATTGTTGCTGAATTTTTTTGTGTATGTGGCAATCTTCTTAATTTACCAGGCAAAACTCCAATATGATCAGGACAATTTAGCAAATATTTTTTTGGAGATTTATCATGAGTATACAAAATATGAACTTGTCTTGCAGTATCATTGCAAACGGTAAGTTTAGGTTGTTGAGGCTTTTCTGTCGAAAAAACAGTACTTGTAATTAAGGAAATAGTTAACAACAGTGCGTATTTCATCTCTCTCCTTTTGGTAAAAGAATTATTCTATAGCAACACAATACTATCTTTTAAAATTTTTTATTTCAATGCAAAAAAAGACGAATAGTCGAATATCTGGAATTCATTTACAGGATCGGTTTTTGAGCGTTCAATAAAAAAATGATGTCGCTTATTTTTTAAAAAAAACTTTTCTTGTTGTATACATAAAAAGGGAGTTGAGGAAACAAGCTGTAAACGATGATGAGGTTTTATCTTTTCAATCATAAGACAAGAACTACCCGCATCACGATACGCAATCGATATCACCCGTATGCCATTGTTTTCCACTATAATGGTTCTATCTTCTTTGTCTCTTGCTACCAGAGATCCTGCTGGAAATCTTTCTGCGCAAAAAATAGCATTGACGAAAAACAGACTGGATAAGAAAAGAAATTTTTTCACCATCATCTTCTTCCTTCATGTAAAATTATTTGTGTAGAAATGTGCCTTGTTATTGTAAATAACGATTATGATTTTGTATAGTCAATTTAGACGCTATAAATGTTAATAAAAAAGGGACGTTTATGGATATGAGAACAATCATGTTGCTCTGCACATTGTTACTTACTCTATTACCTAATTGCAGAAAAAGAACTCGTCAACAAAAAAAAGCTGATAAAATAACTAAAGAACGGATTGTGAGTAATTTCTGATCTGGCCAGCACAAAAGCAACTCGCCATATTACTTGTATGCATCCTCTTTTAACTCAATATGAACATCATTAACGATAATTTCGTTGATCTTTTTTTGCGTAATCTTGAGTTTATCACCCCGAGTAATTAAAAGATCGGTGATTGTTATTAAATTCCCAACTTTGAAACTCACCAATTGATCTTGCGATACAAGATTTTTTCTTTTTCCCGGCACTAGTTGTACAGAAAAATTGATTGGAATCACGTGATTAAAAAAAATACTAAAACTGTCCGGTGGCAAAACTATGCCTCTGACTTCTATCATCTGTGAAGAATTATTCGTAATAAATGTGTTATTTTTTTCTGCTCCAACAATATTGGTTGATACAACAGAAAAAATGAATGTTTTAATCAGAAAAGATCGCATAGAATATCCTTTAAAATTACATTTTTAGATATTGCAATAAAGCTTCTAGAGTTTGTTCAATACTCAGATCAGATGTGTCGATAACAATCGCTTCCGCTGGGACTATTAACGGTGCAATAGTCCGTGTTTTATCCCGCTCATCCCGATCAGTAATGATTGTTATTGCTTGCTCTGGTGAAAAAACATTGCCATATTTTTGCTGCTGATCTTTGCACCAGCGCTGGGCACGAACGTGCACAGAAGCTGTAATAAAAAATTTATAATCTGCATCGGGAAAAACAACCGAACCAACATCTCTTCCATCAGTAACAATATTGTGATCAGCTGCAATAGCATGCTGCATTGCGGTAACAGCATGACGCACATGCATATTGACACTAATAATTGAAGCAACTTGATCAATAATACGATCTTTTAAATAAGAAGTTATATCGACATGATTAAAAAAAATATGTTCATTATTCTCTTCATCATAACGATACGAAAAACGCCCTGCATCAAAACAATAATCGATATCTTTTTGCTTTAATTCATTAAGCGTTTCTACTGTATACCCACGGAAAGTAATCAGCACATAACTCAATGCACGATACAACAAACCAGAATTCAAATAATAATATCCTAATCGGTGCGCTATTATTCTTGCAATGGTTGATTTACCACTGGCTACTGGTCCATCAAGAGTGATGATCATGTAATAACTCCTAGTACATTTTTTTGAGTTCGTATCCTTTTGTCCCCAGCTTTAATCCAATTCCGCTTCTCTATATTGGGGTCCCCGTGTGTAACGGAGTGGAGCATGGGGTTTAAAGAACAGGATTAACTGCCACATCAACACCAATTAGCTCAATATTCACGCGATCTTGCCAATGATTTTCAGAAACCCGCGCAGCCAAAGTAAATGAAGTTTCATACTGTTCATTAAAAAACTCAAATAGTTCTGGCCGATTAAAAAACATTACGGGCTTTATCACGCCTTCAGCAAACATAAAGCATTTCACGTGCGCACCTTTAAGTAATTGTGCTTTTTGCACTTGCACCACATTATTAACATAAAAAATAGGCTGTTCATTACTATTGCCAAATGGTTCAAGATGCTCTAAATCATCAATAAGTTTTTTAGTTAAATCTGGTAAACTAACTTCTGCATCAATACGAATTTTTGGTTGTAAATCAAACGGTGTAAGTTGCTCTGCAACTAATTGTTCAAGTTTTTCTTTGAGTGCTGGCAAATTATCAATCGGCAACGATAACCCAGCAGCCACTGAATGCCCACCAAATTGCATCAATAAATTTGATGAAGCCGTGAGTGCATCAAACATATTAAATTCAGGAATTGATCTGCATGAACCTTTTGCAATACCATCTTTAGTTAAATGAAAAAGCAATGTTGGTTTACCATACGCTGAAACAAAACGTGATGCAACAAGACCAATAACTCCTGCCGGCCAGTTAGAACTTGCTGCAATGATAACATTCTCACGTTCAATATCGATATGTTTTAATCGGATTTGTTCTTCTATTTCTTCCACAATAGATTTTTCTATTGCTTTACGTGCTTCATTCATCTCCAAGAGAACTTTAGCAACAGTTTCTGCTACATCAACATCAGTTCCAATTAAAAATTTTACTGCTTGGCGCGGATCCTCTAAGCGCCCTAAAGCATTAATTTGAGGCGTGATAGAAAATCCAATATCTGTTGATGATAGTTTTGGTTTTGTTACTTTGCCATTTGATTTGAGTAACGTAAAAGATAAGCTTTGAACTTTATTGACGTAATTAAGTCCATGGCGCACCCAAAATCTATTTTCACCAACAAGTGGCACAACGTCTGCCACCGTTCCTAATAATAATAATTCATATGCCTTGGGTGGTAACTGCAATCCTTTTTTTTCATACAACAACGAAAGAATTTTAAAGGTCACACCAACACCGGCCAATGATTTATAAGGAAATGTGCAATCAACTTGATTGGGATTAACAATAGCATATGCATTAGGAATCTTCGCATGAGGTCTATGATGATCAGTGATGATTAGATCTATACCCAATTCTTGGGCACGCGCTGCTTGTTCAATTGCGGTAATACCATTATCAACCGTGATAATCACTGCATAGTTATTCTGCGCTGCACGCTCTACTATTTTAGTTGATAATCCATAACCATCTTTGATACGATTGGGTAGAAAATAATTAATTTTTGCACCAAGTGGTAACAAACAAATCATCATTAATGATGAAGACGTAATACCATCCACGTCATAATCACCAAATACCAACATCGATTCTTGTCGTTCAATCGCAAGTAAAATTCTATCAACAGCTTTTTCTGCATCTTTTAATAAACGAGGATCTGCAACATTGTTCTCAAAAGTATTTAACAAAAAACGCTCGATATCATCTTCTTGCGTAAAGCCACGAGAATATAAAACATGTGCTACTGCAAAAGAAAGATTGTATCGAGCTGCAATTGCCGCAACTTTTTGTTGATCAGTTACAGGAATTTTCCATATATATTTTTTGCCCAATACTACGTTGTTATTCATATTTTTCATGCTCAAAATGATGTTTTAAATGTTGATCTTTAGATTAATACACATTTTGCATAATACCAAGAAAAGAATTAATCATCATTGTTTTGACAAATTGAAGAAATATATTAAAATTGCATTACTACAAAGGCAATTAATTTTTTTGCATAATTAAGGATACAAAATGAATTATAATAAAATAGCGCCATTCATTCTCCTAACCATTGCTCTGTATTGCAATAAGAGCTCATCTATGGAATTAGAGCACAGCCATCCTATTAATAAATCCCCTCTACTAGCTCCTCTTTTTCATTTGGTCTATAGCAATAGTGATTTGAAATTAACAAATAAACCAAAATCTGAAGGTTATTTTACTTTTCCAAAACCAAACCATCATTTTATTGATCCTGAATTATATGCCCACGCATTTGAACAAATCAAAGCACTCAATCTTGCCACTGCTCAAAAAAACGGCGCCCCGTCAGCAACGAAAAACTATTACATTCGCATGCTTAATGCCGAACAATATTGTACAAAATACGATATGAAAGCTATACAATATAATTGCTTACATGCCCCAAATCCAAATAGTCCTCTGATTCCTCATTTTCTTCCAGTTTATAATGATAATGATATCGCCACGTTTTTTTGCGTTGATGAAAATAAAAAATTTTATTTTTATCCAGAACCCGTGAATTTTTCCATAGATCTATCTCGTTATAAAAACACAGTCCTCAACATACTTAAAATCAATACCACTCTTGCACATGAACGAAATCTAGATAACAATAATGTTATAAAACCCTATATATGTAGAATTCTCGCTCATCTAGATCGAACCATATACAACTTTGAAATAATAAGAGCTCTCTATGATAAAAAAAATAACTTAGCTCAATAAGATCCTTTTTGACAAATGAGCAGCACCTGCTACCATTGTTCTCACATTCAAAACCCTCTCAAAAGGATACTTCGTATGTCAAAACAAATTCTTTTATTAGCTATGTGTTGTGCTTTTCAAGCTAGTAACGCGATGGATAATAATCTCGTAGGCAAACAACCAGAAAATCGATTGTATCAATTTATAAATTATGTGCGTCAACAAGGTGAGCAACATCAACAAGAATGGCTCAAAGGATATCATTCGCATCTGCAACAAGTGCCCCAACCTACAGCCGTACCCGTTGATCAGAAAAAAAATACCAATTCTGATAAGTAAGAAATAAAAAAGAAGCTTGCCAAAAATAACAAGCTTCTTTTTTTTATAGCATAGTTTTTTCTACTTTCTCCGATCAACAACCTAAACCCCATGCTACAATTCTTTCCACATGGGGACCCCATAAAAGATGCTTTTGCGTAATTTTCACCATTTTTACTTTCTCCGATCAACAACCCAATTAATTAAAACCCCATGTTACGATCTCTTCACATGGGGACCCTACTCAAGAAGCTCTTCGATATTTTTACTATTTTCTTCGATCGACAACCCAATTGATTGCTTCAATAATTTTATCTTTGTTGATGATCATATTAAATTCCAATTGATCCAAAATCTGTTGTGATTGCTTCAGATCATATTGGAAATTACTTGTTTTGCAAAAACCTTCTTTTGCGCATTGCTCCATATCAAAGTCATCAATTCCCGTATAGCCTCTAAATTCTGGTTTTGACTTATGTGCTTGCCATGTTTTTGCATCACTCACACGCGGCAAATAGATAACTACCGGAACAGATGGATCATTTTCATCCCTAAAAATGGATATGGTATTTTTATCAATTTCGGAATAATTCATTGGTGGATATTTTAATCCTCGTTTACGCGCATATTCTTCACACTTTTTAATTGCTGCAGGAATACTATCTTTTGATGAATCTAAATAAATTAAAATATCTGCCTTACGTTCTGGACGTTGGCCACTGACTGGTGGGTATGGCAAATTAAAATCTATTCCTGCATCAACAAATTTTAATGTTTCGCGAGATGTTAACTCTTGTTCTTTTAGCCCAAACATAAAGTTAAATACTTCTGCCCAGAATGATTCTGTTCGTTTGCCATATAATGGATCAAAAAGTTCTCTTTCTACAATGGGCTTCACTAAAAACTGTGGCATTTTTTTTGATACTTCATCCCATGCTCTTCCAAAATGAACACCAAATGCTGAGCCAAATGTTCCCATCATGAATCCCAGACTTTGTTCTGGTGAAAAATCAGTTGATGTACCATTTACAAATTGACGCCCATATCCCCATGTCGGTACATATATTCCAAAATATGGCGCACCAATTTCATGTGGAGTAAATTCGAACCAATGAGGATCCTTTGCTACTGCTTCACGCGCATCAATTGCACAATAAATAGGATACGGATAATCACCATTTTTTATGCGAGTTGCCTGATCAGACATATAGACGCGCTGACAATCACTTCCATACTCTTTTAATAAACGATTTGCAAGTAGTCCGCCATATATATCGATCATTGTAACTGGTTGATCACACGCAACTTTTACCGAAAGCATATCAACAATATTTTTTGCTTCACTTAAATTGTTCACCCGAATCTTCTTGGTTATGCAATCAGCAATATAGGATCTAAATTGTGGTAAACCCATTCCGGTGGTTATCCATGGTCCCAACGCCCATGTTGATCCTGATAATGCAGTGATATAGGTAACCGTATCTAAAAGCCCTATTTTTTGTGCTCCATTCAAAAAGCCTGTTGTACCAAGCATTGCTCTGTATCCACCACCGCTACCAATCATAGCAATAGTCGGCACCTGTTTATCCGTAAGCTTTTTGCCCAATAGTTTTTCAAGCGCTGATTTTACTTTTGGTTTACGTCGTGCTAAATACGCTCGTTCTTCTGGATGTAATCCATTGCCCATACGTACTTGAGCAACAGTATTTTTATAAGGATTATCAATAATTGCCTTTTGTTCAGATCTGATCAGCATGCGTGAAGCATTTGATAACACAGTGCTCACTTTGTCTTTTACTGAAACTGCGGCACCAACAACTTTTCCTGTAACTGAGCCCGCTGTTTCTTTTGCTTTTTTATACGTTCCCTTAACATCAACAGCTTCAACCCATACACCTATTGCACAAAATAATATCACCGCACTTACGATTGCAGTACATTTTATAATAGATCTCATGATTAATTTCCCCCTATAGTTTAGTTATCATGATTTTTGATCAATCACGTAGTTAATAGTTTTGATAACTTCATCTTTATGAATCATGACGTTGAATTCCATTTGATCAATTAATTTTTCAGAGTTTTCAGATGAATATTTAAAATACGGTGTTCCACATACTCCACCTGATTCATTGGTGCACTTAGTGAAATCAAAGTTTTCAATACTTCTATATCTTTTAAATTCTGAATTTGATTTATGTTTTTCCCACAGTCCTTTTTCACTCACGCGAGGAAAATAAATAATTACCGGAACTGATGGATCTGTTGGATCCATAAATATAGACATTGCCTTTTTTTCTAGATTTGTGTAATCAACTTTCGGGAATTTTAATCCTTTTCTGCGTGCATACTCTTCTGTTTTTCTCATCCCCTGGGCTAATGATCCGCCAGAAAAATCTAGAAATACCATAATATCTGCTTGACGCTCAGGACGCTCACCACTGACAGGTGGATATGGTAGATTGAAATCAATTCCTGCATCCACAAACTTAAGTGTTTTTCGTAATGCTAATTCTTGATCTGACACTCCAAACATAAAATTAAATATTTCTGCCCAAGAAGTATTAATTCGTTTGCCACCATGAGCTTCAATAAATTTTTTCTCAATCATTCCCTTAATAATGGTTCCTGGAACTTTTTCAACAACTTCATCCCACGCTCTACCAAAATGTACACCAAATGCAGAACCCCATGTTCCCATCAAGAAACCAAGGCTTTGTTCTGGTGCAAAATTAACTGATTGACCGTTATTAAATAATCTGCCATATGCCCATGTTGGAACGTACACGCCAAAATATGGTGAACCAATTTCATGTGGTGTGTATTCAAACCAATGCGGTTCATATGCTACAGCTTGCCTCGCGTCAATTGCCGTATAAATAGGATAAGGAACATCTGCATTTTTTACGCGTTCTGATTGTTGAGATAAGTATATTCTTTGAGCATCAGAGCCATACTGATTGAGTAAACGATTCGCAAGTAATCCTCCATAAATATCAACCGTGGTTATCGGTTCATCAAATGCAAGTTTTACCGCAAGCATATCAATGATATTTTTCGCTTCGCCCACGCTTGAAACATGAATATCTTTCTTTATAGTATCTTGAATATATTTTTTATAGCCCTGAACCGACATTCCTGTTGAAATCCATGGCGCAATTGCCCATGTTCCACCCGATAATCCCGTAACATACGTAGTTGCATCAAGCAGCCCAATACGCTCGGCTGCAAGTAATCCTCCGATAGTACCAAGCATTGCTCTATAGCCACCGCCACTTGCAACAATTGCGATAGTTGGTACAAATTTGCCGTCTAAAGATCTATCAAGCATCTTTTCAAGTGCTCGTTTTACTTTTGGCTGACGTTTTGCCAAAAACTCCCGCTCATGCACATTAAGCTCATTACCAACGCGCAGACGCGCAACTGTATCTTTATAAGGATTAATCCTGACCGCCGTAGGCTCACCCATTATATACTGAACCCCGCCTGATACAGCTCCCACAACTCTATTTTTTGCCTCAGTTGCCGTATCTTTAACGTATGCTACGCCACCTTTAGCCTTTTCTTTAGCTTTTTCATAGGTTCCTCTGATATCAACAGCTTGTACCCATATATTGGCCATAAAAAAAAGCGCAATAACCGCTATGGCTGCGCCTACTTTCCACATATGCTTCATACTACTCCCCCTATTTTAATCCCCTTTTTTAAAAAAATACGATATTAGAGGTGGTTTTTGCAATAGAAAATCAAAGCTTTTCTATTTGACATATTTTGAGGTTGTGATAGAATGAGAATGAAAAGTTAGAACTGACGATTTAAAGAATACGAAAGAAACAAAAACATGAAAATAAAACAAATCTTGTTTTCAATTTTTATTTTTGCAGCAACTCATGCATCAGCGGTAGAAAATATTGATCGAATGAACCCAATAGTATTCACATTAAATGCAGAGAAAGCTTCGGCTTGTCCTGATGAACTTGCAATATTTAAAAAAATTCCTGGAGGCAAATACAATTTTGAGACAATTGCGCCCGATAAATTTGAACAATATATTGGTAAGCCTTGTGTTGCTTGTCCTTTGCTACGCTCAATCATTGTCGATTCTGACAATCCAGATCAATGTGATCCCTTAGGGATGATATTGCTATCAGCCCGAGTCACAGCTCTTGAAGAACTTAACAAAAATATGGCGAAAATGTTGGTAGAGCAAAGTCAATTTAACCTAGAACAGGTCAAGTTTAACCAAGCTATAGTAAAAATGCAACAATATAACTAGTCTGAACAATCGACAAAAACAATAAAGAAAGCGCTTCATATTTTCATGAAGCGCTTCTTTTGTATCAAAAATTGAAATACCTATCTATTCTTTCATTCTCAACGTTGGAAACAAGATCACGTCCCGAATTGATGGCGCATTGGTTAAAAACATCGTCAAGCGATCAATACCTATGCCACAACCAACAGTTGGGGGCAATCCATATTCAAGGGCATGGACATAATCAGCATCATAAAAATGAGTTTCATCTTCCCCCGCTGCACGCGCTTGTGCCTGACCATGGAATCGATCTGCTTGATCAAATGGGTTATTCAACTCACTAAATCCATTAGAAAGCTCTATTCCTGCCACATACAATTCAAAACGATCTGCAAATTCATGATTTACAGCATTGCGTTTTGATAGTGGAGAAACTTCAATAGGAAACTGCGTAATGAATGTTGGTTGAATTAAAGTTGATTCTACCAATTCTTCAAACAGTGTATTTAATTTATAACCCCACGATGGATTTTTTTGCTCAAGATGAATTTTGTGCTGAGCAACAATTGCATCAATCTTATCACCTTCAAGATCTTCAACATTACAACCAACAACACGCGCAACCGCTTCACACATCGTCAATTGTTCAAATGGAGAAGCAAAATTAAGATGATGATCGCCAAACATTACTGTTGTTGTTCCGCACACTGTTTGTGCAATGTGTTGCAATAATTTTTCGGTAAGCAACATCATAAACATATAATCATGATGTGCGATATAGTATTCCACCATGGTAAATTCTGGATTATGACGGATTGAGATACCTTCATTTCTGAAATTACGATTAATTTCATACACACGTGGCAAGCCACCAACAACTAATCGTTTTAAATATAATTCTGGTGCAATACGCAAATATAAATCCATACCAAGCGCATTGTGATGCGTTACAAATGGTTTTGCAATAGCGCCACCCGGAATCGGGTGAAGCATTGGTGTTTCAACTTCTAAAAAATTATGATCATTAAAAAATGAACGCATTGCCGCAACAATCCGTGAACGTTTGATAAAACGATCTTTATCTTCTTCACTCGTTATTAAATCAAGGTACCGCTGACGGTATTTAATTTCTCTATCAGCTATGCCATGAAATTTTTCAGGAAGTGGATATAAGCATTTGCTTAATAAAATAAACTCTTGCGCCTTGATGGTAACTTCACCAGTTTTGGTTCTGAAGGATTTACCAGCGCACCAGATAATATCGCCAATATCGATAAAATCATTTAAAAAAGAAAAAGCCTGTTCGCCGATCATATCTTCACGTAAATAAAGCTGTATCTTACCCGTTTCATCTTGGATCGTCACAAAACCTGCTTTACCATGCATGCGAGAAGTCAAAATACGGCCGGCAACTTCATACTGACGAGATTCTGCCTCATCAGAAAATTCATTCTTAACATCAGCACTTGTAGCATTGATGGCTTTAAATGGCGGCCAAGGATCAATGCCAAGCTCCTGCATTTTTTTTACTTTTTCAACACGAACTTGATACTGTTCTTCAGGCAATTCATGCGGAGTATTTTTTAATTCCATGTGAAGATATCCTATACAAATAATATAACTTTTATGTTAATAGTATAGGATATCTTGGATTTTTGTCACTGACCAGCAACAATGACCTTATTTACGAACCTTCTGAGCCTTCAACTCTTCTTCAAAATTAAAAATCATATAATCAAGAGCAGGAACTCTGGATACCTTTCTTTTATATAGCGCCTCTTCACAAGATAAATCTTCTTTTCGAGCATCTGTACCCCATACAATAATATCAGTGCCTTGCTTATTAAAAGCAATTACTGGATTAGCACTCATCGCACAGGCTACTTGAAAATATGTTGGAATCTTAATCGTTTTCAGTGTCTTTTTTGTATCAACTCGCCGTATTTTTAATATCTCATGCTCTGGCGTTTCATGTATGGTAGCAAACAAATCACGCTGTGCAGCAAGAGCAACAGCTATAAATTTTTTGTAACTCAGAAATTGCCGTGCATACATCTCAGATGCTTTATTGAGTACAACAAGCTGCGCCTTACGTTCCTCTTCTGCTGGTCTTAATAATACACGACTTATATTATCAGGACATGCAGCATAATAAGCCATGCTTGCTCCGCGTGGTTCAATGAAATAATATGAATCAATATTCGTGTACATCTTAGAACAAGGTAACTTTTGCGTTCTGCTAGTAAACTCTTCTTTTGCTTCAAGAGCAAGATCCATACTATGAAGCAATGCACTATTACAAGCAACAGAAAAAATTATTAACTTTTTAAATGTAATCATCTTTGTATCCTCTAAAAAACATTTTCAATTTTCATCCAATAACAGCGCGATCGTTTCCTTGTATTATATCTCAGTTAATCACGTGTCATCAAACTAAAAATGATCAAGACGTTTATTTTGATATTTAATAGACATGTTTTCTTCTCATTCATCATGGAAAAATCAACAACTTGCCACATTGCATTATTAAAAAAACGACGTAATATAATACGTATGCGCTTTTTAATCACTAGTGTAAATAATTATTAATCATAATTTCCAGGAATAATATGCATCAATCGTTCATACGAGTAAATATCTTCTTCATCTTGTTAATATTTACAAACCATTGCTTTGGGATGATGACCGCATCATCGAAAACCTTTAAAGATAAAAAACATGGTAACAACACTTTTCTCAAACAAATGCTTTTTCTTGAAAGATTAAACGATACATCAAAACTATTATTAAAAGACAAACCTTTTGATTTTTCTGAGAGATTACTTCCTGAAGACAAATTCTGTTCTTTTTCACCGCTATCGTCTGAATTAGACGTACGAATCGTAACACTTCTTATACCAGATGGTATCTATAATTTAAATCGAACCTGCAAAAATTTACATGAAAAACTTTCATTTCAAAAGCCATATATCTGGCGTGTTATACAACATAATTTCAACTATATAACTGATGATAACATGCCTCGTCTTTTAACTTTGGCAATTTCCTATAACAAAAAAGATATTCAAGATCGTATATATGGCAAAAAACACGAGAATCATATTGAGAACACTTGTTCTATTTGTAATGTTCAGCGTTTTTGTCCAACAAACAAAATCCCTGCTATCATTCTTCTTCAATTATTTGAAGAAACTCGTTGTCACATTCACCATATACAATTTGTCCCCAAAATAAATAACCTCGCACTTGCATGTTATACCGGTGATATAACTCTTATAACGAGCATCTTAAATAAAAATCCTTCCCGACGAGAAATATCTGATAGCATGGATGTTGCAATTGGATGCGATTTTGCACACGTTATTCCCTTATTATCTGAAAAAATAAAGAAATCATTTGTCTATGGAAAGTGTTTTTGGTACAGTATTTCTTGGTGTGATTGTGCAAGAAAACATAATAGAATAAAAGCTTTTGAAGCGCTCATTGCATGCAACAAAAACGACTCTTTGAATGGACCCATCAAACCTGGAAATAATGAAACCTATCTTGATAGATTGTTAGAAGAAAAAGCTGATCAAGTGTTTATCGATATTGTAAGAAAACATGGTGGGCAAACCGCAAAAGAACAAGACGGTCTAATGCAAAAGTGCTCTATTCAATAAAAACATTGTCCGAAAATTCAAATGTCATCCAAATTCTTTGATTTTTCGAACAATGTTTTTATCCCATGCATTGCATGGGAATCCTGATTGAAGAAATCACATGCAGACCCCTAGCAAAAATATCGCACTATTCAATAACCTCCCGATAATTTTCTTCAACCTGATCCCAATTAATCACATGCCACCATGCTGAAATATAATCAGGCCGTTTATTTTGGTATTTAAGATAATATGCATGCTCCCACACATCAAGCCCCATAAGAGGAACTTCATCATAAGAAAGCGGGCTATCTTGATTTGGCAATCCGGTTACCACCAATTTTCCATCTTTATCAACGGAAAGCCATGCCCAACCACTGCCAAAAACTTTTTTTGCTTGTGTATTAAACAAATCCTGAAATTCGGCAAAACTGCCAAATGTTTTTTTGATTTCTTGTGCAAGCAACCCATTTGGTTGTCCACCCCCCGAAGATTTCATAATCTGCCAAAATAACGAATGATTAAAATGACCGCCGCCATTATTGCGCACGGCAGTGCGAATATCAGAAGGAACTGCTGGTAAATCAATAAGCAAACTGCCAACTGATGTTGGTTGAAATTCAGGATGTTTTTCAAGAGCACTATTTAATTCATCTATGTATTTTTGATGATGTTTAGTGTGATGAATTTCCATTGTTTGTGCGTCAATATATGGTTCGAGCGCGCCGTAATTATACGGCAACGATGGTAAAGTAAATTTCATGAGGAATCCTTTCACGTTATGTCTTTAATGCATTGTCAGCGCATATTATCCATTTTTCCCATATTTCTTTTTTTCCAGGCTTATCAGAAAGAACAATATCTATATCATTCAACATTTTTTTAACATTGTTTGATGATGTTGCCTGAAAATATATCCTTAAAAACATATTCATTCCAGTAAATGCTTGCGTAAGAGTAATTGGCTCATCTCCAACAATTTCGCGCCAATCTATCCATAATACCGGGTCAGCTGTATCACCATCATTAAGAAATTGCATACAACTTAATAAAGCACCGATACTATCAGACGAAGTCGCATAAAAATATTGTTCCAAAAAAAGATGCATTGCATAGAATCCCTGTAACGGTGTCAATAATTTATTCATTAAATCTTCTTTATTTAAAAATTTTAACAGGACTAGAAAGACCTGTTGTTGGATTAAATTCCCGTGGTATGTTATTTATACCGCCATTTCGAAGGAAATTATTTCTAACCGTAGCCCAAAGCTGCTTTCCATCTTTTAAAATTTTTCCATACCACGCAGTACCGTAACTATCTATACCCAAAAAATTTTCTTTCTTTGAAGCTAAATCTATTAACAATTTTCTGTTAGCTGGAGTATCACTCAAATGTCCTGATCTATTTCCAAAAATATGCGGTGCATCATCTTTACTTATTTTTACTATGGACGATGACTCTTCTGATTTATTTTCATCCTCATCATCATCCTTTTTGGGCCCGCCACCAAATCGACTATGTACTTGTTGCTCGATTATTGCTTTTTTAAAAATCTCAGCATCACGCTTTTTGAATTCTTCATCAAACTCTTTTTGAGTCACGTTCTTAAAAGTAGTCACTGAAATAGTACGATTCGCAAAATATCTTTCTATGATAGCACTATTATCACGCGCGAGCTTTTTTTGTTCTAATAGCCAAGATTTTTTTCCCTTCACCATAAGAACAGCTTGCTCTAAAGTAGGAGGACTTATAACTGCTGAACTGATATACTCATTTTTACAAGCGCAATAATAATGAGTAACAATAATCATCTCATCAAACACACTCTCCATCTTATTGATTAAATATTCTCGCAATAAATAGTGACTATACACCTTAAAAGCATATTCTGCAGTAAGTGCATGAGATCTGTTGCTCCAAACTTCTATCGCCCTTTTAATTTCCACCATCGAATCATTATATAACACTTGTATCCAATGTACATTTTCGATCAACTGATTAAGATGCGATACCAACACAAAACGCATATCACTAATCTGTTTTTCAAGCAACATTACCTCATATTCAGACGAACATTTTTCTTGATGAATAGATGGCAACAAAAAGTCATTATATTGTTCACTGGAGTATTGCTTTAAAAATTGATGGGTAAAACTCTCTGAGTGCAAACCCTTAATAGTTTGCAAATCATTTTTAATACGCACTAATTCGTGTTTTATTTTTTCTAATTCTTCTTTTTTATTGTTTTCTACATACTTCTGATAAGCATTATGTGCAATATCTGTAAGGGCTGTAGCTGCCACACTAAGTCCAGCAATAACTGGTTGCACAATCACTACGCAGCCAGAATGCATGCCTGCAGCCGGGTAAGCGTACGTATCTTGAAATGATGTAAAAAACAAAAATAAACAAAACCAATGAGATAATGTAGATTTTTTGTTCATAACGAGCTTCTCTTTTTATTTGTGCATCAATATATGGCTCCCGTGCGCCCTAACCCACGGATTTCATCATACCAAAAAAATTCACGCACCAATATAAAAAAGCTCATCACCTTTGCGCGCCATTTGCAATTGTTCACGCGCAACCTTTTCCTTATAAAAATCATCAGTCTGCCACGCATATATTTCTTCTTCTAATTGCGTAATATCATTTTTCAAATCTGTAACATTTTTTTCTAACGTGGTAACTGCTACACGTTGTTTGTTCAAAGTGTGCATGCCATTCATACCGTATACATACAAATACCCAAAGCAAGCCATTTCAACGATCAACAGCAACCGCATACATATTTTTTTGAATCGTACCATATTCCCTCCTTTTTGTGTTTTTATGGGGTCCCCATTTGTAAAAATGGGGGATATAAACTGTCTCCATTATGTATTTTTATTGACTTATGTTACAACATTTCGCTTTTATAAAAAAAAAGGGACAAAAGATGAAAAAAAAATATTGTATCATTGTTGCCATTTTTACCACGCCTTTCCTTCTACCTATCCCAGATACAAAAATTAATTCTGAATCCGCAGCTGTCACCGATGATAACTTTGATGAAACTATTTTTAATTGGTCCCGCACATTTGCCCAAGCTATGGATATTGCACACAAAAAACATTACGCAATCACTGACCCCAAAGAAAACATGATTAAAGCAATTGATGGCTTTATTAATTCACTTGATGCGCATTCCAATTTTTTAGACCCCAAGACATATAATGAAATGCTTGAAACAACTTCAGGTGAATTTTTCGGTGTTGGTATTGTTATTGATAATTTGAGAAAAACAAAAGACAAACATTTAACGATTATTGATACCATTCCTGATGGTCCTGCTGATAAAGCTGGTATTCAGCCTATGGATAAAATAGTAGAGATAAATGGAGAACTACTTGAAGGCCTTACCACCGAAAAAATAATTTCGCTGCTGAAAGGAGAACGGCATACAACGGTTAAAGTGAAAGTAATGCGCGAAAACAGCCCCGATCTTCTTTCTTTTGATATAGTGCGTGATATCGTTAAAGAACAGCATTCGCTGAGTTTTCATATTAAAAGTCATAATATTTCGTATATCTCACTGAGCATGTTTACTGATGCAGCCGTAAAACAAATTGAAACATTACTTAAAAAATCTCAGGAACACAATCATAAGGGCTTAATTCTCGATTTACGCAATAATTCGGGTGGTTTGCTGAGTGCAGCAGTTGATATTGCGGGGTTATTTTTAAAAAAAGGCAGCCTTGTTACTTTAACTAAAGATAAAAACGCTCAAGAAACTGAACGATATATCACCAAAAGAGAACCTGTCATAAAAAACAAATTACCCATTTTTGTTCTTATTAATAATTATACCGCTTCTGCAGGAGAGATTTTAGCCGGATGCCTTAAAATACATTCTGATGTAACTAATGATTTTCTGGTGTTTTTAGTGGGAACCAACACATTTGGTAAAGGTTCAGTACAAGAAGTTATTCCGATAAGCAATAACTGTGCTCTTAAAATCACTACCTGCCTTTATTTTTTGCCCAACAATACGACCATTCAAGGCACAGGAATTGAACCCGATTTTATGGTAGAACTTACCACTCCTCCTACAGAGCAGATGCAATGGTTCACCAAAAATTTTGGACGAGAAGAAACTTTAGATAATTATATCAAAGTAACCACGCAAGGCATCCCATTGCCTAAAGAAAAAAAGGGAAAAAAAGAAGCTCCTGAAAAGAAAAAAGGAGCGAGTAAACGATTTGATCGAGCAAAAGAAATGCTACAAAAAGACAATCAATTACGCGATTGCATATCATTGATTAATACACTCAGCACCGCACAAAAATATACACCTGATTTGGTTACAACACGCGCTGATGCACGCGCTTATCTTAAACAAAATCATATCAGCAGTGACGAAATTGAAATTGAGGAGGTTAAGATATAACATGAAAAATGTAAAAAAACCGATCATCTTTGTTTTCCTAGGCTTATTCTCTCCTGCGCTCGCCCTGATGCTTCGACTATGCTCAGCAGTAAACACCCGCCTGCCCTCCGAAGCCTTGGCGAAGGACGGGTTGAAGGGTTTCCTCGAGCGCTCGAAGATATCCTTCAACAAGTTCAGGATGAGCGCCAGAACACATATATGTATGTATTATTACTGCACAGTTTTTCTTGTTCTTATCTTTACTGCAAACACATATTGCCTCATCATAGAAAGTAATACACTTGAAACGGTGCTGGATTATATTACACCACATACTTTAGTCATTTTCGATATCGATAATACACTCGCGCGCCCTGCGCAAGAACTGAGTAGCGACGAATGGTTTTGCCATTTAGTAAATACTAAAATGGCTGAAGGCCATGATTATATAACGTCTATTTATTATGCATTGCCAGCAACGTATTATGCACAATTTAATGTTGCACTGCAAGCAACAGAAATTTCAGCAGCATCACTCATTGCAGGTCTGATAGATCACAGCATACCTACTATGGCACTCACTACACGCAGTCTTTTTGTATCAGAAAGAACATTTGTACAATTAGAAGATATTAATATTCATTTCTTAGCTCCAGATATCAGTCAAGATGATTTAGTACTACCCATGCCACATCCTTGTTTTTATAAGAACAGTATTTTATTTAGCGGCAACAATGATAAAGGCGAGGCGTTGATCACATTTTTTCATTGGATGAATTACTATCCTAAAAAAGTAGTATTTATCGATGATAAGATGAAATATTTATTGGCAGTTGAAAAAGCATTAAAACATTATAATATAGAATTCGTTGGTATTCGTTATGCTGGATGTGATGACCGTGTACAAACATTTGATCCTGCAAAAGCCGAATCGCAATGGCGCCAACTCAGAACAAAAAAATATATTGAAAAGGAAGAGATATGAAGCACTTTTCATTTTTACTGCTATTTATTGGCTTGATTACTGTTACCATGGACACACAGTGCATGCTCGTTACGTTACGTAACACAAAACGGTTGCAATTACCGCAACAAAAAAGATTTTGCTCGCAAAAAATAACATTAGAACAAAAAGTCAATAAACTGGAAAGTGAAGTAGCATTAATAAAAGCAATACTAGCCCAACAAAGCAACAACAATCAACCGTCGCTAAGTGACGAAAATCTACCATCTATCTGTAAGTCACCTATTGAATATAAATGGGATCTCACGCACTATGGAAACCAGTAAAACATTCTAGAAAAAACACCACAAGCAGTACTCATTGATTTTTACCGTTATCATACATATACTACTGAGCAATAATAATTTTCACCACAAGGATTCGCTTTATGAAGCAGCTCATGTCCATATATGTATTCATGTTAGTGGCAGTTTTCTCGAACTCAATTATCTTTTCTTGCGATTCTCGTATCGGCGTCATTGATTCGTTTCTACTCCAGCATGAATTAATACTCAACGCACATAATATTAGATTTGATCCCAAAGATCGATTCCCAGAGAAAGAACCTATTTTCATAGTCAAGAATGGGACATTAGCTCCTATAAATATGCCTACCACCATTAAGCCATTCATCATAACCATCCATGATGCACAAAATGTTATTGATGAACATCCTGATATATTTTGTTTGAAAAATATGAAATCCGTCATTCTATCTGGCAGCCAAAACAAATCAAATAAAATTATCCATGAAAAACTAGGTCACGCAATACTGCCTATTGATCATTGTACTCATATAAAGTTTAATGGTGGTTCAATTGATCTTGTGAGTCTATTTTTTAACCCAATCATTCTTGATCAACTTGCTCTCTATAACAAAAAAAAAGAGAGAGTTCGAGAGTTTTTATCCATACCTAGAAAAAATCAGTATAATAAAACGAAGGACGATCAAGACATCGTTCGTCGCGCCAATATGGCATATTATGGCGCAAAGGAAGAAGACCCAGATATACAATGATTTTTGGAAAGAGTCTTTATCCGATTAACTTGCACGTAATTAAAAAAGAAGAGTAAAATCTATGAAGAAATGTATCATATTGAGCATCATCGCATGCGCATTGGCAAGTAGCAATACCGCATTCAGCATGTTTAAGCTTTTGAGAACTCACACAAACACATATTCAAAAAGATTGTATACAAGCAGACTAATTGGTTCAGTTGCCCCTAAGAAGATCCATAATTCTTCCGAGTTAGAAATAACTGCAAACGCCGGAACTCTTTTGGAAGATATGTATCATAGAAATCAAAGATTAACCGAACTATTGCAGAAACAAACAGACAGAAACAATCAGCTCTTGGAACTTATAAAAAAACAGAATCTCATAGCAATTGATCATACATGTAACAATGAATCTTTAGATGTTTTTACTTTAAAAACCCTAGAAGGGTATATAAGAGAAAAAGCGCAGTATGATTTTTATTTTTCCCCATTATTTCATGAAAACAAAGTAAGAGGCCATGCTGATGAATAAATTAGAAAGAAATTCCATGAAAAAAATAATATCTTATATTTTTATTGCACATATAGCCTTCATGGCGAGTAATAGTGTATGTATGTTGACTGTCCTTACTAAATCAAAATATCGATCATCAAAGACTACACTCTATAGCCAACAGAGAGGTTTTGGTTCAATACCAATCCTGTCAAAAGAACGCTATAGAGCGTTGTTGAAAAAAAATAAAACAGATAAGGAAAAATTACGCTTGCTCAAACAAAGATCTGACTCAAATCCAAAAGAAATAGATAAGCTACAAAGGCTCATAGGTAAAAATCGCTTATTTTTAATGACTTGCCAGATAGATACCCAAACAACCTTATTTGATGATACAACTCAATAAAAAGTATTCTACTCCACCGTAACTGATTTTGCTAAATTGCGCGGTTTGTCTATAGGACATCCGCGCTCTTTTGTTTTTATTGAATTGATTGCAATTGCATTTTAAGTAAAAAAATAGTCTCAGCACGCAAATGCTTTTTGACCCATACTTTTTGCTGGGCATCAGGTAACTCACCTAAGCCAGACAATATATTACGATCACTCATGGCTTCAAGTTCAGCAATACATTTTTGCACGAACATATCAAATGTCATATCCATTCTTTTCTCAATAATTGCTTCATTGATTGGCCAATTATTTTTAAGAAAAAACCACACATCAAAAATATCCCTATTGGTTGTTCCCAATCTTTCGAACATAGCAACTAATTTATGCGCTATCATATCTTCCTTAATCATAACTTTCATAGGAATTCCAAGATAGGATTTTACTTCATAACGTGATCCAAAATCTCTTCGATTGATTTCAATTTTGATGTTATAGGCACCATGAAGCTTATTCTCATATGAAAGCAAGCAAAAAAAACTAAATCTTTTTTCTCGCGCCTGCTTAATAAGGCCATACTTTTCAAGCACGCTTTGCACATTCTCAAAAATATATTGCTCATGCTCTTTATCCAGCAAATCAAAATCTAAATCAACTGAAAATCGGGGAAGATTATAAAATAGATATGCTGCTGTTCCACCCGTAAACCCCAAAGCTAATCCCATTATCGAATCACTGAATATATCCTTTAGGATAGAAAGTAGAATATTTCTATGAGTTGCAATCTCTAACGTCATTAATTATTCCTCTTGGGTTATTTTAAATTTTTTCGCAACTATTTTCTCCATCCGCTTGTTATTATAAAGAGGAAGAATTGAAAATACCTTCTCAAAATCAAGGGCCTCAAGATTATCAAAATAATAATCATTATGAAGATACAACGTATCTAAAAAAGCTCGCTCTTTTGACGCAATAAAATAATTTCCTCTATTTTCAACACCAGTTGGATCGGCAAGCAGCACTCCCTTTATTTTTCTATACGAAAACCTATGCCCATCACACTCAATCTCTCTCGTCTGATATGTTGCAACAAAAATAGTAGTATAGTGTTGAAAAATCACCCCGGATTGAAATAAAACCGTTTCAAAACTGATATATGAAGGAGTAAAAATCTTCGTTGCAAGCTCATATTTATCATAATTTTTATCGCGAGCATATAATCCACGGCGAACTGAATAAAGCTGCCCTTTGTGAACGTAATAATTAAGCTTTCGTTTGAGTAAGGTAGGTGATGTCCCTACTGGAAGACTCAATAGAACTTCTTTGAATGTTAATATCGTCGACTCTGATTTAAAGATTTTTAATAAAATGTCTTTTTCCATATTTTCCCATTTATAAGCTAAAGGTAACGCTACGTGTTACCTTTAGCTCACATCATAGAATTATGTGCCCTAAAAATCAAGAAAATACAATACAACAAAAAACTCCTGCCTTCAACAGCAGGAGCGCTTCTCAAAATAAATTCTTATAACAGTCTTTATTCCACTGTTACTGATTTTGCTAGATTGCGCGGTTTGTCTATAGGGCCTCCGCGCCTTTTATTGAGGTAGACTGACTCTTTCATAGATTTATTATGAAAAGACCGATACAATCACACTTTTTTTGCCTAAACATCACAAAATCTTCATCTACAGGGCAAAAAGCAGAGGTGTTTTACAAATAGAATTATTCGTGATACCTTGAAAGTGTAAGATAAATTATAAATTTTTGGAGGTACACATGAATAAGCTCTATTTATTACCAATTATCGCGTTGTTATCAAACGGTCTAGCCAATGCTATCAGCCAAGAAAGAAAAAATATTACAATTAAATGCGCAAAAGTATATGCATGCGGCCAAGCAGCAGGCATTGCAGGCACGCTTTTAAGCCCATTTAGCATGACTTTTGAAGCAATAGGCCGCGCAGGCAATGTACTTGGCTCTCCTATTAGATCTGTTTTTTCTACGGCGTTCCATACAGGCGCTACACCACTATTATTACTACCTAAAACAAAAGTAACTATGAACATAAATGGAACACAACTTGAAGAAGGTGTAGCTCGTTCTGCATTGGTAAGAATGTCTCTTGGTGCTGCAGTAAAAAAATCTGTTCCTGCTGCTATCGGATTTGGTTTGGTTCCATACCTTATTGAAAAAAACCAAACAGAAATAGATCTAGCTTTACTTAGTTTAAAACAATAAATTTCTATTCCACTGTCACTGATTTTGCGAGATTGCGCGGTTTGTCTATAGGGCATCCGCGCTTTTTTGCTATTGCGTACACAAAATATTGTATAAGCCCAATCATTGCCAGTGGCCCCAGCAATGGCGGCACGTCATCAGAAATAGTAAACACCGTTTCTGCCAACGCACATAATTCATGCTGATCTTCATATGCAAATGCAATGATAATTCCACCACGAGCTTTAACTTCATGCGCGTTAGAGAGAAGTTTTTGATAAATAATTGGATCACGATGAGAGAAAATATAGACTGGCATGGTAGCATCAACTAATGCTAGTGGGCCGTGTTTTAATTCACCTGCGGCATAACTTTCTGCAAAAACATAGGCTATCTCTTTTAATTTTAATGCTGCTTCCATTGCCAATGGATAACTAATATGGCGTCCCAAAAAAAGCGCTTTATCATATTGCGCATAGCGCACAGCTTTTTCATAATCAATGATATGTTTATGCTCTTCAATTGCACGCTCTAGCGTATGTGCAACACTACGCAAATCACTCTCCGCCCGCAGAACACCTTCTTCCTGTATCATATTTTTCTCGAACGCAATATAATGCGCCAACCAATAAAGGGCCGCAAGCTGTGTTGAAAATGCTTTAGTGGAAGCAACGGCAACTTCAGGCCCTGCAGATGTCAGCACAAAACCTTTCGCTTCGCGCACAATCGTACTTGTTGCCACATTGGTTAACGCAATCGTTGATAGGCCATATGCATTAATTAATCGTAATGCTTCAAGAGCATCTGCTGTTTCACCTGATTGCGATATAATTATATAAAGTGTATTGCTATGGGGAAAGAAAGAAGCGTATCTAAATTCAGAAGCTAAATGCACTGCAACAGGAATATGCGCAATACTTTCGAAAAAGAAGTATGCCATGCGCGCAGCATGCCACGATGTTCCGCATGCTATAAACTGTATCTGTTGTATGTTTTGTATGTGTTCTTGAGTAAGCCCCAGCTGTTCTAATACAACAGCTTTTTTTGATCGTAATGATTCCACCGTTTTGGTGATGGCACTTTTTTGCTCGTATATTTCTTTGAGCATAAAATGCTCATACTCACCTTTATCAGTGCGTTCAAAATGAGCATCTATTATTTGCACGTCGAAAATTATACAATTACCTTGAAAATCATATAATTGAATTGTATCACGAAAAACAAATGCAAAACTTTCATCCGGTAAAAAGAGCACTTTATTTGTTTTATCGGCAAAAGCAATAACATCTGATGCAATAAACATTTCGCTCTCACCTATACCAATACACAATGGCGATTTCTTGCGAACAACAATGAGAACGTCAGAAAACGTTTGCAACATTACAATAAATGCATAAGCGCCATCCAATTGCTGCACAAGATGAGCAACATATAAAGCAGAAAAATTCTGCGTAGTTACAAGAGATTCAAATAAGTGACTAATAACTTCTGTATCAGTTTCTGAAAAAAATACATGCCCCCGAGAGAGCATGTGCTGTTTTAATTCCAGATAATTTTCGATAATACCATTATGAACCACAGAAATGGTCTTTGAACAATCAAAATGCGGATGCGCATTTTCCTGAGATGTATCACCATGCGTTGACCAACGCGTATGTCCAATGCCTAAAAATCCATCAAATGGATCTTTTTTTACTTTTTCAGTTAAGTTAACTAATTGGCCGGATGATTTGGAATACAAAAGTTTTTGGGAAATGGAATCAAGACATGCAAATCCTGCAGAATCATATCCACGATATTCTAAGCGGGCAAGGCTTTCAAAAATGAATGTACTACAAAAAGACTTTCCTATGTAGCCAACAACGGTGCACATATACCCTATCCCCTGCTTCGCTTTAAAAAAAATACCCTATATCTGAAGATAATCAGATATAGGGTAACAAAATTCTGAATATAAAACTATTAACGTTTTACGAACTGGAACTTACGACGAGCGCCTTTTTGACCATATTTTTTACGCTCTTTTTTACGAGAGTCAACAGTCATAAGACCAAATTTTTTCAAAACAGGCTTTGCATTTTCGTCGAATTCAACAAATGCTCGCGCAATTCCTAGCTTTACCGCATCAGCTTGTGCAACTTTACCGCCACCACAAACATTAGCTTCAACATTGAAGCCCGCGCCAATAGGGCATACTCTAAATGGAGTTGCTGCTACATCAGCTGCAATCTTTGTATCAAAATAGCTCAAATGATCTTGACCATTTACTCTAATTTGACCATCACCACGGCGCAACCATATACGCGCAACCGCAGTTTTTCGACGTCCTACACCGTGAGCAACAGGAGCATTAGCTGTGCTTGTTTGTTTTTTTGCCATATCGCACTATAACCTTAAATATGAGTTATTTGAAAGAAAACTTTTCTAAATACAACGATTTTGTTAATTAGTATAGGGCCATAAAAGATAATTGTCTAGACCCTAACCCCAATTTTTATACCTCATACGCATTCTTTGTATGGGGGCCCCGGCGTAGAACAACGAAGCTGGGGATAGATACTGGGCTATTGAGGACCCCAATCAAGATCTATCGAAATTGGGCATAGATACTGGGGGAAAAACATGGGGTTAAAGCGCGTTGGGCATTTCGTAACGAGATTTTTCTTCAAAATTCTCTTGGCAAGCCAAGCAGCGCATGGTGCCAGGAAATGACTGTAGACGCTTTTCAGAAATTGGATTGCCACAATCCAAACATATTCCATAAGACCCTTCTTTTATGCGCTCTAAAGCCTTTGCAATACCACGATATTCTTCAACTTCTGCATCCTGCAGAGACATTCGCAATGATTCCATAGTAGCCGTTAATGCCTGATCGCCCGGATCCTGCACCTGACCATCAGAAAATTGTTCTTTGGACATCTCGGTCAGTTTTTGTTCAAGCTCCAATTTGCGTTTGAGCAAATCCGCCTCTATATTCTTTAAATTACGCTTATCACTCATCTTTTTTCCTTTTTTTATGAAAAAAATTTTTTAACAATGCTACAGATGCTTCTTTCTCTACCCCTTCAATAATCGAAAAGGCATCCTTTTTGTATACCCAAAGATCATCCTTGTTGTCAAGCCGAAAACCAAATAAAGGAGAAGCTGCGCCATACACAACCCCCTCTAATCGACTTAGCTTAATAAGACCCATACACATAGAACACGGCTCGAGTGTTACATAGAGCCAATGGCCGTTAAGCCGCCAATCACCCATTTTCTTGCTTGCTTGTTCAATAGCTATGCTTTCAGCATGGGATCGTTGCGTAGAATCGCGCTCAACGCTATTATATCCCCGCCCCACGATTTCACCTTGGGCATTCACCACGATTGCCCCAATGGGCACTTCGTTAATGGCTGCAGCGCATTGTGCTTGCGCAAGCGCTTCTTGCATGAATAATCGATCTTTTTCCGTACCAAAAATAGTTTCTAACACTTCAGCGACCACATTATGAATTTTAAAAAATATTCAATTTGTTGTTTCTATAATAACATGACTGATATAATTTACAATAGATGTGTTTAAAATCAAGGAATTTAATGAAGTTTGGATCAAAAATTGCATGTTTTTTGCTCTTAGGTGCCTTCTGCAACATGTCCTTTGGTATGACGCGCGTATTCATGAGAAAACCGCCCCTACGACAATACCAACAGTTATCCCCGCAGCGACGCATGATACAAACAAAAGCGGTGTCTGAAGCCGTCAAAACTTCTCCTGCTCTTTATGATCGTATACAACAAACATTCACTGAATTCAAAACAGCTGGCTGGAATTTTTTGACCTGGCTTACAGGCAGACCTTCCCAAGCTCCTGCAATTACCATTCCTCAATCGCAGCAAGTCTTAGTTGAGCCCCTCTCAACTTCTGTGCAAACACCATCAACAACTCCAACGTCATCACCAACGGCAATGCTACAACACATCCGTCAAGCAGAATTGAAAACATCAGAAAACATTGCACAAGAAATCGCACCAGTCTTGAAAGCAATAGAATTGAGTAAAGAAAAAAATATAGTTGAAAAAAAAGAAACAGCTCTGATGGTTTGTACCCCACCAGGAATCGAAATCGATTTTATTAGTGCATTAGAGTCATTTGATGCAATCATAAATTTTATCAAAACACTAAAAATAAAGATCTTAATTGATACTGGTTTAAATAAGGAAGAAGTAAACAACTTCCTACTACAACTTGCTAGTGATCAAAGATATATATATCAAAATGCTTACACGATACCCAATAAACCGGTAATTCATGATACAACATTAGATCCCAATATTCTTCAAGAAATCATAATTAAGTTGAGGAACGCAGGCATAAACCCTTTATGCGTTAATATTATTAATAAACCAGAAAAAGAAATGGGAGATGGCTTTGCAATGGCCAGCAGTCCTTTAAAAATAAAAGAATCCTTGCAAGGACAATCCACCCTCATATTTTCACAAGAACTTATTAATACTAAACCTCGAGAAACTGTTGCTTTTGCCATAGGCCATGAAATTGGTCATCTAATCTTGTGCCACAACAATTCTTTCTATCAGGTTAAAGAACGCATTACAACAATGTTGAGAAAAAAAAATGGTTTAAGCGAATTCGAAGAACGCAAATGGATTTTCAGAAACAATAAATTGATCGAAATAAATCGAAATCCTTTATCTATAGAAATAGAAAACACAGTAAATCAAGCTTTAAAGGAAATAAAAACATTAGCTGAACTAGAAGCGGATATAACATACTCTCTTTATGATAAAAATATTGCTGAAAGTTCCCTAAAAAGTGCTCAAACAGTAATTAGCAGCGGCACATCTGATACAGCTACAATGCTTTCTGATATTCATCAGAGTATTAATATGCGATATCATTGGTTCAAGCGCATTCAAGATTTGCATAAAGCGCAAGAAGCGGCAAAAGAATAATCCATTTTTGAAACCCAGCGCTCTTGCATAAACCCCATTGCAAACCTCACCCAAACGGTTCTCTGGAAACCCATTATAATAATTCATTTTTTTTCTCTTTTAAAGTATAATTAAAATATATTATGAAATAGTTATTATCGATAAAAATTAAAAAAAATCCCCTTTTTTGAGTAACCTCAAAGGTACATTAATGACAAAACAAGTAAAAGAATATGCAGCGCAATCCATTCGAGTGATGGAAGGCCTGGAGGCGGTCAGAAAACGGCCGGCTATGTATATCGGTTCTACTGGCCCACAGGGCCTACATCATTTGGTATATGAAGTTGTGGATAACTCTATCGATGAAGCTCTTGCAGGCTATTGCGATACGGTTAAAGTAATTCTTCATGAAGATGGGTCATGTTCTGTAGAAGATAATGGACGTGGTATTCCAACTGATATTCACCCTACAGAAAAAGTTTCTGCTGTTGAAGTAGTGCTTACCAAACTGCATGCGGGTGGAAAATTTGATAAAGATACCTATCAATTCTCTGGCGGTCTGCATGGTGTGGGTATTTCCGTAGTTAACGCCCTTTCCGAGTGGACACACGTAACGGTGTTTCAAAAAGGTAACATCTATTACCAAGAATTTCAGCGAGGCAAACCCCTCAAATCCCTTGAAATTATCGGCAAAACAGAAAAGCGCGGAACACTCGTTCAATTTAAGCCTGATGCTGAAATCTTCACCGAAACTACCACTTTAAGCTTTGAAACCTTATCATCACGCTTGCGCGAACTTTCTTTTTTAAACAAAAATGTACGCATCAGCATTACTGATGAACGCAACAATAAACACCACGAATTTCATTTTGCTGGCGGTATTGTTTCTTTTGTTGAACATATTAATGAAAAGAAATCTCCGATATTTCCTGAGGTCATTTATGTTGAAAAAACAGATGAAAAATATGTTCTTGAAGTTGCTATGCAATATAACGATGGATATGGCGAACAGCTCTTTTCATTCGTTAACAATATTAATACCGTAGAAGGTGGAACACATGTTTCCGGTCTGAAAGGTGCATTAACCAAAGTATGTAATAAAAAAGCACAAGAATTTGGTGTACTCAAAGGCAATGATGCTTTTTCAAGTGAAGATGTGCGTGAAGGCCTTGTGTGTGTTTTAAGTATTAAAGTTCCAGAACCACAGTTTGAAGGCCAAACCAAAACAAAATTAGGCAACAGTGAAGTAAAAGGTATTGTTGAATCCTGGTTATTCGCGTATCTTGATATCTTTTTTGAAGAAAATCCAGCAATTGCCAAAAAAATTGTTCTTAAAGCTGATATTGCCCGCAGCGCTCGCGAAGCCGCTCGCAAGGCTCGCGATCTCACGCGTAGAAAAACAGTTCTTGAAGGCATGATTTTACCAGGTAAATTAGCAGATTGTACGCTCGAAGATCCTGCCCTTACTGAAATATTCATCGTTGAGGGTGATTCTGCAGGTGGTTCAGCTAAGCAAGGCCGCGATCGCAGCAATCAAGCAATATTACCCCTCAAAGGTAAAATTTTAAACGTGGAAAAAGCTCGTCTTGATAAAATTTTATCTAATGAAGAAATTAAAGCTCTTGTTTCTGCTATTGGCAGCGGGATTGGCAATGATTTTGATTTTAATAAAGCTCGTTATCATAAAATTATTTTAATGACGGATGCTGACGTGGATGGTTCACATATTAGAACCTTACTTTTGACGTTCTTCTTTAGGTATATGCGCCCACTTATTGATAATGGATATTTATATATTGCCCAACCACCATTATATAAAGCAAAAATTGGCAAAAAAGAGCAATATCTTAAAGATGATGCTGCATTTATCGATTTCTTATTCGATTGGGCTCAAGAGCATACAGTTTTAAGTACTGAAAATAAAGAAGTTGAGATGGCAACATTTGCCCAAACACTTGCTGATGTTCAAGAATATGATAGCAAACTCAGCACCATAAGTGTTGATTTTAAAGTTTCTTCTGATCAGTGCAATGCTCTTATTGCCGCACTCCATACATATCCATGGGAAAAAGAAGATGGTTTACAACAATTGGTTGAAAATCTTAAAAAATTCTTCACGGGCTATGTAGTAAAACTAGAAGAGACAGAACTGGTTGATCCATCTGAGCAGATTGATAATGATTTTGATGAAACTGATAATCGCCCTACCTATTCTCGTATTTCATTTAAAATGATGAGTAAGCACTGGGATATTCCCATTAACTTCTTCCATTCATTAGAAGTGAAAAAAACAGTGCAATTACTCGCTAAACTTGCAATGGTACAAGATCATGCATGGATGCTTACCATTACCGGAAAAGAACGCTCAATTTCTGGAATTGGTGCAACTGATTTCCTTGAAGCAATTAAAGCAATCAGTAAACCATTTATGAATATTCAGCGTTATAAAGGTCTTGGTGAAATGAATCCTGAACAGCTGTGGGAAACAGCAATGGATAATAAAACAAGATCATTGTTGAAAGTTACCATTGAAGATTCATTGGAAGCTGACCGTTGGTTCTCCACCTTGATGGGTGAAGATGTTAAAGGTAGAAAAGAATATATTGAAGATTTTGGTAAGTTTGCCAAAAATTTAGACGTGTAAATAATCAAAAGCCGCCTTTAATTTTTTTAAAGGCGGCTTTTATTACTATCAAAAAAAGGAAATAATATGAGCAAAAAAATAATACTCGCAGCATTACTGGTAATTGTAGAAATTAGCTGTAGTGATCGATTTATTTTAACGCCATTACCTTGTGACATCTCTTATAATGACCCAGAAATCACTGAAATAAGAACAACTCATTCAAAAGAACACAAAGATCACTGTTCTCCCATTACATTAGTATGCAATAAAGAAACTGAGTTTGCAGTTTTATGCTCTAATCCATCATTCATAGAAGAAACTTCCTTAGAATTGCTACGTATCCCCAAAGAACAATTTTTAACAATTACAGAGACCACAATAAAGAACTTTTCACTTGCCCAACTAGAAGTTAATAAAGAACACCTACTGCCATACCCTCTATACGTTACTGTTAAACTCAATGATCACACTTGTACGCGGTATGAAGTAAATTCATTTAAACAAGTACATTTTCCTAGTCAGCAAAATCTGAAAAATCGTATAAACGTTCTCAATCAACAAAAAGCTACTCATGAAATCCAGGCGTGTGGTAAAATAATAGCTATACTTGCAGTAGCATCTTTGTTTGGATATTTTTTTATATAGCAATTGAACATTATTATGAATATCATAAAAAGTATTGAATATTACTTTATCAAACATTCTCTCATCAAGCACTATAATACAATAGTCATTGGGCTCTCTGGAGGGCCCGATTCAGTATTTTTGTTGCATGTATTAAAATCATTGCAAGAAAAATACAACTTAACGCTTATTGCAGCTCACCTCAATCATGAATGGCGTCCAGAAGCTGATACCGAAGAAGGATTATGCCGTATACTTGCGCAAAAATTACACATTCCTTTTGTTTCTGCAAAATTATCATCTTTATTATCAATCACCAAAAAATATCGCGGGTCAAAAGAAGAATATGCACGCAACATGCGTCGGCACTTTCTAGAACAAGTATTGCGTGAGCATAATGCTCACAGCATCGCCTTAGGCCACCATGCACAAGATCAACAAGAAACTTTTTTTATTCGCTTAATTCGAGGAACAAGTTTAGCCGGACTTACCTGCATGCAACCTCGTCATGGGTTGTATATTCGACCATTATTAGAAACAAACAAAGCAGATATATTGCAATGGCTGAAAGAGCACAATATTGCTTATGCAATTGACTTAAGTAATGAATCAGATAATTACTTACGCAATCGTATACGTAAAAGTGTGATTCCTGCACTTATTGAATGTGATGAGCGTTGGAATAATAATTTTTTAACAACGATTAATCGCCTCAAAGAAGATGATGCTTTGTTGAATGATATTGCCACCTCAACGTTGAGTACCTTAATTATAAAAAAAGATAATGAAGAAGTTTTTGATATAAAGAAATTTTCAGTGGTTCATTCTTCTTTGTATCATCGCATTATTATGTTGTGGTTAATTCGTAACAATCTTCAATTTTCTGTAACTCAAGCCTTTTTAGATGAAATTATTCGCTTTTTATTGCATGAACGTGGTGGAAAACATGCTATTCATGAAGAGTGGGTTTTGGTTAAGAAGCAGGGGTTAGTACGAATAGAAAAAATAAGAAAAGATTAATCCCCAATATACTTGGGGACCCTACTTTTGTTTCACAAAAGTGATTTTTATAGGGGGTTTCTTGTCTAAACCCCCTAAGACCCCCTGACACAACCATCCTGGTTGATCTCTTTCGGCATGAACTCGGCTTCTCATCTGCTTCTAGGACTACGCAGCTTCAAACCCTCATCGGGCTGCGCCCTCTTGGCAGCATGGCCTCATGGGACTTTTCATAAATATCATAAGCTTCGCTTATTTAAAAACGGACTATTGTTTTCTCTTGTAAGGAGAGTATAGGGTGAAGCTCGCCTTACCGGCGATAGAGGTAGTACTGCTGGTGTATTTGCTGTGCTGCTTACTGAGCGTGCGGGACGCCGTGAAAGTAGAGACGTAGGTAACTAGCGAATAGTAATGCGCAAAGCCGGATAAAATAAAGACTTCTTACCACTAAAAAATACTGTATGAAGGGTTTGAGACAGCGCAGCTTTGCGTAGCTGGTGAGAGCCCAAGTTTATTTTTTATCAGGGATCAAAGGGAACGTTTGTATCTGGGGGTGTGGGGGGCCAGATAAGGGCCCCACCACGAAAATCAATTTTTATGTAATAAAAATTCGGGTCCCCAACTTACATTGGGGATTGATTCTTTCTTTTTAATGCATATTCCCTTAAAATAATACTAAAAAAGGGAAAGTATGCATCTTCTTCGCACAGGCAGAAATGTCACCATCATAGCCCTTATCCTCTCCCTTTTATTCCATGCAAGCACTGTTTTTTATGTATTCTTGCAAAAAACACGCAACGATTTTTTCTCAAAAACAGAAACAAATAATCTCGACACAATGATACATGAACAACAGCAAGAACAACAAAAGCACACTCCATGGGTAGAAACCAAAGCACGTGCTGGCAACTTTGGTGCTCCTGTTTTTTTTGAAGATATAGCTGACGATATTACACCTCAAGAAAATGACGTGTCCGAAAAAGCTTTAGCGAAGTCGGAAGCCTTGCCGTGCCCTCCGGAGCTTTCAACGGAGGATGGGGCAAAGGCGGAAGAAACACCTCTCCAAGAAAACATAACAATCGTCCCACAAGATTCGCCAAAAATAGAAATACCTCGGCATCAGAAAATAGAACCCATACAAACAGCACTAGCCACTACACCAAAAATACCTACCCCAAAAGCATTACCAAAAAAATCTCCCTCCAAACAAAACAACCAAACAAACCCCTTCATCAATTATCCAACTCGAGAAAATAAGCAAAAACCATCATTAACACTGGCACAACTTACACAAGGTTTTTTAAATCAACGGAAAGAAGAATCGGGCTCTTATGGCATATCGATGCTTGGCATGAAGCGGGGCATTCCTTCTGATGAACAAATGAAGTATGAACGTTATTTACAAAAATTAAGCTGGTGCCTACAAAACTCCTTTAATATACATAGAGATAAGCAGCCGCTTCTATCAACTGATACCGATATATATCTTTATTTTCAGTTAAATCGAGATGGAATTCTAGAGCAGCTCCACGTAAAAAAATCATCGGGAAACAAACTGTTAGATAATTTTGTTGTTTTTGTATTCCGTGAGGCAAGTCACTCATTTCCTCCAGTGCCAACATATTTGCCCGATAATCCATTCCGAATGGGCTATGCAATTTCCATCATAAAAGCTCTATATTGATGCACTTACAACAAAAAACTTCACCATTTGATGATTGGTGTGATAGGGTATAAAAAAGATCCATATATTGGAGAAATGATGAAGCGCACTCTCTTTATTTTATTATCTATTATCATGAGCATTTCATACATGATGTCATATGCTAGAGATAATTTTGAAATTATTCTCAAACCAAAATGGCAGGAGCTAGGGTGCAATGATAATACATGTGCTGACTTTGGAGGAAAATGGATTCTTATTGGAAGCATTACCTTTAAAAGAAGATCCAAGGATCCTATTTTTGTAGATAAAATTAATCTCCGCTGGCATGGTGAAAAACTAGATAACTTAATTGCTTCTCTCTATCGAAAAACTATTGGTAAAGAATTTTTGGCCATTGAAGAAAACCTCATCTGTGATGGCCAATGGAATCAAAAAACACAAACGCTCATCCTTGATTTTGATGAAGAAGAAAAACTCAGCACAACCAGCGTATTTTACCTGGTTTTAACCATACCAGAAACTATTGAACCAATCTTAAAACGCGGCCATTTTTGCCTAGAAAATAGCTGCCTACCCCGCCCCTTCAAAGAATGTTGCCAGAACGGAAAACTCATTTTGGCCGTTAATGAGAGAATGCCGAATGGCTTACAATCCTAAAAAATAACCCCGTACCCCTTAGCATAGAAACTTTTTTGTGGTATAATTACAAGGAAAATGTCAGTTTAGCTACAAAAATGATTTAACTATACGGATTATTATGAAACATTATAGAGTGCTTGGCGTTGATTCTTTGTCATCATGGGACGAAATTAAAACTGCTTACCGCGCATTAGCGATGAAATATCATCCTGATCGTAATCCTGATAATGCTGAAGCAGAGGCAAAATTCAAAGAAATTCAATCTGCTTTCGATGAGCTTGAAGAAAGAAAACACCAGCGTACACCTAAATTAGGCGGATTACGCTCACCAAAGCCTAAAAAACGTCCAACTCTAGAAGATCTTGAAGAACAAGAAGCTGCGGCAAGAGAAGAAAGCGAATAGATCCGGAATCTTCAATCCAATTTACTATTCTTTAATTGGGGTCCTCAATAGCCCAGTTTTCATTTCATTTCAACCGGGCACCCGTTACGAAGCGGAGCGGAGAAATGGGTATAAAAGTATGGGGTAAAAGTATGGGGTAAAAGAAAGGGGTATAAGATACTATGAATAAAACAGATTACTATAAAATTCTTGGCGTTGATAAATCAGCATCGACTGATGATATTAAAGTTGCTTATCGCAAACTTGCAATGAAATATCATCCTGATCGCAATCCTGATAATGCAGCTGCTGAAGACAAATTCAAAGAAGCCACTGAAGCATATGAAGTTCTTGGCGATACTGAAAAACGTACTCAATACGATCAATTCGGTCATGCAGGCATGAATGGCGGTATGGGTGGAGGCCATGGCGGTTTTGGACACCACGGCAACATGAACATGGATGATATCTTTGAAAATTTTGGAGATATTTTTGGTTCTATGTTTGGCGGTGGTACTAAAAGAGGTCGTAAAAAAGGCCCTCAGCCTCAGGCAGGCCTTTCGTTAACTAAAGAAATAGAAATAACGCTCAAAGATGCATTCCTTGGCACAAAGAAAGAAATTTCATACCACCATTACTTTGCTTGTGACACATGCAATGGTTCTGGTGCTCGTGCCGGGACAAGTGCTCAGAGCTGCGCACCTTGTCATGGATCTGGTGAGATACATCATAAACAAGGCTTTTTCATGTATGCGCAAGCATGCGGCACCTGCTCAGGAAAAGGTTTTGTAATACCTACTCCGTGCTCAGATTGTAATGGCCAATCACGCGTTCAACGCTACGATAAATTTACCGTCAATATACCAAAAGGTATTTTTGATAACGCAGAATTACGCGTCAGCGAAAAAGCGGATGCCGGCCTTTTTGGAGGCCCCGCAGGTGATCTTTTCTTACGTATTCACGTCAAAGAAGATAAAATATTTAAACGTGATGGCGATGATCTTATTTGCACTGTAATGCTTACCTATCCGCAATTAACGCTTGGCTGCCAAGTGGATATTGAAAATATTGATGGCATCAAACATTCCATTAAAATTCCAAAAGGCTGCCCGGTAGGGGAAAAAATAGTTATCACTGGTGAAGGCTTCCAAAAGGTACGCGGTAAAACACGTGGCAACTTGGTAATCATCACTCAATGCTTTATTCCTACCAAAATATCTGCTGATGCTAAAAAGAAACTCCAAGAGTATTCTGATATTGTCGGCAATCAGGCGAGCGAAGATGGCTTTATCACAAGCTTCTTTAAGAAGTTCTTGGGGTAAAACCTAGAGTTGTAGAAATTGAGAGGGGCGCTATAAGCGTCTCTTTTTTTTGCCCAAAATGTCATCTTGCCACCCCATTTTTCATCTCTCCTTTTTTTTGATATAATAATTATAGTAGAAATTTTTTACGAAGGATCAATCCTATGAATATTATAAAAATACTGTATCTATCCCTTATAGGCTCTTTAGCTGCGATAATGATGGGATCGCTTTGTGCCAACGATAATCTTACTACTGGAAAATTAACCAGAGTGAAGATTGATGGCTATATTTTTGAATTATACCCACCCGATACTCAAGCACAAACACAAATAATCCATGCTCTTTATAAAATATTAAATCATGATGATAATGGTACTGATAAAGATGAGTATTATAATCAATATCGTGAAGCAATAGAATTAGTCGGCCATCATACTATTTTGTTGTGGAAAAATGCATTGACTGCACGCATACAAACCGAAGATGGGACCAATGTCAATTTATTTTTCCACCCTTTTGGACCCTGGGTAATTGGGCGATTTAAAAGACTAAATTATCTATTAGATATAGCTATAAAAGAAGGAAGGGGAAATATGAGCTATCAAGAATTCCTTAATACTCTTGAATCATTTTATACTACAGATAACGACCATCGTAATGAGAAACTAGACGAAATGATTAAAGAACGTGATCACATACGTTCTCTTGCTTAATCAAATCCCCATTCCACGTTTTTCTTAAACTTTTACGAGAAATAGATTGGGCATGGCTGCGTTCCATGCCCATCTTTTGTAAAAAGTGATAAAAAAATTCACGATCAGGGCCTTTAACAACCGCTTGCTCATGAGCTTCGGCTAGCGCTACCGGATAACCCCCCCCATTTTTCATCTCTCCTTTTTTTTGATATAATAATTATAGTAGAAATTTTTTATGAAAGACCAAACCTATGAATATTATAAAAATACTGTATCTATCCCTTATCGGATCCTTGGCTGCCATAATGATGGGATCACTCTGCTCTGCGGAACCTAGAAACGAAGTTAAAGAACTCAGCATACAACTTCAAAAAATAGCTCAAGCTGCAGGAAAAGAAGATGAACAACTTGGATCATGTGAACTAAGGGAAAAATACAAACATTTCTATGTTGAAAACAAAACAAAGTACATAAAATCAATTTTACATTTTCATTATAATGAAATACTCAAAGAATATGGATATCTTTCTGTTGCTGAATGGGGTCAAGCTGTTGGCATGATAGATAAGAAAATATATCATCGTGTTTACGATTCTTATGAAGTTTTAGTAGAAGGAATTGAAGATAATATTTTGGGCGTCGATAGCTGGAAAGAAATTGTTCAAGAATACCCAGAAATGTGTTATTTTTTTAGTATCTTAGAAGAAGAACTTGGAATTATTTATCAATATAAACACCTCGATCATTTTTCCTTCTCATCTTTTCTGGACTTTAAGGACGGTACTGCCTTTAAAATAAATAGTATTGATTTAGTTCATGCTGTATGTGAATCGCTAAATAGGCGTGTAGAATTATCGAGAACTTCTTAATATTCTTAAATCGTTTTAAGGAGGTTATTATGAATATCATAAAAATATTTTATGCATCTCTCATCGGCTCTTTAGCTCTAGTCATGATGGGATCGCTTTGTGCCAATAATAATTCAATCACTGAAAAAATCATCCCCGTGAAGATTGATGATGTTGTTTTAGAGTTGCATCTACCACATGCTCAACAGCAAGAACAAATACTCTATAATCTTTATAATATTTTAAATTATGATGCCGATAATTATAATCAGCCTAGTCCAGAAGATGAGTACTATAAAGAATATAGCAGAGCACTAAAATCGGTAGGCCATTACACTGTTTTAATGTGGTGGAATGCCTTAAATGCCAGAACCAAATCGGGTAGAGCAATTTCGGATAGAACAATTGCTGATCTACCAAGACATACTTTTTCTTGGTATGGTGGTGCAAATACTCAATTGCAACGAATAAAACATGTATTAGGTATCGCCATAGATAAAGGAAAAGAAAATCTTACCTATCAAGAATTCCTTAATACGCTTGAATCGTTGTATACGGAAAGTGATAGCGATAGTAATCGTCTAATAAAAAAAATGATTCAAGAACGCGATCACCTACGCTCCCTTGCTTCTTAAATTCCCATTCCACGCTTTCTTAAACTTTTACGAGAAATAGATTGGGCATGGCTGCGTTCCATGCCCATCTTTTGTAAAAAGTGATAAAAAAATTCACGATCAGGACCCTTAACAACCGCTTGCTCATGAGCTTCGGCGAGCGCTACCGGATAGCCACCACCTTTGATGCATTGATCAATAACAATCTGTGCAATCATATCAACCATACTTCTATCCTGGGCAATCCAAGAAGGTATTTCTACGCGCCCAATTTCATTACCCGTATGAATATAAAAAAAGAATGGGCGCAGATGAGATGGATAATAATCACTAATGCTACTATGATTACTAAACACGATGGAACGTTGCAATGGTTGCAAAACAGTATGCATAATCCCACTATCAATCACGTTATTAACCGCTTCATACATTTCTTTTTTATCGGTATCAAAATTGCATAAATATAAGCGAACTAAGCTCATCAATTCTTTACTCTTAGGCATACTAATATACCAGCACACGGGGATTTTTTCATGATAAAGCTCATTTAATAATGCAAGATAAGCATTTAAATAATAATCTCTTACGTGAATTTCTTTGGAAGAAAGATGCCAAAAAATTAATGATCCATCAAATAACAACACTGTTGGCATTGGACCATACTCTGTTTTTATTTTTTTTGCCAACTCAAGACCAGCTCTGAGCTCTAATTCCTGCCGTTTACAATTGACTCCATCAGTGGTAAAGGCCTGCTGATCTTCATCAACTCCTGCAAAAACTTTGGGCTCTGAAAATAATTGAACTCTTTTATTTTCGATCTCATAGGGTAAAACAACAGATCCAGTATTGATCAAAAAACAGGATAAAACATTATGACGATCGGGATAAATTTGAGAACCATCCACAGATAGAGCTACGTAGAATGATATGTTTTTTTCTATATCTATGACAGTTGAAAGATCTTCTTGCCATAATGGGATTGGCCATGGGGCATTATGTACCTGGCGAACTTTATAGAGAAATGTCTGATCTGCAATAATGAGTTGCCAGATATCCTGGGCAAGATGATAGGATGGCGTTGAATCGATGAATAATGTATTGGCAACGCTTTGTAATTCAACGATAAGCTTGAGACGATCTAACATTATAAGGTCCTATAAGTCATACCCTTTGATACATTTTTTATCCCCAGCTTCGTTTCTCTATGCCGGGGTCCCCATACGAAGAATGAGGATGGGGTATAAACACTCAGCGCGAACGGGAAATAAATAAAAAAATATCTCACTCCGTTCGCCCTGAGTGCTCGCCGAAGTTTCTTAACGTAGGAGAGTGTATCGAAGGGTATCTTAAATTTTATTTACTACCCTTATACTCTCTAACCCCCTTCTGCAAAGCCACCAAAGAAAGCAAGGCACATAAAAGCCTTACCGGCCCTAGTTGCATTCCCAGCATAGCAAGAAAATCATCATTATCAAGAACAAGAATATCATCAAGAACCATACCACGTACTTTTTCAGAAAGCAAAGAGGCGGTTGCCTGGCTAATCACGCATCCCTTACCCTGAAAAGCAACATCTACCAAGGTATTATCTGAAATAATACCCGTAAAGGTGACCTCGTCACCACAGGAGCTATTGCGCTGCTCTGAACAAAAATCGTATTGAGCAAGCTTGCCATGGTTTCGCGGATTACGGTAATGATCCATCAATATTTCTTGGTATAAATTCACGAAAATCCCCTGCTTACCAACATTTCTATTCTGAAGATCATTTTATCATATATTTATTTCAAATACACCTTTTTGATCTTATTGCCACCTGTGCTATACTAAAATTGTAGCTCAAGTCGCCCAAAGGAGAAAATGTCATGAAAATCCGTTCTTATATCAAACATATCCTACTTTTAATCGCTCTATACAACCCTTTTGCTTTAACCAAGGATATTATCTTTGATTTTGGCGGAGTACTTATTTTGACTAATAATATGGCATCCTTTAGGCAACTAGGCATGTTCAACATCGCTTCATGCAGTTTTCAGCTCGGCATCAATCCTTTTTACCTCAACCATTATATAAAATCGAGGCTTTTTGATTTCCTGAATGAAGTAGCACAAGATCCGCAACTTGCTGGTATCGCTTATGAACAAACATATGATGAAAAAGGCAATGCATTACCTATGCTCATGAGTGCATGGCTCCAGGGGACTATATCTTCATCAGAAATGCTTATTCTCATAGAAAATGCCATACCACATAAATCTTCATGGTTTAAATGCTCAGCAGAAAAACGCATTATCCAAAATCTTGCTCGGTTAATCTTTACCCCCGAAATATTTGTACGTTCACGTAAAATCTCACCTGCAGGGATTGCATTTATTAAAAAATGTAAAAAAGAAGGTCACCGCGTATACGGTCTTTCAAATTGGGATGCTGAATCTTTCATCGTACTTAAACAGCAACACCCTGAATTGTTTGATCTTTTTGATGGCGTTGTTATTTCAGCAGAAGCAAAAGCAAATAAGCCTCATTCAACAATCTATCAGACTTTGCTTAATCGTTATGAACTGAAAGCTGAGAATTGCTGGTTTATTGATGATCAACAAGAAAACATTGATGCGGCAAAAAAATTAGGCATTAACGCGGTCAGGCATACTTCAACGTTTGCTAACTTAATCAAGAACATTAAGTTAGCATATGCCAATCAAAAACAAAACTTATAAATCTTTATCTTTAGTAAAAGATTTGAATAATAACGGCAGCAATGAAACAACCACCAAAAATAGCAATAATGCTATAATCGATGGTGAAAAGATATCCCTCACCGATTCAACCAAATATAACTGTCTTCCCGCAAAAGCATAAATAAAAATAATGGGTATTGATCCCACGCATGTTGTCCATATAAAAGTAAACGTGGGCACATTGGTCAATGCAGCCAGTGCATTGATAATAAAATAAGGAATAAGTCCCATCAGTTGTAACGTCAATAAATAACTAGCAGCCCCCTGTGATGCAATTTTTTGATTAAATCGCTCCAATTTTTGGGCATACTTGCCTCTAATCACCCCACTCAAAACATACCGGATAAGTAAAAATGATATCGTTGCACCAATGGTGGCACTGATTATTGCATAGATACCAGCAGGTATAAAACCAAATAAAAACCCACCAACCATAGTCAGTGGAGGAACTCCCGGTATTGCAAGAGCAATAACTGCTGTATACACAGCCATAAATATAGCAACGGCTTTAAAATAATTCTGAGTAACCGTTTCTTCTAAAACAGATCTATTTGATTGCAGTGATGAAAGAGTAAAATATTTATAAAGTCCCAAGTACCAGATCAGTATAACTATACTTACTAAACCAAATCCAACTAATAGCGCTTTTTTCGTGCCATTATTCATTGTTTCAAACTCCCGTAAGAGGATCTAAAGCCTTATAAGCATAAGTATACCGCATAAAGGCTTTTATTTAAACAGGCTAAAAGATAGCTTAATAATATCCCTGAAAAGTACGCTCAAAAAGACGTAGCGGATTTTCACTGATTAAAAATGCTATTACAGTAATACCTATTATAATAAATGCCATTAAAAGGCCTTTTTTTGTACTATTATTCATGTTTTAAACTCCCGCAAGATGATCTAAAGTCTTATAAGCATAAGTATACCGCATAAAGGCTTTTATTTAAATGAGAACCTTATTACCATGTTATTTGAGCTGGCTTTTTAGGCCAATTTGTCTGACGATCAAGATGAACAACAAAGTCTGGATTGTTATACTTGTCACCCTCTAGTCCTGGTGAGGGATTTTTCACCGCGTTTTGCGCAATTGCATGCGTTTGCGTTGTTGTTCTATTAATTTCAGCTGTTGCTTTCTCTAAATTAGACATTTTAGCAATTAATTCAGTATTTTGTACCGATAAATTAGTAACGGTATCAGCCATACCATAAATCACTTTTTTGAGCTTTTTACGTTTTTTTCTTTCATTTTCTAATTGCTCTTTCAGCGCAGCTATGTCTTCACTAACCTTAGCAAGCCGCTCATTTATTGTGCCTATCTTTGGAAGAATTTCTGCCGCAGTGTCAGAACTTGTTTGTCTAATTTCATTGATGTCTTTCAACATTTGAGCATTAGCATTCGCACTCGTACTCTGCGTATGCATAATTTTATTGATCATCTCTCTCATTTCTCCACTTACCGCCTTACCCTCTTGTGAATCATTGAGTAACTGTGCTATCTGAGCATCTCGAGATTCCTGAGCTTCTTTTATGCCTTTTGATAAATCGGTAAGAATTGAAAATGTTTCAGAGACTCCTTCAAGTTTTTTGTCAAAACCTTCTTTAAGTAGTGAAAGTTGTACTTCATTCTTGTCTTGTATTTCAGTTGTGAATTTTTGAAGATCATCTTTTTGGGCCTCAAATTTATCATCAATTTTTTGGTCCAATTTTTCAACTTTTTGCCCCACAGCCTCAATCTTTTGATCTAAATTTTTCATTTCCAAGGTAAACCGCATCCCCAACTTATCAAGCTTTTCTTGCGTCGAGACAAATAGGTCAAGCGCATTACTTATTTTTTCTCGTAAATCTTTGGTATTTGCAACAAGCTCATTATTTAATCCAATAACTTCTTTATTTTGATGGATAACAGAAACTAATTCTTTTCTTAGATCTAAAATATTTTTCGGAACATCCTTTAGTTCACCATTCAGCTTCTCAAGCCCTGCTCCAATACCCTGTATATCTCTCTTCAGCTCGGCTTTCGATTCTTCCATTTTTTCTACTACCTGCTGATTCTTCTTTTCAACGAAAGCTCCTAGTTCATCAAACTTGCCAACTATTTGTTTCTCAGCTCTGTCTACTCGATTTAGCAATTCAGTAGTCTTTTTATTTATTTCATCAATACTTTTTTGAACTTCAATCACTTTCTGTTGCGTCTTACCATGTAATTCTTTATTTTCTTTTCTAGCTTCACTCATCTCTTCTTGAAGCTCATAATACCCCTGTCTCATATATCCCACAGTTGAGATAGTTGCTGCAAGAAAAGCACCCGTCATTTGATATGCCAAAGCATATCCACTTGCAATAGAAGCTGTTGAGAATAACAAATGCCACTTGTTATGCTTAAGATAGGTAGACGCACTCCCGGTAATAGGTTTTATGCCACACAAAAACACCCACTTGGCAGTGTTAATACCCATTTTTACAGGAAAAGGAAGATTGCGTTCTACACCTTCCTTTTTTTCTTTCACATCGTTTAAAGTAGCATCATATTGTTTACGTATGTCATCTCGCTTAAAAAATAACATTGCTGCAAGCGCAGCAATCCCCGAAACTGGCATAATCATAGGATTATCTGAAACAATTTCCGATAATGTTTCTGATAACGCTTTGGTTGCTTGAACAGCCTCTTGCGAAACTTCTTTAAAATCCCCATATGCAAATTCTCCAAAATCTCCGCTCATGACAGGCAAAGAATATAGAAATAAACTCATTACAAAGAAAAGATTAAGATTGATATATTTTTTCATAAACTGCATAAAAAGGATCTCCAGTTGCACATTATGTATAATTTTCTATCTGCATGATTGCACAATATAGTACCTTATTGTACAAAAGACTTTTAAATACGCAAATTTTTCAGCAACAACTTGCGTATTTAAAGCACAATAATATACGATACAAATGAAAATGTTTTACACATATAAAGGAGAAATAATGCGTTTTTATTATGCTGCATGTGTTTCATTTCTGCTCATTGTTATGTGTGCTTTTTCATCACTCTTCTCTGCAAGAACCACAACAAACAAACAAAAAAAACAAGTCATTATTTTTGATCTTATGAATGTTATCATCAAAGAAAACCAAGCAGGATTTACCAAAAAAATTGGTTATGGCAATATTGCAAGCTATATGATTACTCATTTTAAACATCCAGGATATCGCTGCCTTGATATGCTTGATGCCATGAGCAAACATGAAACACAAAAGCCGCACATTCACCTTACCCTCAGAAAAAGAACCATGCCGCGTTGCCTTATTGAATTTCAAGAAGGTAAAAAAACAGCGCAACAAACAAAAGAAGAGATTTTAAAGACAATTGAACTTCTCGACCAACAGAAACACTTTAGTGGCAAAAAAGAAAAAGCGCTCATGATAAACATCATGAACACCATTCTTGATCCAGCAGTAACTGCTTCTATGATTGAGCCAATAAAACCAACCGTACAACTTATACAAAAGTTAAAATCTGCTGGTCATACATTATATATTTTTGCAAATGCTCCCAATGAATTATATACAGCCACACAAAAAAAATATCCTGATATTATCAATCTTTTTGATAGTACTATTATTTCATCAGAAACTAAAACCGTAAAACCTAGTACAACTATGTTTAATCATTTGCTTACAACCCACAATCTTATTCCGGAAAACTGTATTTTGATTGATGATCTTCAAGAGACTGTTGATGCAGCACAACAATTGGGTATGCAAGCATTTGTACATGATAAAAATATAGCGAGTAAATTAAAAAAATGCGGTGTTAAATATTAAGAAGCTCTTCAATTGCTTTTATAACCTGATCAACATCTTCAATAGTATTATAAAAATAAAAGCTGACCCTAACGGAAGCATCATAGCCTAATTTTTTGGCAAAAGGCTGTGCGCAGTGATGCCCAGCGCGAACAGAAATGCCCCGAGAATCTAAAAGTGCTGCCACATCATGGCTGTGGTAACCCGAAACCAAGAAGCTAACCAGATGGCCCTTTTTTTTCAACTCTTCAATGGGCCCTAATAATTTCACTTGTCTGATCTTTGATAACCCATCAATCAATTGCGCGCATAGCGCGGCCTCATAAGAAATAAGCGCACCAAAATCAATATTGTGCTCAAGATAATCGATGGCAGCACCTAATCCTATTGCTTGTGCAATTGGCGGTGTGCCCGCTTCAAACTTATAGGGCGCGTTGCGCCATGTTGCATCTTCACAACTGACATCTTCAACCATACCGCCACCAACTTCATAGGGCGGTAGATCAGCATGCAGTTCTTTTTTAATGTATAAAACCCCAATACCGGTAGGCCCTAATAATTTATGTCCTGAAAAAACCAAAAAATCACAATCGAGTTCATGCACGTTTATTTTTTGATGTGGCACTGATTGTGCTGCATCAATAAGCACGCATGCACCCACTTGTTTTGCATGCTCAGTGATTCTGGCAATATCCACGTGCGTGCCAACGGCATTGGAAACATGAATAATAGAAACCATCTTTGTTTTGTTATTGATAATAGAATCAAGATTTGAAAGATTAAGTGATCCATCAGGAAAAATAGGAATAAATCTGAGTATCGCGCCTTTTTTATGTGCAAGCCGTTGCCATGGCAATAGATTCGCGTGATGTTCAAGTTCTGTCATCACTATTTCATCACCAGCTTTAATATGTATTTCACCCCACGTTGCTGCAACAAAATTAATACCTGAAGTACAACCCCGAGTAAAAACTATTTCTTCTGGGTATGCACCGATAAAATCTGCAACCTTTTTACGGGCTTGCTCATACATATGGGTTGCTTGTTCTGCAAAAAGATGAATGCCACGATAAATATTGGCATTGGTTGTGGCATAAAAGTGCACGAGCGTGTCGATTACTGATTGCGGCTTGTGCGTTGTTGATGCATTATCACAAGGAATTAAGGAATATCCATTAATTTTTTGTGATAAAATGGGAAAATCCGCTCGTAATTTTTTAAAATCAACCAAATCATTCTCCTTAATTTTTTTGGCAAAATTTTTCGATATAATCTTGTATAGGGGTCCCCATGTGAAGAAAATCGTAACATGGGGTTAGAAAAAACGCCTTCAATAAAATTTCTTCCGCCGCTTTTTCATCAATACCACGGCAAGCCACATAAAATAACTGTTCTGGGTCAAATCTGCCAATCGCACTGCCATGAAAACATTTTACATCATTATTCAATACTTCTAAATTAGGAACTGAAACCGCCCGCGCAGCGTTGCTCAGCACTATATTTTTATTTTCTTGGCAAGCATATACCCCTGGCGCCTCTTTTTCTACACGAATAGTACCATGATACTTCACGGATGCTGTATCACGCAACGCTCCCTTCATGACTACCGTACTACTGGTATTGGCAACCTCATGATGTTGAAATGTATTAATCATAACAATATTGTGCTCAGATAATAGATATGCTCCTTGAATACGTGCTTGCGCACCCTCTCCACGCAAAATGCATTCTATTTTTACGTTGGCACTTACGTGAGCAATAATCAATTGTACTGTTAACGTTGCATACGCTTGCATATAAAAACGCAAAAACAGATCTTGTTGTGCTTCGTTGTGATCACATCTGAAGATAAATTGTTGTTGCTCATTTTCAGCAATAACATATTCGCGTATATTATCCAATTGAGTCTTCCATTTCCATTGCAATAAGACGATTAATTTCTACCGCATACTCCATGGGCAATAGCTGGACAAATGCATCAATAAAACCATTAACGATTAATGCGCGAGCAGATTGTTCAGTAAATCCACGTGACTGTAAATAAAAAAGTTGTTCATCACTGACCTTGCTCACTGATGCTTCATGGCCAATATCCACCTGATCTTCTTTGACATCAATAGTCGGATAGGTATCAGTACGCGATATATCATCAAAAATAAGCGCATCACATTGCACTTTTGATTGTACATGATGCGCACCCTTAATTACTTTGAGCAATCCTCGGTAACTAGATCTTCCACCATTTTTACTGATTGATTTTGCAATAATGCTTGAGGTTGTATGTGGCGCTAAGTGAATTATTTTTCCGCCAGAATCTTGGTGTTGCCCATTGCCGGCAATAGCAAGAGAAATAATTGATCCCTTTGCTCCTGATTCTTTGAGCACAATACACGGGTATTTCATCGTTACTTTGCTACCAAAATTGCCATCAACCCATTCCACGCGTGCATCTTTATAGGCAATTGCACGCTTAGTAACTAGGTTATAGACATTATTTGACCAATTTTGAATAGTCGTATAACGAATATGAGCACCTGGCAATGCGATAAGTTCTACCACTGCACTATGCAATGAATTTTTTTTGTAAATAGGTGCACTACATCCCTCAACGTATTCTACAAAACTGTCCGGTTCGGCAATAATTAATGTTCGCTCAAATTGCCCCATCTGAGAAGAATCTATTCTAAAATAGGCCTGCAAAGGCATTTCTATTTTTACTCCTGCCGGAACATACACAAAACTACCACCACTCCAAACTGCAGAATTGAGTGCAGCAAACTTATTATCATGCGCCGGAATCGCAGTAGAAAAATATTTTTTAACTAACTCTTCATGATCGCGTAGAGCTGTAGACATATCGCAAAAAATAACGCCCTGATCTGCCCAGCGTTTTTTTAAATTTTTATAAATAACTTCTGAATCGAATTGCGCGCCAACACCCGCCAAAAACTTTTGCTCAGCTTGTGGTATGCCCAATTTTTCAAACGTTGTTTTAATCTTTTCAGGAACATCTGACCATTCAGTCTGTTGATCCATGATTGGCTTGATATAATAATAAATATCATCAGGATCAAGATCACTCAAATCCGCGCCCCATTGAGGCATCGGCTTACTTTCGAAAATATCCAAAGCTACCAAGCGGAAATCCGTCATCCATTGAGGTTCATTTTTTTTGCGAGAAATTGATTCAACAATTTCTTTATTAAGGCCTTTTATATTCATTATACCCTTTAGCCTCTAACATATGAGCAACCATTGCATTGCCGGAATGCTGCATACGCCCCTCACACAATACATGAACATAATCAGGAACAAGGTAATCCAAAATTCTTTGATAATGAGTAATGAGTATAATGCTCAAATCAGGATTTTCTTGGCGAGCAAGCTCAATGCCTGCGGCAACAATTTTAAGAGAATCAATATCAAGACCAGAATCAATTTCATCAAGAATGGCAAGTTTAGGCTGCAGCATGAGCAATTGCAATAGCTCAAGACGCTTTTTCTCACCACCAGAAAAACCAACGTTAACTGCTCGTGCAGTAAATGACTCATCTATTTTTAACTGCGCACAGCGCTTGTGTAAAAGATCATGAAATTCAACAGGAGAAATATGGTTGCCGGTAACTGCCACATACGCTTCTTTTAAAAAAGAAGCAACAGAAACTCCTGGTATTTCCACCGGATGCTGGAATGAAAGAAAGAGGCCATTGCGGACTCGTTCATGTATCGGCATGGCAACAAGATCGTTACCATGAAATAGTATTGATCCAGCAGTTATCGTATAATTCGGATGGCCTGCCAGCGCATAAGCCAGCGTGCTTTTGCCTGAGCCATTCGGCCCCATAACAGCATGACTTGTTCCGTTATTGATTTTTAAATCAATATCATAAAGAACTGGTTTATCAAGAACCGAAACAGAAACGTTATTAAGTGATAAAAGTGCATGTTTTTCCATATATTCAGTATAGCAGGAAGGGTTATTTATGCTATTTTTTGCCCCATGCGCAATAATTTGCCCACGGGGACTCTTTTTTCTCATAGAAACATATAATACATTTTGACTTGCTCAATATAAAGGCCTATATTCTAATATCGACACTATTGAAAATATTAACCATTTCACTTTGAAGGATCTTGATGAATTTGCGCACACGTTATAAAAATTTTCTTGTTTTGTTTTTGATAACTCCTATTTTTCTTGCTGCAATGGATATGCCATATCAACAGCTGCAATTAAGAAAATCGGATGAAAAACCTGTTTTTTACGGAAAATTATTCATTGATCATTTAGAGAGTCAATTGCATCCTTCTCATGTATACAATAAAGACAATCCAGTTACATACCTCTCTCAGGACTGTCTCAAAAAATATCGCTTTGCAAAACAATTTGAAAATGTCGCTTCAAATATGCCTTTTGTACATGTGATAATCAATCCAAAAGACAGCTATCTTCAGTCAGAAATTTTTACGATAATGCCTGTTAATAAATTGTATAATTGCAACACTGGATCACAGATAGACTTTGAAATTGACAAGTGCATATTTCGGCTCATTTGCACAAAAAACGAAAAACTTAATATTAAGCCTAAATATTTTCCTCAGGATGTAGTTGAAAACAGAGAGAACAAAGTTAAAAACACGTTTGAAACGCAATTTTTGAGCTGTATGAATTGGTTTTATGCAAAAGCGTATTGTCACATACAAAAAAACATACCAAAACTAGTACAGAATAATATTTTACAAGAACATCGTCATGAGATCAACAGGAATGATCTTTTACTTATCGCTATGGTAACAAATAATCCTCGGATCTTAACAGCACGTTACCTTTCTATCTATACACATGGCATACATGGCTGTTCAACATCCAAACATCTCATTGATCTTGCTACCAAAAAAACAACAAAACCTTATGGTAGCACATTTAATTTTGTGATGAATCGAACAACCGGCAAACCTTCACCAAAAGCAGCGCAATCTAGCCCAGCAGAAGCCGGCAGATTGAAATGTTATTATAATTACCTAGAAAATGTAAAAAATGTTGGTAATAAATCTTCAATGCCAAAGACCATTCATGCATATAAATCTCCAGCTATTGATGATATAAATATACATCAAACGCCTATAGATGCTGAAGAAATTTCCCAACAACAAGCAATTTTAGATAACATTCTTGAAGATTGCTTGGTAGAATCTGCAACTCAAGAAAAAACAGAAATGGCAACCTTAGACACTATTATTGAAAATTGCTTAACGGATTGCGCAGCTCAAGAAACTAAAATTCCAGTGAGAAATAATCCGCGGCCTCAACTCAGAGATGGCCTTATTGGCAATGAATGCGTCATCTTATAGTCAATTCACCATACATTCATCAACACTAATATTTCATGAAGGTTTTACTTATGAACATTTTCAAAGTTTACAAAAATATTTTGCTTTTACTCATCACTAACAACATTTTTCTTGCAGCAATGGATATGCCTCATCCACAACTACAATTAACACGCCCAAAAGAACAACGCGATGTTATACGAGGCACAATTTGTATTATTAAACAAGCACCAGCAACTCAGGGTTGGTTGAACTTTGTACACGAGCCTGTATATTATCCCGCACTTTGGGAACGCGAATATCTCCAAAAAGCTGGCATATCTGTTTCTCTTAATGATCCATGCATACCAGTAACAATCACATGCCCCCATGACCGCTTTAATATCAAAAATAACAGCGATGGTAAATTTTTAAGACGCCCTATAATTCCAGTAAAAAGTCTCATCAATTTTTCAACAGAATCAGTCCTGCGACTCACTCTTTATGGGTATCCAGTAGAATTGATATGTAAAAACAATCCCCTTATTAACAATAAACCTTTTCATAAGCAATTTGAAAAACGTATGAAAAAATTTTATGAAAAACCAGAATCTTGGGCTAATATAGGACAATGCGCAAAAGATGAATTAATCCCAGCGGGTATAGTTATCGAAACACTTAACACAAACACTATGAAACGTGCCTACAATTATGGTCCCAATGGTTGTCCAAACGATTTGGAACTTGCCAAGCACCTAGCAAAACCGCATAACAATAGCATGTTTCGTCACATACTTAATCGTTCAACCGGTCAAAATCCTATAAAAACAACACAACCAAAAATCAACACAAAACTTTTATTAATGGTACAACGCGGTAGCGAATATGGTGGTCATGAACACTGCGTATTGCTGTAGAGATTAAAATATATTTTTATACAATAAACGCGCATAAATTCAGCCAAGAAAATAATTCCATCGCTGACTTTATGCGCTGCATCTTTTAAAAAAACATTTTGAGCAATTATTTTTCTTCGCCTATCATTTTGAGATATACTACATCACAATACATGTATTCTAAAACAGATAGCTCGGAGCAAAAATGACATTTCACACACTTTTCATATTCACTTGCCTAGTTTTCTCTATCAACTCTTCTATCACCGGGATGGATGCACCCACACCCTCTGGCCCTGGGCAAAGAAATGTTTTTTATGGAAAATTATTCATTGATCAAGAAGAGCACTGGAAATTACGCCCTCACCACACAAACCACGCACATCGTGCAGTAGCATATATAGTACAAGGACACCGCAAAGAATACCCTTATACAAAAGCATTTGAAAAAACTCCTTTACGAAATCCTTTTGTGCACATAAAAATTATACTGGATGATCATCATCAAAAACAGATTTTAACGATCATTCCTGCTCAAAAATTGTTGAATTGCTCTGATGGTTCTTGTTTACGTATTGCTTCACCAGAATGTGTATTACATGTGACATGTGCTAAAAATGAAAATTTCATAATGGATGAGAAGTATTTTCCTACAGATATTTTTGAAAATAGAAATGAAAAAATTAAAAACTCATTTGAAACACAGTTTTTGAGCTGCATGAATCAATTTTATGCAGAGCCCACTTATTGCCCTTTTGAATCAAGCAAAAGAGAACTCATCTCTCATCAAGTGCTTAAAGAAGTTGTCGATTCTGTTGAAACAGATGGAACATTACGAAATTTCTTTGTAACAATCTTTTCAAGATATATGCATGGCCCCAAAGGATGTGCAAGCGAAAAAGATCTGATTGCACTGGCAACCAATATCAAAACTAAACACGATAATTATAGTCAATTTAGATACGTCTCAAGAAGAGGGTACACTACCAAGCCCGAACCACAACATAGTCGCACAATTGATTTCAATTTTATTCTTGCCACCTGCCTCAGGGAAATAGAATATGAATATAAAGCTCGTGAAAAAATCCTTAATGAATGCATTCATGAATTGATCGCAAGAAATTTGTTAGCAAAGATATGTATTAATCAGTTTATGATGCGGACTTTTATACAATTTATTATTAACCAACAGTTACAAAAAAAGTAATTTACGCAACAACGCGCATAAATTCAGCCAAAGAAATAATCCCATCGGCAACTTTATGCGCTGCATCTTCTTGCAACGTTTTCATACCACCTGCTCGTGCCTGCTTATAAATATCATCAAGATCACTGTTGGCAATAATTAAAGACCGTAATGCGGATGAAATTTCAAGAAATTCAAATATACCTACGCGTCCTCTGTATCCCAAATTATCGCATGCAGAACAGCCAATAGACTCGTATATAACGTCACTCTTGATACCAAACTTTTTGAGCAACTGTTTTTCTTCAACAGTTACCTTACGACTATTTCGACAATCCACGCATAGCTTACGCACTAAACGCTGCGCAAGCACACCTGAAAGTGCGGCATTAAGCAAAAATGGTTCAATGCCCATATCCATCAAACGCATAATTGCGCTTGGTGCATCACCGGTATGCAAAGTGCTCAGAACAAGATGCCCTGTCAGTGCTGCTTCAATAGCAATACGCGCCGTCACTTTATCCCTAATTTCTCCGACCATAATAATATCAGGATCTTGACGCACTAAAGAACGTATCCCTTTTTCAAACGTAAATCCCGCAGGAATGTTTATTTGTGCCTGCGTTACGCCATCTAATGAGTATTCCACGGGATCTTCGAGGGTAACTATATTACGCTCGGAATTGTGTAAAAAAGAAAGAGCTGCATACAGCGTTGTTGTTTTACCAGAACCAGTAGGCCCGGTAACCAGAAAAAAACCGCTATGCCGCTCAAGTAACTGCTTGAATCGATCAAGCATAATCGGCTCAAAACCAAGACTTTCTAAGGTGATTGTTTGCAACGCACGATTTAAAATACGAACAACAATTTTTTCACCATATAAGCAAGGAAACGTGGAAACGCGAATATCAACTTCATCTATTGTATGCACTATACTGAATTTACCATCTTGCGGAACTCTCCGCTCAGTGCTATCAAGAGAAGCTAAAATCTTGAGACGAGCTATAATTGCCGAGCTTAACTCAACAGAAAAAGGTTTTTGATCAACCAAAATACCATCAATACGAAATCTGACACGTAAATCTTGCTTACTCGGTTCAAGATGAATATCGGAAGCTCGGTGCTCAATCGCATCATGCAAGAGTGCTTCAACACGAGCAACAATTGAATGATCTTCCACGAGCTACCTCCTTTTATTCAAAATCATCTTCTTCGTCCTCATTCATTAAAGAATAAGGAGCTTCATTGCTATCAGATGGATACACAATAAGATGTTCTTCATCTTCCATTTTATGAAATTCGCTTACCAATAAATGCTCTTGCCTAAGGTCCTCATCTTCTTCAACATCCTCAGTATCCGCTTTATCGTAATATTCTTTTACTGCATCGCAAATATCACGTGCAATGCCCACATAAAAACGAATATCATAGGATACGTTTTCGCCTATTTCAAATAATAGTTCTGAGTTATCAGGGTTTGCTGCAATAACTATCATAATATTTTCGTCAACTTGCATAGGAATAATTTCATTTCTGAGCAGCATGCTCTTATCAAACATGCGCAAAAGATGTGTTTCGAAAAAATATCCAACCACATCAAATGAAGGTACCTGATAATATTGAGATAAAGCTTGCAAAAGCTCCTCTTGTTCAAGAATACCTTCGCTCAGCAAAAACTCATCAAATTGATCAACATCTGATTCATCATACCTTTTAAGTAATTCTATGGCATCTTCTGGCGTGATAAACGCGAGCTGAACTAAAACTTCTAAAAAGCCTGCTTCAAAACCTTTTTTTACGCTCATTACTATCCTTTTTGTTTATGCACATTTGAGCCCAACTAAAAATCCAACAACAAGACTCGCCGCTGCTGGAACATTAGCTTTCATCCACATGAGTATCAACGAAGCATACCCTTCATTAATTACAGCAACAGATTGTAAACCAAGCATTTCATGTATTTTTACTGTATTTACATCGATAGAAATGTAGCCAAATTGCTGTAACACTACCAATCCAACAATAAAAAGAGCACATGCTATAAAATACTCACTATATTTTTTTAAAAGAAATCCAAAAATAAAACCAATTGTTCCGTATATTCCAATATCAATCAATGTATTTTTATCCATACCAAGCTTATTGGCAATAGTCTCTGGCTGTACCGCATTTTTGAATGAATCAATCAAACTAGGTTGTTGTATTGGCGCTTCTACCGCCGGCAAAACATTTGGCAGAACATTACCTTCATTAACCATAATTAAAAACCTTTCTAATTTATTTCTTATCATTCTGCTTTAAGTATACTCACTCAAATCCTTTATAATCAAGAAAAAATCATGCAACAAAAAAAAGAAGCGTCCAGAGACGCTTCTTTTAAAATTGAACTGGCAAAAACTCAAAGCTTACTTGATCATAGCTTTAAGAGCTTTACCTGGTTTGAATTTTGGAACTTTCTTTGCAGCAATTGTCATTTTTTCACGAGTTACGGGGTTGATCCCTGTACGGCTTTTTCTTTTCATTACTGAAAAAGTACCAAAGCCAGTAAGAACAACCTGTTTTCCTTGTTTCAATGCTCCGCTGACAGAGGAAAGAAATGCTTCAAGCATATCTTTGCATGCTGCTTTTGACTGCTTAGTAGCCTTAGCCATTGATTCGATTAACTTTGCCTTGTTCATATAAACATCCTTATACTTATTAACCCATGGCAAAGCAAACAGTAACAAACGATACTATCTGTAAACTAGCCATAGGAATATATGTTGTCAAGTAATTTGTTATTAACTCTAGTGATTTGCGATTCTGACGATGTTCAAAGAACTTCGGCTTTATTACTAAGAACTCTTTTTTTTTAGACCCCATCCTCCATTGCATTGCGAATGGGGACCCCAATTTAAGAAAACAAGACCGAAAATTAGGCCCTGTTTGGGGAAGAACTGAGAAAGATCGACTTTTTATTTTTATAGCCCTCCGTCGCCAAAGGCTATGGCGGGCAGCCTACGCTCTTGCTATCGAGCTTTCTTGAAATTTTTATTGCGATACTTTTAAAAAAACTGGCGTGCCAGCCGTAGCTTCACGCGTAGGCTGGTGCCGAGAGCCGGACTCGAACCGGCACGGGCGTAAGCCCGAGGGATTTTAAGTCCCTTGCGTCTACCTATTCCGCCATCCCGGCAACACAATTTTTTATACTCAATCCCAATGATTGAGACCACTATCAAAGAGGAATTTTTACTTTTATTGCCCTACTACGCTAAAGCTACGAAGGGCATACTACGCTTTATCTTCTTCTGCTCTTAACTATCACTCATTTGAAAAGTATGGCCTGCCATACGAAGCTCCGTAGGAGCGTAGTATGGAGGCGGCACCCGGATTTGAACCGGGGATCAAGGTTTTGCAGACCCACGCCTTACCACTTGGCTATGCCGCCATACACAAGTATTTCAATAGAATACCTTCATAAAACATTTTAAATGTATCATAAACTACGTATTCTGCAAGCTTTTTATACGCAATATCGCCGACTGATGAAATCAATCAATCACTTTACTTACATATTTCTGAAGTAGTTATCTATTCTTTAAGCTCTATTAATCTATTCTCTGACCATGTATTTTTCCGAGGATACGCCAAAGATAATTGTAAACTTCTCAGAGCTCTTTCTTTCTGCATATCTGATTTTTTCAGCTCTTCAAATAAATGTCGTGATTCATTGATTACTCCTAGCTGTGCATCAATTATAAAGGATTCAAGAGGATTTGAACCTCGGACCATACTATGTACAAAAAGAGTCTCTGTAGGATTATCCAATAGCGGTTTCCAAATACTACTATTCATCAGAAATAAAGCTGGAATGAGTGATACTGGCAAAGAAGCTATTGAACATACATTTCGACAGCGCTTAACTACATCTGCTGAAAAATCACGTTCTATTACATATCTTAATTCTTGATGAACTCCTTGCTCTTGCAATACTCTTACCACAAGACAACGTTTTTCATAATCTTCAGAAAGAATTCTTTTCTTAGTAACCTGTAGCACTATAGCTTTTTCTGGTTCAGAAAAATTTTGAAGTGCATTTTCCATACAAACCAAAGGGAAAACAAACAAACTTATAAAAACATATGCTACATATTTTTTATTCAACATATACACCTCAATAAATATTAAATTTAGAAAACTATATTTATCGATAAAGTATTATATCATCAAAAGTAAATGTCAATGAGAATATTTTCTTTTTGATTAAACAGATATTTTCATTGACATTTACTTTTCATAATTTGGAAAAAAATAGCTAATAAGGTAGTATCAAATTCAAAAAAAGAGTGTCCATGAAAAACTCTATGTATCTTATCGTTGTAATAATTGGATTGCATTACGCTCTATTCCATGCAATGGACCAAACACTTGAAAATATTAAAAACAAAAAATTGATTGTATTTGAAACAATACTTAATCATATTATTATCTTTAATCATAAAACAGTTTGTTCATTAGCTTTAGTCAGTAAATGGAGCAATAAACAGATCAAAAATACTGATCACCGACGAAAAGAACGGTTAAAAACCATTCTGAGTAATCATGAAAATCGAATCAATCTCGTTTGGCATATTCATGGAGGGGCTTATGCATACATGTATTATTCAGCCAACCCAAAGACCTTAACTATGAATTATATTTATTTGAGTAAAAGAAATCAGGCAACTCATATGACGGAAAGATGGGCAAATGATCCTCATCTGATGCTCAAAGAACATAAAATATTTTTTAATCGAAAAGGCGATGCATGTTATTATGCTTCTGGAATTATGCAAATCCTCGGCCATGGAACAAGAAGAGAAATAATTGAATACTCTCTCAGTATTGATAACAAATCAAATGCAATTCGCTGTGTTTTGGGTAAAACAAACGAGAAAAAAGAGTTTCAAACAACAAGCTTAGCCCTCATTGCCAAAAACTCTTTTCCTGATCTTACTCAAGCAATACTCAATTCTTCAAACCAATATGAATTATCTACACCATGGCATAAAGATAGAATTAAGGTTTTTCATTGGGATGGCGTAATTATACCTCAAAGATATAGTAATTCACTATTATATCTTGATTCGCAAGACAAACCAATTATATAACGCTTTTAAGCCCCATGCTTACATTTTGCACGGTGACCTAATAGCAGCTCATAGTCAATATAAAAAAGATTTACTCTGTAAGAGCAACTGATCGCTGCCAGTTTTTATACTTTTGAGAATTTGCATAGTCTTTAAAATCAGTCCCAGTAGAACGCCACTTCTTAAATGGATCCATCGTAGGAGTAATCTTCTTTTTTCTATAAATTGATGGAATTTTTTCTCTCGAAAGATATTTATACTCCATCTCTAAATAATCAATAACTGCAAACGCCTCTGCACTCGCTGCTAATATTGCTATAGCGAATATAGCATCATTTTTGCTTATCACGCCTTTACCTTCTAATAATGAAGATCCTAAAGCTAAAAAAGCACAAACACCACCAACGCATCCTCCTAGAATGGGCGAACCAGCAATACGCAGTAAACCACTCCTACGTTCTTCTTGATGCAAAACATCTCTAGGAACTTCATAAAAATCCTGCGAAAATTCTTCAACGGTCTGACAAGGAGAAGCATGCCGTAAAAGACTAGATGGAATACTTTTGATTTGTTCAAACTCATCAGAACTAAGTTCTGATGATAAATATTTACCCTTATGCGTTAGCAAAAGATGTCTCAACCCCTTGTTTCTTTTTTCATCTAAAAAGTAAATCTTGCTCATCATTTGAATGCGTTCAGATGACCCCATATAAGGTGATAAATCCATTCTTTTCAAAAGTATTGTAGCTTCCTTAATTTCATTTGTTAAAGAAACTTCTTCAATTAGATATCTGATGTCTTTAGGCAGACCTTGTTTTTCCAAAGCATGCTTTACTAACCAAAATTTTTCTGCAGCGTTATTACCATCTCTATCCATAGCATTGATAGCAGGAACACACAATAAACCCATAAAAATGTACATGAAAAGTTGTTTACCTATCATAGTTACCCCTCCTGTAGCAATATTCTTTTCTAAAATACTACCTTCATATATAATTCTATAGATATTTAAAAAAATGTCAATTTGAAACATTCCTTTGGGGTGGCCCTGTGGCACGCAAAAACCGCAATAGCACCTATCATCTATAACGATTAATAGGAGTTATTGCGGCTTTAAAAATAGTAATAGGCGCATCTAGCTCATTATCTTAGCCCTCATGTTCAATATTTCTATACCCATTACTCCGCTTTGCTTCGTAACGGGTGCCCGGTCAAAATGACGCGTCCTTCGTAGCTTTTGGCGAAGTAGGAAATGGTGACTGGGCTATTGAGGACCCCATATTAAGATACTTTTTGCGATGCTTTTTAGTCTCTTGATGCTCAACTCATTATTTGGAAGAACCTACTCCAGCGAACACGCTGCCAGAAGTTAATCGGATGTTTAATTAAATCAATAATCCACCAGGATTCATCGCTATCAATCGACCAAATACGAAATATAATTCTGCCATGGATTTCTTCTTCTTTAATAGGTCCAAAGAAACGGCAATCATGACTTCCTAATCTATTATCACCCATACACCAATATTCATCTGCACCAAGCTTGATGTAATAAACATCCGATCCATTCCAATTATTACGCGTCTCATCTGGCGCAGTTTTGCTATTTTTTAATGGTAATGGTGTGCCAGGAATACGCAACTCAACATTTCCTTCTTTATCACGAACAATACGATCTTCTTGTAAATCGTAGAACGGCTGTTGATCATAGGCAACAGTTGAATCATATGATCGATGCATTTTTTCATGTTCTAAACGCTGTTCAACATATTCCTCAACTCGTGATTTATCTATGCGATATCCACGAGATGCTTTTTGTATTTCATCTTCTATGGTTTCATAAATATCAGTCAACTCTTGCCGATACACAGAAATTAATGGATATGCATTGATATATGATTCATCCAGTTTTTCACCATTGCGATAAACAACTGGTTTGCCATCCTCAACTGCTCCACGAATAACATCGCCCGGAACACCAATCACACGCTTTGTCCAATTTGATGGCCCCCAGACATATTTCTGGAAAAGCTTCATTAATGCATTTGGTGAATATCTAAAGCTTGGATCGTTAAATGCTATGATTTCGCCGCGTCGAGGTTGTCTAAAGTTATAAGAAAGTTTATCAGCAAAAAAACGCTCTCCCACTAACATTGTTGTTTCCATTGATCCTGTTGGCACTTGATACAATCCAAATCCAAAGGTACGAATTAAAAAAACAATTAATAGAAGAAAACAAAATTCACTAATACTTTCCAGCCATGTTTGTTGCTTTTTGTTTTTGTGTTGGGTCATTATGAAATCCTTAATAAAAAAATATTTTTACGTCATCCTTGGTAAACAATTCAATGGGTTAACTCGTTTGCCATGTTCATATACTTCAAAATGAAGATGTGAACCATCTTTACCTTTTTTTCTAATAAATCCTGTCTCCCCTACAGTACCAATGACTGCTGATTGTTTTACTTTTTGCCCTACAAATGTACGAATGGCATTCAAATGAGCATAGCGCGTTTTAATCGCTTCGCTATGCTTAATCAACACCGTATTACCGTACCCAGCTTGAAAAGATGCTTCCACCACAGTTCCCGCCCGCACGGCTTTCACCGGAGTGCCTTTCACCGCTGCCATATCAACGCCATGATGAAAGCCCCATGTACCATCAATGCGTTTACGCGGACCAAATAAAGAACTTATCCAAAATTTATCCATATCAATTGGCCACATAAATCCACAATCTCTGATAGGCCGACGGATAGCAGAGCTTTTTTTTACATCTCTTTGTTGTCTAGCATCTGAAACGTTGCTAGCAATTTTTTTAGCATCTTTCTTGATTACTGTTTTGTTGCGCTCTGGTGTTTTATGTACCGGAGTGCTAAAAGAATCTGTATAATCAGACCAACGATCAATATCAATTGCTGTCATGAGCGCATTCATCTCTTGCGATTCCATATAGTCAAGTGTTGATTGCTTAAGATAATCCGGATGCCTGTTGATTACCACAAATGAATCATCCACATAGTCATCATCATTATCGGGAGCATCACTACTTTCTGCTGCAATAATTTCATCTATAATCAGAGATGATTCTTCAGTCATCTCTTCTGGCATTTCATCAGAGATATATAGCAGATCCTCTTCATCAATAGTTCCTTCTGCATTATACTCAGCATCTCTACTACCATTGATTTTTTTATCAAGTATTTCAATGTAACAACCATATTGCTGCTTTAAGGATAACAATTCATTCGTTTGGGCACAAAAAAAACGATATTCAATAAAAAGAAGTATCATGAGTATTGTCATGATACCGGTGAAAAAACTTAATAATACCGAATAAAAAACAGGAAAACGTTTATCAATCATAATAAAAATGCTTGGTATTTAAATAACTTGAATAACATCTGACTCAACCCAGCCAATCATATCAGCATATTGAATTTTATGCCACCCTGCTCTTGTTTCTTTAACAGCAGCACAATCAGCATAGACTATAGGAGCAAGTATATGAAAACTCTTATCTGGTCCAGAAAATAACTGCGCATCCTTTTTAACAACAATAGCAGAATGTATAGCATCCTGGGTATAATGCACAGATAATGATATTGCACAAATGACGATACAAAAAGATAAAAAACCTTGTCCTATTTTTTTATACCCAGTCTGTTTTTTCCGCATTGTTACAATAAAAAAACTCCAGCAGAGTAAAAAAAAGAGTTGCAGAACAAATAACGATATATCGGGCAATGGTGATTGTAGAAATTCAACCATGTGCCACCACCACGCTTGCTTTTTTTGCTTACCTAACGCTGCAAATGCTCGCTCTTTATTATGTTGAATGGCCTTATATTCATCACTATGTGCATCAACTTCTGCTCGCAACCAATATACAAGAGCATATGCATACTCATGCTTATTATAATAGCAATTACCCATATTGTATAAAACAGCAGATCCTTTTTCACTGATCATATCGTATGTTTTTAATGCATTATCATAATCTTTTTCTCCGTAATATTTATTAGCACGTAGAAAAAGTTCTTGCCCTTCGCCTGCAAAAATTGATACAAAAATTATGATCAATATAAAAGAGAATCCCACCCCTCTACAGGCGCTCATCCTGAACTTGTTGAAGGATATCTTCGAGCGCTCTAAGAAACCATTTATCCCCAGCTTCGTTACTCTACGCCGGGGTCCCCGTGTGAAGAGAATCGGAACATGGGGTTTAAAGAAACCCTTCAACAGGTTCAGGGTGAGCGCTGAGTAATATTTTATGTATTTTTTTCTAAAAATTCTAACCATCGCTGTGCCACCCCACTCAATTGAGTACTATTTTTGCTATCCGACTGCGCATATGCAGCATGAGTAATGCGTTCATAAAAAATATTCCACTCATTAATCAGTTCTGCATTATTATTTTTTGTGTGATTACTATGTTGCAACAATTGCGTAAAAATAGAATAAAGCTTTTTATCATCGTTATTTTTTATACATTGCGCTATTTGTTTGCGAGCCTGTTTAAATGCACGTTTACGTGCTAATCGGGCTGAATTTCCTGTAAGAACAACAATTCGTTCCCATGCAAATGGATAGAGAACATATAAACATGGCAACAACAGTAATAATTCAAATAACCACCATGGCAATGGCGAACGCTCAGCAACAGGGTACCACGGACCGTTTTTATTGATATCTTTCAACTCATTATCTTCATGCGTTTTTGGTGCTAAATGTGGTGTATGTGTTGCTATATCTTTTTTTATAGTTGTAGCAGCACCAGGCATAATTGATACGGCAAGCGGTGATGTAGCATGTGTTACGTATGCATTTCTTTCAACATCAAAATACGTAAATAGTTGTTCGGGTATTTCGTAATTTCCTGATTTCAATGCCTGCACAATAAATTCAAATCTTTTTTTGGGCAACTCATCAGCATATCGAGGTGCAATAATCGTGTTATTGGAATCATAATATTTCAACGAATCAGGCATGAGTAATTTTGGCATGGTAATTGCTGGCAAATTACCAGTTCCTTCAATTTCAATCGTCAATACCATTCCTTCACCTTCTTTTGCAATACCAGGTTGTATATCAGCAGAAATACGTTCAAATGAACCAACTGCACTCACATGACCAGCATAGTAAGGCAATGGTGATACTTTTACCGTTACTGCATTAGAATAAACTCGTTTGCGATCAACGCGATTACCCATCAGCATAAAAAATCCACTCAACATACTATGATTGTTATCCTTGATTGGTATATCATAATCAGCATTATAAGCCGGAATAATAAATTCTCCTGGTTGTGTTGGATACATATCCCATCGCCATTGTGCATAGCGATACTGCATACCATCAATTTCGGCCATTCCTGTTTCTACTTTGCTCACTTCTTTTACATCAAAACCTGTTAACTCGGGAATACTGACTGTTTGCAGTGAAATTGATGGATCTTGATAATAAAATCGCAATGTACAACCCATTTTTTGTCCAACAAAAGGAGTCTCGGCATCAACCATCAATCGCAAAAAAGCCTTTGCAGACGTGGTTGCATTACCGTTGTTTTTTTGTGCAACAATACCAAGATCTTTGACAACAGCAACTTGTAGTTGATTGGAAACAAGTTCTTGCTGTTGATGATGTATGATTGCTGGCCCAATAGTGTGCACACCCAATTTATCAATTCTTACATTATAGGAATAACGCGCAGTTGATTTTCCGTTGATACTACTCATATAAGTACCTGCAAGCCGACAAATACTTCCCTCAAGACCTTTAATGGTAGGTGCTTGCACTGATCCATACACATCGTCTATAACAACCTCTAAAGTAAAGGGTTGTCCGATAACCACTTGATTTTGAACACCATTTTCAGTACGAATTTCCATGGTTATGCGCGCGTTCAAACATACCGCAGAAATAGTTAAAAAAAACACCAGAACTTTACCAACAATTTTGACCATTTTTTCCACCATGTTGACGAATTCTTGCTTCCATTAATTTTTTATTCACCGCTTTATCATGCAACTCTTGGTCATTCAAAATACCTTGCAACCAAGGATCTAAACTGGCTAAAGCATCCGACTTCGCCAAGGCTTCGTCGGACACGTCTTCGGACGCGGCAGATGCGTCGGCGGATACATCTTGCTCTTGTTTGCCTTCAGATGGTATACTAGTTGGTGACTTAGTTTTGTCTTGTTCTTGAGGAGCTTTTTCATGTTGCTGACCTTGTTGTTTTTCTCGCTCATTTTGTGCACCTTCAGATTGTTTATCAAACTCTTGTTCACCATTCCGCTTCTTATCATTGGCGGAGTCTTGCTGATCCTGATCTGTATCCCCTTGCTCTGCTCCTTGTTCACGTTTGCTGTCTTGGTCGGAGCCTTTTCCTTGTTTACCCTTGGACTTTTGATCTGATCCATCTTTTGGTGAATCATTGTTTTGCTCTTGATCACCTTCTTGATTCTGATCATCTTCTTGATCATTATCATTATTTTGCTGATCACTTTTATCATGAGATTGATTATTTTGATTTTGCTTATCTTTATTCTGCTGATCTTTATCATCTTTCTGGTCTTGTTTATCTTGTTGATCATTATTTTTTTGTTGCTCTTGCTGATTCAACATTTCTGCAACACGATCGCGATTATGGCGAGCATATTCATTATCAGGATCTAGTACAAGAGCCGCATCGTAATGTTCTAATGCACTTTTCAAATCTTTAGTATCAACATATGCATTGCCCGCATTATAATGTGCACGAAAACACAAATCTTTATTGTGATCTGCAGCGCACTGGGCTGATCGATTAAAATATGCTGCTGCTTGGCTATGATTCTGCAATTGAGATGCTAAAACTCCTGCATCATATAAAACATCCGAATCATCTGGTGAATTCACCACTATACTGCGCATTTGTTGATCGGCTGTTTTTATATCTCCATTTTGTGCAGTATAAATAACAGAATCATAGGAGAAGGCGCTCAATAAACTCGACATGCTTATCAAAATCAAAATAAATATCTTTCCCCAATCCGTTCGCCCTGAGTGTTTTCCGAAGTGCAACGTAGGAAAATGTATCGAAGGGTTATTCATATAAATTAATTTTTTTGATCTATTTTTTTTAACATCCTTCGATACATTTTTTGATGACAAAAAACACTCAGGACGAACGGACTCGAGATGAAGACTGAATTTTTTTTTCATAAACATTACAACACCCACTCAAGAGCAAAACAAATAAAACTTACCAATAAAAAATAATGATACTGATCTTCATAACGAGAAAGTTTTTGCTCAGCAAACTGTTCTTTTTCAAATGATTGCACAACATTCACAAAAGTCGTAATATCATCATCATTATCAGTAACACGAATATACTTGCCTCCCGCATCTTGAGATAATGCACTCAAAATACCTTCATTCAAACGCGATATCACTACTGCTCCTTTTGCATCTTTTTGGTGACCAATAATATTGCCATGATGGTCAAATAATGGCACAGGTGCTCCTTCAGGAGTTCCCACGCCCATGGTGAAAATAGAAAGATGCGATTCCAGGGCTTGTTGTTTAATATCATGTAGATTGTGTGAAAAATCTTCCCCATCAGTAAACAGCACTAATAATTTACTTTTTCTTTCAACAACGGAAGAAAATGATGTTAATGCCTGCAATATTGCTTGATCAAGCGCAGTGGTCCCTGAAGAAATCAATTCCGCATCAACCGCATCAAGATACAAGAAAAATGCTCCATAATCAGTTGTCAGCGGACATTGCACAAAAGCAGTTCCAGAAAAAAGAATAAGACCAACACGCTCACACGATAATTTTTTGATTAACCGTTTAATTTTTTCTTTTGCACATTGAAGACGATTTGGTGCACAATCGGTAGCGAGCATGCTCCGAGAAATATCAAGCGCAATGTATAAATCGCGCCCTTCTTGCATGATAGTCTCTTCCGATTTATTCCACTGTGGACGAAGAAATGCTATACACAAAAACAAAAAACCTGTACAAAAAAGCATGCTTTTTACTATTTGTTTTTTTGCTGAGTGATTACGTAAAAATTCAAAATGCGTTCCTACTAAAAGCTCTTGTGCCTTGCGTTGCTTGTGATAACGAAGGCTGAGTAATGCTGCTACGATTCCAAATAATAGGAAAATCCAAAGGTTTTGAAGAGAAGCAAAATGAATACCCTTCGATACACTTGCTTCGCATGAAGCTACGCAAGCACTCAGGGCGAGCGGAATAAGAAATAAAGTCTTAGAAAGATGTCTCTCCTCTCCCGCTCGTCCTGAGTGTTTTACGTAGCATAAGCGGAGTAAAATGTATCGAAGGATGGAAAAAAATAAAAGTTTCATAACCCAAACCACACATATGTTGAAAGAAATAACTCGCCAAACAACAACACCATCACACTCGCCACAAATGGCATCAGTAAATCATAATACAGACTAAACATTGGCACTTCATGTTCTGTTTTTTCTAATGCATCAATTTTATCATAAATACGGCGCATGTCTCCTGCATTACGCGCTAAGAAATAATAGCCACCCGTTTCGGTAGCAATTTTTGTCAGCAATTCTTTATTTACTTTTGGCTTTGCAACAACTCCATACATTGGATGCATAAATACTTGCTCTTGTTCACTGCCAATCCCAACCGTATATATTTTTATACCCAATTTTTTAGCAACATCAATACCAACTGAAGGATCCATATCCCCTTCACTTGGCTCACCATCAGTTAATACAATCATGACTTTGCTTTTTGCTTGAGAATGTTTCAAACGATTTGCTGCCGTTACAATACCCGTGATGAGCATGGTACCATCAGAATCTATCACCCCAAGTTTTAGTTCTTCAACAACCTCTTTGAGCATGAGTTTATCAAAGGTAATAGGACAACGCGAAACCGTATCCTTACCAAACAATACAAGCCCCAATGCATCAGAATGCCGTTTTTCAATAAATCGAATGGCTTCAGCCTTTGCTACATCAAAACGTGAGCGCTCATCATCGTCATAATCTCTAAATTGCATACTTCCTGAAGCATCAAGAACCAACACCATATCAATCCCAGAAACAGGAACTTTTGAACGAGAATCAACAACTTGCCACTTTGCAACCGCAAGAGCAAGCAACAGCAAAATAAGAAAGCGTAAAAAATAAAAAAACTTTTTATGGAAGTAACTGGTAATATTTTTTTTCTTGAGTGAATATCCCAAGGAATATCTATACACAACTGCTTTGTGCAATAATCTCCGAGCAATCATCACAAAAAAAATAGTTATTAACAAAATAACGCTGTACCAAGGATAGGTACAGCGCATAAAAAAATTACTGATCACGAATTGTACCCCATTTGTTCAACAAACCAATCCCGAACGCGTTGTTTAAATGATTCATCAGTATCATTCTGTTCATATATAAATGGTTTTCCAACAACTACCGTCACCGGATATAATTCAAGCCAAAATGTTTCCGGTGGATATGCTTTATTAATACCGATAATACACACGGGAACAACTGGTCTGCCCGTTTTTTTTGCAATAATAGCAAAACCACCAAAAAAATCATGAATTTTTCCATCAATACGCCGAGTACCTTCAGGAAAAATCATAAGATTACGGTGATGATTGTTCACAATATTTACTATTTTACGCAATGAAAGCATTGCATTACGTGGAGAGGAAACATCCACCAGAACTGATATAAGCGGCACTAACCACCGAATAAATACAGAATCCATCAATTCTGCTTTTGCAAGCCACACATGAGGAACACCCTTTGATAATACTCCAACTAAAGGAATGTCTAAAGTTGATTGGTGATTTGCTGCAAAAATAACCGGCTGATTTTTTGGAATGTTTTCCAAGCCTTTATACGTAATGCGTAAAAAAGTGATTTTCAAAATCGCAGCATAAAACCAATGTACTGGATAAAAAACAATCGGATATTTATATCGATATTTTTCTGGTATACAAATAAAAATAGCAATGGGTATGAAAAAAATAATGGTAACTACAATAAGTAAAAACCGTGAAAAAAGATTTCGCAAAACCACGCCTATTTTCATAATTTTCCTATTGCGGTTGTTTTACATAAAGATCAAATTGGTCATGCAATTTTTTAATATAAATATTTGTGTATGTGCAAATACCAATGGGAAGAAGGAAAATGCCTATGAGATTAGGTATTGTGATCTGCATAGTATATGGAAAAACTAATGCAGTATTATACATATGAAGATAAACAAGATTACCTATCCACAAAGGCAAGTTTAAAATAATACCTATCACTACTAATAATGGATAATTAAAGATAATTATCTTCAATGCATACCACATAGATAGGACAAAATTCTTTGGCCCACCTCTTGAATCAAGAAAAAATAGAACCAAGAACACATCCCACGCAGAACGTGAAGATATTTTCAGTGCCATCATGATTAAGGAATACAAAATAATTCTTTTATATTGAGTTCGTAAATATTTACAATCTTTTTTATCAATAGAAGGGCGCGTAATAAAACAAACAGCTAAAAATAAAAATACATAAAGCACCTCAAAACCTACCGGCATATTAAACCATGCCCAGCTCAATTCTGGTGTAGGCCTCAAAGATCCATAATAACTGGGGTATAAATAGGTTAAAACAAAAAATAATCCCAGCACATATGCTATAAATGCTGGCACTATCCACCAAAAGTACTTAAATAATAACTTATACGCTTCAATGATCGATTTAAGCGTAACCATTGCAAATAATTTAAAATTCTTTGGTTTCAATAGTTGTACCGAATCAATCCATGCTTGAACTAAGGTCATACCTCATCCCTATTTTATATTATTATAGTTTTCACTTTATAAAAGTTTTGAAAGTTAGACAAGTGTACTCTTACATAGTTTTCAATAGTCTATATCTTTATCAGCTCGCCTTGATCGTTTGATACATCTACTTTATCTCCTCCTCCGTTCGCCCTGATCCTTCGATACTTTTTTTGAGGACAAAAAACACTCAGGATGCACGGAGGATAAGAAAAAATTAAAATTATAAACCCCATCCCGTTCGCCCTGAGTGTCCTACGTAGC
>Ga0070676_10000028_pt1 | contig 44518 bp, 34 predicted proteins | sample KBSM53metaG_FD_64667 | JGI IMG/M metagenome (GOLD analysis project Ga0070676, IMG submission 64667) | Miscanthus rhizosphere microbial communities from Kellogg Biological Station, Michigan, USA - KBS M5-3 metaG | ecosystem: Host-associated > Plants > Roots > Rhizosphere > Soil ...
TGGAAGCATGAAGGAAAACCTTATTATTCTTATGGATTTACTGGAGCTGAAGGGCGTAATTATTTTATTGGAAAATCAGGAGCATCAGTGCAAGGTTCTCGTGCAGATAAAACAGGTTTTACTGCAGTTGCAGCATCGGAAAAAGATATTATTACCGTTGATGAAAACAATAATATCGTGATTGTGCAAGATGGACTTTGACCCCATATTCACTTCGTTACATATGGGGACCCCAATTGAAGAGTATCGTAAATTGGGGATAAAATGGGGACCCCATATTATGTGATAGAAATTATAGCATGCTGAATAAAAAGAGAAGCACTTTTTAGGGTGCTTCTTTTTTTTGATTTCTTTCTTTCTTCAATACGGGGTTCCCATGCGTAAAGCATTAAGCATGGGGTTTAGTTACGGTGCCAGTTGTTCAATAACGAGTGATGCATTTACGTTTGTTGCAAGTCCTCCTAGACCAGTTGCAAGAGTGATTGCTCCTACTGAGGTAAAGTTTCTGAGTGTAATGAGCGCTCCTGCAGGTACTGTAATGATTGCTTGTCCCACGTTTGGCGTACTACCAACACCAGTGCCATATGTTGAGCTGGTATCAGCAACGCCATTTACAAATATAGTAAATTGATTTGCTGCAGTTCCTTCAATAATAAAGGTAAATCGATATGTACCTCCAGTCACGAGAGTTGTGGTAGCTGTTCCTGCTGTATGTAACATGCTTGCAGTGATAGGGCCATTTGTATCAAAAAGCACACTGCCACCAACAGCAACCACTTGTGCCGAAGTATTATAGATATAAGCATATTCCATGATGCGAGCACCGGTAGGGCCAGTTGCTCCTGTGGCTCCTGTTCCACCAGTAGCCCCTGTTACACCAGTATTTCCTGTAGGTCCGAGTGGGCCTGTTTCTCCTGTTGGGCCAGTTTCACCAGTAGCACCAGTTGCTCCAGTTGCTCCGGTGGCACCGGTTGCTCCCACTGATCCTTCTCCGCCTGGACCAGTTGCACCCGTAGCTCCTGTTTGCCCATTCAATCCATTTAGACCTGTTGAGCCTGTCGGTCCTGGGGCACCTGTAGCACCCGTGTTTCCTGTTGCTCCTGTTGTACCTGTTTCGCCAGTACACGATGCACCAGTTGGTCCTGTAGCTCCTGTTATACCTGATCCGCCGGTTGCTCCTGTAGGGCCCGTTCCACCAGTTTCACCAGTTGCTCCTGTTCCGCCGGTTGCTCCTGTAGGGCCAAAGTCACCAGTTGCACCAGTTGCGCCAGTTTCTCCCGTTCCACCGGTGGCGCCGGTTGCGCCTGTATCACCGCGAGGACCGCGAGGACCTATTTGACCACGCGGGCCACGTCTACATTGTGGTTCGCATTTTTCATCTTTTTCTTTTTGGCATTGAACAGTAATGCAATTGTGAGCACATTCGAGAGCATTGCAAAATTGTTCTTTAGATGAGTGATGATTGCCGCCTTTTTTATGATGAGTTGATGATTGTTTGGCATCGATGACATGTTTACCTTCTTGTTGCTTAATCACATAATCTTTTATGTAATTGGTGATCATGCTGAAATCTTTAGCGTTTTTAAATGATGCGCGGTGTTTATTCAAAAAATCTAAAACACTATTCATTGCAGATTCAACATGTGAACGCATGACAATATTTCTACTTTTCTGAATTGCACAATATATTTCTTCCAGATCTTCATTCCAATCTGAATCTTCTGCTAATTCATGCATGAACATAACAACATCTTTTATTTTAGTTGTTAAGCGTGCGATATTAATAGTTGAATCTGTTCGAGCGGTAAAAGTGAAATTGTACAGTGCAAACATTGGTATACACAAGAGAATACGCAGCAATTTTTTTGCTGTTAACATCGTTCGGACTCCTTTTTTTAAAAACGTTATAGCCCCAATTTCCATTACATTTCGATTGGGGACCCCTATCAAGAGGCTTTTTGTATTGCTTTATCATGTCGTACTATTCAAAAGTAGTAACTACTGGCTTTTTATGCAAGAAAAAGTTAAAAGGAGATGTATTTTTGAATAAAGACAAAAATGATTGCACCAAATGAAAGAAAGGGGCCAAAAGGAATTTTAGCAGTGCGTAGAGAAGATTCAGGATGTTGGTTACGTTGCGTGATGAAAAGAGTTATTAAACCATAAAGTGAACCAAGAATAGAACCAATAGTAACGCTCATCCAGCAACCAATAATACCGGTAAATGAGCCAATACAAAAGAGCAGATCAAAATCACCTTCACCGATGCCATCTATGTTCCGCCAGCGTTTAAATAACCAGTTGATAGTGAATAAAAATAAATAGCCAAAAATTGCACCACAAATACTTTCTTCTATTGAAATGGGCAACAATCCTTGAAAACTTAAAAATATACCAAATGGAGCAACGTACATAGTCATATAGCGTGAAATAAGCATTGTTTCAAAATCAGATCGAATGGTGACAATCAACGCAGAAAAGAAGATAAAATAACTAAAAAAATAATAATGAGGAATATAGAGATAGAGTAATGAGAATATAACTGCTGTTAGTATTTCAATAAAAGGGTACAAAAAAGAAATAGGTTTATTGCAATTGCGGCATGCGCCTTGCAATAATAACCAAGATACAACGGGAACATTATCGTACCATGCAATAAGCTTTTTACAGTGAGGGCATGATGATCGGGGCGTGATTATTGATTGGCCCTGTATTAAGCGATAAGCCAACACATTTAAAAAAGAACCCCAGCAAAGAAAAAAAGGAACTAAGAAATAAATTTCTATAGTTTTCCTTCTGCTTTTAATGTATCGAGTAATCGGTTAATTTTTTCCACTTTTTCTTGATCGTCATCATAGCGGAAAATAAGTTTTGGCGTATAACGGCCATGAGATGTTTTTGCTAATGCGCTGCGTAGAGATGGTTTATACAGAACGAGTGTTTTCAACTTTTCTTCAAACTCTGGTTTGCCTTCAGAGGCAAGAAATAAAACAACACACGTGCCACCATCAGAAGAAAGGCTTACTCGATTAATGAATATTCCATTCAACTTTGGTTCGTCAATCGTAATTTGACGGAAAAATTGAGAAATTTCTTTGTAAAAATACGATTCTCTTTGTGCTTTTTTTATTTCTTGCTGTTGTTTGCTCATGGGGATTAGTCTTTAGGTGCTGTGCCGTTAGTAATCATGCGCATCATGTTTTGTTTGATAGCACGAACAAGGCGTTTTCTTCTTTTTTGTGTTGTTGATTCAAAATAGACAGTACGTTTCATATCGCGTACGATACCTTCACGTTCTATTTTCTTTTTTAATTGCCTGAGAGCTTTATCGATGTGTCCACTGACAGAAATTTCGATATTTGATCGTTTTGACATGGGAAAACAACAACCTTTCATTATAGCCCAGCCTTATCGAAAGACTGGATGAACATAATAACATTTCTTATTATAATACTGCCTTTTAACCCTACTGTCTAGAGTCCATTCCTTCCATTAGGGTGCCCGAGCGAAGCAAAGCGCAGGTTGGGCTTAAAATGTGATGTTAAGACCGGCCATAATAGTTGAGCTTCGGTAGGCATTACGCTGAGAGAAAGGTATTTGCCACAGCAAGCCAACGTTAAAGTTAGGTGAGAAGTCATAATTAAGACCAATATTTCCCAGTTTTACCTTAAAGGTTGATCGGCATTCAAGCACTTCTGGCAAGAAGGCCCCCTCATCCTCTTCCAGAATATCAATATGGTCTTTTTGGTGATCAAGAACATACCATTCAAAATGCATCGATAATCTATCTAAGAAATGGAATGCCGCAAGGCGGGCACAGAAATACCAGTTATCACCTGGTTGTATGGAGACTTCAGTTGAATAGGGATAGATATTTTGCTGGAATTCACTCGTTGGAACGGGGTAATCGCAATATTTTCTTTTAAAAAAATGAGTCCAGCCAATTTCGCCGCCAATTTCTATGGTTTCAATAAAATCAAGATTAATACCAGCAGTCAGACCAACACTTGAATGTTTGTTGCTGCCAAATGGGGCTGCAAAAAATTGACGATTAAAAGTTTTTACGGGAGAAAATGCTCCGGACAGTTCAAAATATGGTATTGCTAAGAAGCGCGCCCATGAGCTTTCAGCATCTTCATTGACGGGGAAAAATTGTCGCCAGTAAAGATTAAAACGAATATCCTCGAGTGATGTTTCAATAAAATCACAGAAATCAATATCAAGTTCTTCCATGATAGCATTGAGTTGTTCCATGAGGAATGTATTAACTCTTGTTGGTGTTACAGTGGGAGTGACAGGGTCAAATTTGTTGTTATCGCTGGTGTAATTAAAAGTCTGTTCATTTACTTGACGTATGTTTGCAAATCCCGCCTGTGCTTGAATCAGAAAGCCACCGCCTATATTTCCTGATGCTTCTATTCTTAATCCTCTTTTTCTATATTTTTCCCTAAAAGTGAAAAAACCTAGTTCTTGTGCTGGATCAATGTTTGCTTCATTATTCAGGCCGTTACCTTCAGGAAATAGTGCTGCGCTTGCTTGTTGCAATACAGAACAAGGCTCACCTTCTTCACATGGTGTTGAAAATGGTATTGCACCCGGAGGAGTCTCGCCATACAATATTGCAATCATACTTGTTCTTCCGGTCAGATCACTCAGAGCAACATCATTAATTTCTGGACAGGGAGGAATTGGGGCACATGGAACTGATCCTTTGATTGTTTTTCCGCGATCAGCATTTTGAGCAAAAGGAGATATGGAGATATTTACGCGATCACATTTTTTATCCGCCCATTCATACGCCCAACCATTTAATGCATCAAATTTATACAATAATTGCTCACGCGTAAGCAGTAATCTATCATCTATATTAAGCGTCGAGAACATGGGGATAGGATCATTTTTTGCATTTGTTGTTAAATCTGCATGTATCGGTGTATGCGCGGCTGATAGGAGAAATGGTAATAAATACAATAAAAAATGAGATACATTTTTTTGTTTATCGTGAGGCATACTATTCCTTTTTTTTGCTTTTCCAAGAAACAAATCATCTATTTATATCATTGTTTTTATCATTCAGTCAATTGCAAAAGAATGAGCAACGATATTATATGAATCAACTTTACACATTGCTTTGTGAGAAGAAAAGAGATACATTGAAAATCATGAAATCATTATACTGTTCTTATTATCAAGCATACATTCAGCGTGAATTATGCTGGTTTGTAACGGCGAGTTTGCGCAGTTATGAACACGTTGCGTTTGATCGTACTCTTGATCCCGTTACCAGTCTTTTCGAATTTTTTGTTCCGGAAACCACTGAAAAATATTTTCTCGAGGTTATGGCATATTTTGAAGCAGAGGGGTTGGTTTCTGATTTAAAGAAGTTGCCTAATCGGTTGGAAAATATATCCGCCGATCAAATATAAGATAAGAAAGACAAATCCCCAATATTCTTGGGGACCCTACTTTTGTTTCACAAAAGTGATTTTCCGCAGGGGTTTCTGGTCCAAACCCCCGCACCCCCAGACCCAAGCATCCTGCTTGACCTCTTACAGCGTGAATTCATACCCAGTCTTTCGCAAAGCCTTCAGCCTAGATAATCATGCACGCCTCATGGGACTTTTAACGAAATAACGTTCTTGACGGACTGCTTACTGAGCGTGCGTTCTTAGCCGTGAAAGTAGAGGCGTAGGTGAGTAGCGAATAGGTAGGGCAAAGTCGGATAAAATAGAGACTTTTAACCCAGTTTTCGCTAATCGCTGCAAACAGGGTACCCAATTAAAGAAAAATTTCTTGTACGGGGTCCCCAGCGTAATTTATGTAGCTGGGGCTAGATCAAAAGGAACGTTTGTGTCTGGATTGTAAGGGCCGGACAAGGGCCCTTACTAAATTTCACAAAAATGAAATTTTTGTGCGGGTCCCCAAGTATATTGGGGATTAACTCTTTTCTTATTTTAATAAATCAATCATCTTCTCAACCCTCTTCAACGCTTCTTGGCCACCAAGCATATCAATCAATTCAGCGATTCCAGGCCCGTTAGTTTTACCCATGAGTGCAAGTCTCAAGAACCAGAATAATTCCTTCAATGGAATATTATTATTTTTTGCAGCGGTTTTTATAGCAGCAGTAAATTCCACTGCATCACGATCTAACAAACCTTTATGCTCATTCACCACACGCACGAGCACTTCTTGTGATGTTTTTGGAATACATGCCTCAATATCCGCTTGCGTAACTTGCGGCTCAACAAAATAAAATCGAAGTGCTTCAACAGCATCTTGAGTAGTAATCAAATCAGATTTAATTATCTGCAGCAATTTTATGAGCGTAGTTTCATCTATATTTTTTGCATTTTCATATGCAGCTTCCAGATAAGGGCGACATTCAGCAGTCAATTTTGCAGGATCATATCGCACAATCCATTGTTTATTAATCCACTTTAATTTTTCAAGATCATACGTAATACGCCCTGATGCATGAATATTTTCGAAATTAAAGGATTGGGCTAAGATATCATACGGCATAATTTCTTCTTTAAAAGATGCACCAATGATGGAAACATAGTTGCCTACAGCTTCCGGTAAAAATCCTGCATCTTTTAAATCACGCAACGAAAACCCAAAATCTCGTTTGGATAGTTTTTTGCCTTCAATGTTACACAAGATAGGCAAATGCCAATATATTGGCAATGGTGCATTGACGGCATGAAAAAGTGCAGCTTGATTTGCAGTATTTGATAAATGATCTTCTCCGCGGAAAATATGAGTGATTTCCATTAATAGATCATCGACAAAGTTTGCAAAAATAAAGGTAAAGCTACCATCTTGACGCGTAATAGCAAAATCTGAAAAATTACTCATATCAAATGTGATGTTGCCACGGCCAAGATCATGAATGGTCAGTGTGAGGTTATGATCACATTTGAATCGCCAGATATAGGGAAGTTTTTCTTCAAGTGAACGATCAATCTCAGCTTGTGACAAGTTCATACACGTACGATCATAGCGAGGAGGAAGTTTTAATGCTTGTTGACGCAAGCGTTTTTTTTCCAGATCTTCTTCAGTACAAAAACAACGATAGATGGCATTTTTTGCTATCAAGGCATCCAGTTGTTTTTGATAAAGGTGAGTGCGCTCTGATTGATAATATGGTGCAAATGCGCCACCCACATGCGGACCTTCATCGTATGAAACATTGAGCCACGTAAGATCTTCTAAAATTTTTTGCGCTTGTGGATCAAACATGCGCTGTGCATCGGTATCCTCAATGCGTAAAATAAAAGTGCCTTGTTTTTGGCGTGAAAAAAGATAGTTGATAAGAGCTGCTCTCACATTGCCCAGATGCATCATCCCCGTTGGAGATGGGGCAAAACGCACACGAACTTTTTGCATGAGTTAAATTTTCCTTCCATCCCATGCTCGTAATATGTCGCATGGGGACCCCATAAAAGCATAATACCAATAAGTTTTGTGGGTATATACTATGTTTATAATTATTATATCTCTAGTTTACTCATACCGGCTTCAAAGTCTACAAAGACCGTAAGAATAAGGCATCAGCTCCGGTCTTGTACTTGCGGGTCTATTTTCGAAAGCCTTTGACATGTAGACTATTGATTTGTTATTTTTTTTCAAAAAGTTTTACTAAAAGGGTAATGTAATGAAGAAATGTCTCAAAATCACTTTAATATCGAATAATATTGATGGTGGATTCAAGGATTCAGTGCAGGCAGCTGCGCGTAAGCTGGATCTTGAGGGCACCATGCAATTTGTAGAACCTAATGGATTAATCATTATCGCATGTGGTGAGAAAGATAATATTGATTCGTTTCTTGATAATCTTCACCAAGGTCTTGGGATTAATGTTCCTGATGATGTTCAGGTGGAACCTTTTCTCAAAGAAAAAGATTACAGAGGAATTTTTAGGATCTTGGAATAGATTGTTTTTTCTTAGTCGGGTCCCCATGAGTAACAGAGTGAGCATGGGGTAAAATAGATTGTTTTTTCTTTACTGGGGTCCTCAATAGCCCAGTTTACATTTCATTTTTATCCCCAATTCCGCCAATCTTCATTGGGGTCCCCATTCGAAGAATGAGTGTGGTAAAAGTAATGGGTATAAAAATGTAATGTGGTGTTATTTTCCGTATTTTAGAATGAAATTGTACAAATAAAGGGCGCGATAAGCGCCCTTTATAATAATCAAATGTTTTTATTGATCAAAACTAGCACAGATTTGGCGAATTTCTTCTGCTTTCGATAATCTTGCTTTTACCTCTACTTTATTTTGCTGATTGCTGGGAGAAAAATAATATCGAGTTTCTTGTCCCAAATAATTTCTTGGAGCTGGAGAGGTTCTTGGAGTAGTTTCTATTTTATCGATTTTACTAAAAATTCTTTGAGAAAGAGGACTATTAGTATTTCTATTAAATTTTTCTGCGATTCTTAACGTTTGAAAGTTTGGGTTATTTACTTGAGTTAAAATTGTTTCGACGCTGCTCTGAGTAATTGCTAGAGCAACTAATTCTCTTTCAATTTTGCTTAACTTTTGCGCATCCATTGCTTGCAATGAAAATGGTAATAAAGCAGTCAATAGTGCTTGGCATAGTAATGTATTTTTCATCAGAACCTTTCTTGATGGTTGTATTGGATTAAATTTTTACGATTATTGAGTAAAAGTATAGCATATGAGCATTAAAATGTCATAAAAATAAATCTTAAATTTAACTTTATACTCAACAGAATTTTTTGGAAAATGGAAAATATACAGTTATTCTATTTTCCTGTCTTGGATAAAAAGTTCAGGGTGAGCCCACAAGAAATAAACTAGAAAACAATATTAATGAGTCAGCATGAGCTACAGTCATTCTCCGATATACGTGCTATACTTATAGGCGGTAAAGGATTATTACTTTATTCCCATGATAGTGCATAATGAATCAATTGCTACAGATCAAACATGTTCTACTTTTTATAGGTATTTTTTTTTATTCGTTTTGCTGCTCAATACAGCAAGCGTCTGGTGAAAATATCACTCTATTTTGCAATAAAGCCGTTAATACAGAAATAATAGATTGTTATTTTTCTGCGCATACGACTATCAAAGAAATTTCTTTTCAATCCGATGTTGCATTTCAACAAGAAGAGTTTTTGCATTTATTGGGTTTCAAACAAAAAGATATAATATCCTCTGAGCACATTTTTAAAGCCTTGCAGCGATTTGGTAAAAAAAATAAATTTTCATCGATAAAGATGAATATTTTTACTGATGAAGATGGTGTTCGGTTACATTTTATCTTCGAAAGTGAATGGACGTTCCGTAAAATTAAAATACATAACGTGTATCGGGGCAAACAATTTTTTCGGCAGTTTTATCTAATGGAGCGTGGTGATATTTTTGATGAATCAAAACATAAGCATTCCATTGTTAAAATAAAAGAATTTTTAACCAATGGTGGTTATTTTGATCGAAAACTAAAAAGTTATTTCGAATATGATCAAACGACTAAGGAAGTGGTTGCGCATATTTCTATCAAAAAGGGCGCGAATTATGCATTTGGTTCTATTAATGTAGAAGTAGTGAATGAAGAAGAAGCAGCAGATGAGTATGATGATTTGTGTAAAGTTGTTCGTAAAAAATTATCGCATGCATTAACAGCGCAATCGTTTACTAAAAATTTACTGAATACTCACGTGCAAGAATTAAAAGATTATGTAGCAAAAAAAGGTTTTTTGCTTGGCGCGCTTGAGCTTGAAGAAGAGATTGATCATCGACGTACCTTGGTGCATATAAAACTTAAAATTATTGTACAGCAGAAAAGAGAGATTGTTTTTTTTGGACATCGTTTTTTTTCTAAAAAAGAATTGCTTGATAAAGTATTGGCTTTTGGGCAATCGGTTTGGTTATTGCCAGCGTCCTTACTTGCAGAAGAAATAATACGAGAGTATAAAAATAAAGGTTTTTTGGAGGTTGAAGTTACGGTACAGGAAGAAAAAGAGCGCTCTTTTTTTGTGATTAAAGAGGGGCCGCGCATTACCATCAATACAGTTCATTTACACAATGGAACAGAGCTCGATGAAAAAGCTATTAATACATGTTTCAAAAAATTACTGAAACATTCATATTTTGATGCCCAGCTCTATGATGAGGCAATACAATCTCTGACTAATGCGTATCATGAAAAAGGGTTTTTAGTATTTACCGTTGTACAGTATGAAATGGTGCCTACTGCAATTAAAAATCACTATGAATTGCACGTAACGGTGGATGAGGGGGGTAAAAAATATATCAGCAATACCCGTATAAACGACTATCCGGAATTGCAAGACCAAGGACCGTTTAGAAAAAATGAAAGCGAAGAACAAATACTTTTTGAAGCAAAGATTTTGGATGAGCAGCGAGCTTGGCTCGTGAAGCATTTTCAATCTTTAGGATATTTGCATCCTCGTATAAAACCATCTATTGAAACGCATGAAGAAGGTGTTACGGTTACGTGGATGGTTGATCCTGGTGAAAAAGTGCATTTTGGTAAAACAATTGTATTGGGTAGTTGCTCTTTTCCTTTTTCTCATTTAGAACGATTACTCTTTTATAAAGAAGGAGATTTGTGGAATCAGGAAAATATTAAACGTTCTTTTAGGGCACTGAAAGATTTAGAGATTTTTGACACGATTCATTTCTCGGTGGATCATAGCGATGCAAGCGAAGATAAGCCAATATTGCTTAAATTACATCTCGATGACCGATATGAAGTGCGTACACGTGCTGGTCTTGAATTGCAACATGTTCGTAAGTATCAAACGTTTTCAGGCGTGACGTATAAAATTGGTGGAACAGCATTGATTAAAAATCCTACTAATAGCGCAGATTTATTACGTTTTGATTGCGATTTTGCAAAATCACATCGAGAAATTATCGGTAAGTATAGAAGGCCAGTGCTCACTCGCAATCCTTTTTTTATGACGGTGCAAGTTTATAGCATTATGTACGATCAACCGGGGTTCAGAATAAAAAGTAGCGTGAATGATATTTATACTGTCATACAAAATGGGTTTCTATTAGGATTACAAAAAAAAACAAAACATCTCGATATTGGTTGGAACAATGGTTGCGAGGGCATGAAATTACATATTAAAGATGATGAAGAATTATTATCTTTTGCTCATGCTATTGATTTTAAACCACAATTGATAGATAAAACAGTTCCCTTCTTTTTTACTGAACCAACCATTATGCTTGAGCGTCTCGATGATGCACTCAATCCAACACGCGGAGGCGTGGGATTGTTTTCATTGAAAATGATGCTTCCGATGATGAAAAAATATAAGGATTCATTTTTTTTCAAAGCATTATTTGAACAATCTTTTTTTATTCCCATGAAAAGTCTGGTTACTGCGTTGCGCTTTAGATGCGGTCACATTTTTTATCGCGAATTTTCTGGTATCATGCCTTCAGAGCGTTTTTATCTGGGTGGATCACATTCACTGCGCGGATATGAAGCAGATCTTGCACCACCATTGGGCATTTTTATTGATGATGATGGTAAACAGCACGTGGTGCCCCGTGGTGGCAAAACAATGCTTAATGCTAATATTGAATTACGTTTTCCGGTGTGGAGAAAGGTTGGCGGGGTGATTTTTCAAGATATTGGCGCATTAAGCGGCACCATGTTTGCGGATTTTAAAACACAGGATTTATTGGCTGCTACTGGCTTTGGCCTGCGCATTTTTACGCCATTGGGGCCCTTGCGCTTTGATATTGGCTGGCGCTGGCGTAAGCAACTCGCAATTGAGCGCTCATTTGCGTGGTTTTTGACCTTTGGGCAAGCATTTTAAAGGGTTCAAAAAATTCTTTTTGAATCCGATTAAGGTAACTACAATTTTTATTTTTATGAGGAGAATGGCGATATGTTAGCGATGAAAAAAAACTTCTTATTGCTCGTATTTTGTTCAATCATTTTTACGATAATGATTGCATTATTTCAAGAATCGAAGGCTGTGCCTATATCAGGAAAAGATATGTATAACGTATGGCTAAAAATTAATGAATTAGAAGAAGATCTTGAAAGTCCCGAAGGAGCTAAAGATCTACTTGATGCGGAATCTTATCTTTTGGAGTGCGGGGAACGATTTAAGGAAATAATACAGCAGTGTGAAGATGAGGATTTTGAGGATTGGGCAACTTTTGCAGAAATCTTTATTGCTCGTAATAAAGCGATATTGGGATATATTGAAGCGTTAAAAAACTATGAAAAATCCGAAAAATTCCAAAGATATGAAAATATTTTAAAAAAATATCAAAAGTAGATTTTTTGACCGTCGGGCAGCTAGTTTACCATTATATCCTACGACAAGTCCGACGAAGTTTCAGCGACGTGTCCTTCATAGCCTTGGCGAAGAAGGATTGGATGGCCGTGTCCTTCATAGCTCGAAGAGCGAAGTAGGGACGTGCCCGCCGTTATGTCCGACGTTTTGTCCGACGTAGCCTTGGCAGAGTCGGAAGCCTTGCTGTGCCCTCCGAAGCTTTTAGCGAAGGATGGGGCAGAGTCGGAAGCCTTTGGTGAAGGAGGGTTGCTATAATTTCTATTTGTGATATTATAATGACAGGGGTTTAATTAAAGTTTATTTTACAGAGGAAATTATGAAGAATATAGCAGTATTGCTGAGTCTAGCTTTTATTTCTGTTTTCGCTTCTTCAAATGTAAATAAGGAAGAGATTTTAAAACAGTTAACAGATACGCAGTTTGAGCTATATACATATCGAAAGCGTGTTGAATATCTGGAGCAAAAAGTTGACGAGGCGGCTTGTATGGTAAGATTTTATACAAGTTTGGCGCTTAATGAAGTTGGTTTATATCCACATAAAAAGCTGTTTCAGAGTAAAAAGAAATTTCTAGCAGAAGAAAAAGAATATTTTGCTAAAAAAGAAGAAAATGTGAAAAAACTACGAGAAGCGAACTTAGAATTATCACAAATGCCAGAATATCAAGAGTTACAATTGGTGAACAAAGAGATTGAGAAACTCAAGGAAAAATTCCAACAAATCTTGGTTGTTTTACAGCAATCTAAAGCGTAAAAAAGTTTATGGTTATAAGGTATCTATGATGAAGAAAATAATAGTATGTTCTTTGTTGTTTGTTTTGAACATGCAAGCTGACAATAGTGATGATTCCAGCTATTTACCTCGTATTCAAGAAGAATTCGCTCGCGTAAAAACCGAAGCAAAACAAAAGCATGATGAATGTGTAACGCATAAAGCTGCATTGCTGGCAATGGATCAAGCAAAGGAATACGTAGCCGCTCGAAGTAATTGGTTCAAAAATGATTGTGGCAATAATGGTGAATCTGCAGCATGCAAACAAGCTACTCAAAAACTGAAAAAAGGGTTAGCGCTTTTGCAGAAAACTGAAACCTATACTCAGCATTATTTACCAGCGCTTGAAGGTTATTATGTTAATGCGCAAAAGTATTATGCTCTTCCATTAATGATGAGTGTTATACAACAACCGGAACAATTGAATCCACGAATTGATTCGCCAAAAGATCGGATGCTTTACGCAATAGATCGTATGAAAGTAGATGGTAATTCTGAGCCTTCAGAAATATGGTTGGAGCTTGTGCATGATCGTGGTGCATTGCATAAGCGAGGGCAAAAAGAGTTACGGGATTTTGTAAAGAACATGAAATGGATTGATATCTAATTGTGGTGAGGGATCTTATGAAAAGTAAATTGCTAAGTTTATTTTTGTTGGTATTTGCTGGGAACATTCTATGTGGTTCTCATTTTACTAAGGAAGATTTACATACAATGTCATTGAAAGAATTGCGAAACAAGCGAGATGCAGTTCTTGTTCGATTAAAATCAACGAAAGAAGGCAAAAATTTAATCAAACAAATAGATCGTTTTGCAAAATTAGAGAAAAAGCATAGGGAAATAATACTGAAGGCTCAAAATTCTAAAAATAGTATTATAATTCATTTTTATTTTTTACGACTTATGGCATCAAATGAAAAAAGAGAATTGCAATTGGCAGAAATCCAACGCGCTCGAGAAAGATTAATAAAAATAAATCCTGATTTAGCGCTGCTTATAGGGTGTATTTTGGAAAAAGAACGTGCTGAAAATGAAGCGCAATAATATTTTTAGCCTTATTTTCAGAAGATTTATAGCAAAAGACCAGGAGCTAGATTTTAGCTCCTGGCTTTTTCCTTTTTCTTTACGTATAGCCATTTTCTGATACATTATATATATTAGTGTTTTTTAATGAAATTAGTCTTAAAAATAGGGGTTTATCATGCATGATGAACACTCACATGGTCATGATCATGGCCACAGCCATAGTGGCGAAAATACCATTGTTCACGAATTATTGTGCCACTTGCCATACGCTATCTATTCGGTAGCATTCAGCTTAATTATTTTAAGTGTTTACTCAGTCTTTTCTATTGGACTTGATCCTGCCATCATCAAAAAAGGTAGCAAGGCATTGTTCCATAGCTTTCACTTTATGCATATTGTTTTTGCTGCAACGGGAACTGTCATAACATTTTGCCGTTTTTCTAAAAACTATTTCAGAGCATTGCTGGTGGGTGTTATTTCACCAACTTTTTTTTGTATCCTTTCTGATGCGGTGTTGCCGTATATTGGTGGTACGCTTCTTGGTGTTGATATGCATTTTCACATGTGCTTTTTAAAAGAACCGCAACGCGTTATTCCATTTTTGATTGTTGGGGTAATTAATGGTTTTGTAATGAGTATGCATCATGAAAGTAAACAAGGTGGATATTCTCTGAGCTCGCATGCTTCGCATATTACTATTAGTTCATTGGCTTCCACGTTTTATTTGATATCACATGGCTTTACCAATTGGTATGCATCCATTGGAAATGTTTTTATTCTTCTTATCATAGCGGTTGTGGTACCGTGTACTTTAGCTGATGTTGTGGTGCCTATGACTATGGCGCGTTTGGGTAAAGAACCAGATTCTTGTTGCGGATAGCGCAACACAGGTGAGATCTCTAAAAAGGTGGAGCTGATGCATGAGAACCATTCGTTTTAAAAATATTACCAAACGCTATAACGGCGAACTTATCCTAGAAAATATTTCTTTGGAAATTCCTGGAGGAACATTTTTTGCACTTTTGGGCCCCAGCGGTAGTGGAAAAACCACGATGTTGCGGCTTATTGCTGGATTAGAACAAGCTGATAGCGGATCTATTTTTTTGGGTGACGAAGATATCACTCACATGCCTGCTTATAAACGCCGGGTTAATACCGTATTTCAAAATTATGCATTGTTTCCTCATATGGATGTTTTTGATAATGTGGCATATAGCTTATCGCTCAGGAATGTGCCTGAAAACATCATAGAAGAAAAAGTTATTAAAATATTAAAATCAGTTGGCCTTGATAAACATATCCATAAATCAATCAATAATCTTTCTGGTGGGCAAAAACAGCGTGTAGCGCTTGCGCGAGCCGTGATTAATGAACCAGATGTTTTATTACTTGATGAACCTCTTGCTGCATTAGATTTAAAATTACGCGAAAAAATGTTGATCGAGCTTATTGATTTGCAAGATACTCTGCAAACAACATTTGTGTATGTAACGCATGATCAGTTTGAGGCATTAACTGTTGCTGATAAGATGGCGATTATGAATAATGATGGTGAGATTGAACAAGTTGGTACGCCAAAAGAAATTTATGAGTTTCCGGTAAGTACCTTTGTAGCTGAATTTGTAGGTACCACTAATATTTTTAAAGGTAAGCTGCATATATCAAATCAAGATTCAAAAATCGAATTTCCGGGTCTTGGCATGTTTGAAGTTGTTGTTTCAAAAGAAAAAGAATGGATGAAGCATGGCAACATGGTATACATGAGCATTCGTCCTGAAAAAATTGAAATCAGCAAAACGCCGATGGAAGGTTTTTCTAATGCGCTTGAAGCAACAGTGCAATCGATTGTGTATCATGGACGATCAACGCAATATAATGTGCGGTTAGAAAATGGACACGTGATTCAAGTTTTTGAACAAAACGAAGAACATTTTCCGCAAGAAGTTATTGATTATGATGATCATGTGTTTTTGTATTGGCAAAAAGAAAATGTGGTGTTGTTGGAGAGGTAATCTTTAAGGATATAGAAAAAATATATTTTTAATACCGTTCGCCCTGAGTGTTTTTGCTTGCAAAAATGTATCGAAGGGTGTAACAATAAATTTTTTTAGCCCTTCGATACACCCCTGACGGGGCACTCAGGGCGAACGGATTTTTTATGAAATTTAAGCTCAAAAATTTTATTTCAAAAAATACATCATTTATCTCAACCGTACCAGCAGTCTTATGGCAGGTATTATTTTTATATATTCCGCTTGTTTTAGTGGTATATATGAGTTTGCAGCGGTATACAGGGGCTGCATTTTTTGATCTCACATTTTCCCATTATTATGCTTTACTGACCAGTTCTTATGCATATATTATTGTGCGGTCTGCGATGATTGCTCTGGGTGTAACTCTTTTCTGTCTTGTATTAGCGTATCCTGTTGCATATTTTCTTGCACTGCGGACATCTGAGCGTTGGAAAAATATTCTTTTGTTTTTGCTCACGTTACCATTTTGGACTAACTTTTTAATTCTCATTTATTCATGGGTTTTTGTACTTGATCAAAACGGTTTGATTAATACTATATTGCTCAGATTAGGCATCATACAAGAACCATTGCATATGATATATAATATATATGCCATCTTTATTGTTATGATTTATTACTATTTACCTTTCATGATGATGCCGTTATATACCATTCTGGAAAAAATTCAGCATGAAGTTCTTGAAGCATCAATGGATCTTGGAGCAACACATTGGCAAACGTTTAGACGTATAACGGTGCCACTTTCAATGTCTGGCATTAAAACGGGTGTATTTTTGGTATTTGTTCCTGCATTTGGCGAATTTGCAATTCCTGCCATTATCGGTGGTGGTCAGCAAATGTTTGTTGGTTCTTTAATATCGCATTATTTTTTGGTGACGCGTGATAATCAGCTCGGAGCCGCTTTTACTATTATCAGTGGTGTGGTGCTCATTACGTGCGCTTTGTTTTTTAATTGGTTGTGCAAAGTTCCTCTGCAAACAGTACAAAAAGAGATGGAATCATGAAAAATATAGCATCGTATTTTTTACCTGTTTGTGTGGCGTTATTATATCTTTTTTTGTATCTTCCTATTTTTGTTTTAATAATTTTTTCTTTTAATAATAATGCATTCACGCAAAGTTGGACCTCGTTTACCACTCATTGGTATGCTGATTTATTTGATACGGCGGAATTATGGGATGCCCTTAAAAACTCACTGATTGTTGCATGTTCATCTGTTGCATTGAGTCTTACGCTGGGATCGACATTAATTTTTTTTGGTTCACGATTCATTGTGCAGCGATTACTTTTTCTTTTTTATGGTAGTCTTGCAATGCCAGAAATAGTATTGGCAGTTGGATTGCTTTCATTGTTTTCTTTTCTATCTGTTTCTTTGGGGGCAACAACATTAATTATTGGACATACGCTTTTAGGTTTGGGATATGTCATTCCCATATTACATGGACGTTTTGTGGAACTTGACGTGAATCTTATTGAAGCATCATATGATCTTGGTGCTACCAAGCAACAAACATTTTTTAAAGTAGTATTGCCATTATTGGCACCAGCATTGATTGCTGCAGGCCTTTTGGTATTTATTATTTCGCTTGATGATTTTATTATTTCATTTTTCTGTGCAGGAGCATCAGTGCAAACATTACCGCTTTATATTTTTGCGGTAATTCGCACAGGAGCTTCTCCCTTAATCAACGCACTATCAACTATTATGCTGATGGTAAGCAGTATTTTAGTGCTGATCCTTTCTTTCCTTCAAGTTAAAAAAATAAGAGGACAGCGATGAAATATCTTTCACCTAACTTTGTTGGAAAAATTGGAATAGTTTGTTTTTGGTTGCTCGCTATTTTTGTATTTTTATATGCAGGTCAATTCGTCTCTTTTTTTACGCAGAAAAAAAGTATCAATGTTCTTGTCTGGGGACAGCTTCTTGATAAAGAATTTTTATATGATTTTGAAAAAGATACTGGTATTCACGTAAATATGAGTTACTTTGAAAACAATGAGGAGCTTTTTGTTAAATTACAATCAAGCGTCAATCATGATTATGATCTTATTATGCCTTCAGATTGGGCAGTGCAATTGATGATACAAGAAGGCCTTATTAAGAAGTTAGATCACAGCAAAGTTCATATCTGGGATAATCTATATCCAGCCCTGCGTAATCTTTATTTTGATCCACATAATGCATATTCCCTTCCATATTACTGGACTCTTTTTGGGCCTGCCGTTGATACTCGTTATTGGCAAGGTAAACAACCGCCTGCAACATGGGGAATTATTTTTGATGAACGGATTATGCCACCACGAATTTGTGTGATGGAAGATATGCGTGGGCTTATTTGTATAGCTGCGCTTTATTTATTTGGACGCTATGATCAGTTAGGTATGCAAGAAGTTGAACAAGTTAAAGCATTGCTATTGCGGCAAAAGCAACATGTTGAAATATATACTGATTCTCGTCCAGAATATATTCTTGCATCAGGATCTGTGCAGGTATCGGTATCTTGGTTTGGAGATTTTCTGAAAATGATGCGTCAATTTGATTATATAGATTTTGTTATACCACAAGAGGGTATATTTGCAGCAATTGATTCATTTGCAATTCCTGCAACGAGTAAAAAAGATGATTTAATTTATCCATTTATTAATTATTTGTTTAGTAAAGATATCGTTAAAAAATATGTGGATAAATTCGATTTCTTTCCTGCGGTAAAAGTGGATGTTACATATGATGATGATCGCTTTGCCGGTCTTACTGAGCCTACTCCTGAGCTTTTTGCTCACGTCAATTTTTTCAAAAATGTTGTTTCCAAAAAAGTTCTTAATGATGTTCTGATTTCACTTAAATCGTAATGTTGAAAATTTTTTCTACTTTTTTTAATTGGGGTCCCCATGGAGCATTGCGGAATGGGGTAAAATGATGTGCTGATTGCACTGAAGTCTTGATGTTAGAGTTTGTTCAAAAATTCAAATAACATCAAAACTCTTTATTTAACGTGTCACCAATATTGATTTTTTGCAGTTGTTTTTACTATCTATGAGTAGAAATGGAGATATTAAAAACAAGGCGAGACGTTGAAATGAAAAAAATATATAAGATTGTGTTGGTTTGCTTAATGTTTATATCTATAGCGCCAATCCATAGTATGCTTATGAAGGCCAGGCAAGGTATACAAAAGGAATCCCAAATAGGCAGGAGAAATATATTTGGCAAGGTACCACAAGCAGATATAGCAAAATCATCACCAGGAACCACTTTACAGCAAGCTAGAGCTTGGCTATCTAAGCAAGCGACTGCTTTGAAAGATAGGTTTTCAGGTATTTCCCAATGGTGGTGGTGGAAAAAAGAGCCATCTATTGTGGTACAAAAAGAAATAGCCGTTCCTGTTGTGCCAACACCTCAAGAATCAATAGTAATCGTAGAAGAGCAACCAAAAAAAATTATTAAAACTCCAGCTCAGATTGAAGCAGAAGATATATTGGCCCAGTTAAAAGGACCAAATCCTTGGAATTATTCTGAAGGGATTCGTCATAATATGGATTTAGCTTTAAAGAGTCCATTAACTGAAAAAATTAGGAATTTTTTGCTAGATTACCTATTAGACACAGAAAACATAGAGATTTTTTTTGTGAATCTTGTTACAACAAATGAAGGGTGTACCCTTTTAACAAATATGTGTAAAGATTCAGCTATTGCCACAGAAATACTTCCTTTAGTTAGAAAAAATTATCAATTGGCAGATAGTGATACAGCTGTGGATTTTATAAATCTTTTAGCAACTGTTCTTTTAAACATTTCCTCAGATAAATTACAGCAGGAAGAATTGTTAGTGGATACATTTTTTAAGAATATATCTGCCTATTCTTTTGTCATCAAAACTGGAGGTTATGGTGCAGGAGAAATAGCAAAATTATTACCTGAAAACAATAATATACGGTTGACTGCTGTACTCAATATCTTGGCTAATAATTTGGAGCAATATGATCTATCAGTTAAGGATTATATTCTTGAACTGTCGTCGTTTTTGGAGCGTATGCTTGTTAATAAAATAGAATATTTAAAAAAAGAAGATATAGAAGCCTTCTTTTATAAAATATTTAAACGTCATCATGGGTTAGTATCACCAGAAGATGCTTTTAGGAGAATAATCGAGAAAAAAAAGATTTTAAAGGATATAATAAGCACAATGGATGCTTACAAAGATATTCCGTCATCTAATCATATAAGAAAATATAGTTATGGATTGGCTAACTTAAAGTTAGATAAAATCAATAATAATGAATTCAAACGGTTGCTTATTGAATGTTGCAAAACAGAGCAAGAAGCTGTAGATAAAGATGAAATTTTTTATCATGGAAGACGTTGGCGATACAAATTTTTATCTGATGTATATAGCATGCTTTATTCACACCAAACGGATAATCCACTAATAGATTTTATTTTTACTCATTTAGTTGAGCAAGGTGTGAGGGGTTCTCAAAAATTCATTGATAATGAAAAACAAAAACGAGAACAATTGTTAAAAGAAGGTAATCCTTTTCCGATATTGACACATTCGTCTATACACCATGCATCATTATCGGAGCAAAAACGTGCAGCAATGGAACAAATGGCAAGTTTTGGTGCTAGGCAATCGTTACTTTTTTTAAATAAATTCTTATTCGGTAATATCAACAAACGTGGAAGTTGTACTATGGCTTATGTTTTGGAAGATAGTAATGTAGGCAGAATAGATTTTTCCTTAAAAGATATTTTTAGCATGTTTGGATATGCCGATGTTTATTCTGAATATGAAAAGGAGCTTGATGATTTACAAAAAGAGCATGATCAATTGAGCCAATGTGGTGAATTGCTTCAAATTTTAGTTCCTAAAAATATTGTTGATAAATGTGTTTATTATACAACTTCTGGCGGGCCAAAAAAATCATTTCGTATGCCTGATGGCAGTACAACAACTGATGTTAAAATGATATTAGACGATCTTGATAAAAATCCTGAGGACATAGTGGAATTTGCTCTTATTAATACACAAGATGAATTTGGAGGGCTTAATCCAAGTTCTGGTATAAAAATATTTTCTCGAGGTCTTTTTGATGCAGCAAAAATGGCAGCGTTCCAGAACAAGCTGAAGTTATTATTTGTTCGCATAAAAAAATCATTAAAGGAAAAAGATTTGCAGAAAAAAAGAGCCGCGCTTGAACGAGAGTAGATTCTTTGCAACATCATTGCACAAGTCCTTGCTTTTATCGTTTTATTTTTATTAGAACTGGAACATTGGTTTATTTGCTCCGGCAGCAGAATATATTGACATTCTAGAATAATCGGGGTATGCGTGTAAGAAGAATATTCTATCTTCTGAAGGTGAATAATATCCGTGAAGAATAGTAAGGTGATCAGGTGAAATGATAAAAAGCCTTCTTAGTGTGGGGTCCCCATGTGAAACATAGTAAAACATGGGGTTAAGGTTGCGGTTGTGTAGTGAAGTAGTAGTTTTATAAAAAAAAGGGTGAGTATATGAAAAGGTGCTTTTCTCGCTATCGATTAGCTCTTTTTGCGATATCTTTAGCGTCCTCTACGGTCTTGGCAGACCAGATATGGAGAGGAACATCAACATGCGATGTTGTTGATGAAAATCTCGTTATTAAAGATGATGTTTTACTGCCGTTAGGCGGCATTCGCATCGAAGCAATTCACAAAGATGTTACCGTAACGGTAACAAAAGATGTGGTTCTGAGTGGTCACTGGGCTGGTGAATCCGATTTTTATTTAGTGGCTGCAGAAGGCAGAACAATTCGTTTTGAACTTGATCATGATCTTACATTTACTGGATCATCTGCAATTACTGGAGATGATCTTTTAATCGTTCAAAGTGGTCCCGGTACCGTTGAAGTTGCAATCGAAGATGGAAAAGTTTTTGAACTTGCTTCAAAAAATTGTTCTGGTGGAGCACAGTACTATGTATTGATGTACGGCGGTATCAATGCACCAAGAGATGAATATTGTGATGAATACCAAGCTCCTTGCTGCCCAATAGATTGCTGCGATGAATACGCATGCGGCGGTTTATTCAGCGGTTGCGGTGAATATGGAGATGAATATTGTTCTCCAGGAAGTGGTTGCAATGAAAATAGTTTATCAAGACCAACACTGAGTTTTGTTTCATTACAAGATGAATCAACACGAGCTCGTATTAAAAATAGAAGAATTGTTATTGGTCCTAAATCACGCATGGGATTCATTTCTTCTCGTAAAACAGGAATTGGTCAAGATTCTGGAATTATTCAATTTGATCCTGCTATTGAATGCCTGAGTCGTATGACCTTAGAAATTGCAGATACAGCAGGATTTAATGTTTCTGGTCGTTACACGTGTCAAAGAGATGGTGGTTGCATTACTCTATGCAACATTCAACAAAACGTTACTGCTGGTGATCAAGCAATTTGGCGAATCGTTAATGGTCTTGGATCTGAATTTGCATCAGGTCTTTTAGTACTTGATAAAAATGAAACACTTCCTTCATTACTTATCGATCCATTCTTAAATAATGGAGCACGTGAAGATTTCATTAACTATCGCGGTAGTTTCTGTGGAATACAACCAGGTGTAGTGATTGGCGCTAATGGTATATTGAATATTGAATCTGATTCTTATCTGGATTTTGTTGGTCTTGCACTGAATCAATTGCCATGTCCGTGTCCTATTATGCAGGATATGTGCAATCCGAGAAAAATACTTAAAATGCGTAATCCATCAGCATTGATTATTGATGGTAACTTTAATCCTCAAGCAACAGATGCACAAATAATATTCGGCGAAAGAGCAGCTTTATTTGTAAGATCAGGTGTGGGTGAAGATGGTACCATCCGTGATGAATTTGATATGGATCCATTCACTGTAGATGCTGCAAATCGCATGCATGGTGTTGGTAATATTGTTTTTGATGTTGAAGGTAGATTAGATGTTATGGGAACCCTCGGTGTTGATTGCGATTGTATCACGAGCAAAATTGAATTACTTTCACTTGAAGTGTTTCCAACAGGTGGATCAGTATTTGTAGGGTCTGGTGAAACTAATTTCCCACTCCGTACATTTAATACTGAAGATAATGAATTATTAATGTATAACTGTGGTGCGTTCTTGATCAATAACCAAATGACATTATCAAATACAGCACTCAGTCATACTGATGAATGTCATGAAGTATGTCCAAACAATGATTTAAGATCAGAGCCCGCGTATATTGGTGGTGAAACATTCAAATTACTTGGTTCAGATATTCGTCCTTCTATACGATTTATTAATGCTGAATTGAATGTACATACTGATGTAGCTTTCACTGGTCTTGATTTAGTAGTACCAAATTTTGTTGATTCTCTTGGCGTGCTACGTGCCAATCTTTCTGATTTTACATTCTTCTCTAATGGACCGTGCGTTGATAATGGTACTGGTCGTCAAATGATTCTAGGAACTCGTATCGGTTCAACAGCTGCTGATGGATGTTCTCGCATCGATGCAGATGCGCATCTTGATATTATGCAACAAGAAGATGCAGTCATATCAGAAGTTAATCCGCTTGATCCTAATGGTGATCAAACATTAGATCTTCGTTCAGCAATGAATGATGATTCTATCAATGGTAATATTACTGATACTGAAGGTACATCAATTCATACTATCTTCTTAGGTGGTACAAGTAATATTTCTATCGGAGTTAATGCTGATTCTACTGGATTTAATATTGATACACATCCATGGTTGCGTATAGCAGGCAATGTGTTTTCATTTGCCGCAAGAAATGCGGTACCAACACGCAGTATGATTTCTGGTAATAATGCGATATTTGTTGATCTTAATGGTGAATTCAGTATAGAACCAGGATTCATCGCAAGTATCTGTGTAATGGTCATCAAAAGTCATAATGGTATTGTTAATCTTCCTGCAGATCAAGTATTCTTCTGTGATGGCGCAGGTATTGCAACATGGAATGTTAACTTAGCAAATCCTGATGATCAAATCATCGTTGGTCCAGATCAATCACTATCTACCTATGTATTTAACTGGTTACTCGCGAAAAAAGATTGTCCAAACTTTACACCATTTAATTGTTGTACAACATCATGCACGTGCCCAGTGGTAACTGAAGAAAATGTTACCGGATTGCCAACAATTCAAGGTGAAATTGATGATCTACAAATTCAAGGAACTCGTATTGGTGATCCAGCGGAATTCTTGATTGATGGTGGTTATGTTCGTCGCTTAACATTCATTCCAAGTGGTTGTACAGCAGAAGCACCGGTAGCGATTATTGTTCTCAGAAACGGTGGTCGTATTGGTCTTGATTCTACCACAACATTAGGTCTCAATGGTGTTACTATCATTGCAGATGGTTCTGGCCAAGTTGTGGTCAATGATGATCTGGTGATTAATAATGTATGCGCAATTGTAAAAGGTCCTAACTTTGAATCTTGCGATGTAGTAGAGTTCTTCAGCGCGGTACAACATGAAATTCGCGTGAAATCAACTGGTACATTAAACTTGGCTTCATTCACTGATGTTACTGATATTGTTTCAATAGCAGGACAATTGAAATTAGTTCTTGAACCAGGCGCTAAAGTTATCACTGGTGCAGGTACATTACGATTTGCAGGCGATTCATCATTACTATTTGAACCAGCAGTAAATGCTGAAGCCTTCTTCACAGCAATTCCTCACGGTGCGCATGATGAAGATCTTGCAGTTACAACTGTTGATGCTGCAAATACTCATAACATACTTTCTTCATTAACTAATTTTGGAGAAGGTTTACATAATACTGATAATTTCCGTGTGAGACTTATTGGTGGTGGAACCATAGAATTGGTTGATAACGCTGCAGCAACATTACCATTCAATGCGTTTGTAGGCGTTGAAACAATTAACACGGCAACGTGTTCAATACCAACAACAGATCTTACGCTGAATATCGCTGATAACGGTTCCTTTGCAATTGGTCACTTTAATTATAACGAAGGTGGCGTATTGCAAATTGGTAACGTTGAAGACATGGGTGAAGATCATACCGTTAACTTTACGCTAACGCTTGATGGTGAAAATGCAACATTCTCAATTGGTAGCCGTGGCTTCTTTGGTCTTGGTGTAGGTATCGAGCGTTTTGATGGACAACCAGAACTTCTTACTACCCGTGCAAGAGTGTGCTCTACTAATTTTGTACCAAATGAAAACATTGTTGATACGTTAAGCAACGTTGGTGAAATTACCTTTAATTTCTTCAATGGTTTATTCCAACATGATCGTATTTTCTCCGGTAACGATGTAAATGCTTCATTGGTTGCTGTTGGTAATAATGCAGGAATGACATTCAATATTAATTTTGAAGTTCCAGATGAAAATATTAGTCCTACATTAGAAAGAACATCAGATTTCAATGTTTCTGGTGGAGCTAACTTTGTGTTAGTTGAAGAAGGTACTGGCGGTATTCATCCGGTTGTACTTGATCAAAATGGTGTGATGAGTAATCGTTTGATTGCCGGTATTATGGCATCAACATTATTACAAACGAGTAACGTTGATCAAGAAGGATTGAGTGGTGTAGGCTTCTTTAATTTCTTGAAAACGTATGATGCATCATTGTCTCAAGATAGAATCAATGCTTTGGGTAGAGCAAATGCTGCAGCGGAGGGCGATAGCTTTAGACCAGAGTTTGATGGAGCGCGTCTTGATGCAGTAATCAATGGGCATATTGTTCGTACTGCGCTCTATGATTTATTTGGTCCAGGAACTGAAGAATCTAAGCGTAGAAATGCTATTGATGCTGCAGCAGTATTTGTTAATATTGATCGGAATCTTGACGAGATATTAACGGCAACTAACATAGAAAATTAGTAGTAAAAAGGATGGGTGCATATGTGCACCCATCCCATTCATATATGCAACAAAAAAGGTAGGTAGTATGGACATAATAAAAAAAAGGAAACAGATGAAGAAAACCTTAAAAAGTATTGTGCTTTTAAGCGCATTATACGGGGCGTCACTTCATGCGACATTTCAATTCTTATCACCATTGAGCTTGGAAGATCGTGGTTATATGCATTGGGCATTAACGCCGGTTGATCAAGCATGGTGGTATGATGATATGCCAAGTCAAAAAGATCATACCGAATGGAATATTCATTTTTGGGGTGCTGGTTATGTGCGTACTGGTTGTAAGGCCTTTGCAGATTGTGGTCCTTGCAATGAAAACAAAATAACGCGTCATACAACATCACTGGGTGAATTATATTTTGGTAAAGCAGTATTTCGTGGTGAAGAAGTGTTTGCTGATGGAACATTTGCAGGGCCTCTTTCTCCTGCACAAGAATTGGTTAATAGCGTCAATCCATTTTTAGCATTTGCACGAATCAGACCAGTGTTTGATTATAATGAAACAGGTGCACATATTGGTATTGATTTTGCTCGTACCCTTGGTGCTGATGATAGATTCCACGTTGGTGGTAGAGTCTATATTCCATATAAAATCATTGAAATTGAACAAGATACCAGTATCGAATTGCAAGAAACATTGGATAATGTTTTTATTACAAGAATTGTGAATGCTGATGAAGGTGCTGATCCGGATCAAATTGAATATGCAATGCGATATGATTTTTTAAGTACTCTTGTTTTCAATACTATTGCAACACCATCACAAGTTGTTGTCCCAGATGCAGTAGTAAAATATGATTCTCTCTCTGTTGGCAATGTATCAGTGACAGGTGTGCAGGTATCTGCAGAAACAGCCGCAGGAACTGGCGCTAATACTAACATTCCGGCTGCGTATGTTATAAAAAGTGTTGATGGAACCGTACCTGATTTACCATTCAGAAAAGATCATACTCAAATTGCAGGAGCTTTAGGAGCTGATGGTCAAGGTGTTGATGGCCAAGCATACTTTTTTGAAACAGGCGTAGGATACAAAAATGGACTAAGAAATGATAGAGATGAGCAAGGCACATTATTCTTAGTACCACGAGCTATTGCTGCAAATGAAACAAATAATCCAGATCAAGTTGGTCAGCTTACCACTAACGCAGAGAGCATTTTAACTAACGTGAGAGCCATCATCGATGGCGATCTTTTAATCTCTGAACCAGCATCAACATTCTTCTTAAATAACGGCATCAATCTTCTTGCACATGAATGCGTAAGAGGCGTTGGTGATTTATTCACTGAAGTATATGGTGGTATTGGACATTACAATGATTGGTTTGTAGATGGTATTTTTGGTGTGCAATTCCCAACGGGTAAAAGATCAAAAAATGCAAGAAACATCTACGCTCCAACAACGGGTAACAACGGTCACGTTGTAGTGTGTCTTGGATTAGATGCTGGCTGGCAGCCTAAGCCATGGTTTGCATTTGAGATTCGTCCATATTTCTACCATGCATGTAAACGTACAGAACACCGTGCAGCACCATTTGCAGGTCAGCAAGTTATCAATATTGGTCCAGATATTGATGTAAATATTTCATGGAATTACTTTGTGTTCCGTACTGATTTCAGTTTCTTCCATCCGCATAATCCTGATCTTGGTTTCCAACTTGGATATGAATTATTTGCCAAAGGTAATGATAGAGCATCATTTGGATCGTGTGTTCCATGTCCGCCAACAGCAACAGATTTACTTGGTAGACCAGATCAACCACTTGATATTGAAATTCTTGAACACAATACAAATACATTAACTAATAAACTACGTGGTCAAATTTTCTACCGTTGCAATTACTTTGAAATCTTTGGTGGCGGAACGCAGGTTGTTTCTGGTAGACACGCCATGAAAGAATCTGAAGGTCATATTGGCTTAGTAATTTATTTTTAAGGGATAATAAAAATGAAATTAATGATAAAACCAGTGTTTTCACTGATTGTTGTGAGTGTGCTAAGTGTTGCATCAGCAAGTTTATTTGCTGAACAGGGAAAATGTTCTCCGTGTCAAGCAGCAAAATCAATTCGTGATGAAATTAAACAATCAATAAAAGATGCAGCGGCAGCAGTGCTTGCAGCAGGCGGAGCATATACTCGCGAACAAGAATTAGATATGAGTTCAGATATATGTGCTAAATGTGGATGTTCAAAACCAAGACCTCCGAGATATGATGAATCTGGGCAATCTATAGAAACAGAAAAATGTGGATGTTCAAGAACAAATCGTGATGAATTAATTCAAGATTTAGAATCAACAAAACTGTTAACAGTTGCTGCATGTTGCGAGTTTTGTGCTGAACCAGGAAGCCTTGGTTGCCAAGGTAAAAATGCGTTCCGTTGCAATACTTGTCAACAGGGATTGATTAGAATGTCTATAATTGAAGCAACAGAAGCTGTTCTTGGAGCTACAGTGGAAGAGGTAGACGCGGTTCTGACAACTGTGCAAACTCTTTTGGAAAATGAACTTGATGCTATTTCTAATGTATTGCGTGCTCCACGCGAAGAACTCGCTGACCCATGTGATCCTTGTGGGCCAACGCCAGTGTGTGAGGTTAGTGCTTGTGTTATTAACAATCAATTGAGAGCACTGCGTTGCTGCTGTGAATCGCTTACTCAACGTGTGTCATGTCAGGGCGCTCAAGCAAGAAAATGCTGCAAAAAACTTAAACACAAAATAGAAGATGTTACAGAACTTGTTGAAACAGTGATTGATCAATCTGCAGCATGCTGTTCTGTTACAGAAACAGTTTTAGGTGATCCTCTTACTGCATCTATTCTTGATATTCCATTGTGTCAATCAGTTAGCGCGACTGATGTGTTGATTAATTCTACTGATGCAGATGTGATGACTTGGCTTAAGAGTATTTATGAATTAATATATCGCGTACATTCTTGTGTCTGCTGTATTGAGTAAGATCGATTAGCCTTACACATATAGTCAAAACAAAGCGAGATACTGCCTTTAATAGGTTTGTATCTCGCTTTTCTTTTTGACTAAAATGGTTGCAAATTGTATTCTTTTTATTATAGAACGGTCACCTTCTTTATGAAAATTTAAATACTATGAAAAAACATTTTTATGTAACAACACCCATTTATTATGTTACGGCCAAGCCTCACTTGGGATCATTATATTCAACATTACTTGCTGATGTACTTACTCGTTGGAATAAAGTACAAGGCAAGGATACTTTCTTTTTAACTGGTACCGATGAACATGGGCAAAAAATAGCTCAAGTGGCTGAAAAGGCAGGGAAAAACCCCAAAGATTTTGTGGATAGTTTTGTTCCTGATTTTAAAAGTGCATGGGAATTATACGATATTGAATACAACACTTTTATGCGTACAACTGCTGATTATCACATTAAGGGAGCACAGCATTTGGTGACTGTACTGATGGAAAAAGGATACATTTACAAATCTGTGTATCGTGGTTGGTACTGCACTCCGTGTGAAACATTTGTTGCTGAAATCACGGATGACCCTACTTCGCCAAAGGCTATGAAGGGCGAGGTCATAATACAAGGACCTTTGTGTCCAACCTGTGGCAGAGATACGCATATCATTTCAGAAGAAAGTTATTTCTTTAAACTTTCAGCATTTGGTGATAAGCTTTTAACTTTTTATAAAGAAAATCCAGATTTTATGGTGCCAAAAGAGCGCCTGCATGAAGTTATTAGTTTTGTTGAATCTGGACTGAAAGATTTGAGCATATCTCGTACTACCGTAAAATGGGGCGTGCCGTTTCCAAATGATCCATTGCATACCGTATACGTATGGGTAGAAGCCTTATCAAACTATATTACTGGAATTGGATATGGTCAACCAGATAAACAAAATGAGTTTAATCAATGGTGGCCAGCTGATGTGCAAATATTGGGTAAAGATATTATTCGCTTTCATGCAGTCTTTTGGCCGGCAATTTTAATGGCGGCAGATTTACCATTGCCAAAAAAACTATTGGTGCATGGATGGATTAAAGTTGATAAGCAAAAAATGTCTAAATCATTAGGCAATGTTATTGATCCGGTTGAATTACAAAAAAAATATGGCACTGACCCGATCAGATATTACTTATTGCGCCAAATTCCTATAAATCAAGATGGTGATTTTAGTATTGCTGATGTGGAAAATCGTATTGCATCAGATTTAGCTAATGATTTAGGGAACTTACTTAACCGTATGGTGGCATTAGCTGAAAAATATGATGCCATGGAAATTCCTGCAATAGTAAAATGGAATTCTGCGTCAGATAGTTTGCATGATGAATGTGTGCAGATGATACAAGAATTTTATGCGCATATGGATGATTATATGTTTCATTTGGCGCTTGCGCGCTTGTGGAAATTTATTCATGCAACAAACGCATATTTTCACGGTCAGGAGCCATGGAAAATTGCACAATCTAATCCCATGCTCTTCAAAGAAATTCTTTCAGCTACGTGCCATAGTTTGCACATAATTGCTTTATTATTGTTGCCAGTGATGCCACAAAAAATGGAAGATTTGCTTGCAAGCATAGGAATGCAGTTTGAGCATGGAAAAGATACGCTTGAAAACGCGCAACTGCAAAACTGGGATAGACATTTTATTTTGAAAAAAATTCCAACGTTATTTGAAAAATTTGCACGAGAAGAGGAATCAATGACAACTGAATCAAAAGAGATAACTGCGATGCAGTTACCAGAAAATAATTACATTACTATCGATGATGTAGCAAAAGTTGAGTTGCACACGGGTACTATTGAAGCATGCGTGGCAGTAGAAAGTTCAGATAAATTGGTGCAAATGACGGTTGATCTTGGTGATTTGGGAAAACGGACTATTTTAGCGGGTATCAGAAAATCCTACCAACCGGAAGAATTAGTTGGTAAGCGTGGATTATTTATTACTAATTTAAAACCACGCAAAATGGCCGGGGCTGAATCACAAGGCATGATGCTGGTGGCAGAAGATGAAAATGGTAAAGTGCAATTGGTACAGTTTCCTGATTCGGTTAGAAATGGTGTGCGGTTGAGATAAAAAAATATTATTTTCAAGAAAGTGGGATAAATAGTTGGCAAAATATAATGCAGACTGTTTATCCCACTTTTTATAAGCTTGTTATAGATGTTTTTGCTCGGTTATCCGTATAATTAAAAAAAAGAGGGTTTATTTAAAAGGGGAGTGCATGAAGAAAATAGGTATAAAAATTGTTGTAATGGTGATGCTTCTTTATATATTTCCTAATATATTTCCTGGTCAAAGTACGCAAAGGCTATGGATGGGAGCATTCAAAAGATTGTCCACTAAACCAATTTCTTTAGTGCCAACTGATCGAAGCATGTTTGCATCAAAAAAAGGCTATTACCAGGACTTATGGGAAAAAGTCTCTTCATTAAAATCTATATTCTATCCAGAAAAAATTCAAGATCGATTGCCATCTCTATCAATCAGTCCGATAGGTGTTGGCCGTATGACTTTTACTCTTATGACAGGTATACCAACTTTTGCGATAAATTTTACTGCATGGGCATCTTACGGTAAAAAATTATTCTCAAAGATAATGGGGAAAAAATTGATTTTTACCCAAGTATACCAAAAAAATCTATTAGACTTGAAACAGTCAGATAAAGACAAACTTCTTGTTCGCTTGGAAAAATTAGCTAACTTGAGTATTTCCGAAAAAAAAACCAAGCAGTATGAATATGAAGCGGAAGTTAGTATGGGTAAGGAACCTCAGGCGGAGGCGTGGTTATTTGGGAGTACCTATCGAGATGCAATTCATGATGCTGAAACTATTGATGATCTTGCGCTTCTGTATGAAGCAGCAACTACTTGGCTACGTCTGAGGATTGAATCCGGATTATATGATGATGTGGCTAATTTGGAAATTGAATTTGATCGTATTGATCAACAAGTTGAAAAAATAATGGATCAATATGATGAACAATCGATACCTGTGGCAAAACAATACGTGAAAGATATGCGGCAGGATTTGAAAGATAAATTTGTTCAATGGTTAGATGATCGGCAAAAAGTAATAACAACAGATGAATTATAAAATCTAAGTAATTAAGGTGTGCAATTCCAGGAGATAAAATGAGGCAAGTTTTTTATATATTTTTGCTATTCATGCTCAGTATTTCATTAGATGGCATGGCGAGTAAAACAATAGGGCAAGAATCGCTTGGAAAGAAAAAATGCAACAATCTTATTTGTCTTTTTGATCCCTATTTTATTGAGACCATAAATGGTAACAGTATATCTTCGGCTTTCGACTTTATGGATGCGCTTAATGAAAAAATTGCGCCTATTATAGTCACCACAAATCTCATAGAGAATTTTTGCTACTGGAAAGCGAATCGCCTGAGAACAATAAGACAATTTTTATTGAGTTCTCCTATAGGGCGGAGATTTCTCATAAAACTGATGAATGCAAACTTTGATGGATTTGATTGTTATCTTCATCCGCATGCCGATCTTGTGCTTCTGATACCACGTGGATATATTGCAGATCAATGTGGTTTTGATTTGGATAATTTGAATAAGCTTAACGATCTGTCATATGCACATATTTTGCAACATATCAGCAATCAAGGACCCAGATATAATAGGCTTATTGATGATTTTGAATCGATGTTTATCAAAAATAATGAACAAGTTTCACCAATTACCGTATGGAATATTTTTTTAGCAGGTCATGGAAGCCCTGCGCCAGAAATTAAAATCAATAAAAGCAACAAGCGTGATATAGTCAGTTCTATTAAGAAAGTAAACAAGCGTATTCAGGAATTAGAAAAACAGAATATTGATCCGTACCAAAAAGAGCGGAGTATTATTGAAGAAGAAAAGAAATTACAAAAATTGCATCGTCAATTGAAGCAGATGAGTGTTCAAGGTGTATCATGGAAGAAAAAGACATCGGGTTCCATTGCTGGACTCACTGGTGAGGATTTTCATCGATTGATGACATTTTTTGAGACGGGTATAAAAACATCATATCTCCATTATGAAACATGTTTTTCTGGTGGATTTAATCAAACATTGCTTAATCAAGAATTATCATTGCTCAATACCAGTTTTATTGTTTCTACATTAGGTATTAATGAATCCGTTACGTCTTATTCAAATAAATCCAATAAATTTACTTCTTTTTTTAAAAAATTAGATGCTTTGTTTTGTAATGCACAAGAGGTTATTGGAGATCAAGAACTCATTACTGCAACGGTAAAAGATTCAATTGCTGATATTCTTGCAAGCATTATTGAACAGGATTACCTTGATTATAATCAACCATTTGTTCGTATACCATCGATTGGCGTATTTAAAGCTTTGGGTATTGCTGATGAAGTAGAATTACTCAGCCACTCAGTGGCAAGAGCTCATGAAGCTGAAGGATCAGCTATTGATTACACAAATTCAGATGCAAAAACTATTTTTATATATCCATCATATATATCAGTTGATCTAAAAATAAAAGATCATGTTGCTATTGTTTCTCCTGTCCCACAGTCTTTAACCGAAATGCAAAAACAATCAATTCATATTTTTGAGAAAATATTTTATAAAGATACCTTATCTTCTATTATTCCCAATTTTGTATCATTTAATACGCGTTATCAAACTATAACTTTTGTTATTAAAGAATTGCGTTGTTTGGATGGTCAGTATTTAAAACTTGATGGTGGAAATAATAAACCAATAGTTATTGAAAATATGATCATTCAAATTTCTCCCGCTAAGAGTTTGCAATATTATCCCGATTATTATGTGAGTGTGTTTGTGGATGTTGCGTTTACTCATAACAATAACAATTATTGGATTTCAAGGCGAATTGGTAATGTGCAAAGTAATATTGAAAAGATTTTTGATGTATTTGAACAAGCAAAAATAGAGCCTATGAAGGCAGAAGATATGAGGATGCTTGCGGAAGAAATCATGCAAGAACGAGATATTGCAAGGTTTGAAAAGGAAAATAAGGAAATAACATTATCATCCATGGTTGAATATCTTGAAGAAAAAATTGGTCATCAGTTACCTAAAAAAAACATCACTAACTCACACAATACTGTTTTATTAAAAAAAATAAAAAAGTTTGAGCGAATTACTTCTGATGCTTCCCTTAAGATGCAAAAAGCCTTCATCACAAAAACAGAATCTATGCCTGGAGTTGCTTGGATAGAACGTCTTGAGAAGTTGGAAAAAATTGCACAAAACGTATTAAATCAGATACATATACATAAACTTATTAAAGATGGACAAGGAAATTCGATACTTATTTCAGCCGAGGGACGAATAAAAGAAATAGTGACACAGCTGAATAAAGAGCGTGAATTATCAATGCAACAATTATCTTTACAAGAGCAAGGAATCCAAATAGCCAGAGATGTGAAACAAACTTCAGGGGGACAGAAAGTGGTAGGTGCTATACAGCAAGTTAAAGATGCCGTGAAACAAGTCAAAGATGCTATTGTGCATCAGGCGAAAAAGGCCTATTCATATATAACTGGCGCCAAGCTGCAGAAACAATATAGATATGGATATGGTAAACCGCGTTAAAACGGAGGATTTTCTTATGAAGAAATCACATAATGTTCTCATCGCGGCATGCGTGATATTATTGGGATTGAGTTTAGTGAAATTATATCAGCGAAATATTCCAGTAGCGAGTAGTCCAACAGATCAAATGTTGCTAGAAAATGCAGAGCGTATTAAACAAGCATTGGCAATTTGCGAGATGGATGATGACATAGAAGCATTTACACAAAAAGCATATAACATGCTGAATGAGCATGCCAACTGGCATGTGAAAAACCGAGATATTCTTAAAGGAAATTCTGAATTATTACAAAAAATTGATGAGCAATGGATGGATGCAGTATACCAGTTGATACTTAGCGCAAGAAATGATTCTAACCCACTGAAGCAAGAAAAAAAGTGGGGGGCGATATATATTATTGTAAGTGGATTGATTAAAAGTAATCAAGAAGCGTTAGAGGAATATATTAAGAACAGAATGCAGCAAGATGGGATTTCTATGGCTGCCAAGTTCAGTGAGGAGCAGCCATGAAAAATAGAGATAAGAAGATTGTATTGACATTAGTTTTGATTGGTATTGTGTTGCCGCTACAAGGCATGAGAAAATTATTTCAGACGAAGCTTGCAGAAGGATTTCAACAAACAAAACAAATTACCGTGCCAAAAGGTTTTGAACCACATAAAAAATTTTTAACAGAACCCTGGCAATTTTCTAATTCAGCTTGGAGAAAGGATGTTTTAGGGCCAACGCTTGGTTCTGCTATGCAAACTGCTGTGTTTGGATCTTTAAGCTATGCAGTGGGAATACCAATTTTTATAATACGACTTGATAGAATTGCCAATGGATTAAAAAATTTATGGCAATATGGGCACAATTATTTTGCTCCTTCAACTCAGGATTCTGTGCAGTTGCCAGATAAAAATGTGTCTGAAAGTGATTTGCCGAAAAAATAGATGAGTAAATTCTTTTTTCTCTTTTCTTGACACCCCCCCCTCCAGATATTGCATAATTGAAATAGATCAGTGCTTTTTCATGTAAAAATTTAGAGGGATTTAGTATGAAGAAAATTAAGATTAAGATTGTATGTACAATTGTTCTGCTGGTGAGTGTAGCACCGATCCGTTGTATGTTCAGACGTGTTACATCGTGGCGGCCTGCTACCAGTGGAATGTCTCGTGAGGTTGCAGCCCGTTTGGCGGCAGCACAGCAAGCAGAGCGTCTACCTAATGCGTTGCCTATACGAGATACGTCAACATTGTCAGGATTGTTTCAGTCGATGGGAGATAGATTGTGGTCTTTATTTCAAAGATCTTCGGTGCAACCACAGGTTGCCCAACCCATAAGTTATGCAAGTGTAAGAACAATGCCATCGGGGGCAAGGGGTTTTAGTACTGCAACCCCACAAAAAGCATCATTTTTAGATAAGATAAGATCTTATTTTGCGCCATCTATACCGCAAGAAGAGAAGTTAACTGGGGAAGATGTTAATCATTTAGTATGGGGGCATATTGATTGGGATTGGGTAAATGCCTGGGGCGATAAAGTAGGTCGTATGGTATTTGATAAGAATGATCTTCAAGTTGCTCAAGAAAAATTAGCTCGTTTTTTACAAAAAAATCCTGAATACAAGACAGATCCTATTGTTAAAGATTATGAATATCATTTTAAATTTCGGAGCGGAAGAAGAAATATAGATTTTACTATTCTTGATATTTGTTTTTTGAGGTTATTTGAAGGAGATGAAAATCGCTTTACTAATCCCGTCAAGATGTCGCCTTCAGATAGTTCACTCAATCAGATAGAGCTCATTAAATATTTAATTGATATTGGAGCTCAGATAAATCCCGCTAACAACGAGATGTATAAAAAAGCCTACCGTGATTTATTGAATAACTGGTCTTACCAAGCATTATACGAATCAAATACTCAAACGCTCTATGGAATTGAATATGAAATACAAAAATTTAAAGAAATATTCAAAGAATTAGACCCCATTTTAGAAAAGATAATACCTGGATTTAAACCTGAGCTTGAGGCTATTCAAAAAGAACGTTCAGAAATAGAATCAAATCCAGAGGCATACAGAAAAAAAGTAGAAGATGCTGAAAATAGAAGAGCCTATAAATATGCAAAGGCTAGGCAAATGTCTAATGATTATAATAGAAGAACAGGTGATGCATATGCATCATACCCGTATGACTTTTCTGATAAGGTAAAATTTGATGAACAAGAATATCAGGAATGGTTAAAAGGGGGTAAAAATACAAGCTTTTTTGGGTTTGACAACCAGATATTTTCACAAGAGGAAGCTAAACCTATTTGGGAGCTATTACCTGGCTTAACAAGTACTTCATCAAAAGAAGATATCACAAAAGCTTTTCGTAAGTACTCAAAAGAAAATCATGAAGATGTATTGAACGCACTTGTCAAAGAAGGTAAGATGACGAAAAAAGATGCAGATGAAAAAAAAGCGACATATAAAAAAGTTACAGCTGCATGGAATGACTATAATGAGAAGTTGAAGCAACAGCAGGCAACAGAGTAATCTCGTAAATGAATCATAGTAAGCGGATAGTGACTTAATATCATTATCCGCTTACCATTTCTTAAGTCTTATTACGATTTATATCCGCATTCCTTATTTACACAAATAAGTGTTACATTCCCATCTTTATCCGTTTTCTTAGTCAAGAAGGTATATTACATACACCACACGGTTATTTTTTGTTTGCCAACAACATGTTCTTGGATGGATATTTTTTCATCCCATGATTTTGCAACGTTCGGATCAAAAACAACCAAATGTCCCTCAGTGGCATTGTTTGTATCCATGTAATGAGCTGTTTGTTCAAGACCTTCAGGAATAGTTTTTTTGTTACGCTTAATTTTTAATTCAATGACAATTCTCTGGGTATTAAGTTCAATCAATAAATCAACGCGCTTTGTTCCTAAAGCATATTCGCGATGAATTTTTCCACCGCCATTGATAATGCGTTGTAAAAATGCCATCAAAAGCAGATGTGGTCCGGCTTCTTTGTAAGCAAATTTTTCTAACCAAATTGCGGAATTTTCTCTATAAAATTGGGTAAATGCTTCGAATAATTTATGCATATTCAAAGATTTATCAGGATTTTGATACCAAGAAAGTTGTTGAGTAATGGTTAATTGCGTTGCATAACTAAGTTCTCGAGGAATAACTTCTTGATATATTGGATTTGCAATAGTAAGAGATTTTGCATGTTTAGCAATGAGTCCAAGATCCATGACATATGATATATCGTCAATGGGAAAATCTTCTGGCGTATCTTGTCCACTAAGAATTGCGTCAATGATTTTACGTACACGAGGCTCATGTAACTTGTGAATGAGTTGATCGATATGAGTGTCGCGCCTTAAAATTAATGTTTCTTTTGCCTGTTCAATGATTTCTTTGGTAATCGGTTTGCTACGATCAGTAACATCCTTAAAACATGCTTGATACGCAAGCGCGTTTACGAGCCATGGTTGGCCTTGTGTTAAGTAAAAAGCATATTCAATTGCTTCATCAGTGAATTGTTGGCCAGTGTCATCCGAATGTTGTAGATACAACATTCGAATTTGGTCGAGGGAGAAATTAGATAGTGTTAAACTTTCGGCCTTAATGTTGAATGCGCTACCGCCCAGTACAAAATTATTTTCTTGCGTAGACCAAACACGATAATCCCGTACATCGCGAACACCAATTAAACATAGTGATTGTGGAAAGTTTTTTGGTCTGTTTGTGTAGCCTGCGCGCAGTTGTCGTAAAACAGAAATTAGAGTATCTCCTACGAGTGAATCTATTTCATCAATAAAGATAATAATTGGCAGGCTTAATGAACTACTCCAATCTTGTAATACTTCCTTTAAGCTGCTTCCGGATAAATTTTGTAATACTTCTTCTATATAGCCGAAAATAGGATCATTGCTCGGCAATGATATTTTTGCAGCTCCCTGTATTTCCTTAAGAATTATTTTCATGCCCTCATTGACATTGCCGCGTGCAATTTGTGCCGGTTCAACATTGACGTATAAGGCCTTATACTTGCCTGTGGCATTTAATTGATCAACGTATATGCGCATTGCAGTTGTTTTCCCACTCTGGCGTGGCGCATGTAAAATAAAATATTTCTGCTGGTCCACAAGTTGTTGCAATTCTATTTCATTTAATCTGTGTGGCACATAATAGTGTATTTCTGGGTTAATTGGTCCAGCAGTATTAAAAAAACGCATGTATTTTTCCTTAAATAGGGGGTTATTTTTACTGTACAACAAAATGATGAACAATTATAGGAAAAATGCATGTGCCTTGCTTTATTACAATTTTTTTCTTCCCTTGACATCTTCCCCTCCAGATATTGCATAATTGAAATAGGGAAATGCTTTTTCATGTAAAATTTAGGGGAATTTAGTATGAAAAAAATTAAGATGCAGATTTTATGTACGATTGTTTTGCTTGTGAGTGTAGCACCGTTACATTGCATGACTGCAGCTTTAAGAAGTAAGTTTGGGCGACCTGCTATGAGCAGAATGACTCGCGAAACTGCACCTCGTTTAGTAGCGGATCAAGAAAAAGAACGCCTGGTTCAACCGAAACAAGACACATCAACATGGTTTGGTTGGCTTTGGTCTTTATTTCAAAGATCTTCGGTGCAACCTGAGGTTATTCAACCAATAAGTTATACAGTTGCAGGAAGAAGAATGATGCCTTTTGGTGCAAGGGGTTATAGTACTACTACGTCTTATTATGATAAACAAAGCATCGATAGGCTATTTGATTTTTTGAATCAATATTGCCATCACCATGCAACAGATCAGTTGCCAAGTGACAAATATATAGACCATTTAGTTGAATATGAAGGTTATGAGAGCTTTGCTGCTACTGTGAATGAGTTAGTATCTTTAATGGATAGAACTGTTTACAATCCTTTGAATGAAGATAAGGGATGGCCGAAATCATTCTTTTTTAGATTACTGAATATGTTTTTTAGAACATCTGTAGATTACACTGGTCAAATTTATAGGGATACAGATGAATTAGTTTTAAAAATTGTCGATCTTGGGCTTCATCATTCCGAAAAGGAATGTCTTGATGTTATGCAAGAATGCGGTATGGATAAACTATTGAGAAAAAAAATTGAGGATATGAGCACATTCACTAACACATCCAGATTTAAGGATATACAAGCATTTGCATCAGTACTTTTGCGTTGGCATAATTTTTTAAAAGGCATTGATTTTGATATTAATAGCTTAAGCGAAAAAAAAATAAATTGGGAAAAAGTTGAACAGGTATGTACTTTTAAATTTAATAATCAGCGAGATTATGAACAACCCATGTATGATGTTAAAGATAATACGGATATTTTTCCAATTTTAAAGGAAGCTGGTTTTACCAATATTAGTATTGTTGCTGCTCAAAAGGAAGGTTTTGAAGGTGATAGTGCACGATTCAATATTATAAGATCATTAGATTTGCGACCTGAAGCATCAGATAAAGAGATATTAGATGCATATAATAAATTTGCAAGAACTGCGCGTGCTGATGTAACCAAAGATATCACAGGTCCATTTTATATAAAATGGCAAACCGAAGTAAAGCCAGTATGGGAAGCCTACAATGAACAATTAAAAAGAGAGCAGACAGTAAAAGAATAGTACAGCATAAAAACATTAAAAGAATAAGCTGATAGAATTAACAAATCTACCGGCTTATTCTTTTTGATCAAAAATTTCTACGATTTATAGTTACATTCTTTATTTACACAAATCAACGTAACATTACCATCTTTATCCGTTTTCTTAGTCAAGAAAGGTCCTACTTCGCTCTTCGAGCTACGAAGGACAGGCCACAAACATTGATCAATTGATAGTTCAGGAATTATTTACGATTTATATCCACATTCTTTGTTTACACAAATCAACGTAACATTGCCATCTTTATCTGTTTTTTTAGTTAAAAACGGCCACTTACATTGAGGACATGGAGTTTCTTCGATGGCATCAAAGATTGCTAATTTACATTTGGGGTAACCAGCGCATCCCCAGAATTTGCCGCCACGCCATGCGCGCTCAATAATATCATTGCCGCATTGAGGACATTGGAATGGTAATCTTTTGCGTTCGATATATTTACATTCAGGATAGCCTGAGCATGCAATAAAGTCGCCATATTTACCATGCATTTGTCGTAATTGTTTGCCACAATTTGGGCAAGTTTTATCGAGTAATTTTGGGGCTTCTGTTTCTTTGAGAGTAATGATGCCTTTTTCATCACGAGTAAAATTAGAGGTGAAATGGCATTCAGGAAAACCGGTACAGCCTAAAAATTCGCCTGTTTTGCTGAAACGTATTGCGAGTTTGTGATCTTTGCATTGCGGACAGGTAATATCAGTTTCAACAGCTTTTTTACTGCTATCTTTTCCTGCAAATGCGGCAAGGTCTTCTTCAAATGCTTCGTGGAAATTTCTCAGCAATGTATCACGTTCAATTTCTCCATGCGCAACTTTATCCAGTTCTTCTTCCATACGTGCGGTGAAGGTTGGATTCATAATTTCAGGTAAATTCTTCACGAGCATATCGGTGACAACCATACCAAGTTCTGTCGGCATGAATTTTTTCTTTTCTAGAGTTGTATACGCCCGTGCACGGATTGTATTAAGAATGGTTGCATAGGTGCTTGGGCGTCCAATCCCTTCTTTTTCTAATTCTTTAACGAGCGAAGCTTCAGTAAACCGTGCTGGCGGTTGTGTGAAATGTTGTTTAGGATCAACTTTTTTGAGAGCAAGAGGATTTTTCTCCTTGATATCAGCTGGTAATATTACTTTTTCATCCTTTTCGCCTTCTTCATCTTCTTGATAGACGTGTAAGAAACCATCAAAAATAAGTGTTGAGCCAGTGACTTTGAAAACATAGATACCACCTTTGATAGTAACCTGGCGCTGTGCATATTCAGCTGCTTTCATCTGGCATGCCACAAATCGCTTCCAAATGAGATCATATAATTTTGCTTCGTCTGGTCCCAGATATTGTCTGATTTTTTCAGGAGAAACATTTACATCAATAGGCCTGATTGCTTCATGGGCATCTTGTGTTTTTGCTTTTGTCTTTTTTTCAAAAACGTTTGCTTTTGAAGGGAGATATTCACCTTTATAATTTTTATTAATGTATGAACGTACTTGTTGCAATGCAGTATCTGCGATACGCAAGGAATCGGTACGCATATAGGTAATAAGAGCTACCGGGGAACTAGGATCTTTGAGAGGTACGCCTTCATATAAATGTTGAGCAACTTGCATCGTTTTTTTTACGGAAAAACCGAGTAAGTTATATGCTGCTTGCTGTAAAGTACTGGTCATGAAGGGCGGTAGCGGATTTCTTGTGCGCGTTTTATCGGTGATAGAATCAATAGAAAATTGCTCTTTTTTTAATTTTTCAACAATTTCTTGGGCTGTTTTTTCATTTTTTATATCAGCCTTTTCTTTGCCGATACTAGTTAATGGAGCTGCAATGACGGCTTTATTATGTCCAAAATTACCGGTAATGCTCCAATATTCTTCAGGAACAAAGGCGCGAATAGCTTTTTCTCGATCACAAATCATACGCAGCGCTACTGATTGCACGCGGCCAGCAGAAAGGCCTTTTGCTATTTTTCTCCATAAAATAGGAGAAACTTCATAGCCTACCCAGCGATCTAATACACGGCGAGCTTGTTGTGCTTCCACCAGCTTCATATTAATTTCGCCAGGATGATTAATAGCTTCTATAATAGCCGGTTCGGTGATTTCATTAAAGCTGATACGATAGGTTTTAGCGTCTTTTTTGGCTACTTTTGCAATTTCTTGCGCAATGTGCCAACCAATAATTTCTCCCTCGCGATCAGGATCGGGTGCTACGTAGATGATATCGCAGGTAGATGCTTGTTTGCAGATGCTTGCGATAGTTTGTTCTTTACCATCAAGAACTACATAATCTATAGAAATACCGTCTTTATCAAGGGAAACACCAAGTTTCTTTGAAGGTAAGTCTTTAATATGTCCCATAGTGGACATAATAACATAGTCCTTATCCAACAATTTGGAGATGGTTTTGATTTTTGATGGTGATTCAACAATGATTAGCTTTTTCATATTTATCTTTTTGGTCAGTGATTATATTTTGTTTTACTCTTACTATAATAAAATATGTATTTTCAAAAAGTCAAATAATATTGTATGCCTGGAATACATTCTTATCTTAAAAATGGTAAGAAAGCTATTTTTTGACGAAATAGCGTTTTTTATATCTTTGTAACTCGGCATATAAACTATCTATCGTATCTTTGAGATCTTGTTCATATTTCTGTTTGGTAGGGTTTTTTTCATTATTAATAATTAAAGTTCTGATACGTGCAGACAATAGATCATCGAGGTTGGCGCCTCCATCACCTTGTGCCAATGAATAGAGTAGTTCGTTAGAATTACTACTAAGAGCTACAATTTTTTCTGCATAATCAGATCCTAAAGACCCATTTATTATCTGGGCGATCACTTCCTCTTCCGGTGACATTGCTTCTGTGCTCATTTCCTTTTCCCAGTTAATTTGAATATTCCAATTTTCATAACTTTTGCTAGGTTTAATGATGATAACGGCGTTTCTATACATATTTTCATCTAAATTGGCTTGCTGAACTAATTGCTGAATTTCTTTGGCAAGATCGGTAAAAGGTGAAAGATAAGAGGATCCAGCTCCTGTTGTTCGTATAGATAATTTTTTAACCGTGTAAACAGTACCCACTAAAACACGCTCCATGTTACCAACGCTTATTTCTTGAGCTGCCTCTTGAGGTTGAGCAATTTTAAATTTGATAGGGGCTCCGTAATGATTTTCAATGTAAATTTTATAGTGCTCTACTACAGGCATCATGGCATTAGATGCATTATGGAGGGTACATAGCGCGGTGATGACAAGAGTTGTGATAGTAAGCTTTTTCATGTTCTATTCCTTTTTACAAATAAATGAATAATAAGAAAAAATACACCTATTTATATTGTGAACTATTTATTTTTTAAAAATCAATAATTTTTTCAAAACGAATAAAAAAATATTTTTTTGAGAAAAAAGAATGTTTGTGTAAAATGAATAGAAAGTTTAGTGCATAAAGGAAAATAATGGCTACGAAATATCGTGAATTGCTGGAAAAAGTCAGAGATTTAAAATTTAACAAAGATGATATGCCTCCACTCACGTATGAGGATGAAAATGATTTATTGGAAGATCCAATAATCATAGAGCGGCCACATTTGGCAAATTTGTTAAAGCGGTTTAAACAAGAACGTATTACACAACAAGATATCTTTGATTGGATTCACTTTGCGTGGTTTTCCGATTATTTTACTTGTGCCGATGAAGATGCTGATTGTATTACCAGTGTTATCCAAAAACTGGAAGAATTAGAAGAAGAAGGCGATGTTATGCCTGAAGATGCTGAGCAATGTCTGTATGCGTTGGATAAGAACGAACCGATTTATGAGTAAAAATACCCCCCCGCGTTAATATAACGGCGGGGATTCTATTGTAGCGAAGTCAATTATGGAGTTAAACAAGCTCCCTCCTTCGCATAAAGCTATGGAGGACACGCAGTAGTGAATACAAGACCAAGATTCTCTCGCGCTCATCCTGACCCATCGATATATTTTTGAAGGCAAAAATACTCAGGATGTGCGGAAGAATGGAAATAGAAATCAAAAAAAATTAAATAATCTCCAACCCCGTTCGCCCTGATCCTTCGATACTTTTTTTGAGGACAAAAAACACTCAGGATGCACGGAGGATAAGAAAAAATTAAAATTATAAACCCCATCCCGTTCGCCCTGAGTGTCCTACGTAGC